>Ga0255347_1000054_pt1 | contig 207005 bp, 166 predicted proteins | sample wastewater_treat_2_FD_192479 | JGI IMG/M metagenome (GOLD analysis project Ga0255347, IMG submission 192479) | Wastewater microbial communities from Lulu Island WWTP, Vancouver, Canada - plant24 | ecosystem: Engineered > WWTP > Wastewater > Unclassified | place: Canada: Vancouver, British...
AAATTCTCCTTTGGCGTTCCCGCCTTCATGGGATACCAGGTCTATCTCGGCGAAACCGGGCCTCTTTTCGTCCCAGTCGGCGAAGGTGCGTATCGGTATCTTGTGCTTGAGCAAAGTCCCGGGCTTCGTGGAAGAACGCTCCTTCAGGCGCAGTTTCCTCTTCCGGTCCGCCAGGATGCGGTCGATGGTGGCGGCGGAAATGGACATGACCTTGTCCCTGGTCTCCCCGGAGAGGGTGAGACCCCCCGAGGCCTCAAGCTTTGGGACCAGCCAGGGCAGGGCCGCGGCAAGCCTCTTGCCGCAGATGTAGTCCATCATCTTCCAAAGCGAAGCCAGTACATCGGCCGCTTCTCCGTCATAGGCCCTGGGCCTCTTCCTCTTCCCGCGGACCTTATGACCTTTCCTGTCGGCTTGCAGAATCAGGGAGGCACCCCTGCCGCCTCCAAGGTATAGGCGCCGGCCGAAGATGCAGAGAAGGTGGGAGGCGTAGTCCCGGTTGTAGCCCGTCGTGGCGGTAACACGGTCCAATATTAGGCCCTTCCCCTTCTTCGACGCCCTGCGGTACTCGTCAGAAGCCTGGACGATCACTTCCCTCCTCGCACCCATCGAAAGCCTCACCCGTCCTTCCCCCTTCCTCCAGGGTCACGTCCCTTGAAGGAAGATGCTACACCCTTCGGCTAGATTCTTAGGTGAGGCAACGTATTACTTTCGTCTAGATTTTAGGTGAGGCAACTCGGGCCATTGACAAAAGCCCCGGGGCGTTATAGTATGCTCCAAACGTCAGGAACGGCCGACTCTTTAATAAGGAGGGAAACCGCGTGAAGGACAGGGTCCAGGGCTCCGCAGCAGTGACGGGCAATGTCGCCATTATCGTCCTCGTTCTTACGTGGGGGTCCCCTCCTGGGGCGGCCGTCGCGCTGTAGGCGCGTAACCGCCGACCGGGACCGGGGCCCCCTTGCAACGAGGGGGCCCCGGTTTTTTATTGGGTTCGCGGCACTCCTGGAGGACCGACCGGAAGGGGAGAAAAGAGATGCAAAAGGCGAGAGGGTTTTTTATGAACCAAGCACCGGCGACGGGGCGAGGCAAGGCACCGGCGACGGCAGAACAAGGGAACCGTCATAGCCGGGATCAGTATCCCCAGGACCTTTACGATCCCAGGTGGAGAGGACCCTTCGAAGGGTACAGGTAGAAATAAGCCACACCGGGGAACCCCTTGGCCGTGAGCGTAGGGCGGCGTGAGTAGTAAGGGCGGCGAACCGCGACTCCCGGGTCCTGAGAGTTTTCGCCCGCCCTTGACCGCCTGAGCCTCCCCATTTCCTGCCAGGCACCCATCCTGCTATCATTGGGCGGGAGGGAGGGTCGGCATGGCTATCACTGTCACCGGATATCACCGGGTCGTGGAGATCGAGGGGGAACTGGCCCGGCTGGGAAGCGGGCGCGACCCGTCCCCTGTCTTCCTCGTCCCTTCCACGGGGGACAGGGAACTCCTCCGCGACATCATCCTCGAAAAGGTCTCCTTCGGGCCTTCCGAGCCGCCCATCCTCCGCTGGGAGGACCTTTACCGGGAGGCGGCGCGGGAGATGGACGTGCCCCGGAAGGCGAGACGGAGGCAGATAGACCCGCCCGACCATTGGCTTATCGTCCGGCATGTCCTGGAATGCCTCAAGGCAAGGGTCGAGGAGGCGGCCATCCCCGCCGGGGCGAGGCATAGCGGCTTCATCTGGACCCTCGGCGAGGACCTCAGGGAACTGCTCAGGGAAGAGGTCCGGCCCGATATCCTGGCGCTGTCCATGGGGTGCGACCAGCGATGCCTGGGGGCGGACTGCCCGAAGCTTCCCGACCCGGGGGCCCTTCTTTGCCGCCTTTACCGGGACTACCTGGAGTACCTGGACGACCACTCCCTGGCTGACAGCGCCCAGACCGCCACCGTGATAGCCCGGACCCTGGAGGAAGACCCACCCAGGGCCGCGGCGTGGGTCGGCGGAAGGGACTTCGTCTTCGCGGGCTTCATGAGTTTCACCCGCTCCCAGTTGAGCCTCATCGGCGTACTCGCGCGGCTGGGCGCGAGGGTCCGGGTCTTCATGCCCGAGAGCGGCCTGCAATACCACGATGCCAGGGCCCAACTCCTCGGCGAGGACCCCGCCGCCCTCCCGATAAAGACCTTTGACCCCATCCCCTTTCTGACCGTCGTCGCCGGGGACCCCCGGCTTGAACTGGAGACTCTCGCCAGGAACCTTGCCCTTTGGAGGGCCGGCAAGGGGGAGCTCCAGGCCAGGCTCGGCACCCCTTTTCCCGGGTGGGGCGAGATAGGGCTCTCACTGGACGCCCCCAGGCTGGGGCTCGCCGTGGAGGTCCTCTCCCGCTACCGGATCCCCCATTCCCTTCGGGGAGGGCCCAGCGTGTCGGAGACGGCCCTTTGGAAGACCGCCTCTTCCGTCATCGAGACCGCCGCCCTGGGTTTCCCCCCGGAGGAGACAGCCCACATCCTGGCTCAGCCCTGGATCACCCCTGACGGTTTCGACCTTAGGGACACCCTGAGCCAAGGACCCCGTGGAGAGAAGCGGTGGAGGGATCACCTCCGGAACCGGGGGGACCGGGAAGCCCTTTCGTTTTTCGGAAGGATGGAGGCCTTCGTTTCGGTCGTGGAAAAGGGCGCCCGCCCTTCAGTCCTCCTCCGTTCCCTGGGGGACCTCGCTGGTGATGCCGCCGGGGTCGACCTCTCCCGCTTCATCATCGATCACCCCTCCCTCGATGAGTCTGCGAGGCACCTGAACGCGGCCCTCCAGGAACTGGAGCATAAACTGGAGCAGACGGCCGAGATGGAAAGCGCCATAGGCCCGGCGGGGACCGATATCTTGAAGGGGAGCGACGCCGCGGCGTTCCTCTCGGCCTGGAGCGAGCATTCCACGGTCCGGCAGCCCCCAGGGACGAGGGACAGCCTCACCCTTTACGCAGGGGGCGTACCGGTGCTGGCCCACCACAAGATCTTTATCCTGACCGGGCTCACGGCGGATGCCTGGCCCGGCAGGCTCTGGGAGTCGCCGCTGCTGGACGACGGCCGCAAGGAGGCTATCCACGGCAACCCCGAAACGGGACTTTCCCCCTCCCACCTCCCCCTGCTGAAGGAAAAGAGGAGCCAGCGGGAAGCGCTGCTGCTGAGGATGATCGCCTCGGCCGACGGGGTCTGCGTAGGGTCCCGGCCGAACCAGGACGACTCGGGAAGGCCCCTCCAGCCCTCAGTCTTCATCACGTCGGCCCTGGCGCGGCCGCGGCCATGGGCGGCGAAGGCCGGCGGAGACCCCCCTTTTTCGAGATCGATGAAGGACGTCATCCCCGGCGAGGGGGAGCCCGCCATCGCGGGCATCGAGGCCCGGGCCTCGGACCCACCCTTCAGGCCTTCCAGGCTCCTGGAGGTCCCCCCGCCGACACCGTGGCCCGAGGGTGCGGCGAAGAGGGTCCCGGTGAGCGGGATAGACACCTGGGAGGATTGCCCCTTCAAGTATTACGCCGAAAAGGTCCTGCGGATCGAAAGGCCCCGCCCCTGGGGCTTCGACCCCGCCAGGGCTGGTAACGTCGCCCACGCCCTCTGGGAAAAGGCGTGGGCGGAGAGGATGATCACGGGGGAAGACCTGCCGGCCTTGGCGCGGAAGCACTGGGAGGCCGCCCTCTCGGAACAGTACCCCGAACTGTCGTTCTTCCCGGCCCGCCTGGAACTCTTCAGGGAGCGGGCCTTCGCAATGGCCGCCCTCCAGCAGAAAATGGACGACGGGGGGCTCGCCGCAGCAAGGGTCTCCCAGGAGAGGGAACAGCTCCTGGAGATGGAGATCGGCGGGGTGCTCTTCCGGGGGAAGTTCGACCGCGTCGATCTTCTCGACGACGGTTCGGCACTGGTCTTCGACTACAAAACGGGGAAGTCCGATAGCCTGGCCGCTTCGCTCCAGTTGCCGGCCTACGCTGTGATACTCCAGGGAACCAGGAAGATCCCCGTCTCAGGCTACGCCTACCTGTCCCAGAGGGACAGCTCCTTCACGGGGCGCCTTGAGGGCCGGGCCCTTGAACTCCTTCCCGGGTGGGGGGGCCGATCAGGGGACAAACTGGAGGCCGTGATCGAGAAGGCCGGGGAGAGGCTCCAGGCCATGGCGGAGTCCGTCGCGGCGAGCGACTTCCCCCCGAACTACGACAACGTCGCGGTATGCCGGTACTGCGACTTCCAGGACCTCTGCCGGAGGAAAGAATCCCCACGGGTGGACCGGGGTGAGGAAAATGGCAACGGCAGCTGAGATCTTCCAGAGGTACCTCGAGGAAAAAGCCCGCCTTGAGCCGGAGCAGGTCAAGGCCGTCATGGGCGATGGGCCCCTGGTGGTCGTCAGCGCCGGGGCCGGGACGGGGAAGACGCTGACCCTCTCCTGGAGGTTCCTCCGCCTGGTCGTCGTCGACGGCGTACCCCTGGAGAGGATACTGACCATCACCTTCACCGAGAAGGCCGCCCTGGAGATGCGCGAGAGGATCCGCGGGCTCCTGGGGGAGGTCAGGGACGGGATCCCCGCTTTCTCCGAAGGGGCCGGCGACGCCCTCTCCCGGCTGGATGAGGCCTACATCTCCACCATCCACGCCTTCTCGATGAGGATCTTGAGGGAGTCCGGCCTCTCCGTCAACGTGGACCCCGGCATTCGGCTCATCACGCCGCCGGAGGAGAACTCCTTCTGGCAGCGCCTGGAGAGGTCCATCGACCGGGAGGAAATGGGCCCGCTCGCCGGGACGCTCACCGGCAAGTGGCGGGAGAGGGCGAGGGAGGTCTTCTCGTCTAGGCGGACCTGCGACCTGGTGGACGCCTTCGGCGCCGGCGGCATCGTCGGCGCGGCTTCCTCCGCCATATCCCTTTTCGAGAGCAAGAACCTCGATCCGGAGGCCCTGTGGGAGTGGTCCGAGGACCTCCCCGAAAGGGACGGGGAACTCTCCCGCCGGCTCCGGAAAGAGTTCGCACCCCTGTGGCGGCGGGCCTGGGTTGACTGGATGGAGGGTATCCTTCCCGGCGCCGGGGGGCTCAAAAGGTTTCTTGCCGACAAGACGCAATTCTCCGCCAGGGCGGCGGCCTTCATGGAGACCTGGGACGAGGAGCCCGGCGACGAAGACCTGCCCCGCTTCGTGATGGACCTCCTGGGAGAGAGCCTGCTGGGGAAACTCTCGGGGGGAAAATGCAAGGAGGACGTCAATGGACTCGCCTTGACCGTCACCGGCCAGGGCTTGAAAGAATACCGGGATGACCGCAAGGCCTGGTCCGCGGCAGCCCGATGGATCACCGGGGACAGGCCCCCCCAGGAGACGGAGATGAGGGCCCTGCTGCTCAAGGTCATCGCCCTCTCCTGGGAACTGTTCCGCGCCGCCAAGTCAGCCTCGGGGACCCTGTCCTTCGACGACATGATCAGCCGGGCCCTGCAGGTCGTGACGGCGGAGTCCTCCCTCCCGGGCAGGTTCCTTCATGTCATCGTCGACGAGTTCCAGGACACCAACGCCCTGCAGGACGACCTCCTCTCGGCCCTCGTACCCGAAGGCGGGGGCAGCCTCTTCCTGGTGGGCGACCTCCAGCAGTCCATCTACCGGTTCCGCCATGCCGAGCCGGCCATCTTCCTGAAAAGGGTGATGGAGGCCTTCCAAAGCGACCCCGACTCCCTGGTGAACCTCGACGTGACCTTCCGCTCGAGGCAGGCCGTCATGGACGCCGTCAACAGCCTCTTCGGCCGCGTATGGAGGGAGGGCGTCACCAAGGCCCTGGAGAGTGGGTTCTCCCGGCTGGCACCCCCCGAATCGCGGGATTGGTGGCCGAAACGCCAGGAGACCACCGTGAAACCCTTCGAGATCGTCATCCCCGCGGGCGAGGCGCCGCCCGCGAAGCCGAGGGTCAGTGAAATACGCCTGTCGGCGATGCGCCTCCTCGCCGACCGGATCGTCGAGGCCGTGGACTCGGGAGCCACCGTGTGGGATACCGACGGCGAGGGGTCCTTCGCGCCCAGGCCCGCCCGTTTCCGGGATTTCGCCGTGCTGGTGCCGTCGAGGACTTTCTACGACCAGATAGAGCAGGTCTTCATCGATGAAAGGGGCATACCCACCTACTTCGAGGGCAACCGGAACTACTTCGGCCGGGGCGAGGTCAGGGACGCCGTGAGGCTCCTCGAGGCCCTGGCCGACCCCGGCGACCCGCTGGCCATGGCCTCCTTCCTGGCCTCGCCGCTGAGCGGCCTGGCGCCGGGGGTATCGGCCCGGCTCATCGCGAGGTCGCGGTCGGACGGCTCCGACCTCCCGTCCCTCCTGGCCCAAGAACACCCTCTTGAAGCATCGCGTTTCGAAAGGCTTCGGAGGGAAGGGCTCGCGGCGGGTCCGTCCCGCCCACTGGCCACCCTGCTCGAGGACGATTCGGCCCTACTCTCCTGCGAGGGCTGGAAGCGGCCCCGGGTGGCGGCCAACCTCAGAAGGGCCATAGACCTGGCCCGGGAGTACGAAGCCGGCCTGGGCATGAGCCTCGGGGGCTGCGCGGACTACCTCCGCGACATGACCCGCAGGGGGATCGAGACCAGGGAGGCCGACACCCTGGGCGAGGACGACGACATGGTGAGGGTCATGACGGTCCACGCCGCGAAGGGGCTTGAGTTCCCCGTGGTGGCCGTGACGGGGCTCGAACTGGCGCCGAGGACCCGGAAACAGGGGGTGAGGCTCGTGGTCTCCCCCCACCTGGGCATCGCCGCCACGGCCTTGCCGGAGGGCTGGGTAGAGGTCGGGGAGAGGGAGGTCCTCGCGGGGGCCATCCACGACCTGTTCGAAAACCGGGAGACCTGGGAGGAAAACCAGAGGCTCCTCTACGTGGCCTGCACCAGGGCGAGGGACTCGCTCATCCTCTGCGGGGCCTCCCCCCGGACCGAGGAAGGAGAGCTCCGCTCGAAGAGGCATTCCTGGCTGGAGACCGTGCTGGACTGGGCCGGAAGCGACGGCTCCGGCCCGCCCGAGCCGGAGCCCCCCACTGAAGGGGCCGCCCGGCGGGGTAAGGCCGCCCCAGCGACGAAGGGTGAAAGGGTCGACCTTCCCCCGGAGGAAGGCGGGACCCTGGAGAGGATCAGCGCCACGGCCTACGCCCTACTCAAGTTTTGTCCCTTCGCCTTCAGGATGAGGCACAGGCAGGGCCTGGACATCTCCTGGGAGATGCCCTCCGATGACGTGGGCGGGGCCGACCTTGGGAGCCTGGCCCACTGGCTGTTGCGCCGGTGGGACCTCCGCCCGGAAACGCTCTCCCTTTACGACCCCCTCCGGGATGGGGCCGGCCTGGGAGAACTTCTCCCCGCCGATCTTAGGCCGGTCTGGGCCGACCCGGCGAAAAGAGTCCCCCTCATGGGCTGGCTCGAGCGTTTCGCCTCCTCCCCGCTGGCTGAGAGGATAAGGAACGGAGAAGACACCCGGAAGGAAGTCCCCTTCAGGGTGCGCCTCGACAACGGAGCCCTCATGGTGGGGGTCATCGACGTCATCTGGAGGGAGGGCGAAAAAACCTGTATAAGGGATTACAAGATAGGCCGGATCGAAAACGCGCCGAGGGAACTCTACCGGTCCCAGCTGCTCTTTTACGCCCTCGCCGCCAGGAAACACTTCGGCGGGTCACCGCTGGAACTGGCCCTCCTGTCGCTGAAGGAGAACCGGGAGATCCCCGTGGGTAAAGATCCCTTTTCCTGGGAGGACCTCGAAGAGGACGTCGCTTCGGCGACCCGCCAAGGTGCGGCTGGACCCTTCGAGCCCTCCCGAAAGATGTGTCCCCTGTGCCCCTGGAAAGGCGAATGCGTACTGGGGCGGGAATGGACAAAAGGGGCCTTATGATATCATTGCCCCGTACCCAAACCGGATTCTGACGGGGGGATGACCATTCCATGGTTTTTGCCCGAGCCGTCCTGGCGTTAGCTGTCATGCTGCTGCCGGCGACCTGCGCCCCATCGGCGGCCGAGGAACTCCCCTGGGAGGAGCACCCGGTCCGACAAGGCGAGACCCTGGACACTATAGCGGAACAGTACCCCGTCGATAGTTACTGCATACGGCGGGCCAACGAACTCAGCGGAGACGTCCCCCCGGAGGGGCTGACCCTGCTGGTGCCCCATAACGACGATCTGTTGCTCGAGACCCTGGCGGAGGTCCGCGCCAGGCGCAAGGGGGAGACCACCGCCGACCGTTACCTCGAAGAGGATGACCGTCCCGGGCAGGCCCCGATGCCGGCATCACCGCGGGTAGATAGAATGCGATCGGAATACCCGGGTATCGAAGGCCTCATCGCCCTCGCGAGGGGATCGGCCGCCGAAGCTGCCGTCATCACTCGCCCCCAACTCTCATGGCCCGTCGAAGGGATCGTCTTTTCGCCCTTCGGCCTTAGACGTGGGAGGTTCCACTGCGGCATCGATATATCGGCCCCGAGGGGTACTCCCATCCGGACGGCGGCACCGGGGACCGTCGTCAGGGCAGCCACGAGGAGGGGCTTCGGCAAGTCCATCCTCATCGACCACGGCGGCGGGGTGATGACCCGTTATTCCCACTGCGACACCATGCTCTGCAAGGCCGGCGACAAGGTCTCCCCGGGCCAGGTCATCGGGAAGGTGGGCAGGACGGGCAGGACCACTGGCCCCCACCTCCACTTCGAAGTGGTCATCGACGGGAAGCACCAGGATCCTCAAAAGCATTTGCCCCAGCGTGGAGACTAGGAGGGAAATGCCATGGTGGAAGAAGGAACAAAAGCACCGCCCTTCTGCCTGAAGGACAGCACGGGCAGGGAGAGATGTCTCGAGGAGTTCACCGGCAAATGGGTGGTCCTCTACTTTTACCCCAAGGACAATACCAGCGGTTGCACCCTGGAGGCCATCGAGTTCTCCGCCCTCGAGGAGGAGTTCAAAAACCTCGGGGCCGTGGTGATCGGCATCAGTCCCGACACCTGCGAAAGCCACGCCCGCTTCATCGGCAAGCACAACCTGACGGTCCTTCTCCTCAGCGACCCCGAAAAGAAGGTGCTTGAACCCTACGGTGCCTGGCGGCTGAAGAAGATGTACGGCAGGGAGTCCATGGGGGTGGCCAGGAGCACCGTCCTGGTATCACCCCGGGGCGAGGTGGCCAGGACCTGGAAGAGCGTCAAGGCGGCGGGCCATGCCGCTAAGGTGCTCGAAGCCCTCAAGGAGGCCGCCGTCTGAACCTCATGCCCCCTCTCCCGGGGGGCTTTTTTTTGGCCCTTAAGGTCAGTGTTGATCTATAATTCCCTACTCTTTATCCTTACTGAAGTTAGCCCCTTTCGGGCGCCGGTGGTATCATCGTCTTTCAAGGAGGTGATCGCCATGGACGAATGGACCAGTCCCGACCCGACGAGGATGTCTCTGCTCACCATCGATATCCAGCGGGAGTTCCAGCCCGGTTTCCCCTCGGGGAGGCCGGAGAACGCCTTGGCTGTCCCCGCGGCCGCCGCGGTCGCCCGGGCTTTCAGGGAGGCGGAGAGGCCCATCATCCATATCGTCCGGCTCTACCTGCCCGACGGGAGCAACGCTGACCTCTGCAGGAGGTCCAGGATTCTCTCGGGGAAGCCGCTCCTCCTTCCGGGGTCGGAGTCGAGCCAGATCGCCCTCGAGCTGCTGCCCCACCCCGCGATCGTCCTCGACCACGAACTGCTGCTGGCCGGCCGGGCGCAGGAGATCGGCGAGGCCGAGTGGATAATCTACAAACCCCGCTTCGGGGCTTTTTACAGGACCCCCCTGGAGGAGCACCTCCGGAGGCTGGGGGTCAACACCCTCGTTATCACGGGCTCCAACTACCCCAATTGCCCCAGGGCCACGATCTACGAGGCCAGCGAGAGGGATTTTCGGATCGTGGCCGTGACGGACGCCGTTTCACTGCTCGACGATCGGGGCATCGCCGAACTCGAGGCCATCGGGGTGCTTTGCATCCCCTCGGGAGAGGTCCCCGACCGGCTCCTCCCTCGCAGGTAGCAACCCCTTTTTGGTATATAATAGTAGGGTTATCACAATCTCCTTCCAGGAGGGACCCCCTTTGGTGTTTCTTCTCCTAGAGGAAAACATGATGGTGCACCTGGGCAGGGTTCTTGCCCTTGTCAGGTATGAGGGCGAGACCGCCGTGCTCCTCAGGGACGGCTCTGTGATGGCTACGGGTTTCACCCCGCCGACCCTCGCCAGGAGATCGTCCCGCTTCATGGAGGAAGGGATAGGATTGGCGCGTTCCTTGCGCCAGGGAGGAATTGATCCATGACGTCAGCTTCATCCTCAGCTTCGAAGCAGTACACAGCCAAGGACATACAGATCCTCGAAGGACTGGAAGCGGTCCGCCGAAGGCCAAGCATGTACATCGGCGACACCGGCCCCCGGGGTCTCCACCATATCGTCTACGAGGTGGTCGACAACGCTATCGATGAGGCCATGGCCGGGTGGTGCTCCACCATCGTCGTGGTGATACACGATGACGGCCACGTCTCCGTTGAGGACAACGGCCGGGGGATACCCACCGACCCCCACCCGCAGACGGGGAGGCCCGCCGCGGAGGTGGTGCTCACCACCCTCCACGCCGGGGGGAAGTTCGACAAGAAGTCCTACCAGGTCAGCGGCGGCCTCCACGGCGTAGGGGTGTCGGTGGTCAACGCCCTGTCGGAGTGGCTCAACCTCACCGTCTGGCGCGACGGCAAGGAGTGGAGACAGACCTACCGCAAGGGCAAGCCCGTCACGGACCTCTGCTGCGGCGAGCCCACGGACAAGAACGGCACCCTGATCGAATTCATGCCTGACCCGGCGATCTTCGAAGAGACCGAGTTCACCTGGGAGACCCTGGCTGGCCGCTTCAGGGAGATGGCCTTCCTAAACCCAGGCCTCTCCATCGAACTGCGGGACGAGGCCTCCGGGACGGAAAAGGTCTTCCACTACGAGGGGGGCATCTCCTCCTTCGTGGAATACCTGAACCGGGGCAAGAACCCCCTCTACGCGCCGCCGATAGTCATCTCGGGCGAGCGCGAGGGCGTCACCGTGGAGATAGGGATCCAGTACAACGACAGTTACCTGGAGAGGCTCTTCGCCTTCGCCAACCTCATAAACACCGTCGAGGGCGGCACCCACGTTTCGGGCTTCCGGACGGCCCTGACTCGGGCCATCAATGAATCGGCCCGGAGGAACAAGGTCATCCGGGATAAGGACCCCAACTTGACGGGCGACGACCTGAAGGAGGGCCTTACGGCAGTCATATCGGTGAAACTCCCCGAGCCCCAGTTCGAGGGTCAGACCAAGACCAAGCTGGGCAACGGCGAGATCAAGGGCATCGTGGACTCCCTCTTCTACGACGGCCTCATGGCCGAGATCGACGAACGGCCCGACATCCTGAAGCCCGTCGTCGAGAAGGCCGTCAAGGCCAGGCTCGCCAGGGAGGCCGCCAAGAAGGCCAGGGAACTGGTGCGCCGCAAGACGGCCCTGGCGGGGCTTGACCTGCCGGGTAAACTGGCCGACTGCTCGAGCCGTAACCCCGAGGAGTGCGAGATATTCATCGTCGAAGGGGATTCGGCGGGCGGCTCCGCCAAGCAGGGACGGGACCGCAACTTCCAGGCCATCCTCCCCCTGCGGGGTAAGATCCTCAACGTGGAAAAAGCCCGCATCGACAAGGCCCTGGACAACCAGGAGATACGCACCATAATCCAGGCCCTCGGGGCCGGCGTGGGCGACGACTTCAACGTCGACGCCGTCAGGTACAACAAGGTTTTCGTCATGAGCGTCGACGGGGAAGAACCCACCCTCGTGAAGGACCCCCATGGGATGATCCGGCAGGTCCGGATTGGGGAATTCGTCGACCGGGTCATCGACGGATCCCTGTCCCTCGATGGGTACCAGGTCCTGTGCTTTGACCTCACCACCCAGGCCACACGGTTCAGGCCGCTGGCCAAGGTCATCCGGCACCCCGTCGAGGAGCCCCTTTACGAGATCCGTACCGCCTACGGCAGGACCGTGAAGGTCACATCGTCCCACAGCGTTTTCGTCTGCGACGGCGGAGAGGTCGCCCTGAAGAGGGGCTGTGAGGTAGCCCCCGGCGATCTGCTCGTAGCGCCCCGCGCCATCGACCTGGGTGAAGGGGCCGCACCGGACCTCGACCTCCCGGGAATGGCAGCCCCGGCGCCGGGAGACCCCGCCAGGGAAGATCCGCCGCGGCGCCTCCAGGTCTCCGAGGACCTCATGACCGTCCTGGGCCTCTTCACCGCCGCGGGCATCCTGGACGAAGAGGGCGTCGGCTTCGCTCTCGGAACCGGCAAGGGATCCCTTGAAGGAGAGCTCCGTAACCGGTTCCGCAAGGCCTTCGGCGTGGACCTCCAGCAGCGTCGCACCGGTGAACTGGCGGTCTCGGAGCCGCTCCTTCCCGCCGTCTTCAGACTCCTTTTCGACTTCGACGGGGAGGCCCCCGAAGGAGTGCCCGGCATCGTCTTCAACGCCCCGGCGGACCTAAAGAAAGCCTTTCTCCGGGGCTATTTCCTCGTAGAGGGCGGCGTGAGCGGGAAGGGCGTGGACTTCAGGGCGCCTGCCAAGGACCTGGCGGCGGGCATCCTCTTCCTTCTCTCCTCCATGGGGATCATGGCATCGCTTCACTCGAGAGACCGAAGGGTAACGCTGTCCGCCGTCGAAGACCTCGACCTCATCGAGGCGGTCTGGCGCGACCACCCTCTCGCCGGGGCGCTGCTCGAAAGAGTCCGCGGGGCCGCCGGCAATGAGAACAAGCGCCGCTTCACCCCCCTCCGGGGCGACCTGGTCGGGCTCAAGGTCACGGGAGTCAGTGAAGTGGAGCCCTCCTCCCGTTGGGTCTACGACTTTTCCGTGGAAGAGGACGAGAACTTTGTCTGCGGCATGGGCGGGATATGCTGCCACAACACCGACGCCGACGTGGACGGAGCCCATATCAGGACGCTGCTCTTGACGCTCTTCTACCGCTTCATGCCCCAGCTGATCGAGAGGGGCCACCTCTTCATAGCCCAGCCGCCCCTCTACAGGGTCCAGGCCGGCAAGGAGGTCCACTACTGCTACAGCGACAAGGACCTGAAGGCGCTTCAGGACCGCCTGAAGGGCCGCAAACTGGCCATCCTGCGCTACAAGGGCCTGGGGGAAATGAACCCCGAGCAGCTTTGGGAGACCACCATGGACCCGGCGACCCGGATAAGCAAAAGGGTCGAGGTCGAGGACGCCGTCTCCGCCGAGGAGTACTTCAGCATCCTCATGGGCGACAAGGTCGAGCCCCGGCGGGAGTTCATCGAAGCCCACGCGAAGGAAGTAAGGAACCTGGATGTGTAGCGCAAGGGACGAGGTTGTAAAAGAAAAAGGGTGAAGGGTTAAGGAAGTAAACCCCGGGAATGCTAAATCCCAAAAAACCCGGAACGGAACCCTTGTCACCGCGAAAAATACAAAAACCCCGGTACCTGGTTACAGTAAAACTCATGACCGCACCCGGTGGGAAAAGAGAGCCAAACCGCCGGCCCAATCGAGGCAGGAAGGTTTCGGCGGGCTTCTACTGCATGAGGAATGGCGTAATCGCCACATTGTTCCGTTAATATTGCAAGGAGATTCCCAATAATATGTCCTAATAAAGTTCTTCCTCTTTTTATACACGTTTTTAGTGTATATTTATTGACGGGGGCGCGACTTGGATATACAATTCAAGAACCCAAGATTAGGGAAAATATGCTGTATCTATGAATATGCCATCGGACATTCGGACCTGGGAGAGAATCTGGCGAGGAAGTTGCAAAAAAGAATAAAAGAATTGCGGGCTTTCGAAACCCTTGAGGACATACCTCCTACGCCTCCCTTTCGCAGGCACAAACTGAAACATAATAGGAAGGGCCAGTATACCGTCGACGTTGATAAAAAATCCGGTTTCAGAATCATTTTCGAACCCAACGATAACCCCCTACCAAGGACGGAAAGGGGCGAGATCGATATTTCACGAATAACGAGCATCCTGGTCATCGAGGTGGAAAACTACCATGACTAAAAGAACATTTCCCTTTGAACTTTCTGATATCGCGTTTCACCCCGGAGAAACGCTTCAGGAAGTGTTGGAGGCCAATTCCATGACACAAAAAGAACTGGCCGACAGAACGGGCATAACAAAAAAAACCGTCCAGGAGATAGTTCAGGGCCGTGCCTCCCTTTCGGCTCACACGGCGGTGGCACTGGAGAAGGTCTTGGGGATAAAGGCGACCTTCTGGTTGAACCTCCAGGCCGGGTACGAGGCCGACCTCGCGAGGATTGAAGCCCAGAGGCGGATGCAAAAGGAAATAGACCTAGCTAAACGATTTCCTTACGCAACGATGGCGAAACAAGGAATGGTCCCCGAGAAAAAACAGTGGGAGGAGCGAATAGAACTCCTGCTACGCTTTTTCGCCGTGGCTTCCCTGGAGAAAGTGGAACTTACGCTCCAAGCCGCGTTTCGCAGAAAAAAGAATCCCGATGTTTCTCCCTATGCTCTGGCCACCTGGTTACGCCAGGGAGAAATACTGGGGTCAAAAACTGAAACGGCTCCCTTCTCACGGGATCGCTTAAGATCGGAATTGCCCGCCTTGCTTGCCCTTAGCCGTTTACCGCTGGTTGAGGCTAAAAAGGAAGCTGTCCGTATCTGCGCCGAGTGCGGTGTTGCCGTCGTTTTGGTGCCTCACCTGCCCAAAACCTATGTCAATGGGGCCACAAAATGGCTTTCCCGGGAGAAAGCGCTGGTAATCCTTAGTTTGAGAGGTTCCTACGGGGATATTATCTGGTTTTCCCTGGTGCACGAACTCGGCCATATTTTGAAGGGGCACAGCAAAAAAGATACTTTTATAGATTTCGCGAACGATAGGGACCGCGATGAAAAGGAGACGGAGGCCGATGATTTCGCCTCGGAACAATTGATCCCAAGCTTGGCACTCAGGTTCTTCCGCGACAAAGGTGATTTTTCACCCCAGGCCATCGGTGAATTCGCAGAAAAACTCGAGAGATCACCGGGAATTGTGGCCGGCCGACTGGCTCACCTGGGTCATATCAATTGGAATTCCGCGGCCCAGTTCAGGGAGATAGTAACCCCCTACATGCGCTCGGTACTCATTACCCCCACAACGCACACAGCCCCGAAGGGAGAAAAAAACCCTCTGGGGCTGTGTGTTGAACAATGTTCAAGAACTGAAGGGGACCTTGTCGGAAGCCCCTACATCGCCACGGGTTCGACCATGACGACCATCCCGTCGGCATCAAGGTAGAGCATAACCGTCCGGCCCTTGTTCTGATCGAGGAAGGCCCACGGGCCTATCGCCGTGCCGCCCCTCGACAGGAATCGTGTCTTTTCTGGGTCCCAGGGATACTTCTCCATCTTCCCGGTGACGATGTCGTAGGGCAGCGTCGTGAGGTTTTCCAGGATGGCACCCACCTTGTTCTCGTAGATCACCTCTTCTTCCCCGGCCGGCGGGGGACCCGCATCCTGCGCCAGGGCTGGGGCCGCGTCCCCCGACAGGAAAAGCGAAAGGGCCAGGGCGATCATGACCAGCAGGACCCTCGCCCCGGCATAAGCGGGAGATCTCATCATTTTGTCCTCCACTCCCTCCAGAAAATGGGCCCCGGTTCGGCCCCGGCACCGGCATCCCCGCTGGAAGGTATCTCCTCGGGAAGATCGAAGGAGAGCAGGTTCCCCGTCAACCGGGCACTGTCACCGAGGGCGCTCTTGAGGTCCCCCGCTGAGGCCGAACCCACGACGCCCAAGTAGACCTTGTCGTCGAAGACGGTGATCCCCGCCACCTGGAGCCCCTCCAGCTGGATGAACTTGTTCCCGCCACCCCAGGCGCCGCCGCCGGTCAGGGCGTTCACCGCGTAGAACCTGGAACTCCCGATCGCGCAGGGGTCGTTGAAGTTCCCCGAGAAGGTGGCGAAGAGGAGGTAGCCGTTGTAAAAGGTCACCGGCGTCGAGGGTATCTCCACTGGGGTGGTCCGGAAATCCAGGTACCAACCGTTGGTGTTCGACGACGTCCCCTGGGTGGGGGTCAACCCCTCGAGGTCTGCAATGGTGAGGGGGCTCTGTTCCGTCGCCCTGGAGGTGTTGAGGGCGTAGAGCCTGTAGCCGGAAGAAGAGTAGTTCAGGTTCTCGATATCCCCCGTCTGGTAGAACAGCCAGGGCTGTCCTCCCAGCATGCCCACGTCCATCCTGTAGGTGATGCCGGCGTCGCCGGCCGGGGCCTGGAAGATCTTGAGGGCGGTGCCCCAGTTGTCACGGCCGGACTCCCAGGAGTAGACGTTCCCGCCTATGTCCCCGGCGTAAAGGTGGTCCAGGAGCCTGGTGGCCATGCTCCGTCCGAAGCCGGTCACCGGGGAGCAGACGGGCTTGAGCACATTGGCGCCGCCCGAGTCCTGGGCGCTCAGTTTCCTCAGTATCTCCCCGCTTTGGACATCGATCATGTAGACGGTACCCCTGCCGGGGTTACCGCCGAAATTCCCCGGGTGGCCGTTGCCCATGACCGCGACCCAACGGTCCTCCCAAAGGCCTTGCCCCCCGTTCACCACGCCGGCGGCGTTGGCCACGATGGGGGTGCTCAGGGTCCTGTAAAGGCCACGGTAGTCAAGTTCCTCCCCGACCTCGGCGTGGGGGTGGATGGTGTAGTCCGCCTGGAGGCTTCGGCTCTTTTTCCAGTAGTGGATCTTCCTCGAGTCGGCGCCCAGGGCCGAGGAGCCGTCGGGAGTGACGATGTTGTTCTCCACGGCCCATAAAAAGACGGGCTCTTCCGGTTCCGTCACGTCGAGAGCGTACAGGCCCTGGCCTCCGTAGCCCAGCAACCCGACCAGGATGGTCCTCCACTCGCCCCCCATGAGGACATCCTCGGCCACGAGGGGCCCGTCGAGGAGGTATCGGGGAATGGAGGGTGTCCTGTTGTACACTTCCACCTTGCCGTCGTTGGCGAATTCACCCTTGAGGCCTAGGAGCCTCCCGTTGCCCAGCACGTTGGGGGGGATGAAGGCCCACTTTTCTGCCCCGTTGTTTTCGGGGTCAATAGCGTGAAGGAGCCCGGCGTTGCTCTGCAGGTAGAGGATCTTGTCCCTCTCCGCGTGGGACGCGGCGAAATCGGCATAGGCCTGGGACGGGTAGTTGGCCCTGGGAGGCCCCACCTCCGTCACGCCCCCGTGGTAGACGTCGGCGAACATGTACCGGTGCCCTCCAGTGGACGCCGGGTTCTCATTCCATATATCGAAACCCCGGACCCAGCTGATGAAGAGGGCGAGGAAATCCGACGAAAGGGAGTACTCCCCGGAACCGGTCACCTCGTCCATCAACGAGGCGGAGCCGTCAAAGTTCACGAGGTTGGTTCCGCCGCCCAGACCCTGGGCCTTGGGAGAAGGCATGCCGGCCCAGTCGACGGTGAATATCTTCCTTCCGCCAGGCTCAAGCTCCTGGAGGGTGCTCGAGGCATCCCAGTTGGCATCCTCGTCGAGGGCGCCATCCTCGCCCACGGTGTACTGGAAGAGGTGTCCCTTCCACTGGGCCGAATTCTGGGGGAGGAAGGAAGCCACGTAGATCGACGAATCGCCGGCCTCGGTCCGGGCGGGGCTTACCATAGGGGCCCCGCTGGTCGTCCTGGAGGCCTGGATGATCTCGAAAATTCTCCGGAAGGTATAGATCAGACTTTCGATATCGGTCGAGAAGAAGGCTCCTGGACTCGGGTCCTCCGGGTCGGCCTCGCCGACCTGGCCGTCCCAACCAAGGTCGGCCATATTTTCCAGAGTGCCGGCCAGCTCCGTCATCTCCTCAGGATCGATGAGGCCTATCACCAGGGTCCTCACCGGAAGTCCGCGTTGCCTGTCCTCGGAGGCGGTGATGTTCTCGTGGTACAATTTCCTGACGGCTTCCGCGGGGTTACCTTTTTCCGTGTCGGCCCCGTCGGTGAGGACAATGAGCCAGTTGTACTGGCACCGCCACTGTACCACGTCATTGGCCTTGAAGAACTTCACCGCCGAATCCTGGGTACCGTAGATCGAGGCCGCGAGCGGAGTCCACCCCGCCGCCCGGAGTTCGGGGTTGCCGCTTTCCTCCACGCCGTCGAACCATTTCAGGATGTCCGAAAGATGGGAGGGATCGTCGGCGGAGCCGAAGGGCACCCTCAAGAGGGCCTTGGGGTCGCCCTCCTTGGCGTAGTGTAATTTTTGGGTCTCGTTGGAATAGTTATAGGGATATCGACTACTTTGAAGCGTAAACTGGTACCAATCGGCGTCAGTGCCTCCGGCCGACTCCTTCTGGTGATAGGTGGCCAGGGCGATCCTGAGGCCCGAGGTCAGTTCCGGGTTGGACAATATCTTGTTGAGGACCAACTTCATCTTGTAGAGGCGGCTGTCGTTGGGGTACTTGTAGCGGGAGTAGCCCGGCGGGGGGTCGTCGTTGGGGTGCTCGCCTCCCAGCCACGTCTTTGCCTGGCTGCCCTGGTCGGAGTCGATCAGGTCTACCTCGGCCTGGGGGACGTACTTGAGGTTGGGGTGATAGTTTGAAGGGTTCCCGGGGTCGTTGTTGCTACTGTCCGTGTCCTTGCCGTAGTAGAACTGGCGGCTCGAAAAGCCAAAACTCACCGGCTTGGAGCCATCGCCCCAGGTCGTATCTTCCGAATCGGATTCGTAGGTCATGGACCCGCTCGTGTCGAGGAGGAGGAGCACGTTGGGCTCGACCCTGTTCTCATAAAGGGCGGGGGCAGGTTTGGCATAGGAGGTGAATATCTGGGGTGACACAGCCGGAGTGCCGCTTTGGACGTGGACCGTAACCGAGGCAGACTGTGTGGTCTCTCCGCGTTTCGATATGGTAGCCACGTTGGTGATGTCCTGGCCGGCCTTACCCTCCGGTACTCGTGCCCTAATCTTGATCATATTATTTTTGATGGTGTAGTTTTTCGGATCGGTTCTGTTGTCTCCCACCAATTTGTCGGGAAAAGTATTGTTGCGAGGCCAGGATTTAGGCCCTACCGTCACGGTCCGCTGCGGCGTACCGCCGACGCGGTCATAAGTGTAAGTGACATCCTCAAAGGATGACATGACGTCCACAAGAGTGGCCTCCGATAAAGTGGTATTCCGGGTGACCCCGAATCCTATGGTAAAAACGACGTAATCCCCAGGATTGGGGTCGGAGATGTCTACCGTCTTAGTTATGGTGAAAGCCCCGTGGGCGGCCCCGGCCGAAAACAGCGAAGCCATGAGGATGGCGGCGGCCAATCCGGCACCTCCAAGGAGCTGCCGGGCTCTTTCCTTTCCTCTTACCTTCATACCGGTCACCTGCCTTTCAGGCTCACTTGCCCAGGACCCGGATCACAGCCTCGCTCAGGGACTTTTCCTTCTCCCCGAGGACGGCTCTGCTCCTGACGAGGTAGACCCCGAACCGGTCCACCCCGAAGCCGGCGCCGACGCTGCCCTCCCCGCGGTTGGAGGCGGCGTAGGAGGAACTCATGTGCCATGACCCCATGTACTCGATCATCGTCGCGTCAAGCCGGGGGGGGAAGATCACCCCGGGGTCCAGCGCGATGGTCCCGATATCGTAATTAAGGTCAAAGACCTCCACTTCCACCATGACCCTGGGGTTCCCCGCCGCCGGGGCGGGAGGGATATGGTGTACCCTGAGAGCCGAGGGGTCTCCCGTGACATTCACCTTTCCTGTCAGGTCCTCGGGGTCATCGGGGGAGAACCTTGGCAACCTGTCGTGGGTCCTGATATAGCCGTCCAGCCATTGCTTTCCCTCCTCGAGCCCTCCTTCGGCCTCGCCGGTGACGTCGATCTCCCTGACCAGGTTCGTCGAAGTGGAGAAGTAATTTTCCACCATCACCAGCACTACAGCAGAAAAGGCTATCCCCACGAGGAGGACGACCAGGGTGAGGGGCAGTACGGCTCCCGTTCTCTTAGGACCTGTTCTCATAGGTTCTTCACCCTCCAACTGGCCTCGATATCCTCGAAGTCCTCCCAGTTCCCCTCCTTGCCGCGGCCGGTGATGGTGACACTTATCACCCTCGTTTCTTCGTCAAAGTTCACCGAAAGTCCCTCGACGCCTTCGACGGTGACGCCGCCGCCCCTCCCCGGCCTCGGGTCAAGGGCGTGGAAAAGGCCGTCCTCGCAATAAGCCCTGAAGAACTTGACCTTGTGCAGTTCGTCCAGCCGGGAGATGCCCGTCGGGCCTCCGCGGTTCTCGAGGGTCACGTCGTTGCCGGAGACGGACCTTACGATAAGGGGTGAGACGCCGGTGGGGAAGACGACCCAGTCACCAGGGACGATACCTTCAGGTGCTCCGTTCAACTGGACCTGGATCGTGGCGCCGGAGCCTGCCTGGATGTCCTCAGGGAGGAGGACGGAGAGCCCCGTGGGTTCCCCGAAGGCCAGGTGGAGTTCCCCCGACCCTGTGATGTGAAGAGCGGAGGGGTAATCCTGGGGGGTGATCTCGGGTGTGTAGACCTGGTCGAAAGCCGCCTGGAAGTCACCCGAGGTCACGGGCATCCCGAGCCCCGCGTGTTGGGTGGGCTTCGCCAGGATGGAAAGGACCATTTCCGCTCTCTGGCGGGCCGAGACGCCGGAAGAGACGAACTGGAAGTTGGAGAAAAAAAGCGACAGCACGGTGATCACCGCGCCCATGATGACCGCCGTCACCAGGATGGTGATCAGTACTTCCGCCAGTGAAAAACCCCTTCGCCCCGTTCGGGTGAAGGAAACACGCCGGCAAGAAAGAACCCTGGATGCCAAATCTCTCACTCTCACTTCCCAGGAAGATAGAACCCTTTCGTTCACGGTCGCCTCCACCAGCGGGCCCGGGATCATCCTGCCGTTGCCGTTACTGTTCACCCTTCATCCTTTTGCCCCTGGTCTGTTCGCCGGTGGCACTGATGGTTCTTATGAATTCCAGTTCCTTGTCCCCCCTGACCCCACTCCAGGAGACTTTGAACCTCAAGGTCTTCCCGACGGTCTCGCCCCTGGCGGTCTCTTCTCCGTCGATGAAAAGTTGGGGAGTGTATTTCAGGTTATTCCTGTATTTCTCCAGCGACATGCCTTCAGTGATATCTTTAAGGGGGAGGTATTCGATCTTCTTCAACACCGAGGCCGCCTCGAGCGAGGCTTCCTCCTTTTCCTCAAGGTCGGCCTGGAGGGCCACGACGTGAGTGACCAGCGTCACCATCGAGAAGAGGGCGATGGAAAGGATCAGGATCGAGATCAGTACCTCCACCAGGGTGAAGCCAGCCTGTTTTCCCTTCGCTCCCGAAGCGAAGTGTCCTCCAGGTCCTTCAAATTGGCGCGTTAAAACCGGGCGATCTTTCTCCCTACCTCTCTCCATGGCTCTCTTCCTCTTGAAAGTTTTCCGCGCGCCTCGCCGGTGGCTTTGGTTGATTATATCACTTTACCCTTGGGAAGGGATAGGTGATGGAAGCACTCAAGCCGCTTCGCGGCAGGGAAACCGCCGATCCCTTAAAAGTACCCAGGCTCCGCTATTACCCGCGGTACGTCCTTTCATCGGTTTCCTTCAACAAGGTCTTGACCTCCCCCGGCGACAAGGGGCCGATCAGTACCCGGGAAGACACCAGAGCCTTCCCCTGGCAATTCACGCCACTCCGAACCTTGAAAACAATGACCCCCTTGCAAAGAGGAAAAACAGGGCTATAATGTGAATGATCATTCACTTTGGAGGTTGATGGTAGATGGCGGTCAGGTTGGACACGGAAATACGAAGGGAGCAGATCATCAGCGCGGCCCTCGGCCTCATCGGGGAGAAGGGGCTCAGAAACTTGAGGATGCCCGACATCGCCCAAAAAGTGGACCTCGTCCCCTCCGCGCTCTACCGGCATTTCTCCGGTAAGCAGGAACTGGTCCTCGCTATCGTCGACAGCATCCGGGCGTCCCTCGAGAAGCACCTAGCCCGGTCGGGCGAGGAAACCCCGGATCCCCTGGAGCGGCTGGAGTTCATCATGGATGAACACCTCAAGATGATCGGGGGATCCCCGGGGATGCCTCTCCTGGTCCTTTCAGAGGATGCCGCCTTTGGCGACCCCAAGATGCGGCGCCGGGTCCTGGAGATCCACGAATTCTTCAGGAAAGCCGTGGCCGACATCATGAAGGAAGCGATAAAGACCGGGAGGGTCGGCCCCGATACCGACCCTGGGGAGGCCGCCCTTGTATTCGTGAGCCTCATCCAGCATACAGCGGTCATGACGGCCATCAGCGGCGGCGATGTCCACCTCGGTCCCCTGGCCGGAAAGGCCTGGCGGAAATATGTCAAGGACCTTGTGGGCTGAAATAATTTTTCACTATAGTGAATGATCATTCACTTTTGCGAGGTGAAATAATGAAACCGAGGACTGGATCTTATTACCTCCTTGGAGCGGCGATGACCGCCGTTTTTTTGCTCGGGCCCGTCGCGGCCCTGGCCTCGGAAGCACAACCCTTGACGCTCGAAAAATGCCTTGACGCGGCTCTTTCCGGAAACCGCGGCATCGAGGCTCTCAGGCATCGGGTGGATGTTTCCGCCGCGAAGGTCGACGAGACCCTGGCGAAAATGGGGCCGAAGCTTTTCGCCGTGGGGAAATACCTGGCCGCCGGGGAGCAGCAAAGGCTTTGGCCGGCGCGATATGACGGCGAGAAGGGCGTCTACGACGACGCCTTCACCGAGGCATCGGTCGTCCTGGAGATACCCCTCTGGGACGGAGGAAAGACGAGGCACAGGACCATGGCGGACCGGAAACTACTGGAGGCCGCCAGGGGTTCTCTCGAAAGGCAGGAACAGAAACTGCGTTACGATGTGGAACGCCTCTTTTTCATGGCCCTTTCCGTCAAAGAAAGTATCGGGGCGCTGGAAGCATCGCTGGGGTCACTGCTCCAGCATGGGGAGGACGTGCAGGCCATGGTCGACTCCGGCAAAGCGGCGCGGGTCGATTCCCTCAGGATGGACGCGGAAGTGGCTTTGACGCGGGAACGGTTGCTGGGGGCAAGGCATGAACTGGAAAGCCTCAAGGAGGACCTCCTCTTTATTATCGGGATCGACGGCAAAGGCGAGGATTTTGACCTGGAAGGCCCTTTCCCGGAAACACCGGACATCGATGACCTCAGCGTCGAGGATAGGGCCTCGAAAGCCCTTGAGAAAAGGCCGGATTACAAAGCCGCCCTCGACAAAGCGGCGGCCGGCAAGGAGGGCGTTCTCGCGACCCTGGCGTCGAAAAACCCCGAGTTTTTCCTCAGGGGGCTGCATGGATACCGGAGCGCTTCCAACGGGGTCGGCGAATCCAGGACTGATGTGGAACTGGCCGTGGAGATACCCCTTCTCGACGGGGGGCTCTCTTCGGCAAGGAGGCGCCAGTCGGCCTCCGAAGCGGCGGCCGCGGAAGCGGAGGCCCGCGAGATGGCTTCCCGGGTTTACTTCGAGGTCTCCGAGGCTGTACGGGCCTACGAATTCGCCCGGGAGAGGATCATTGTAACGGAGGCGGCGGTCAGGGCGGCTGAAGAGGCCCTCCGGATAGAAAAGTTGAGGTTCCGGTCGGGCAAGGGGACGACCACCGACGTGCTTTCGTCCCAGGCGGCATGGCTGTCGGCCCGCGCCGGGCGGGATGCGGCGCTGTCGGAGGGTGCCATCGCCGCGGCAAGGCTGACCTTCGCGATGGGAGGCGGATCCGGTGAATACTAGGATCAGAAACCTGGTCAAAAAACCATGGCTCCTTGTCCTTGTCGTGCTTGTAGCCGGCGCGGTGATCCTGCTCAGGTTACGGACAAGCCAGATCGAGAGCGCCGCGGAATTCCACCCGAACCCCCTGAAGGTGACGACTGAGGTCGCCGCCAGGGGCAGCCTGGCGGAAAAGAAGCGGTACCTAGCGACGATGGAGCCCCTCGCGACGGCGGAGGTCGCCTCACAGGTGACGGCCCGTATCGACGAGGTATTCGTCGACATCGGCGATGAGATCTCATCCGGGGAACTCCTCGCCGCCCTGGACGGTTCCGAAGCGGGGTACCAGTTCCAAGCCACCAAGTCCCGCATTTCCGAGGCCGAGGCCGAGATGGAGGGACTGAGGATGCGGAAGGTCTCCATCGAAAAGAACGCGGCCTACTGGCGTGAAGAGGCCGGGCGGGCGGCCTTCCTATTTTCTGAAGGCGCCATAGCGAGATCGGAGTTGGAGATGGCTTCCCTGAAAGAAGCGGAGGCCCAGGCGGCATTCAAGGAGATCCAAAGCAGGATACGGGCGTTGAAGGAAAGGCAGGGTTCCCTGGCTTCCGAGGCGGCCGCCTTCCAGGAGAGGTTGGCGCTCTTCTCCATCAGGAGTCCCTTCGACGGCACCGTTACCGCCCGCCGGGCGGAGCCGGGGAACCTCGCCAGGCCGGGGGAGGCCCTTTTCACCGTGGAGGACAGGAGCGGGTGGAGGGTGATCTTCAGGGTTCCCCAGGAAGACCTGGGACTCGTCAAGATCGGTCAGACCCTATCGGGCTCCTTCGGCCGGTCTTCCATCAAGGGCCGGGTCGACCGCGTCTCGCCCTCCGTCGACGCGGCCAGGATGGGGCGCGTTGAGGCGACGCTCGAGAAGGACCCGGGCGATGCCGCGCCAAAGGCGTACGGGCGGGGGGTCTCCTTGACCATCGATGTCACCCTCGGCACCCACGAGGACGTGATCACCATCCCGGCGGAAGGGGTCATACGGGCCGGAGAGAGTTCTTTTGTCTACACGGTCTCCGGGGGCAGGTTGAACAAGCAGGAGGTGATCGTGGTGGCCTCCGACGGGGAAAGGTCCGCCGTTAAGGGCCTCTCCGAGGGCGACCACGTGGTCCGGAACAGCCCCTTCGGGTGGGCGGCGTTATCCGAGGGCCGCGAGGTGAGCGAAGAATGAACCTTGCCAAGTGGTCCCTCGAGCATCCCTACCTTGTCCTTGCCCTGGCCTGCGCCGTAGGCGTCCTGGGCCTGGCCGGTGTGATGTCATCCCCCAGGGACCTTTTCCCCGACACCACGCCTCCGCAGGTGCTGGTCGTTACCGTCAGGGAAGGGGCTTCGGCCCCGGAGATGGCCAGGACCGTAACGGAGCCCCTCGAGCGGGAGATCAGCGGCCTCAACGGTTTGGCCAACCAGACCAGCACGACCGCCGACGGCGTTTCTTCGCTCCGGGCAGAGTTCGCCTACGGGAAAAAGGTATCCGAAGCCGTGACGGAGGTGCGGAACGCCCTCGCGGCCGTAACGCCGAGGTTCCCGGCCGGAACGGCGGAACCCCTTGTCTACAGCATCACCAGCCGCACCGCGCCGGCGGTGACCCTGGCCCTGTCCCCCCTTGACGAAGGGGGGCCGACCCTCTCCGAGATCCGCTTGCTTGCGGAACACGTCATCAGGGACGAACTGCTACGGATCCCCGGGGTGGGCGAAGTCGAGGTCTTCGGAGGCCATCACCCTTCCGTCGAGGTATCGGTCGACAGGGATCTCCTCGCCGCTTCGGGCCTTTCTCTCGAAGGCCTGATCGGGGCGATCGCCAAGCAGAACATTTCCGCTCCCGCCGGACGCTTGACCGTGGAGGGCGCGGAGATCCATTTCACCCTGGACTCGCTTTTTCCCGGGGTTGATCAAGTAGGGGATACCGTGATCGCCTCACCGGAAGGCGGTGCGGTGAACCTCAGGGATGTAGCGCGTGTCGGGATAGGCGAGATGCCCCAAAGGAGCCTCTATCACGGGAACGGGCGGCCGGCCATTGCGGTGAATGTGCTGAGGGCCGAAGGAAGCGACACCATTCGGGTCGTGAAGGCGGTTATGGACCTCATCCCGGAGTTGGAGTCCCGCTTCAGAAGCATGCGGATCGAGGTGACTGACAGCCAGAAGCCCCTCATCGAACTCAATATCTCCGGCATGTACGGATCGCTGGTACAGGCGATAATCCTGATAGTGGTGGTGAACTTCCTGTTCCTGGGCAACCTCGCGGCGGCCCTGGTATCCTCAGTCAGCATCGCCCTTTCATTCCTGTTCGGCCTCGCCGTTATCTGGGCCAGCCCCTACACCATCGACATGGTGACCCTCACGGGAATGATCGTCGCCGTCGGGATGGTGGTCGACGCTTCGGTGGTGGTCCTAGAGAATATTTTCAGGGTCCACGAGGCGACGGGCATGAAGGACCCACGCGTCGCGGCCGTGGCCGGGGCGAAGGAAGTGGCCCTTTCCGTGACGGCCGGCATGCTGACCACCGTTATCGTCCTTCTCCCCGTCATGGGTTCCAGCGGCTACACGAGCCGGGTGCTCAGGCCCCTAAACATGGTGCTCTTCGCCACGCTGGCCGCCTCCCTCGTGGCGGCGCTCACGATAATCCCCCTCCTGGCCGGGTTCGTGCTGGAGGGCAAAGGACACCGCCCGTCAGGCGTACTCCGGAAGATAACCTCCTGGTTCGACGGGGTACTGAAAAAGGTCGTCACTTTTTACATCGAACTGCTCAAAGTCAGCCTGAGGCACCGGGGCCTGACGGTCGTAGCCTTCGCCCTTTTCTTCCTGCTCACCCTTCGCCTGGTGATGCCCCTTTTGGGAGGGGAGATGATGCCCCCCATGGACACGGGCATTGCCTTCATCGAATTTGAAAACCCCGCTGGAAGATCTCCGGAAGCCGTCGAAAAGACCCTGACCGCCATGGAAAAGAAGATCCTCGAGGAGAAGCACGTATTGTCCCTTTCATCGCAGGTGGGCTCGGAGCCCGGGTCGCCCAGCTTCGGGGGCGGTTCAACCCCCCAGGCCGGGCGGATCAAGGTCCTCATGGTGGATCGTTCGAAGCGGAAGGAAAACATTTGGGAGATCCTGGACCGCTGGAGGGCTGATTTCAAAAGTATCGAGGGGTTGCGATGGTCAAGGCTCACCGAGTACGGCGCCACGCCGAGGGCCACAACCAAGGCCCCGCTCGATGTGATCATCAGCGGCCCCGATGCGCCCCTGCTGGATAGCCTCGCCAGGGAAGCTGTGTCCGCCATGGAGGGCGTAAAGGGGTTGGGGGACGTACACCAGGGCTGGTTCATAGAGAAGGAGACCCGGAATATCGAGGTCGACCCCTACCTTGCCTCGCGGTACCGCACTTCGCCGACGGACATCGCCCGTGAAGTGGGCACGGCCCTGAATGGCCGCACCGCCACCTACCTGAAAGTCCCCTCTTTCTCCGATATCCCGGTGAGGGTTTTTTACGGGGACCAGTACCTGGAGAAAGAGGAGGATATCCTGGATGTGACCATCGTGACCGGGGACGGCCTTCTGCCCCTTTCGGCACTGGCGAGGGTGCGCACCGTCCCTGAAGCGCCCCTCATCACCAGGGAAAGGCTCAGGAACACCATAGACATAACCGGGGTCAACCGGGGCCGCACCATAAAGCATGTGACGAGCGAGGTGAAACTTCGGCTCCGGGGCATCCAGCCCCCGGACGGTTACTCCATCGAGGTCGCGGGGAGCTCGGCTGACCTTGGAGAGAGCATGGCCATGCTCGGCAAGGCCCTCCTTTTGGGGGTGGTGCTCCTCTACTTCCTGCTGGTCTCCCTTTTCAGGTCCTTCCTTTACCCTTTGACGATCCTTTCGATAGTCCCGCCGGCTGTCGCGGGAGGGTTGTGGGGGCTTCTTCTCTTCAACAAATCGATGTCGATGAACGCCGCCATGGGGTTCATCCTCCTCGCCGGGACCGTCGTGAACAACAGCATCCTCCTGGTGGATTTCATCATTGAATCCAGGAAGCGGGGGGCTTCGCGAACCCTGGCCATCGTCAGGTCGGTCAAGACCCGCACGAGGCCGATCCTGATGACCGTCACCTCGACCATAATCGGTTTGACGCCGCTGGTCATGGAGTGGGCCGTCGGCCTGGAGAGGATGAGTCCCCTGGGGATCGTCGCCGCGAGCGGGCTGATATTCGGGACTTTTGTCACGATGATCTTCGTCCCGGTCATCTATTCCGTCATAGACGATATCAGTTCCAGGGCGGCGGCCCTGGTCGGTAGAACAGGGGAAGACCCCGGCGCGTGAGGGGCGCACCGACCATCTCCGCCACCCCGGCGTCGAGGGACGCCCGGATGAGTACCCGCGGCCCAAGGCCCCGGGGCCTCTTTTTGATATATTATACGGAACCGCGCCCCTCGGCAAAGGTGACACCGCGGGGTACGGGACTGGATCATAAACAGGCGAGATCAAGGGAGGGAGCGACCGATGGGTAAAGAGGGGATCACACCGGAAATACTGGAAAGGATCAAGGTCTTCCAGAGGACGGAGATCACCGAGTACCACGTATACAGGAGGCTCTCCCAGTGGATGAAGGGCAAGAACCGGGAGGTCCTTGAAAAGATCGCCCAGGACGAGAAGCGGCACGCCGGGATATGGCGGCGCTACACCGGTGAGAGCCTTGCGCCCGACCGGCTGATGCTGTACTGGTACCTGCTGCTGGCCTTCGTGTTCGGCGTCACCTTCGCCATAAAGATCATGGAGCGGAACGAGGGTTCCGCCATGGAGACCTACGGCGCCGTGGCGGACGTCCTCCCCGTGGCGACGGAAATAATGCAAGAGGAGGAGGAACACGAGAAGGCCCTCATTGACCTCCTCGACGAGGAGCGGCTCAAGTACATCGGGTCCATGGTGCTCGGGCTCAACGACGCCCTGGTGGAGCTGACCGGCGCCCTGGCGGGTTTCACCTTCGCCCTCACCGACGGCAGGGTGGTGGGCGTCGCCGGCCTCATCACCGGCGTGGCCGCCACCCTCTCGATGGGCGCCTCGGAATTCCTCTCCCAGAGGACCGACAGCGGCGACCTTAACCCCCTGAAGGCCGCGATCTACACGGGGATCGCCTACCTGGTCACCGTCGCCCTGCTGGTGGCGCCCTTTTTCATCGTCGGGAATGTATACGCCGCCCTGGCCTGGTCCCTTTTCAACGCGCTGGTGGTCATACTGCTCTTCTCCTTTTTCGTTTCCGTTGTCAAGGAGACGCCCTTCAGGCCCGCTTTCCTCGAGATGGCTGCCATAAGCCTCGGCGTCGCGGCGATCTCCTTCCTGATAGGGCTGGTGGCAAGGCACTTCATACCGGTGGACATCTAGAAGGGACCCCTGGAATGGCCGGGACAGCCATCGGGATCAGGGGCTCCCTGTGGACCGGCGACCCGCGGAGGCCCCGGGCCGAGGCGCTCGTCGTCAAGGGCGGCGACATCATAGCCGTGGGGAGTTACGAGGAGGTCAGGGACGGCCGCCAACCGGGGGGCGTCGAATGGATCGACGCCGGCCGTCGGACGGTCCTCCCCGGGATCACGGACTCGCACCTGCACCTCGGGGCCCTCGTCAGGCAGGGATCGGCCCTTTCCCTTTACGAGGCGTCATCGAGGGAAGATCTCCTGGAGCGGGTCCGCCGTAAGGGCGCAGAACTCAGCCCCGACCGCTGGATCCACGGGGTCCGTTTTGACAACTCCCGCTGGCCCGACACGGCCATGCCCACGCTGGAGGAACTGGACGGGCTGGGCCTCCCCAACCCGGTCCTCCTCGTCCGGGTCTGCACCCACGTGCACGTGGTCAACAGCAGGGCCCTCCATGAGGCCGGGCTCTCGGCGGCGGGCCTCACCGGCGCCGGCGTCGTTCGGGACGGACGGGGTCGCTTCACCGGGACGCTCCTCGAGGGCTCCGCCGGGCCGGTGATCCGGGCCATGGAGAGGGACACGGCCGGGGCGGCCCGGGCCTTGAAGGAGACCATGCTCACCCTCGCGTCGGAGGGCATCACCGGCGTCCATACCTGCAGCGCCCCGTCCTACGGCCTGGGGGAGGACCTGGGGGCCTACCGGGTTCTGCACGAGCGTGGGGAATTCCCCGTCAGGGTTCGCCTGTACAGCGACGAGCCCCTCCCCGTGTGGGAGTCCAGCGGCCAGGGCGATGAGTGGCTCTGCTACGGGGGAAGGAAGTTCTTCCTCGACGGCTCCCTGGGAGGCCGGACGGCGGCGATGACCTTCCCCTACGAGGACGCCCCCTCCACCCGGGGGGTGCTCAACAGGAGCGACGAGGAGTTCTTCCGTCAGGCCAGGGAGGAACACGCCGCCGGGAACCAGGTGCAGGTCCACGCCATCGGCGACGCGGCCGTCGACCAGTTCATCCGGGCGATGGAGGCCCTGAGGGACCTGCCCCCCCTCCCGTCGGGGCTGCGTCACAGGGTCGTTCACCTTCAGGTATGCCGACCGGACCAGGTCCGGGACCTGGCCCGACTCGGCGTGGTCTGCGATGTCCAGCCCGCCTTCGTCCCCAGTGACATCGCCATTGCCGAGGGCAGGATAGGCCGCGCCAGGCTAGGGTGGGCCTACGCCTGGAAGAGCATGCTCCGGGCCGGTCTGCTGCTCACCGGGTCGAGCGACGCGCCCGTGGAGCCCACCAACCCCTGGAGGGGCGTCTGGGCCGCCGTGAACAGGGTCGACGACGAAGGCCGACCCGCGGGAGGGTGGCTCCCCGGCCAGAGGCTGACCCTCGACGAGGCTCTCGCCCTTTTCACGGTGAACGCCGCCGAGGCTGTCGGGCAGGGTGACAAGTTCGGCTCACTGCGGTCGGGGTCGAGGGCCGACCTGGTGATCCTCAACCGCGATATCGACCTCACCCCGCCGGGGGAACTAAAGGACGTCAAACCGATCTTGACCATGGCGGGGGGCAAGATCACCTTCCAGGCCGCCGGCGGCGGTCTCTGAAACCCCTAGACGAGCTCCTTCAGCGACCGGGCCAGCGTCCCTCGCGGGAGGTCGCCGACCTTCCCCACGGCCAGGAAGATGCCGTCCATGTAGATCTCGCTGGAAAAATCCTGGACCGTGACCCTTATGACCTCGTCCTGCCTGGCCAGGGTGACCTCGTGCTCCGAATAAGGGCCCGGGTAGGGAAATCTCTGGGAGGTCACCGGCACCCCCGAGATCATGGCGCCCATCACGCCCGGGAAGACCTCGTGGCTTTCGACCTCGCCCTTTGGGCCCTCGGCGGCGATGCCGGCCAGGGTGGCCGCCGTCCCGCTGGGGGCGTTGGCCATCCTCGCGGGATGCCTGTCGGTGACGGCGACATAGGGGTAGTACTGCCTGGCGGTCCTCAGGAAATCCATCACCAGGTTTATCCCCAGGCCATAGTTGGAGATCACCGACCAGCGCAGGCCCTTCTCTCTCACCATCTCCCCCACCTGGGCCATCTCCCCGTCGGTGAGGCCCGTCGTCCCGATGACGGCGTCCACGCCCGCGTCGGCATAGACCCGGAGGTTGTTCATGAGGACCACCGTAGAGGTGAAATCGACCACCACGTCGGGCGAGGAGTCACGGAGGCCCGACGCCAGGTCGGCGCTCGAAATCACCCCCGCCGGCGCCATGCCGGCCAGGACGCCCAGGTCACGGCCCGCCTCGAGGCACCAACCCCCGGCCAGTTCAAAACCCTCCCTCTCGAGGACGTTCCTGACCACCAGTTTCCCCACGTTGCCGGAAGCCCCGGAAACGAAAACCCTTTTCAATGTTATCCCTCCTCATGGTATCGAACCGTAAGGATCTCCAAGTACAGTGTACCCTGTTCCTCCGCCGGGCGGGACCATGATGGTATGCTTGTCCCGTGGTTTCAGCTATTTCATCGGTGGAACACGAAGGGGGACCGGACAATGACCCTCCCATGGCAGGAAAAGATCGTCTCCGCGAGCACCCAAAAAGGGGATCACCGCCTGGTCCCCTGGCGGGTCTGCCGGGAGGCGGCCAGGGATGCCGACATTCCGGCCAGGGAAGCCGAACTCTGGGCCTGCGAGAACGGGATCTGCCCCTCCCGCTACGAGCGCAGCCTGGGGACCCTGGGCCTGGTGGGCCAGGCGAGGCTCCTGGCTTCAAGGGCGGCGGTAATAGGGTGCGGGGGGCTCGGGGGGTGGATAGTGGAGATCCTGGCGAGGGCCGGGGTCGGGGAGATTGTCGTCGTCGACGGGGACTTCTTCGGTGACAGCAACCTCAACAGGCAATCCTTGAGCCGTGAGGACAACATCGGCGCGGCCAAGGCTCTCGAGGCCAGGAAGAGGGTCGAGGCCGTCAACGGCGCGGTGGAGGTGACGGCCTGGAATCTTTTCCTGACAGCCGACAACGCGCCGGGGATACTCGAGGGCTGCCGGGTCGCCGTTGACGCCCTTGACAGCAACGAAGCCCGGGCGACGCTCCTCTCGGCCTGCAGGAGACTGGGCATACCGATGATCCATGGGGCCATCGGTGGGTTCTGGGGACAAGCCTGCGTGATCCTCCCCGGCGACAGGGCCCCCTGGGAACTGGCCACGGCCGGGGACAGGGGTGTGGAAGATGTCACGGGCAACCCCCCCTTCACGCCCGCCTTCGTCGCCTCCCTGGAGGCGGCCGAGGCGGTGAGGCTCCTCTCGGGGGCGGGTGAACCCCTGGCGGGCATGCTCTGGTGCGACCTGAAGGAGCACGAGTATTGCAAGATAGATCTCAGGAAAAGGACGGTCGGGTAACCGTAACACATTTGATCCAAACCCGGGAGGTCTTCCGATGCTTATCGACAGGGTCAGGTACTACTATCTCCTCGAGGACATGAACTGCGCCGAGACCATCCTTTGCGCGGCCAATGACGAATACTCCCTGGGGCTCGACCCCGTGGGGCTCAGGATCATGGCCGGCTTCGGGGGCGGCATGGGCATCGGATCCACCTGCTGCGGGGCTTTGTCCGGGTCCATCGCCGCGATCTCGGTCAGGTTCACCTCCTCGAAGTCCCATGAGAACCCCCTGGTCGCAGACCTCTGCAGGGCCTTCCTGGAAGGATTCGCCACCAGGCACGGGGCCATCGACTGCGACCCACTGAAGGACCTTTACCGGGACAGCCGGTCCGGGTGCCTTCCGGTGGTCGAACGGGCGGCCGGGGAGCTTGAGAGGCTCATGCTGGAAAACGGGCCGAAAGCTCCTCTCCCGGAACGGGGCAAGAAGGAAGGGTGACGGGCACTTTCGGCTGATCGCCCCGGGGACCGGCCTCCCCCCTCCCCGCCATGAAATCCGAAATCATTCTTGACTTCGCCCATTGGCTGGATTATTGTCCCTTTAACCGGTTTGAGAGAGGGTGGTGAATTGTCGCTCCCGTCCCGTCTTACCCCGTTCCTGGCGGCACTCCTTTTATGTTTCACTTCCGGCCTCGAGGCGGACCCGGGCCCAATCTATTCCGGCCCCAAGGGAGTACCCGTCGTGGCGCTGACCTTCGACGACGGCCCCCGCCAGTTCACGACCCCCAGGCTCATTGCGCTCCTCGATGAACTCTCCGTCAGGGGCACCTTCTTCATCGTCGGAGCCCAGGCCGTCCAGTTCCCCGGCATACTTGAAGACCTCGTCTCGAAAGGGCACACCGTGGCTAACCACTCCTGGTCTCACCGCAACATCACCCAGCTCGACCGTGAAACCCTCCTCGAGGAACTCACCTTCTGCAGCCAGGCCATCGAGACGATCACCGGCGTCCGCCCCCGGTTCTTCCGCCCCCCCGGCGGGAAATGGGATAGGCGGTCCCTGGCCGTCGTCCAGGAACTGGGCCTCACCACGGTGCTCTGGGACGTTACCGGCAGGGACATGGTCCAGAGGGCTCCCCGCCAGATGGCGGCCTCCGTCGTCAAGGCGGCCGGACCCGGGTCGATCATCCTTCTCCACGGGGGGATGGAGTGGACCATGGAGGCGCTGCCAATGATAGTGGAGGGACTGAGAGCAAGGGGATTCCACCTGGTCTCGCTGGACCAGATGTTCCCTTCCGCGAAGGAGGCGGCGGTGCCCCTGAGGAACGTCCCGGTCGAAAGGACCTCGCCTCCCCCGGTCCGTCCCGTAAAGGTCGTACCCTGAGCTTCGGGGGAGGAAACTTTCCCGTTATCGATCAAGGCGTGTCTCGGCGCTCGCCGCCAGGCCCTCCATCACCCCCATTCGCAGCATTAACATGAGATCCGTCGTAGGGTCGCCCCTCCCGGCGAAGGGGATATAATGGGAGCGGGGGGTGGCCGTTTTGACCAGGGTCGGGTTGGCCCTAGGCGGGGGCGGCGCCAGGGGGGCCGCTCACTTCGGGGTCCTCAAGGTTTTCGAAGAGGAAAGGATCCCCATAGACCTTATAGCCGGAACGTCCATGGGAGCCATCGTCGGCGCCATGTACGCCCAGAACCCCGACGCTTCCGCGGTGATCGAGAAGTACGAGCATTTCATAGCTAACATGGATTACGGTTCCTTCGGCCTTAAGTATATCGCCGCCGACGCCGACCAGGACTCCCATCTGCTGCAGAAGTTCGCCAGGACCATAGCCCAGAGGATCTACATGAGCTCCATGGGCCATCGTTCGGGGATCATGAAGCCCGAATTCCTGGACAAGGCCCTCAAGGAACTGCTGGACCGGGGTAACGTCCAGGACACGAAGATACCCTTCGGCGCAGTGGCGACGGACCTCAACTCCGGTAACACGATCCTGATCCGGGAAGGGAGCATCAGGAAGGCCGTCCGGAGGAGCTCCCTGATACCGGGCTACCTGCCGCCGGAGGAAGAGGGGGCTAAACTGATCACCGACGGGGGGGTGAGCGAGCCCGTCCCGGTGGATTCCGCGTTGAAGATGGGCGCCGACGCGGTGATAGCCGTTTCGGTGGACCCCGCCAAACTGCCCGACCTCGAGGACCCCAGCATGATAAACATAATGCGCCGCTGCGACCTCATCAGGGGTATCCACATGTCAAGGGCCCAGGTCGAAAAGGCCGACGTCTGCCTGTGCCCCGACATGAGCGGCAGCGACTGGAGCGAATTCCTCTCTTCCGGCGAGTTCATAAAGGCCGGAGAGGAAGAGGCCAGGAAAAAGCTGCCCCTGGTGCGGGAAGCGCTGCGCAGGAAAAGGCCCTGGTTCCTGCGCATCTTTTCTAACTGACCCCGGCCTTCCTTTATCCTTGACATACTCCCTATTGGTATACTAACCTTGCGGCGTGCTCCGGGTTTCCCGGCAATCACCTGCCGCGGAGTGGCAAGTATCCTGATCCCCAAGGAGGGATGGGTCATGAAGGACAAAAAGGTGCTCATCGTCGGCGGCGTCGCTTGCGGTGGCAAGGCGGCGGCGAGGCTCATGAGGGTCGACCCCCGGGCCGACGTCACCGTGCTGGAAAAGGGAGAATACATCAGTTACGCCGGGTGCGGCCTACCCTACTACGTGGGAGGTGTGGTCAAAGAGTACCGGGACCTGATGACCACCCCCATAGGGGTGGTCAGGGACGAGAACTTCTTCCGCAAGGTCAAGCACGTCACCGTCCATACTCAACACCTGGCCACGAGGCTCGATCGTCGCAAGAAGATCGTCACGGCCCTGGACCTGCGCAACGGAGAGGAGAAGGAGTTCCCCTACGACAAGCTCGTCCTGTCGACGGGGGCCAGTCCCTTGAGGCCCCCCATACCGGGGTCTGACCTTCCCAGGGTCTTCACTCTCTGGAATATGCCCGACGCCCTCGCCATGCGCGCCGCCATCGACAGCGGCAAGGTCAAGAACGCCGTGGTCATAGGGGCGGGCCTCATCGGTATGGAGGTCGTGGAGGCCCTCCACGACCAGGGCATCCAGGTATCCATCGTCGACCTCTGCGAGACGCCGCTGCCCCAGATGATGGACCGGGAATTCGGCAACCTCCTCAGGGCCGTCCTTGAGAAAAAGGGCATCAACTTTTTCGGCGGAGAGAAGGTCCTGGAGATCCAGGGATACAACGGCGAGATAAAGTCCGTCAAGACCGACAAGCGGGAGGTCCCGGCCGAAATGGTCCTGATGGCCGTCGGTGTGAGGCCCAACGTCGGTATCGCCCGGGAGGCCGGCCTGGCCCTTGGCAGCTGCGGCGGTGTCATCGTCGACGACCACATGCGCACCAGCGACCCCGACATCTACGCCGGCGGCGACTGTGTAGAAGTGAAAAATGTCCTCACCGGCAAACCCGTCTGGCAGCCCATGGGCTCCGTGGCGAACCGCCAGGGCCGCGTGATAGCGGACAATATCGCCGGCCTGCCGACCACCTTCAAGGGCGTGGCGGGGACGGCCATCATGAAGGCCTTCGAGTACACCATCGGCAAGACGGGCCTGACCAGGGAGCAGGCCCGGCTGGAGGGCTTCAACGCCGAGGCGGTGACCATCGTCGATTCCGACACCCCCCACTTCATGCCAGGCTCCGCCGCCATCCAGGTCCGCATCGTGGCCGACAGGAACACCCGAAAGGTCCTGGGGGCCCAGGTATTCGGGGCCGGCAGGGCCGACAAGAGGCTCGACATCCTCGTCTCGGCCGCGGCGGGGGGCCTCACCATCGATGAACTGGCCGACGCCGACATCGCCTACGCGCCACCCTACTCTACGGCGCTGGACCCCGTCACTCATGCGGCCAATACCCTGAAGAACAAGATAGACGGCCTGATGGTCTCCTGGAGCCCGTCGGAACTGGCGGAGAAGATCAGGAAGGGGGAGAACCCCGTGCTTCTCGACGTCCGCTCTCCCGACGAGGTGAAGACCCAGGGCACCCTTCCCTACGAGACCACCCTCATCCCGCTGGGGCAGCTGTGGGACCGGGGATCGGAACTCCCCAGGGACAGGGAGATCATCGCCTTCTGCAAGATCTCGGTCCGCGGGTGGGACGCCGATTCAATACTCAAGAGGCTGGGTTACGAGAAGGTCTCCGTACTGGAGGGTGGCATCGCGGGCTGGCCCTTCGAGTTGAGGAAGGAATAAAAATGAGGGCGGTACCGGCCTGTCAGCTTTCCAGCCGGTACCCCTTTTCTCTGAACAGGCGCAGGCAGGCCTTGGCGACGTCGGGGTCGTAGAGGGTCCCGGCGTTGACCTCGATCTCCTTGAGGGCTTCCTCCAGCCCGACGGCGGGCCGGTAGGGCCGGTAGGAGGCCATGGCCTCCACCACGTCGGCGACGGCCAGTATCCTCGCCTCGAGGCTGATCTCATCGCCCTTCAGGCCCTGGGGGTACCCGGAGCCGTCGATGCGCTCGTGGTGCTGGTAGACGATCATGGCCAGGCCCAGGTCGCTTTCCACGTCCTGGAGGATATCCCTCCCATGGGCGGGGTGTTCCCTGATGATGTTCATCTCGAGTTCCGAGAGCTTGCCGGGCTTGCTCAGGATCTCCGCCGGGACGGATATCTTCCCCAGGTCATGGACAAAACCGGCCATCCTGACCTGGTCCTCCTTTTCGGGGCCAAGCCCCATCTCACGGGCTATCCTCGCGGCCAGTCCGCCGACGCGCCTCTGGTGCCCCGCTGTGTAGGGGTCCCTGCGCTCAACGGTCTGGGTGAGGACGCCGATGGTGGTCTCTAGGGCGTGCCGGAGCTTTTCCTCATTACGTTTCCTGTCGGTGACGTCGGTGGACAGGACGGCGAAGACTCCCGGCGATGGGCTGTAGGCCTTGACCTCGTAGTACCTCCCCAGGGGCGCGGCGTAATCCACGAAGGAGACGGGCTCTCCGGTCAGTGCCACCTTCCCGAACCTCCGGACCCAGGAATCCTCGATCCCGGGCAGGACCTCCTGGACCGTCTTCCCGATGATGTCACGGCCACACAGCCCCGTCAGCCTCTCGAAGGCCGGGTTGACGGCGATGAAACGGTAGTCTATGGGTTCCCTGGCTTCATCACAGATCAATTCCTGAAGTGAGAAGCCATCGAGCATCTCGCGGAAGAGGGTACTGTAATCCCTCTCCAGCTTGCGGCGCTCGGTGATGTCCTGGAAAGCCCCCTGGGCGCCGACGATCTTCCCGTCCCCGTCCCTGACCGCCTCCCCTATCTCCCGCACCCAGATGGTCCGCCCTGTGCCGGTGATCTTCATGAACTCCTCGTCATAGGGCGTTCCGTTCCTGACGCACTCCCCGAAAACCTTCTCCGCCAGGGGCAGCGACTCGGGGGCGTAAAACCCTAACACTTCTTCCACGGCGGCGGAAAAGCCGGGGGGCTGCTCATGGATCCTGGCGGCTTCGTCGGTCCAGACCGAGCGGTTTTTGTCCAGGTTAACGCTCCAGCCGCCGACGGAGGCCATCTTCCCGGCCATCCGGATGAGGTCGTTCTTCCTCTCCAGCTCCTCGTCGGACCGCTTCCGGGCTGTGATGTCCTCCACGGTTCCCTCGTAGAAGAGGATGGCGCCGTCGTCATCCCTGATCGCCCTGGCGCTCTCCCTGACGAAGACCACGGAGCCGTCCCGCCGGGTCCAGGCCGATTCGAGGCCCCTTATCTCCCCATCCCGAGCGATCCTATCCTGGAAATAGGACCTGGGGTAGTCCGGTTCGAAGCCCTCCTCGCTGAGGTTCCGCGAGGCCAGTTCTTCGAAGGAGGCATAACCCAGCATGGCCACCAGCGCGGGGTTGGCCATGAGGACCCTGCCGTCGGGGCTGGTCCTGTAGATACCGATCGTCGCGTTCTCGAAGATGCCCCTGAAGCGCTCCTCGCTCTCCTTCAGGGCCTCCTCGGTCATCTTGCGGCGGGTTATATCGCGGATGAAGGCGAGGGAACCCCCCTGCCCGTCGTAAACGAAGGGCACCGCCGATATTTCGACGGGGACCTCCGAACCGTCCTCGCATTGCAGCAGGGTCTCCAGCGGAGGGACGGCCTTTTTCTCCTCGTTCAGCCTTTTCAGCCGCCGACGGATCGTTTCGGTCTGGCCGGGGGAAAAAAACTCCTCCACCTTGCGCTCCAGCAGTTCCTGGACCGAACCGGCCTTCAGCAGGCGGCCGGCCGTCTCATTGAAAAAAGCGATCCTTCCATTCAACTGGACGAATATGCCGTCCGGGGCCCCCTCGACGAAGGACTTGAATTGCGACTCGCTCTGCCTCAGGGACTCCTCGGCCTTCTTTCGGCCGCTTATATCCTGCAAGGCTCCCTGGATGCGGGTGATCACGCCCGCCTCGCCGCGGACCGCCGTCCCCACGGTCCTTACCCAGACCCGGCGGCCGCTCCCGGTGACGATCTGCAGCTCCTCGTCGAAGGGGTCGCCCTTCTTGAGGCAGTCCTTGAAAACCTTCCGGATCCTCCGCCGGTACTCAGGCGCGGAGAACTGAATAATTTCTTCAAGGGTGGGTTCAAAGTCGGTCGGCACTTCATGGATCTCGGCCAGTTTTTCGGAGTAGGAGAAACGGTCCTCACCGACGTAGTACTGCCACCCCCCGAGGGCCACCAGCTCCCCGGCGATGCCCAGGAGGGACTCGCTGTCGGCCAGGCGCTCCAGGAGGGCCTTGTTCCTCTCCAGGGCCCGGGCCAGCTGGAGGTTCCTGGCCCCCAGTTCGGAGATCTGGTCGGCCACCTTGACGAAAAGGTCCATGGCCTGCTCGATCTTTTCCCGTGATATCCTCGGGATCTCCGCCAGGGCATGGAGGTACTCCTCTTCATCGAAACCGAATTCCCTGGCCTGGGCCCTGAAGGTTTCAACGTCCGGCTCCTCCTCCTCGAGGAGGAATTGGCCCATGATGAGATTGCCCAGCTTGCGGCCCTCGACGAAGATCGGCGTGGCGATATCCCAGAGGTTGTTCTTGCACTTGTACAGGAGGGACTTGCCCCGCTCGAGGCCCGCCGTGAGCAGGGTGTCGCTCTCGACGCAGGCTTTGCCGGCTTCGGGATGGGGCCTGTGAAAGTCGGTGCACAAACTGTGCCAGCCGGCGGCGCCCAGGATGCGCCCCTCCAGGTCTATCACCCCCACGCTGGGCCCCGCCATCCTGGAAAGAGCTTCCAGGAGTTCCTGCATCCGGGCCAGGCCGACGATATCGGCGAGGTTTATCTCCCCAAGGTCTGTCTCGGAGCTGTGCTCGGATTCAAGGCTCTTTTTCGCGCTCATGTCCCTTCCCTCTTGGGAATAATTTCAAACTTTTTTTATGGTACATCTTTTTACCCGGAAAAAACAACCTCGCCAGGGACCGGCGGCTCCGGGGTTCAGGTCCTCCCCCGCCCCGAAAACCGGGGGCGATGGGCGGTAGTTGTAAAATGAAGGCGAAGGAAGGGGATGGTCGCTATCAGGAGAATGCTCTCCGGGGTCGCTGTTTTTTGCCTGTTCTTCCTGCCGGCGCTTCCGCCCTCCCCCGCGGGGGCGGTCGGGAACCAGCAGGAAGTGATCGGGGGATACGCCGGTGTCGTCCCTCTCGAGTGGGGGCAGGAGGTCACCGGCGTCGTAACCCGCTTCGACCCCGGCGAAGAGAAAGGGCTGGCCCTCACCTTCGACGCCTGCGGCGGGGGGGTCAAGGGCTGCGGTTACGACGAAGAACTCATCGAACTCCTCCGGAAGGAGGGCATACCCGCCACCCTCTTCATAAACGCCCGCTGGATAAGGGTGAACCCCGAGACCTTCGCCTCCCTCGCGGCGGACCCCCTTTTCGACATCGCCAACCACGGGCTGGACCACAGGCCCCTTTCGGTGAGCGGCAGGGAGGCTTACGGCATAAAGGGGACGGAAGGACCGGCGGAAGCCGCCAGGGAAGTCGAGGAAGGTGCCCGGGCGATCGAGGCCGCGTCGGGGAAAAGGCCGCTCTTCTTCCGTTCCGGCACCAACCACTACGACGAGATCGCCGTGAGGATCGCCGGGGAGCTGGGCCACCGGGTCGTGGGCTGCAGCGTGAACGGCGACGCCGGCGCAACCTACTCCGCGGACCAGGTGGCGAAGGCGCTGATGTCGGCCCTCCCCGGCGATATTGTCCTGATGCACATGAACCGGCCCGAAGGGCAGACCGCCGAGGGCCTCGCCGCCGCCCTCGGCTCGCTGAAGGAAAAAGGGTTCACCTTTGTCCGCCTCTATCAGGTCCTCTCCCCCCCGGCGGCGGAGAGGACCGCAACGGTTTTATGACTTTGCCGGGGACCTTGTCTTGCCAGGAGAAGCAACGGGTTCAGTACCCAAAACTGTCGGCGATCAGGACGACGTAGCACTCCCTCCCCATGGGGGCGTACTCGATGATCGAGGTTATCCTGCACCCCCTGTCGGGCACATGGCATTCGATGCATTTCCCCAGCTCAACGCAGGGGGTCTTGCCGCCTACGCGGGCGGTATTCGGGGGCGCAGCCTCGTTCTTGACCCGTGCTATGGCCTCGGGTACATCGACGCATATTTTATTGACCCCGGCGATGTATATTATCTTCCCCGGCCCCCAGGCCATCGCCGAAACCCTGTTGCCCACACCGTCTATGTTCACCAGGGCCCCGTCCATCGTGACGGCGTTCGTGCCGGTAATGAACCAATCGGAGGTGTTAGCATTGATAAAACGTTCTTTCCGGTCCTCTGGCGCAAGGTTCGGGTCCCAATGGTGATAGACCTTACATCCCTTTTCGGTGAGCTTGTCAATCAGTTTCAGTTGCCTCACGGTCACGCTTCCGGGGACTCCCACGGTTTGCTCCGGGGAAACCAGGTCCAGTACGGCCTTGGCGGCAGCCTCCCCATCGGGGCAAAGGATGGTCTTAAAACCTTTTGATTCGAGCGCGGCGCCCACGGTTTTGCATTTCCTGACCAGAGAGTCATCCTTGAATTTCCTGAGAGCCTCCAACACGTCGTTCCCTCCTTCTGAAGTCTTGGACAGGTTCAACTATTTTTGCATCCAGTGATGTTCTTCTTAAAGGCCATCGCCAAAGAAACGACCACAACCCCCAGGAAAAAGGCGCTGATCGGCCTGGTAAGGAAGATCATCGGATCCCCGTTGGACATGATCAGCGACCGCCGCAGGTTCTGTTCGACCATGGGGCCAAGGATCATACCTAGCACAAAGGGACTCCCATGATACCCGAGATTTGTCATGTAATAACCGGCTATCCCAAAGAACATCGCTACGAATACATCGAAGATCGAGTTCTGGATAGAGTAGGAGCCAACGCAGCAAAGCAGGAAGATACAGGGGACCAGGTACTTTTTCGGGAGCCTTTCGATCTTCACAAAAACATTTGCCAGCCCGAGCCCCACCACCAAGGTGATGATGGAAGCCACGAAGAAGCCCGCGAAAAGTGTATTGACCAGCATGGAGCTCTCCAGGAAAAGGCTGGGGCCGGGTTGCAATCCCCAAATGATCAGGGCGCCCAGTATGATAGCGGTCACGGCATCCCCGGGGATGCCGAGAGTGAGCATCGGGATGAAAGCACCGCCGCAAACACCGTTGGCCCCCGCTTGGGGTGCCGTTACCCCGATGATGCTGCCCTTGCCGAAACTTTCCTTGTCCTTGGACCATCTTTTGGCCTCGCCGTATGCTACGAAGGCCGCGATATCTGCCCCGGTCCCGGGCAGGGCGCCAATAAAGGTCCCGATCAGGCTGGAGCGCAGCATATTCAGAAAAGTGATCTTGATCTCCTTCATCGTCGGGATAATGTCGGTGATCCGCTGGGTTTCCCTCTGTTTTTTATCGAAATCCGGGTCAGTGATCATGGCCTTGACATTCCGGAAAACCTCAGAAACCGCGAAAAGGCCTATCAGGACGGGAACATAGGAAATACCCCCCGATAACAGGACCGTATCGAAGGTAAAGCGGGGCACCCCGTCGATGGGATCGATGCCGATCGTCGTGATCAGGATGCCCAGGAAGGCGGAGATCCAGCCCTTCATGGGCGAGTCCGAACAGAGGACCGCCACGATGGAAATACCGAAGACGGCAATGGAGAAGTACTCGGGAGCGCCGAATTGGAGAGCCACCTTCGCTATGGCCGGCGACAGGGTCACCAGGAAAAGCCAACCCACCATGAGCCCCATGAAGCTGGAGATCTGGGCCAGCCCTATCGCTTTCCCGGCCTTTCCCTGCTTAGTCATGGGGTAACCGTCAAAACAGAGAGCCGCCGAGGCGGGGGTGCCCGGCGTGTTCCACAGTATGGCGCTGACGGAACCGCCCTGTACCGCCGATATGAAGACGGCCGCCAGGATGAGCAGCCCCTGCTCGGCAGGGAGCGAAAAGGACAGGGGCACCAGGATGGCGACCGCCATGGTCGCCGTAAGGCCCGGCAGGAAACCCACGATGTAGCCCCCCAGCACGGAGACGACGGAGAGGAAAAGTAATTGGAAGGTGAAGAAATTGGAAAATCCGGCTAGCAACTGAGACATGGTTCCACTCCTTTAGAAAAAGATCCCCTTGGGGAGCTGGACCCTGAGGAGCACATTGAAAAGCAGGTAGATACCTATGGAAAGGGTCACACTCAGGGTCACCGACTCCTTAACGGAAAGGGATATGATCCTGCAAAGCAGGAAGGTCACGACCAGGCCCATTACGATGAACCCGCCCAGGTAAAGGATCAGCGAAGCCAGAGCGGCGAGAAGGAAAAAGTAGACCAGTTTCCGAGGCGTCGCGCCGCCGGCCTTTTCCTCCGGGGCCGCCTTTATCCTGAAATAGATAGTGGCGATGCTCAGGGGGATCAAGGAAAAGGCGAAGAGGTTGGGGAAGAAACAGGCGCCGCAGGCATCGGTGATACCTCTCTGTAACAAGGGGTTTCTACCCCCGCTCAGAAACAGGATCGCGACGACAAGGAAGCAAAAGGCGATTATGATCTCCTGATCCCTCAAGATCTCTTTTCTCATCGAAAGGACTCCCCTTAGTTGATCTGTCGGCATGGTACGCCCATGTTTTCAAAAAGTGCCCTGAAACCATCCATCTCTTCCCGGCTCACCGAGGGGGCTCCTTTCCACGGGTATTCCCTGCCCAAACTTTCGTACTTCTTTTCTCCATACCTGTGGTAAGCCATCAGTTCCACGGGGGTGCGCCCGGCGTTGTCCCTGACCCACCGGGCGATCCGGCCCATATCCTCCCCGTCGGCGTTGAATCCCGGTATCACCGGCACCCTGATCACGACGTCGGGATGAAGAGTGACCAGTTTTTTCAGGTTATCCAGGATGATCCCGCATTCCTGCCCCGTACCGGCCTGGTGGCGTTCCGGATCTACATGCTTCACATCGTAAAAAATCTGTCCCAGCAGGGGGGAAAGCCTTTCCAGGTGCTCCCAGGCCGCGAAACCGCATGTTTCCATGGCGGTATCGATCCCTTCGTGATAACAGGCTTCCAGGAGGGCCTCGGCGAATTGCCATTGCTGCAACGGCTCTCCACCGCTGAGGGTGACCCCACCGCCGGAGCACCTGTAAAAAGGGATGTCCCTCCTGACGGCCTTCATGACATCTTCGACACCGTACACCTCACCGGAGAAACGAAGGGCGCCGGAGGGACAGGCCTCTATGCACTCCCCGCACAGGTCGCATTGGGTCCGGTCGAGGACCAGCGACCCGGAGGGCTCGAAGGACAGAGCCCCTCTGGGACATGCTCCCACACAGGTCCCACACCGGATGCAATTCAATTCCGACAGGAAGATCTCTTTTTCCGATCCTTGAGATTCCGGGTTGGAGCACCACCGGCACCGCAGGGGGCAACCCTTGAAAAAGACGATCGTCCGAAGCCCCGAACCGTCGTGCAGGGAGTACCGCTGGATATCGAAGATCATGGCCGTCTTCTCACTAGAGCTCACAAAATTCCGTCCTCTTGATGATGTCGTCCTGGACTTCCTTGTGGAGGGAAGCGAAAAAGGCGCTGTATCCAGCCACCCTAACGAGAAGATTCCTGTATTCCTTCGGTTTTTCTTGGGCCGCCCGAAGGGTTTCGGCGGAGACACAGTTGACCTGCAGATGCCAAACTCCGGCGTCAAAGGCGCCCCTGATGAGGCCGGCGAATTTCCGCAGGCCCTCGTCGGAGGAGACGCTGGAGGGATTGATCTTGATGTTCAGCAGGGTGCCGTTCCGAAGCCTGGGGGCATCCATCTTGCCCACCGAACGGAGCATCGCCGTCGGCCCGTGGGTGTCCATTCCGGGCATGGGCGAGGCGCTGTCGGCGTAGGGCTCCCCGCTTTTCCTCCCCGACGGAAGAGCTCCCACGGCTTTCCCGAAGGCGATCCCCGAGGTTACCGGGATTATCCCCGCGTCGGCCTGGCCGCCGAAGATATTCTTATAGCGCATCACCGCTTCGTTGCCGGCATGGACGACCCTGGCTACAGCCAGGTCCGCCTCATCATCATCATTGCCGTACTTGACGACCTGGTTCAATAAGTAGGCCCTGAGGGTCTCCCATCCTTCAAAGTCCTTCTCCAGGGCATCCACCAGTTCAGCCAGGGTCACCCTCTTCTCCTCATATACCGCCTTCCTGACAGCGTGCATGGAATCGCCGGCATCGGTCACGCCTATGAGGTTGACGGCCGGTCCGAAGTTGTACTTCGCGCCGCCTTGCTGGAGGGTTCTGCCACTGCTTATGCACCCCTCGGTGATCGAGGAAAGGAAGGGGCTCGAGATTATCTCCGAGTAGGCTTTCTCACCGTAGGCGTTGATCACGAACAGCTGGTCGATCATGTGATCCAGTTGCTTCACGACAGCTTCCTCGAACTTTTCGTAGGTATCGAGATCCTCGAGTGAACCCGTTTCAAGCCCGATCCGTTTACCCTTACCCGGGAAAAACCCGTCATTGAAGGCCAGGACGATAGCGACGGGCATGTTGACGAAACCGCCCGTCAAATGTACTCCCTCCCCCATGACCCTTGGCTCGACGCATCCCATGAGGGAGAAGTCCCGGGATTCCTCCAGCGAAAGGCCCTTCGCCGCCAGTGAAAGGGTGATGAGCTCGTCGTTGTAGAATTTCGGATGCCCCGTACCCAACCGGGCGAGCCGGCATGCCGCGGTGAGGAATTTCTCAGGCGTATCCCGGTGGATCCTCACTGATACATCGGGCTGGACGAGGAGCAACTCCGACATGGCCTCCAGGCAGAGGTAGGAAAGCTCGTTGGTGGCATCGGTGCCGTCGGTCCTCCTACCGCCAAGGTTGAGGTTCTGCCATTGGGGAACACCGGCGTACAGCCTGGACGTGGCGGTGCTCACCAGGAGGAGCAACTCGGAGAACTTGATAAAGAGACACTCGATCAATTCCAGGGCTTTTCCCTGCTTGTCTTCTTTTAACCCCTCATCGTTTACGTAGTATTCCCAAAGGTACTGGTCGAAGCGCCCCGGCGAAAGGGAGTGGCCGCTCATTTCGATCCTGACGGCCAGGTGGATGAACCAGAATGACTGTAGGGCTTCATGGAAGGTCTCCGGCCTGTGGGCGGGCACCCTGGAACAGATCCTGGATATCTCCAGCAACTCCCGCTTTCTCTCAGGGTCCTGCTCCACCAGGCTTTTCTCCTTCGCCAGGTCGGAATACCTTTCCGCCAGGTTAACCAGTCCCTGGAGCACGATCTCAGCAGCCTCGTAAAATTCCATTTTTTCAACATTCCGCGGGTCAGTTATGTCCACCAGGTCCTTGGCGCGGCCGATCTCTTCCAGGACGCCCTTGACCCCTTTGCCGAGGATTTTCCCGTAATTGGGGACCACCGTACCGATGCCTTTCTCCAGGAGGGAGAAGTTGTCGATGATGCAGCTGGGCTGGGTTGGGTAGACATCGGGGTCCTTATAAAGGAAGTCCTTGGTCTCGCAGGGCAGTTGCTTGAACACCCTTTCGTTGATCGTTTTCCCCTTCCAGAAGGGCAGTATCTCCCGCTCCAATAATTCACGGTCCTCTTTTCGAAGCAGCAGGGGGTCCCATTCCCTGGTCGGCAATTTATCCAATTCCGCCCCCAGCCAGCCCGACTGCACTTCCGGGAACACTTGGCAGGCGCGGGCGGAAACGGTCGGGGCCCCGACGATCAATTCATTCTCATGGATCTCTATGGGCATCGTTTCGAACACCGTTCTCAACGCGATGGCATTCCTGGTCACGAGGGGAAGAGGTGTGTTGGCTTTATGAACTTCGGTCCAGATCCTGGCCCTGTTGATATCAACGCTTGGGATCGAGTTGATCACCCTGTCCTTCAATGCCTTAACCCTGGGGTTCAATTCTGTCACCTTCCCGTAGAGGCGAAATGGGGGGCTCCCGGAATACATTGAGAGCCCCCGTCGAGATCTCAACTTGCTTTACTTTACTGCGTTTTCAAAAACGTCGTTCATCCGGTTAAGCCAATCAGCGAAATCCCCTCGGTCGAGGTAATTCCACTCGAAGCCCCTATCCTTGAGGAAAGCCCTCGTCGACTCGGACTGGATGGCCTTTCCGAAAAGCCCGGCTAGGGTGTCGACGATATCCTTGGGGGTACCCTTAGGGACGCCGATACCCCACCAGGCGCCTATCTCGACAGTTATGCCCTGCTCGTTGAAGGTAGGAGCCTCTTCCCAGGTCTCCTGCCTCTTCGCGCTGGTAACGCCCAAAATGCGCATCCTGCCGTCGGTCACGAAGGGCAGGATCTCTGAAAAACCGCAGGAAACGGCATCGGCATGCTTACCGAGGGCCGCCATGATCGCGGGGTTCCCGCCGTCAAAGGGGATGGCGGTGAAATGGACGCCCGATTGTGTCCCTATCAACTTCAACGCGAGATTCCAGATCGACCCCTCGGAGAGGCTCGCCACTTTCACCTGTTCCGGGTTGCTTTTCACGGCCTCGACAAAATCCGAATAGGTCTTGTAGGGGGAATCGACGGTTACAGCGATCACCGCCGGGGCGGTCGCGATGAGGGCGACGGGTTCGAAGTCCTTGTAGGAGAACTTGGCGGCTCCGAGAAGGTGCATGATCGAAGATTCCGTTGTCGCCAGGGTGACGGTGTACCCATCCTTTCGGGCCGTCGACCCATAATTGTGGCCGATGGCGCCGTTGCCGCCCGCCTTGTTCAGGACGACGACAGACCTGGAAACTTCTTTTTGTACTTCAGCAGCCAGGAGCCTGGCCAAAGTATCTGTCGCACCACCGGGAGCCCAGGGAACAACGAGGGTTATATCCCTGGCAGGGAACGAAGCTGCTGTAGCAGGGAGCGGGGCGAGAACACAGCTGAAAACGAATAGCAGAACCAGCAAGAACCTCCAGTTGCGCATTCCGAACACCTCCGTCAGATTTGATCACTTCATTACTTGATATCCTTGTATTCCCAAAAGGCAGCCTTTAGGTGCTCTTCCATCTTCAGCTTCGACATCACCGGGTCGTTCCTTTCGAGGAAGTTCAGCAGATCCCCGTGGTCTTTAAGGCTCCTCAATATGGACTGGCTGTCCTCGGGCCAGATCCTGTAGGCATCCCACAGGTTGAAACCAATAAGGTCCATTACCTCTTTGAAGATCTTGAAAAGGACCGGGTTCCCCGAAGACCGGGCCAGTTCCATGTGGAACCGAAGATCCGCGTCCTGGTATTTTTTCAGATCCTTGTCATGGACCGCCTTTTCCATTTCCCCGAAGACAGACCTCAAGATCTTGAAATCCTTTTTCTCCATCCGCCTGGCGGCGTACTCCGTGATGACAGGTTCGATGAGAAATCGCGCCAGGTAGGCGTCGTAGGACCCTTCGACCTTTTCCATCTCTTCCAGGTGATCCCAGAAAATGGCCCTGTTGGGAACACCCATCATCGAAGGGACCTTCCTGTTCTGAACAAAAGTGCCTGTCCCGGGGATCCGCCTGATCACTCCAAGAGTGACGAGACCTGACATCGCTTCCCTTACGACGGACCTGCTCACCCCGAATATCCTGGTCAATTCGGGTTCGTTCGGAAGCTTGTCGGACTCCTTCAGCGTTCCGTCCTCGATCGCCTCAAGGATCTGCTTCATGATGCTCGAAGGTTTATTTTCACTGCTGAGTTTTTTGAACACGCCCGGGACACTTCCTTTTCTTGGAGTTTATCTTATGTCAGACATAAGATTTGTCAATCCCGGAAGAAGACCTGTTCGGACCCAAAAAAGGGAATTCCGCGTGAAAAGGTCTTTCATCGACCGGGGGTGGAAAACTCTTTTATTGCCCCCAAAGGGGCTCGGGAGAAGAAAACTAGGTCCTCTCTCCCCTGGCGGCGACGACGATCCCGGCGAGGATGAGCGCGCCGCCGGCGACCTTGGCCGCCGTCAGGGTCTCTCCGAAGAACAGCCGTGCCAGCAGGGTGGCGCCGATGGGTTCTCCCAGGAGCGCCACGGCCACGACGGTCGCGCTGAGGTACTTCAGCGTCCAGTTGTAGCTGCTGTGCCCCATTATCTGCGACACCAGGGCCATGCCGAAGAAGGCGCCCCAGGTGCCGCCGCTGAAGCCCCGCAGGGGAAGCCCCAAAGGAGCGATGACGGCCAGGAGGAACAGACAGGCCGCCCCGTAGCAGAGGAAGGAGTAGACGGGGAGGCTGACCCTAGCCCTGACCACCCGCCCGGTGAGGAAGTAGCCCGTGGCGAACCATGCCCCCAGGAGCGCCAGCAGGTCGCCTAAAAGCGCCCCGCCCCCCAGGGCGAAGTCCCCGGCGCCTATCACGACGACGCCGATGAAACTCAACAGGATGCCCGCCCAGGTCGTACCGCTCACCCTGTCGCCGCTGACGAAGGGCGAGAGGATGGCCGTCCACACGGGAATGGTCTGGACGATGACCACGCTGCTGGCGATGGAGGTGTAAAAAAGCGACGTGATCCAGGTGGAAAAGTGCAACGCCAGGAAAGCGCCCGCCAGGAGGACCCGGAGGAGGTCACCGCCTCGCAGGTCGGAAAGTTCGCCCCGGCAGCGCAGCAGCACCAGCGGCGCCATGGCCGCCGTCGCGATCCCCGTGCGGTAGAAGGAGATCACCAGGGGCGGCGCGTCGGCGAAGCGGGCGAAGATGGAACCCGTCGATATCCCGATCACGCCGAGGGCGAGGATGAGGGCGGGCGCCAGGCGCCTGGGGGGAGAGGGCGTCATCTCGGGGTCGGCTCCCATGGTGGCCAGGACGTCACATCATCATCAGCAGGCTCAGGGCCATGAGGGCCATGCCCGCCACGAGGCCGATCAGGCTGTCGTGTCCCTTGCCGTAGGCCCGGCTCAGGGGGAGCAGTTCGTCGAGGCTGATGTAGACCATGATGCCGGCCACCATGGAGAAGAGGGCCCCGGTGACGGCCGGCGTGAACTCCCCGCCGCCCACGGCCAGGCGGATGACCCCGTAGGCCACGAGGGCCCCGACGGGCTCGGCCATGCCGCTCAGGAGTGAGTAAATGAAAGCCTTAAACCTGTCGCCGGTGGCGTAGAAGATCGGCACCGAGACGCTTATACCCTCGGGGATGTTGTGAAGGGCCACGGCCACGGCTATGACGATGCCCAGGTTGGGGTTCTGCAGGGCGGCGAGGAAGGTGACCAGCCCCTCGGGGAAGTTGTGGATTGCTATGGCCAGGGCTGTGAAGACCCCCGTCCTCAGCATCCCCTTGTCATGGATATCGCCCTTGGCGGCGGCCTTGGCAGGACCTTTGTGAAGGGAGGCGGTCTCCTCCTCGGTCCTGGCCTCGTGGGGGTTCTCCTCCTGGGGGATCAGGTAGTCGATGACCCCGATCAGGGCCATCCCCCCGAAGAAAAAGGCCGTGTTCAGCCATTCGCCCCTGACTCCGTAGGCCCCCCTGAGGGAGATGGAGCCCTGGAGGAATATCTCCACGAAGGAGACGTAGAGCATAACCCCCGCCGAGAAGCCGGTCGAGACCGAGAGGAAACGGTAGTTGGCCCTGTCGGCGAAGAAGGCTATCGCGCTGCCGATGCCCGTAGCCATGCCGGCGAGGAGGGTCAGCCCGAAGGCGTAGGCTAAACCGCTCAAACCCCGGACCTCTCCCTGGTCACCGGTATGGCCAGGTCGTCGACGAACTCGTAGAAGGAATCAGCCTTGCGGCTTACGGCACCCAACGCCTCCAGGCTTATGGTCCAGGCGTCGGCCGGTTCCGCCGGCGCTACCAGCCCCCTCCCGGCGTGGCGGAGCCTTCGGGCCAGTTCCCGGGCCTCCTCCTCCGTCCGGGTGGCCCAGAACCACCAGGAAAAGCTGTTCTGCTGGTGAACGTCTATGTCGAAACGTCCGGGGAGGTAGACGTGCCGGTTGTCCAGGAGGAAGAGGGAGAAGGCGGTTATATCCGAGGCGGCCTCCCCCAGCCCGAAGGACCGGGGGTCCCGGACGATGTTCAGGAAGAGGCGGTCCGTGTTCAGGAGCCCCCACCGGTCCGTATCGGCCCGGCTCCGCCAGTAGTAGGCGTAGTCGCACTGGTTGAGGCAAAGCACATGGGGTGACCAGGGGACCCTTTCAAGCCCCAGGCCGTCCACCCTCCCCTCCAGTTCGGTCAGGCTTTCCCCTCCTGAATCGCGGCCCCGGGGGAAGGAAGATAGCATTTTCACCACCCCGGGGTGTTCCAGAAGGTCCCAGGCGATGGCCCCCCCGGTGAGGGAAAAGGTCTCCACCATCGGGACGCGGGGGAAGTACTCGAGCCCGGGGGACAGGGTCACCTTCTTGGTGCCCTGGAAGCCCTTGAAGCCCCTTTCAAAGAGCAGCGCTGTCTTCAGCTTCAGGCCCTCCAGCCCGGGGTCGTCGGGCTTTCCCCCCGGCAGGGACTCCAGGTAGGATTCCGCGGCCCAGCGGAGGAAGGCCTCCCGCCCCCGTGCCGTCAGGCAGAAACCTCCCTCGAGGTTCTCCAGGTACCCCTCTTTTTCCAGGGAAACCGCCGCGGTGGGGTCTTCCCCCGCCAGCTCTATCAATTCTTCGGTCCAGAAAGGCCTGCTCTCGTCGAAGAGAAGCAGCACCCGTTCCATGCCCATGGTCTTCACTCCCTTCTAGAGGAGAGGGCTCATCAGTTTGGCCACGCCCTCGACGGTCTTGAAGAGGAAGGGCCGTTTCTCCCACTCCAGCTTCGACAATTCCGTCGAGGCCTCGAGGAACTTTTTCTGCTCCGCCAGTATGGGAGCCACGGTCTTTTCGCCGTACACCACGCAGTTTATCTCAAAGTTGAGCGTGAAGGACCTGATATCGAAGTTGCTGGAACCGAAGAAGCACAGGTTGCCGTCGACGCTCATGGTCTTGGCGTGGATGACGCCGTCGTCGTAGAGGAAGATCCTGACGCCCTTGTCCATGAGGAGGTCGTAGTAGGCCATGGCCGCCTTCCCCACCAGGAACTGGTCGGACCTCCTGGGTATGACCAGCTTGATGTCGGCGCCGTTGAGGACGGCCACCTCCAGCCCCTCCACGAGGCTCTCGTCGGGGATGAGGTAGGGGGTGGTGATGACGACCTCCTTCGAGGCTGAGTGCAGCGCCGATACCACCAGCCGCTGGTAGTTCTCGGTACGGTAGGAGGGGCCGCTGGGCACCGCCTGGAAGAGGTGCTCGCCGTCGTGGCTGAAGAGCGGCTCGCCGGCGCGCTCGTCGATCAGCTCCAGGGTCTCCACGTACCAGTCCTCCAGGAAGACCCTCTGCAGCTGCAATGTTCCGGGTCCCTCGACGCGCATGGTCAGGTCCTTCCAGAGGAGCCCCTTGGCTTTGCCCCCGTAGGAGGGCTCGATCATGTTGTGGGATCCGGTGTACCCGACCCTGCCGTCGATGACGGCGATCTTGCGGTGGTTCCTTAGGTCGAACCTGGCGGAGAGGGGGTCGCGCCGGAACATGCTCAGGGGGAGGGCGCCCACCACCTTGACACCCGCCTCCCGCAGCGCCGGGGCCTTCCTCTTCAGGAACTTCGCCGAACCCAGGGAGTCCACCAGCAGGCGGCAGGACACCCCCCTGGCCGCCGCCCTTTCAAGGGCATCCAGGACCGGCCCTGTCACGCCGTCCCTGGCGAAGATGTAGTAAAGGAGGTGGACGTGGTGCTCGGCGGAATCGATATCATCGGCGAGGGACCGGGCCATCTCCTCCGTCGAGTCGATGATCTCCATCCTGTTCCCCCCCGTGGGGGGCATGTCCCCCAGTTTTTCGGCGAGGGAAGCCAGGCGGTAGAGGCGAAGGAGGCCGCCCGGCAGGTCCTTTTCTTCGGGTTTTTCCGCGTCCCAGGCGGCGCAGCAGGAGCGGTCCAGATTCTTCAGGATGGTCTCATGCCGTTCGGCCCTCCGGGCGGGGAGCCTGAAGGAGCCGAACACCAGGTAGAGGGCGAGCCCCGGGATGGGCCAGAAGAAGATCACCAGCAGCCACGTCATGGCCGCCGAGGGGGTGTGCAGCTGGGGTATGACGGCGATGCTAGCAAGCCTTATGACGACCGAGGAGAGGTCGTGGATCAGGATCAGGAGCAGTCCCAGGTCCATTCCGCTCTCACCCTCCCCCCAGGGTTACAGGGACAGGCAGAAATCACAGACCACCGGCAGGTGGTCCGAAAACCTCACTTTGGGCACCTTCACCCCGGATACGGTTATCTCCGGAGAGTGCAGAATGAGATCCAGGCCGAGCATCGGCCGGCCGCTGGGGTAGGTCCGCTTCCCCCGGGTGTCGGCCTTCACCAGGCCCGCCTCAAGGAGGGACCCTATCTCGTGGTCGCCCCCAAAGGTGTTGAAATCACCGGCGATCAGGAGGGGCCTCTCCCGCTCACCCGCCAGGGCGGCCAGTTCGCGGATCTGCTCCCTCCTCGCGCCGGGCCCCAGCGACAGGTGGACCAGTTTCATATCGAAGCCGTCGAACCGCGCCTCAATGACGGTGTTCTTTATACCCCTGCCGAGCCTCCGGACCGACGCCCCCCGGATTGGGAGGGAGGAGACCACCGCGTTGCCCTGGTGTTGCAGCAACGGAATGTGACCGGAGATCCCGGGGGCCCGGTACTTGGGTGAGAAGACCCACTCCTGCCCTAGGACCTCCGCCAGGGAGCCGGGCTGGCTTTTTCCGCCGTTCCGGAAGGAGCCCCCGTCGGTCTCGACGAGCCCTACAATGTCGGGCTCGAGGGAGGCGATGAACTTTTCAATGCGGCCGGAGCGCTCCGTGGTGGTCCTCAGGGCCCCCGCGAAGGGGAAAGGTACATGGTAGCCCCAACCCGTGCCCGTGCCGTACCGGGTATTGTAAAGGACGAGCCTTATCGAACCGTCTTTCAGCGGCGCCACCCCCTCTCTTTGCGCTTCCTCTACCCTCTGACGGCCATTATCACCCATTCACGCTTCTTGCCGGGCCGTCTTCCGGGAAAAAAGTATTATAGCACAGAACGGGAGGAGGCTTCAGGGGCGGTGCCCTTCGATGATCCTCCCCACGACGAAGCGCAGGATCTCCGGGTAGACCTCGAGCATGTAGGGCAGGTGGACGCGCTCGGTGCACTTGTGGGAGTCCTTGGCCACGGCTCCCAGGTTCAGGATCGGTATGTCCAGTCCGGCCAGGGCCTCGACGGGGAGCCGGTACGGCCTCCCCCAGCCGGGCATGTTGCCGGCGAAGACCTCCATCTCCCGGTCATCGCCCTGGAAACCGCAATAACTCAGGTCCGAGACGCCCTCGAAGAAGGGCCTTACCTCGAGGTCAAGGCCGAAACGCCCTTTCATCTCCCGGACCGCCTCGAGGGCCGCTCCCTCGACCACCCTCTCGCCGGGGTTCGCGCCCAGGTTGGCCCTGTGGGGGTACCAGGGGGGGAGAAAACCCACCACCACGACGGGGGCGGCCGGGCCGCAGCGGTCCACCATCGCGCCGACCAGCCGGGCTGCGAGGTCCCTCTCGTCGGTCCCCGGCGGGGCCGCCTCCAGCGCCGCCGCCACAAATCTTTCGTAATCCTCTCCCAGGACCTCCCTCGCCAGGCGGTTGAGTTCGGCGAAGGTGAGCACCGCGGGTTCCCATTCGCGGATGCCCGACAAGAATCCGCCCCGGGCGATGAACTCCCCGGCGTTCTTCCGGTATTGCCCGATGGAAGCCTCCAGGGCCTCCCGGGCGACGGCCTTCAGTTCGGAGAGGATCTCCCCCGGCTGCCGGGTGGACGTCAGGTAGCTGTAGAAGGCGAAGCCCCTGGTCATGATGGTGGCCGAGTAATCCCCCCGGAGGTCGGTCTGCCTCTGGCAGCCGAAGGGCGGGAAGATCCTCCCCTGGAAGGAGTCGGCGAAGGCAGGATTGCCGTCGAGGGCCAGGTTTATCCGCGAGAGGACCGGCGCGGGGGAGAAGCCCTCGTAGTACTCGCCGGCGTGGGCCTCCTTGCCGGCGCAGAAGAAAAAGCAGTTTATCTTCCCCAGGCTGCCCAGGTAGATCGTCGGCCCCCCCTCCTCCCCGGGGGCGAAGGTGGGCTCCAGGTCGACGCAGGCCAGATAGTTGAGGCCTTCTTCCTTTTGGAAGCGGGCCAGGTACGAAGAGGCCGAGAGCATCCCGAGGGAGTTGTTCTCCTCGTCGGGGACGAAAAGGGCGGCCACGTTGGCGCCGTACTTCCCCGAATTGGCGGCGGCCTCCATGAAGAGGTCCATCCCGGCCGCCACACCGCTTTTCATGTCGGCGACGCCCCTCCCGAAGAGCCACTGGCCGGACTCGAGGTCCTTCCTCGCGTCGGCGGGGATCGCCGCCGAAGCGAGGCGCCGGGTGTAATCCTCGGGCTGGAAGGCGTAAGGGGCGAGCGGGCCGCAGCCCTCGACGCCCACCACGTCCATGTGCCCCGTCAGGATGACCGTGTCGGCCGTCTCCCTTTCGGCCCTGACGATGGCGAAGACGAGGTGCCTGCCGTGGGGGTCGCCCTCCAGCGGCAGGAGGCGGAGGTCCCCGGGGTGCCTATCGAAATAGGGCAGTCCCCGGAGACGGTCATGGATGAAGCGGGCGATCCGGTTCTCGCTCTCGCCGCAAGGCGATACGCTGGGTATCCCCACCAGGTCGAGGAAAAGCCGGTAAAGTCGGTCCCCCTCCTGGGGCTTCATGGGCTACTTCCCCCCGCCACGGCCGGCGCGGTACCGCCTCAGCGCCTTTGCCAGCCGGAGGGCCCCCTCCTCCGCCTGGTCGGGCTTGACCGCGGCGAAGGCGAAGCGGATCCTGTCTCCCCCCCTCCCCGGCTCGGGGTAGAAGTGGGCACCCGGCACCACCGCCACCTTTTCGTTCTTTATGGCCTCCATCGCGAAGGCCTGCGCGTCCTTCAACCAGGGGATCCTCCCCCAGATGAAGAACCCCCCGCCGGGGACGTCGACCTCGAGCCCCTCCGGCCCGGCATGCTTCACCAGGGAGGCGGCCAGGGCATCGCGGTTCGCCTTGTAGAGGGGGCGCACCTTCGCGAGATGCTCCTGGAGGCCCCCGGCGCCGGCCAGGTCACAGACGGCGTACTGGATGACATCGGGCAGGCAGAGGGTTCCCGCGATGCGCAGCTTCTCCAGGGCCATGTCGACGGGAGAGGGGGCGATCATCCATCCCAGCCTCAGGCCTGGGGCGATGACCTTCGAGAAACTTCCCATGTAGATCACCCTGCGGTCGTCGCCGGACGCGCGGATGTAGGTGCCCCTGGGTTTCTCCTCGAAGGTGATGTTCCTGTAGGGGTCATCCTCGAAGATGACGAAGTCGTGGCGCCGGGCGAGTTCCAGCACCCGCTCCTTCTTCTCGTCGCTGGTGGAGAACCCCGTGGGGTTTTGGTAGGTGGGGATCGTATAGAAGGCCTTGACCTTCTTTTCGGCGAGGAGCCTCTCCATCGCTTCGACATCGGGCCCGTCGGGGAGCAGGTCGACCCCCTCGAGGAGCACCCCGTCCCGGCGGAAGACTCCCAGGGCGTCGGGGTAGGAGGGCGATTCCACCATCACCCTGTCGCCGGGGTCGAGGAGGCACTCCGACAGGAGGGACATCCCCTCCTGGGAGCCGTTGGTGACCAGGAGGTCCCCCGGCGTGACCCACCCGGGGAGGAGCCCGTCGCGCCCCATCCACTCCACTATCCACCGGAGGAGGTCCGGCACACCGCGCCGGTGGGGGGTGTAGCCCCAGTTGACCCGGCCCTCGGCGAGCACCTTCTGGAAGGACTCCCTCAGCTCCTTTTCGGGGTACAGTTCGGCCATGGGTTCGCCGGCGGAGAGCATCAGGGCGCCCTGGCGGGCCGCCTCCCTCATCACCACCGAGATGGCCGATTCCTCGAGCCTGTCGCGAACGGTCGCGCTGAAACGGTCCTTCCACTCCATGAAGAGAACCCTCCCTCGGGGATCCCCGCGGCCGTTCACGACTAAATCACTGGCCGGAGGATCGGGTCATGGTACAAAGAGGATTGTACCAGCCCGGGGCGCGCCCTCAAAACCCCGCCGCCCTTCACTTCCGGCCCGGGAAAGTGCATACTCTTGGCGGGGCTGTTTTTTCAAAGCGGGGAGTGATGGTGGTGAAGATAGAACCCTTCGGCGTCGAACAGTGGATGGGGCGCTGGGAGACCCTGGCGGTCAACAACATCGCCGAGACCTGCGTCGATTCCCTGGTCCTCTACGACCTGCTCGAGATGTCTGGCAGGAAGGAAGATATCATCGTGGACCTGCTGGGCACCCGGATGACCTACGGCGACATCAGGGGGAGCGAAAGGCTCCGGGGCCTCATCGCCGGCCTTTACGAGGGCGGCGACCCTGAGAGGGTCCTCGTCATGAACGGGGGGTCGGCGGCCAACTTCCTGGCCCTTTTCACCCTGGTGGAACCCGGCGACCGGGTCATCAGCGTGTGGCCCACCTACCAGCAGCTGACCAGCATCCCCGAGGCCTTCGGGGCGGAGGTGAAGATACTCCCCCTTAGGCCCGAGAACGGCTGGCTCCCCGACCCGGACGAGTTGAGAGGGATGGCCCGCGGGGGGGTCGACCTGGTCTGCCTCAACAACCCCAACAACCCCACGGGATCCCTCATGGACAGGGGCCTGCTGGAAGAGATTGCCCTCATCGCCCGTGAAAAGGGGGCCTGGGTCCTCTGCGACGAGGCCTACCGGGGGCTCAACCACGAAGAGGGCGCCCCGGCGACCTCCATAACGGAGGTCTACGAAAGGGGCATAAGCACGGGGAGCTTTTCAAAGGTCTTCTCCCTGGCCGGCCTGAGGAGCGGGTGGATGACGGGCCCCGCGGAGTTCATCGAGGAGGCCTTCTCCCGGAGGGACTACACCACCGTCAGCTGCGGCCCGCTGGTGGACGCCCTCTCGGTGGTCGCCCTCGAAAACCGCGGCGGGATCATGGAGAGGAACCTCGGCATCATCAGGGAGAGCCTCGCCGTACTGGAGGAGTGGATCGACGCCCACCCCCGTTTCCACTGGGTCAAACCCCGGGCGGGGACGACGGCCTTCCCCGGTTACGACTACGACATGCCCTCCGACGAGTTCTGCGTCGACCTGTTGGGCGGCACGGGGACCTTCCTCCTCCCCGGGAGCTGCTTCGGCATCGACAAGAGGCTCCGGGTGGGTTACGCCTACGGCACGGAAGTCCTCCGGCGGGGGCTGGCTTCCCTGTCGGAGTGGCTTGAAAGCCGCTTCCCCAATTGAAGGGGCCCGGCGATATTCTTCAGGTCACCCTGTAATTTCATCATTCGGACAGCTATACCCCTGAACCGTATAATGTGGTAGACTCAATGCCGGACCCAGCGGCGGCCGTCGGCCGCCGGGAGGACGACGATGGAATTTCAAAGGGTGCGGCTGGTACGTTCCGACGTGACGAACCCCTGGGATAACCTGGCCAGGGAAGAGCAGCTGGTGAACCTCTGCGAAGAGGACGAGGCGATCCTCTACCTCTGGCAGAACGCCCACACCGTGGTGGTGGGGCGCAACCAGAACCCCTGGGCCGAATGCCGCCTGGACCTCCTCGAGTCGGAGGGGGGCAAGCTCGCGCGGCGTTCGACCGGCGGGGGGGCCGTCTACCACGATCTCGGCAACCTCAACTACTCCTTTATCCTTCCCAGGAAACGCTACAACATGGAACGGCAGCTGGCCGTCATCCTCGGCGCCCTCCGGGGGCTCGGCCTCGACGCCGAGTTCTCCGGCAGGAACGACCTGGTCATCGGCGGCAGGAAGTTCTCCGGCAACGCCTACCAGCTGACCAGGGACAAGGGGCTCCACCACGGCACCCTCCTCTTCTCCGCCGACATGGCCATGCTCTCCCGGTACCTGAACGTGGACCCCGAAAAACTGAAGACCAAGGGGGTGGCCTCGGTGGCCTCCCGGGTGATGAACCTCCGGGACGCCTCACCGGGCCTGACCCTGGCGGACCTCCAGGACGCCCTCGAAGAGGAGTTCCTCGCCAGCTATCCCGCCGCCGAACGGCTCAGGGAACAGGGGACGCCCGGGGGGGAGGAGTTCCAGCGCCTCGCCAGGCGCTACCGGAGCCGGGAGTGGCGTTACGGCCGCTCCCCCGGCTGCGAGGTCTCGCTCCGGCGGCGCTTCCCCTGGGGGGGGCTGGAGATCCGCTTCGACGTGAGGGACGGCCGCGTCTCCTCCCCGGTGGTCTTTTCCGACGCCATGGACGGCGAGATGATCCTCGCCCTGGGCGGGATGCTGGAAGGCGTGCCCTTCCGGTGGAAGGAGATGGCCGACGCGGTCAGGAGGGGTTTCCCCGGCCGGCGGGAGATGGCCGAAACGGCCGCCTGGCTCGAGGAAGCCCCCATAGGTGAAAGGAAGGAGGCTTGTTCATGAAGCGCACCGATATGTACGAAAGGCACGTAGCGGCAGGCGGGCGGATGGTCGATTACAGCGGATGGGAACTGCCGGTCCAGTACGACGGCACCGGCATAAAGACCGAGCATCTCAACGTCAGGGAAAAGGCGGGGCTCTTCGACGTCTCCCACATGGGGGAGATCATGGTGGAAGGCCCCGAAGCGGAGAAATGGCTCTCCACCCTCGTGACGAACGACATCTTCGTGATGAGGGACGGCCAGGTGCAGTACAACATCATGTGCAACGAGTCGGGGGGCGTGGTGGACGACCTGCTCGTCTACCGGTACGGCCCGGCGAAGTTCCTCCTCGTGGTGAACGCGGCCAACGTGGACAAGGACCGGGAATGGCTCACGAAGCACCTGCCCCCGAGGGGCGCTGCGATCGACGACATCTCCATGAAGACCTCCGAGACGGCGCTCCAGGGGCCAGCGGCGGAAGCCATCCTGGCCAAGGTGGCCGACTTCGACCCGTCGACCCTCAAGTTTTTCACCTTCACCCACGGGGCCAACCTGGGGGGCATCCCCGCCATCGTCAGCAGGACCGGCTACACCGGCGAGGACGGCTTCGAGATCTACGTCCCCTGGAAGAGGGGTGCCGAACTCTGGGACCTGCTCATCGAGGCGGGGCGCGACTTCGGCCTGATCCCCGCCGGGCTCGGCGCCCGGGACAGCCTCCGCTTCGAGGCGGGGCTCCCGCTTTATGGTCACGAGTTCGCCGAGGACCTGGGCCCCCTCGAGGCTGGTTTCGGTTTCTTCGTCAAGGTGGACAAGCCCGGCGGTTTCATCGGACAGCCGGCGCTGAAGCGCCAGAAGGAGGAGGGCCTCCGGCGGAAGATCGTCGGCCTGCGCCTCGAGGACAAGGGAGTGCCCCGCTCCGGGATGGACGTGGCCGACCCCTCGGGAAACATCGTGGGCAAGGTGACCTCCGGCGGTTACTGCCCCTCGCTGGACGCCAACATGGCCCTCTGCCTAGTGGGGACGCCCGCGCCGGAGGAGGGCGACCCCTTGAGCGTCATCGTCAGGGACAAGCCGAAGAAGGGCGTCGTCGTGAAGAGGCCCTTCTACGCCAGGAAAAGAGGCAACCGGTAAGGACGCTTTCTCAAAAGACGAAGGGAGGATGAAAGGAATGGCCAAGATACCCCAGGATCTCCGTTACACCAAGGATCACGAGTGGATAAGGATGGAAGACGGCGTCGGCGTCGTGGGGATCACGGACTACGCCCAGCACGCCATGGGTGACGTCGTCTACGTGGAGTTCCCCGAAAAGGGCAGGAAGGTACGTGCCGGGGAGGACTTTGCCGTGGTCGAGTCGGTGAAGGGTGCTAACGACGTGTTCAGCCCCGTCTCCGGGACCGTCCTCGAGGTGAACGACACCCTCGAGGAGTCGCCGGAACTGCTGAACCAGGACGCCTACGCCAACTGGCTCGTCCGCCTCGAGGTCGCCGACCCCGGCGAGCTGGACTCCCTTCTGGATCACGCAGCCTACGCCGCGCTCCTCGAGGAACTCGAAGCGGAAAACGGATAGGAGGTGTCTTTCATGAGCCGGTACACACCAGCCACGGCGGAGGACCGGCGCCGGATGCTCGAATACATCGGCGTCGGGTCTATCGATGACCTCTACTCGGGCATCCCGGCCGGTGTAAGGCAGAAAGACCTCCCGGATATCCCGAAGGCCCTCTCGGAGCCCGAGGTCATCCGGGACCTCCGGGAACTGGCCGGCGCCAACAGGAATATCGACGACCTGCCCTGCTTCCTCGGCGCGGGGATCTATGACCACTTCATCCCCGCCGCGGTGGACAGCATCATCTCCCGGGGGGAGTTCACCACCTGCTACACGCCCTACCAGCCGGAGGTGTCCCAGGGCACATTGCAGGCCATATTCCAGTACCAGACCATGGTCTGCGAACTGACCGGCATGGAGGTCTCCAACGCCTCCATGTACGACGGCGCTTCCGCGACGGCCGAGGCGGCCGTCCTGGCGGCGTCGGCGACCAAAAGAAAGAAGATCCTCTGGGGGAGGAACGTAAACCCCCAGACCAAGGAGGTCCTCCGCACCTACTGCTGGAGCAGGGGCCTCGAGCACGGTGAAGTGCCCGCCGCCGGCGGCACGATCGACCGGGAAGCCCTGGACGGGGCCCTTTCGGCGGGCGACGCGGCGGCCCTGGTGGTCCAGTCGCCCAGCTTCTTCGGCACCGTCGAGGACATCAAGGCCCTCGCCGAGAAAGTCCATGGGGCGGGGGCGCTCCTCATCGTCGTCACGGACCTGCTGGCCCTCGGGACCCTCGAGGCACCGGGCGCGCTCGGCGCCGACATCGTCGCGGGCGACGGGCAGACCGTCGGTAACCCCGCCAGTTTCGGCGGGCCCGCCTTCGGGTTCATCGCCGTGAACAAGCCCCTCATGCGCAAAATGCCGGGCCGCATCTGCGGCCAGACCGTCGACAGCCGGGGGAGGCGGGCCTTCGTCCTGACCCTCCAGGCCAGGGAGCAGCACATCCGGAGGGAGAAGGCCACGTCGAACATCTGCTCCAACCAGAACCTCTGCATCGTGGCGGCCTCGGTCTACCTGAGCCTCCTGGGGCCCCAGGGGCTAGCCGAGGTGGGCGGGCAGATCATGGCGAAGACGGAGTACGCCCTGGGTCGGCTCGAAAAGAGCGGCAAGTTCAGGAGGGCCTTCCCCGGGGTGCCCTGCTTCAGGGAGGCGGTGCTCCTCAGCGAAAGGCCCGTCAAGGAACTCAACAGGCGCCTGCTCGACGCCGGCATCATCGGCGGGTACTCACTAGAGCCGCTCTACCCCGAACTGGAGAACGGCTGGCTCCTGGCGGTGACGGAGAACAGGACGAAACAGGAGATCGACCGCCTTGTGGCGGTCGCGGGAGGTGACGCCTGATGACCCGCAGGATGGAAACCGTCTTTGAAGCGAGCCGGCCGGGGAGGAAGGGCTACGCCCTGCCCGAACTGGACGTCCCGGCCGTCGACTGCCGCACGGCCCTCGGAAAGGCCTGCCGCGGGAAGCCGCCCAGGCTGCCCGAGATGGCGGAAGTGGACGTGGTGCGCCATTTCACCAGGCTGTCAAAACTGAACTACTCCGTGGACGAGGGTTTCTACCCCCTCGGTTCCTGCACCATGAAGTACAACCCCAAGGTCAACGAGGTGGCGGCGAGGATGCCGGGTTTCGCGCGCCTCCACCCCCTCCAGCCGGAGGAGACGGCCCAGGGGGCGATGAAGCTCCTCTTCGACCTCGGCGCCATGCTGGCCGAGATCACCGGCATGGACGCCGTCACCCTCCAGCCCGCCGCGGGAGCCCACGGCGAACAGACCGGGCTGATGCTCATAAAGGCGTGGCACGAGAGCCGGGGCGACGCAAAGAGGACCAAGGTCATCGTCCCCGATTCGGCCCACGGGACCAACCCGGCATCGGCCGCCGTGACGGGTTTCGAGACCGTGGAGGTGGCCTCCGACGATGAAGGCATGGTGGACCTCGGTTCCCTCGAGGCGATCCTGGACGATACGGTGGCGGCCCTCATGCTGACGAACCCCAACACGCTGGGCATCTTCGAGAAACATATCCTCGAACTCACCGAGGCCGTCCACCGGGCCGGGGGCCTCGTCTACTACGACGGGGCGAACCTGAACGCCATCATGGGCAAGGCCCGCCCCGGCGACATGGGTTTCGACGTCCTCCACCTGAACCTCCACAAGACCTTCGGCACCCCCCACGGGGGGGGCGGGCCGGGGGCGGGGCCGGTAGGGGTCAAGGCCGAACTGGAGCCCTTCCTCCCCTCGCCGGTCGTCGTCCATAAGGGCGGCCGCTACACCTTCACCGGGAAAGACGAACGGCCCCGCTCCATCGGCAGGGTCAGGAGTTTCTACGGCAACTTCGGCGTCCTCGTGAAGGCCTACGCCTACATCCGCGCCCTCGGGCCGGAGGGGCTGAAGGAAGCCTCCGAGATGTCGGTGCTCAACGCCAACTACCTGGCCAAGAAGCTGGGCGGCCTCTATCCCCTGGCCCACAAGGGCCACTGCATGCACGAGTTCGTACTGAACGGCGGCCCGCTGAAGCACGAGACGGGCGTAAGCACCCTCGACGTGGCCAAGGCCGTCATCGAGGCCGGGTTCCACCCGCCCACGATCTACTTCCCCCTCATTGTACCCGAGGCCCTCATGGTGGAACCCACGGAGACGGAATCGGTGGAGACCCTCGACCGGTTCGCCGATGCCATGGAGGAGATCGTGGCCAAGGCCCGCTCCGAGGGACCCGAGGCCTTCCGCGGCCTGCCGACGACGACGCCCATCTCCAGGCCCGACGAAACCACGGCGGCCCGCAACCCGATCCTTCGCTGGCAGTTCGGGGAATAACCGGGGCCGCGAGGCTGGGGCGCCTTTTCAAAAGGGCGCCCCTTTCGCCTTCAGCAGGCCCTAAAAAGGAGAGAAGGACATGTACGACCTGGTGATCCTCGGCGGCGGGCCTGGCGGCCTCCGGGCCGCCGAACTGGCCGCGGCCGCCGGCATGAATACCGTCCTCGTGGAAAAGGACCGCCTCGGCGGCGTCTGCGTCAACAGCGGCTGCATCCCCACCAAGGCCCTCTACGCCTCCATCATCGGCGGCAAAGGGCCCAGGGAGGGGCTCTGGTCCAGGGTGGAGTCCGTAGTGGACAAACTCCGCCAGGGCTCGGCCACATCGCTCCGCATGGCGGGCGTGAAGTACCTCCGGGGGACCGGCAGGGTGACCCGCTGGGAGGGAGTGAAGGGGGTCTCCGTCACTAAGGCGGACGGCAGCGTGGAGGAGATCGCCGGCGCCAGGCTGCTGCTGGCCACGGGCGCCCGTTCCGTGCGTCCCCCCTTCCGGGGCGGCGACCTCCCGGGGATCCTCACCGGCGACAAGGCCATCACGGAACCCTCCCTCTGGGACCCCGAGCGCAACTCGCCAGTGAAGACCGTGGCCATCCTCGGTGCGGGAGTCATCGCCGTCGAGATGGCCTCCCTCCTCCAGGGCCTGGGGAAGGAAGTAGTCCTGCTCAAGCGCTCCGACCAGGTCCTCCGACGGATGGACGGCGATATAAAGAAAAAGACCGTCCAGATCCTTAAAAAACGGGGGACCATGATTAAAGACCACGTCCGCCTCCGGGAAGCCTCGCTGAAGGAGGGGCGGCTGTCACTGGAGGGTACCGCCGGGGACGATCCCTTCGTCGTGGCGTGCGACCGCCTGATCATTGCCTCGAGCATGGAGCCCGTCCTCGACGGCTTCGGCCTCGAGGAAAGCCCTGTTAGAGTCGAAAGGGGCGCCATCGCGGTGGACCCATCCCAGGGGACATCGGTGGAAGGTGTCTACGCCGTGGGGGACTGCACAGGGGGAGCCATGCTCGCCCACCTGGCCGAGTACCAAGCCCTCGCCGCCGTCTCCTCGATGACGGGCGGTGACTACCGGGTGGACTACGACGCCGTCCCCGCCTGCGTCTTCATGGACCCGGAAGTTGGTGCCTTGGGGCTGACCGAGGAGGAGGCCCCTGCCAGGGGCGAGGAAATCGTCACGGCGAAGGCCTACTTCGGCGCCAACGGGATGGCCCTGGCCCTGGGCGAAAGCGACGGCTTCGTGAAGGTCGTCGCCCGGGCCTCGGACAAAACGATGCTGGGCGTCCACATCATGGGGCCCGAGGCTTCGTCACTCCTGGGCGAGGCGACCCTGGCCGTCGCCCAAAAACTCACCGCCGTCGACGTGGCCCGCACCGTCCACGCCCACCCGACGCTGTGCGAATGCTTCCGCGACGCCTGCTCCCGACTGAGAGACGGGGCTTGAGCCTGATTATTAATCAATAAAGGTCCGCGGCCGCCTCACTCGTCCCAAAGGACGCCCTCGGCGACCAGCACAGTCTCCCCCTTCAGGAAGAGGCGCACCACCCCGGGGCCCTCCTCTTCTATCAGGACCGTGTTGACCCCCCCGGGGTTATGGACCTCCACTGGTGGCGAGACCTCACCCTCGAGCCAGGCGGCCACGGCGCCCGCCGCCGAGCCGGTCCCGCAGGAGAGGGTGATGCCTTCGACGCCCCGCTCGTAGGTCATCAGTTCGAGGGCACGGCCGCCCCTGACCTTCATGAAGTTCACGTTCGTACCCCTGGGGAAGCGCTCGCCGTCGGACTGGAAGACCCTGGCGACCCGCGCCAGTTCCTCCTCCTCCCTCCCGTCGTCGGGCGCCTGGAAGATCACCGTGTGGGGGACGCCCACGGTCAGCTGGCTGTAAAGGAACCTCTCGCCGGAGAGGGTCAGTTCCTGACCCCTAAGGACCGAGGCCGTCTCCAGGGTGCCCATGTCGAGGGTGGCGAAAGACCCCTCCACCCTGGCCCCCACCAGGCCGGCCAGGGTTTCGATGGTCATCTCGCCGGGAGCGATCCCCTTCTCAAAGGCGTAGCGGGCCAGGCACCTCGCCCCGTTGCCGCACATCTCGCCCTCGGAGCCGTCGCGGTTGAAGAGGCGCATCCGGAGATCGCCCTTGTCGCTCCCTTCCACGACCAGGAGACCGTCGGCCCCTAGGGAGGTCCTCCTCCGGCAGAGGCGGAGAGCAAGGCCTGGGAGTTCACCGCCGGGGATGTCGCCGTAACGGTTGTCGATGACCACAAAGTCGTTGCCGTTGCCGTGCATCTTCGCGAAGGGAAGTCCTTTTCCAGGCAGGTTCATCTCTTCACCCCCCTGTCCGAACATTTCTCGTCCCGCTATTTTACATGAAGGGAGAGAAAGGACCGCGGCCGGGGAGCGGAAGGTGTAAGGGGGTAGGAAAACAAAAGGCCTGACGTCCGCGGGAGACGCCGGCTAAAAACGAGGCCGGGACTCCCTGTCCCGGCCTCGTTATCTCAAGGAACCCACTATTCAAGGTTCACCAAGTACAAAAGTTTAGCAATTGACCCAGATCTTACTCCGGGCCTTGCCTTTCCTGTCTACTGCCTCCCGCCGCCTGTCGCCTTGCTTTTCCGATCCCCGATTCACGTTCCCTAAAACCTCACGGTGTAGCTAATAACGAAGACATGGGCGTCCACGTTGCTCGTACGGGTCTCCAGTATCCCTTCCGCGGGACGGGCAGCAATCGTCCTGTCGTCGGCCAGCAGGCAGGTATAGGCTAAGTCCCAGGTACGGTCGTTCTTCCTGAAGCCGAAACCGATGTAAACAGCTGCCGGTCGCTCATGGGGGCCTGGAAATCGACGCAGGCGTCAGGGGACGGCTTCAAGTCATAGGTATAGCCAAACCTCCAAGTCCTCTTCGGGCTGTACTTTTACTCGAACTCCAACTGGTACCTCCAGACGTTCTTCCAGTCCTTCTTCACGACACTGGGAGGCAAACCCTCCACATTTATCTGCAGGCTGTCGTAGGAACTCCGCCCGGTATAGACGGCGCCCACCGCGACGTTAAACTTGGGGGTCACCTGCCGGCTTATACAGAACATGAACATCTCTCCGGAGCGTGAGGTCGCCCCAAGCATCCCTGGAACCCTGGAAACCCGCGGTGCCCGAGATGGTCAAATTGAACTGGCTCCTGTAGTGAAGCCCGATCCGGGTCGCCTCGTCCAGCTTGAAGTGGAGCCCCACGTTCCAGCCGTAGCCAACGTCGTCACTGAGAAGCCGAAAGTCTATTCCCATCGGCACCTGTTGAGAGGGGGGTACTCTCCTTCTTGCCCCGCACTCGAACCACAGCACCTCGACCCCCATGGAGAGGGACAACCGGTCGTTCACCTTCCAGGCCAGGTTGGGGTTGAGCGACGGGGACTGGATGTTGGCGTAATAGCTGTTGTACTTTCCATACCAATCCGGGGGGAAGTCGGTGCCCAGGCCGAAGAGCGTCAGCAGGCCCACACCGAACCAGCGGTGGTCGCTCAGCTGCCGGGTGTAGTAAAAGTGGGGAGGGATGAAGGTGTGATCGATCATGCCGTCACTATCACCGCCAACCTGCGTGAGGGTCTCTCCCGGCATGATGAAGGCCAGCCCCGCCGAGAGTAGCACTCCCATGGCCGTCACGTCCACGTCATAGTAAGATAGACATCGCTGGAGGAAATCACCCGGCACCAACCCTTCAAAAAGAGGCTGTCATGGCTGAAATATCGGAAACCTTCTACCCCTGGCAACTTAAAGCCTGGGAAACGATCAGGGGCAAAGATGCCGTTCTGGCGGCGCCCACCGGCTCGGGCAAGACCTGGGTGGCTTACCTGTGGTCGGGGCTGATGGACCTGCAGGGCCGCATATGGCCACCGGGCACGAGGAGGGTCATCTTCACAGCCCCCATAAAGGCCCTGAGCAACGAGCGCTACCTGGAACTCAGGAGAATGGGACTAGACGTGGGCATCGAAACGGGCGACTTCAAGAAGAACGAGAACGCCCCCGTCATCTGCTGCACCCAGGAGATCTACACCCTCAAATACGCCGGCTCGCCGGGGCTGCGCATCGTGATCGACGAGTTCCACTACATCTTCGACGACCCCGACCGGGCCAGGACCTACATCGAGGGGATCGTTGCCACGAGCCCCGACTCCCCGATACTGGTCATGTCGGCCACCTTCGGGGGGGCCCGCTCCGTGGCCGACTACCTCCGGGGTATCACCGGGAGGCCCTTCGCCCTCTACGAGGGGCGGGAGCGCGTGACGAGGCTGGTCTTCACCCCGCGAAAACCGGCGGTGCTGGAAAAACTGCATGACGCGCTGGTCTTCTGCTTCTCCCAGAAGGGGTCGGCGGACCTGGCCTACAAGATCGCCCGCCGCCGGCCGCGCCGGGGGAAGGCCCACCGGAAGCGGATCTATGAACTGGCAGGGATACTCGACGTGGGCGACATCTCCATGCCCCTCCTGAGGGGCGTCGGCGTCTATCACGGGGGGATGCTCCCCAAGGAAAAACTGCTGGTGGAGTCAGCCTTCCGCGAGAGGATCCTCGACGTGGTCTGCGGCACCAATGCCCTGGCGCTTGGGGTTAACTTGCCGGCCGAGTACGTGGTCTTTGCCCAGCTTGTCCGCTTCCACGACAGGGAACCGATCTCGAAGAATGAGTTCCTCCAGATGGCCGGCAGGGCCGGCAGGAAGGGGCTTTTCGAGACGGGCTACGTGACGTGGCTCAAAAGTTCGCCCCAGGAATCCCGGGGCTCCGACACGGGGAAGATCTTCCGCCGGCTGGTGTCGGCCCAGCCCGAGAGCGCCTCGGTGACCCTGAGGCCCGACTACGGGAAGTTGCTCAAAGGGCAAAGGCTCATCCCCGACGAGGCCAAATACATTGCCTCCTTTTCCCTCCCCCCGAGGGACGTGCCGACCGTTGAGGCCGAACTGAGGGCTGGGCTGAAGTTCATCGACCGGGCCATCCGTGAGATGGTGGACCTCGACTGGAGGGAGCGCTTCCGGGAGGTCCTGGCCGATATATGGTACGGCGAGATGGAGATCAGCGAGAACCTCGAAATGGCCGGCCTTTTCCTGGAGACCGGCAAGGCCGACGCCCTGACGGCGGCCCAGGTGATAAACCTCTTCGAGAAGAGCTACCTCAAGTCCCTCCTCAAGGTCAAGCGCTTCTCCAACCACCTCCCGCCCCAGTACGAGGTCACGGGGATGCATTACCTGGACCGCACGGTGGACGAGATCGACGGAACGATCTACGGCTTCGAGGAGAAGATCCAGGAGATCGAGGAAAGTTCGTCCTGACTTCCTGCCACTTTGCCCGATAACAAGGAGACCGGTGGCCTCTCACCCGGTCTCCTCTTTTTTGAAGACCCCAAGGGTCAGCGGACGTGAAGCCGCTGGGCGGCGATGAAGGAGAGGCCGGCCTTCGTGAGTTCCTCGGCGGTTTTGTTCGTGGCCTCGTGCTTCTTCAGGTAGTTGGTCTTGAGGTTGTCCATGTCGCCCGAGGCGAGGACCTCCGCCTTGTCACGGAAGTAGTCCAGTATGTCCGAGGGGTGGGCCAGGGTCTGTTCGATCTCGGGGTCGCCTCCCTCGTGCTTCGCCGAGATGTTAGGATAGACCCGGGCGACCTCCAGCAGGTCGGCCCGCCTGTTGTAGGGCTGGCGGACGATGCTCCTGTAGGTCTCGGTGATGTGGTGCTCTATCCTGACCTTGTCCTCCAGGCCAAGCCTCCTGCGGATATCGGCGCAGGCCATCAGCGTGGGGGCGTCCACCGAGTTAGAGAGGTTGAAGCCCACGAGCGGCGTCGACCCGTCCTCCCTGGCGAACAGCCTGGCCATCATCAGCGTCCAGAGGACGGCGTAGGGGTTATCGTTGCCCATGAAGACGGAGATCTTGAAACCGATGTCGATGCCCAGCCTGTGGAGCAGGTAGCCCAGCAGCACCGTCCCGGGGTTGATGTTGAGCACCTCGTTGATCCCGTAGTTGGTGTAGTAGTACAGCAGTTCGTCCGCCCACGCCAGGGGGTGTTCGTTGGGCTGGCCTATGCCCCCGAAGTAGCCCGTGATGGTCTCCGGCCCGCCCAGGTGGACGTTGGAACCGTCGGTCCCCTTAGTGTCGAGGGTCTCGGCGTAACTGGCGCCGACGATCTGCATGGCCGCCGCTACGGCAAGGATATCGCCCTGGTCGCGCTCCTGCTCCTTCATCTTGCGGACCCTGATGTACCGGCCGGGCATGATCTCCTTCCTGTCGATGGCCTGTTCCGCCTCGGCCACCAGGAAGGGGAAGTACTGGAGGGCACTGATCTCGAGCGTCACTGAAGTGGACTCGCTGAAGGTCCTGCCCGCGGGATCGCCGCCCAATACCTTTTTCCTGTACTCCGATATGGGGATGAAGGCTCCCTTGTCCCTCTCCGACTCGAGCCACTTGAGGTTATCCAGGTAGGGGGAGCCCATCCGCTCCAGGCGCCCCATGAGGCTTGAAAGACACCTGGCCTCCCTCGCCTTGGCGTTGATCTCCTCCGGGGTACCGTACTTCGCGACGATCCTCAGGAGGGCCTGCACATCGGGGTTGCCCCGGTCAAGCATGAAGCGGTTGATCTCCTCCAGCGTCTCCTGGCTGACGCGAAACATCTCGCTCAACATTCTCATCCCCCTGGTCCTGTATTTCACTTGAAAATCCCATTACTTTATTATCATATCGTAACCCGGCCCGATGAGACAACAGCCTCACCGGAACAGGGAAACCGCCCCCTTTTCTGTCAGGCCCCTCTCCCGGCCCGCAGGGTATCCCCGGTCGGCCACGACCTGACCGGCGCCAACGAGGGCGGGGCACATCACGCTACACGGTGAAACCGCCATCGTGGTGGCCGGGGCCTTCTTCCCTGCCGTTATGACCGTCGTCGTAAGGTGCAGGTTCGGGCAGGTCCTCGGAGACGGGTTCGACGTGAACCGAGACAAAGGCGCCGCCGCCGTAGAGTTCCCTGACCGCGGCCTCGACGGCCGTCGAGATATCGTGGGCGGAGGCTATATCCAGCGTCCGGTCGACCAGGATATGGACCTCGAGGGCTATCCCGGAGCCGATGCGCCTGGTCCTGAGATGATGGGCCCCCCTCACCCCGGGGACACCAAGGATGGCCTTGAGGATCTCACCTTCCTCCTCTTCGGGGAGGGAGCCCTCAAGCAGTTCGCTCACGCCCCGGTACGTGACGGGCAGGGCGACCCGGACGATGACGGCCGCCACCACGAGGGCGGCAAGGGGGTCCAGGATGCGAGCCTTCGGCCCTAGGAAGAGGGCGCCGCTGATGCCGGCCAGGGTCCCTATCGAGGAGAGGGCGTCCGACCGGTGGTCCCAGGCCTTGGCCATCAGGGCGTCGCTTGAAAGGGAGCGGGCGGCCCTCCTGGTGAAGACGAAGAGGGCCTCCTTCACGACGATGGAAAGGGCCGCGGCGATGAGGGCTATCATCCCCGGCCGGGGGATGGCCCTTCCCCTCACAACCGCTAGGACCCTTTCGCCGCCGCCGATGAAGATGCCGACGGCGACGGCCATGAGGGAGACCCCTACGATCACCGTGACGAGGGTCTCGAACTTGCCGTGGCCATAATCATGGGAGGCGTCGACAGGCCGGCCGGTGACCCTGAAACCTACAACCGCGACGGCATCGGTGGCCATGTCCGACAGGGAGTGCAGGGCGTCGGCGGTCATGGCGGCGCTGTTGCCGGCGAAACCGGCGAAGAACTTGAAAGCCGTCAGCGCCACGTTGACCCACAGACCTATCCAGGAGACCCTTTCAGCCCTTTTTGCTCTGCCCTTTCCCATGGGAAGCCGCGATCCTCCCGCTTTTGCCGGGTAATTTCAGGATTATTCTACCTCCTCCGGGGGGAAACGCGGCTCCCTCCGCTGCAAGCGCTCCTAAAGGGCCAGGAGCGGCAGGATCGTGTCGAGGTCCTTGTCGCCCCTCCCGGAAAGGTTCACCAGGACCGTCTCGTCCTTCGAGAGGAGGGGGAGGATCTTCAGCGCGTGGGCCAGCGCATGGGAACTCTCCAGGGCCGGTATGATCCCCTCCAGCCGGCAGAGGACGCTGAAGGCATCCAGGGCCTCCTTGTCGGTGACGGAGACGTAGGAAGCCCTGCCACTTTCCAGCAGGTAGGCGTGCTCGGGCCCCACGCCGGGATAGTCCAGCCCGGCGGCGATGGAATAGACCGGGGCGGGCTCGCCGTCGTCATCGGTCAGGACGTAACTGCGGAAACCATGGATGACGCCCGGCTTCCCCACCGATAAGGTGGCGGCGTGGTCCTTCGTGTCGAGCCCCCTGCCGGCGGGCTCCACGCCGATGAGCTTCACATCGCCGTCCTCGAGGAAACCGGAGAAGATGCCCATGGCGTTGCTCCCACCGCCGACGCAGGCCAGTACGTGGTCGGGGAGCCTGCCCTCCCTCTCCAGGAACTGCTCCCTGGCCTCCTTGCCGATGACGCTCTGGAAATGCCTGACGATCGAGGGGAAGGGGTGGGGCCCCACGACGGAACCCAACATGTAGAACGTCCCTGGGTCCGCCACGTAGGCGTCGAGGGCAGCGTCGACGGCCTCCTTCAGGGTCCTCTGGCCGTGGGTCACGGGGACCACCTCGGCACCCATTACCTTCATCCGCGCCACGTTGGGGGCCTGCCTGCGGACATCCTCCTCGCCCATGTAGACGGTGCACTTCATACCCATCAGGGCCGCCACCGTGGCCGTGGCCGTCCCGTGCATGCCGGCCCCGGTCTCGGCGATGATCCTGTCCTTGCCCATCCGCTTGGCCAGCAGCGCCTGGCCGATGGTGTTGTTGATCTTGTGCGCCCCGGTGTGGTTCAGGTCCTCCCGCTTCAGGAAAAGCCTCCCCCCGCCGTATTCACGGGAGACGTTGGCGCAGTGGGTCAGGGCGGAGGGCCTGCCCACGTAATCCTTCAAAAGCCCGGCGAATTCCTTGCCGAATAATTCATCACCTTTGGCCGACTCGAAGGCGGCTTCCAGTTCGTCCAGCCTGGGCTGCAACTGTTCGGGCACGTAACTGCCCCCGAAAGTACCGAAGTAACCCTTCCTTGCCTCGACTTCCCTGCTGGCGCTCTTCATTTCCTCTTCCTCCTCGGCTGAAAAATTTGGGGTCATCCGCAAACAAAAAGGGGCGTTCATCCTTTTATGGATACGCCCCTCGTTTCAGGATAAAAAACGCGGGGTACACGGTCGAGACCGCGCACCCCGCGTGAGATCACGCATCGGGCCGCGGCGCCTTAGCGCCACCACCAGTTGCAATTCATGGGCTTCATGGAACCTCTGCTGAACTCGGCTGGTCTCATTTGCGGACACTCCCTCCAGGAAGGGAATGTACCAGATTTCTTCGGGCAATGCAAGGGGGCTGGGGATCGGAGATCTAAAAAGGCAAGGCCGAAAGGCAAGAAAACCTAAAAGTATTGCACCACGGAACACGCGGACTAAGCGCCCCAGCCGGCGCGCTGCCAGCGTTGGGTAGGGGGCCTTCACCTGGCCTCCGTCAAGGTTGATACCATACTTAAGAAGCAGAAAAAATCATGGGTTAGATGCCAATATTACGGCCAGAATTTCTATTAATAAACCTGTCAACGGACAGGGAAAATGTCATGGGTTAGGTACTAAAACGGGACAGGGAAAATGTCATCCCCCCTAGGGTATCTGCTCAAGACAATGCTCCGGGATCCTCTTTCTGCTAACCCTCTTTTCGTACTCCCTTTTCCATGGATGGTCAGGTCCGGGAGTCCAGGGCTTTCTCATTCCTTCTTCCGTGGATAATGCTGTCGTGTTCTCTTTCGCCAGGGTCTTCTTCGTCTCCTCTTCCTCGACCCTTACCAGTTCGTAGAAGGTCCCCTGGTGGTGCAAAACCGTTCTCCCGTCCATAAGGTCCAGGACCTCCACCTCAACCCCTTTGCGGAATAGGACCTTCCTGCCCTGGGAGTCCAGGGCGGACCACTTCCGGCCCTTCCAGGATAGGGTGGAGTCGCCGGTCATCTTCCGGAAGACCCTGCGGCACAGTATGAGGGAGAGGTCCTCCTTTGAAGGAGCCGGCATGAAGGCCGTCGCTTCATCCTTAGGCGGGACGGCAAAGAGATCGTTATGCCTGGTCCTGTAGGAAGCGAGGAAGGCATTGGCCTCCTCCAGGGTAGATACCCCCGCCACCCTCAGGTCGACCACCAGGCGGTGCTGCAAGGTCCCCCAGAGCCTTTCTATACGCCCCTTCGCCTGGGGGGAGAGGGCCTTGATGGCCTTGATGCCCAGGATCTCCAGGGCCTTGCCGAACTGGGTCCTCCCTTCCCCGGCTCCCCGCAGCTCCTCTGTGAGGGAGAGCTTTGAAGGGTTGGAGGAAAAGAAGATGGAGTGGGCGTCGGAATACAGGGACTCGGGGATCCCGTAACTGAGGATGGTCTCTTCCAGGACGTGGAAGTAGCCGTCAAGGCACTCCGTGCGCTCGAACCTCAGGGCCGTGACGCTGCCCGTGGCGTCATCGATGGCGCCGTGAAGGGTGATCATTGAGCCGTTGGAGAGCCAGTCGAAGGGGGAGGCGTCTATTTGGAGCATCTGGCCGAAGCGCTCCATCCGGGCCCTCCTCCTTCGCTTCCTGGGTCCCTTATGGGAGAAAGGATTCTTCAAGCTTGCCCCTTTCAGGATCCTGGTGATGGTCTTGGGGGAGACGGACCGCCCCGCTTCGGCAAAGAGCAGTTCCGACATGTGGCTGGCGCTGGCCCCCTTCCACAGGCCAACGGCACGCTCTGCCACCAAGGCCCTTATGTCGGTGGGGATGAAGTTGGAAGGCTTGCGGCCGGTGTTGCCGTGGACCAGCGATGATGCTCCCGCCTCCTCGTAGCCGGTCTTTATCCTCTGGACCTGCCGCACCGACAGCCCCAAAGCGGCTGAAGCCTCCCTGCTGGTTATCACCCCGCCCGTCACCTCTTCAAGAACATGAAGTCTCCGCGCCTGCTTGATGGACAACCTGATGTCACCCTCGTTCTTCATGGAATACATTCTCTAACGAAACCCAGGGGGGGTGACATTTTCCCTGTCCCCTTAAGGGGTGACATTATCGCTGTCCGGCCACAATTTCTATTAATAAACCTTGACAAAGTCAGGAGAAGGATAAGATAATCTATAAAGGTTGCATTCTGTCCGCGGCAGCATCGAAGCTGCCGCTCAAACCACCGCCCCAATTGGTTCTATAAATGCACCGGCAACAAACTTAAGCACAAAAAGAAAGGGGAGGCGCTTTCCACCAGGTTCATTTTTTGTTCAGCAAGAAGAGCATTTTCTTATAGGTTCCATCCGGATACCAACAATGCCCTCGGATATCCATACCCGAAGGGATTTTTGTTGTCTCCGGTTTTGTCCTTTAACGGGTCCCTCTGAGGACTACGTTCGGCATTCAAGGAAGGGAGAGTGGCAATATTGAGTAAGAGCTCCGGAACAAAAGGTTTCATCCTGGGTTTTATTGCCGCCCTGGCGCTGGCATCCCTGGGCGGAGCGGCTTTGGCAGCAACCGCTGTGGTTACTGCCGATGGAACAACAGCGTCCAATGATGCAACAATCAACACAGGTGTGGACGAGCAAATTGGGATGCTTTCAAAAAATGGCGGGGAGGTGATCAATACCACCACGGGGGTCATAAATACCTCCGGTGAAAACGGTCACGGCATGAAGGCCCAAGGTGAATCCAAGGCCTTTAATTATAACGTTATAAACACTAATAATATCGAATCCTACGGCATGTGGGCTCTTGGAAAAAGTGAGGTGCACAACCTTACTTCCGGCCTGATCAAAACAAATGGAATGAGGGGCCTGGGCATGTTGGCCGGTACGGGATCGAAGGCCTTCAATGAAGGTCTAATAGTAACCGCCGGCGCAGACGCCTATGGAATGGTCGCCCGCAAAAGCACTTCAGAAGACTTGTCCCAAGCCTGGAACAAAGGCACCATCTTAACCTCCGGCGATAATGCTTACGGAATGTACGCTTGGGCAGGATCAGAAATCACTAACCAGAAAAACATTGGCACTGAGGGCGATAATGCCCACGGCATGGTGGCTTCCGGCGACTCCAAGGCCTACAACGAAGACTCCATCGCCACCTCGGGTAACAATGCCCATGGTATGGTCGCTAAAGGCGGGGGTACTCTTGGGGCTAACCTTGGGGATATTCTTACCCGGGGCAAAGGCTCCTATGGCATGTACGCTCAGGAGGGCGCCAGGATTAGGAACGCCGCCGGGGGTTCCATCGTCACCAGCGGGCAAGAGGCCCACGGTATGAGGGCGGAAGGACCTGGATCAGAGGCCACCAATGAGGGCAGTATCGAGACCAAGGGTTATCGGTCCAGAGGAATGTGGGCCGAGGGAGGCGGATCTGAAGTCACCAACAAGGGCTCCATCATCGTCTCCGACTCTCTATCCGACGGCATGATGGCCAACGGCCCCGGCTCGAAAGCCACCAACGAGGAAGGGGCAACCATTCATACTAAAGGGGTAGGGGGCTACGGCATGCTCGCCACTGAGGGCGGCGAGGCCGTGAACCGGGGCATAATTGAGACAGAAGAAGCTAATGGCTACGGCATGTACGCCCACACAGCAAACTCATCGGACCCGGCGGCCAAAGCCACTAACGAGGGCTCGATCGTTACCAACGGTCTCGCTTCCAAAGGGATGGCTGCCGGAAGGGGAACGGTTGAAAACAAAGGCACGATCGAGACAAAGGGTGCAGGCTCCCACGGCATGACAGCCACTGGATCGGGGTCCAAGGGCACGTCAAAGGCCACTAACGAAGACGGGGGAACCATTGCAACCGAGGGAGAAGGCGCCTACGGCATGTACGCCCTTAACGGCGGCGAAGCCCTCAACTGGGGTAGCATCGCCACCGATGGCGCCGGTGCCCACGGCATGTACGCATGGCACAAATCCTTTGTGGGCAATTTCAGCAGCGACACCGTCAAGACTCTGGGCGCAGGCTCCCACGGCATGGTGGCTTCCGATGACTCCAGGGCCATCAACACCGGCAAGGTGGTCACCAGGGGCGAAGATGCCTTCGGCATGTACGCATGGCACAACTCCTTTGTGGGCAACTTCGGCGACGGCGTCGTAAGGACCTGGGGCGAACGCTCCCACGGCATGGTGGCTTCCGATAACTCCCGGGCTGTGAATACCGGCAGGGTAGCCACTCGTAATGAAGGTTCCTATGGCATGTACGCCCTTGACAACTCTTTTGCCGGCAATTTTGGCGGCGGCGTCGTCAGGACCTGGAGCGACGGCTCCCACGGCATGGTGGCTGAAGACCACTCCAGGGCCGTTAATACCGGCAAGGTGGTCACCACGGGCAACAATGCCCACGGCATGCTGGCCCTCAAGGGTTCCGAGGTCCGCAACGAGGGCACCATCGAGACCTCCGGCAATAATGCCCGCGGCATGGTGGTCAGGAACCAATCCAAGGCCTTCAACCTGGGTGACATCATCACTAAGGGCGAAAACGCCCACGGCATGGTGGCCAGGAACAACTCCAGGGGCCTCAACTGGGGAACCATCGTAACCCATGGCGTCGGTGCCCACGGCATGTACGCCGTCAACAATTCCTTCGTGGGCAATTTCAGCCATGACTCCATCGAGACCGGCGGTGACGGTGCCCACGGCATGGTGGCCGACAATTCCACGGCCGTGAATACCGGCTCGGTGAAGACCCACGGCCAGGGCTCCTTCGGCATGTACGTCCTTAACGACTCCTTTGCCGGCAACTTCGGCGGAGGCACTATAGAGACCGGCGGTGCCGGTTCCCACGGGATGGTGGCCGACGATTCCACGGTCATTAACACCGGCTCGGTGAAGACCCACGGCCAGGGTTCCTTCGGCATGCACGCCTTTAACAACTCCTTTGCCGGCAACTTTGGCGGTGGCACCATCGAAACCGGCGGCGCCGGTTCCCACGGGATGGTGGCCGATGATTCCACCGGCAAGAACAGCGGTTCGGTTAAGACCCATGGTGCAGAATCTTACGGCATGCTCGCCCGCACAGGCGGCGAGGTCCATAACCTTGCCTCCGGCGACATCGAGACGGGCAACTCCTACGGTCACGGCCTCGTGGCCTGGGGAGAGAATTCACTGGCGGCTTCACTGGGCACCAATGCCGGTTCAATAACGACCCACGGTTCAGAAGCCTACGGGGCGCTGGCCATCGTGGGCGGTGAGGTCCATAACCTGGACTCCGGGACCATTGAGACGGGCGGCTACTACGCCCACGGCATGGTGGCAAGGAACCTTGGGTCCGCGCCTTCCCTTGCTACTAACTCGGGCAAAATAACCACTCATGGTGAAGGCGCTCGCGGCATGTACGCCCTTGAGGGCGGCAAGGTCCATAACCTTGCTTCCGGCGACATCGAGACCGGCAACGCTGTAGCTCACGGCATGGTGGCCAAGGAGGACTCCAAGGCTCTTAACTGGGGTACCGTCGTCACCCATGGTGACGGTGCTCATGGCATGTACGCCCTTAACAATTCCTTTGTGGGCAACTTCTACGGCGGCGGCGCCATCGCGGCCACTATCGAGACCGGCGGTGCCGGCTCCCACGGGATGTTCGCCGAAGACCACTCCAAGGCCGTGAGCACCGGCTCGGTGATCACCCACGGCAACGACTCCCATGGCATGTACGCCCTTGGTGACTCCAGGGCCATCAACAGGGGTAAGGTCGACACCTCTGGCAACGACGCCTTCGGGATGTACGCCCTGGGTGACTCCAAGGCTATCAACAGGGGCCAGGTCATGACCTCCGGCCGCCGATCGGTCGGCATCAAGGCCGAGGATGGCTCCTTCGGCCTCAACCTTGGCAATGTCATCACGGAAGGCAGAAGGGCCCACGGCATGCTGGCCCTCAAGGATTCCGAGGTCCGCAACGAGGGCACCATCGAGACTACGGGTGAAAATGCCCGCGGCATGGTGGCCAGGAACCAATCCAAGGCCTTCAATCTAGGTAACGTAATCACCAAGGGTGGAAACGCCCACGGTATGGTGGCAAGGAACCAATCCAAGGCACTCAATTGGGGTTCCGTAGTCACCAGCAGCGGCGACGCCTACGGCATGTACGCTGTTAATAATTCCTTTGCCGGCAATTTCGGCGACGGCACCATCGAGACCGACGGTGACGGTTCCCACGGCATGGTGGCTGAAGACCAATCCAGGGCCGTTAACACCGGCAAGGTCGTCACCCACGGCGACAACGCCTTCGGCATGTACGCCCTTAACGATTCCTTTGCGGGCAACTTCAGCAGCGACACTGTTGAGACCTGGGGCGCAGGCTCCCACGGCATGGTGGCTGAAGACTACTCCACGGCCGTCAACACCGGCAAGGTTGTCACCCACGGCGACGACGCCTACGGCATGTACGCCCTCAACGAATCCTTTGTGGGCAACTTCAGCGGCGGCGTCGTCAGGACCTGGGGCGAAGGCTCCCACGGCATGGTGGCTTCCGATGACTCCCGGGCTGTGAATACCGGCAGGGTAGCCACTCGTAACGACGATTCCTATGGCATGTACGCCCTGGACGGCTCCTTCGCCGGCAACTTCGGTGACGGCGTCGTCAGGACCTGGGGCAAACGCTCCCACGGCATAGTGGCTGAAGACCACTCCAGGGCCGTCAACACCGGCAAGGTCATCACCACGGGCAACAATGCCCACGGCATGCTGGCCCTCAAGGGTTCCGAGGTCCGCAACGAGGGCACCATCGAGACTTCCGGTGAAAATGCCCGCGGCATGGTGGCCAGGAACCAATCCAAGGCCTTCAACCTGGGTAACATCATCACCAAGGGTGGAAACGCCCACGGCATGGTGGCAAGGAACCAATCCAAGGCACTCAATTGGGGTTCCGTAGTCACCAGCGGCGACGACGCCTACGGCATGTACGCTGTTAATAATTCCTTTGCCGGCAATTTCGGCGACGGCACCATCGAGACCGACGGTGACGGTTCCCACGGCATGGTGGCTGAAGACCAATCCAGGGCCGTTAACACCGGCAAGGTCGTCACCCACGGCGACAACGCCTTCGGCATGTACGCCCTTAACGATTCCTTTGCGGGCAACTTTAGCAGCGACACTGTCGAGACCTGGGGCTCAGGCTCCCACGGCATGGTGGCTGAAGACTACTCCACGGCCGTCAACACCGGCAAGGTTGTCACCCACGGCGACGACGCCTACGGCATGTACGCCCTCAACGAATCCTTTGTGGGCAACTTTAGCGGCGGCGTCGTCAGGACCTGGGGCGAAGACTCCCACGGCATGGTGGCTGAAGATGACTCCAGGGCCGTCAACACCGGCAAGGTCGTCACTAGTGGCGACAACGCCCACGGCATGTACGCCCTGGATCACTCCTTCGCGGGCAACTTCGGCGACGACACCGTCAGGACCCGGGGTGCAGGCTCCTACGGCATGGTTGCTGAAGACCACTCCAGGGCCGTCAACACCGGCAAGGTGGTAACCCACGGACCCGGCTCCATCGGCATGTACGCCATGGACGATTCCTTCGTGGGCAACTTCAGCGGCGGCGTCGTCAGGACCTGGGGCGAAGGCTCCCACGGCATGGCCGCCGAATTCAACTCCCGGGCCGTTAACACCGGCAGGGTGGTCACCAGGGGCGGCAACGCCTTCGGCATGTACGCCGCGCACAACGCCAAGGCCTTCAACGACGGCGAAGTCGAAACCGCCGGCGACGGCTCCCACGGCATGCGCGCCTCCGGGAGCGGCGAAGTCCATAACCTCGGATCGGGCACCGTCGCGACCGAGGGCGAAAAAGCCCACGGCATGTACGCCGATGCCTTCTCCAAGGCCTTCAACGACGGCGCCATCGTCGCCACCGGCCTGGATTCCGACGCCGTCCGGCTTGAAGAGAACAGCAGCCTCGTCAACACGGGCGTTCTGGACAGCGCCCAGGGCAACGCCCTCACGGCCCTTACCAGCAGCGACGCCACCCTGCTCGACGGCACAGTCCTGGCGGGCTCCCACACCCTTATGGGCGACGATACCTCCAGCCTCCTGGTGAGCATGGACATCCCCACCCAGGCGGCTCCCTTCTCGGCCCAGGTGCAGGGCTTCAACCTCTTCACCAAGCGCGGGGCCGGCTGGATGAACCTGGAGAAGGGCTCCTTCGTATACGGCCACACGGCCCACGAGGCGGGGACGCTTGAGATAGAATCCCAGACCCAGTTCAAGACCGGCACCTACTACCAGTCGCCGGGTTCAACGCTCTACGTCTACATGAACCCCGGCTCCTACCTGGACAATGACGAGATCCCCCTCTGGGTTGAGGGAGATGGGGAATTCAACGGCCGCCTTACCATCGACGGCACCGAGGCCGGACTGCCGGGCTTCTACACCTTTATCAGGGCTGAAAATTACATCGACAATTTCATCAAACCTCACGATTTCGTCAATCTCAGCCCCCTCTTCCTCCCCTACGGGCCCCAGTGGCTCGCGGGCGGCAGCTGGCACTACACGAGCCTGGTGGGCTACAGCTTCTCCCACGCTGCCCTTGGGATGGTGGCCGCCATCGACGACTGGTCGCTGCTGCGCTACGTCATGGCCAACCACCTCAACGACGTGGCCGACTGCATGAAGCAGCTGGAAGTCGGCGAGAAGAAGATCCACGCCCAGGTGCTGGCGGGCCAGACCAGGCGCGACCCCTCCAGCTCGACCTCGGCCGGGTTCGACTCGACCCAGAAGGGCATAAGCCTGGGCTTTGACAAGAAGCAGAACGACAGCACCCTCTGGGGCCTCTACATCGGCTACACCGAAAAGGACATCGACTTCACGGGCCTACCGATGGTTTATGCCGACTGGGAGAGCCAGGACACCTGGCACTTTGGAGCCTACATAAGCAAGCGCTGGGACAAGTGGATCCTTTCGGACACGCTGACCTACCGTCGGGCCAGCCACGACACCTTCCGCAAGCAGATCGGCGGCGACGCCAGGGCCAGCTTCGACAGCTGGGCTGTGACCAACGACCTGAGGCTCGGCTACGTGGCGAAGGAGATAGGAGAAGGCTCCCACTGGCAGGTCATCCCCGAGGTGGGTTTGAACGTGGGCTACATCAACCGCGGCGGCTACACCGAGGATAACGGCTTCACCTACGGCGACTTCAGCCACACCGTGGTGGAGAGCGTGGTGGGTATACGCTTCAAGGGTGAGTACCACAGGGGCGACGGCTCCACCTTCATCCCGCAGCTTCGTCTCGGCTGGGCCCACATCCTCTCGGGTGAGGACATCACCATCGAGCAGAGCTGGGGCGGCACGACCTACTCCTTCACCGAGAGCCTTGACAGGGATTACCTTGTGGCCGACCTTGGGCTGTCGCTTTGCAAGTACGGCAACATGGACCTGTCCTTGAACTACGGCGGCCGTTTTGGGAGCAACAGCACGACCCACGGCGGCTGGCTGAGGCTGGAGTGGAAGTTCTAGAGAAGGGCCTTTTGTGAGAAGGGCAGGAGCAGGAGCGAGTAAGCAGGGGGGCGGCGGGAGCCGCCCCCTTTTTTTGTCCCGGAGGAACGCCTCCTGTTCCCGTGGGATCCTCGACAGGTACAGTCCAAAGAAATATGATGGCCTGGTTACGCCAAACAAGATCGGCTTCATGTTATTGACATAATAAGGGAGAAGACCCTATCATTAAGTGGCTTGGCAGAGAGGTCTACCTGGTTGTTCTTTTGTTTTGATAGGAGGATAAAACCGCGAAAGGGGGGACCTATTAGCCGCGGCTTCGAAGCCTGCAAAGGCTGGGACAGCCGGGCTTCTGACAGGGAGGGCCGTCGCTGTCGTCCTTACCTGCGCCATCTTTTCAGTCTTCGCGCGTCCTGTTTCTCACGGACTGGGACGGACTTTTCTGAGGTACTTCCTTTTTAGACTGTTTTACTGCTTGCGGGCGAGTTTTTCCTCGACGCCGGACGGAGTGCGGGCCGATGTCGCTCATTGGTTAGTTCATGGGAACGTGACCGGAGGGACTACGAGGGAGGAGGAAAGGACACTATGCGTATAAGGTCAGGAACAAAAGGTTTCATCCTTTGTTTTATTATCGCCTTGATGTTGACGTTCTTCGGCGGAGCGGCGTTCGGGGCAACAAATCCTTACGGGACAACCACAACCGAAGGGCTGTGGGCGCAGGACGGTACTACTGACAACAACGACGGCACCATTTCCACCACAAGCGCGAGCACAAATTACTGGGGCATGCGGGCCACCGATGGATCTACAATCAATAACAGGTACAAGCTTTCTTTTTTTGGCCCCAGAAGGGGCACCATCATTACCACTTCAGACTTCGCCCACGGCATGTGGGCCGAGCAGAATTCCACTGCCAACAACAACTACAGGATAACCACTTCCGGAAACTACGCCTGGGGCATGTACGCCACCGGTGGATCCACCATCAATAATAATTTCGACTTGCTTGGCAGCCCATACATACGAACTTCCGGATCCGGCTCCCATGGCATGGTGGCAGAAGGCAGCGGTTCAACGGCATGGAACTACACAGATATACAAACCACGGGTGATTACTCCTACGGCATGTTGGCCACCGATGGGGCCCAAGCTTATAACATAGGGATCAAACTTTGGATCTTCGATGTGGCAGGCTCCATTGAAACCGAAGGCGGCTGCTCCCACGGTATGCTGGCCTGGGGGCGGGGATCAATAGCGGCCAACGTAGGATCGATCAAGACCTCGGGACCCCGCGCTTTGGGGATGTCGGCCTCGGATCTTGGCTTGGCGCTTAACGCCGGCCACATTGAAACTACCAAAGAATGGGCGGAGGGGATGCGGGCAGAAAATATTGCCCTTGCCCTCAATCTGGGAGAGATCAAGACAAAAGAAAAGGAAGCCCACGGCATGGTGGCTTCTGAATTTGGTCTCGCTGTGAACATGAAGGGCTTACCCGATCTGGGCGGTCTTGATGGCATCCCCTTGGCGGGCCCGTTACTTGACATCCTGGATAGATTGAATTACTTCCCTGGAAAGATTGAGACGGAAGGTGACGACGCCCATGGCATGGTGGCCACGAACTGGTCGGCGGCGATCAACCTGGGCGAAATCGCGACCCACGGCAACGGGTCCTACGGCATGCTGGCTGAGGAGTTCGGCCTGGCCCTCAACATGGGCGATATCGCTAACGAAAAGTACGGCTCCCACGGCATGGTGGCTAAGAACTGGGCCGCGGCATTCAATGCGGGGTCGATAACCACGAACGCCGATCATTGGGCCGAAGGCAGCTACGGTATGCTGGCCGAGGATCACTCCATCGCCGTCAACGGCGGGTCGCTGTTATCCCTCGGTTCGGGACTGTTCGACCTGATCCCCGGTGACTTTTTCAAGGGGATCTTCGGTGACGAAGGCGGCGTAGGCCAGATAGCCGACGGCCTTGTGGGCTTCCTGGGCTCCCTCTTCGGTGATCGTTCATCGAAGATCGTGACGGAGGGAAGATTCTCCAGCGGGATGGTGGCCAGGAATTGGTCGGCGGCCATCAACACGGGTTCGATCCTCGTAGGCGCCCCTGGCTTTCCCGACACAGATACCGATGAAGACGAAGGCGACGATGATAACCATGAACCCGATAGCTTCAGATTGTTCGCCATAAATTCTGATGACCGTCCTGAAAACGACAGCTATGAAGAACGGGAACCAAGCCCGGAGGGCGGCTCCTACGGCATGCTGGCCGAGTACTACTCGCTGGTGGCGAACCTGTCGGCCAACTCAATCGAGACCTGGCTAGACGGGGCCCACGGAATGGTGGCCGACACCTTTGGCCTGGCCCTTAACACCGGCGCCATCACTACACACGGCAACTCCGCCAATGGCATCTGGGCGAAAAACCAGTCCTTGGCCCTCAACTTCGGCGACATTGTAACCGAGGGTGTCCAGTCCTACGGGATGCGGATCCAGGATGAGTCCTTTGGTCTGAACACGGGATCCATCACGACTGGCGAGCAGGACAGCGTCGGCCTGCTGGTGGAGCAAACCTCTACAGGTTTAAACTCCGGCTCCATCGAGACCGATGGTCTAGGCGCCCACGGCATGGAGGCCTTTGATCGCTCCATCATCGCAAACCTCGGCGGCGGGAGGATCGAAACCCACGGCCTTATGGCCGACGGCATGAGCGCCCATAACTCCTTTGCGGTGAACAACGGGGATATCATCACCAACTTTTCACTCAGCTACGGCATGGTCGGCAGCCATTCCCTGATCGCCAACCTCGGCGATGGGAAGATCGAAACCCACGGTAATGGATCCCACGGCATGGACGCCAAAAGTATCTCCCTGGCGTTGAACGCCGGCACTATAATCACCCACGGTGAGGATAGCATCGGCATGGAGGCCAACCACTTCTCGCTGGGGATCAACACCGGTTCCATCATTACCCACGGCCCTGGAAGCATCGGCATGCTGGCCATGGATCACTCGCTGGTGGCGAACCTGTCGGCCAACTCAATCGAGACCTGGCTGGACGGGGCCCACGGCATGGTGGCCGATACCTTTGGCCTGGCCCTTAACACCGGCGCCATCACCACCCACGGCAACTCCGCCAATGGCATATGGGCGAAAAACCAGTCCTTGGCCCTCAACTACGGCGACATTGTCACCGAGGGCGACCAATCCTACGGTATGCGGATCCAGGATGAGTCTTTCGGGCTGAACACGGGGTCCATAATCACCCACGGCAAGACGAGCGTCGGCATGCTGGTCGAAGATGATTCCCTCGCCTGGAACACCGGTACGATCGAGACCAAGGAGGAGAGAGGCCACGGCATGGTAGTGGACAAATCCCTGGCGTTGAACACCGGGGAAATCGTCACCAGCGGTGCTGAAAGCCGCGGCATGATCGGGACTCACAAATCTTCTATCGTAAATACCGGGAAGGTAACGACCAAGGGCGATGGCGCCGATGCCGTAACACTTTCCGACAGTACGTTCTGGAACGCCGGCGTCCTGGATAGCGCCAAGGGCAACGCGGTGACCGCCGAGGGCGGGTGCAACGTCTTCCTCCTGGACGGCACGAAACTGGAGGGCTCCCACACCCTCGAGGACGAGGGCGGGGACTCGAACCTGGTCGTCTGGATGGATGACGACCTGTCCGCCCAGGTGGTCAACTTCGGCAAGTTCCTCAAGACGGGCGGCGGCACTTTCCTAGTCGAAGGCGGCTCTTCGGTGGTGGGCAATACTCTGACCGCCCAGGGGACCCTGGCCGTCGAAGCCGGGACCCAGTTCAAGACGGATACCTATGACCAATTGAGCGGGAGCAACCTCTACCTCTACGCTAACCCCGATTCCGCCGTCACGACCAACCTTGGTGCTATACCGCTCTGGGTCGAGGATGTCCAGCATATCAAGGGATCGGTCTACATCGACCTGTCCACGGCCACTTTGCCGGGGCACTACAGGTACATCAGGGCCGAGAACAAAGACTGGGACTTTGACACCCATTTCGTCAACAGCTCCTACTTCGTCCCCTACGACCCGCAGTGGATCACCGGGGGCAGTTACGTCTATACGAGCTTCCTCGGCTACAGCTTCTCCCACGCGGCCCTTGGGATGGTGGCCGCCATCGACGACTGGTCGCTGCTGCGCTACGTCATGGCCAACCACCTCAACGACGTGGCCGACTGCATGAAGCAGCTGGAAGTCGGCGAGAAGAAGATCCACGCCCAGGTGCTGGCGGGCCAGACCAAGCACGACCCCTCCAGCGCGACCTCGGCTGGGTTCGACTCGACCCAGAAGGGCATAAGCCTGGGCTTTGACAAGAAGCAGAACGACAGCACCCTCTGGGGCCTCTACATCGGCTACACCGAAAAGGACATCGACTTCACGGGCCTTCCGATGGTCTATGCCGACTGGGAGAGCCAGGACACCTGGCACTTTGGAGCCTACATAAGCAAGCGCTGGGACAAGTGGATCCTTTCGGACACGCTGACCTACCGGCGGGCCAGCCACGACACCTTCCGCAAGCAGGTAGGCGGCGACGCCAGGGCCAGCTTCGACAGCTGGGCGGTGACCAACGACCTGAGGCTCGGCTACGTGGCTAAGGAGATAGGAGAAGGCTCCCACTGGCAGGTCATCCCCGAGGTGGGGTTGAACGTGGGCTACATCAACCGCGGCGGCTACACCGAGGATAACGGCTTCACCTACGGCGACTTCAGCCACACCGTGGTGGAGAGCGTGGTGGGGATACGCTTCAAGGGTGAGTACTTGCGGGCCGACGGCTCCACCTTCATCCCGCAGCTTCGTCTCGGCTGGGCCCACATCCTCTCGGGCGAGGACATCACCATCGAGCAGAGCTGGGGCGGCACGACCTACTCCTTCACCGAGAGCCTTGACAGGGATTACCTGGTGGCCGACCTTGGCCTGTCGCTTTGCAAGTACGGCAACATGGATCTGTCCTTGAACTACGGCGGCCGTTTTGGGAGCAACAGCACGACCCACGGCGGCTGGCTGAGGCTGGAGTGGAAGTTCTAGGGAGGCCGTGAATCGTAAATCGCAAACCAAGGCTAAGGCAAAAGCGAAAAGCGTAGATCGGGGACGAACCGAAGTGGGGCGGCGGGAGCCGCCCCCTTTTTTCACCTGTCGCCTATCACGGGCGGGGCGAAGGGTATCTCTACGTTCTTCCGAAGCTGCATGGCGGGCATGCCGATGACCACCACGCCGGATTCCTCGTCGACGTGGTACCTCTTTTTATCCTCCTCCAGGTCGTAGCCTATGACGCTATCGGGGGGGATCCTGTTGTGGGCGTCGACGATGACCTTCTTCAGCCTGGCGTTTTTTCCGACCTCCACGTCCTGCCCGAGGATGCTCTCCTCGATGATGGCCCCGGGATGGATGAGGGTGTTCCGGGAGAGCACCGAACTGTGGACGATGGCGCCCAGCACCCTGCTCCCCTCGGCGCGGAGGGAGCCTATGATGGAGCAGGTCCTCCCCCCCACCGGGTAGGAGTAGGTCGGGGGGTCCGAGAAGGACACTGTCCGGATCGGCCACTTGGGGTTGTAGAGGGTCATGGCCGAGTCGTGCTTGCAGAGGTCCATGTGGGCGTCCCAGTAGGCCTTGATGGTGCCCACGTCCTTCCAGTAGGGGCGGTCCTTGCCCGGCAGCACGTTGGTGGAGAAGTCGTAGGCGAAGACGCTGCACTTCTTGTGGAGCCCCGGCAGGATGTCCCTGCCGAAGTCGTGGCTGCTGCTCCCGTCCTGGGCGTCGTCGATGACGGCCTCTTCCAGGGCCTCCCGGCTGAATATGTAGTTGCCCATCGAGACGTAGGTGAAACCCGGTTTCCCCGGGACCTCGGGGGGGTCCTGGGGCTTCTCGACGAAATCGACGATCCTGCCCGACCCGTCGGTATGGATGCAGCCGAACTGCCTCGCTTCGGCGCGGGGGACCACGTTGGCTGCGACGGTCACGTCGGCGCCCTTGGCCATGTGGTAGTCCAGCATCTGCTCCACGTCCATCTTGTAGATATGGTCGGCGGCGAAGATCAGGACGTGGTCGGCATCGTAGAGCGTCACCAGGTGAAGGTTCTGGAAGACGGCGTCGCAGGTCCCCCGGTACCAGTGTTCACCGCTCCACATCTGGGCCGGGGCCACGGTGACGAAGAGGTCCCTGTCCCGCAGGGCCCCGCCGAACTGCCAGCCCCTCTCGATGTGCTCGTTCAGGGACTGGCTCTTGAACTGGACAAGGACGTAGATGGAGAAGATGGAGCTGTTGACCAGGTTGGACAGGGCGAAATCGACGATGCGGTACTTGGCCGCGAAGGGCACCGCCGGCTTGGCCCTGTACTTTGTCAGGGGCATGAGCCGCTCGCCCCTGCCTCCCGCGAGGACTATGGCAAGAACCCTGCCGTGTTTGCCGTAGATCATGCCGAAATCCCTCCAGTCTCAAGAAAGGTCATGACAGATCGGTCAGCGAAGCGTAAAGCGCCCTGTAGGCCCGCGCCGAGGGAGCCCAGGAAAAATCCTTCTCCATGCACCTTCCGCGGAGCCGGGCCCAGGCCCGGGGCTCCCGGAAGTGTGCCATGGCCCTTTTGACTGCTTCTACCAGGGCTCCGGGGGTGGGGTCCTCGAAGAGGAACCCCGTCCCCGCCGGGAAAGCGTCGGCGTCGGAGATGGTGTCGGCGAGGCCGCCGACGGCCCTGGCGACGGGCACGGTGCCGTACCTCATGGCGATCATCTGGGAGAGCCCGCAGGGCTCGAAGAGGGACGGCATGACAAAGAGGTCGCCCCCGGCGTAGGCCAGCCGGGCGAAGGCGTCGTCAAAGGCCCCGCGGAAATGGAGGACTCCCGGCTTCCGACGGGCCTCAGCGGAAAATCTTTCTTCCAGGGCCCTATCGCCGGTGCCCACCACCACCAGCCTGGCACCCAGGTCGGCCAGTTCGTCCAAGGCGCCCAGGACCAGTTCCATGCCCTTCTGCCGGACGAGCCTGCCCACCGAGACGATCACCGGACCCGGGGAACCCTCCCAGCCGCACACATCCAACAGGGCCTTCCGGCAGATCTTCTTGCCCCTCATCTCGCTGGGCCGGTAATGCGCCGGCAGGGCTGGGTCCCTCCAGGGGTCCCAGGACTCCGTATCCAGGCCGTTGAGTATCCCCGTGACCTTGTCGCTGCGGTACCGGAGCACCCCTTCCAGCCCCTCGCTGAATTCGCCGGTGAGGATCTCCCGGGAGTAACCTGGGCTCACGGTCGCGATGGCGTCGGAAGATGTTATGCCTCCCTTGAGCAGGTTGGCCCTGCCGTAGAACTCGACGCCCTCGAGGGAGAAGGCGCCGGGCCCGAAACCCCAGTCGTCCAGCACGGAGAGGGGGAGGACGCCCTGGTGGGCGAGGTTGTGGATGGTCAGCACTGTCCGGGGCTTCACCGAGGAGGCGCCGTAAAGGCGGTGGTATTTGAGCGCCACCGCGGCCAGGGAGGTGGTCCAGTCGTGAAGGTGAAGCACCCTCGGCCTCCACTCCCCTGAAAGGGCCAGCTCCACGGCGGCCAGTGAGAGGAAGGCGAAGGGCAGTGCTGTGCCGGCGTCGAGGTTTTCCGGGTAGACGGCGGGGTTTGAAAAGAGGTCCGGCTCCTCGAGCAGGTACACTGGCACGCCTCCCACTTCGACGGCCCGGAGGCGGGAACAGACCCGGCGGCCGCCGAGGGAGACGCATACCTCTTCGGGCCCGGGGAGGGGGCGGGCTCCCAGGTCCCCGGCCTTTTCAGCCACGCCGGGCCACGCCGGTGTAATCACCCGGGCATCGACGCCGAGCCGCCGCAGGGCGCCCGGCAGGGAACCGGTCACGTCGGCCAGCCCGCCGACCTTGGATAGGGGCGCCATTTCGGGTGTCCCATGGAGAACGGTCACGCCGGAAGGATCATCAGTCCCCATCGGTGTCTCTCACGCCCAATCGTGTTTACCCTGCGATGCTATTGTACTATGGTGAATGAAGGCTCGCCACCGATGGCATGGTGTATGATCCTTTGGTGGTAAGAACTCTTGTCCCCCCATGGAGGTTGCCGATGTGAATCCCGGAGGATGGGTCTCCCTGCTGCCGATCACGGTCCTTCTGACCACCGTCCTCGTGACCAGGCGGTCCCTGGAATCGATGTTGGCGGCCATCATCGCCGGGTTCGTCCTCACCGACGGCCTGGCCTTCTTTCCCTCGATGCTGGAGGCGATAAGCCGGGTGATGCAGGACCCGACGATAGGCTTCGTGATACTCCTCTGCTCCTCGATGGGCGCCCTCGTCGCTGTCCTCGACCGGTCGGGGGGCACCAGGGGCTTCGGCGACAGGGTGTCATCGTGGGTCTCCACCCGGCGGGGGGTCCTGTTGGCCACCTGGGTCATGAGCCTCTTCATCTTCATCGACGACTTCCTGATCAGCCTCACCTTGGGGACCTGCATGACGCCGTCGGCGGACCGCCTCAAGGTTCCCAAGGAGATGACGGCCTACGTGATAAACTCCTCCGCCGCCCCGGTGGCCTCGCTGGTGCCGATATCCGCCTGGGCCGTCTTCATAGCCGCCCTGCTGGAGAAGCAACTGGGCCTGCCGGCTGGCGAGGGCCTGGCGCTTTTTATAAAGACCATACCCTTCAACTTCTACGCCTGGTTCGCCTTTTTCATGGTGCCCCTGGTGGTGGCCGGCGTCGTCCCTGTCTTCGGCCCCATGAAGCGCGCCGAGGAGCGGGCCAGGACCACCGGCGTGCTGGCGCCGCCTGGATCGGACCTGATCGCCATGAGGAAGCCTTCAAGCGGCGGGGTCGAGGTGCCCGAGGGTAAGGCCCGTAACCTGGTCCTGCCCCTCCTGGTACTGATAACGGCCACCATGGCCTTCGGTGTCAACCTTTACAAAGGGGCCTTCACCACCCTTTTCTTTTGCGCCGTCTACTACCGCCTCCAGGGGGTCATGACCGTGCCGCGTTTCACCGGGGCCTGCCTGGAGGGGATAGGGAACATGGTGTTCCCCATCGTGTTCACCTGCCTGGCCTTCACCTTCAACCAGGTCAACTCGGAACTGGGGCTCATACCCTACATCATCGGCAAGGCCGCCCCCCTGCTCTCGCCGGCCCTGTTCCCCCTGGTCATCTTCGTGATCCTGGGCCTCGTGGCGTTCCTGGTGGGCATAAGCTGGAGCCTGTACCTCATTGCGTTCCCCCTGGTGATACCCCTGGCGCAGGCCCTGGGGGCGGACCTCGTCCTGGCCGTGGCGGCCACCATCGCGGCGGGGACCTTGGGCCAGCACTGCTGCTTTTATTCCGACGGCACCATCCTGGTGTCGGCCGCGACAGGGTGCGACAACATCAGCCACGCCCTGAGCCAGCTGCCCTTCGCGATGATCGCGGCGGGGCTGGCCTGCGCGGCCTTCCTGGCGGCGGGGGTCCTGTCGATCTGACAGGAGATGGCACCGGACCGGGCCGGAACCCTGGGGAAGCGGCGTTCTTGCCGCCTTTGGGGCGCCAATCTATAATGATGACAAGGCATCAAGATAAAAATAAAAATGGACCGCCGAGGGAGGGTTAACGATGCACGCCATTAGCAGGATCCGGGCCTTCAGGCTTTTGTTCGGTCTTCTCCTTTTGACCCTGGCGCCGGCGCTGTGCCTCGGCGCAGACGTCGAAGGCAGCAAGGATTCGCCGCTGCTAAAGCGCTACGAGGGGTCCTTCATCGTCAAGTACTCCATGAGCGAGTTCGACAGCACCGTCATCCCCCTGGGCCCAATCGCGCGGGAGGACGGCAGCTACAAATTCTCCGCTTCCAGGAAGGAAGAAGGCAGGACGACCAGGCTCCTCTACCTCATCCCTGAGGGGCGCAGTTCGCTGGAGATCCTGCGCAATTACGAGGGCGAACTGAAAGGGTTGGGCTACGAGATACTCTTCTCCGGCTCCGGGGAGGAGTTGGGCCCCCACGACAGCTTCGCCGAGACCCTTTACGAGCAGGACAGGCACTACCCTCTCCACGGTGGTCAGAAGACCAAGAAGCAGCAGTTCCTTTCGGCCCGGCTCGCAAGACCCGCCGAGGGCGACGTCTACGTGACCGTCTTCACCCTGGAGAACCACTTCTGGGGGGCCGAGACGAAGCTGGAAAAGGGCAGGACCTACGCCCGGGTGGACATCGTAGAGACCAGGCCGCTGGAGGCCAGGATGGTGGTCGTGACCTCCGAAGAGATGGCCAAGGGAATCGAGGAGACCGGGAAGATAGCTCTCTACGGCATCTTCTTCGACACCGACAAGACCGACATTAAGTCCGAATCGGTGCCGGCCCTGGAGGAGATAGCCAAGCTGATGAAGGCCTCGCCAGACCTGAGGGTGCTCGTGGTCGGGCACACCGACAGCACCGGTGACAGGGAGTACAACATGGGGCTTTCCCGGAGGCGGGCCGAATCGGTGGTGAAGTACCTCCAGGAGAAATTCCAGATCCCCTCGTCGCGGATGATCCCCGCCGGCGTGGGCATGCTGGCCCCGGTGGCCACCAACAGGACCGAGGAAGGCAGGGCTAAGAACCGCCGCGTCGAACTCGTAGAATTCTAAGGCGGGGTCAGGTCTACACTTTTGACTAAATGCAGTTCAAGAGCGGGGTCAGGTCTACACTTTTGACTAAATGCAGAAAATCTGGCTGGATAAGGCATCCGTAAGACGATGAGGCCCCAAAAAGTCAAAAGTGTAGGTCTGACACCTATGAAGAAAAGGCCTGCTTTTCAGCAGGCCTTTTTTGCTGTCCGGCCACAATTTAATTTCGTGTATATTGACACCCCACCCCGGCCAATGCTATATTCCCGAGCAATATACTCTCAAAGAGGCAATAAAAATCCCTCTTTTTTAATTTCGATTTATTGACCCTCGCTGACCCGGAGCCATTCAAGGGAGAGGAGGTGGCCATCCCTACCTTGATCTATTTCTCAATCCGGATCCTCCGGGAAAGAGGGCCAGTTGTAACCGGGTAATAAATAACAAGAGGAGGGTACGAAATGAGTTTGACGCGGAACGAGGAGTATCAGAAATGCCTGGAGCACCTTGATGAAAAAGAGGTGGTAGAGTTCCTCTCGGAACTTATCAAGGTGGACAGCGTGAACCCTCCGGGAAATGAAAAGAACGCGGCACTGCTGGCGTCCAGGAAGTTGGCGGAAAGCGGGATATCGTCCGAGGTGATGGACGTCGACCGCGAGGAACTCAACAGGGCTAACCTTTACGCGAAAATGGGCGATACCTCCCAGGGGCCTGTACTTCTTTACAGCGGGCATTTCGATGTAGTCCCCGCCGGGGAAGGGTGGGTTCATGACCCCTTCGGTGCGGAGATCGAAGGCGACCTGATGTACGGCCGCGGGACGAGCGATATGAAAGCCGGGGACGCCGCCATGATCATGGCCATGTGCATTCTGAAAAGGGCGGGCGTTCCACTCAAGGGCACCCTGGCTTTCCTTGGCACAGCCGGTGAAGAAACGGGCCTGGTCGGCGCAAGGGCCTTCGTTGAAAAGTATGGCGCGGAAAAGATCGATGCCCTCGCCATCAGTGAGGCGAGCGTCGGAGATATTTATATCGCCCAGAAGGGTGCCCTCTGGCTCCGGTTCATCTCCAAGGGCAAAAGGGCCCACGGAGGCCTGCCTGAGGAGGGCGTGAACGCCCTGACGAATATGATCAAGTTTACGGAAAGGCTCCAGGAAAAATTCAAATTCATGGTCAAGGAAAGCAAGCTGCTCACCCCGCCGACCTTGAACCTGACCGGGATGCACGCCGGTGAACTCACCAATATCATCCCCGACCACTGCGAAGCCGTAGTGGATATAAGGACCATCCCCGGGAACCCCCATTCCGAACTCCTGGCCCAGGTCGAGGAGATCCTCGCCGAGGTCAAGAAAGAAGACAACACGATCGATATCTCAATAAAGGTGGAGTTGAACCTTACCTCGATAAGCACAGAACTCGATCACCCCTTCATTCAGAGCGCCATCGAGTCCTATAAGGGGGTCTTCAACAGGCAGCCGGCGATAAAGGGCGTTACCTACGGTACCGACGCTGTCCCCTTCAGGGAAGTCAACCCCGACCTGCCGCTGGTGATTTACGGTCCCGGAGACTCGACGAGGAATCACAAACTCGACGAGTACGTCGAGATATCGAGCGTCATCGATTCGACAAAATTCTACATCGCTCTTGCCCTTGAGTATTTGAAATAGCTTCGTCCGCCCCATGGGTCCCGGGACGCTGGGATTTCCATGAATTGAGCGCTTAAAGGGGTGATGCTTTTGGAATTCCTGGTCGCCTTCATCGATGGCGTCAATAAGCTGAACGATTGGGTGGGCAGGGTGGTGGGCTACCTCGTATACCCGATAATGTTCGTCCTGGTCTACGAAGTGGTGATGCGTTACGCCTTCCATCGTCCCACCATATGGGCCCATGAAACATCCTGCATGCTCTACGGGGCCCACTTCCTCCTGGGAGGCGCCTACGCCCTCGGGAAGGACGCTTTTGTAAATGTTGAAGTCTTTTACCAGTCTTTCAGGCCCAGGGTCAAGGCCATCGTGGATCTTTTCACCTGGACCATGTTCTATGCCTTCGTGGGGACCCTGCTTTGGAAGAGTATTCCCTGGGCCTATGCGAGCCTCAGAGTAGGTGAATACTCTGAAAGCGTCTGGGGCCCTCCCCTCTGGCCCATCAAACTGACCGTGCCGCTGGCGGCCTTCCTGATGTTGCTGCAAGGGATGACCAAGACCATCAAGGATCTTCATTTCGCTTTAACGGGGCGAGAGCTGATCACGGCGGCCGAGGACAGTACCGGGCCCGACAATTGAGGTGATCCCATGGACATAGGGTTTATTTCGATCCTTCTGTTTGGTGGCATGTTCTTCCTGCTGTCACTGGGTCTCCCGGTGGCCTTCGTGCTTGGCGGCCTGGCTACGTTATTCACCGCCGTTTTCTGGGGACCCGAATCCCTTTTCATCGTCGTGGCCAGGACCTTTGCCATGATGCAGACCACGACCCTGGTGGCCGCTCCCCTTTTCGTCCTGATGGCCACGGTCCTGGAACGATCCGGTGTGGCCGAGGACCTCTTCGAGGTCATGTACCGATGGATAGGTTCCATCAAGGGAGGACTGGCAGTGGGGACCGTCCTGGCCTGCACGATCATCGCCGCCATGTCGGGAATAGCCTCGACTGGCGTGGTCATGATGGGCGTCATGGCCCTCCCCGCGATGCTCAAACGCGGTTACGACAAGAGACTGGCCACGGGCTGCATCCTGGCCGGCGGCGTCCTGGGGCCTCTCATCCCTCCGAGCATCTCCCTGGTCCTTTACGGCACCATCGCCAAGGTTTCGATAGGCGCTCTCTTCGCCGGCGGTATGGGAGCGGGGATCCTCTGTTCCTTCCTGATAATCGCCTATATCCTGATCCGATGCTATATAAACCCCGAACTGGGCCCCCCTATCCCGCCCGAGGAAAGATTTGACCTGAAGGCCAAGGTGGCCTCTCTCAAAGGAGTGATCCTGCCGCTCCTCCTCATCGGGGCTGTCCTGGGATCGATCTACAGCGGTATCGCCACGCCGACCGAGGCGGCGGCGGTGGGGGCATTGGGCGCCTTCATCTGCAGCGCCATCCACCGCAGGCTCAATTGGAAACTAATTTCCGATGTGGCCAAGTCGACCATCCAGGTACAGGGCTTCATCATGTGGATACTGTTTTCGGCCCAGGCTTTCGCTTCGGTCTACATGGGGCTGGGTGCCGCCACCCTGGTGACGAGGCTCGTCGAGACCTACGAGATCGGCTGGTGGACCATGCTCATATCCATCCAGGTCGTCTGGTTCCTCCTGGGATGCGTCATCGACGCCTGGAGCATCCTGATGATAACCCTGCCCATCCTGATGCCCCTGATCCCCATCTACGGTTTTGACCCCGTGTGGCTGGGCGTACTGTACGCCGTCAACACCCAGACGGGCTACCTGACGCCGCCCTTCGGAGCCATGCTGTTCATGATGAAAGGCATAGCCCCCAAGTCGGTCACAATGAGGGATATTTATAATTCCATCACCCCCTTTGTGATCACCCAGCTGGTCTGCCTGGCCCTGTGCATAGTCTTCCCCGCGGTCATAACCTGGCTCCCCAGGCTGCTCTTCGAGTGACGGGAGCCCTGATCGATAGAGAGAAGAGAGGTGATGGGCTCTTAGAAACAGGAAGCGGTTTTTTCATTCATTCAGCTGAAAAGGAGGGGTTTTCTGTGAAGGTAAGAAGTTTGCTCTTAACAGTGATGGTTTTTGTCATCCTGGGGTTATTCGCGGCCGGTAATCTTTCACCGGCGTCGGCCGCCGATGAAGTGTTTCACTGGAAGTGGCAGGCCCACCAGACCGCCGGGTCGCTTCCGTGCGAAACCATCATCCCCCGCTTCATCAAAAGGGTCGAGGAGATGACCGGCGGAAGGCTCAAGATCACCCTGCACTACGCAGGGGAATTGGTGGAATACACGGAGGTTTTCCCGGCCCTCCAGGCAAACATGATCCAGATCGCCAATACGGGCGCCCTGTTCTGGAGGGGCTCCGTCCCCGTGGGGTGGATCACGGCCGGGAACCTTCCTCCCTTCATAACTCGTTCCGACGCCGAATTCAACGAACTCTACCACCACAGAGGCCTTGACGACCTCATGAGAGAGGCCTGGGCCGAGCATGGGATTCACTTCCTCGGGAGCCACAACGTGGGCGATACCTACTTCTGGAGCAAGAAGCCCATTAACTCGTTGGAGGACCTGAAGGGATTCAAGGTCAGGTTCTTCGGCGCCATGTCAGACGCGATGGAGCACTTCGGTGCCTCGCCCATCATGCTGCCCCACCCCGAGGTCTACATGGCCATATCGACGGGGACCCTGGATGGGGCCGGTACCTGCTGGTGGCAATACCGCGACCTGAAGCACTATGAAGTCTGCCCCTATTACATCGGCCCGCCCTGGCAGGTGCCGCAGGCCATGGAACTCCTGGTCTCCCAGAAGGCTTGGGACGCGCTGCCCCGCGATATCCAGGCCATATTGGAAACGGCAGCAATCGTCATGTCCAAGGAGTTCGCCGACCTCAACAGGATAGAGGAGCAGGAGATGTACCGCGAGTCCTTCCCGAAATGGGGCACCAAGTTCATCCATTGGAGCGAGGAAGACGTCGACAGGATAACCAAGGAGTTCTCCCTGCCCTACCTGGACAAGATAGCCGCTGAAGTAGGCCCGAAGGACGCGAGGGTCGTCAAGGGGATCGAGATCATCAAGCAGTTCATGAGGGATTACGGTTACATCGATTAATGGAGTAGGGTCAGGTCTACACTTTTGACTAAATGCAGAAAATCTGGCTGTATAAGGCATCCGTAAGACCATGAGGCCCTAGAAGTCAAAAGTGTAGGTCTGACACCTATAAAAAGGGGGCCTGCCGAGAGGCAGGCCCTTTTTGCTAGTTGAAAAGTAGGTTCGGAAGCCAGGTGACGATCTTTGGGAAGATGATGCACAAGGCCAGGCAGACCAGCTGGGTCGCCACGAAGGGCACGATGGAGCGGTAGATGTCGTTCATGGTCACTTCCTTGGGTGCTATCCCCTTTATAAGGAACAGCATCGTCCCGAAGGGCGGGGTCAGGTAGCCCGTCTGGGTGTTGACGGCGTAAAGCACGCCCAGCCACAGGGGGTCGAAACCGTAAAGAGGAAGGATGGGGAGCAGGATGGGCAAGGTTATCATCAGGATGCTCCAGGCGTCGATGACGCAGCCCAGGAGGAACCAGACGACCTGTATCCCTATCAGCATCGCCCACCACCCGATCTCGTAGGTCTCCACCAGCTTGATGACCATCCTTGAAGCACCCAGGCCCATGTAGACGGCGGCAAAGCCCTGGGCGGCGAAGAGTATCCACATCATGAAACCCTGAACCTGGATGGTGGTGTAAGCCACACTTTTTATCAGTTCCCAGTTCAGCCGCCTGTGGATGGCGCTGCATACGAAGGCGCCCAAGGCCCCCACGGCGGCGGCCTCGGTCGGCGTGGCGATCCCCGAGTAGATGGAACCCAGGACGGCTATGATCAAAAGCAGGGGAAGGATCACACCCTTGAGGGAAGCGACTTTGCCTTTCCAGTCGGCCCTCTCTTCGAGAGGGATGGCCGGGCCGAGTTCCGGGTTGATATAGCACCTTAACAATATGTAGCCGATTATCAGGAAGGAACAGAGGATCCCGGCTCCCATGCCGCCGGCGAAGAGGCCGCCGATGGAGACCTGGGCGATGGTGCCGTAAAGGACCAGGGAGATGCTGGGAGGGATGAGAGGCCCCAGGACGCCGCCGGCCAGGATGCAGCCCGTGGCCAGCCTCTTGTCGTAACCCCGCTTCAACATGGCGGGAAGGGCCATGACGCCCATTACAACGACTCCCGTCGAGGCTATCCCCGACATAGCAGCTATCAGCGTGCAGGCCAGAACGGTACCCACGGCCAAACCACCCCTGAGCCCTCCGGACCAGCGGTACATCATCTCGTAAAGGCCCTCCGCCACGCCCGAGCGCTCAAGGACAGTCGCCATCAGCACGAAGAGAGGAGCCGCCACCAACGTCGTCGTGGACATCATGGAAAAGGTCCTGGCCACGATGATAAAGAGCGACTCGGGGCCCCAGAAGACGGCGGTGAATACGGTGGCCAGGCCACCCAGGACAAAAGCGACGGGAAGCCCCAGGGCCAACAGGAGGAACATGCCGCCGAAAAGAAGGATGGAGATCATCTCTATACCCATGGGTCCACCTCAATTCCCGCCCGTGGCTTCCGCGTCGGCCGCGGCGATGATCTCCCGCCCCGTAAGGGCGAGGTGCAGGTCCTTGATCGTCTTCGTCACCCCCTGGAGCAGCATGAAGACGGCGGCGATGGGTATGGTCCACTTGATCGGCCAGAGGAGGGGGCCCCAGGTACTGTCGCTGAACTCGTTCACCCTCAGGCTCTCCCAGGCCCAGGGGAGGCTCTTCCAGAGCATGACCCCCACGAAGGCGTAGAACATGGTCCAGGTGAAAAGGTCGATGATGGCCTTCACGCGCTTGGGAAATTTCATGTAGAAGACCTCCACGTTGACGAAAGCGTTGTGCCGCAGGGCGTAAGCCCCGCCCAGGATAAAGTGGGCCCCGTAGAGCATGCAGGAAGTCTCGTGGGCCCAGATGGTGGGCCTGCCAAAGGCATACCGCATCATCACCTCGTAAACCAGGACGAGCATCGTCGGGTAAACGAGAAAGGCCACCAACTTGCCCATCCGGTCGTTGAGCTTCTCTACGGTCATGATGAAACCGGCCAGATTATTCAATCGCCTCACCCCATTGTAGGCATCGATTTCCGAGGGACTGTAAAAAAGAACCCCCCTCCCCTGGGTGGAGAAGGGGGGTGCTCAAGACGGGTCTCTGGCGTCAGTCGATGTAACCGTAATCCCTCATAAACTGCTTGATTATCTCGACGGCTTCGGCAACCCTGGGATCCTTCGGCCCCTGTTCCGCTGCCACCTTGTCCAGGTAGGGCAGGGAGAATTCATCGATTATTCTCTTCACGTCTGCATCGCTGAATTCGATGTAGGTCGTGCCCCACTCGGGGAAGGACTTGTTGAACATCTCCCGCTCCTCCATGGTGACGGCATCCATGTAATCCTGGTTGAAAACATGGGCGGCCGTCTCGACCATGGCCTGGATGTCCTCGGGAAGTTCATCCCAGGCCTTTTTGGAGGCCCAGAGCTCCATTCCCTGGGGTACCTGCATGGCGGGCCCTATGAAGTAGGGGCACACTTCGTAGAGCTTGAGGTCACGGTAAAGCCACCATGCCGTACCGCTGCCGTCGAGGGTCCCCGTGGCTATCGCCATGTAGGTCTCGGGGTGCGGAAGCATGACCGGTGCGGCCCCGAAGTGCTCCACGAAGTCCGACATGGAGCCGAAGAACCTCACTTTGAACCCCTTCAGGTCCTCCAGGGTCCGGATGGGTTTTTTGCTCCAGAAGTAGGTGTTGCCCACGCTGTGGCTGCCGAAGTATTTGATACCCCTCTCCTCAAGGGCCTCATTCACCAGCCGGTCGACCCCCCGGTGATGGAAGAGTTCGTTGAATTCGTCGTTGGTCCTGGTGATGAAGGGCGGCATGTTGGGCGCCGAGACCCAGCCCATGGGGATGGAGCCCCGGAAGAACAGGGTGCTGGTGTTGGAGATCTGGATCATGTTGTCCTGCAGGGCCTTGTCCACCTCGGCGTAATCGACCAGTTCCCCGGCGTAGTGCAGGCTTATCTTCAACCTGCCGCCGGACATCTTCTCCACCCTTTCGATGAAGGGCTTGATGACCCTCTCGACCGCGAGTGACCCGGCGGTGTGGTGGCTCTGGAACTTCCAGTGGAAGACCTTATCGGCGGCCGCCGAGGGCCCGGCGACGGCGAGAAGGCCCATGACTATGGCCACCACGCTGACCAGCGCTACCAGCTTCTTCTTTCCCACCCGATTCATCTCCTCTCTCTTTTTCATCACTTTTTCAAAGGCCTGTTCTTTCCGAATCTTCGTTAGGACCTGGGGCCAATAAGGTTAATCAGGACGTCGATCGCACAGCTCGACGGACCCTTCCTGTTATAAAAGCCCCTCCCCCCTTTTGCGGATCACCAAGGCCGCATGAGGCGACAACGAAATGGTGGGATAATACTTTACCTCGTTCTGGGGCTATCGTAAATTAAAAAAGGAGAGGCGTCAAGAAAAAATTTTCAATTCCCAATATTCAAAAAAGGACGACTCACTGCCAGGTCAGGGCGAAATTGGCCATAACGGCGGAACCTATCCAAAACACGGTTTCATCCAGGTCAAACTTCGAGTGGTGATGAGGGTAAACTGTCCCTTCTGCTGGGATCGAGGGGAGGAAGAAAAAGGACCCCGGCACCTTTTCAAGGAAGAAGGCCATGTCCTCGCCCCCCATGGTCGGCTCTGCGATAGCCGCAATGGAACCCTCCCCCACAATATCGGCGGCGGCTTCCCTGAGTTTTTCGGTGATCCCTTGGTCATTGATGAGGGCCGGCGCCCCGAGGGTCAGCCGAACATCGGCCCGACCCCGCATACCCAGGGCGACGCCCTCACAGACCGCCTTGATCCGTTCGGCAAGCATGGAACGCGTTTCCGGGTCCAAGCTCCGGATCGTCCCTTCCATGGTGCAGGTGGAGCCGATGATATTCGGCGCGGAGCCTCCTTCTATCCTGCCCACCGTCACGACCGCTGGGGCCAGGGGGCTCTTCTCCCGACTCACGACGTTCTGGATGGCCGAAAAGGCCTGGCAGGCCATGGCGATGGGATCCACCGTCAAATGGGGCGTGGCTCCGTGGCCCCCCTTGCCCTCGAAGGTAACGGTGAACCAGTCGGCGGCTGCCATGAGCGCTCCATGTCGGTAGCCCACCATCCCCGAGCGGAGACCTCCCCAGAGGTTCCCCGTGTGGAGCCCGATGATGGCGTCCAGGGGCGGATCCTCCAGCACACCGTCCCTGATCATCGCCAGGGCACCCTCGGAGTCCTCCTCGGAGGGCTGGAAGATCAGCTTCACCGTCCCGGCGAGGTCGTTTCTGTTCTCGGCCAGAATCCTGGCCGTGCCCAGCAGGATGGCCACGTGGGCGTCATGGCCGCAGGCGTGCATTCGACCTTCCACCGTGGAGGCGAAGGGCAGCCCCGTCTCTTCCTTGACGGGGAGGGCGTCCATATCGGCCCTCATCCCCAGCACCTTACCGGGCTTTTTACCCCTGACGAGGGCCGCCACGCCGTGGCCTCCCACGCCGGATCGGATCTCGTCGATGCCCATCTCCCTTAGCCGCTCAACGACGAAGGTCTCCGTCATGGGAGTATGGAGTCCCAGTTCAGGATTTTGGTGGACCTGGCGCCTCCACCGCACGATCTCGCCGTTGAGGGCCTTTGCCCTCTCCTTGATGTCCACCATGAAGGACCCTCCTTTTGTGGTGATTCTATCTTTTCAATGCCCCGGTGTCGCCTCGGGCGCCGAAGTAGTCGGCCACAAAAGCCGCCAGGAGTTCCACCCCCGTCGGTAGGGCGTCGTCGTCAACGTTGAAACGGGGAGAATGGTGAGGGTTATCGGTCCCCTTCAAGGGGTTGCCGCAGCCGAGAAGAAAGAAGACCCCGGGGATCTTCTCCTGGTAATAGCTGAAGTCCTCCGAGACCATGATGAGCGGCGACGCCTGGACCCGGTCTTCACCGACGGTCCTTTTCGCCGTCTCGATGAAACGGCTGGTGAGCTCCTCGTCGTTGATCGTAGGGGGAGTGAAACGAGTGTAATCCAGTTCGGCGCGGCACCGGAGGGCCGAGCAGACGCCGTCGGCGATCCGCCCGATCATGCCGGGCATGTTCGCCTGGATGACGGGGTCGAAGGTTCTCACCGTACCGGTGACCTCCACGGAATCGGGGATGATATTAAAAGCGGAACCGGCGATGAACTTGCCCACGCTCACGACCACGATCTCCTTGGGGTTCACCTCGCGGCTGACGATGGTCTGAAGGAGGTTTACGAAGGTCGTCGCCGCCAGAGTGGGATCTATGGCGTCCTGGGGCATCGCCCCGTGGCCTCCCTTGCCGTGTATCTTGGCGGTCCAGCTGTCGCAGGCGCTCATCATGGGGCCCGGCCGGACAGCCACGAGGCCCGTCTCGAGGGGTGACCAGACATGGAGCCCCGCTATGGCGTCGATGCCCTCCAGCACGCCCTCACGGACCAGGTGTTCGGCCCCGGGGTAATTCCCGCTGGTGGATCCGCCCTCCTCGGAGGGCTGGAATATGAGCCGGACCCTGCCGGGCAGCTCTTCCCTCATGGAAGCTAGGATCTTGCCGGCCCCGAGTAGAATGGCCATGTGGGCGTCGTGCCCGCAGGCGTGCATCACGCCTTCGTGGGCCGAGGCGTAGGGCACGGGGTTCTCTTCCTTAATGGCGAGAGCATCCATGTCGGCCCGCAGTGCTATGGAGGGGCCCTCCCCGCCGGCGTTAAGGTCGGCGACCACGCCGCTTCGGGTCCCCCTGAAGCCGCGCCGGATGTTCTCGAACCCCCACTCCCTTAAGAGGGCCTCGATCTTATCGCTGGTCCCGACCTCTCCCCAAGCCGTTTCGGGATGACGATGGAAGTGGTGGCGCAGTCCCGTCACTTCATCGCGCATACTTTCGGCCAAGACCTTGATCCTTCCTCCGACCAAAGGAACTCCCCCTTTCAACGTCCTAGGGCTATCTCCCAGAGGTAGAGGGACGCCGTGGACCCGTAGGGGGAGTAGCGCCTCGCGTAGCGCCGGAAGGTGTCGTCGTCCAGCGTCTTCCGGCCGTAAAGAGTCATCATGCCGCGCCGTATCGCCAGGTCGCCCTCGCTCACCACGTCGGGGCGCTCCAGGGAGAAAATGAGCAGCATCTCAGCCGTCCAGCGGCCCACTCCCCTCAAGGACGACAGCCGCTGGATCACCTCGGCGTCGGGGAGGTCACCCAGGGCCTCGAGGTCGACCTCGCCTTCCGCCACAGCACGGCTCGACTCCTTTATGTACCCCGCCTTCCGGAAGGAGAGCCCGCACTGCTGGACCTCTTCCAGCGTCGCGGCGTCGAGCCTCTCGGGTGTGATCTCTCCGAAGCGTTGCTTCATCCGGGCCCAGACGGTGTCGGCCGCGGCGCTCGATATCTGTTGCCCCACGATGTGGAAGACCAGGGCCGTGAAAAGGTCGGGGATGATCTCGCACTCCACCATCCCGATCCGGTCTATCGCCGCGGCGAGCTTCCTGTCCCGGCTTTTCAGGTGGCTCAGCTCAGCGTGGCCGTAGCGGAATATCCTCATCGGCCCCCGCTCTGCCCGGAGTGGCGGGCCTCATGTTCCAGGAGCCACGATTTCAGGTTCAGCCCGCCCCCGAAGCCCACCATTCTGCCACCGGAGCCCACGACCCTATGGCAGGGGATGAATATGGCGATGGGGTTCCTGGCGCAGGCCATTCCGGCGGCCCTGGCGGCCTTAGGGTTCCCCGCGAGAGCGGCGAGGTCCCCGTAAGTGATGGTCCGGCCGTAAGGCACCTCGGCCAGTTTTTTCCAGGCCCTTTCCATGAAGGGCGACCCCTCGACCTTGAGGGGGAGAGTGAACACCTGTAATTTACCCTCCAGGTAAAGATCCAGCTGCCGGAAGGCCTCCTTCAGGAGGGGAGTCTCCTCCACGGGGACCCGAGGCCTGCCGGCGGCCTGGTTGGGAAGGTCGAGGTGGGTGATCCACCCGTCCTTTTCCTCAATGGCTATCCACCCTATGGCCGTTTCCCGCACCGAGATCATGGTCTCTCCTCCCCCAGGAATATTTTTTCCAGTTCCGCCGCGGACAGTTGGTACCCGGCGGATATCCTGCGCTCTTCTCCCGAAAGGGACGTGGTGATGCACTCCTCGGCCCGGAGGCAACCCCTTTCCCCCTCCAGGTACCCGTTGCAGACCCGCAGGACGTCGGGCGATATCTCGTCGATCAGCACTATGGAGCCGTCGCCTTCCTTGAGGCGCCCAAGCTCGACCTTCCCGTCGAGGACGTGCAGCCTCCGGGCGGCGAACTCGTCGTAGATGACCCGGGCGATATCCTTTACGAAGCCCTCTGCTAGAGCGACCTCCTCGGCTGTCATCACGCCGGCGCCCACCAGCGAATCGAAGGTTATCAGCCTGTCAACCTTCCCCTTGGTCCATGCCTCGACGACCACGGGCAGATCGGCGCAGGGCCTGACGAAGGGATAGCGCCGCCAGAAGCTCCCCATGGCGCTGTGGCGCCAGGTCCACTCCAGGTTGATGAGCGGCGCAGAGCCTGGGAACTCCGGCCCCTGCTCGGGCATACCTATCGGCACGGCGGGCTCCACCACCATGACGTCCTCGGCCACGGTGTCGATGAAATGGGTCGGCACCCCCTGCCCGGCCAGGAGCCTGAAAAAGTAGGCGGCGAATTTGCAGGCTATGGCCCCCTTGCCCGGGATCTCGCCGACGACGTTGTCGTAACCGGGGTCGAAGACGGCCTTTCCGTCCTTGTCCAGGTAGCCGGTGGCGCGGTCGGTGAAGACCAGGGCGTACTTGCCCTTGTACCTCCCCTCGGGGATCAGGTAGATATCCTTGGATTTTCCGGAGAAAAGGAAATTCTCTTTCGATAGAATTTTATCCAGTTCCATCGTTCGACCTCCACGGTAGGTATCGAAAGTCATCTTACCAGCCCGGAGCAGAATTGAAAATCCAAGAGCGGGGTCAGGTCTACACTTTTGACTAAATCCAAGTTCGGTGTCAGACCTACACTTTTGACAAACCTCTTTGTAAATCCAAGTTCGGTGTCAGACCTACACTTTTGACAAACCTCTTTGAGTTAGTCTTTTTAAGCAATTAACGGAGTCCCAGGATAAGAGATCAAGCCTGGGATGAAAGGGGCACACCGTAGAAATTCAGGCCGGGTAAGGAATCCTGGCTGGGGTGGGCAGGAGGGTTAAACCTGAAAACGTCAGAAAGTTGCCAAAAGTGTGGAAAAGTCAAAAGTGTAGACCTGACCCCGATCAGAAGGAGCGGATGAGAAACTCTTCCCCTTCCCAGGGGACCATCGTTATTTTCCCGTCCCGGAGCATCCCCTCGACCAGGCCCCACCTGGCCCCAGTCCTGGCAAGGAGCGCCTCCACCGCGTCCCTTCTCATGGGGTGGACGGCCGTTATGTCAAGGATATCGGCCTCGGGGTCACCCGTCGAGGCGAAGGCGTTGCCCTCGTACCCCGTGAGCAGTTCCACTCGCCCCACATGCCCCGAGAAGATATTGAAGGCCCTCAGGAGCGATCGCGGCGCGGGGTGCTTCACCCACTTCTGCGCGGGAGGCCTGGTGGGTATCGAGACATAGGCACAGCGGGGATTCAGCCTGCCGATATGCTCCGCCGTGGCGCTGAGGCTTTCCTCGGTGTCGTTGAGGCCCCGTACGAGCATCGTCTCGGTCAGCAGTATTCCCTTGAAGTCCTTGGCGAACTGAAGCGACCCCTCCAGGATGGCTTCCAGGTCCAGTGAGGGGTGCGGGCCGTTGACCTTGAGCCAGGTTCCGGGCAGGACCGAGTCGACCTTGAGGGAGACCAGGTCGAAACCGGCCAGGTCCCTCCGGACGTCCGCCCTGCCTGTCAGCGAGGCGTTGGTGATGATGGCCGTCGGTATACCGTGGGCACTAACAATACGGCGGGCTTCGGAGAGGTTCTCGTCGAGGGTGGGCTCGCCGTCGGGTACAAAGGTCACGTAATCGACCCTCTCTCCGCCAGCCCGGACCTTTTCCATGCGCTCGTCCAGTGCTTTACCGATCTCGCTGGGGTCGAAGAAGGGTCCCCTGGTCGCGGTGAACTTGGTCGTGCGACCGATCTGGCAGTACACGCAGGAGTAACTGCACGTTTTCGGGGGTATCGAGTTTATTCCTATGCTCCTTCCCAACCGCCTCGATGGTACCGGACCAAAGGTGGGCATCGTGACACCTCCCTCTTTTGAATTTTAAGATCATCGAAAGTATGAGAGAAGGGCCAGTTGAAAGGGATAACCCTGGCAATCTGGAGGCGTCCGAAAAACAAGGGCGGGGTCAGGTCTACACTTTTGACTATTTTGAAACTCTTATCCGGCCCGGGTATCCCCGGAGGATCTCAGATATTCCCAACTTGCCGACTTTTCCCAAAACCCCCGATCATCTGTCAAAAGTGTAGGTCTGACACCTAGCGCGTTCGGAGGCAGGCGAGTTATCTTTAAAATCGTCAGAAGGTTGCCAAAAGTGTGGAAAAGTCAAAAGTGTAGACCTGACCCCAATGCCTTGACAGGGCTGCCAAGGGAGGATAGAATGCCCAGCAATTAGCAGACGCCCGATAAGGCAAAGGAAAGGAGGAGGCCCGTGAGAGCATCGGTACCGCAGGGAAGTAACGCGATCATGATCGCCATTCTTGCGCTCGCCCTTACCCTCGATTTCGGGTCCCCTCCTGGGACGCCGACGGGCTAGTGCCGTCTGGCGGCATTCCAGGGCCGGGACCCTTTTTCAGGGGCCCGGCCCTTTTTTATTCTTTTTCCCGCAGGGGAGACGAAAGAAGGGAGGATCGCGTTACATCCACAGGGTCTTTCCGGTGAAACAACACCGGCCTTCTCATGATCAGAAAAAAGGCCAAGCTCTTTAGAGCGCGAAGGAGAGTGAGATCGTAATGGGAGAGGACTATGTCAGGATTTTCGACACCACCTTGAGAGACGGGGAGCAATCGGCCGGGATCAACCTGAACACCGCCGAGAAGCTGCAGATAGCCTACAGCCTTGCCCGAATGAATATCGATGTCATCGAGGCGGGTTTCCCCGCCGCTTCGCCGGGAGACCTGCAGGCCGTCCAGGAGATCGCCAGGAATATCAAGGGTCCCGTGATCGCCGGGCTGGCACGGACCCGAACAGGGGACATCGAGGCGGCCTGGGAAGCCCTCAGGGACGCTGAAAAACCCCGGATCCACACCTTCATCGCCACCAGCGACATACACCTGGAGCACAAACTTCGGATGTCCAGGGAACAGGTCAAGGAGGAAGTTCGAAGAGCCGTATCCCTGGCCAGGAGTTTCGTCGACGACGTGGAATTTTCCGCCGAAGACGCCAGCCGCTCCGACCTGGATTATCTCTGTGAGGTTTTCCGCATAGCCGCCGAATGCGGCGCCACGACCCTCAACATCCCCGATACGGTGGGATACTCCCTGCCGGAAGAATTTTCCCGCTTCGTCGCCGAGATCATCGGAAGGACCGATGTCGGTGACGATGTCGTCTGGTCCTGTCACTGCCACAATGACCTCGGGTTGGCCGTGGCCAACTCGCTGGAGGCCGTGAGGCGGGGCGTAAGGCAGGTGGAATGTACCGTCAACGGGATAGGGGAACGGGCCGGTAACGCTTCCATGGAGGAGATCGTCATGGGATTGAGAACCAAGAGATCCCATTTCGCGGTCCAGACCAGGGTAGATACCGCCGGCCTCTGCGGGCTGAGCCACCTGGTCTCGAGCCTTACGGGGTTTCCGGTCCCTCCCAACAAGGCCATCGTGGGAGCCAACGCCTTCGCCCATGAAGCGGGAATTCATCAGCACGGTGTGCTGTGCAACAGGGCCACCTACGAGATCATGAGACCTGAGGATGTTGGGGCCGGGACGAAGCTGGTGCTGGGGAAGCATTCCGGGAAACACGCATTCCGCAAACGGGTGGTCGACCTCGGCTTCGACCTCACCGATGAACAGGTGACCCAGGCTTTCCAGCTCTTCAAGCAGCTCTGCGACCGTAAAGAGATGGTCACCGATGGAGACCTCGAGGCGATGATCGTCGACGAATTCTTGACCAACACCAATTGCAGGCGTTTCTCGCTGGAAGGATTCTCAGTGCAGGCCACCCACGGTGCGGGGACGGCGACCATTACTTTATCGGAGAACGGGACTACATGGAGCGACGCCGCCACGGGCAACGGTCCCGTCGATGCCGCCTACGCGGCCCTGAAGCGGCTTACCAAGCTCGAACCGATCCTGACCAGTTACCGCGTGCAGGCCGTGAGCCACCGGTCGGACGCCGTCGGCGAGGCTCATATCACCCTTGCCCTGGGGGAAATATCCGCCCAGGGACGCGGGGCCAGCACCGACGTGATCGAAGCCAGCATCAAGGCCTACGTGAACGCTATCAACCGCCTGCACCAGGTGGCGGCTTCGAAGGGAGTGACCATCAATGGCGATGACCTTGGCCCAGGCGATCCTGTCCAGGAAGTCCGATAAGGCTCCCGAGGAAGGAACCCTTTGCCGCGTAAGGGTAGACCTTGCTTTCGCCAATGATATAACGGGGCCGCCGGCGATACGTTCTTTCAAAGAAATGGGGGCGGAAAAGGTCTTCGACCCGGCGCGTTGCGCCGTGCTGCCCGATCATTTCACACCCAACAAGGACATCGCCGCCGCCGAGCAGGCGAAGGAAGCCCGGGATTTCGCCCTCGAACAGGGAATGCTCTACTGGGAGCAAGGCCGGGTGGGCATCGAGCATGCTTTCCTGCCGGAACAGGGACACATCCTGCCGGGTGAGATCATCCTGGGGGCCGACAGCCACACTTGCACCGGCGGGGCCCTCGGCGCTTTCGCCACCGGAGTGGGCAGCACCGACCTTGCGGCCCTCTGGGCGCTCGGTGAGACCTGGTTTCGGGTGCCTTCCACGATAAAGGTCCGTTTCGAGGGGGAGAAGCCCGAAAACATCGGGGGCAAAGACCTCATCCTGGCCCTCCTTTCCTTGATCGGCGTCCAGGGGGCCCGGTACAAGGCCCTGGAATTCTCGGGGGAGGTAGTGGAGCGCCTGCCCATGGATGACCGTTTTACCATCGCCAACATGGCCGTGGAGACTGGGGCCAAGGCGGGGCTCTTCGCCCCCGATAAAACAGCCCTGGACTGGGTGACGCCCCGGGCGGCGAGGAGCTTCGAACCCGCCTTTCCCGAAAGGGGAGCCCCCTACGAGAAGGAAATATTGGTGGAAGTATCGGAGATGACCCCCTTGGTGGCGCTCCCCCACTCTCCGGCCAACGTCCGCCCCGCCCTCGAGGTGGGCCCCATGCCGGTGGACCAGGTGTTCATCGGGTCCTGCACCAACGGCCGCCTCACCGATCTCGAGCAGGCCGCCCGGGTCCTTCGGGGGAGGGAGGTCCACCCCTCGGTGCGCTGCGTCGTGATCCCCGCTTCCAGGGAGATCTTCGCCGACGCTCTCCGGTTGGGTTTTATCGACACCTTTATCCAGGCCGGAGCCGTGGTCTGCACGCCTACCTGCGGTCCCTGCATAGGCGGGCACATGGGGATCCTGGCGAAGGGCGAGCGGTGCGTGTCCACCAGCAACAGGAACTTCGTCGGCCGCATGGGAGATGCCGGCAGCGAGGTCGTGCTTTCGGGGCCCCTCGTCGCGGCAGCGAGCGCCGTGGCCGGCCGTGTGGCGGATCCCTCGGAGGTGTTAGCCAATGACTAGGACGATCACTGGAAAGGCCTGGGTTTTCGGGGATGACGTGGATACGGACGTGATAATACCCGCCCGCTACCTTGTCACGTCGGACCCGAGGATACTCGAGAAACACTGTATGGAAGGACTGGTCCCCGACTTCTCCACAAGAGTGGCACCGGGCGACTTCATAGTCGCCGGCGAAAATTTCGGCTGCGGCTCGTCGCGGGAACACGCCCCTTTGGCCTTGAAAGGTGCCGGGTGCGGCGGTGTCATCGCCGCTTCCTACGCTAGGATCTTTTTCCGCAACGCCATCAACGTAGGGCTTCCCATTTTTGAGTGTCCCGAAGCGTCAAAGGCCATAGCGGAGGGCGACGCCCTTGAAGTGGACACCTCTTCGGGGACCATCACCATGACCGGCATTGGGGAGGTCTTTCATTTCTCCCCCTTCCCGCCTTTCATCGAAGAGATAGTGGCCGCGGGAGGGCTCGTCCCCTTCGTAAGGGAGGAGCTGGAAAGGAGGAAGACTCGATGACCCTGCGATCATTGAGGATCGCCACCATCGCCGGGGACGGGGTGGGCCCCGAAGTCACGGCGGAGGCTAAAAAAGCCGTCGATACTGCCGGCGGGGCCTTCGGCTTCAAGTCGGAGTGGCTCGACTTCCCCTTCGGGGGGGTTCATTACCTTGAAACAGGAGAGGTATTACCCGATGAAGCCATACAGGAGATAGCCCGGTGCGACGCGCTGCTCCTGGGAGCCATAGGCCGGCCGGAAGTGAAGCCCGGGATCCTTGAAAGGGGCATCCTGCTGGCCCTGCGCTTCTATTTCGACCAATACATCAACCTCAGGCCCTCCCGGTCGCTCCCCGGTGTGGGTACGCCCATGCCGTTCAGGAACTTCGACATCGTGGTGGTGCGGGAGAACACCGAGGATTTCTACATGGGCATCGGGGGCAGGAGCGACGGCACGCCGCTGGAATCATCCTTCCCCATCAGGAGAGGTCTCTACAGCGGAGAGGGGAACCTATACCTGTCCTTTGACAGGCCCATGGCCTGCGCCGCCCAGGTGGGCCTGGCCACGGAACCGGCGGTGCGACGGTCGACGGCGTGGGCCTGCGACAAGGCCCGGCAGAGGGGCGAGGACAGGGTGACGCTGGCTTCGAAATCGAACGCCCTCCCCATCATCTACGGTTTCTGGGAAGACGTGGCCGCCGATGAGGCAAAGAAAAAGAGCATGGCCCTGGAAGTGGTCAACGTCGACGCCCTCTGCTATCACCTGTGCCGTGAACCGGAGCGCTACGGTGTGATACTGACACCCAACATGTTCGGCGATATCGTCAGCGACCTCCTGGCCGGCCTCGCCGGGGGACTGGGAACCGCCGCCGGGGCCAATATCGGCGACGGGCTCTCCATGTTCGAGCCGGTCCACGGTTCGGCCCCGGACATCGCCGGTACGGGAAGGTCCAACCCCGTGGCGGCGGCCCTCTCGGCGAGCCTCATGCTGGAACACCTGGGAGAGGTCGAAGCGGCCAAAGCCATTGAAAGGGCTGTCCTCGACTACCTGTCCGAGGGCGGGGACGCTCTCCCCATTGAATTGGGGGGGAAGGCCACGACAACGGCGGCGGGAGACTCGATCGCCGCCGGGATCAGGGCTCGAAAGGGGTAAGCAAGGGTGAAGCCGGAGATGACCGGGGCTCCTCCAGCAACCTGGGGCCCCGGTCAGAGGCGGGCTTCCTTCCGGGCACGGACGAAGGCCCGCACAGACCGTTCGATGTCCTCGGCCGTGGTGCGGTAAGAGCAGACGCTTACCCTCATCACGAACTCGCCGTCCCACTGGGCGCTGCCGCACCAGCATTCCCCCGACCCCTGGACCAGAGCGAGGGTCCTTTCGGTGAGGCGGGGGTCGCCGCAGGAGACCAGCACCTGGTTGAAGCAGACCTCGTTGAGGATATGGAAACCCTCCCTCGCCAGGGCGTGGGCGAAAAGGACCGCCTTGTCGTGGAGGTCCTCGACCAGTTCCGCCACTCCCCGCCGGCCCAGCGCCGCCAGGCAGGCCCATAGTTCCACGGCCCGCGCCCTCCTCGACATGTCGAGGGTGTAGTGCATCCCGTCGCGATGGCCGCTCGGGGCAATGTAGGAGCCCGACACCTGGAGGGCCCCGGTGAGGGCCTCCCTTTGACGGCAGAGCACGATGCCGGAGTCGTAGGGCGCGTTGAGGGTCTTGTGGGCATCGACGGACCACAAATCGGCCAGTTCCATTCCAGCCGTGAGGTGCCTGAGCCTCGGCGACGACGCCGCCCAGAGGCCGAAGGCCCCGTCGATATGGACCCAGGCACCCGCCTCCCTGGCCCTGGGGCAGATCTCAGCGAAGGGGTCGAAGGCCCCGGAATTGACGTTCCCCGCCTGGAGTATCAGCAGCGTCCTTTCGTCCAGAGCGGGGAGGCCGTCGGGCCGTAGGCGTCCCTGCCCGTCGGTGGGGACCCGTACGAGGCGTTCCCCGCCGAGCCCGAGGATCGAGAGGGCCTTGAAGACCGTGGCATGCGCCCCGTCGCCGACGACCACCTTGAGCTCGGGAGCCCCGAAAAGACCCTTCGACGAGGCGTCCCAGCCGCATTTCGCCAGCAGGTGGTCGCGGCCGGCCGCGATGCCGCAGAGGTTGGCCGTGGCGGAGCCCCCGACGAAACCGGCAGCGGATCCTTCGGGAAGTCCGAAGAGGTCCACGAGCCACCCCTCGCAGACTTCTTCCAGGACCGACACGACCGGGGACATCGCGTAGAGGGCGGCGTTCTGGTCCCAGGCGTCGACGAGCCATTTCACCGCCAGCGAGGCGGGAACGACCCCCCCATTGACAAAACCGAAGTAGCGCCCCCCCACCTGGGCGACCGTCGCGGGCGAACCGAAGCGGTGAAGCCTGTCCAGGATCTCCCCCGGGTCGCCGGGCTCTTCAGGAAGGTCGTGGCGGAACTCCTCGAGCCCTTCGAGGTCCTCCTCTCCCGGAAAGACGGGCCGGTCGAGGACGGAGTCCAGGTAATCCTGGGCGCACCTCCCGGCCTTTTCGAGCAATCCCTTGTCGAGAGCCTGTTCGCGCATTATCGCGGAGACCTTGCCCTTTTCCTTTTTCATCCTTCGACCTCCCGGGGAGCCCTTTCCCCCTGGTATCCAGTCACCCGCCGCGACTTAAAAGACCCGGCCGCCGAGGGGGACGGGGGCCCTGTCGACGGCCAGCAGGCTGACGCTGTCCCCCGGGCCGGGGACGCCCAGGACGAGCACCTCCGACAGGAACCCAGCGATATTCTTGGGGGGGAAGTTGACCACGCAGACCACGTAGCGGCCGATCATTTCCTCGGGGGTGTAGTCCTTTTTGGCCTGGAGGCTCGAGCTTTTCACGCCTATTTCCCCGCCGAAGTCGATCCTGACCTTGTAGGAGGGGTTCTTCGCCCTGGGAAAATCCTGGACGTCGATCACTTTCCCGACGCGCATGTCGACCTTTTCGAAATCTTCATAGGTTATCACTGTTTCGTCCCCCTTCGCCGATGAAACGGGTTCATACCTCCCCGATCAGCGTTCCGTAGAACCGGAAGGCCTCCAGGATACTGTCCACCTCGCAGTTCTCGTTGACGCTGTGGGCCAGCTTGTAATCGCCGGGGCCGAAGCCGATGGTGGGTATCCCCATGCTAACCGGGGTCACGGCGTTGGTCCCGAAGTCCCAGAAGCCGTACTTCTCCGGTTTTCGCCCGAAGACCTTTTCGTGGGCCCTGTCGCAGGCCTTGGCCAGTTCGTGGCCCCTGTCGATCTCCCAGGCCTCGTGGAGCGGGGTGTAGACCAGTTCGACGCCGGTCCAGCTCTTCCTCCTGAGGACGCCTATCTCCCAGGAGGCCCTCTTGCCAGCCGTCAGTGCGTCCATCTCCCGCTTCACGTCCTCTTCGGTCTCACCGGGGACAAGCCTCCTGTCGAGGTAGATGCTGCACTCGCTGGGCACGGCGTTGAGGGAGGCGCTGACGCAGGAGATGTCCGAGAGGACGATCGTCCCGTGGGGCGGGCCGAAAGAGGCCAGGTTTTCGTTCAATTTTTCCACTCGGGTGATAATCTCGGCCATCTCGTAGACGGCGTTGACGCCCTTTTCAGGGGCGGAGCCGTGGGCCGACACGCCGTGGGTGCGAAGGAGCAGTTGGGCCTTGCCCTTGTGCCCCAGGGTCACCAGGTTGTCCGATGGCTCGCAGATGACGACGAAATCGGGCCTCAGCCCCGTTTCGGCAAAGAGCATCCTGAGGTTCACCCCGTCGCAGTACTCCTCGCTGACGGTGGCGGTCACGTAGGTGGTCCGCCCTTGGTGAAGACCCAGGTCCCGGGCCGCGGCGGCGGCATAGATCGAGGCGGCCAGGGAGGACTTCATGTCCACCGAGCCGCGGCCGTAGAGGCGGCCGTCCCTTACTTCAGCGCCGAAGGGGGGCAGTGTCCACTCCCCTTCGTCGTTGACCTCCACGGTGTCCATGTGGGAGTCGAAGAGGACGCTCCTCACCCCGCCGCCGATGCGGCCCACCACGTTGCCGGTCCCGTCGATGAAGACCTCGTCGTAGCCCAGCTCCTTCATTTTCGCCTCCACCAGCCGGGCCACGCCCTCCTCCTCCCCGGAGTAGCTCCGGACCCGTACCAGTTCGCGGGCGAATTCGATAAGGCCATCGTCGTATCCCCGGAATACCGCTTCTTGCCTTTCATCGAGCATCGTCATCACTCCCTCGCCTTCCACCACCTCCCGCCGACACCCGGTCGGACGATCGGACAGGGGGACGGTGTGCCGCTCGCGCCTCCAGGTATTAGAATAGCCCAAAAGGGATCGATCGGGGGGAAGACGATGGCAGCCGTGCTAGATAGCGTTCTCGGCGCGATAGGCGACACGAAGATCGTCGACTGCGGGAGGCTCACCCGGCACTGGGGCCTGGACGGGACCATCCTGGCGAAGCTGGAATACCTGAACCCGGGCTTCAGCAAGAAGGACAGGGTGGGCCTGCACATGGTCCTGGAGGCGGAGGGAAAAGGCTGGATAAAGCCGGGGGATACCATCGTGGAACTGACCAGCGGCAACACCGGCACGGGGCTCGCCCTGGCCTGCGGGATAAAGGGCTACCGCTTCGTGGCGGTCATGTCCGAGGGCAACTCCATGGAGAGGGCGCGGATGATGCGCGCCCTGGGGGCGGAGGTGGTACTGGTGCCGCAGGCGCCGGGCTCGATCCCGGGCCAGGTCTCGGGAAGGGACCTGGAGCTGGTCGACGAGGAGGCCCGCCGGCTGGTCAAGGAGCGGGGCGCCTTCAGGGCCGACCAGTTCGCCATGGAGGGGAACGTCTCGGGGGAGCGGATCTCCGGCGAGGAGATCTGGCGCGATACCGGCGGCAGGGTGGACGCCTTCGTGGACATGGCCGGCTCGGGCGGCTCCTTCACGGGAATCTCCAGCGTGCTGAAGGGGCACAACCCGGCGATACGGTGCTACCTGGGCGAACCCGCCGAGGCGGCCTACTTCGGGAACCCCGGAGGCAGCGGCAGCCACAAAATTCAGGGGTGCGGCTATTCCAGGGAACTGCCCCTGCTCGACCGCTCGCTGGTGGACGGCTTCATCGCCGTGACCGACGACGAGGCCGTCTCCGGCGCCCGGGCCCTGGCCCGTTTCGAGGGGATCTTCGGAGGCTTTTCGTCGGGAGCCCACGCCGCCGCTGCCCGCCGGCTTCTGGAAGGGCCGGAAAAGGGCAAGACCGTGGTGTTCCTGGTCTGCGATTCGGGGCTCAAGTACCTGAGCACGGAGTTGTACTGAAGGCCCGGCCGGAGCCCTTAGACAGGGGCGGCCGGGCGGGCGAAACACGACAAGGGAGGTGAAACCATGCCAATAGTGAGAGTGGACCTGTGGTCCGGAAAAAGCCAGGAGTTCAAGACGGAACTGGCGAAGGCCATCACCGACGTGGTGGTCGAGAAGGTCGGTTGCCCCGTGGAGGCCGTTACCGTCAAGATCGAGGAATCACCGGCGGAGAACTGGATGATCGGCGGCAAGGTGGGAGGAAAAGTTTGAAGTTAGAAGGGTAGTACTCAGACTTGCCCAAAATAGCTTTTTGTAGAAATTAAAAGTACCTCCCGCGACCTTGGAATATCATTGGTTTGCCAACACAACAAACCCCTTGGAGGAGGGGGCAAACCAATGCTAAAGGTTGCAAGCCTGTTCAGTCAAACACTTGGTCAAGTTTCGTGTGTCGATTTTTAGAAACTGGTTGTTAAACACGGTGCCGAGCTTCGTTCCAAAGGGCTTTCGTTCCTGGGTCCAGTTTGTTTCGATGCTCTTTTGTCATCTTGTTTGAGACGATTCCTTTCGTGAGATATGCCAGGGTCTTCAAAGTTGCAACGGAAAGTTCGTGCATCCGGGTGTAAACAGGAACCCGAACAAATCGACTCTCTCTTATGCCAACGAACACCGCCCAAGCGAACTCTTTGAGGATCTTTTCCGGGACCTTCTGGGTAAATTCAGGGCATCGGGCAAGCTGGGAAACATGAACAAGACCAAGTTCCGGTTCAGGAACAAACTGCTCTCTTTCGACTCGACGTCGATAACGCGCTGTCTGTCCCTTTCCCCATGGGTCAACACAGGGCCTGTATCGGCTTCGACCTCTTCCAGAAGTGGAACGAAGAAAAGGTCTTCTTCGTGACAAGGATGAAAAAATGCCTCATACGTCGCAACCTAAAGAAGAAGCGTTCCTGAAAACAGTTCGGTGCTCAAAGACGAGATTATCCGTCTTGCGGGCCTTGAAACCTGGGAGAAGTATCCGCTCCCCTTGAGAAGGATCGTGGTATGGGACGACAAGAATAAAACAGAGATCGTCCTTCTCACCGATCACCTAAGATCCAGATTCACCACAATAGGTTCCATCGACAGAGAGCGATGGCAGATAGGGGTCTTCTTCAAGACAAGTGCTGCAGAACCTCAAGGTCAAAACCTTTATTGGGGTGAGTTAGAGCGCTCTTCGCATCCAGATTTGGACAGCTCTTGTAGCTCTACTGATGATCAAGTGGCTGCACTATAGGTCAAAGACTGGCTGGTCGTTTTCAGACAAAGTCCGCCTACTGGCGGACTTTGTCTGAATCTCTTTACCTACAGGGATCTGGACGAACGGCGAGGGCGGAACCCTACGCCGTACCGCCTTTGATAACCGAACCTGAACAGTTGCGACTGGTTCTGCGGTAATATGGAGTATCGAGATATTATAGTAAGAGAAATAATTGTCAAAAATAGTCTCCCTGCCTCGGAGAAAAGGAGATTAATGTCCATGCCCAGGTTGACCGATCAGGAAAAGCAGGAAATTCTTCGCTTTATCGAGGCGGACAAGCCGCTTCCTGACAAGTACCGTTTTCTGCTCTTTGGCGAGAAACGGGAGGTTGAGCTGGTCTGGAACGGCAAGACCAATGAGGTCTGCAACATCGTTCTGCCCTTTCAGACGATAGAGCAGGTGGACGAGCCCAGGGCTGAAAACCTGGGTGATACCTCGGCCCAAGGATTTCTTTTCGACGAACGCGGCCGTCAGCTCAAGGGGTGGACAAACAAACTGATCTGGGGTGACAACAAACTGGTTCTGTCTTCGCTCAAGAACGGCCCGCTGCGGGAGGAAATTGAGGCTCAGGGTGGCCTGAAGCTGATCTACATAGACCCGCCGTTCGACGTGGGCGCGGATTTCAGTATGGATATCGAGATCGGCAGCGACACGTTCACGAAGAAACCGAACATTCTGGAAGAGATCGCCTACCGGGACACCTGGGGCAAGGGCGCGGATTCTTTCATCTCAATGATCTATGAGCGGCTGGTCCTGATGCGGGATCTGCTGTCCGAGGATGGAAGTATTTACGTGCATTGCGATTGGCGGGTGAATCATCATTTAAGACAAGTGTTAGACGAAGTATTTGGCCGTGACAGCTTTTTAAATGAGATCATTTGGAAGTATTTTTCATTCAAGAGGAAGACCGCGAAAAAGTTTCCTCAAAAGCATGACGATATCATTTCGTATCGAAATTCAAAAAATAAGTTTATCTGGCATACTCAATTCAAACCACATAGCGCTGACTATCTGAAACGATGGAAAATCGACAAGGATGGTCGTCGGTATCGCGACGACGTGAATCCTACTGCGGGAGGTACGCGAATCATCTATTTAGATGAAGTTGAAGGGGACATTGTTGATTCCGTGTGGGATAACATACCTCCAGTCAATCCTCAAGCCATTGAAAGAGTCAACTACCCTACCCAAAAACCCGAAGCACTTCTCGAACGAATAATCAAAGCCTCTTCCAACGAAGGCGACCTGGTTGCCGATTTCTTCTGTGGTTCCGGCACGATGGCGGCTGTGGCGGAAAAACTGGGCCGCAAGTGGATCGCCAGTGACCTGGGAAAATTCGCCATCCACACTACCCGCAAAAGGATGATCGGCGTACAGCGCGGATTGAAGGCCGAGGGGAAGGATTACCGAGCGTTTGAGATTCTCAACCTGGGCAAGTACGAGCGGCAGCATTATATTGGAGTCAACCCGAATCTGCGCGAGGGAGAACAAATCAGGCAACTACAAGAAAAGGAATCAGCCTTCATCGACCTTATCCTGAAGGCCTACAGGGCGGAGAAGGTGGAGAATTTCGCCTGCTTCAACGGCAAACGGGCAGGGAGGCTGGTGTCGGTGGGCCCTGTGAACCTGCCCGTTACGCGCCTTTTCGTCGAGGAGATTATTCTGGAGTGCCGCAAGAAGCAGATAACCAGGGTGGACCTTCTTGGCTTCGAGTTCGAGATGGGGCTTTTCCCCAACGTGCTCGACGAGGCGCGGAGCAAGGGAATCGACATCGCGCCCAAATACATCCCCGCCGAGGTCTTCGACAAGCGAGCAGTGGAGAAGAACCAGGTGGTCTTTCACGATGTGGCGGCCATCGAAGTGAAGCCCATCGTTAAGGAAGGTAAAAAAGGCCAACCCGGAAGCGTAGCCGTTGAACTTACCGATTTTTCGGTCTTTTACTCCCAGGATTCAATAAAACACGCCGAAGAAACGCTGGGCAACAAGGGAAGCAAGATCATTGCGGAAAAGGGACAGATAGTCAAGGTGAGCAAGGATGCACAGGGGATCGTGAGCCGCGAAGTCCTGACGAAAAACTGGACAGACTGGATCGACTACTGGGCGGTGGATTTCAACTTCGAGAGCAAGCGCGAGATTATCCGCGTGAAGAATCCGGAAACCGATGAATGGGAAGAGCAGTGGACCGGGGATTACATATTCGAAAACGAGTGGCAGAGCTTCCGCACCAGGAAGGACCGCTCGCTTGAATTGGTGAGCGTGTCTCGCGAATGCCTGCCCGGCGTGAGAAAGATCGCCGTGAAAGTGGTGGATATCTTCGGCAACGACACCATGACGATCATTGGGGTGCGGGTATGAGTAAAACGAAGAAGATTGAGGTCTTGAGCCGGGAAGTATCGTTGTATCAGCACCGCGAGGAGGATTTTATTTCTTTGACGGATATTGCCCGGTATCGCGACGCGGAGCGTGGCGACTACATTATCCAGAACTGGATGCGAAACCGGAACACCATAGAATTTCTTGGGATCTGGGAGCAGCTAAACAACCCCGATTTTAATTCCATCGAATTCGATGGAATTAGAAAACAGGCAGGATTGAACAGTTTTTCCCTGACGCCGAAACGGTGGATCTCCCAAACAGGGGCAATTGGGATCATCGCCAAAACAGGCCGCTATGGCGGCACTTTCGCCCATAAAGACATCGCTTTTGAGTTCGCCTCGTGGATATCGGTGGAGTTCAAGCTCTACCTTATCAAGGAATTCCAGAGGCTGAAGGAGGAGGAATTCAAACAACTTGGATGGGACATCAGGCGCAATCTTGCCAAGATAAACTACCGAATTCACACCGATGCCATTAAAGAAAACCTGATTCCACCGGAACTTTCGCCGCAGCAGATAAACCTGGTTTATGCCTCGGAAGCCGATGTTTTAAATATGGCATTGTTTGGCATGACCGCCAAGCAATGGCGCGATAGTCATCCGGGTGATAAGGGCAATATCAGGGATTATGCGAATACGTCCCAACTCGTGTGCCTGTCCAACCTGGAAAACCTGAATGCGCTTTTTATCCAGGAAAAGACGCCGCAGCCTGAGCGGCTCCGCAAGCTGAACCAGATCGCCATTCAGCAGATGGGAATTCTTACTACTGACACAAGGTTAAGGTTCCTTAAAGTGGGGGACGAATAATGGCCCTGCATAAAAACTTCCCACGATCCCCGCACGAAATAATAGATCCCTCTCTCCGCTGGTTCCCGGCAGATGAGGCGTTGCGGGAAAGCAGTATGGAAAAGCTTATGGCACCGCTTGTCGCCCAACTTCGGAAAAAAGTGAAGGAATTTCGCGACGCCGGATATGCCGGTGCGGCAGATACAAGCAGGAGCCTTCTCAACTGGTGGTTCAACACACCGCATCTCCTTGAGCAGTCAGACGGCACAATGGCTGAATTCCAATACTACTTCGCCCAGCGTGAAGCATTGGAAACCGTTATCTACCTCTATGATGTAGCGGGTGTGAAGGATAAGTTCGACCTGATGCGCTTTGACAGCTCTGAAGCAGTCTCCGCAGGGATGTTCGACGAAACCTGGCGGCGCTTTGTAGTCAAGATGGCGACGGGAAGCGGAAAGACGAAGGTTATGGGATTGGTCATTGCATGGAGTTTCTTTCACAAGCTTTATGAGCCCGACTCGGGCCTGTCGCGCAACTTCCTTGTTATTGCGCCCAACATCATCGTGCTTGACAGGATCTACCATGATTTCAAGGGGCTTCGCGTATTCTTCGAAGATCCAGTGTTGCCGGACAATGGTTTCGACGGCCGCAACTGGCGCGACGATTTCCAGCTTACCCTCCACAAGCAGGACGAAGTACGGGTTACCAGGCCTTCGGGAAACATCTTCCTCACCAACATACACCGTGTCTATGCCGGAAACGATACTCTTCCATCAGCAGATGACGAGGACCTTCGGGATTATTTCCTGGGCAAACGCCCTAGCGGAGCTACCACCGATTCCAAGGTCGATCTCGGCATGATAGTGCGCGATGTCGATGAACTGATGGTTCTGAACGACGAGGCACACCACATTCACGACCCCGGCATGGCCTGGTTCAAATCTATTGAGGACATTCACAACCGTCTTTTGCAGAAAGGGAGTTCTCTTGCCTTGCAGGTGGACGTTACCGCCACGCCCAGACATAACAATGGAGCGATTTTTGTGCAGACCGTAGCCGATTATCCTCTTGTCGAAGCCATTTGGCAGAACGTGGTAAAGCATCCTGTTCTGCCGGATAAACCCAGCCGGACGAAACTCTCCGAAAGGCCAAGCGCAAGATATACTGAGAAATATACCGACTATATACACCTCGGAGTCACCGAGTGGGAAAAAGCATGTAAAGAGCATGAAAAACTTGGGAAGAAAGCCATCCTTTTCGTGATGACCGACGATACACGAAACTGCGATGAGGTGGCCGAATACCTGGAGAACCGCTGCCCGGAGCTGAAGGGGGCGGTCCTTGTGATTCATACCAAGAACAACGGCGAAATTTCCGAAGCGGCTTCCGGCAAAGCCAAAGAAGAGCTTGAACTTCTGCGCAGTCAAGCCAACGAAATCGATGAGCCAACCAGTCCTTTCAAGGCTATTGTCTCGGTTATGATGCTTAAAGAGGGTTGGGACGTCAGGAATGTGACAACCATTGTCGGGTTGCGGGCCTACTCGGCAAAGAGCAATATTTTACCGGAACAAACACTGGGTCGTGGATTGAGAAAGATGTATCCGGAAGGACTTGAGGAATATGTCAGCGTTATAGGCACCGACGCCTTTATGGAGTTTGTCGAATCCATCCAGGCGGAGGGAGTACAACTGGAACGCGGGGCCATGGGGCCGGGAACGAAACCAAAAACTCCTCTTGTGGTGGAAGTGGACAGGGAAAATATGAGGAAGAACATGGAAGAACTTGATATCGAAATTCCGGTTCTGTCTCCACGCGCGTATCGTGAATACAAGGACCTTGTCGATCTGGAAGTCGGAGACATGGATTTTCAAGCCGTTGAGTATAAAAGATTCAGCGAAGAAGAGCAGAGAGAGATCGTCTTTAAGGACATTGCAAATGGAGAGATCACACATACCACAATGCTCGACAGCGCGGGAGTTGCCGATTACCGGAGTGTAATAGGATATTTCGCCCAAGTCGTGATGAAGGAATTGCGCCTGTTCAGTGGCTACGATGTGCTTTACGGCAAGGTCAAGGCGTTTGTGCGAGGCTATCTGTTTGGCAAGGAAGTTGATCTTGAAAGCGCCAACACCTTGCGCAATCTTTCGGAACTAGCCGCAACCAAAACCATCATTGAGACATTCAAGAAAGCCATCAATGATCTAATCGTGCGCGACCGGGGAGATGCGGAGATAAGAGACACGATCAGATTAAGAAATGTACGCCCCTTTGTTGTGAAAGACCAGGAATACCTGGTTCCCAAAAAATCAGTGTTTAACAGGATTATCGGCGATAGCCATTTCGAATTGGAATTCGCAGCCTTCCTTGAAAACTGTCCCGATGTCGTTTCCTTTGCAAAGAACTACCTGGCAGTGCATTTCAAGCTGGATTACGTCAATGCTGACGGCGACATTTCCAACTATTACCCCGATTTCTTAGTGAAACTGTCCGATAAGCAGGTCGTGATTGTCGAAACCAAGGGACAGCAAGACCTGGACGTCTCCCCCAAAATGATGCGTTTAAAACTCTGGTGCGAAGATATCAACAGGGTCCAATCTGATATTGAATATGGCTTCGTATTTGTTGACGAAGAAAGTTTCAGAACTTACGAACCAAAAACATTTAAGCAGCTAATAGATGGGTTCAGGAAGTATCGGAAGAACGATTAGGAAATACCTCCCCCGATAAGATTTTTGTTGGCAAACCAATGATATCCCAAAGTTGCAGGAGGCACATCTAATTAATAAAAAAAGCTATTTCGGACAAGTCTGAGCACTACCCTTCAAACTTCACACTTCACACTTCACACTTTTTTTAAAGTCCCCTCATCTGTATGCCGTAGGCCTTTTCGCAGTACTCCCGCACCACGCGGTGGGTGTTGAAGTAGCTGGCGTTCAGGGCGATGGCCCCGCGCATGACCTTGCCCCATTCATCGGGGGTATCGTAAAAGGCGGGGATGATCACTTTCTCCAGCTTTTCCAGGAGGTCGTCGAGGTCGACGGCGTCGTCGTACCGGTCATCGATGCCCTCCTTCGGTTCGGGGCCGATGCTCCACCCCGTGACGCCCTCGACGCATCCCTCGATCCACCACCCGTCCAGGACGGAGAAATTAGGGATGCCGTTGAGGGCGCACTTCATCCCGCTCGTCCCGGAGGCCTCCCGGGGCCGGATGGGGTTGTTGAGCCACAGGTCGACCCCCTGCACGAGAAGGGCGGCCTTGTCCATATCGTAGTCCTCGATGAAGACTACGGGGATGTCGGTGCCCACCATGTTCTGGGCCTCGCAGAGCAGTTTCTTCAGCACCTCCCGGGCCGGGTCGTCCTGGGGGTGGGCCTTGCCGGAGAAGATGAACTGCACCCTCCCGCCGGCGGCCTTGACCAGCCGCTCGGTGTCGCGGAGGACGAGGTCGGCCCTCTTGTAATGGGCCACCCTCCGGGCGAACCCGATGGTGAGCCTGCCGGGGTCGAGGTCTTTCCCGATCGTCGCCTTCACGTAGTCCAGCAGTCTCTTCTTAGCCGTCCCGTGGGCAAGGCGGATCTCCTCGACGGGGATCTGAGCGGCCTTGACCAGCCGCTCGGGGGCATTGTCCCACCCGGGGATGTGTTTCGTGAAGAGCCCGGCCATTTCAGGGCTCACCCACGTGAGCGAATGGATGCCGTTGGTGATGCAGTCCACGTCCTCCCTGCCGTACATGGCCCTGCTGACCTCGGCGTGTTTTTCCGAGACGCCGTTTATGTAGTGGCTGTAACGCAAGGCTATCTCCGTCATGGAGACGTCCTCGGTGGGCATCATCCTCCGTAACCGGCCGGCCATGGAGCGGTGCATCACCCGGTTCACCAGGTCCCAGCTGAAGCGGTCGTGGCCCGCCGAAACCGGCGTGTGGGTCGTGAAGATGCCCCTCTCACGGACCCTGTCGTAGTTCTCGTACCCCATCTCCCGGATGAGCTCCAGCAGCAGGAAGGCGGCGTGACCTTCGTTGAGATGGTAGTCGTCGATGTTGGAGTAACCCAGGTCACGGAGCATCCTCAGGCCGCCCGAGCCGAGGATGATCTCCTGGCACAGGCGGTAGCGCTCGTCCCCCCCGTAGAGGTACCACGTGAGTTGACGGTCCTCCGGAGTGTTGCCGTCGAGGTCGGTGTCCAGGAAGTAGACCGGGACGGTGAACCCCGTCCTCCCCTGTATCTCCAGGCACCAGGCGCGGACCTTAACGATCCGCTCCTCGATGATCACCGTGACCTCGTTGGGCAGGAGGGTCAGTTCCTTCCCTGGGTCCCACTCGACGGGCAGGGCCTCCTGGAGGCAGTCGTCGAAGGTCTGCCGGAAGTAGCCCTTGCGGTAGAGCAGAGTGACGCCCGCCATGGGCACCCCCAGGTCGGCGGCGCTTTTAAGGATGTCCCCGGCCAGGACACCCAGGCCGCCCGAGTAGGTGGGTATGCCCGCCTTCAGCCCAACCTCCATGGAAAAGTACGCCACCGTCCGGAACGACGGGTCCTGCTCCATCATGAAGCGCAGTGATACTCCGATGTTGTTGCCGTAGTTCATCTTCGGCATCCTTCGAATACCCCCTGCTCTCTCACTTCTCGGTGCGTTCATTATCTCACCCCGGGCGAGTTTTGCCTCCCCGGTGATATGCGGCCGTGTCGGGCCGATATCGCCGTCAATTCGCCGGCCGGGGCGTTCAGCAATTGTTCCTCCCTCACCCTCCAGAGCCAGTTGCCCCTGGGTTTCCCCGGGGTGTTGAGCCGCGCCTCGGCGCCCAGCCCAAGGAGGTCCTGCATGGGGTAGAGGGCGAACCTCGCCCGGGAGGAGAGGGCCAGTTCCACCATCTTGTAGGAGACGTCTCCGCCGGTCACGGCACCTCCCACCAGGGCCGACAGTTGTTCCCGCGCCAGGGGGGTCGCCTCGGATTCGAACCACCCCCGGGCGGTGTTGTTGTCGTGGGTCCCTGTGAAGACGCAGGCGTTCTCCCGGTGGTTTTGTGGGGCGTAGGGGCTTTTATCGAAGCCGGCGCCGAAGGCGAACTGCAGCACCAGGGTACCGGGGATGCCCAGGTCCCGGATATGAACCGTCACGTCGGGGGTGATGTACCCCAGGTCCTCGGCGATGAAGGGAAGCTCGGGGAAGTTCTCCCGCACCGCTTCGAAGAACGCCCCCGGCGAGGCGTCGACCCACTCGCCCTTCTCGGCGGAATCCTCCCGGGCCGGGATGGACCAGAATTTCACCAGGCCCCGGAAGTGATCTATTCGGACCAGGTCGAACAGGGCCAGCCCGCGACGGAGCCTCTGGAGCCACCAGTCGAAACCCTGCCGTTCCAGGGCGTCCCAGCGGTAGACGGGGTTGCCCCACCGCTGCCCCTTCGCCGAGAAGTAGTCGGGGGGGACGCCGGCCACCCTGGAGGGGCTCCCCGAGGCGTCGAGGTCGAAGATCTCCCGGTGGGCCCACAGGTCGGCGCTGTCGTAGCTGACGTAGAGCGGCACGTCGCCGATCACCCGGATCCCCCGCTCCCGGCAGAGGCCGTGGAGGCGCTCCCACTGGCGGAAGAAGAGGAACTGGAGGAAGACCTCCCTTTTCACCTCGTCGGCCAGGTTCCTCTTCGCCTCCTCGAGGGCGCCCCTGTCCCGGTCGCGCAGCGGTGCGGGCCACCGGTACCAGGGGAGCCCCAGGGACCTCTTCAAGGATGAAAAGAGCGCGTAGTCCTCCAGCCAGAAGGCGTTGTCCCCGCGAAAACGCCGGTACTCCTCCCCGGGGATGAGGTCGGACCTCTCAAAGGCCTTTTCGAAAAGGGCCCGCTTAAGACCGGCGGCGGCCTCGTAATCGCAGGAGCCGCCCTCCAAGGGCTGGTGGCCTTCGAGGTCCGAAGGATGGAGAAGGCCCTCCTCGACGAGGAGTTCCGGGCTGATGAAAAGGGTGTTTCCCGCGAAGGCCGAGGGGCCGCTGTAGGGAGAGTGGCCCTGGGCGGGGTCGGTGGGAGAGAGGGGAAGGACCTGCCAGAGGCCCTGGCCCGAGGAAAAAAGGAAGTCCAGGAAAAGGCCGGCTCCCTTCCCCAGGTCGCCGACGGCCCACCGGGATGGAAGGGAGGTCACAGGGAGAAGAACGCCGCAGCTCCTGCCCATTGCTTCACCCGGATTATCCCGGACCGTCATCGGTCGGCCTCCCTTGGAGGGCCGCCCGCGGTGGGGGCATTATTCACCCCAGGGGAAGATCCCTTCGGGCAGGCCGGGGTGGGCCTCCATGAGCCCCCTGAAGTAAGCGTCGTCGATGGGAGGGGAGTCCTCCTCCAGGGCGGGCACATCGGCGATGACCCAGGTATCTCCCTCCTTTTTCAGGAGCGCGAGGAAGGGCTCGTAACAGTTCAGGCCATCCGTCGACCGGGGTTCCGTTTCGACCCAGGCCCACCCGCCCTCGACGCCGAACCAGTTGAAGTCGAATTCGGCCTCGATGCCGAGGGCCTCGGACAGTTCCGCCTGGAGGGTCTCGACGATGCCCCTTCGCTCCTGGTCTTCGGCCGCGGGGGCGCACCCGCCGGCGGAGGCCGGCAATGCTGCCAAGAACGACAACAAAACCGCCAATGAAAGGATCAGGATCTTTTTCATCCCCTCTCAGCCCCTTTCATCTTGAAAAAAAGGCGGCGCTCCGGGACGGGCGCCGCCTTTAAAAATAGCCGCGAGGCTTAAAGATCTATCGTGGTCCCGACGTGGAGCTGTTCGAACCGGTCCCCCAGCACCCTGGAAAACTCGCACAGGGCGGCCAGGCCCGTGCAGTGCCCCGTGACGACCTTGCCCACGTCAAGGTCTTTCAAGGCCTGGGCGGTATCCCTGATCCTTTCCGGTGAGGCCTCGATCAGGTGGAAGCCGCCGATGGCCAGGTCAACCCTGGGCTCCGACGCGATCTCCCTGGACCAGTCGATGATGTTTATTATCCCGGCGTGGCTGCAGCCGGAGATGACTGCCAGGCCCTTCCCCCGGACCTTCACGGCCAGGGAGAGGTCGTCGCGGATCTCGTCGGGGACGACCCTCCCCTCTTCGATGTTGTAGGTCCCGATCCCCTGCTTCTCGAAGGCCCTCCTTCGGGGGACCTCGCCGGTCACGATGACGCCGGGCATGATCTCGAAGGGCTCGTCGACGAGGACCAGCAACCCTCCCGCCTCCTCTATGGCGGCGGGGCCGTTCTTCCCGGTGACGCCGATGTTGCGGATGAAGGGGTCGAAGATGTAATTGGGCCGGAACATCGTCGTGTGGGCCACCACGGGGACATTTTCCCGGCCGATGGCCTTGAGGACGTCCACGAGCCCCTCGGTGTGGTCGTAATGGCAGTGGGAGATCACGACGGCGCCGATCGAGCAGGGGTCGATGCCCAGGAGTTCCAGGTTGTGCAGTATCGGGAGGGCGGACTGCCCCGCGTCGAGCAGGATCCGCTTGCACACCCCTCCCGAAGAGGCCTCCAGCAGGATGGCTATACCGTGCTGGGCCAAGAAGGACGTCTCGTACCCGGCGTAGTCGTCGAGGACCGTGATGATCCGCGCTGAATCCAGTTCACCCTTGAATTGCATATCGCCCAACCTCCCGGGCCGCTATTTTTTGGACCGACCGGCGAAAAACATCGCCAGGGCGCCGACGACGAGGGCCGGTACCAGCCACCCCAGGCCCTGCCCCCCGAGGGGAAGTTTCGCCGTCAGGGAGCTGAAGGGGTTGTCGGCCATGCCCATGGCGCCGAGGAAATCGCCGATGCTCAGGATGACCGCCGTGACAATGGCCCCCTGGAGGGCGGGCTTGAACTTGTCGAAGTCGAAAAGGCTCCCCACCAGCAGCACTATGATAGCCGGATAGACCAGCATAAGCCAGGGCACGGTGTAGCCGACGATCTTGCCGAGGCCTATGGTCCCTATCCCGAAGCCCACGACGCTGGAGACTGCGACGATGGCCTTGTACTGCAGTTTACCGCCGGACATCTCCTGGAAGACGTCACCGGCGGTGGAGGTGAGACCCACCGAGGTGGTAAAGCAGGCGAAGGCCAGGAGGAGCGCGAAGACGGCCTTGCCCACGGCCCCGAGCACTCCCTCGGCGATCAAAACGGTGTAGACGCCTATATCGGCTTCAGGGAAGACCGTGGCGGCCGTCGCGCCCAGGTAGGTGATGCCCGTGGAGGTGACGAGGAGCGCCAGGGCGACGGCGGGGCCGATATAGAAGAGGTTCAGCGTCTGGGCGTCCTTGTTGGTGATGCCCCTCATGTGCAGTTCCTTGAGGACCCATCCCCCGAACAGGGCGGCCCCGAGGGCGTTCATGGTGTTATAGCCGTTGATAACCCCGTCGGCGAGAGGGTTCTCGCAACCCGTCGCCGGTACGGGCCCGATCGGCGAGACGATCCCCTTTATGATGAGAATAGCCATGAAGACTATCAGTGCCGGGGAAAGGACCTTGCCGAGCCGGTCGATGACCTGGGCCCTGTTGCAGGCCACCCAGTAGTTCAGGACGAAGAACACGGCCAGCGTCGCCACGAGGGGGAAGTCCGGGAAGAAGAGGGCTACAGCCATCTCGTGGGTGGCCGAGGAGACGCGGGGCAGGATAAAGACGGGGCCTATGATAAGCATGCATATCGTGGTGAATACCACGCCGAAGGCCCTTCCCAGGGTCCGGGAGCTCATCTCCAGGAGGGTCTTCTGCTGCCGCGCCACGGCGAGATAGGCCACGAGGACCCCCAGGCTATTGATGATCCCATACCCCATGGCGGCGGTGAACCAGGCCGCTCCGGCGCCCTTGCCAAGGATCGGCGGGAATATCACGTCTCCCACGCCGAAATGCCCGGAGAAAAGGGCAGCCGAAATAACCGCGAGTGCTCCGAAGGACAATAGATCCGAACGCTTTTCCATAACGCACCTACCTCCTTTTTTCGCCCGAGGGCGGATTAGATGAACATGATTATCATTACCATGAAGGGTAGATGCATCATTCTACATCCAATATAAATCCTTGACCAGCAGGGAATTCAAAAATCGGACCCCCTCCTCGAGGCGAGCCCCTTTCTGAAGGGGTGCCTGACCTCCCTCATCTCCGTCACCAGGTCGGCCAAGCCCAGGAAGACCTCCGGGGCGGACCTGCCGGTGAGGACCACCTCCACGTGGGGAGGCCTCTCCCTTATCGCCTCGGCCGCCTCCCCGGGGTCGACGAGCCCGTAGTCGGCCGCTACGTTCACTTCGTCCAGCACGACCAGGTCGTAGAAACCCGAGGCCAGGCATTCCTTCGCCAGGGACAGCCCCCTGGCGGCCTCGGCGCGGTCTTTCTCGCTCTCCTTGCCCCGGTAGACGTAAGCGGGGGTGCCGGTGCGCTCGTGGCGGACGCCGGGCAGGAAGGAGAGCCCCGCTATCTCCCCGTAGAAATCCCAGCCCTTCATGAACTGGATGAAGGCCACCTTCCCGCCGTGGCCGCAAACCCTCACCGCGAGGCCCAGGGCCGCCGTGGTCTTGCCCTTGCCATCGCCGGTGTAGACCTGGACGAGTCCCGGATCGAATATCATAGGAAATCCTCCTTTCGTTTTCGGGTCCGATCCCGACGGTCGGGGGTGCTATCGGGAGCCCTATCCATTATCCTTGTTCCGGTGGGCCACGGCCACCGGGTAAAAAACACGGTAAAGGGGTGTCCAGCGATGCGGAAAGTCCCGGCCCTCAGGGAGGGCGATACGGTCGCCTTCGTGTCCCCTTCGAGCCAGTCCTCGATGGATTCCATCGAGAAAGCCGTCAGGGTCACCGAAGACATGGGGTTCCGGGTCAAACTGTCCCGGAGTTGCTACGAGTCCGAGGGCTACCACGCCGGGGGGGACTTCATCAGGGCCGATGACATAAACAGGGCTTTCCTCGACCCCGAGGTCAGCGGCGTATTCTGCGTCCGCGGTGGTGACGGCGCCATAAGGCTCCCCCAGCGGCTTGACCTCGACGCGATCTACAGGAACCCCAAGGTGTTCCTCGGCTACAGCGACGTAACGACCCTCCACCTGGTGCTGAACAGGCCCCGGGGCTTCATCACCTTTCACGGCCCCATGCCCGCCACCGATTTCATCAGCAGTTCCTTCCCCGGCTACGTCCGCGACGGCCTCCTCAGGGCGGTCACCGATGTGGAGCCGCTGGGGGAGATCGCCCCCTGCCCGGGCGGCCCCGCCATGGAGACCCTCGTCTCGGGTACGGCCGAAGGCGATCTGACCGGCGGGAACCTCGCCCTCATCTGCGCCCTGATGGGGACCCCCTGGGAGATCGACACCCGGGGGAAGATCCTGCTGCTCGAGGACACCGACGAGCCCGTCTTCCGCATTGACAGGATGCTGACCCAACTGAGGCTGGCCGGGAAGCTGGACGACGCGGCGGGGATCGTGCTGGGCCAGTTCACCCGTATCCCGCCGAGGAAGCCGAAGGATTCCTTTACCCTGCCGGAGGTCCTGGAGGCGATCATCGTCCCCGAGGGAAAGCCGACGTTGGTGAACGCCTGCTTCGGCCACGGGCCGAGGAAGGCCACCCTGCCCCTGGGGGCGCGGGCCGTGCTGGACGGTTCTAGGTCGACGCTGACCGTGGTGGAGCCGGGGGTGGAGTGAAGAAACCGTGGATCGCCAGTCGTGAATCGGAAAAGCCAGAAGGCGCGAAAGGTCAACGGCTGCCATGACGCTGTTTTCCCTGTCCCTGGTCGTTACAGCGGCTTTTCTCCACGCGGGGTGGAACCTGGTCGCCAAGCGCGTCGCCGGCGGCGCGGCCTTCGCGTGGCTTTTCTCCCTTTTCGCCTCACTGCTCCTTTTTCCCTTCGCTCTTTACGCCTCCCGGGGCGGGGGCTGCCGCTTCGGGACGCCCCTCGTCCTCCTGGCCGCGGCCAGCGCCGCCTTCGAGGCCGGTTACTATATCCTCCTCCAGAAGGGGTACAGGGCCGGCGACCTGTCCGTCGTCTACCCCCTCGCGAGGGGGACGGGCCCGCTGCTTTCCACCCTGCTGGCGATCGCGCTGCTGGGCGAGGAGCCCACGCTGCTGAACCAGGCCGGTACGGGCCTGGTCATCGCGGGGATACTCTGGATCGCCGGGGGCGCCTCCCTCTTCAGGGACTCCCGCTCGAGGGCGGCACCCCTCCTGGGCATCGCGACGGGGGCGTGCATCGCCGGTTACTCCCTGGTGGACAGGGTGGCCGTGGGGCTCCGGTCCTTTCCCCCCGTCCTTTTTTTCTTCGCCATCATCGCCTTCCAGACGGTCCTTCTCTCCCCTCCGGCCCTCCGCGACCCCGAGGGGATCCTCTTCCAGTGGGAGCGCAACAGGAGGCCGGCCTTTTTCATCGCCCTTATGTCGGCCTCGGCTTACCTGGCCGTGCTCTACGCCCTCTCCTTCACCCCCCTGAGCCTGGTGGCCCCGGCGAGGGAGGTCAGCGTCGTGATCGGGACGTACCTGGGGACGTCGGTCCTAGGCGAGGGCGACAGGAAGCGCAGGATGACGGGGTCGGCCATCATCCTGGCGGGTATAGCGCTGCTGGCGGCGGGATGACGGGAAGGCCACCCCCGCCTTCACGACCGGGAGTGTGAGGCTATACTTGGTGAAGGAAGGCACGGCATGTTCAAAATAAACAGGGCTTCTCGCTCCTTTGGGGGCGGGACGGCCAAAAGAAGGGAAGGAAGGTCCATGAAATTCGTCAGGTATCAAAAGGCCGGTGAAACGAACTGGGGTATGCTCGAGGGCGACGTGATATCCGCCCTGGCGGGGGCGCCCTGGGTCACCAGGGAACCGACGGGGGAACAGACCTTGATCGGCGAAGTGAGTCTCCTGCCGCCGGCGGAGCCGGGCAACATCTTCTGCGTCGGCCTGAACTACGCCGACCACGCCGAGGAATCGGGCACCCCGATGCCCGAGGAGCCGAACATCTTCCTCAAGGGGGTGAATTCACTCCTGGGGCACGAAGGTACGATAATCATCCCCACCTGGCCGGGGAGGGTCGACTACGAGGGGGAGATGGCGGTGGTCATCGGCAAAAGGTGCAGGGACGTCCCCGAAGAAGAGGCCCGGGACGTGATCTTTGGGCTGACCTGCCTCAACGACGTCACGGCCAGGGACCTGACGAAAAAGGACGCGCGCCTGACCCGCTCCAAGAGCTTCGACACCTTCTGCCCCATGGGACCATGGCTTGTGGACAGCCGGGACGCGGGGGGCAGGAAGATCGAGACCAGGCTCAACGGCAAGGTGGTCCAGTCATCGAACACCGACGCCATGGGGTTTCCCGCTACGCGGATCATCGCCCTCATAAGCCGTTTCGCCACGCTCTACCCGGGCGACGTGATCGCCACGGGCACCCCGGCTGGCATAGGCCCCCTGAGGGCGGGCAACGTGGTGGAAGTGGAGATCGAAGGGGTGGGCACCCTGAGGAATTACTGCGCCTGAACCACTCGCGTGGGAAGAATCTCAGGGTTCAAACTTTTTCTCCCGGTTATCGGTGATCCCGGCCTTTAAAAGGTCCAGGTCAATGAACGCATAATCCTCCAGGCATTCCCGTGGTACGGTTCTTTCTCTCGACGCTCTCTCGACACGATCTATCGCGTCCAGGAGGGCGGCCACCCCATTCCTGTCCAGGGTGGCCTCTTCCGGAGTTTCGACGACAATGGAACGGTAAGGGTTCACCGTGAGCCTTATGCTTCCGGAAAGGGGATGCCCCGAGAGAACAGCGCCATTTTCAAGGAGCAGCAGAGCTTCCTTGAAAACCTCAACGGGGCCCCCTTCCACCGGGATGCTCTCTTTAAACCTTTCGATCACCAGGGGATTGTTAGAGATAATCTTTTTCCCGGGGAGGCCCTTACCCCTTTCCAGCCGCTGTCACCTCCACCTGTTCCCCCTTGCGGAAAACAGTCTGTTCAGTGATGGGTGTACAGATGGCGTTCAGGGCTCGCTCCAATATCTCCATCCTTATCTCCATCTCCGCCTCGTAGCTGTCTTCCGTGATGGAACCGACGGGGTGAGGTATCGCCACCCCCTGGACTATCCTGTTGGCTCCAACGGTGAGGGCGATGCTCGGTATAGCCGTGATCAGGGCTGTTGGTATCCCGGATCTTTCGATCTCCCTTGCGAGCGTTGCGCCGCAACGCGTGCCGGTGCCTCAAGTGGAGGTCATCACTACACCATCGACCCCTTCATCGTGAAGCATCGCCGCGATCTCGCGCCCATATCGCTCAGCTGATTTCACGGCCGTGACGTTCCCCACGGTGACGAAATATTTTTCAAGCAGTTTTCGGAATCTGCCCGCTTTTTCAAGGCGTCGCATGCCATCCAAAGGTAAAACTCTGTCGGGGTCCTCGGTAGCATGGACCAAGTCATAGCCACCGTGGGCGACTTCGTAATCACCTTTTTTGAGGTTGTCCAAACCCGCCAGGGAATAGGCACACCATTTGGAAGCATTATGGGCTTCGATCCGATCGGGGTTACCCCTGGGTACGATACCACCCTCCGTGCCGATGGCAATAAGGGCTTCCTCGAGGTTCACGACGGGAGGCGCAGGCGGGACGAGGTCATAAACCGGCATGGGCAGTTCCGTTTCGAAAGACCCGCCATGAATTTTCTTGAGGAGCATGGATACGGCCCTTTTCGATCCTCGCTCTTTTCTTCGGAAGTTTATGCGGACTCCCCGTGGGTGATATCCTTCATCTTCCGGGCTTCCTATCTCATCGCCATCGAGGAGACGAAGACCAAACTGGACCATTTCTTGAACCACCGTACCGATCTTTCTCGCTGAATCTCCCGTCTTCAAAACGTAAGTCGTCCTTTTCGCTACATCCACCCCGGGGTTTGTCTCATGCATTCCAGAGACCGCAATCAGCCCCAATCGCGATGAAACACGGTCACAAAGAGTCCCGCAAGCGGTTCCGTAACGCCCGGCACCAAAGGCCGGGCCCGCGAAAAGAAGGTCCGCGTCAACTTCTTTTATCCAGGGGAGAACGGTTTTTTCGAATTCCTCGAGATTTTCCGCAGCAAAGTTGTCCCCGCATATCACTGTCCGTACGACCTCAAGACGGTCGCAGGAAGCCACCTCGATCTGCTTGCCGAAACCCACCGGTTTGTCTTCGAACCATGGCCCGATCCCCGCTTTTTCTTCACCCCCGATGCCGGCAAAGAATTGATTGATATAGTGTACAACCCTATACTTTTTCATCTTCCCAGCACCATCCCTCATATTGCCCTTGTGGAGAGGTTTTCCATACCCAGTTCGTTCGTGGAACCCATGATGCCGGCTATTTCCATGTTTATCGATCCATCCTTCAAAAGACTTCCCGAATGGCCGCCGGTGATCACTTCGATAGTCTCCAAGTGTCCGATGACCTTTTCCATCGGGGGCAATACCACGCGTTCATTCCCGTTACCATTGGTGACAACGGCATCGGCGTAAGGAGAAATATCCGCCAATCCCGGGGACGCCCCGTCGCCACCGGCGTATTCGTCGGTCACGATGACGGTCTTGATGCCGGCCTGTTCTAGAATACTGGCCGTAAGCATCAGATCACACTCAGGATTGCCACCGCCGTCTTCGGCAATAATGGCGCCGTCGGCTCCCAGGCTTTTCGCGATCTTGAGGACCTGGAAGGAATTCCTTTCTTTTTCAGAGAAAGCCGTCCTCACAGGTTGGGCGATGATACCCAGAAAAGCCAGGGATTTTCCATGCTCCGCGAGAAGGTCCTCGGAAATGGGGTCCTTTTGGTGGTGATAGGTGGTGTGTTTATGACAGGGGGCGGCGCAGTTCCCGCTGACGATGGCCCCGTCAAAGAGTTCCGTGGCCTGCATGTACAGAGGGATTGCACCTTCCCTAGCGTTCAATCCGTAAAGGAAATTGTCATGGAGCAACCCTTGAGCCAAGACCTGCCTGACATATACCACTTTCGGCAGGTCGGGGTATTTCGAGTGGATCTCGGGGATGGTTTCGTTGGCATAGACCGTCTCCTCGGAATACTCAGCCGTTGCGGCGGCCTTCCCTATAAAGGCAGCCGCCTTAACGCCGGCTTCCCTGACGACCCTTTCATGTTCGTGCTTGCCGAGCCCTTCAACGGGCTCAAGGACGAGGACCACATTGACCAACCTGGAGAAGATCGAATATTCGGCTCCGGGGCCGGTCATGTCGATCAGGCCCTCCTGGAAGTTGACCAGCCTTCCCGAGGTCACTACGGCCACGCCTTCGAGGAACGCCGTAGTGCCCCTCCCGGCGATCGTCCTGGCGGGGTTTCCGATAAAGCCCGGGAAGACACAACCAGGACCGTCCACTTTAACCGCCGGCGCCAGGATATCCTTAACGGGGATTATCCTGGTGCTCTCTCCGGGCCTGGCGATCTTCACGTCGACGGAAAGGAGGTGTTTATCCTCAAGTAATTCTCTTCGAATATCATCAGGGTTTAGGAAAAGCGTTTCGCCCCTGACCTCCGTCACTTCGCCGAACTGCACGTCCTTTACCGATACCTTCCGTATTTTCAACGGTCCTTCCGTTACAGTAGCGCCTTCCTTCTTTTCTTTTTCAAGACAGGTTTCGACAACCATGGTATTCACCCTCTCGTACCACCCAGCATTCGAATTCTGAGGCCTATCTTTAAACGCTCTTCTTCCAAATTAGCAGAGGAAAGCCCTTCTCAAGGTTTTTGGAAAAAGCCGGGGGACTTGCGCCCCCCGGCCCATCGCTCAAAGAACGGTTAAGCGGGAAGCACTAAACGTTGATAGGCTATTTCTTCAGCACTTCCATCGTTCTGTTAAAGTACTCTTCCCCGATATCTCCCTTGAGTGCCGGCCAAACTTTCTCCTCCGCCTTTTTAACAATGACCTCGAATTCTTCCGGCTTGATATAGATAACCTTTACACCAAAATCGGCAAGCCTTTTTTCGTTTGCTTTTTGAGCTTCAGGAGCGGCTTTCCACCTCTTGGCCTCTAATTCGCGGCCTAGCTTAGTGAGAAGGTCCTGGTCCTCCTTGGAGAGCTTGTTCCAGAGGTCCTTATTCATGTACCAGAACCACATTTCAAAGTGGTCGTTAATTACAAGGTACTCCTTCATGAGATCCCTGAGGTCTGCATAGTATCCCTCGGCCCCCGCCCCGATCGCTCCGTTGACTATGCCCGTCTGCAAGGCCGTGAAAGTCTCGGCCCAGGGGATAGGCGTGGCCATGTACCCCAAAGCATCTGCGGTCAATTCATAGGACTTGATCGGCGGGACGCGGATCTTGATGTTCTTGGGGACATTGGGGTCTCCTGGAGCCGGAGCTTCCTTGCCTAGCGCGATACCCCCAAAATAGTTAGGCCATCCTGAGATAAGATGAATGTTCTCTTTCTTGTCAAGAACCTCATTCACTACTTGGTATACTACACCTTCCGGGCCAAAGAGTTTCTCCGCCTCTTCGTAATTTGTGGCCAGGTATGGCGCGGCCGTGAGATTCAGGGCCTTGGAAACCGTCGTACCCAGGCAGGCCAACTGCATCTCAATAGCGCCCATCGATACTCTTTCCTGGACGACAGTGTAGTCCCCCAGTTGGCTTGCGGGAAAAATGTCGATCTCGATCCGTCCGCCGGACTCTTCCTTGATCTTTTCGACAAGCCAGTTAACGTCCTTGTCGACATCCGTCCCGGTAGGCCTGATGTGACCGATCTTCCAATGGTACTGTGCCGCCGCGACAGCCGTGCCAGCCGTTGTGACCATGATAGCAACCAGCAACGCTGTCCCAAGAACCAACCATTTCGCCCTCATGCCATTCCCTCCCTTTTTTTTCTTTTTATCCTTGCTGTTCACCGGCAACATCCCGTTGTCACCGATGATATTTCCCCAATACCAGGTCAAGAAAAATTTCCTGACCTAAATAAAGGGAAATTCCTTGCCCACGCCTTTTTCAAGAGCTTTTCGGTAAGCCAGGGTAGCGACGGTAACATCCATCGCCCCTGTACCTATGGGAATACAGAGGATCCTTTCCTTTGAATTTTCCCTGCCTTTCTTCTTTCCTGCGACGACTTCCCCTATGGTCCCGTACAGGTCCTCTTCCACGAGACGGCCTGATTCACTGACATCCTTGAGCGCTCCCCTGTGTAAAGTCTGGCCGACATGATCCACGATGATCTTGTCGACGGAGAGGATCAGTTCATCCTCACATTCCCTGAAGGAACCCAGGGGGCAGACGGTGACACCTTCCCCTATCATTTCATTCTTGATGAATTTGTTCCGGGCATGTGTTACCGACACAACCGCGTGGGCTCCCTTGACAGCATCTTCTGGCCTGTCCATTACCCTTATAGGCACCCCTAGTTTGGCGGTCATTTCTTCTGCAAAAATCCTAGAAGCTTCTTCCTTAATATCAAAAACCCGGAACTCCTTTACCTTGAAAGCGGTAGCAATGGCTTCGGCCTGGGTCCGTCCCTGTGCCCCTGCTCCATAAAGAGCTATTACAGGGTTCCGGGGTTCTGATACCAGGTATTTCAGGGCGACCGCTGTCTGGGCACCCGTTCTAAGAGCCGTCACGAGAGTACCGTCCATGACGGACAGGAATCGACCATCCCTGGGGTCAACCAGGAGTATCATCCCGCTTATGTAGGGCAATCCCTTCTTCGGATTATCTTCCCATCCCCCTATAAATTTAATACCCGCTGACTCAAGCCAACCGATGTAAGCCGGCATTGAGTTCATTCCGGCATGATAGGGGAGGCCGCTTTCACCATCCCCCAGGTCCAGGTGAACCTTCGTGGGGTTGATGACCGATCCTTCCCCCATACCCCGGAAGGTTTTCTCGACCGCATCGATCACTTCAGCCATGGAAACCAGTTCGCCGATCTCTTTCTGCGTGATGAGTAAAGCTGTCATCCTTTCACCCCCCATTAAGATACGGTACAGAACTAATACTTTAAGCGAATTCGTAGCTTCCTCCGATCCCTTTCTCTTCAGCTTTTTTGAGGGCGATCGAAGCAACCGCTATGTCCATCGCCCCGGTCCCTATAGGAATGCAAAGAGTCCTTTCCGATGACGGTCCTGGACCCTTCTTTTTCCCTGCCACGATCTCTCCTATAGTGGCATAGATGTTCTTTTCGGTTATCTTTCCGGCTTCGCTCAGTTCCTTTAATGCTCCCCTGTGCAGGCATTGTCCGACATGGTCCACGATGATCCTGTCGGCGTTGAGGATGTAGGCATCTTCACACTCCTGGTACGAACCCATGGGAAAGAGGATCCCACCGGGTTTGATCCAGGCGTCCTTAACGTACTTATCTTTGGACTGGGTCACGCAGACGACGACGTCGGCACTGGTTGCAGCCTCTTCCGGGGTTTTCGCGATGACGATCTTCCCCTGGACCGTATCCTTCATGTCTTCCGCGTACTTCCTGCTGGCCTCTGGAGAAATATCGTAGACGTGGACCTCGTCGATATGAAAAAGTTCCGCTATTGCCATGGTCTGGGTATGCCCCTGCATCCCGGCCCCGAAAAGCCCCAACTTCAAGTTTTTCCCGGGGTGGAGGTATTTCAGGGCTACCGCTGTTTGGGCTCCGGTCCTCATGTTGGTGATGTAGGCGCCATCCATTACGGCACGGAAATTCCCTATTTTCGGATCGATGAGGAGGATCAGGGAGGTAATGTAAGGAAGGCCCCTTTTCTTTCTCTCACCAAGAAAACCACCTGCCCACTTTATACCCGCCGAGTCCAGCCATCCGATATAAGCGGGCATGGCATTCATGAATCCCTCGTAGGGTGGGAATTCCGCTGTCTCTCCAAGGTCGAGGCCGACTTTCGTGGGATTGACCACCGTCCCATCACCCATCCCTCTGAAGGTTTTCTCCGCCGCATCGATCACATCCTTCATCGAGACAAGTTTCTTCACTTCTTCCTGGCTCAACAGTCTTGTTTTAAACATGTTATCCTCCCTCCATATCCTTTGGATTATGTCAACGACAATTTTCCTTGCAGTGCCTGCACCGCGAGAGCCACTCTTCCTTCAGGCGTATCGCGGTCTTTGTCACCCCCAGGCTCCCCTGGGTGGAACCTCTGAGTTCCACCGGCAATAATTGCTGGACGTTCACCAGGGCATCGATCACTTCATCGGGGGGGATCACGCTTCTTATTCCGGCCAGCGCCATATCAGCGGCGGTGAAGGCGTTGGCCACACCCACGGCGTTTCGCTTGATGCAGGGGATCTCGACGGGACCGGCCACGGGGTCACAGACGAGGCCCAACAGGCTCTTCAAGGCCAGTGCCATGGCGTGGGCCGTCGCTTCGGCCGATCCTCCCCCTATGTAGGCCAGGGCAGCGGCGGCCATCGCCGAGGCCACCCCTATCTCGGACTGGCACCCCCCCAAGGCCCCCGATATGGGCGCCCTGAAAGCTACCAGGGCTCCGTAGACACCCGCCACCAGCAGTGCGTCCACCAGAGTATCGTCTTGCAAAGACCTCTGTTCCTTCATCGCGGAAAGGACCCCCGGCAGCACCCCGCAGGAGCCCGCCGTCGGCGCGGCGCAGACCCGGCCCATGGAAGCGTTGACCTCCATGGCGGAGATGGCTTTCGCTACGGCCAGGGGCAGGACCGGCCCCGACAGGGTGACCCCCGAGTTCAAGGCATCGAGGAGTCTACGCCCGTCATCGCCCGGCATAAAACCGCCGACCATCTTGTTGCGGCCCGAAAGGCCCGCCTTCGTCGATCCCTCCATGACGGACCAGGCACGGGCCAGTTTCTCCCGGGCCTCTTCCCTGCTCAGCCCGCTACGCCCTGCTTCATAGTTCTCCAGGGCCGGGAGCAACCCGATCTCCCCGGAAAGCCGGACCATCCCTTCCACGGTGCTGAAAAGGGCAGGACCGTCCGCCTTTCCGTAGTCGTAAAGCCGCGGGAGGAAGCTGACCCCCAGGACGCCGTTCGCCTTTCCCAGCCCCTCTAGCACGGATCTTTCAGGGGACGCGAAGGGCCTGATCACGAACAGTCTCGCCCCGCCGGGTCCTTCCAAGACGGAGGGTTCACGCCCGGAGGCGATGGCCTTCGCCTCATCGGGGAGAGCCGTTCCGGGCCCGGTGAACAAAAGGACCTCATCGTGCTTCCCCCTGAGGTCGACGAGGAAATTATCGATGGAGGAGATCTGTATCTCCCCGCCGCCCACGGTGACGCCCTCTACGCGGTATGCTCTCCCTTCGGGGGTCTCGAGTTCTACCACTATCGTGTTGGGATTTTTTGTTTCCGACGGGAGAGCGAGTACCTGGATGGAGATGCCTTTTTTCTTCGCGCTTTCAAGGGCTTCCTTAATGCCGGGATCGTCAACACCCATGCCCAGAAGCCCGGCGACGACCCCGGAATCCGTCATGTGGCCCTTGTAGGTTTCGGCCAGGGACCCGTAAAAGGTGATGACAGCCTTCTTTGGGGACCCTCCGGCGATGCCGCGAGCCATGAGGCCTATGCGAACGGCTCCGGCGGTGTGCGAACTGGAGGGTCCTGTCATGACGGGGCCCAGGATGTCAAAAATACTCCCCGGTACTTTAAGAACAGCCATCCTTTGATCCTCCCGAGCTATGCTCCTTCCAACAGCTTTTCTCTGATGCTTTCAATGCCGGTGGAGGGGAATCCCATCCTTTCCAATGTCCGCCCTTCAGAAAAGTAATCCTTGCCATTGATCTTACCCGCCAGGAGAATGATGCTCTCGATAACGGGACAAGGGACACCCAAAGCCCGTCCGAAGGAGGCAACCGGTACGAGAAGGTAAGGCACATCTTCCGTTAGATACCGGTGGGTCATGGTTTTGGGAGCGTCAACACCATGACCGCCGTAAACATCGCTGCCCTGGAGCACTTCGAACAGGTTTCCTCCTTCCAGGCCGTAGGTCTCTTTGAGCCACTGGGTCTGGGGTTGAAGGTTTAACCCAAGGGCCCTCCCTATTGAGATCCTCTCTTCATCGGTGATCTCGGATATTTTGCAGACCGACGGCGTCATCCCATCAGTATAGAAACGGAAACCCGCCTCCCTTGACTCTATCCGCCCGGTATTGAGGATCATGGTCGGGCAGTGGAGCACCATGTTAAGGTTGGAGAAACTTGTCTCCAGAACATTGGACATCTTGACAATGTCCGTTGGGAACATTTCTTTCACGGTCTGGATCAACTCTTCGTTTCTTTTGGATGGCAAAGCCGCCATTAGGACCTTCGTCTTGACTCCCCAGATGTCCACAATGCCGGGTTCGATCTGTCTGCAGGCATAGGGAAGAGTATTGGTCTCCCCCAGGAGGACCCCTTCTTTTTTCCCGGCATTCAGCCAGCTGGCGGCCTCCAGGGAGCCGAAGTTCCCCGGTATGAACACTACTTTCATCCCTTCGTCGATATAAGGGCCCGCTTTATCCATGATGGGTTTCTGGGCAAAAGATGGCGCGGTGACGTAGACGACATCAGCCCCCGCGAGGGCTTCTCCGGCGTTTGTCGTGGTTTTTTCGAGTTTGCCGAAGCCTTTGAGGTTACCTCTCAGTTCAATTCCGCCCCTGCTCTCGATAACGGAAACTTTTTCTCCAAAATCAGGGTGTTCAAAAAGCTTGACGCTGTACCCTTTGAGCGCCAAGTGACCTGCCAGGGCCTGTCCACCATTTCCCGCACCTAGAACAGAAACTACCGGTTTCATTTCACCACGCTCCTTGATACTTGAAGGTCGCAACGGAAGAGCTCCTCTTCTCTCATTTCACATAACCGAGGACCGTAGGCAGCCACATGGAAAGCGGGGCCCAGTAGGTCGTAAGAAAGACGATGGGGATATAGGCAACGATCAAAAAAACCATGGTAGGTTTGAGGATATCGGTGAATTCACATTTGCCCACCCTCATCCCGAGGTAGAGGATGCTGGCATAAGGAGGCGTCACGCCGCCCATGGCGAGGTTAGTCCCCATGATGGCCGCCAGTTGGATCGGATTCATGCCCATTTCCCTGACGAGGGGGAGAAGGAGAGGGGCGATCAGGATTATCCCGGTAATATCGTTGACTATCATTCCCACGAAGAAGAGGAAAATATTGATGAGGAAAAGGATCAGCCAATAGTTTTCAGTTAGGCGGAACACCACCTGGACGAGCATTTGGGGAACCCTGAGCATGACGAAGGTCTGGCTCAGGATCAAGGTGAAAAGGATCATCGTCATGATGGCCCCGACGGACGTCGCCGATTCCCTCACGATGGGAATAAAATTCTTGAGATTCAGCCCCTTGTAAACCCAGAACCCTATCGGGAGAGCCATAATGCCGGCCACGGCGGCCGCTTCGGTGGGTGTAAACACACCACCGTAGATCCCCCCCAGGATCACGAAGGGAATAGAAAGGGCCGGAATGGCCCTGATGAAACGGGCGGGCATTTCCTTTCTTCTCTGTTTATGCGTCTCGAGGTCTTCCAGGATAATATCGGGCATCTTGCGAACCCATACGAGGTTCACGATGGAAAGTGACAGGGCGATCAGGAGCCCCGGGCCAACCGTGGAAAGGAAACAGGCCAGGATCGATGTCTCCGTCACCCATCCGAAGATGATCATGGTCACGCTCGGCGGTATCAGGAGTCCCAGGATGGAGGAAACGGTGACCAGGGCGGTGGCGTAACCCCTGGGATAACCCTGGGCAACCATGCGGGGGACCATTATTGGGCCCGTTGCCGCTACACCGGTGAAGCCGCTGCCCGAAATGGCTCCGATTATGGCGCAGGTTACAGTACTGACGACACCCAACCCACCCTTGATTCTTCCAACAAACAGATCCACGAAATCTAGAAGAGTGTCAGCTATCCCGCTGTTCGCCATCAGGAGCCCCGCGAAAATGAAAAGGGGACTTGCCAAGAGGACCATGGCGATCATCTGGTTGAATCCCCACATCATCATGCTGGCCATGGATACGTTCCCGAACAAAGTCAGAAAAAGCAGGGCGCCCCCAAAACAGAAGGGCAGCGGAACACTCAAGATCAAAAGAAGGACAAGGATCATAACATCGAGAAGAATTACTGTCGTGAGACTCATGGTTATTCCGCCTCCTTGCTTTGCAAAGCAGTCCTGAGGCCGAGGAAGCCGTCTCCAAGCTCCACCGCGGTGTAGATCGCCATTAAGGACAGGCAGACGAATATAGCGCTTTCTCCGAAGAAGAGAGGAATGTAGAGGAGGTTACTGAGTTTCCAGACCCTCAACGAATACTGCAGGTATTCAAAAGCCCAATAGGTGAGCCACAGGCATACGCCCAGGGAAATGGACGATTTCAGGATCTCCAGTAATTTGAGCGCGAGGGGACGCTTTACGTAAACATTGATCACATTGCACTCTATATGGGTCCTTTCCATTGAAGCGCTTGCTCCTCCCAGGAGGTAGAGCCATATCGCCGGGAAAAGCAACAGTTCTTCTATTCCCATGAGAGGAGCATGAAGAACATACCGCATGATCACCTGCACAAAGACGAGGACCGTTACTCCAAGCATCAGTATGAACAATACAAATCCCTGAATTCTGTAGAGCATAGACCAGAATCTTTTAGCAACATCTTTCGCAGACATGATTTCCCTCCCCCTTGGTTAAGCTTGAGCGAAGCGACGAAATATTCTCCTTACCTTGATAATATTATCCTATTGTAGGATAATTCACAGTACTCAAATAGAGTAACAAATGGGCATACTGCTGTCAATATAATCCTACGTGAGAGGGGATATCAGATAAAAAAGACCGAGGGGGTGGGAGGATCTCTTTATTAAAATTGGAGCATCGACGGACTCTCATATATAATTTTGAAAAAAAGAATGGATCACCTTTTGGGGATCCCCCCCTTCTCGGGAGATAATAACAAAACAAGAGAAAGAGGATAGGAAATGATCAAACCGGTAGTGCGTTCAACCCTTTACGAATCGGTCCTGACCCAGATGTTGTCCGCCATTGAAAGAGGTTACTGGGAACCAGGCAGCCGCATGCCTGGAGAGAGTGCATTGGCTTCAGAGTTCCAGGTGAGCCGCAACTCGATCAGGGAAGTAATGAAATCCCTTGCCTTCTTCGGGATAGTCGAACCCCGTCCGGGGAACGGCACTTTTCTCTCCCCCAATGCTTTGAGGAATATCCACAACACGGAGCTTGTCAAGCTAATTTCGGGACGTTCCTCACTTATTGAACTTATGGAGGTCCGTCTTCTTATTGAAGCCCAGGCGGCCTACTGGGCTTCTGAGCGAGCGACAAAAGAAACGATCGCTGAACTGGAGGCGATCCTCAAGGAGGACAAGCGCCTGCCTGAACCCGATGTTGATCTTCACGCGAAGTTTCATGACACTATAGTGAAACTATCTGGCAACAAACTCCTCATCCAGCTTTACAACTCGATCCGGGCGGAGATCTCGATCCAGAGGAAAAAATTCAAGGAGTGGCCTATTGAGGATCGTCGTAAATTTTCACTTGAACATGCTGAGATCCTGGACAGAATAAAGAACAAGGATCCAAAGGGCGCAAGGGACCTACTGCAGACGCATATTATGGACAGCCTCTGGAAAATACTGGAAAAGGGAAAGGCACCTGCACCAGGCGAACTGGACCCCCAAGACTGATCGAAACCTCTGACCAGGGAGATCGAGACACAGGGGGAGCGGCTTCCACTACCCTCCATGAAAGGGTGATCCTTGCGATGCTCTACCGTAAAGTGCCGAAAACGGGCGATGAACTCTCTATACTGGGATTCGGATGTATGCGCCTCCCGACGAAGGAAGGCCATATCGACGAGGAACGGGCCGCCGCCCAGGTCCGGTACGCCATTGACAGAGGCGTCAATTATATCGACACCGCCTGGACCTATCACGGGGGAGAGAGCGAGAGCTTCCTCGGGAGGGCCCTCCGGGACGGCTACAGGGAGAGAGTGAGACTGGCCACGAAGTTGCCCTCCTTCCTGGTGAAGTCCCCGGGTGACATGGACCGCTTCCTGGAGACCCAACTGGAGAAACTCCAGACGGACCACATCGACTACTACCTCATGCACACCCTCACCGGACCTCAGTGGGAACGCCTCGACGCCTTGGGTGCGAGGGATTTCCTCGACAGGGCCAAGGCCGACGGCAGGATCGTGAACGCGGGGTTCTCCTTCCACGGCCTCGGGGCGGATTTCGCCCCCATCGTCGACGCCTACCCCTGGGAATGCTGCCTCATCCAGTACAACTACCTGGACGAGGAAAACCAGGCCGGCACCAGGGGGCTCGAGTACGCCGCATCGAAGGGCCTGGGGGTCTTCGTCATGGAACCCCTCCGAGGCGGGAACCTGGGTTTCCCCGAGGCGCCGCCTTCTGTCGCCGCCCTATGGGACGAGGCCCCCGTCAGGAGAACCCCCGCAGGATGGGCCCTGCGTTGGGTCTGGGATCATCCTGAAGTCGTCGTGGTCCTCTCGGGCATGAACGATGAAGCTCACATAGATGAGAACCTGGGAACAGCCGGCGAGGCCCTCCCCAATTCGTTGACCCCCGGGGAGAGGGCCCTCGTCAAACGGGCGGCCGCCCGGTACAGGGAGTTGATGAAGGTCGGCTGTTCCGGATGCGGGTACTGTATGCCCTGCCCGGCGGGGGTGAACATCCCCGCTTGCTTCGAGGTTTTCAACAAGGTCCACCTTTTCGGCGACCTTGAGGGATCCAAGGACTCTTACGTGATGAGGATGAGTGGCGTTTTGCAAAGGAGCGGGAGCGGTTTCGCCTCCCAGTGCGTCGAGTGCGGGAAATGCCTGGGAAAATGCCCCCAGGGCCTCAATATCCCCCTTATTCTGAAGGATGTCGCTGCCGAACTGGAAGGGCCCGACCTCGAGGAGAGGGTCCTCGAAATGGCACGCAGGAGGAACATTATCATTTGAACGGCGGAGATGACCGCTCTCAACGGCCGGGCGCCATGTCGATCCTCCTGGTAGCCACATATTCGACATCCACCCAGCCCGGCACAATCCCCGGCCTTTCGGAGACCCTGGGGTAGAGCATCCTCCCCCTTATCTTGCCGCTGGAAGGTTCGTACAGCCCCGTGAGCACCTTGGTCTCATAGGGGTAGGCCTCGTACCACCAGGTCGCCACGAAGTTGTCCTCCCCCGCCGCCCCCTTGAAGAGGGTGGCTGAGTGGACCCCCCCGAAACCGCCGAAGGTGATCACCACCTTCCCGTCGTAGCGGTCGATCTGCATGAAGGTCTCCGTCTCAGCGATGGATACCTGGGAGGGCTCCCTGTCGGTGAAATGATCAGCGCCTTGCACCTTGACATCCCAGTAACCGGAAAGATCCTGGGCCTGGGCGGCATTGAAGGAGACGAGAAGTAAAAAAAGGATGGTCCAGGAGGAAAACAACCTCTTCGCCAACTCCTCCAGCTCCTTTCCTGTCCCTATCGGGGATATTTACCCTGATATCATAGCACCAGGCTCGCCTACGCGATACAGAACCCCGGCGCCCTGCCGCCGCGACACCGGGAAGCTGGCCCTTCGCGGGGGTTTCATATAGTATTTAGATATTAGGGGTCGGCCGGCCGGCGCGTCTTGAGGAGCCGGCCCACCGACGGGCGAGAAGGAGGAGGGGTGCCTTGGCGGATGGGACCGTCAGGCGGAGTGAAAGACGCGACAGGCTCGTCATGGCCGCCGCCGATATCACGGCCATGATGATCTTCTCCACGGCCTTGTGCATGATGATCGAGATCTTCATCGCCAGGCTAACCTTTTTCCAGTCCGTCCAGGCGAGGATCGCCGCCATACCGGTTAACCTGATCACCGGGAGGCCTTACGGCTGGTTCAGGGACAGGCTTTTCACCTTCCTGGGGATCGACCGGACAATGCCCCTGAAGATGATCGGGGGCGATACCCTGGCCTTCGTCATATTCCAGGTGCCCCTTTATGTCATCGTCCTCCTCTTCGCGGGGGCGACCTGGAAGCAGATAGCCCTTTCCTCGGCCTTCATGTCGCTGATTTTTTCCCTTGCCGGCCGCCCCTACGGCATCTTCCTGGATCTTTGCAGGAACCTCGCCCGCCGTGTCCTGGTATCCCTATGGGATAGGGATACCGTCAGCGGTGAGTTGCTGCCCGAGACGGGAGAGGAGGAGACCCCGTGAAGACGGACCTCGACAGGATCCGGAAGGACCTGGAAAACCTTGCCCTCTTCAACGCGACCCCGGGTAAGGGTCTCACCCGCTTTTCCCTGACGCCCGAGGACCGCGGGGCCCGGGACTACCTGTCAGGGCGCCTTAGAGAACTTGGGGTCCATGTCTACGAAGACGCCGCCGCGAACCTTTTTGGGAGGAGAGAGGGCGGCGACCCTTCCCTCCCGCCCATCATGATGGGCTCCCACATCGATTCCGTGCGGCACGGAGGCAACTTCGACGGGCAGGCCGGGGTGGTGGCGGCTCTGGAAGTACTCCGCTGCCTGGAGGAGAGGGGCGTGCGTACGGCCCACCCCGTCGAGATGATAGCCATGATCGAGGAGGAAGGGGGGCGCTTCGGGGCCGGCTTCTTCTCAAGTCGCGCCATGACCCGGGGGGTCACCCGGGAGGAACTGGAACAGCGCAAGGACGAGGACGGGGTCACCCTGGCCGAGGCCCTGACCCGCTTCGGGTTCGACCCCGCGAGGGTCGCCGAGGCGAGGAGAAAACCAGGGGAAGTGCGGACCTTCCTGGAAATGCACATCGAGCAGGGCCCCGTGCTGGAAAGGGAGGGCTTCGAACTGGGCATCGTCACGAGCATCGTGGGCACCGACCTCACCCGGGTGACCGTCGAAGGGAGGCCCGACCATGCCGGGACGACCCCCATGGACATGAGGCGCGACGCCCTCAGGACGGCCTACCGGGCGGAGCAACTCCTTGAAGTCGGACCGGTGGAACTGGACGAGGGGATACGCCGGGTGCTCCAGGACCAGGCCGACGGATTGGGCTTTTCCTGGCGGGCCATGAGCAGCGGGGCGGGACACGACGCCATGATAACGGCCCCCTTTTTTCCCACGGGGATGATCTTCGTCCCGAGCAAGGGGGGCAGGAGCCACTGCCCGGAGGAATGGACCGACTACGAGGACCTTCAAAAGGGCGTCGAACTGCTCTACCACGCCGTGACGGCCATCGACAGCCGAGGAGCGAAAGGGTAAGGCCTGCCGGAGTACCCGTTACCTCCTGGAGAGCAGGTTCATCACCAGCGTAAGGACCAGGCTGACGACGACCATCGAAGTGATGGGTATGAAAACCCTGGTCCGCCCCGTCTCGTAGCGGATATCCCCGGGGAGCCTGCCGAACCATGACAGGAGCCAGGGGGCGAAGTGAAGGACCGCCCCCAAGAGCAACAGGACCACGCCGACGACCATGAGCCATCTTGCCATTACGGACCCCTCCCGAGTAAAGGTTAACCTCAAGATCCTCCACTTTTCAAGCAAGGTCGATGCCGGGTATTGACGAAAGCGGGATCTGGGGGTATCTTTTTCCTCAACCGATCCAGGTGACTTCAAGCGAGGAGCGTTGTCATGCAGGTTTCTGTCAGAAGGACGACCCGACCTAACCCGTGCATCCCGCCAAGGTCCCGAAAGAGCCTCTCCCGGGAAGGTACGGTCTTGTCCTGACCCAGTGACCTGTTCGACGCAAAAGGCATCCAGGGCCGCCGACCTCCGGGTCGGCGGCATTTTATTATCCAGGGGGGATCATCATGGAAGAGAAGGACAAAACAAGGATATGCGTGATCGGCGCCGGCATCGTCGGGGGAGCCATCTCGGAGGCGCTTGTGCCGCGATACCCGGTGACGGCGACGCGCCGGAGCTTCGACAAGCTCAACGGGCTCAGCGAAAAGGGCGTAAGGGTAACCTCCGATAACAGGGCGGCCGCCGAGGACGCCGACCTGGTGATCCTGTCCGTCAAGCCGGCCCAGGTCGTCCCGGTCCTCAAGGAGATCGCCGAGACCGTCAGCGGCAAGACCGTCGTCTCCTTTGCAGCAGCCATTTCGACGGACATACTGAGGCTGGCGGCGCCGAAGGCCCACTTCGTCAGGGCTATGACGAATATCGCCGTCCGGATCCACAAGGGATTCACCCTCTTCTACCCCGAGCCGGACTTCCCCGCGGAGAGACTTTCCCTGCTCGAGAGGATACTGATGGAACTGGGTGAGATCCAGCAGGTGGATGAGCAGTACCTGGACGTCCTTACCGCCATGTCGGGTTCGGGGCCGGCCTACATCTTCACCGTGATCGAATCGATGATATACGGCGCGCTCAGGGAGGGGCTCCCCAGGAACCTCGCCTTGATGGCGGCGGCCCACACGGCCATAGGAGCGTCGTGCCTCCTACTGGAGACGGGTAAACACCCCGCCGAGTTGAGGGACATGGTGCTTACCCCGGGAGGGGTGACTATCGACGGGATCTACGAACTGGAGGAAAGCCGCATACGGACGGCCTTCATGAAGGCCATCAGCGCGGCTTCCGCGAGGGCCCGAGCCCTTTCGGCCGAAGCGAGAGCCCAGGCCATGCAGGAGATCGAATAAAGCCCCTGGAGGGGGGTGGACCCTGGGGCGTACCCTTCGTATTCGCGGTCTATACAATTCTTTACATATTCAAAGGGCACCTTAATGAGATGGGCCCTAGAATGAGGATCGGTAATGGACCCGCGATGAGATCACGAAAGGAATACCTTTCTCGAGAAACGGAGGTACGCCCCATGAAAAAGATAACAGCCCTGCTCGTTTTGGGAAGCCTGTTCCTCGGCACGGGCCTCTCCGTGGCGGCTTCGGCCGCCGGGCCCGACCTCGACGGGGTGGTTTACTGGGCCGAGGAGGAGGTGGACAGCCTCTTTTCCCCGGAACTGATGAGGGCCCTCGCTCTTACGCCCAGCCAGAGGGGTTCCTTCCAGGAACTCCGAGGCAGGGACTGGGGTTACCGGCCAGACCAGCGCTATTCCGGACAACTGGATGCTCTCTTCGGCCTCGGCGGAATGATAAGGCCCGGCGGCCCCAGGGTCGTAATCGAACGGGAGAACGATAACCTTCGGACTTTCCTGGCCCTCCTCGCCTTCGGCCTCCTGCTCAGCCAGTCCCAGGATACCGACCGGTATTACGACCCCGGCTACGGCTATGACTACGGTTACGGGCCGGGCCGATGGGTCAGGATCGACGATTTTCTCTACCTGTTCTTCAGGATCCTGGACATGAACCAGCGCTATACCTTCAAGATCTACTTCGATCGCTGGTACGACGACTACTACTACAGGCCCGACCGCTTCAGAGATTACCACTACCGCTATTACCGGGAAGCGATGAGGGATTGGGACCGGAGGCTCCACCTGAGCGAAAAACAGAGAAGAGACATGGAGCGCTACTACGACGACCTCTACAACCGCCGGTGGGAGAGGGAGAGGCGCTACAGGGACCTCGAGAAGGATTACCTGAAGAGGAACTGGGACCGCGATTCCTTCCGCGATATCGACCGGTACAGGCGGGACCTCCTCCAAAGGCGCCAGGAAAGCCTGACACCGCCCCGCGACTCGAGGGACAGGTTCCGGTCGATACTCGACGACGGACAGCGGAAAACCTTCGATTCCCTGATCCGGGAGAGGGACCGCGAAAGGCCGACGCCACCCAAGTTCCAGGAAAAACCGGCACCGCCCAAGTTCCAGGAAAAGCCGGCGCCGCCGAAGTTCCAGGACAGGCCGACGCCGCCAAAGTTCCAGGAAAAACCGGCACCGCCAAAGTTCCAGGAAAAACCGGCACCGCCAAAGTTCCAGGAAAAACCGGTACCGCCAAAGTTCCAGGAAAAACCGGTACCGCCAAAGTTCCAGGAAAAACCGACGCCGCCAAGGTTCCAGGACAGGCCGGCACCGCCAAAGTTCCAGGAAAAACCGGCACCGCCGAAGTTCCAGGAAAAACCAGCACCGCCAAAGGTACCGAACAAACCGGCGCCGCCGAAGTTCCAGGAAAAACCGGCACCGCCGAAGATACCGAACAAGCCGGCGCCGCCTGTACTGACGAAGAACCCCGGGCCCGCCCCGGGACAGAAAAAACCGCTTCCACCGGTCGTGAAGAAACCGGTGAAGGACGGAAAATAGGTTCCCCACCAGTAACAAAAGGGAGGGCTCACCCTTGGGGGTGAACCCTCCCTTTTTTGTCACTTCCCGGCGGGGCCCAGGGTGTCAGGACGACCGGGCGGCCGGCCTCACGGTCCCCCTCACGATAAGGATCACGCCGAACAGGATGACCGCCGTCGCGGAAAGGCTCCCCATGTTGAGCCTCTCGCCGGCCAGGAGCCACCCGAGGATTATCGCCACCACGGGGTTCACGTAGGCGTAGCTGGAGGCCAGGGCCGGGTCGGTCTTCTTCAGGAGCCAGATATAGGAACTGAAACCCACGATCGACCCGAACACGACCAGGTAGGCCAGTGCCACGGCGGACCTCATAGACACCTCTGCCAGGGGCACCATGGAACCGCCGTTGCACAGGATCCCCACGATGAGGTTAAGAAGGCCCCCGACGAGCATCTGCATCGAGATGCCCAGGGCCGGGGAGTCGGGCTGATCGGCCGCCCTCGAATAGAGTGAACCCGCCGACCACAGGAAGGTCGAAAAACCGAGGACGACGAGCCCCAAACCGTAACCCTCGGCCGCGGAGGGGCCGCTGGTATAGACCACCAGCATGATTATCCCGGCGAAACCCGTCAGCAGCCCCACGATGGTCACCCTCTCGGGGCGGTCGTGGCGGAGGAAGACCCAGCGGATAACGGCTATCCAGAGCGGCACCGTGGCCACCACGACAGCGGCGATGTTGGAAGGCACCACCTGTTCCGACCAGGCGACGCCACCGGTCCCGCCCAGGAGCATGAGGGCGCCGACCATCCCCATGCCCCTCCACTGGCCCAAGGTTATCCTGGGCCTGAGCCGCACCCATTCCCAGGCGAACATGATCGCCCCCGCCACGGTGAACCGGAGGCCGAGCATGATGAAGGGGGGGAGCGTCTCGATGGCGAATTTCATCCCCAGGTACGTGGTCCCCCAAAAAAAATAAACCGCTACCAGGGCGGCCAGGACCGGGGGCGTCATGCGATCGTCCTTCAAGGGTCATCTCACCTTTTGTGAACTTGGACTGCCTCAGCGCTTTCGATTATACACACTGAAGAGATCATTGCTAAAGGGGCGGCGATCATACCCGGCCCTGCGGGTGGATAGGGAGCCACATCTCCACCAGAAGACCGCCTCCCGGGGGCAGCACGGCACGGATATCGCCCCCGTGGGCGAGGGCCGCCTTCCGTGCGATGGCGAGGCCGAGGCCGGTACCGCCCGTATCACGGGAGCGGGATGACTCGGTCCTGTAGAAGGGTTTGAAGATCTCCTCCAGTTCCGCTTCAGGAACCCCGGGCCCCCGGTCGCGGACCGAGATGGAGACCCCCGGGCGGCCATCCCTGTCCAGAAGTTCCGCCCTGACTATGACGGAGGTCCCTTCGGGGGCGTACCGGAGACCGTTGCGAACGATGTTCTCTACGGCCCTTCGGACCAGTTCGCTGTAAAGCCTCACCAGCCCCAGGTCATCGGGGTAGACGAGCTCCACCTTGCGTTTCATAGCCCTCGCCTCGAAGTTGGCGTCCTCGACGACGGATTCGAGGATAGACCCGAGATCGGCCTTCTCATAGTCCATGTGCTCCATCTCCGCCTCGAGCCTCGACAGGGAGAGCAGGTCCCCTATCATGACGTTCAGTACCTCCGATTCACGTCCTATCCTGTCCAGGGACTCCTTCGCCACGGCCCCGGACTTTTTCCGCGCCAGTTCAAGGGCCACACCAAGCCGGGCGAGGGGGGTGCGCAGTTCATGGGAGATGTCCTGGATGAGCCGCCGCTGGGCTTCGAGCAGGGTCGTCAGATGCCTGGTCATGGCCTCGAAGCTGCGGGCCAGTTCCCCTATCTCATCGGAACGTTTCTTCACCCCGTCGTCCACCGGGGTATCCAGGCGCCCCCCCGAGACGGACCGGGCGGTCCTGCTCAGCCGGACCAGGGGATCCGCGAGGTACCGGGCGAGGAGGAAGCAAAACACGAGGGCCGTGACAAGGAGCCCCAGGAGGTGGATCGCCAACGCCTTGGGGTTTCCCGTAAGGACCCTTGCGATGTAGGGCGACCTCCGGAAGGACCCGACCAGGATGTAGTCCTTGCCGGAGGGGGAAACCAGCCGCCTGAAGACCGAGGAGAACTGCCCCCTGGTCTGGAAAGTGGTCCCCTGGTCGAGGAGGTTCAGGGCGTCCTTGCCGAGCCTCACCAGGAATTCCCCCGAGGGGCCGCCTTCGATGGGCACCGGCGTCCCCCGCCCGTCGAAGATGAATATGGCGAGGCCCGTTTCATTCCTGATCCTTTCGATCTCTTCACTCAGGCGGGAGGGGGTCTCCGTCTCATGGAGCTCCAGAAGCCTTTTCCCGTTCCTGTCCAGGGCGTTCGAGAGGGCTTCCTGCTGCCCGGTGAGGATGATGCCCTGCTGGGTCATGAAGACCGTCAGGAGGACGCTCACGAGGGCCATCAAGAGCATGGCCCCCAGAAACCATAGGAATATCCTCAGGAAAAGCTTCCGCTCCCTCACGGCTTGAAGTCCTCGGGCGGCAGAGCGAGGATGTAGCCCAGGCCCCGAATGGTTTTGATGCGCTCGGACCCGTCGGGGTAGGTGCCGATCTTCCGGCGGAGGTTGCTGATATGGACATCGAGGCTCCTGTCGAAGGGGGAGAAGGACCTTTTCAGGACGCTTTTCACCAGGGCCTCCCTCGACAGGGCGACCCCCGACGACTGGGCGAGGGTCTCCAGCAGGTCGAACTCCACCGTGGTCAGTTCTATGCGGGTGCCGCCGGAGCTCACATGCCTCGCGGCGGGGTCAATGACCATGTCGCCTACGCGGTAGACCTCCGCCTGGGGGGCCCGGGAACCATCGAGGCGCCCCCGGCGCAGCACCGCCCGGATCCTGGCCACCAGTTCCCTGGGGTTGAAGGGCTTGGGCAGGTAATCGTCGGCCCCCAGTTCGAGGCCCACGATGCGGTCCACGTCGTCGCCCCGGGCGGTGAGCATCAACACGGGGATGGCCGACTGCCGCCGGATCTCCTTGAGGACCTCCATGCCCGAGAGCCCGGGGAGCATTACGTCCAGTATCAGCAGCGAGAACCGTTCCGCCAGGACCCTGGCGACGACCTTGCTCCCATCGTGGACGGACTCGACCTTGAAACCTTCCGACTCAAGGAACTCGGTGAGCAATTCGCAAAGGCCGGCATCGTCATCGGCGAGCAGTATCCTCTCCACGGCTTTCCCCCCGATCGGCAAGGTCCTCACCCATACTACCCCATGGAGGTCTTAAGGGCCGTCAAGAAGGGTAACCCCTTGTAAAAGGAGCCTTTACATTCCTTTACTTGCGAAAAAGCAGCCTTTTACAGCTCCGCGATGACGTCGATCTCCACAAGGATGCCCAACAGCGCGCTCCCCACGGTGGTCCTCACCGGGTAAGGGGGGTTAAAAAATTCCTTGTAAACGTCGTTGAAGGCCTGGAAATCCTTGAGATCGGCGAGGTGGACGGTGGTCTTGACCACCTGTTCCATGGTGGCCCCGCCGGCTTCGAGGATATTCCTGATGTTAGTCAGGACCTGTCGTGTCTGCTCCTCGATGGTCCCGGGGGTCTTGCCGGTGGCGGGGTCCAGCGGCCCCTGCCCCGAGACGTAGATCCTGCCGCCCACCACCAGGCCCTGGGAATAGGGCCCGATCGGGTCGGGCGACCGGTCGGTGCGGATCTCGCTTTTCATTGAGTTGACCTCCCAGGTTGAGATCTTAAACGCTTAATGACCTTGCACAAGGTCCTCCTCAAGCAGGATCTCGGCCAGCCATCGGGCGGCCTTACCGACGACAACAGGACATTTGTCATCGTGGCCTCCAGCCTCAATAAAGTCCTTGTGCTCACCTTCGTCATAGAGCCTGTAGGAGCGGCCCATGATCTTTTCCTGGATATGCCGGCACAGGGTGCTCCCGTATTCTTCTTCAAAGCGGGCCACCATGCGACGAACCAGTTCAAAGGTCGTGAACCTGATCCTTTCGGGATCGGCGAACTGATCATACTCCCTTCCCAGGAAGGCACCGATCGCCATTGCCGCACCAGTCAAAGCCCCGCAGGTAGCCCCAGTCAGCCCAACTCCGCCGGCCAGACCAGTAGCAGCCTTGAACACGCTGTCGTCGATCCCGCCGAAAGTATCCCGGATGGCCCCTATAACGCACTGGGAGCATCCTCCGTACTTTCTTTCATACTCAATACCCAGGGATTCGACCCTGTCAAGTATCGGTTCACGTTCCACGATGACCACCTCAACCCCATAGGATCTTTGCATAATTTCACTTTTGTTAAAACTTGGGTGCGAAATCTCCACCGTGGGTGATGATCCCTATGCTTTCGATGCCTCCCGATTTCTTTTCTGCCAATCCCATTGCCGTAGAGAAATCGGGGGCATCGGTCAGACCCAACTTTTCGATGTATCCCTGGTTGCTCTCTCCTGTTACTACGATAATAGAGGCCCTTTCCCTGGCGACCCCGACGGTCATGTTGACCGACGCTGCCACAACATCTTCGATAGCGCCTCGTTGGGTCATTTCAAAAACTGCATCCGGGGGCAACGCCCCCAAACCTACAAAATCCAGGTGCCTAGGGCAATCACCCTCAGGAGACGGGGTCAGGAGAATAACAGAACCTCCTTAGGACTTATCCAGGACCGACGTCGCTATCTCTCCGAACTCCTCGATGGTCAGCAGGCGCCTCTTCTCCAGCGCCGTGTCCTTGATCCTCTTCAGGATCTCCGCCTTGGCGTCCTTGTCATCGGTCTCGATGCCCAGCTTGTCCAGGTAGATATCCACCGTGGGGAGCCCGCTAAGCTTCCCGATGACCACCTTCGTGTCGGGGTGGCCCACCAGGTCGTAGAGGAAGGGGGAAAGTTCAAGGGGCGCTATACCCTCCACGTTCTTGTACCAGGCCGCTACGATCCCCGACTCGATATCGGCCACGTAATCCCCTACGATGCCCCTGTTCTGCCGCACCGTAAGCCCCGTGATCTCCCGGAGGTATTTCGAGAGAGGATAGATCTTCTCGTAGCGGAGACCCGTGTCGACGCCGTACATCGTCAGAAGGGCCATGGCCACATCTTCGTAGGGCGCGTTGCCGGCCCTCTCGCCGATGCCCGATATGGAGGTGTGGGCTATGTCCGCTCCCGAGGCGAGCCCCATGATCGTCGTGGCCGCTCCCAGGCCGAAGTCGTCGTGGAAATGGACACCGATGGGCTTGTCGGGTATATGCTCCTTGACCTTCTTGATGAGGTAGGGGACCGAGTGAGGGTTCAGCCCGCCGAAGGTGTCCACCACGGTGAGTTCGTCCATGTGCCCCTCCGAGGCGACCCGGTCGACGATCTTCAGATAGTCGTCGATGTCGGCCCTGGTGCCGTCGATGGTGAAGAAGGAGACGTAAAGGCCGTTCTCCTTCGCGTAGAGGGTGGCCTCGATCGACACTTCGATGGCCTTCTCGAACTCCCAGCGGTAGGCGTACTTCAGTATATGGTCGCTGGCGGGGACCTCCATGACTATGTTCTTCACGCCGATATCGACGGACCTCTTCACGTCCTCCTTCATGCACCTGGCGAAGGAGAAGATCTTCGGGCCGAGGTCCCTCTTGACGATCTCCCTGATGGCCTCGGCATCCTGCTCCGAGACCACGGGCATGCCGGCCTCGATCCGCTGGATGCCCAGTTCCGCCAGTTTTTCCGCAATGGCTATCTTCTGGTCCTTGTTGAAAAGGAGACCCGCCTGCTGCTCGCCGTCACGGAGGGACACGTCATGGAACTGGATGTTCGGGGAAAATTTCATCCCTTCCCGGACCTCGGGGATGAAGTTCCAGGGGCTCGTGTACCACTTGTCAGTCTTCCAGGGTGTCGCGCTCTTGTTGTGGATCGTTGCCAATTTTCATTCCTCCTCTGCAAGGCCCTCCAGGACGGGTTAACGCAAAGCGCCCGGGAGGGCCGACGTGGGTGACCAGTTCATCCATCGCGGGCGAGGGGCTTCGACAGGGCAGCCCAAGGGCAAACCCGCCGACGCCCCTCACGCCCTTTTCTCACAAAAAACGCCATTCGTTACCAGCAAAAGTTCCTAGCCTCAAAGGCATCCCTGTAAATGGCGGCTATATCCTCGACGGTCAGGTCGCGGGCACAGCGGCCCAGGAGGCGCCTTTCATTCCACCCCTCCACGGCCCACCGCTCGACACCGGACCGGTCCGTTATCCCTATCTCTTCGAGGCTGATGGGCAGTTCCACGCTCTTCATGAAAGCTGCCATGGCGTCGAGGGCGACCTCCACACCCTCCCGGGTGGAGAGGCCCTCCACGTTCTCGCCCATGGCCTTGGCTATCTGGACCAGGCGCTCCCCCTTGGAGGCAGCTATCGCCTTGAAGCAGGCGATGAGGAGAACGCTGAGGGAGATACCGTGGGTCGCATGGTACTCGCCTCCTATAGGGTAAGCCAGGGCATGCACCAGGCTGGTCCCCGCATTGTTGAGGACCATGCCGGACATCAGGGAACCGAGGGATACGTGGTACCGGGCGTCCAGGTCGTTGGGGTCGGACCAGGCCACGCCCAGGTGCTTCGAGATAATGCTCACCGACTGCAGTGCCAGGGCGTCGGTGATGGGGTTCGTGTTCTTCGATACGAAGGGTTCCGCGGCGTGAAGCCAGGCATCGAACCCCGAAGCGCTGGTCACGTGGCGCGGCGATGACACGGTCAACATCGGGTCGACGATGGCCACGTCGGGGAGCAGGGCCGAAGAAGCGACGGCCTTTTTCACGTTGTTCTCCTGGTCCAGGAAGATGGCGTGCTTGGTGACCTCTGAACCGGTCCCAGCAGTGGTGGGGATCATGATGGTGGGGAGACCCTTGTTCTTGACCTTCCCGGGACCGAAATAGTCTCTCGTCTTGCCGGGGTTCGTGGTGAGCGCCGAGGACATCTTCGCCACGTCGAGAATGCTGCCGCCGCCAAGCCCCACTACTACATCGAATTTGCCGTCAACGATGTACTTCGCCACTTCCTCGGCGAGTTCGGTGGTGGGCTCGGGTGTAGACCGCTGCTGGACGTTGACGTCGAGGTCCACGCCGGCGTCCCTGGCGGATTGCAACACCTTGTCCAGCGCTCCCGAAGCCTTCACCGAGGGGCCGGTGACCACCAGGGCCCTTTTCCCCTTGAGGGCCTTGATCCTGTCCCCGACAGCGTTTACGGCGTCCATGCCGAAAACGATATCGGGGGTCACGAATTTAATGTCCTTCCACATCTTGAAAACTCTCCTCTCCTTTTCTTTTTCTTGTTTTTCTTGATCGGCCTGTCCTGTCACTTTATGGGCGGCCCATTGCTGTATACTATCTTGCCTCGGGGCGCACCTTATGTTATATACTTGAAAAGTACTGCCCGACAGAGTCGATAACGGGCGCTTCGGCCGCGGGCTCCAAGGGTCCGCGGGACCCGAAGCCCAATAAACGATAGGGGGAGGATGAACCAATGGCCCAGATCAAGATCTACAACGCTGAAACCCTGGGGAAACCCCTGGGACAGTATTCACACATCGCCCGGGTCAAGGCCGGCGAGCTGCTCTTCATCTCCGGCATGCTCTCGGCCGATGGGGCCGGTAACGTGGTCGGAAAAGACGACTTCGACGCCCAGTGCACCCAGGTCTTCAAGAACATCGGTGAAGCCCTCGCCTCGGCGGGTGCCGGCTGGGGCCAGATCGTGCAGTTCACGACCTACCTGGTCCACTCGCAGGATATCCCGAAGTTCATGGAATTCCGGAAACGGGAGTTCCCGCGCCTCTTCCCCGACGGGGTCTACCCGCCTAACACCCTTCTGATGGTCGACAGGCTCGTCCAGGAACCCTTCCTCGTCGAGGTCCAGACTATCGCCGCCCTGTAACGGAACCGTCGGACGTCTCGGGGCTCCCCGCCGCCACAAGGGCGGGGAGTCCTTTTAGGGGCCCGAAAGGGCCCTGCCGGTTCAGATCCAGCGGCTCCCGTCTATCTCATACTCCTTCCCCTCGTACCCTTTCTCTTTTTTCAGGAAATCAAGGTAGCCGTTGAAGGATATGAGCAGGTGTTTTTTCAGGATCTTTTCCGCCGCCCTGGCTTTTCGCTCCTTGAGGGCGCCGAAAATCTCAACGTGCTCATCAAAGGATTCCTCGAGGCGTTTCGGGTTCAACACGAAGAGGGAGCGCACCCACCCGGTCTTTTCCCTGTAGGAGTTGATGGTCGAGACCAGTTCAAGGTTTCGGCACCGGCTCTCGATAGAATCATGAAACCGGTCATTCAGGATCCCGTATTCCTCGTGGCGCTGCTCGTGAATATAGAGCTTCGTCTTCTCCAGGATCTCTTCCAGTTCCTCAAGGAGGCCCGCCGGGTCCTGGTACACCGCCATCCTCGTGGCTATGCCCTGGAGGCTCAGGAGCATCTCGAACATGTTCTTCAGATCCTCCAGGGAGGGGCTGGCCACCTTCGCTCCCACGTGATCGTTGGAGACCACGAACCCTTCCGAAATGAGCATCTTTATGGCATCCCTGACGGGCGTCTCGCTCACGCCTAGGCTTTTGCTGAGGTTCGTGATTATCATCGGGGACCCGGGACGGTAACGACGGGTGATGATCCCTTCCCTAAGGGTCATGTAGGCATATCGGCTTTTCGTCAGGTAACCCTTTTCCGTTTTCCTAGCTGTCATTTCCGGCCACACCTCTTTTTTGTCCTTTGCGGCAGTATCGGGTGGCTGCGCAAAGGGCTCCAAAAGGGTCCCCGCCGCCTCCTACCCCAGCCTGCTAATCAAAAAGGGTAACGAGAATATCGGTTATATTGCTCCCACCGATGGGGTTGAGGTCCATGGGACATGCCGAGACCGCGCAGACCAGGTCCATCAGGGCCTCCATCATTACGAAGGAACCGCCCGGGTTGATCGACGGCAACTGGATTATCTCCCCGTCGTCCCCGATACGGGTGTGCTGGAAAAAGTTGACGGGGTCAGGGAGGACCCACCGGTCGATCCCGTATCGCCCGAGCACCTGCTCAAAATTGTTCACGCAGCTCCGATGATCGGTAACACCGTAGTCCACAAGGTACCGCTGCTCATCGCAGGCGACGATCAGGATGTCGTGGTGGCCAGCGGTCTCTTCCAGCAGACGGATCATTTCATGCCTCAGGTTCGAACGGATGCTGTCGCCGGTCTTCAGCCTGAGGGAACGGTTGGAGATGCGGGTATGGCCGGGCGAAGACTTTTCCTTCAGGTCGTTCCTGTTGAAGGCCACGAAATCGGCGACCTGGCCGCCTTCGACGTCGGTGAGTTTGAACTTACCGCCCTTTCGGACCTCAAAAGCCTCCGCGGTGCCGCCCTTGACCAGGATCTCTTTCACGAGCGAACCCTCCTTGAATTTGTTATAAAACCCTCGACTACATTGCTACCATCCCGTGACCGACACGGAAGGGAGCCACAGGATGATCCCCGGGAACAGGATGCAGAGAGTGAAGGCGAAGACCTGGATCGCGATGAAGGGAACGACCCCCTTGTAGATGTCCATCGTCGTGATCTCCGGCGGGCAGATGCCCTTGAAATAGAATATCGCCAGCGCGAAGGGCGGCGTCAGGTAGGACAGCTGCAGGAAGAGGATCATCATTATGGAGAACCAGACCGGATCGAAGCCCAGGTTGGCGGCGATGGGCGTGAAAAGGGGAACGATCAGGAGGACGATGCCTATCCAGTCCAGGAACATGCCCAGTATCGTGACGACGGCGAACATGAGGAAGAAGATCCCCCATTTCCCGAAGGGGAGCCCCATGATGAAACGCTCCACGACGTCCCCGCCGCCCATGGACATGAAGGTTGACACGAACAGGACGGCCCCCACCGTCATGGTCAGGATCATGCAGGTCGTTTTGAGGGCCGAGTCCGAGGCGTCGACGAGCATCTTCACGTTCAGTTTTTTATAGGCGAAGGCGAGGGCTATCGCTGCCGCGGCGCCCACACCGGCCGCTTCCGTCGGGGAAGCCACGCCGAAAAATATGGTGCCGAGGACCGCCAGGATGATCACGAGGGGAGCAACGAGTGAGGAGAGGACCCTGAGGGCCACGCCTCTTCTGGTCTTCGCCCAGGGGAAATCGGCGAGGTCTTCCTTTGAGATCGGGGGACCCGCTTCAGGGAAGATGGTCGTCAGGGCGACGATATAGAGTGTGTACAGGGCTGAGAGCAAAAGCCCCGGCCCGATAAGTCCCATGAAGAGTTTGCCCACCGAGACACCCGCCGCGGGACCGTAGACTATCACCATGATGCTCGGCGGGATCAGGACCCCCAGACAGCCGCCGGCGCAGATTATCCCGGCGATGAGTTTCTTGTCGTAGTTCCTTTTCAGCATCGGGGGCATGGAGAGCAGCCCCACGGTCACAACCGACGCCCCCACGACCCCCGTGCAGGCGGCAAAAATGGTTGACAGTATGTTACTGGTTATCGCCAGGCCTCCCCGCAACTTCCCGAACAGCACGTACACTGTGCCGAACAGTCTGTCGCTGACGTCGGAGTATTGCATTATCGCCCCCATGAATACGAAAAGGGGGATCGCCAGCAGGATGTAGTTCTTCATCGTCGACAGGAAGGCGAGAATGAAGGCCCCGGCGTAATTAAGCCCGAAGAGGGAGACGCCGAACAGAAGGCCGATGCCGGTCAACACGAAGGCCAGCGGGAAACCGAGGAACAGGAGGACGAGAAGAGAGCCGAACATAAGAAGGGTGTTCATTTCGGGGCTAAGAGTTGGCATCACCGGCACCTCCCTTGCTGAAAAATACCTCGAAGGAACGGTACAATTCCGCCGTCACCTGGAGAAGAAGCAGGATCACGCCTATGAGGAAGATCGTCTTGAAGGGGTAGATCGGGGGCTGCCAGAAGCTCTCCAGGGCCTTTTCCTTCGTGATCCAGGAACGGTAGACGTAAGGTATAGCCCGGTATATCAGGATGCCCCACGCCGGGTAGAAGAGGAAAAGGGTGAGCACGATCTCGATGAAGGCCTTCACCTTGACATTGAATTTTGAGGAAAAAACATCGACCCTGACATGGTTGTTCTTCAAAAGGGTGTAGCCCATCCCCAGGACGAAGAAGCTCCCCCCGAGCATGTAACTTACGTCGAATATCCAGACCGTGGGGTTGTTGAACCCGTAACGCATTATCACTTCATAGGTAAAACAGCCCGTCAGGATGAGCACGAGCCACTTGGCGGACCGTCCGACAAAAAGGTTGAGGGCGTCGATGAAATTCACGAATTTACGGACCATGGAATTTCTCCTCTCAGAACGTCTCCTGGGTCAATAAGATCAGGGCCACGGAAGATCGATCCGTGGCCCTGCCCCCCACAAGCCCGATCGTCCGGGGGGTTGGACGTGCGGACCTTAGTCCAGCCTCGGCGGGACCATGTAGGATGCCCAGTGATCGTACTCAGCTATGATCTTGCGCTGGGAATCCCATACCTTTTTGAAGAACGGGTCTTTCGCCGCCTTCTCGTCGTAGAGCTCCCAAGCGAGTTTCTTCAGTTCGGCGATCATCTCCGGGGGGAGCTTCACTATGACGTTCTTGTTCTTCTCGAATTCCCTCAGGGCCTCGCCGTCAGCCATGAGGCAGGTGACATACCCTTCCAGGACGGAAGCCTTGGCCGCCGACTTCACGATCTCCTGGAGGTCTTCGGGCAGCTTTTCCCAGGACTGCTTGTTGATGAGGAGCTCGAGGAAAGACACGGGCTGGTGGACACCGGGGACGTGGACGTACTTCGCCACTTCATGCAGGCCGGACTTGAAATCCGACTCGGGGTTGCAGAACTCGGCCGCGTCGATTATGCGTTTTTCAAGAGCGCCGTAGAGTTCACCACCCGGAAGAGTGACGACGCGGGCACCGAGCTTGGTCGCTATCTCGCCCCAGTAACCGACGGTACGGATCTTCAGGCCCTTGAAATCGCTGAGCTTTGTGATCGGCTTGTGGGCCCAGAGGAAGTCCTCGGCCGGGTTGATCGCGCAGAAAGCCGCGTACCCTATGTTGTGCTTGGCGTACATCTCCTGCATGAGGTCGAGGCCGTCACCGTAGTAATACCAGGCGTAGTACTGCATGACGTCCATCCCGAGCGGGATCGCCGAGAACATGGGCGCCGCAGGCTCTTTCCCGATCCAGTACGCGGAAAGGCTGTTCATCGCGTCAATGACACCCTGGCTCACGGCGTCGAAAACCTCGAGCCCCCCCACCACCGCGCCTGCCGGAAGGGCAGTAATGGTCAACCGCCCCCCACTCATTTTCGTCACGAGTTCGGCAAATCTCTCGACCTGCCTCTGGATCTCCAGCCCCGTCGCCCAACTGGACTGCAGTCTCCAGTGGAACTTCTCCTCGGCGGTGGCGGCCGAGGCCAGGCTCATCACCAGTACGACCAGCAGAACCGCTATCAAGCTCTTCCTTTTCATCTTTTCTCCCCCTTACGATGTCAGATATCCTGCGTTTCCCGGACCGGTTTCTAGATCACTGCCACGGCATTGATCTCTATCAGGGCGTCAGGATGCACGAATTTGTTGACTTCAACCAGGGTGCTGGTGGGGAAAGGTTCCTTGAAGTATTTGAGCCTCGCTTCGTGGATCTCCTTGAGACGGCTCATATCCCTTACAAACACATTGACCTCGACCACATCATCCAGGCCGGCCCCGAACTCTGCCAGGGCGCTTTGAATATTTAGGATGACGTGTTCCGTCTGGACGTACATGTCGTCCTTACCCAGGATGTTCCCTTTTTCGTCGAAAGAGACCTGGCCGGAGACCCAGATGATCTTATCGACGGACCTGACATCCACGCTTACAGCGGTACTGAAGGCTACCTTCATTCCCATGGCGCTGCCGAACGGTATGACCTTTTTCTCCATACAAGCACCTCCTGAGAATAATGGGTGGCGAGGTCCAGTTCCTATGTTCTATAGAATATAGACTATATAAATCTTGTCAAGACGGCAATGCACTTATAGAAGGTCACCCTGGTAAATTGGGAAAGACCAGCTGCCCGGGGCCTCCAAAGGCCGGCTTACCGGCAGAGCAACCGGTAATCGCAAGGTCTCCTGCCCCTTATCACGTCCGTGCCCGGAACGACCTCCTTGCACCTCGCCGACAGGAGCTCGACCTGGCAGCCGAAGACCTGTTCCCCATCGATGAAGGCGCTGGAGAGGATCCTGCCGTAGGGATCACAGATGAAAGACCTCCTGGCTTCGCCGGGGGAGGCGGAGCGCACCAGGAAGACCTTGTTCTCGTAGGCCCTCGTCCTGGCTATCTCAAGGGAAGGCCCCGACAGGGAGTCCGTCAGGGAAAACATCAAATCCGCGCCCAGGAGAGTCAGGCTCCTGGCGTATTCGGGGAGGAGGATCCCCTCGCCGTGGACGAAGGCGAAATTGCCGTGGCGGGTCCCGACTATATCTGATGCCGACAGGGGGGGGGTCCCCCTGGAGGACGCCAGGATCTTTCCCGCGTCGAAGATCACACCGAGAGGTTCACCGCCTCTCCCACCACCGGCGAGGGCGACGATCATCCCCCCCATCACCGCCCCGTGCTTTTCCCTTATTGCATCGGCCAACTCGTGGATGCCGGGGGCGGGAAGAAAGTCCGCCGGGGGGAGGGCCGCGACGGACGCATGCAGCCGTCCCAGGGTGGCCAGGTGCTTCCCCGCTTTGAGGATGTACTCTTCGGCGTCCTCCGCTCCGAACTGGGCGGCACCCAGGAAAAAGCTGCTGCAGGAGGGGATGGCGGGTTGAGAAGTGATCCCCGTCACCGGGAGGCTCTCGGTGGGCTCGGCGAGCACCCCATACGCCGCCGGTGACCTTTCCGGGAGGGACGCGGGCCTTCTCTCCGGCAGGCCGATATCGACGAAGAGGATCTCTTCCCTGTCGGGGCTTGCCGAGGCGACGGAGACCCCCTCCGGGGATATTACCCTGCTGCCGCCCACGTAGGGGACCGCCGCCGACTCGATCCCGCACTTGTTGGAGAGGACCCACCATACCCCGTTCTCGAAAGCCCTGGCAGGCAGCATGAAATCCAGCTGCGGGTTGGTCAGGCCCTTGGGGGAGAAGGAATAGCCCGTGAGATTCGCCGGGTCGATGATGAGATCGGCTCCCATCACTGAGAGCACCCGGGCGATTTCCGGCAGCCTTGCGTCGGCGCATATCAAAAGGCCGATCCGCCCGAAGGGTGAATCGACCACGTCAAAACTTCGGCCCGGCTCGTAGAGGTCCCTGTCGAAATGCCAAAGGTTCATCTTCGACACCCTCAGGACCATTTCCCCCGAAGGGTCCACGAGGATGGCGTTGTTGCCGAGCTTCCCGCCCTTTTCCTCCACAAGCCCGAAGGCCACGTAGGAAGCATGTTCCCGGGCTTTCCTGCGGATATGATCGATCAACCGCTCGTTGAGCGATAGGGCCTCCCTGAGGAGACGCCTTTCGCCGGGGTCGATGAAGTAGGCCGGCCAGGCGCATTCCGGGAACACCACCAGGTCGACCCCGGGCTGGAGGGCCTCACCCAGGAGGCATTGGATCCTGCTGAAAGTTCTTTCAAAACCGGCCAATTCCGGTGCTTCCATCTGGACACAGGCGATCCTCATTTCCTACCCCCCGCTTCGCTTTTTTCCCGTAAAGGACCGGGGCAACTGAGACCTCCGAAAGGCCTATTTGGGGCATCATGGTAGAGGCTGCCGGGGCATCCGTCAAACAAGAGGCCCCGTCCCGAGGCTGGGGCGGCTATTTACCTTTGAGCGCCCTCGTGGTATAAATCGTTCATTGTTTCCACGGGGGGAGTGGTTTCCCTTGATACAGATGTCCCTTTTTGTCGGCAGGGCCAGCGGCTCCTCTTCTTCCAGCTCCTCTTCCGGGTGGTCCGGAAGGGGAGGCCTCCCTTTGCCGGCAGGGGGAGGACCGCTGTAGACCCGGGGCCGCACCGGGGGAAAAAGGACAGGGTTTTTGGGGAATACAGGCCGGGAGAAGCGCTCTCCCGGCCTTTTTTTATCCACGAGGAGGAGATCCCATGACGCGACACCTGTACACACCGGGGCCGGTGGATGTGCCCTTTTCCGTCAGGATGGCGGCGGCCGGGCCGATGATCAGCCACCGGGGCGAGGAATGGTCCGACCTGCTGGAGGAAGTGAAGGGACGCCTCGGAAGGCTCCTGGACGTGGAGGAACCTGTGGTCCTCCTGCCGGGTTCCGGCACGGGGGCCCTGGAGGCCCTGGCCGCCAACCTGCTGGCGCCCGGAGACGAGGTGATCTCCTTCTCCTGCGGGACCTTCGGAGACCGTTTCCGGGAGATCGTCTCCAGGAGAGGTGCGAAAGTGATCGCCCTTGACGCGCCCCGGGGCGAAGGTTTCAGAAGGGGGCACATCAGGGAAGCCCTGGAAAAGCATCCCGGGGCCGATGCCCTCCTTTTCACCCACCACGAGACCTCTACGGGCGTGGTCAACCCCCTGGAGGAACTCCTCTCGGAGATCCCCGCCGACGGGCCGCTGGTGCTGGTCGACGCCGTGAGCTCCCTGGGCGCCATGCCCTGCCGCCCGTCGCATTGGGGGATCGACGGTCTCGCCTCCTGCTCCCAGAAGGGACTTCTCGCCCCCCCGGGCCTTGCCCTGGTCCACCTCTCGGAACGGGGTTGGGAAAGGGCCGCCAAGGGGTTCTGCCCCTCCTACTTCTTCGACCTGGCCCTCCACAGGAGATTCCTGAAAAAGGGGAGACCTCAGAACCCCTTCACCCCTCCCGTGAGCGTCTTCTACGGACTGGCCGAGTCGCTCCGCCTTCTCGAGGGCTTCGGATGGGACGCCTGGGCCCGCCGGACGCGCAGGAAGGCACGCTCCTTCGAAGCCGCCTGTGAGGCGATGGGTTTCGAACTTTTCGTGAGGGAAAAGGAGTTCCGCTCGCCCGTCATGACCGCCCTTGAGGTGCCCCCGGGGAAAGAGCGGCCCATGAAGAAGGCCCTGGAGGATATGGGCATCACCGTCGCCGAGGGCCAGGGAAGGCACGGCGGGACCCTGCGCATTGCCCACTACAACCCCGGGGGATGGCCGGAGGTATGCCTGCTGGCCGGCGGACTCTTCGGTGCCGCCAGGGAATGCGGCATCGACGTGGGGGACGGTTTTCTGGACGAAGCCTTCAAGACGTGGGAAAGGGAAGGGGATCGGTCATGCTGAAGGTTCTGGTAACGGAAAAGATCTCCGAGGCGGGGCTGGACGTGCTCCGGCAGGACCCGGAGGTGCAGTTGTTCGTCAAAACGGGCCTTTCCCGGGAGGAACTCCTGGCGGAAGTGAGGGACGTGGACGGAATGATAACCCGGAGCGGGACCCCCCTCGACCCTGAAGTACTGGACGCCGCGAAAAGGTTGCGGGCGGCGGCGCGGGCCGGCGTGGGACTGGACAACATAGACCTAGCCGAAGCGAGCCGTAAAGGCGTCGTGGTTATAAATGCACCCACGGGGAACACCCTGGCGGCGACGGAGCATACCATGGCCATGATGCTCTCCATGGTAAGGAAGGTACCCCAGGCCTTTCAATCGCTGGCCTCGGGCGAGTGGAAAAGGAGCCGCTTCCTGGGCAGGCAGCTCTCGGGCAAAAGGCTCCTCGTCGTCGGGCTGGGCAGGATAGGGACCCAAGTGGCGGCCCGGTGCAGGGCTTTCGGCATGGAGGTTTCCGCCTACGACCCCTACGTCTCCCAGGCCAAGGCCGACAGGGCCGGCGTCCGCCTGATGGAAGACCTCAAGGGCGCCCTTTCCCTGGCCGACGTGGTCACCCTGCATGTCCCCCTGACGGCCGAGACACGGGGTATCATCGACGGGGAGGCTATAAAAGCCTGCAGGCCGGGGGCCTACCTGGTCAACTGCGCCAGGGGCGGGCTCGTGGATGAGGCTGCCTGCGCGGAGGCCCTGCGCTCAGGGCACCTGGCCGGGGCCGCCATCGACGTCTACGACGGCGAACCACCGCGGCCCGACAACCCCCTGCTTGCCGATGATATCCGTGAGAAGGTGATCCTGACGCCCCACATCGGGGCCAACACCGAGGAGGCCCAGTCAGCGGTGGCCGTCATAGCCTGCTCGAACCTCCTGGCCTCCCTCAAGGGAAAGCCCTGCGAGAATGCCGTCAACCTCCCCTTCGTGGAGCAGTCCCTCCCGGAGGGCACCAGGGCCTTCCTCTCGCTGGCCCGCAAGCTCGGCTACCTGGCGGCGCACCTATCGCGGGAGCCGGCGACACAACTGAAGGTCAGCCTGCGGGGCCCTCTATTTTCGCCCGCCGAAGAGCCGGTATGCTTCGAGATCCCTTACCATTTCTCCCCCTTCACCGTAGCGGGGCTCAAGGGCTACCTGGAGTACTCCCACGGCCCCGAGGTGAACTACATGTCGGCACCGATGCTGGCAGAGGACAAGGGCATCAGGATCGAGGAGAGCCGTACAGGCCCCGGGACCTGGCGCAACCAGGTCGAACTGGAACTCTTCTCGCCCGGTTCCCGGGAGGGCATCTCCGTGTCGGGGACGATCACCGAAGAGGGGCGCCAGAGGGTGGTCAATATAGGAGGCTACTGGATAGAGTTCATCCCCGAGGGAACGGTGCTCCTCTTCAGCAACCACGACCGCCCCGGCGTGATCGGGAAGGTGGGGACCCTTCTGGGGAGGGCCGGGACGAACATCGCCAACTTCGCCCTGGGGCGCAGGAACGGGAGCGGGCTGGCCGTGGGGGCGCTGCAGATCGACGACGACGTTCCCATGCCCGTCCTGGAGGAACTGAAAAAGGATGTGGACCTGCTCTGGGCGGTGAAAGTCCGCTTCACGGAGGATCTCTAGATGAGGCGGATCTTCCTGGTAAGGCACGGCGAGACGGACTGGAACCGGGAAGGGCGCTTCCAGGGCAGGAGGGACACCCCCTTGAACAACTGGGGCCGGAGGCAGGCCCGCTCCGCCGCTGGGGCGCTCCTGCGCTCTTCCGTGGACAGGGTGGTGTCGAGCCCCCTTTCCCGCGCCGCCGGGACGGCGGAGGCCACGGCCTCCCTCCTTGGGTTAGGTCTTGAGACCCATCCAGGCTTGATCGAGATAGACCATGGTCTCTGGGAGGGGCACACCGCCGGGGAAGTGGAAAGCCTGTGGCCGGGGATGCTCACTCTCTGGCGCTCCAGGCCGGAGGAGGTGACCATGCCGGGGGGGGAGAACCTCCATGAGGTCTCCCGTCGGGCCTGGGGGGCCTTCAGGGAGATCCTGGCGGGCCCGGGAGACACCCTGGCCCTCTTCTCCCACGACGCGGTCCTCAAGGTCCTCCTCTGCCGGGTCTTTGACGCGCCCTTGGGCAGCTTCTGGAGGTTCCGCCTCGGGAACGGCAGCATCACCCTCCTCGAAGAGACGCCCCGGGGGCTGGAGGTCCTCGTCCTTGGCGAGGCCTGCCACCTCGGAAGCGCCTGGGAGAGGGTCGTCCAGGAAGGGCTCTAGCGCCGGTCAGACCCCGTCGACGATCTCCGGGGCCAGGCCCTTGAACTGCTGCAGGTACTCCCTTCTTTCCCTGCGAAGGTCGCCGATCATGGAGGCGTACTCCTCCCGGGAGTACCACCGGTAGGGGTCGAGGTCCTCACCCTGGGGCACCGGCAGCGACGAGGGTATCTCGTAACCCAGGATATCGTCGTAGCGCCACTCCAGCGTCTCTCTCATGGCTTCCCTGACGGCCGTGGTGGTGGCCTCGACGGTGATGTTGGCCCCATCCTTGCCGCCGACCCTCCCTGTGTTGAGAAGGTAGCACCGGATGCCGGGGTTGTCCCGCAGGATCCTGAGCAGCCTGTTGCCGTTGATGTGGGGGTTGTCGATGACAAAGGGGTCGAAGCCCACCACCCTCTTGGCCTGGCCTACCCTGGAGGGGTCGTCTGCGCTGGTGATGGTCGATTCCCCCAGCATGAAGTAGGCCGCCGCCTGCTCCGGCGAGACGAGGCGTCCGATGGGCGGAGTGTCGTATCTCCTCATGTTGAAAAGCAGGCAGTCGACCTTGTCCAGGTCTATCCGGTCCGATGTGTTGGGTATCGCCTCCCGGGGGACGACGGCCCTGCCGTTGGTGGTCAGGGCGTGGTCATCAAAGTTGATATGGTCGTCGTCATCCACCCAGCAGTTCTCGATGAGGGCCTTCCTGTCCCGGGCGGCCCAGAGCAGGGCCGGCTGCTTCGTCACATTGTCGGTCTTTATGTAGAAGTTGGCCTCCGAACCAAGAGCGCTGCCGTTGGAGAGGAGGATATTTATATCGTCCTGGAGCACCTCCACACCCTCGGGCGCTTCCAGGTCATGGTCGGCCGTTGTTATAGTGGTCTTGCCGGTGCCGGAAAGCCCGAAGATGAGCACTCCCTTCTCCTCCAACCCCCTGGGAGTGTTCACCCTGATGATCTTGCTGCCGGCGTGAAGGCCGAGGGCGTCCATCGTCTCGCGCCCCAGGTGCATGACCATCCTCAGGGTGGCCATCTTGGCCTCTCCGTAGTAGTCGCTACCCAGGATGTAGGTGACTCGCTGCCTGGGGAGGACGATGATCTTCCGCTGGTGCCACTCGGGGACGGCCACGGTGACTATGTCGGAGTAGTCCTGGTCAAGTTCCGTGGAGAAGTTCATGGCGAACATCTGGGCCAGCCTGGCGTATCTGCGGGTCACGTAGAAGTTCGCCAGCATGGGCCGGCGGTCCGGGGAGCCTATCCTGGCCGTTACGCGGATCATCTGCTGCCAGCGGAGGTAACCCCACACCTGTTCCAGCAGGGCCACCAGTGGTTCGTCGGCCTCGTAGACGATATCGGTGAAGGCAGCGCTCCTGGAGCGGATCCTGGTCACATAGAGGGAGGCTCCCTGGTCGTTGGGCACGGCCTCGTGGGCCGCCATGGCCCTGAGCTCATCCTCGGTGACATCCCTGAGGAGGCTCCGGCTCACGGGGCGGGCCAGCCTCTCGCTGAAAGATGAACGGTCATCGGTATGCTGCACTGACGATCGCCTCCAGTCCTATTTTTTCCATCCCCAACGGGTGATGAAACCTCTTTCTTTGTAATTTTCGAAGAGGGAAGCAGCATCGTCGGCGAGGGACAAGGGCACCGATGCGGAGAGGGTCACCGCGGAACCCCACTCCGCCTCCACGGCACCCTCGGGCAGGCCGAGGTCCGCCAGCTGCTTCAGGATAAGCCGGGCGTGCTCGTAGGGGCACTCCAGGGAGGCCTCCCTGGACCTTACGCGCCCCCTTCGCCCCGCCGCCGCCAGGGCCAGCGATGCGCACTCCCCGTAGGCCTCGATGAGCCCTCTCACGCCTAGCTTCGTCCCCCCGTAGTACCGGGTGACCACCACCACCGTGTTTACAACGCCGGCCCGGTGGATGGCCCCCAGGATGGGCCTGCCCGCCGTGCCCGAAGGCTCGCCGGCATCGGAGTAGTACTCCGTCGTCTGGGGGAAGCCCACCCTGTAGGCCCAACAGTGATGAGTCGCGTCAGCGTATCGCCTGGATACCTCTCTGACGCGCTCCCGGGCTTCCTCTTCGGAGTCTGCGCGAAAGACCCTACCGGTGAAAAGGGAGCGCTTGTGCCTCGTCTCAACCTCGGCGAAGGTGGCCGGCTCAAAGAACTCATCGCCGTCGGTCATGGGCCTCCCAAACCTTCTTCAGGCTCTCCCAGGTCTCCTGGAGCGATGCCGGCAGGACCTTCGTGCCGGCTATGACGGGCATGAAGTTGGTGTCCCCGTTCCACCGGGGGACGATGTGAAGGTGGACGTGGCCGGCGAAGCCCGCCCCGGCGGTTTTGCCGATGTTTATACCCATGTTGAAGCCCTGGGGGTTCATGGCTTCCTTGAGGACGGCGACGCACCTCTGCCCGAAGCGGTGCATCTCCAGGCATTCTTCGTCCTTGAGGTTCTCGTAGTCCCCTTCGTGCCTGAAGGGGGCCACCATGAGGTGCCCGGGGTTGTAGGGGAAGGCGTTGAGTATCACGAAAACCAGTTCCCCCCGGGCGAGGATAAGCCGTTTCCTGTCTTCATTCGCCTTGGGGAAATCGCAGAAGATGCACCCCTCCTGCTTGTCGGCCCCATCGATATAGGCCATCCGCCAGGGTGCGAAGAGTTGGTCCAAAGAGCCTCCCCCTTCCATGTCGGCCATGACCGTGTATGTTTCACGTGAAACACCCGCGGCGGGGCCGCCGGTCTTAAAATGAAAAGCCTGAGAGATTCAGTGGTGAAGGGCTGCAAACCCCAGCCCAAGGTCTTTCGCTTCACGGATTCTGCCCTTACGTCTCCCGCCTTTAGGTTTTGTCTTTGTTCCTCGGTTTTCTGTCGCCTGATGCATGTTGCCTTGCCTTTCCGATTTACGATTCACGATTTACGATTCACGGGCCTTGCCCTTACGTCTCCCGATTAAAATCTTACGCCTTTAGGTTTTATCTTAGTTCCTCGGTTTTCTGTCGCCTGATGCATGTTGCCTTGCCTTTCCGATTCACGGGTTTCGACCCTGTCCTCTCTTCATCCCGGCCTTCAGGAAACCCCAGGCCTGCCAGGCACCGAGAGCCGTCCCACCAACGATGGCCGCCGGTTGGGTCCACCCGGGGTACCCCCGCGTGACCAGGGCCCTTCCGCCCACCACGCCGAGGATAATGAAGCCGCAGAGGAGAAGCGCCGAGGAAAGCACCCTGGAGAAGGCGGCCAAGTCTCCGGTGAGCCTCGACATCGCCGCGACCCCCGACCTCACTTGCCCGGGAAGAGTATCTCCCCGCTCCGGTCTATCATTTCGAAAAGCCTGTGGGCCTCGTCTTCGCTCAAACCGCCCAGCATGACCTTCACGTTGTCCCCGCGGCCGCTCACCCTGATGTCGATGCCATAGCGTTCCGAGACCCTGAGGACGGGCTCAGGGACGAGGACCGACTGGGACGACCGGCCCTTCCTGGACCTCCCTTCGCCCGAGGGCTTTCGGACGGCCTCCTCGACCTCCCGGACCGACATGCCCCGGTCAATGCATTGCCTCGCCAGCTGGACCTGCTCCAGGGGGTCTTCAAGGGAGAGCAGGGCCCTGGCGTGTCCCTCGCTCAGGTCCCCCCGGTGAAGCATCTCCTGGAGTTCCTCGGGGAGGTTCAGGAGCCTCAGCTTGTTGGCCACGGCCGCCCTGCTCCACCCCAGTTTCCGGGCCGCCTGTTCCTGGGTGAGGGAAAACTTGTCCACCAGTTCGCCTATACCCTTGGCGGCCTCCAGGGGGGAGAGGTCCTCCCTCTGGAGGTTCTCCACCAGGGAGAGCTCGATGACCCTGTTCTCGTCCACGTCGATGACCCGGACGGGCACCTCGTCGAGGCCCGCCATCCCTGCGGCGCGCCACCTTCTCTCACCGGCCACGATCTCGTAGCCACCGTCGAGCTTCCGGACGACCACGGGCTGTACGACACCGTGTTCCCTGATGGAAGCGGCCAGGGCTTCCAGCCCCTCGGGCCCGAAATCCTTCCTGGGCTGGTTCGGCGAGGGCTTTATCTCCTTAATTCTCAGGCGGAGGACCTCCGTCGCGCCTTCCGGCGGGAGGGGCTCCGCCTGCGCCCCCGGGATGAGGGCCCCCAGGCCCTTCCCTAGCGCTCTTGGGCGAGCCATCGCTGCTGCACCTCCCGGGCAAGGTTCCGGAAGGCGCCCGCTCCGGCGCTCTCCGGGTCGTAGTAGCAAATGGGCTTGCCGTGGCTGGGTGCCTCGGAAAGCCTGACGTTCCTGGGGATGAGGGTATCGAAGACGGCCTCGCGGAACTGGTTCCTGACCTCGTCGGCCACTTCCTTGGAGAGGTTGGTCCTGACGTCGTACATGGTGAGTACGACGCCATCCAGGTTGAGATTCTCGTTGAGGTATCTCTGGACCAGCGAGATGGTCCTCATGAGCTGTCCCACGCCCTCCAGGGCGTAATACTCGCACTGGATCGGGACCAGGAGGCTGTCGGCGGCGACCAGGGCGTTGACGGTGAGGAGCCCCAGCGATGGGGGACAGTCAATGAAGCCGATGTCGAAGTCCTTCATGGCACCCATGTGCCTCGCCAGCCTCGTCTCGCGGCTCATCACCCCGGCCAGTTCCACCTCGGAGCCGGCCAGGTCGAGGGTGGCGGGAAGGACCCAGACCCCCTCCCAGGCCGACGGGATGATCGCGCTCGTCGGGGACACCTCGTCGAGGATAACGTGGTACATGCTGTTATTGACGTTGGAGACATCCACGCCAAGGCCGCTGGTGCTGTTGCCCTGGGGGTCGATATCGAGCACGAGCACCTTCTTGCCCTGCCTGCCGAGCTCGGCCGCAAGGTTCACGCAACAGGTGGTCTTACCCACGCCCCCCTTCTGGTTCGCGACGGCGACGGTCTTCAAAAAACCTCACCTCCACCAGGGACTTTTACCGGCCTTGCCGGGGCGCCTCGGGTACTTCACCGGGCACGGGGCGGTCTTTTCAAGCCCCACCAGGCAAAGGCTCTTACCATCCAGGTCGTAAGGGTAGATCACAGGGTCGTCAAAACCGAGGGTCGCCCACCGGTCTCCCACGTCGCGCAGCTCCTCGGCGACCTTGGGCCCCTTGAAAAAGTAGGAGAAGCCACCCACCCCCAGGAGGGGAGAGGCGTATTCAGCGACGACGCCCAGGTGGCCCACACCCCTTGAGAGTGCGATGCGATAGCTCTCCCGCCGCTCCAGGGAGAGAGCCTCCGACCTCGCGCAGGCCACCTCCACGTTGGGCAGCCGGAGCATCCGGGCCATCTCTTCGAGGATATCGCACTTTTTCTCGACGCTCTCGAGCAGGGTTATCTTCAGTTTCGGCCTGCACAGGGCCCAGACGATCCCCGGAAGGCCCCCACCGGTCCCGATATCCACAACGGCGCCTATGTCGGGGGCGAAGGCCAGGGAAACGGCGCAGTCCCTGATATGTTCCATTATCTCCCGGGGCTCCGTGGGGCCGGTGAGCCTCGCCCTCTCGTTGAAAGAAGCCAGGAGAAAGACGTAATGTTCTATCCTTTCCCTGTTCCTCTGGAGTTCGGCGAGGAGATCCTCCGACTGCAGCCTGTATTCGGGAAAGGATCCAGGCAAGCTTATCCATCCTTTCCGGGAGGCCGACCCGTTTTGTGCTCCCTCCCGCCCTGCTATCTTACCCGAAAAACCCGGCGTGTGGATGATGCTTTTCGATGATAGACTGGTATAAAAGGGTCATGGGACCCGAAACAGAACACGCGAGGGAGGGTTAAGGTTGATCGTTGAACGGGACGAGAACCTGATCGCCCTGCGTTTCGACGACGGCGAGGATCTCATCCCCCGCCTCCTCGAGACCCTGGGCGACACTACATCGGCGGTGATCATCTCCGCCGTCGGCATGCTCCGCGACTTTGAAATAGGCTGGCTGGGCCCCGAAGGTTACGAGAAGAAACGATTCCACGAACCCTGCGAGATCCTCTCCCTTTCGGGGACGGTGAACCGCCAGCAGGACGGAAAACCCTTTATCCACACCCATGCCTCACTGGCGGGCAAGGACCACTCAGTCATCGGCGGCCACCTTTTCAGCGGGACGGTCAACTTCACCTGCGAGATGGTGTTCCTGGTGCCCCAAGGGCTTGCCTTCGAAAGGAAGCTCGTCGTGGAGGGAGAGCCCATGAGATTCTTCCCCGGGAAAAAATGAAGGGCTTCGCGGCCCTGGCCGCCTGCCTCCTGCTCCTTCTCACGCCCCTTCAGGCCTGGCCCGGGGCGGCCCTCCCGGGCCGGGTCGTGAGGGTCGCCGACGGTGATACGGTGACCGTCGCCACCGACGATGGGACCGTCGAGCAGGTGCGTTATATCGGCATCGACTCCCCTGAGACCCACCACCCTCGCAGGAGGGTGGAAGAACTGGGGCGGGAGGCCTCCCGGTTCAACGAGTCGCTGGTGCTGGGGAAGAGGGTCCTCCTTGAGTTCGACCTGCAGAGGAGGGACCGCTACGGGAGGACCCTGGCCTACCTGTGGCTCGCCGACGAGGGAAAGGGCGCCATGATCAACGAACTGATGGTGGCCGAGGGCTTCGCCCTCCCCTACAGCTTTCCCCCGAATCTGCGGCACACGGAACTTTTCAGGGAGGCCTTCGGCCGTGCACGGGCTTCGGGGAAGGGCCTCTGGTCCAGGGCCCGGGGGAGAGTGTTCACGCCGGCCCAGGTCTGGGCTGAACTGCCCACGGTGGCCGGGCACTTCATCACCGTCCGTTTCAAGGTCCAGGAAGTGGTCTCATCGGAGACCCGCATCACCCTACGCTCCGATAAGGGCAACGCCTCCCTCATCGTCCACAAGAGCGATGCCGATCAATTCGGCCCCTTCGAGGAGTCAGTCGGGAAAACCCTCACCGTCGTGGGAAAGGTCACGCCGGGTTTCGGGGGGCCCGAGATCCTCCTGGCCGATCCGTCTCAGGTCTTGTCCTCCCGGTGACCTTAAACTTATCCACAAGTTTTTCCACATCTCCACATCCCCTTTCCGGTCATTTTGACAATAATCGGCAGTACTCCACAGAGAATACCCCCCGAGGCTGCCTTGTGCATACAACCTTGACTTCCCGGGGTTCCGGGGGTTCCCGGTGTCCGTCCATAACGGGTATTCAGAAAACCCTTCCGCCCTTTCTGGCCTCTAGGTATTTACCCTGATTGATTCTTTCCCGGGCCGCCCTTATCATGGGGTTTCCTGTGATCGATCTCCGGGAGGTTCATCCTTTGACAAAATGCTGGAAAGCATTTCTGGTCCTGTCCATCCTGCTCTCGCTGGCTGCAGCCGGGGCCCTGGTCCTGGTCTCAAAAGGCGACATAGGGGCCGGTTTCGCCGTCTCCGAACTGGGGAAAGCCGCCAGGCAGCAGCTGGGGGCGGAACTATCCCTTTCATCCCTGTCGGGTAACCCCATCAAGGGCTTCACTATGAAGACCGTCGCACTGAGGCGCGACGGCCGGGTGCTCTTCTCCGCACCGGAGGTGGCCGTAGTCTTCGAACCCCTTTCGCTGCTCAAGGGCTCACCGAGGATCAGGTCCATCTCCATTGGCGGGGCACTGTTCGACCCGGGCGGCCTTCCCCTCCCGTCCCCCCGGGAGAGGATGCCGGGGCCGTTGGCGCTCCCCTTCGATACGCTCCTGGCCCAAAAGTGCATCCTGCGGACCCCCAGGGGCGACCTCAAGATAGAGGAAGGTAAGGTTTCCCTCGGAGATGGGACGATTGGCGCGTCGGGGTCCCTCCTTTACAGGGAGACACCTTTTTCGATAAGGGCGGAACTCGAACCGGTCGGGGAGGAGCTCATCCTTCGCCGGCTCTCCGTCAAGACCGCCCAGGGGAGCCTGACCGCTACGGGACGGCTCTTCCCGGTGATGGACCTGGCGGGAGAGATCTCTGACCTCGATGTCGATGTGCTGGAGGGGTTCTGGCCCGAACTGGCAAGGCAGGGTTATTCCGGGAAGTTCTCTACCACTTTTTCAGCCAAAGGTTCCTGGCCCGGGGTCACCCTTGAAGGCCACCTGGTCGCCCCCCGGGGCGAGGTCTACGGCATCGACGTGGAGGACCTTTCCTCCTCCTGGTCCTTCAGCGGCGACACCCTGGAAATGAAGGAAGTCAGGGGCGTGGCCGACGGGACGCCCCTATCGGGGACGCTGCGGTTTTCCTTCAGCGCCCTGCCGCCGGTCACCGCCATCGACATCACGGCCCGCCGGGCCGAGGTGAAGTCCTGGGCGAAAACCTTTCCCTGGCTCCAACCCCTGGCCGAGGGGGTCATCGACTCCCTCGACGCGAACCTCGCCGGCCCTTCGAACTCCCTTTCAGGGAGTGTGACCCTCAGGGCCTCGGAACTCAACCTGGCGGGGCAGCCCCTCATGGGGGTCGGAGGCACCCTGTCACTAAAGGATAGTACGACCCTGGAGCTGGACCTGGGGGCGGAGTGGCTCGGCTCCGCCGTGAAGGGGAAGGGGAGCGTCTCTATCGGCGCCGGGCCAACCGTGGACCTCACCCTCTCGGGAAGCGACCTCGACCTCTCCCGCGCCGCGGAAACCCTGCCAGCCCTGAAACTGCCCCTTTCGGGGAGGGTCGCCGCCAAGGTCCGTCTCTTCGGCCCTCCCGACGGGCTCGAGGCCGAGGGGTCCATCCTTTCAGAGAGGGTCGACGCCTCGGGGGAGACCCTCGAAAAACCGAGGGCCGCCTTCACTTACTCCGATGGGACGTTGACCCTGGGCTCCCTGTCCGCCCGGTGGAGGGGTTCAGCCGTCTCCGGGTCGGGACAGGTCACGGGCCTGAAGGACGGCCACGGGGCCTTCAACCTCAAGGGGACCGCCTCCGAGGGACCCGTTTCCGGCCTGGCCACCTTCGTCCCGGCGCTGAAGGAGCTGGGGCTTGAGGGCACGGCAACGACCTCCTGGACCCTCAAGGGCCCCCTCGAGAGACCTGTCCTCGCTCTGGAGGTACGCTCCCCCAAGGTGACCGTCCCCGAAAGGGCGTGCCTTGTGGGGATGAAGATCCTCACCAAGGTCTCTCTTCCGCCGTCGGGGGACACCCCCGACATGAGGCTCGACCTGGCCGCAGAGAGCCTCGAACTCCCCTCGGGGACACTCACAGGGTTGAGAACGGCTTTCACCGTCTACTCGGGGGTCATGAACATCGAGAACGCCCAGGGCGAGACCCTCGGCGCTTCCCTCTCCCTCACCGGGTCCGCCAGACTGCCGGAGCGGAACGAAGCCGGCAGCGTGGACCTCAGGGGCACCGCCACCGGGGTGGATCTCTCCATCCTGGGCGACAGGGCTCCCTTCGAGATATACGGCCCCCTGGAGACGGACTTCGCCATCAAGGGTGCGCTACCGGGCCCCACGATCACCCTCACGGGGCGCTCCCCCTCCATTGTCCTCGCCGGTCTCCACCTGTCGGACCTCGACTTCACCGCCAGGGGCGACGGCTCTCGCATGACCCTGGAGAAACTGAAGGGTTATGCCGGCCAGGGCGCCCTGACGGCGACGGGGACGATCGACCTTCTGCCCGGCGGCGTGGAGCTGGGCTTCAGCCTGGAAGGTTCCGGCCTCGACCTCGCCCGGGTCACGAAAGAACTCAAGCGCAACGGGTCTCCAGCCCTGTCGGGCACGGCGGACGTGACCCTCTCGGGTTCCCTGAAAGGCGGTGCCTGGGCCGGCAGGGGAGAACTACATTCCGAAAGGGTGAGGGCCTTCGGCCTCGACTTTGATGAAGTCTCGCTCCCCCTGACACTCGAGGAGGGGGGCGTGAGGGCCGAGAACGCCTCGGCGCGGTTCTGCGAGGGGAGCCTCGATGGCGGCGGCGACCTAGAGACGTCCACGGGCCGGTGGAACATCAAGGCCGCCCTCCGGGGCGCCGACATGGAGAGGGTCGTCGAGGCCGTCACCGACATCGATGGCAGGATCACCGGGAAGGGCGACCTCGACCTGACCCTTTCGGGGGCCTTCGGGAAGCACCTCCTCGTGACTGGCGGCGGGAACTTCACCGCCACCGAGGGGGAGGTGTCGGGTTTCGAGGCCCTCAAGGCAATTTCCTCTACCTACGGCATGTCCGCCCTTCGCTACGGGAGGATCGACGCTAACTTCAAGGTCGACGGCAACGTGGTGACCCTCCTCCCCGGCAGCCGGGCCACCGCCCAGACCGACGACACTTTTTATCGCTACCTCACCGTCGACGGGGCGGCCGGTCCCGGCGGCAACCTCAACCTCTACTGTTCGGGGCTCGTCAACGTGCAGGCCCTGAACACCCTGCTCGGGGCCATCCAGGGCCTGGCCGTGTCGGGGACAGCCTCCCCCGGAGCCATCCTGGAGGGCCTCATCGGCGGAATCGTGGGGGGCATGGGGAAGCAGGACTTCCGGGACACCAGCTTCCGGGTGGAAGGAACGTGGTCCAACCCCCTCTTCACCAACTTCAGGGTGGCACCGCCCCGGGACGCCTCCCGGCCCCAACCGGACACCAACAGCACGGGTCAGACCTTGCAGGACGACAGGGGACACAAGGTGACAATCAGCATCCCGACCGGGGAGAGCGCCGGGGAATAAAAAACAGGGGCGGCCCGGGCCGCCCCTGTTTCACGTGAAACATCGGTCCCTTCAACGGGAGTATTCTTCCAGGATCTTCATGAGGCGGGGATGATCGATATTGCCGCCGGAGATGACCACGCCTACCCGCAAACCCTTTACAGCAACCCTGCCGCTCGCCATGGCCGCCACACCCACGGCCCCCGAACCTTCGACCACCTGGTGATGGCTGGAATGGAGGAAAGCTATGGCCCTCGCGACGTCCCTCTCCTCGACATCCACGAAGCCCGTCACCCTTTTTTTCGCCAGGTCCAGGAGGCTCTGGGGTATCAGCCCCGTGAGGCCGTCGGCCAGGGAGTCCTGGTATTCCACCTCGAGGACCTTGCCGCCGGGCCAGGAAACCACGAAGGGGTTGGATGCCACCGACTGGACCCCCCATACCCGGGTTTCGGGGCTGAGGGCCTTTACGGCGATAGCTACACCGTTTATCAGCCCGCCGCCACCGGCCGGCACGATGACCATGTCCAGTTCCGGCTCGTCCATGATCATCTCCAACCCCAGGGTCCCGGCACCGCTGATAATGAAGGGGTCGGCATAGGATGATATGTAGGTCATGCCTTCCTCTTCCTGGAGGCGGTGGGCCGCCTCCTCGGCGTCGTCATAGAAATGGCCCGTGACCTTGAGTTCCACCATGTCGCCGCCCAGCCTCCTGATGGCTTCCCTCTTCGTCTCGGGACAGACACCGGGCACGCATATCACCGCCCTGGTCGAAAGTGCCCTGGCTGCCAGGGCGACGCCCTGGGCGTGGTTCCCGCTGGAGGCCGTCACAACCCCCCGGGCCCTCTCCTCGGCGGTGAGGCTGTACATCCTGTTCAGCGCCCCCCGGATCTTGAAGGAACCGCAGAGTTGCTGGTTCTCCCATTTCAGGAAAACCTCGCCCCCCGTGAGCCTGCTCAAGGGCTCCGACCGCTCCGTCGGGGTGTGGCGGACTCTCCCCTGGAGGAAGCGGGAGGCCAGAAGGACGTCGGTTATCCCGGGATCTATCTTCACGATCAACACCTCCTAAAAGACTTATCTGGACCGATGATACACGAAAAGGGACTTCCCCTTCAGGCGCGAGTCGGATCCGTCGCGGCGCCCCGGCGGCCTGCCGCGGTGAGGGAGGGGTTCCGGCAGTGCGGGAGGGCGATGAAAAGGAAAAATAAGAGGATGGAACCTTTGACCTTCACTAACCTTCGAGCTTCAGCACCTCCCTGATGATGTCCCTCCCCGCCAGCGGCCGGGCGATCCCTGCCGCCGCCTGCCGGAGGCGGTCCCTCTCGTCCGTGGCCGAAAGGAGGCTCTCGGCCTTCCCGGCGGCAAGCCGGTAGTCGAAGAGGGTCCTCGCTGCCCCTCGATCGAGCAGGAAATCGCTGTTGCGCTGCTCCTGCCCCGGTATGGGGTCGGTGATCACTATGGGTGTACCCACACAGAGGGCTTCCGAGGTGGAGAGCCCGCCCGGTTTCATGAAGATGATGTCCGCCGACGCGTAGCGGTAGGGCATGTCATCCACGAAACCATGGACCCGCAGACCCGGCCGTTTGGCGAACCTTTCCAGGATGGTCTCCCGGACCTTCTCGTTTATCCCGCAGATGACCTCCGTGGCGAAGCCGCCCCCCACGAGGGAGGCCACCACTTCCTCGATGGGGCCTACCCCTATCCCCCCTCCCATTACCAGGGCGACCCTGTCGTCGGCGGCCAGGCCAAGGCGCCGGCGGGACTCTTCTTTCCCCGGGGGCTCGGTGTAGACGGGGTCCACGGGGATACCCGTCGGGAAGACCCTGTCGGGGGGAAGGCCGTCGGCCAGGTACTGGCGAAGGGTCTCGTCGCTGGAGACAAACCAGGCCGAAAAAGAGGGGTTCCGGTGGAAGACGTGGCTCAGGAAGTCGGTATTGACGTAGCAGACGGGTACACTCGGGGCGAAGGATTCGGCTATGGCGGCGGCCCCGAAGAAGTGAGTGAAGATGATGACATCAGGTGAAAAGGTGGAGAGGGCCTTTTTGAGCCCCTGGAGGTTCAGTTTTTCCGTCAGTTCCCCCAGGGTGGCTATAACGCCGTTCCTCGTCTGGAGGTCGTCGGTGGTCTCGTAAAAGTAACCCCAGAGGTGGGGCATGTGCCTCACCATCTCGAGGTAGGATCTGGTGTAGACGCCCCTCACTATAGGCAGGGCGAAGGAGAGTGTGTCCAGGCAGAGGACCCGCGAGTCGGGCACCTCCCGGCCGAACCATTTCTCCAGGGCCAGGGCCGCACTCCTGTGGCCGGTCCCGACCGAGGCGTACAGAAGAGCCGCTCGAAATGACAAGGGCCTCACCCTCCCCGGATCTCACTCCTTTTCCTTCATGGCCTGTTTAAGCAGGTCGCCCAGCGTCAGACCTGAGGGCGCGTCGGACTCCAGGGCGGACCTCACCGCCGATAAGAGCGAATCGCGGATCTCCTCGGGTCTGTACTGGGGCGGGAAGTAAAGCCCCGCCGAGTCGTCGTGACCGCCCCCCCGGACCTTTTTGCCGTCCCGGAGCAGCCCCGTCACCCTTCCCGCGAAGCCCTCCCTGCTCCTGAGGGAGACGCTCCAGTCGCCTGCGGGGCGCCGGCTGAGGACCGCCACGAGCCTGGGGGGCGACGCCATCCGGTCCAGGACGAGGCCGCAGAAGTCCGAGACGTCGCCGAACTCGAGGGAACCCGGTCCGACGAAGAGCAGGTCCTCACCGGATCGCAGCGCCTTTTCGAGGGCGAGGCCGAATCGCGCTTCCTGCTCCCGGACGAAGTCCTCGGTGAAGGCCCTCTCGTCGGGCTCAAGCCCCGGAGAGGGGTCCTCGATCAGGCGGGCCAGGACGGCCCACGGGCCGCAGAGGGTGACCAGGGCCTGCCACAGCCTGCTCTCGGGGATCCGGTTAAGCCAGAGGTCGCGGTCGTTGGCGGTCTCCACGATCCCCTCCAGTCGGGCCAGCCGCCGCCGGTCCTCCTCGGTGGCCTTCTCCATGAGCCACCGGTAATAGACCAGGGCCGCGCAGCTTTTCACGTCAACCTGGACCCAGGGCCTGTTCCCGTACCGTTCCAGCGTGCTCTGGTGGTGATCGAAAAACAGGGGAGGATCCCCCTGAACGAAGGCACGGTCGATCTCGTCCACCGTCTGGGGCCTCTGGCAGAAGAGATCCAGCACAACGAAGGGCTCGCCCCTGGAGAGGGAATCCATCACCAGGAGGTCCACCTCGCCGTAACCTGCCAGGGAGACCCTGACGGGACTCATCCTGGGGCGGGCGTAAGTCCACGCCACGAGGGCCGACGTCACGCCGTCGAGGTCGGTATGACTTATCACGTGAAGGCCGGCACAGCTCATCGAGGTGTCTCCTTCCAAGCCCCGGGGTTGACGCCCCAAGGGGCTGCGTTGGGCTACCGGTATTATAGTATAGGCCAGAAATCCACACCCCATGTGAACAGGAATGCGAACAACTTTTTTTGCCCGAAAGGAGCGGTTTCGTTACGGTTGGTCAAATAGTACTTTTTTACGACCACTTTGAAAACACCCATCAACCGACGGGTTTTCCCTCTTATCTCTTCATTATGAACTAAATGTGGATATGTGGATAAAACTTGTGGATTCAAATATGGTAATATTGACTTCGCCATCGGTCCAAAAAGGTCGTGAGGTGAGCCCCCTTGCAGGAAAAAACCGATCAGGTCTGGAGAGAGATCCTCGGGATAGCCGAGGAGAGTCTGCCCAAGGGTGCCGCGGACATCTGGCTCAAGACGTGCCTCCCCGTATCCCTGGAGGGCAAGGTCCTCACGCTGGACGTCCCTAACGTCTTCGTGAGAGAGCAGATCCAGTCGAGGTTCATCGAAAAACTCACCGCCCTCTCCTCCCAGAGGGGGCTGGCCGACAAGATCGTCCTGGAAGTGGGGGGCGCCAAGAAGGACGAGATCAAGCGGGCCGAGCGGATCTCCCGGGAAGCGGAGAGGCCCAGGAACGGCCTCAACCCCGATTACCAGTTCGACTCCTTCGTGGTGGGCAAGTCCAACCGACTCGCCCACGCCGCAAGCCTCGCCGTGGCCGAATCCCCCGGAGTCGCTTACAACCCCCTTTTTTTCTGGGGGGGCGTCGGCCTCGGTAAGACCCACCTCCTTCACGCCATAGGCAACTTCGTCGCCCGGCACAACGAGGGGATAAAGATCGCCTATATCAGTTCCGAGAAGTTCATCAACGAGTTCATCCTTTCCATCCAGAACAACAAGACCCACGAATTCAAGCAGAAGTACCGTGGCGTGGATGTCCTTCTCATCGACGACATTCACTTCCTCGCCAACAAGGAGAGCACCCAGGAGGAGTTCTTCCACACCTTCAACAGCCTCCACGACGCCAAGAAGCAGATCGTCCTCACCTCCGACAAACCCCCCAAGGACATACACAACATCGAGGAGCGGCTGGTGAGCCGTTTCGAGTGGGGCCTGGTCACCGACATACAGCCCCCCGACCTGGAGACCAGGATCGCCATCCTCAAAAAGAAGGCGGCACTGAAGAACTACTTCATCCCCGACGACGTGATCGACTTCCTGGCCCAGAATATACCCAGCAACATCCGTGAGCTGGAGGGTTCCCTGAACAGCGTTATGTTCTTTGCCGAATTAAACAACGAATCGGTGACCGTGGAGAACGCCTCCCGATGGCTCAAGGACCTCATCCGTCGGTCCTCCCGGGGCCAGGTGACCATTGACCTCATCCAGCAGGTGACGGCGGAGTCCTTCGGCATACCCGTCTCCTCCCTTTCGGGCAACAAGAGGACCTCCGAGATAGCCCTGGCCCGGCAGGTGGCCATGTACCTCAGCAGGGACCTGACGGGTACCACTCTCCAGCAGATAGGCTACGCCTTCAACAGGAAGGACCATACCACCGTGATCCACGCCTGCCGGAAGATAGAGGAGTCCATCAGGAAAGACCCGAACATGAAGGGCATGGTGGACAACCTTAGGGAAAAGTTGTGAACCTGGTGTGTTCCTGGAGAAGTACTCCACAGGACCTTTTCCTCAGACCCGGAAATAAGCGGCCTTGTGGAAGGGCCTCCACAATCCCAGGCGATGATACCCACAAGGAAAAGCCGGGAGCCCCACGGGTTTTGGGGGTTATCCCCATGAATCACACCCTTACTACTAGACCTACTTATTTATTTCATATATAAGAGATAAGAAGAAGGGAGTGATGCCACCTTGAAGCTCCTCGTGGACAAGGCGAAGTTCCTGAAAAGCTGGAACCTGGCGGAAAGGAGCGCAGGCCAGAGGAGCACCATCTCGGTCCTGACCGGCGTCAAGTGCGAGGCTTCGGCCGAAGGGGTGTTCCTGAAGGCGACGGACCTCAAGACCTCGATAAGCTGCGCCGCCGACGGGGTGGAGGTACTCCTGGAGGGGGGGGCCATTTTTCCCGTCAAGAACATCGGCGAGTTCTTCAAGAAAGCCCCCGGGGAGAATTTCACCGTCGAGGTGGACAAGGGGAAGGCTACGGTCGTCTCCGGCGCCAGTGTTTATTCCTTCGCCACCTATCCTGTCACCGAATTCCCGAAGTTGCCGACCTCGGACAAGGCCCAGCCTTTTTTCCGGGTGGAGTGCGTAGACCTGAAGAGGCTCATCGAGGAGGGATCCTTCTCCGGATCACCGGGGGAGGAGTTTCCCCAGTACCTTAGCGCCGGCCTGGTTCAGACCGCAGAGGACAAGGTGAGGGTGGTATCCACCGACGGCAGGAGGCTTTCCCTCTCCCAGGGAGTCGTCACCGTGGAAGGTGAACCGGACCAGGTACTGCTTCCCCTCGCCGGGCTGAGGGAACTCCAGAGAGCCCTTTCAACCGTCGAGGGTGATGAGGAAGTCGCCGTCCTGAAAGACGACGCCCAGGTCTATTTCAAGACGAAGAGCATCGAGTTTTCCGTGAGGAGGGTGGAATCGAGGTTCCCTCCCTACGAGAAGGTCCTTTCCACGGACAGGACATCCTGGTTGACCATAGACCGGGATCTTTTCATCGAAGCCCTGGAGAGGGCCGAGGTGGTGGTGCGCGATTTCAGCCGGATGGTCGTCCTCGAGCTCACCCCCGCCGGCAACCTCAAGATGCGGGCCAAGGCCCCGGAAGTGGGCGAGGCCTTCGAGGAGATTCCCGGCGACTGCGACGGGGAGCCCATCAGGATAGCCTTCAACGTGAAGTACCTGCTTGAGGGGCTGAAGGCCCTCCACGGCACCGTGGCGCACCTGTCCTTCAACGGCCCCAACGGACAGATGACCCTCTCCAGGCCGAGGGAGGACAGCTTCCTCTACGTTCTGATGCCCATAACCCTTCCCGAGGAGGAGAGCGGGCAAGAAACGGCATGAAAATCTCGGTCACCCAGTGGGAAGGATTCAGAAACCTGAAGCCCCGGCGCCTGCAATGGGCGGAGGGGCTTCACCTGCTTCTGGGTCCGAACGGTTCGGGAAAGACCAATATTCTCGAGGCGCTCCACGTGCTGACAGGGTGGGGGTCCCTCAAGGGGGAAAGGACCTCCGACCTTCGCAGCTGGTCCGACCCCGGGAGGGGGACTTTTCTTTCGGCCGGCTTCGAGGGGGAAGAGGCCCTGGACGTGAGGGTTGGCATCGGCGCCCGCATCGTCGCGAAGAAGGGGGGCTCTTCCATACGGTCCTCCCAGCTCAGGCCCTTGGTCCCCTCGCTGATCTTCCTTCCCAACGACCTCTCCCTGGTGGAGGGTTCTCCGGCGACGAGAAGGCGGCTCGTGGACCGTCTTTGCGCCCTCCTTTTCCCTGTTTACGCCCTGAGGCTTCACGAGTACGGTAAGGCCCTGAGGCAGAGGAACGCCGCCCTCCGGCAGGGCAGGAACTTGGCCGCCACCGCCCGGGTCATGGCCCCCCTCGCTGCCTGGGTATGGGCCTGCCGGCTCACCGCCACGGACCTGCTCCGAAACGGCCTCGAGAGCGCCGGTATGCTGCTTCCCCGGGGCGTCACGGTGGAGCTCAAGAGGGGAAGCAAGGGGCTCGAGGACCTTCACCTTGACTTCTGGGAGTCCCTCGAGGCCTGCCAGGGTCAGGAGAGAGGTATGGGGGCCTGTCCCGTCGGGCCCCACAGGGACGACCTCCTCATCCGCTACGGCCAAAAGGAGGTGGCCCGGTGTTTCAGCCGCGGCTACAGGAGGAGGGTCGCCATAGCCCTCTTGATCTCCTCGGGCTGGGCCGTGGAGAGGAAGATGAGGAGGAAGCCCATCCTCCTCCTTGACGAGGTCATGGCCGAACTGGACCTCGAGGGGAGAGAGCGGCTCATCGAGGTCCTTCTCAGCACGGGGTGGCAGGTCTTCGCCGCCACGGCGGAGGCCTGCACCCCCGAATGGCCTGGAAAGATCTGGTCCGTGGAAGGGGGGCGGGTCGATGCGGCTTGACGGTCCCTTCGATGTCATAGTGGTGGGCGGAGGCCACGCCGGGTGCGAGGCCGCCCTGGCCTCGGCCAGGATGGGGGCGAGGACCCTCCTGCTCAACCTCCTGCTGGACAACGTGGCCATGATGCCCTGCAACCCCTCCATCGGGGGGCCTGCCAAGGGGCACCTCACCCGGGAGGTGGACGCCCTCGGCGGTGAACAGGGCGCCGCCGCCGACGCCTCCACCCTTCACATCAGGATGCTCAACACCTCCAAGGGCGCCGCCGTCAGGGCCCTGAGGGCCCAGTGCGACCTGGGCGACTACCACCGCTGGTATAGAAGAGCCTGCGACGGCCAGGCCGGGCTCGAGGTCATGCAGGACGAGGTAACCGGTCTTTGGGTCGACGGGGGTAGGGTCAGGGGCCTGAGGACCAGGGTTGGCACCCTCTACGAAGCCCGGGCGGTCGTCATCGCCACGGGGACTTTCCTGGGCGGGAGGGTCCATATCGGGCAGGTCTCCTTCCCGTCGGGGCCGCTGGGACAGGTCTCCGCCGAAGCCCTGGGCGCGAATCTCCGCGAGGCGGGCCTCCAGGTCGGGAGGCTGAGGACAGGGACTACCCCCAGGATCCACGCCGGCAGCGTCGACTGGGGCTCCCTAACCAGGCAGGAGAGCGACGCCGAACCCCACTGCTTCAGCCACTGGGGGACCCCGAGGGTCTACAGCGGCCACGCCTGCTACTCGACCAGGACCGGCGAGGAGACCCACCGGATCATCAGGGACTGCCTGGAAAGGTCGCCCGGCACCCTCGAGATGGGCGAGGTCAAGGGGCCCAGGTACTGCACCTCCATCGAGGAAAGGGTCGCCCGTTTCCCCGAGAAGGAAAGCCACCCGGTCTTCCTCGAACCCGTCGGCAGGGAGAGCGTCGAGATCTACATGCAGAACTTCACCACCGGCCTCCCCCTCGACGCCCAGTTGAAGATGGTCCGGTCCCTCCCCGGATGCGGGAAGGCCAGGATAATGAGGCCCGGCTACGGTATCGAGTACGACTTCATCCCCCCCACCCAGCTGGAGCCCTGGCTGGAAGTGAAGGCCATCAGGGGTCTCTTCTGCGCGGGGCAGGTGAACGGCACCTCGGGCTACGAGGAAGCCGCCGCCCAAGGGATCCTGGCCGGCATCAACGCCGCCCTTTCGATCCGGGGGGAGGAGCCGCTGGTGATAGAGAGGTCCCGGGGGTACCTGGGAGTGCTCGTGGATGACCTCGTCACCCGGGGGACCGACGAACCCTACAGGATGCTCACCAGCCGCTGCGAGTACAGGCTCCTCCTGAGGCACGACAACGCCGACAGGCGGTTGGCCCCTGTCGCGAGGAGGCTCGGCCTGCTGGACGACGGCCGCTGGAAGGTCCTAAAGGCCCGGTGGGCCGCCCTCGACGGGGAGATCGATAGGCTGAAAAATACCAGGATCCGCGACGCGGGGCTGGTGGAGACGGTCCTGGGCGGGCACGACAGCGGTTCTTCCCAGCCAGGCGTCACCGCCGCGGAATTGCTGAAGAGGCCCGGTGTGACCTGGGAGATGGTGGCCAGGGCCGCGCCGCCGCCGGAGCCCCTTGGCCGGGAGATCACGGAACGGGCCCAGGTGGAGATAAAGTACGAGGGGTACGTGGCACGGCAGCTCTCCCAGGTGGAGAGGATGAAGAGGATGGAACTGGTGCGCGTACCCGAGGGGCTGGACTACTCTTCCGTCACAGGCCTCCTCGACGAGAGCAGGCAGAAACTGGAGGCGATCCGCCCCAGGAACCTTGGGCAGGCGGGGAGGATATCGGGGGTGACGCCAGCGGATATAATGTTGCTGGAGGTCTTCATCGAACGTCTCCGGAGGGGGAGGGGCAATGGCGGCCAGGAAAAGGGCGAGGTGTAGCCGGCAGGGTCTTTCGAAGGTCGGATCGCTCCTCATGGCCTCCCTCTCCCGGGAGCAGGCTTCGATGCTCCTCTTCGCCGACCTCTGCTCCCGGTGGTGCGAGGTGGTGGGGCCGAAGCTCGCCGGGAGGAGTTCCCCGGGGCACCTGATCGACGGCACCCTTGTCGTCGTGGCCTCCGATCCCCTCCTGTGCCAGGAGATAGCCATGAGAGGCGGGGACATCGCCTTCAGGGTGAAGGAAAAATGGGGCCTCGAGGTCTCGGGGGTCCTCCCCAGGGTAGGAAGACCCCGCGGCAGGAGATCCTCTGAGAAAAGAAGGGGAGAACCCAAACCCCTGAGGCCCGTCGCCGGTGAGGTCGCCGCCTGCCTGGAGGAGGTCCGTCCCGCGGTGGGCAGGGACGACGTCGCGGCGGACCTGGCGAGGCTCATGGCGCTTTACAGGAAGAAGTTCGGTTCCGAAGGCGGACTGCCCCGCCACAAAACGGGAAAGGAAGGCTGATCGCCATGGAGGAGAGCGGGAAGAGGTCCATCAACGGGGGACTCGTCGTTCTGGGCGTCGCCCTTGCAGTGGGAATGGTCCTTTCGTCGTGGCTCGTGTCGGACACGGTTAAGAGCGTAAAACTGGCCAACCAGACGATCGCCGTCAAGGGAACCGCCCAGGTGGACGTCCGGTCGGACATAGCCCTTTGGGCGGGGCGCTTCACCGCCAGGGACGCGGACCTGGTCAAGGCCTACTCCAAGCTCGAGTCGGACCTGGAGAAAGTGCTGGGTTTCCTGGGCCGGAGTGGCATCCCCAGGGAGGAGATCGAAGTCTCGGCCGTCACCACCATGATCCAGTACCGCAAGACCTCCCAGGGATACGACACGAACGAGATCGAGCAGTACGTACTGGACCAGACCGTCACGGTGAGGTCAAAGGAAGTCGACCTGGTGGCGTCCCTCTCGAGGGAGTCCACCACCCTGATAAGGGAAGGGGTGGAGTTCTTCTCCTTCTCGCCGGAGTACTACTACTCGGGGATCGAGGATATAAAGATCCAGCTGCTGGGTGAGGCGACGAAGAACGCCCGCCAGAGGGCGGAGCAGCTGGCCGTCAACAGCGGGGGGAAGGTGGGGCCCCTGAGGGCGGCGAGCCAGGGGGTATTCCAGATCACTCCTCTTTTCTCCACCGACGTGGAGGACTGGGGGAGGTACGACACGTCGACGATAGAAAAAGCCGTGAAGGCTGTCGTCACGATCCAGTACTCCATAAGCCTGTGAAGAATGAGGCGCGGGTCCCCAGGTCGTGAACGGTCATCATGAAGGGGAAGGGGGTTGAAGCATGGGCAATTTCAAGATCGCCACGTTCAACGTGAATTCCGTCAGGAGCCGGCTGCCCATCCTCGAAAGGTGGCTAGCCGGTAACAGGGTGGACTGCCTCTGCCTCCAGGAGACGAAGGTGGAGGACGGTTCGTTCCCGGCCTCCTTCTTCGAGGACCTGGGCTTCCACCTTTGCTTCAGCGGCGAGAAGTCCTACAACGGCGTGGCCATCGCGTCGACGGTCCCCCCCGACGAGCACGGCTTCGGCCTTGGTGACGGCGAGGAGCCTTCGGGCAAGACCCGGATCGCCTGGTGCCGCTTCGGCGAACTCCGGGTGGTCAACGCCTACGTCCCCCAGGGTAAAACCATAGACAACCCCGACTACCCCATGAAACTTAGGTTCTTCAGGAGGCTCGAGGAACTGCTTCGTTCCAAGGGAGTCCCGGGGGAGCAGGTTGCCCTGGTAGGCGACCTCAACGTGGCGCCCACGGAGATCGACGTGACCCACCCTGAGAACAAGAAGAACCATGTCTGCTACCACGAGGACGTCAGGAAGGCCTTCTGGAGCCTCTGCTCCCTGGGCCTGGTGGACGTCTTCAGGAAGCACCGCCCCGGAGAGGGGGAGTACTCTTTCTGGGATTACAGGGTCCCTAACTCCCTCGAGAGGAACATCGGCTGGAGGATCGACCACATTCTTGCCACGGCCCCGCTGGCCGAGCGTTCCGTCGACAGTTACGCCGACAGGGAACCCCGAGCCTGGGAAAGGCCCTCGGACCACACCGTGGTCGTCGCCGAATTCAGGCTGTAGGGACTCGAAGGCCTTCCATGGCCTGCACAGCGCACAGGCCCTCGGAACGCCGCGCCTCACCGGCGGGCATCCACAGGGTGGGGAAGATCTTGTGGACAAAGAGAGATCAGATCTCGGGGTCCAGGCCGTAACTGGCGACCTGCTTCATGCCCCTGGAGACCCTGGACCAGTACCGCTCGATGCCGCCGCCGCAGTATCTCCCCAGGGCCTTCTTCGTGCTGCCGTAAGTCTTCATGTACCTTGAAAGCAGCAGGATGCCGGCGGACACGCCCTTCTCCGGGTGACAGAGGTCCTCTTCGGCCTCGAGCCCGGCGTGAGCCATGAGGAGGTATGAATGGACCCTCCATACCACCTGCATGACCCCGGCGGCGCCGTAGGAGCTCCTCGCCTTGGGGTCAAAGTGGCTCTCGGCGTTGCCCACGGCCACGGCGAGCGTGAGGGGGACGTCGTACTTGTGGCTGTAGTGCACGAAGGAGACCGCTTCCCGCCAGGCGGTAAGGGGCTGGATGTTACGGTTCTGGTGAAGGATGTAAAGGGCGATGACGGAGGCGTTTTTCTGGTTGGCAGGGTCCATGCGCCAGAGCCTGCGAAGGACCGACTCGGGGTTTTCCATTTGCCATTGAACAAGATCTTCGGGTTTAAGGTTCATTTCCTCTAGCGTTGAGGTGACGGTGCCGTCGAGCTGAGAAACACGGTCGGCTACGGCACGCTCCCGGCTCCATTCGGAGACGGCATCCACCGGGGAATTCTCCGGGCGCTCTCCTTGGAAGGTGTGGACCAGGGCTAAAGCTGCGCACACCATGGCGACCGCCGGGACAATATCCCTCAGGAGTCTTCGGGTCAAAAACCCGCCCCCTTCAAAATAGGGTCACCCCTATGAGCTTTCGGGGTGCTTTTATACTGACGCGGGTATTATAGACACAAATCCGCGAAAGGCAAGAATAGTATACAATCATTTCAATTACCGGGGTCGAACGGGGAGGCGAAAACCATGGAAATGAGGGCTTTTCCAGGCGACAGGCCCTACAGAGTCACCAGGAAAGGAGAGGTCAAAAAGACCTCCTGGCCCGGCGGGACCACCAGTCAACTCTTCATTCTCCCCGGGGACGCCGACCTGGGGAAAAGGGACTTCACCTTCCGGGTCTCCACGGCCTCGGTGGATGTCGAGAGATCGACCTTCACCCCCTTCGAGGGCTTCGACCGGATCATCATGACCATCGACAATGACCTCGCCCTGTCCCATGACGGCGGCGAAGAGGTCACCCTGAAAAAGTTCGAGCCCCACCTTTTCGACGGCGGGGCCGAGACCAGGAGCCGGGGGAAGGTCCGCGACTTCAACTGCATCATGGACAGGAAAACCTGCCGCGGGGAAATCACGGCCATGACCCTGGCAAGGGGCAGCGTCCTATACCCCCGCAAGGGCAACTACGGGGCCGGGTTGGAACTGGAAATAATCTACTGCGCCGCGGGCAGGCTCACCTTCCGGTACGGCGAAACCGAGGAGCGCCTCGACCAGGGCGATGTCCTGGCGATCGACCACGGCCTCATGGATAGCCGTTACCGCCTCTCCAACGAACAGGACCAGCCCTGCGACCTGGTGGTCACGCTGATCCGGTCCGTGCCCCCTGTTCAAGTTGCCCGCCAAGCCCCTCACGAACCGTGACAGGGCGATGATCTTCATCGGGCGGAATGACCTATCCGAGGGCTATTCTCACCGCCGGCCGACCCCGGGCATGCTTGGGCGGCGTGGAACGGACGGGATCGGTCTCAAGGCGGAACCGGCCCCATTCATCTGACTCAAAGCCCTTCATGAAGCCTTGGGTCCGCTTGACAGGGTCCCTGACCCCGCTTTTAATAGTGCTGTTCAAAGAGGAGTTCCAGAGCGCCCCATAACCTGGGCAAGGGAGGGATGGTTTTGAAAAAGGCCCTGGTATTTTTCACCCTGTTGACATTGTTGGCGGCCTCGCCGGCTTTTTCCTTCAATGAACCGGAGGGTTACGACGATTACCGGTGGGGTCAGCCCTTTTCGGAGTTCCAGGACCTGTCGGACCACGAGGGGAGTGACGAGGAAGAGGGGCAACTGACCTCGGCCCGCGCCGACAGTGTCGCCAGGACCTGGAAGGGCCTCAAATTCATTGAAAGCCCCCTTTTTCTCTTCAGGCAGCTCAGGTTTGAGGGTTTCCTGGCCGAGGGACGCCCCGGGCGGGCTGAATGGGAGACCTGGTGCGAAGTCCTGGAGAGGGAGCTGGGGACCCCGTCTCGAGGCTCGGACGAGTTGAACTACGTGAGATGGGAAAGTGACCGCCATTGGGTGGAGATAGTCCACAACCCTGACGACGAGAGCAACCTGGTCTCCGCCGGGGCGTACCTGGAGGGGCTGGATGGCGGGGAGTCATGCCCGCTGGCCCCGGAGGATCCCTTCGAAAATGGGTTCAAGGGCCTCAAGTGGGGGGCCAAGTCCTACGGAACGGTCAATATCCAGTTCATCTCTCGGGATCACGACCTGAATATAAGTTACTACCTTGGACAAAGGGACCTCGAAGTTTCAGAATTGGGCGGGATCCCCATGAAGAAGGGCGCTTTCCTGTACGGTTTCATAAACTCCACCTTCTCCATGCTGAGAGGTACGGCCCTGTACAAGGACAGGGAGGCCTTTGAGGGGCTGAAAGCATTTTTTGAGAGCTTTCTCGGCCCGGTCGATACCTATTCGCCGAATGTAAATAGTTTGTGGGAGAGAGATCGGTACAAAGCCTTCCTTTATAGGGAAAAAGACGGGTCTGTGGCTTTCTGGCTCGTTAACAAGGAGTACCACCGGTAAGACCTGGGACCTTCCGCCGTGTTCGTATTGAGGGGAGCGGAGAATGCTCCGCTCCCCCCGATCTTACAGGTTGAAATGCTCAGGTGCCCTCGAATATCCAGGTACGAGCGAGAGGATGTTAAGGTTTCTCCGGCTCTTGTTCCTTCTCCGGGTCGGCGGGTTTCCTCGCGCGCCTGAAACCGACCATGTAACCCCGGGTGTAGATCGGGTGGTCGGGCGGGGCAGGTTCGATAGAGAATTTTTTCCTTTTCCAGGTCACTTCTGGCTCGTTCATGTCGGCACCTCCTTTTTCCTGGTAAGCTCCCTAGGTACCTAAACTCAAGGATCTTTCTGTTTTTGTCGGCCTCACCTCGCTCACCTTGGAGGATAAAAAAAGGCCTCTCCAAGGGAGAGGCCAAAACACACAAGCCCGGACTCCGGATATGAACCTCCGGAATACCTTCTCCCCTTATCATCCCAACCCTTTTTTAGGGTTTTCTGGTATTGGCACCTTGCGTAAAACTGCAGGTTGCCGGGCTTCATCGGGCCAGTCCCTCAGCCGCTCTGGATAAGAGTTTCAGTTGTTAAGGTTCGAATAAATCATACCATAAGTCAGTTGGAAACCAACGGTTTCCTTATTTTACTGGATCGGACAGGGGCTTGGTCCTCAAAAGTGCTTACATTACCTTTTCCGCCGGGAAAGTGATCCCTTACCTGTTTTGCAACATGCAGTCAAACTATAGTTTGACTGCATAAGTCCGTAACCTCTAATATTGGTGTTCTATTCCGCTTGTTATCAAAAAATTTCATGCGTAGATGCGGGTTATTACTGTGATGGAGAGCATTTCAAGTTGATATGACTAATATATCACTTGGCTGTATGAATAAAATCCACCTCAATAGATTTTTAAATTCTTTAAAAAAGAAAGGGAGGAAGCATTATGGAATCAAATGCAGGCTTGAGATTAAAGAATCGACTAAAGAAACAGGAAATTTTGATTGCCCCGGGTGCCCATGATGTGCTTACTGCGCGAATTATTGAATTAACAGGATTTGATGCTGTTTATATGACAGGGTATGGTACTTCGGCGAGCATAATTGGACAACCTGATGTAGGATTGCTCACTCAAACAGAAATGGTACAACGAGCTCTCAATATTGTTGAATCCGTTAAAATACCAGTAATTGCCGATGGTGATGATGGCTTTGGTAATGCCATTAATGTCCAACGAACGGTTAGGTTGTATGAAAGAGCAGGTGTGGCCTGCCTTCAAATTGAAGATCAAGTTTCCCCCAAAAAATGTGGCCATATGTTAGGACGTGAGATTATTCCACCGCAAGAAATGATAGGCAAAATCCACGCTGCGGTAGATGCCAGGAATAATACAGATTTTATGATAATGGCCCGAACTGATGCCAGAACACAATATGGTATTGACTACGCGATTGAAAGAGGGAAGGCTTACGAAGAAGCTGGGGCCGATATTATTTTTATTGAGTCACCCGAAAGTATCCATGAAATGAAAAAAATTACTTCATCTTTTGATGTTCCAGTATTGGCTAATATGATTGAGCATGGAAGAACTCCGCTTATGGATGCTCCAGCACTTGAAAAAATTGGATATGATCTGGTTATTTTTTGTGTTTCTTCGACTTTTGTTGCAGCTAAATCTATTCATGAACTAATGAAAACATTGAAAAATGAAGGGACTACCGCAGGATGCGTAAAAGATATGATTACCTTCGAGGATTTTAATAAATTAATCGGTCTGCCTGAAATTCGAATCCAAGAAAGAAAATATTTTACCGGACGTTCCTTTTAAGCTGTCTCTAAAAAGGAACGTGCCTTCTCTTATTTTAGAGATAAGAAAAATATAAGTGAATTCTCCACAATTTTTATCAATTCTTTGGTTTAAATCTACCATTTCTTTTTGGGAGGGCATAAATGAAAAATCTTTTTGATGAAACTCAAATAGGGGAAATAGTACTAAAAAACCGTTTTGTTAGGAGTGCTACATGGGAAAGACTCGCCAATGAGAAGGGAGAACCAAAAGGAGATCTTTTTAGGGTTTACGAGGATCTTGCGATAGGGGATATCGGTTTAATAATAACGGGACTCTCTTCAATTATTGAAGGAGAACAGCCGCATCCCGGTATGATGGGCATTTATAATGATCGTTTCCATGGGACATACAAAAGGCTGACCGAGAGAGTTCACGAACTGGGCGGCCAAATAGCAATGCAGATCGGTTATGGGGGGACAAGGACCCATTTTCAAACCGAAAAAAGAATTATTTGGGGTCCTTCAGAAATACCAGAATTGAATACTGGGGTTGTTGCAAAGGAAATGTCCTTGGAAGACATTACCACCCTGATACAGGCATTTGGAGATGCAGCAGGCAGGGTCAAAAAAGCCGGGTTCGATGGAGTTCAAGTTCATGGTGCCCATGGATACCTTTTAGGACAATTTTTAAGCCCTTATCATAACCGGCGCCTTGATCAATATGGCGGTACCATTTCTAACCGCGCGCGCCTTATTCTCGACGTATATTCCGAAATTAGATCTAGAGTGGGTTTTTCCTTTCCGGTTCTGATTAAGATCAATTCAAGTGATTGTATATCTGAAGGATCCACGCTCCAGGATTGTTTGTACACCTGTAGGGAATTGGTCAAGATGGGGATAGATGCCATAGAATTAAGTGGAGGAGTAAAATTGGCAGGGAATCCCTACTCCCCCGTGCGTTTCGTTGCTTCGGAAGCAGAAGAAGCCTATTTCGCTAAGGAAGCAACAGCAATAGCGGAAGAACTTGATATTCCAGTTATTCTCGTGGGTGGATTGCGTTCACTGAATGTAATGCAACGGTTGTTAAATGATACAAAAATAGACTGTTTCGCCATGTCAAGGCCATTCCTTGCGGAACCTAAATTAATTGCAAGATGGCGGTCCGGAGATTATTCAAAGTCAAAATGTCTTTCTTGTAACCAGTGCAAGACTGACAGTGGGAATTATTGTAAAGTTTTTAAAAATAAAAAGATTTGAGTCGATTTTTAAGGAATGCTTGAATTGAGATAATTTAAGGAAGCTGCAAAGATAATCTTCCACCCGTTGGGTGGATAGAAGTAAGACTTCTTTCCTTTTTCCTCTTGCAGATTGGTTCCTGAGTCCATAGGACCAACCTTATCGTTATGCATTTATCCAACGGGACCTTGAAACCTAAAGCGGCAGTCGCGATTGTATTTTATATTTTAATAATATAAAGAGGCATTTTTTTAAATTTGTTTACATTACCTGGCTCGAATTTATTTTTTTACGTTATCACAAATTTTTTAATTCGCTAATACCTAGCTCCATAAGTTTCTCCTTGCGAGGAATTCCAGTTTGGTCCCATCCCATCATCCCGTAATGGAGAGATTTGACAATTGAAAATTCATTCTCGCTGATGGAACTACCTTTGAAAGCACCCTCCGAGAGTGGCTCAGACAATCTCTTCGGTAGAACGTCATCAGTCGCTTCAAGCCCCATTTTAAGGTTGAAAAGGCGAGCAGCATTCAAGCCGCGCTCACCCATTTTCATGAGTTCCCAAAGGCTTGTTTCCCAGCCCAATGCGGACTTTACCAAATAATGCATCTTGAATACGGGGAAATAGCTCCTTGGTCCAAAAACAAAGTAACAGCCCCCAAGATGATTTAAAACCGCCCATGAAAACCATAAATAAATTACTGCTCTTACCTTGTCTGCATTCAGGCTTAAGGGGTTCATCGGATCTAGGACTCCTAAAGATTTGAGATTTTGCATGGGTAGGCCTTCAGGGTAAACAAAAAGCGGATCGTGGGCAAATTGCATATGGTCGGCTCCAGTCGGGGAAAAAGCATATCCTAAAGCAACCCCCTTTTTCCCCCTTGGATCATGCATAGGAAGTTCTTGGCCTTTAACGGCAAGGGTAAAGTTATTGCTTCCTTTTCCCAATTTTTGGGCAGCTCTGACGGATCCTTCGGCTAGAAGGTCTCCAATACCTTGGCGACTTGCGATCTTGTCAAGTAAATCCAACATTCCTTCCGCATCGCCAAAACCATTGATGCCGGACTCTTCCTTGGTGATTACACCCTCTTCGACACATTCCATGAGCCAGGCTATGGTCATCCCAGCGGAAATGGTGTCTATCCCGTGACGGTTACAGATTTCGTGGCCCTTGGTGATCGCGTGGAGGTCATCAATGCAGCAGACCGATCCCAAAGCCCCAAGAGTCTCGTATTCTGGTCCGCCATAGGCGGGATCAGTATCATATTTTCCTCCTCCGACAATTCTTTTGCATCGTATAGGACAAGCGAAACATCCAAATTGGCCTTGAAGCATTGTCTCTGTCATGGTTTTGCCACCGATTCTGGAAGCGCCTTCGAAGGAGGACCTTTTAAAATTCCGTGTGGGTAGTAATCCATCCTTGTTGTTTGCTTCTACACCGACGGAGGTTCCAAAAAGATGGAGGTTCCAGGAAAGGGGTTCGTCCTTCCATCCAGAAAAAGCTTTCTGCATCTCACGGAGAAGTTCGGTTTCGGTGGCATCAATAGCTTTGGGATAAGGCGTAACAAAGGCCTTAATTTTCTTGGATCCCATTACGGCTCCCATGCCTGTTCTGCCGTTTGCATGATGAAGGTCGTTGAGAATACAGGCATACCTCACGAGGTTTTCACCAGCAGGGCCAATCAAAATAGCTGTGATATTTCCATGTTTTTCTTTAAGTTTTTCGAGGGTTGGTCCAGTCTCGAGATTCCAGATGTTCGAGGCGTCATAGATTGCCACTCTGCCGTTTTCGATCCAGAGGTAGACAGGTTTATCTGAAGAGCCAGTTGTGACTATAGCTTCAACTCCCTGTTTCCTGATTCCGGGACCGAAGTATCCACCGGCATCACTCCCGCCGAACCCTCCTGTAAGAGGGCTCTTTGCATACACTCCGTAACGGCATACTCCGGGAAATCCGAGTCCGTTTAAGAGGCCAGAGGCCACAATCATTACATTCTCAGGGCCGAGAGGGTCTGTGTCCCGATTGATTTTTTCGAGCATGACAGGAAGTGCGAGCCCTCTCATGCCGCCCCATTTACGGGCGTACGATTCTGAAAGCGTTTCCGAGGTAGTCTCCCCTCTGGTTAGATCTACCCAAATCCTCTTGCCCTTCCAGAAAGACATCAAGCAACCTCCTTTTATTTGGCAAATCCATTCATATGTGGCGAGATACGGTTTTCGCCGGAGCACATTCGATTATTAGGAAGTATCATATCAAAAAACCTGCATACTCTATGGGCGATCTCAGGAGAAGAATTCGGGGAGAAAATCGAAGAAGTATGTCGAAAGCCAATATTTCGCGATTTCTTCGCTTCTTAGGGCATTTCCTCTCCCCATGAATTTCAAACTTGAACTTGACAAAAGCGATCCAGTAGGAAAAAATGTTGTTTGATGTTCTATAGAGGAGAAATGTGTTCTCTGTTGGCTAACATAAAGGGTATTGGACATCCTTGATTTACTGAATTTCAATATTCTTTTTCTGAGGCGAAAAATGAAAAATTTTGAGAGAACATCCGATCCGGGCCGAAATTCATGTTGTCAATTACTCCGCAAAAACAACCCATCTCTGGGAAATTTTAGTGAGATTCTAGTTGCCCCCTCATTCTTTCCGAGAAAACAAACAACGGAAAAGTGTGAATTCCCTCGCTCCACAAAATATGGAAAAATCCCAATTAGGATTTATTTTGAAAGATCCCTAAGTTTTAATTTTTGATTATCATTTAGGGCTAAATTACCTAGTGGAAAGAAATCCTATTCAAAGGGGGCAAGTGAAAGGTAAATACGTTACGGTTCCAGCTCGACAAATTTAAAGGAAAGGGAGCGGATGACAGTGTCTAAGGAAAAAGCAAGGAAAATTCACCAGGAATCGATAATTGTTGATGGACTGGGTTATTCTCAGAGATCATATTATTTTGAAAATTTTGTTGACAGTATGATTTCTGTTGGTGTGGCAGCGGTTAATATGACGGTTGTGGGTTCTAATGACACACCAGCTGTCGGTTTAGTGAAAGTGGAAGAATGGAACAAGATGATAGAAAAACGCAATGACAAAATGCTTTTGGTCAGAAACGTAAAAGATATCGAAAGAGCAAAAAGGGAAAAGAAAGTCGGAATAATGATGGGAACCCAAGATGGAACCATTATCGGGGATGATGTCAACTTTCTTGGAATTTACAAGAAATTAGGGATGACCATTTTCCAACCCACTTATACATGGCAGAACCTCATTGGCGAGGGATGTGGGGAGAGGACCGACGGAGGCCTTAGCTCTTTCGGTATAAAAGTAATCGAGGAAATGAACAATCAGGGGATGCTAATTGATCTTTCTCACTGTGCCTACCAGGTCACCATGGATGCCATCAAGTATTCGAAGGCGCCAGTGGTGTTTACCCATACAAATCCGAGAGCTTTATGCGACCATGCCAGGAACAAAACCGATGAACAGATAAAGGCAATGGCTGCAAAAGGAGGAGTAATGGGCATTTGTTCTTACATGCCTCTTCTTACGAAAGACACCAGGCCGACTTGGGATGAATTTGTCAATTGCATCGATTATGTAGTGAACCTCGTAGGCGTTGACCACGTGGCCATTGGATCGGACTTTTCCCTTTGGACCAAAGAGGAATATGACGCTTGGCTTGTCGGTAACCCGAACCTGAAACCGGCTGGCCCCCAGGATGGCTGGACCTGGAGAAATATTTTCGTAAATGATGATGGCATTGTCGAATATGATCAGGTGTTTACTATTACCGAGCTATTGCTTGATCGCGGTTATTCAGAACAGGATATCAAAAAGATTTTAGGCCTTAATTTTATGAGGGTTCTACAGGATGTATTAGGATAATTTTTTTACTAGCAGCAAATCGAATAATCCTTTAAAAAAATTTTATTCAGAAAGGGGACTCATGAAGGCTTTTTGGTAACAGGTTTCTCTCTTTGTCCTTTATCACGTAATTAAAGACCTGGTGAGAAAAGGGAGGGAATGTGAATGTTTCAGTGGAAAAGGAGTAAGGGTGTTTTCGTCGCGCTAATAGCCTTGTCTCTTTTGGTTGGCCTGTTTGCACAATCTGCTTTGGCTGCCAAAAAGGTTATAACTTGGAATTACCATACCGCCTATGACAAAAGCTATTTCAACGGCGGTAGCCATGTACAGGCCTGGGCGGACAGGGTGTGGGAAGAAACTAATGGGCAATTGAAAATCAATATTTATTATAATGGTACCCTGGGTTATAGGGGCGACGAAATAATGGCTGCCCTGCGTGACGGGCTTCTGGAATCCGCCGAGTTTTCCGCCGCTTTGAATAAAGTGGAAACTGGAAGAGAGTGGTGGAGTTTTAACGACTTTTACGCTTTGTTTGATAATTGGGAACAACTTCTAGCTGTCGACAAAGTGGCTAACCCGATCATGGAACAAGAAATAAAGGAGTTCGGCGGTGTGGTTCCGCTGGCCTTTTTCCCTTGTGGTCCCAAGGTCGGATTTGAAGGAATTTGGATGAACAAGGAAATTAAAAAGTGGAGCGATTTTAAGGGCACAAAAATAAGGATCTTTTTCGACCTGGCTAGGCGCTACGTTTTTGATGAATTGGGATTTGCCACAATGTTTTTGCCTGGTCCTGAGACCTATCAGGGTTTGCAGACAGGACTCGTGGATGGCGCTATCCAGAGTGAGCAAGCTGGCTACACCAACAATTACTATGAAATAGCCAAATATTTCTATGCATTTGAACCCATCATTGGCAGTTGGTGGGGATTACTCTGCAGCCAAAAAGCTTTCGACGCTTTGCCGGAAGATGTCCAGGCGGGTTTAATTAGGGCAAGTCAAGAGCATAAAAGGTTCCTTGAGGAAGAAGTATGGCTGAATCAGTCCGATTTCTGCCCCGGACCTGGTGGGATCTTATCGGCAAAAGATTGCATAAAGTTTTTCCAGAGTAAGGGAAATGTAATTGTCCGGGTTCCCCTCCTCATGAAAAAGATCCAGGATCAGAACATGATAGGACTTAAGAAGTGGATAGATAGCCTTGACGGGTATAACGCCGAAAAGGCCAATTTGATGCTGGAAACCCTGCTGAAAGCAAAACAGGACTATCCGGGGTTGAATCAACCTGCGTTCATGTCTCTGGATGAATGGGTTATTGAGGATAAATAATTACTCCTGGAATAGAAATAAGGGGAAAAAAAGAAACCTGTTTTGATTTGAGAGCCACGGCAACATGGACATACTCGCATGACCATACTTTGTTGCCGTGGCCTTTCTTAATTATCATCAATTGCATGAACAGAAATATACAAAGGGGAACAGCAGAATTTAGAAAAGTTCAAGATTTACTTATGAAGGAACAATAATATTATCTTAAAAGAGTTTTTAATGTTATTGCTTCTAATATAATTCACTCTGTCAATCAAGATCTTGAAATGTTTTTTATGCCATTAAATGTGAGCAGGATTCGTAAATTTAAGTAAACTTCGGACGATAGTACTTGATAGTAACAATATCAGGACCTTGACAGTCGTATCTGTTTCCTGTGGATAAATCAGGCTTTTATGGCCTTTTGACGATTGTAACAAGGACTTCGGAAAGCAGTTTCGTCCCGTTGCCTTATCTTCGGTTTTTTCCCCTATATTCTGGGATGCTATGCCCCTCAAGGAGCAAGAGTAGCACCCTCCTGAACATGTAAAGGTTCGACAATGCAAAAAGAACATGGATGCCGTTGGTGTTCTTCGCAAGACCCTTGTAGCGAACCTTCCTGTATCGGGATATGTTCTTGCCACACCGAAGACGTGCTCCACCCTGACGCAGGTCTTGGAAAACATGCTGTTCCTTTCTTTCTCATCTTCCGTGAGCTTCCTGTTTCTGGTGGGCCTTCTGTTCGTGTTATCCGCGTTCTTCGTCGAAGCCGGGGTATTGATGGCGGTGGCGTCAACGATGCTACCCTCGGAGAGTCTCATACCGCTGGATTCAAGGTGGGCGTTGACCTCCCTGAAGATTCTCCCGCCAAGGTCATGGGCCTTGAGAAGGTAGCGGAACTTGCAGATCGCCCTTTCGTCCGGAACTCACCTCTTTGCCGAGGTCTATCCCAACAAACCGTCCTATGGACCCCATGTCGTAGGACGCTTCTTCGGCTCCGGGGTCGCTGAAGTTGAAGTGAACTCTGCAGGAAATGGATCCGAAGCATCCGTTCCAGCCCTAGGGGAGATCTGCCCCTTCCCGACTTGAGATAGTAGGGTTCTACGAGGGCGCAGAGTTCCTTCCAGGGGCCGACCTGTTCCATCTCGGCCAGAAACTGCTCCCGCCTTATGGGCTTTTTGTACTTCTCGAAGGTCATGGCGTTGGCAAGTCTTTTCTGACCCTTCAAGCAGGATCAGCTCCCCGGAGAATGGTATGTCCGAACAAAAGACTGGAATGGACAAACCAAGGCTGTCACAACCATATTTTACTAGACCCAGGTCCGTTTCAAGAGGCCTTTTTCAGAAGTTACTTAAAAAAGGATTTTTGTGAGATTGAAGAGGAAATTAACAAGGAATAGCGTGATTTCCGAAGGTTTTGACTTTTTCTGAGAAGTTAGTGAAAGGAGTGATCATGGTGAATTCGTTTTCTAAATCACTAAAGAGAATGAGGCAAATACTTAGGGAAATATCCATAGCTGCGATGGTTATATTAATTGCGATGTTGTTTATTGAAAGTATAGTAAGAAAATTTATTGGGGTTTCTCTTTTTACGGTGAACGAATATGGCGGAATGGGTATGTATTTGTTTGTTGTTTTGAGCATAAGTTATCTTTACGAAATCGATGCTCATCTATCCTGTGATTTTGTAGTAAACATGTTGCCTGAAAATGTCCGGGAAAAAACGAAAATACTAAACCACCTCTTGACAATTATATTTGCGACCTTTTGCTTCTATATCTGGTATAGGTTTCTTTTTTTCTCGTCTTTCAAATTGGGCAAGGCGTACAGAATGACAGGAATTCTGGAGTGGCCTTTTCATCTTCTTGCCTTGATCAGCTGGGGCATGCTTGTATTGACCGCGTCGGAAAAGTTTATTTCAGGCGTGGTGACAAACAGAGAAATTTACCCGAATTAACAAAAGGGGTGAAGAGACATGGCATTGTCGCCATTGATTTTGTTCCTTATTTTCGTAGTTTTCTTCCTCGTTTTACTTTTTATTGGCTGGCCCATCGCTTTTTCCATGGGTACCGCAGCAGTAGTAGCGTACTTGTTCTCGGGGGGAAGTTTGTGGGGAAACTTCGCGATACTTACATACAATGCGATGTTTAACTACAACTTGTTAGCATTGCCGATTTTCGTATTAATGGGATATTTGCTAATTTATGGAGGGTCAACCGATAAACTGTACAATGGTATTACGCCACTGATGGAACGATTAACCGGAGGATTAATTTATTCCAATATAGTGGCAAACGTTATTCTTGGTGCCTGCTGTGGTTCAACAATTGCAGCTACGAGTGCCATGTCTACCGTTGCAATCCCTGAATTATCCAAACGGGGTTATAAAAAAAGCATTTCTTACGGTTCATTAGCATCGGGAGGATGTTTGTCCGCTTTGATCCCTCCCTCGGTAGGAATGATTCTTTTTTGCTCAATCACAACAGTATCATTAGGCAGTTTATTCATAGCTGGCATTGTACCGGGGTTGATTTTGGCAGCTTTCTTCATTTTAGTCAGTTACTTTTGGGTTATATTAGATCCTAGTGTTGTTCCGCCTAAGTCAGAAAAGGAAAAAGCTATAACGGAAGATTTTTTCTTTGCCTTCAAAAATCTATGGGCGCTGATTCTTTTAATTGCAATAATTCTAGGTGTGATTTATTTCGGTTTTGGCACACCAACTGAGGCTGGATGTTTTGGTGTAGTAGGGGCTATTGTCCTTAGTGTTGCAAATAGGAAGCTTACCTGGGAAATGTTAAGCAAATCTCTCCTGTTGACTTGCAAGGTAAGCGGAGGTTTGCTTTTGATAATTGCGATGGCTTCGACTTATGGTTTTGCCCTAACGGCTCTGGGATTGCGTGATTTCCTTTTGAGCGCTTTGGAGGTTTTGCCAGGACCGCCTGTGATTCAAATGCACATAATATTCTTGTTCCTCTTTATTTTGGGGATGTTTATGGATAGCGCGGGCATTATAATGGTCATGACTCCCATTTTGTTGCCCTTCGCTGTAAAATTGGGTTTCCATCCAGTTTGGTTCGGAATATTTTTAATGTTGAGTGTGCAATTTGGGAATATCACACCTCCCGTTGGAGTTACTTTGTTTGCTGTACAATCCATTTCGGGAGACAGCATTAAAGAAATTGCCAGAGGATGTTTACCCTATTGGCTTTCTTTCCTTTTCTCTGTCATCGTATTGATTTTGTTTCCAAGTTTAGCCACCTTGCTAAATTTTTAGGAATAGTCGGAAGTCCCCCAGGGTAACCTGGGGGACTATTTTGGCTTGCAAGAAAATGTATATGAGTTAAAGCGCTGGTATGACATGATGTTTATGAGATAGGGTTCCTTTAAAAGCTTGCTCTCTTCGCCTGGGCTGCTCGCCCTGTCACCAACACCCATATGATGATTCTAAATTTACATTCAGATTCCCGCACGTGGATATTATCCTGAGGTGAAGTCTTGTTAACGGACGTGGCATTCTTTGTTCAGGACCAACCTGGACGGGGGTGCCGGCCGCGACAAAGCTAAAGGAGCATCACATCATGTGTGCGGAAGAACTTGCGAACCACGCACTGGGGAAAAAGTTTTGCAAAAGTGGAGAATTTCGACTTGCAAAAAACATGTCAATGGACAAGCGCTGTTATCAATTTACATCCAGTTCCTAAAGGACCAGGTGTTTTTCTTAGAGTTTTTACCCACGGCCTATTCCTATTCTATAAAGAGGGTAAAATTCTGGATCGCCTTTTTTCGATGGTTTGGACAAAAAGGCGCCGGTCTTTGCCCCCTGGTTGGAGTCATCCCGGGTCTATCAAGATAAAAGGCGAATATGGGGTGCCTGCCCTCCTCAAGATCACAGGTTGAAAAGGCTATCACCGATTTTAATGAAAAGTATCCTGTAAACGAAGGGTATCCCCGTTTTGTAGAACTCCACGTATTCAGCGAAGTCGGGGGGGACTGTCACCAACACTCATATGATGGATCTAAATTTACATCCAGATTCCCGCACATGGATACAATTTTGAGGTGAAGTCTTGTAAACGGATATGGCATTCTTTGTTCAGGAAGAACCTGGACGGGGGTGCCGGCCGTGGCTAAGCTAAAGGAGCATCACATCATGTGCGCGGAAGAACTAGCAAACCACAAAAGCATCAGGGATATAGCGTCCACCTTTTGCGTGGACGAAAGCACCTTGAGATACAGGCTCGAACGGCATCGGACAGGAGCCGTGGATGGCAGATCGCTCCAGGAGGAAGCGTGCGCTCCCTTCCGACCCCTTGTCCTCGAGTGGATACAGGAGCAGGAAGGGCAGGAGCGGCCGGAATCCGTTCAGGCATTGTATGAGAGACTCTGCGCGGACCACGGGTACACGGGGAGGTATA
>Ga0255347_1000062_pt1 | contig 194928 bp, 147 predicted proteins | sample wastewater_treat_2_FD_192479 | JGI IMG/M metagenome (GOLD analysis project Ga0255347, IMG submission 192479) | Wastewater microbial communities from Lulu Island WWTP, Vancouver, Canada - plant24 | ecosystem: Engineered > WWTP > Wastewater > Unclassified | place: Canada: Vancouver, British...
ATAACCTACCCGCCTATTTTTGAACAATTTCGCAACTTATGGCATAAAATTCTTTTACCCCGCGCCAATAGCGCAATGTAGTGAACAATGAACGATCAAAAAGACATCTTCAAAGTGTGAATTGATTGAATCCAAAGAAAATCAGTTGATTATAGATTTTTTACCAAGCTCTATTTGAATATTCGTGCTTGGTTGCTGAACAAGGTTAAACTATTAGTAGCTAAAATTACTTTTCGTAATTAACACAAATATTTACTCCTGAAAATAGACCCTCTTCACCCGTTTCGAAATTGATGACATCACTTCGTACGGTATTGTATCCATCGCTTTAGCTAACTGATTCAGCATTTTACTGCTATTAAAAATTATAACTTCTTCTCCCTCTTTTACATCTAATCCGGTAACATCTATCATACACATATCCATACACACATTGCCGACTATCGGCACGAGGGTATGTTTTACCATAAGCTGCCCACGCCCATTGCTAAGCCGCCGGCTTAAACCATCGGCATACCCAACAGGGACAACTGCAACAACCATATCCTCCTTAGCAACCCCTACCCTATTGTAACCTACCGTTTCACCTTTATGAACAAATTTTATCTGCGAGATGATTGACCTTAAAACAACAACATTTTCCAAATATGCCTGCTCCCGCTCAAACGGAGAAATACCATAAAGGCCGATGCCAAGCCTTACCATTTCAAATTGAGCATCAGGAAAAGTAGTTATTCCTGCCGTATTAAGTACATGCCTCAAAACAGGATAACCAATTGAATTGATAATCGAGTCGGATTTGTTTTCAAATAACTTGATCTGATGACGTGTAAAATCAGAATGTTCAGGCATATCGGTTGAAGCCAGGTGAGTGAATATAGATTGTACATACAGCCGTTTATTAGCCACAATTCTTTTTATTAACTCAGCTACATCTTCTTCACAAAATCCCAATCTGTGCATACCTGTATCCAACTTGATATGGATCTTAACAGGTTTACTCTTTGAAATGATGTTGCGCCGTATGGCGCTTTCGAGGATATTGAGAATGCGGATACTGTATATTTCGGGCTCCAAATTATAACTTATTATGCTATCCATACTCTCTTCATCAGGATTCATCACCATTATAGGTAATGTTATTCCAAATTTACGAAGCTCCACCCCTTCGTCGGCGTAAGCTACCGCCATAAAATCAACTTTGTGAAATTGAAGTGCATTTGCAACTTCGAAACTCCCAAGCCCATACGAGCCTGCTTTAACCATAGCCATTATCTTTGTTGTTGGCTTGATCAATGAACGGTAATAATTCAAATTGTGAATGAGGGCGTTGAGGTTTATCTCAAGCACTGTTTCATGAGCTTTTTGTTGAAGCGCCTGACCTATTTTTTCAAATTCGAACACCCTGGCGCCTTTCAGCAAAATCCCTTCATCATGAAAAAAAATAGAAGAAAAGGTTTTAAGAAAATCATCCGTTGACAAAAAGAATTCCGATTGCATTTCAAATTGCTCCGACTGCCGGCTTATGGTCGGACCAATGCCTATCAACCGCTTGATCTGTTTCTGTTTCAACATCTCTGCAATTTTCCGGTAAAGAAAAAACTCACTTTGGCCACTTTGCAACATATCCGACAAAATCACGGTTTTATCCTTATGATTTGTATGTTGATTTAAAAAGTCGAGCGCAATACCCAATGAAAGCAAGTCGGAGTTATAGCTGTCATTTATTATTGTACAATCGTTTATGCCTTCAATCAACTCCAATCGCATTGCTATCGGAGTAAGGCTAAGCATCTTTTCAGCTATAACATCCTGATCAACCTCAAGCAACAAGAGTGTAGCCCAACAATGAGTTGCATTTTCCACCGAAGCATTATCAATGAAAGGAATAATAATTGAAATGTTTTTATTCCTAAAAACAGCATCTATCTTTGTTTTACCCTTGTCGCATATTTTAACATCGGTTATTTGTAAATCATTACTTCCTTCCCACCCCCAGGTTAAAAATTTGATATTTTTAAATAAATCAGAAGTAATGACCACCTCGTGTAACTCCTTATGGTCAGTGCAGTAAATCAAAGTTTCCGCCTCTTTAAACAGCGAAAGTTTTTCGGTGATTTTCTGGCGTTTATCAATAAAGTTAGCGCTATGTGCCTCTCCGATATTTGTAAAAATTCCAATCGTAGGCTTGATAATTTGTTGTAATCTTTGCATCTCCATCGGTTCGGAAATGCCGGCTTCGAATATTGCCAACTCATACTCCGGTTCCAACTGCCAAACAGATAATGGCACACCGATTTGAGAGTTATAACTTTTCGGGCTACGGATAACTCTTTTATCTGTAGATAATAACTGGTACAGCCACTCCTTTATAACGGTCTTGCCATTGCTTCCCGTTATTCCTATTACAGGTATATTAAATTTTTCACGATGAGCTGCTGCAATTTCCTGAAGCGCCTGCAAAGAACTTTTTACTAATACAAACACAGCCTTCGGGAAAGGTTTAATGTCAAATTCCGGATTGGAAATGATGAAACACCGCACGCCTTTTTCATAAAGCTCTCCGATGAAGCGGTGTCCGTCGTTGCGGCGGGTCGAAATTGCAAAAAAAGCAGTCCCCTCACCCCTAAATAAGGAGCGGCTGTCAACGAGTATTTCATTAACAGATAACCCTGATAGTTGACCGTTGAGCAGTTTGCCTTTTACAATAGTAGCAATTTCAAAAACGGTGAATCTTTCCAGTAGCATTAAATGATCAGTTTGAATAGAAAATTTTGTTCCTTATTGATAATACGATATAAACGCCTATTCAAGCTGGATATCTTCATCAACTTCGTCCACAAGTTCTGTTTTTTGAAGCGGATTTGCGGTTATTTCGCTATATTGCAGCCGGTTGCGTACAATATCCACAGCAAGATATACTGCTGCACGCATCGAATTTTCATCAGCAATATTTTTTCCTGCAATATCATATGCCGTTCCATGTGATGGCGAGGTACGCACTATTGGTAATCCAGCAGTATAATTCACTCCATCAGCAAAAGCCAATGTTTTGAAAGGGAGCATGCATTGATCATGATACATTGTCAAAATTCCATCAAATGACCGGTAGTTGGTCGTTCCAAAAAAGCCGTCGGCCGGATATGGGCCAAAAACCAAAATTTTACTTTCAAACGCCTCCTTAATTGCCGGAATAATAATCTCTTGCTCTTCAGTTCCAATCAGTCCGTTATCGCCTGCATGAGGATTAAGACTGAGTACAGCAATTTGCGGCTTCCTGATACCAAAGTCCTGAAGCAGAGATTGATTTAAAACATTAATCTTATCTAAGATTAGCTCTTTAGTAAGAGTTTGTGCAACATCTTTCAGAGGTATATGCCCTGTTACAACTCCAATTCTTAATGGTCCACTAATCATCATCATCAGGTAATTGGACAAATTATACCGACTTGCAAAAAACTCGGTGTGTCCGGGAAAGTTAAATTCTTTCGATTGGATATTTTTTTTGTTGATAGGCGCTGTTACCAAAGCATCTATTTCTTTTTTATCAATAGATTCAACGGCTGATTTCAATGAACAATAAGCCATTTCACCGCCAATTTTTGTCATCGCTCCGAGGTCAAGTTTCACCTCCCGTTCAGTAATATTGTAAATATTTGCCCGTCGGGGGTTTGCGGCATCAACACGCTTTATCAGGTTAAAACTAAAATCTTTTACTGTCAACGTTTTGCGATGATAAGAGGCTACTTTAGAATGGCCAAAAACTATCGGAACAATCATTTCATTTATCCGATCGTCTGCTAATGTTTTAATGATGATTTCGTAGCCAATCCCATTTACATCACCATGAGTAAAACCAATGCGTACAGGTGGCAACTCAGGCAGTTTAACTTGTGTATCTTCCATTGATTCAGAATTTTTACAAAGATAGGTGAAATCATCAATAAGGATAAAAATAGCAGCAATCTAATTAAAACATCATCATAAAAAACTCTCGATAGAAAATCTTGGAACGAAAAATTCCCAGGGAGTTTGGATAGCGTAAAAACGAAAATGGAGTTTTGTGTCTCTTCGCAAAACAGACCTCACAAAACCATTGGCGGCGCCTCACAAGCGCCCAACTGCTGTGCTTCGACTTCGCCCAGCAACCATGTTACTTTCGATGGTTGCTGAACTTGTCGCAGTACGGCCTCAGTTACGTACTTCAAATACGCCCCTTTGCACTCAATCTCAGCGCCTTGCATTTAGATACCTATAAGACGCCTTGCAGTTTTTAGTTAAATATTTGTTTTGAGACAGCCTCTGCAAATCCCAACATAAAAAGCTTATCCTACAAATGATTAAAAGAAAAACTATTTCCTAATGATGTTATTATTGAATTAGTCGTTCTGGGAATTATTGTTTTTCCGCCGTTTCTTTTTTGAAGTTTTACCGGCTTTTATATCAAATCTGTGTATATCCCCTTCATCGAGCTGAGTCGCTGCCTCTTCAACTTTTGCTTCTTGTTGTAAGGCATGGTCCTCTAAGGATTTTGGATAGACTCCTTTAAGATTTTGCTCTAAAATCTGTTTTACATTTTCTATAGTTAAAGCAAGCATTTTCGACTGATCATCAAGATACGAATACCACATTATTTTTCTAAAAACATCCGATTTTTGATGAATAGCCTCTCCTTTTTCGGTTTTTAGTTTTATTGAGTTATCTGGGAATTCCTTCAAAGCATCAAGATAAACATCATTTTCAAAATTTAAACAGCATTTTAGTTTTCCGCACTGTCCTGCCAACTTTTGTGGATTCATTGGCAATAACTGCGTACGTGCTTTACTTGTCGAAACCGATGTAAAATCGGAGAGCCATGATGAGCAACAGAGCTCTCTTCCGCAAGAACCTATACCACCTAACCTTGCAGCTTCCTGTCGTACCCCGATCTGACGCATTTCAATACGAACCTTAAAATGGTCTGCTAGCACTTTTATCAACTGCCTGAAATCCACCCTCTCGTCGGCAGTATAATAAAAGACAGCTTTTGTCTCATCTCCCTGATACTCAACATCATTTATCTTCATATCTAAATTTAAATCCCACGCCATCTTTCTCGATTTCAATGTAGCTTCGTTTTCAAGATCAACAGTGTTAACCCATTTTTCAATATCGGCTAAACGCGCTTTACGGTAAATCCTTTTTACTTGCGGAGAATATGGATCAACACCTTTTTTTAGCATCTGAAGTTTAACGATTTCTCCTGTGAGTGACACTATGCCAATATCATGACCTGGCGTCGCTTCCACTGCCACAATATCGCCTGTTGTGAATTTCATATCGCCATGAATACGAAAAAAATCTTTCCGACAATTTTTAAATCTTACTTCAACACAATTAAAAAGAGAATGGTCTTCGGGCAATTGTACATTTTGCAGCCAGTCATGAGCGTTTAACTTACAACATCTGCCTACAAAAATATTTTTATTATCCTGATATAATTGAGGAGCCTGAGAACACCCACGAGTCAAGAATTTTTTATCTATATCGTTATCGGATTTTATATTTTGATTTTCCATTTAATTACTATTGCCAAGAGTTAATATTTATAACTTGTTGAAACTTTACAAAGTTACATGAAATCATTTTATCGTTGCCAATTTGAAAAGTCATCGGTCAAAAATCTATCGAACACACCTTTTAATGCGTAATATTATTTCATTTTAAGCAACTTGACAATCGTTAGCGAAAGGTCGAAAAAAACAAGAGCCGAGTGTACGTTACGTTCAATATGGTTTATGGCTTTATTAAATTCATTAGTAAACATTACGATATTCAGATGATTTACAAATGGTGAGAAATTTTCATAAAACACTCGCTCCTCCTCTGCTATTCTGATATAAGCATATTTGGTATAGTTGAGCGCCAGACTGTTCCTAATAGCTACAAGGCTAAACTGCAAAAAACTTTTATTGCTTTCGCGACCTTCTCTGGCTACCTTTTCGCTAAAATCTAACAATCCCTGTGCATCGAAAGTCCAGCACATTCGCATCCAATCTTTAAAACGATCAAAATTGGCTTTCCTATCTTCGCTCTGATCCAAAAGACTTACTGCTTCGGTAAAACTACCATTAGCTTGCTGTGCAACTTGGTTTGCTATGGGATCGTCAACATTAAAACGTTTTTTAATAGCTTCGGTAATGGCATCATCATCAATTCGGGGGATTTTAACAGGTAAAAGTCTTGACATAATAGTGTTAATAATCTGCTCGGTATGCTCGGCAATCAGCAAAAAGAGTGTTTTATCGGGTGGCTCCTCAAGAATTTTAAGCAACTTGGGAGCAGCTACATAATAGAGTTTTTCCACCATCCAAATAATCATCACTTTGTAATCCGATTCATAACTGGTGTAGTTAAGCGTTTGAATTATCTGGTTACATTCACTTACATTGATAACCGCCTGCTTACGCTCAATTTCAATCTTTTGGTACCAGTCGTTAAGTGTTATATAACCATCGTTTTGCAATAGTAGTTCGCGCCATTCTGTTAAGAAATTACTACTTATAGGTTTTTTCGATTCGTCGCCACCGGCAATCGGAAAGACAAAATGAAGATCAGGATGTATGAGCTTGTTGTACTTATTACACGATGGGCATGTGCCACAAGAATCGCCATTTATAAATTTATTCTCGTCCTTGCAGTTTATAAACTGAGCATAGGCAATAGCCAGTGGCAGCTTACCTACCCCTTCGCCTCCGTAAAAGAGCTGTGCATGCGCAACCCTGTTATTCTTTACAGTTTCCCGAAGTTTCTTTTTCAAATGATCCTGTCCTATTATTTTATTAAATTGCATATCCCATTAAGATCAAATTGCACAAAAGTAACTGAAAAAAAATCGGATAAGCTGGTTTAACTAAATTTGCAAAAAAAATGCTATTAATACGATGTTGCTAAAAATTCATCCTGTAACACCCAGCCCGCGGCAAATCGGTAAAGTTGTTGAATGTCTTTACGATGGCGGAATAATAATTTACCCAACCGATACTGTTTACGGCTTGGGTTGCGATATCTTCAAGTCGAAAGCTATTGAGCGCATTGCCCGCATCAAAGGATTGAAACCTGAAAAGGCAAACTTTTCTTTTATTTGCCACGACATGAGCCAAATAACCGACTTTACAAGGCCAATTAGCAATAATCTGTTTAAATTGATAAAACGAGTGCTGCCTGGGCCATACACCTTCATCTTTGATGCAAACAACACTGTTCCGAAATATATTCAATCGCGCAAAAAAACAGTAGGTATTCGTATCCCTAATCATAATATACCTCTCGAAATAGTGCGTCAGCTTGGGCATCCTATTATGACTACCTCCATACACGATGAAGACGAATTGATTGAATACACAACCGACCCTGAGCTTATATACGAAAAATACAAAGACTTGGTAGATATTGTTATTGATGCGGGGTTTGGAGGTAACGTACCTTCAACAGTAATTGACTGTACTGGCGATGAGATAGAAGTTGTTCGTGAGGGCTTAGGTCCTTTGACAATTTTTTAGCCTACTGAACCCACATAATATCAATGACATAAAACAAAGAAATTCAAAAAAGATTAAAACTGAGTTTGTCAATTAAAAAATTGGAATTACTTTTGCACCCCGTTTTATTCGACTGATTCAGTAGCTCAGCAGGTAGAGCAACGGCCTTTTAAGCCGTGGGTCCTGGGTTCGAATCCCAGCTGGATCACAAGGAAAGCCTTGTAATCATTGTGGTTTACAAGGCTTTTTTTACTCTGATACGTCATCCTCTATTCTTTTAAAAGACTGATTTTTGTAGTGTAAATAGTCGAGCCATCATTTACTATAACCATGTAAAAACCTGATGGTAATCTGCTTAAATCAATTGAAACATAATCCCAAACAGACTGATAAAAAGTTTTTGAAATAATTACTGAACCGACTAAATCAATTATCTGGACAATGATGCAGTCAGTATCTTTTGTTCTGATAAAAAGCTCGCCTTTTGAAGGATTAGGATAAACGTCGGCATAAGAAATTTTCAACTTATTAATCCCGGCGCATACATCAACTGTCAATATCTGTTCATCCGTTCCGGTGCATCCATTTTCATCTTCAAAGGTATAGGTTATTATATGTTCGCCAACACCGGCGGCCTGCGGATCAAATACTCCATGCTGCACGCCGTTTCCTGAATAACTACCTCCTAAAGGATATCCACCTATAAGCCGGAAAGGCGGATCATACTCACAAACAGTATCAATTGGTTGCAGTGTTACCACGGGATTAGCATAAATTTCCACAAAGTCTGTTTCGATAGTCGTATCTGTAAACAATGTATTGGATACTGTTAGCGTAACATCCCATAAGCCAGGCTCAGGGTAAAAAATCAAAGGATTCATTTCGTTTGATGTAGGCGGTACACCTCCTTCAAACTGCCAGTCCCAGTTTGTAATGTTTCCATAGGACTCATTATTAAACTGAATATAGCTACCCTGACAAACCTGATTCACTTCAGCGCTAAAATCGGCTATTAATCCCATATTACAAAACTGAATGTAACTGTCTATACATTCCATTTCTGGTGGGAAACAAATATCAAAATGCATTTTATAATCCGGACAAATGACCAAATAAGTGGGGGTTCCATAATATATCTGTCCATCAATCAAAACGTCAATAGCCTCCCCGGCATTTCCTTCGCTGCCTGCACACGGGTGGCTAACTCCATATTGCGTTTTAAACTCCTCAATCACGAAATTACTGTCGTAACGCGAAAGACCCCAAACGTTCAAATTTCCCATTCCGGAGCCATACCTGATGTACACTTCTTCAATTAATGGAGCATACACCGTGCATGACATTCAGGTAGCCTGAAAAATATCAATAAAAATTGTGTTGCCCTTATCCAACTCATCGTAAAGCGTCCAATTGTAGCCATCCGAATCGGTTATTGTAAAGTTTCCAACAACTTTTAATTCCGTCAAACCATCAGTGGATGTAACCTCAAAAGTCCTGTCCTGAGCAGATACAGATAACATAAACATCAGAAGGGCAATAGCAAAAAATAGTTTTTTAACCATAGCTTGTAAATTGTCAATTAATTTAAAACTTAACAGATTATTAACCAGTACCCTAATTTTGATTTATTAATATTCATTTAGCCTATCTTTGACGTCTAAAATACTGATACTGTAACAGGTTTTAACATGAAAAATATTAATTTGTTCACACTCATTTTATTATCCGTTATAATCTCTTGTACTTCATCGCACAACAATACAAAAATCAAATTTATAGGCGAAACTCAGGGTACTTACTATGCAATAACCTATTTTGCTTCGGATACTTTAATAGCTCAAGTTCAGGTTGACTCGCTTCTCGCTGATTTCGACATGATAGCCTCTATTTGGGAGCCTAATTCGCTTGTTTCCAAAATTAATAGAAATGAAACCGATGAAGCAAACAATCTCCATTTTGAAGAGATGTTTAATATTTCACAAAAGATCTCTGCCGAGACTGAAGGTTCCTTTGATATTACTGTTGGGCCGTTGGTTAATGCATGGGGATTTGGATTTAAAAACAAACAAGATCTTACTAAAGAAATGGTTGATAGTATTATGCAGTTTGTTGGTTATCGAAATGTGAGGTTAGAAAATGGAAAAATCATAAAGGATCATCCAAATATTCAGATTGACCTAAACGCGATTGCTCCGGGATATGCAGTAGATATTTTAGGAAAATATTTTGAATCCAAAGGCATAAAAGTTTATCTGATTGACATAGGTGGAGAAATTATAACTAAAGGTTTAAAACCCAATGGTGAAAAATGGATTGTCGGCATCGAAAAGCCGAGCGAAGAGGCAACAAGCGGGCGAATATTGAAGGCGAAAGTTAAAGTAGCGGATATCGGACTGACAACGTCAGGAAACTATCGAAAATTTTATATTAAAGATGGCGTAAAGTACTCTCACACCATTAACCCTCATACAGGATACCCTGTAACTCATTCCTTGCTTTCGGCAACGGTTTTTGCTAGTAATGCTGCTTTTGCTGATGGGTATGCAACAGCTTTTATGGTCATGGGATTAGAAAAGACAAAACTCTTTTTAGAAAAAAATAAGAATCTCGGAGTTTATCTGATTTATACTGATGAAGCAGGGAACTTAAGAACTTTTACCACACCCGATGTGGAAAAGATGCTTAATGAGCTTTGATCTCCTCAAACTCAATATCTTCATACCGCTTTTTATTGTTACAGCGCTCGTCATCCATTTTGCCGCAAGTGCATGCAATCCGCTTTCCAGTGGTAGGATCAACGCTACCACAGGACTTTTGGAACTCGCCGCCTTTTTTAAGCAACATCTTAATAGCAATGCCAATGAAGGACAGCCCCACAAAGACAATTGAAATGAGGAATACTTTTAACATGACTTTTCTGTATTACGCAATTCTTTAACAAAAGAAAAAAGCTAAGTTTAATCGAATTTTTCAAATAAAACAGACGCTTTAAGCGCTTTGCGTCTAAACTCGGAACAAATCACTGCTGTAGCTACTGATGCATTTAACGACTCGGCAGCAGAGGAAAACGATGGGATAGTTATAAGAAAGTCAACCTTTTCTTTTACTTCAGCAGAGATTCCATGCGATTCGCCCCCTATCACAATTACAGCTTTTTCAGGCAGCTCCTTAGCATAAATGTTAACACCGTCAAGTGTGGCTCCATAAATGGGTATATCCGAACAGTATTTTTGAAAAATTTCCGGTAAAAACCCATAAAACACATTTACTCTAAACAATGAGCCCATTGTTGCTTGTACCACTTTCGGGTTAAAAAGTTCAACCGAATCCGATGAACATATTACGGTTTTAATACCATACCAATCAGCAATCCTTATTATAGTTCCAAGGTTTCCCGGATCAGCAATACCATCGAGCATAAGCACAAGATTGTTAAAGGCCTCCAGGTTTAACGAAGGTTCTGGGATCCTGACCAAAGCCAAAACATCATTTGGTGTTTTCAAAGCGCTAATGCGCTTTAGTTCGGCACTCGATATCTTTATTACTTCAAACTTATCTTTAAAAAATTCACCCCTGTTTTTAACAAACCATTTTTCAGTAGCATAAATAGCTTCAATCCCATAATCTGACCTCAAAAGTTCTGCAACCATTTTATTGCCCTCAACAAGAAAAAGATTGGCCGATTTTCGAAACTTTTGTAAATGTAGCGATCTGATTAATTTTATTTGTGCTGCCGATAACATCTTTTTTATTTGATAACAACAGCAAAAGTAATCTATCTAAAAGAAGTCTTTCAAAAATAAATTAATATTGGCTGAACACTAACGGAAAGAATATGTTTCTTAAATAAAATCAGTTTATAACTAAACACTTTAAACAATGGCAAAAATCACATTAAAAGGTAATCCTATTAATACTGTGGGTAATCTTCCGGTCGTCGGATCAATTGCGCCGGATTTTAAACTTGTTAAATCCGACTTAAGTATATTATCTCTTGAGGATTTAAAGGGTAAGCGTGTGGTATTAAATATTTTCCCCAGCTTAGATACCGATGTTTGCGCAACATCAGTACGTCGCTTTAACGCTGAGGCTTCAAAACTCGATAACACCGTTGTAGTGTGTATCTCCAAAGATCTTCCATTTGCTCATTCACGTTTTTGCGCCACCGAAGGACTAAACAATGTTGTTACAGCATCTGATTTTAGGGATGGAACGTTTGGCATTAGTTATGGTGTTACCATAGCTGATAGCCCGCTTGAAGGTTTGCATTCGCGCGCAGTGGTTGTGCTCGATATTAATGGTAAAGTGAAATATACTGAGCAGGTTCCAGAAATTGCTCAGGAGCCTGATTATCAAGCAGCGCTTGCAGCGCTATAAATTTTGAATATTACCATTTTCTAGTGCTGAATTATTAAGAAAATGGCCAAAGCAGAATAAAAAAATGCCGCTCGGATCGTTTCCAGCGGCGTTTTTTATAGTGATGGTTTAATATCTATTCAGCGTAAACTTCAAATTTAAGTTCGGCTTTTATATCACGATAAAGGTGAACCTTGGCAATGTAATTACCAAGTTCTTTGATATTTTCACCATCAACGTCCACTTTTTTCCGGTCAATATCAAATCCTTTTTCTTTGAGCGCCTCTGCAATTTGTATTGCATTTACCGAACCAAATATTTTGCCTGATGTACCAGCTTTTGCTCCAATCCTTAGTTCTATCTTTTCGATTAATTTTTGGGTTGTCTCAGCATCTTTACGCAGTTTTTGTTCTTTAAAATGTTTTTGTCTTTGTACTTCAGCTAAGATTTTCTTGTTTGTATCGGTAGCCAAAATGGCCATTCCCTTAGGGATGAGATAGTTTCTGGCATATCCATTTTTTACTTTCACAATCTCGTTTTCGTAACCGAGGTTTTCGATGTCTTGTTTTAAAATTACTTCCATGATTTCCTCCTCCTATTTTAGTAAGTCAGCAACGTAAGGTAACAAAGCGAGGTGCCTGGCACGTTTTATTGCTTGTGCAACCTTCTTCTGATATTTTGTAGATGTTCCTGTAATGCGGCGAGGTAAAATCTTACCCTGCTCATTTACAAACTTCAATAAGAAGTTTTCATCTTTATAATCAATGTATTTGATCCCTAATTTTTTAAAGCGGCAATATTTTTTCTTTTTTACATCAACCGCTATTGGGGTTAAAAATTTTATATCGGAATTTTGTTGAGCCATGATGTTAATGTTTAAGGATTAATTAATTTGTTCTTCTTTCACCGGGACTTCATCTTTTGCTTTAGCACGTTTTTTTTCGTTATAAGCAATTGCGTGTTTATCAAGTTTCACAGTAAGAAAACGAATTACACGTTCGTCTCTTTTAAAGGCCAGCTCAATTTCAAAAATCAACTCGCCTTCAGCCTTGTACTCGATTAGGTGATAAAATCCTGTGGATTTCTTTTGAATTGGGTATGCAAGCTTACGCATGCCCCAATGTTCCTCGTAAACAATCTCAGCGCCCTTGGACTTCAACAAGTCCTGGTACTTTCTTACCGTTTCCTTCATCTGTTCATCAGACAAAACGGGAGTTAAAATGAAAACGGTTTCATACTGATTTAACATCTTGTTTTTGTTTTAGTTAATAATAAAATTATAATTTTTAAAGTGGGCGCAAAAATAGTATTATTATTTGTATTTAGATATTCATTTTCATTTTTTTTACAAAATGAGGCCAATGCTTTTAAACAGCTAACGAATAAATCGTACCCAAACCAACGATAACTAACAGAAGATATGATTACTATTCCGGTTTACCGATGAAAAAATCGAATGAAAAGTACGAATAATCAAAAGAATCTAATTCGTTTAAAAGAAGAAAAAAACGTTTACAAATCATGTTTCTTTCCAAAAAATATAAACCTGTAAAAATTGACGAGTACTCTTTTACCTTTAATTTGCGAAAGCAATACTCCAGTTAAAACCAAAGCAATTCCAATAATCTTCTCGGCTTCAAAAACTTCCTTTAAAACAAAAAATGAAAAAAGAGCTGTAAAAACCGGAATCGTATTTGAAAAAAGGCTAGTTTTACTTATTCCAATCTCACGAGCTCCGATAGTGTAGAAGGCAAATGCGAGTGAGGAGGCAAAAAAGGCGAGAAGCAACAGTGAAACAAGCATCTCGGCATTAGGTCTGACAGTAATAAAATGGCGAAAATCGAGAATAAAAAATAGTGGAAGGAAGTAAAAAATGCCGATGAAATTTTGTACTGCAATAATATTAAACGCATCATATTTAAAAGCCAGCTTTTTTAAGAATACCGCATACAAAACAGCCGTTATTACAGCAAGAAAAAGCCATGCAACACCCACTGGCGAAGCAGTTAATGAAAAATCTTTGTCTATCAGCATTATAATCACTCCAAAAAAAGAGATCAATAAACCGACAATATTAAGCCAAGTAAGCCTCTCCCTAAAAATTATATATCCTACAATAGGTGTAAAAAGTGGAATAGTACCAATAATTACAGATGAAACCGTTGGTGATGAGTATTTTAACCCATAATTCTCGCTCAGAAAATATAAAAAAGGATTGAAAAATGCTGATAAAAGGAAGAGCTTATAATCTTCTTTTTTGATCTTTTGCAACCGATTAAACAACTTAAGCCCGCCAAACATTATAAGCGACGATAGGATCAATCGTAATAAGACGGTAGTTATCGGATCGTAATATTTCAATAGGATTTTTGATAACACAAAACTACCACCCCAAAATATCATTGAAAGGGTGATGAGTATGTATGTATAAACCGGCTTGAGCTTCAAGAGAAAGACATTATTTTATTGAACCGAGCAAAAGTAGGCAGAAAAGCCCAATAACAACATTATATTATAAAGAGTACAAGTATAAATCCATTTTCATCTGATTATTTTTCGGAATTCTGTCCACCTCCTCCAAATCTTTCTACTAAACTAATTTCGATTATATTTGTCCTGAAAAATATTAGCATTATGCAAAATCTCAATAAAAAATTAGACAGTGCTGCGGAGGTCGTTTCCAGATCAAAGTATCTTGTTGCTTTTACCGGCGCCGGTATTTCAGTAGAGAGCGGTATCCCACCCTTTAGAGGCGCTGATGGACTTTGGAGTAAATACGATCCCATGGTTCTCGAATTAAGCTATTTTTATCATAATCCTCTTGAATCATGGAAGGTAATAAAGGAGATATTTTACGATTTTTTCGGGAAAGCAGCGCCCAACAAAGCTCATTTAGCACTTGCCAGATTAGAACAGCTTGGCATTCTTAAGTCGGTGATAACCCAAAATATTGATAACCTGCATCAGTTGGCCGGAAACACAAGAATATTTGAATTTCATGGAAACTCACAAAGGCTAATTTGTACAAATTGCAACGAAATTCATATTCCGGATAAGGTTCTATTGGAAAACCTTCCTCCTCTTTGTGCAAGTTGTAATAGCCTACTTAAACCGGATTTCATTTTTTTTGGGGAACAAATACCAATGGATGCCTATAAATACTCCATTGAAGCCGCTGAAAAATGCGATGTGTTTCTGATCATTGGCTCAACCGGTGAGGTGTCGCCGGCAAATCAAATCCCATCAATAGCCAAACGCAAAGATGCAACAATCATCGAAATAAACCCGGAAGAATCGCACTACACTTCAACGTTAACAGATATTTACCTCTGTGGTCGGGCAGTAGAGATAATGCAACTTTTAATGGCAAGGGTGGAAAAATTAATAGAAAGAAACTGATAGATTATTTTTCGTTATTTTTGCCACATTATATTTTTCGCGGTAGTAGCTCAGTCGGTAGAGCATCAGCTTCCCAAGCTGAGGGTCGTGGGTTCGAGCCCCATTTACCGCTCAACATCTGATCCTGCAAGCAAATGCGGATTTTTTCCAATTCAGGCAATACTGATTTCAGAAAAAAGCACTATCAAGGCTTATCATAATCAGCTTGACAATCACTTTGGTCGCCAGCAATCACTATTTCGTAGTTCCAAACTATCTTTCCGGCTGACTTAAGATAACCCGAACCTTTTACAGTCCAGTCATCACCAATTGTCTGGCTAGGGATCTCAACAACATTCCCCTTTACAAAACCATAGGCTGGCGAATATTCCAATCCGGCAAGTGCAAAGTTGTAAAGAAAAACCTTGGTGTCGCTATCAGTATCGGCTTTAATCTCAACTTCATAATTAAACCTTACACATGTTTCGCTTACTACCCAGGTTCCAAGAAAAGCAGCACGCTCATCTTCATCAGTAAAAACATCATCAACACAGGAGGTAACTCCTAAAAGCAGGAAAAACGATAAAATAAAAAACGATATCTTTTTCATAAGTTTTTTTTAAGGAATCAAAACTATAAAAAATATGCCATTTTGATTTATTTTTAGAAAAAAAGTTGATAAAATCGAAATAAGTAAACTAATAATACTGGCACTATTTATCATTTCTTAGCCAATTTATATCCTGTGTCGTTAAGATTCAATTGGTTAATTACCTCAGCAGTATCAGCAAGTTGAGGGATTGCTCTGAAAGAGACAAAACTTCAAAAATCAAGTATAACAAATCCAGCTTTAAGCAAAGAGTTGATCAGCTCCACTTTTTTCACAATCGGGATAACGCTTTTATTCCTTGAAAAACGTTACAATACAACTCAGTAATTTTTATCAGTAATGGATTATCTATATCTTTCTGATTCGTTCACTACATAAAATTAATCAATCAGGTTTGCCAAATGACTTAAATTTGCAAGGCTTTAACAAAATATTAATTTATCTAAATTACATGAGACATCAGCCTATTGACACCAAATTCACTCATGAAGAAGTAGAAAAAGAGATCCGATACTTACAACTTCTTTCCAAACAATTTCCTACTGTTCAAACTGCCAGCACTGAAATAATTAACCTTGAGGCTGTACTGCAGTTACCCAAAGGCACTGAGCATTTTCTTTCGGATATCCACGGCGAACACGAAATTTTCAGCCATGTACTACGTAATGGCTCCGGCGTTATCAGACAAAAGATTGAAGATGTTTTTAAAAATACCCTTCGAAAATTTATCAAGGACGAGCTTGCCACACTAATCTATTATCCAGAGGAGAAACTTGCTTTGATCGAAAAAAGTGAATCAGATATTGAAGAATGGTATTCAGTTACGCTTCAAAGATTAGTTGAAGTTACACGAGTTGCAGCATCCAAATATACCCGTTCAAAGGTCAGAAAATCGCTACCTACCGATTTTGCCTATATCATCGAAGAGTTATTACACGAAAAGCCAAGCTCGCCTAATAAAGCGAAGTATTTTGACGAGATAATCCAAACTATAATACGTATTGACAGAGCTAAGGAGTTTATCATTGCTATTTGCAAGCTGATTCAGCGTTTATCCATTGACAGACTGCATATTGTCGGCGACATATTTGATCGTGGCCCAGCAGCGGAAAAAGTAATGGAGATGCTGACAAACTATCATTCCGTTGATATTCAATGGGGCAATCACGATATCATCTGGATGGGAAGTGCAGCAGGAATAAGGGCAATGATTGCCAACCTGATCCGTATCTCTGCCCGATACATGACTTTAGATACCATTGAAAACGGATACGGGATAAGTCTCCTACCATTGGCTACATTTGCTATGGAGAGATACAAAAATGATCCCTGTAACCTTTTTACGCCGAGAATCCCGGAAGGCGCAGAGGCAAGCACCAAAGAAATAGAAATGATCAAAAAGATGCATAAAGCTATTGCAATTATGCAGTTTAAGTATGAATGGGAAATCATAAAACGGAATCCGCAATTTGAAATGGATAATCGTAACCTACTTGACAAAATTGACTTCGCAAATGGCACTCTGGAAATAGACGGTAAGAATTATCAGATGCTTGACAACAACTTCCCTACGGTTGATCCTAAAAATCCCTTCAAGCTAACAGAAGAAGAGATTGAAGTGATGGAAAAATTGCGAATATCATTTATGCACAGTGAATTACTAAAGAAGCATGTAAAATTTCTATATTCCAAGGGTAGTATGTATCTGAGATATAACGACAACCTGTTGTTGCATGGTTGTGTACCAATGGATAATGATGGAAATTTCATTAAGATGATATTATGCGAAAAAGAATTGAGTGGAAAGGCTTTGTTAGACCAGTTTGATCTCTTTGCCCGCAAAGCATATTTTACTCGTAACGACAAGCAGATAGATACAATTGCCCATGATCACACATGGTATCTGTGGTGCGGCAAATATTCACCACTTTTTGGAAAGAAAAAGATGACAACTTTCGAAAGATATTTCATCGCAGAAAAAGGGACGCATATTGAAGAAAAAAATGCATTTTACAAACTTAATGATAATGAGGATGTTATAAAAAAGATTTTGGCTGAGTTTGAACTTAATCCCGAAATTGCCCACCTTATCAACGGACACGTCCCGGTAAAAGTAAAAGCAGGCGAAAGCCCTGTTAAGGCAAATGGTAAATTATTGGTAATTGATGGCGGCATGTCAAAAGCCTATCAAAAAGTAACGGGGATATCGGGTTATACGCTAATTTACAACTCATACGGGTTAGTATTAGTAGCTCACCAAGCTTTTGAAAACACAACCAAAGCAATCGAAGAAGAGTCTGATATTCTTTCGAACATCACATATTTAGCATCTAATCCAACACGAAAAACTGTTGCTGATACTGACAACGGCAAAATATTAAGACAACAAATTACCGATCTGGAAATGCTTCTTGCCGCCTATAGAAAAGGGTTAATAAAAGAGATAAGATAATGGTTTATATTTTTTTATCTGAAAAATCATTTTGTCAAATTAAAAAATTGATCTACTTTTGCAGCCCATTTGAAAAAAGTAAAATTTAAAAAGATATGTACTTAACCAAAGAACAAAAGGCGAGTTTCTTCGAAACATATGGAAAATCGAAACAAAACACCGGATCGGCCGAAGGCCAAATTGCTCTTTTTACCTATAGAATAAAGCATCTTACAGAGCATTTAAAAGAACATAAAAAAGATTTAAATACACGGCGATCATTGGTACTTTTAGTAGGTAAAAGAAGAAGACTCCTCGACTATCTTATAAAAACCGATATTGAAAGATACAGGCACATCATTAAAGAGCTTGGTATCAGAAAATAAATCTCAAAAGGATTTATACAATTTAACGAAGTCGAAAGGCAATTCAAAGAAATTGCCTTTTTTTATCTTAAACGTTTAATGTTCAGTAAAATATAGTATGTCAAATAACGCAATTATAAAAAGCTTTTTAATGCCTGACGGCAGAGAGATCAGTATAGAAACTGGCCGGCTTGCCCGCCAGGCCGATGGCGCCGTTATCGTAAAACAGGGCAAAACTATGCTTCTGGCTACAGTAGTTTCAAGCAAAGAGGTAAATGAAGATGTTGATTTTCTTCCTTTAACAGTTGAATATCAGGAAAAATATGCAGCAACCGGGAGATTCCCTGGCGGCTTTTTTAAAAGAGAGGCAAGACCATCAGAATATGAAATTTTAATTTCAAGGCTCGTTGACCGCGCACTAAGGCCGCTTTTTCCTGACGACTACCATGCAGAAACACAAGTACTCATTACTTTGATTTCAGGCGATAAAAACGATGCCCCTGATGCACTTGCTGCTCTCGCTGCTTCAGCAGCTTTAATGGTTTCGGATATCCCTTTCAACGGGCCAATTTCAGAAGTACGAGTGGCACGTATTGAAGGACAGTTAATAATAAATCCTCCGATAGATAAAATGGAGGCTGCTGATCTCGACGTAATTGTAGCAGCTACAACCAAAGATATTATTATGGTTGAAGGTGAAATGAAAGAGATTTCGGAAGCCGAAATGTTGAAGGTACTTAAATTCGCTCACGACCATATCAAAATACAATGTCAAGCTCAGCATGAATTGGCCGGGATGATAGAAAAAGCCGCTAACAAACGTGAATACTCTCATGAAACAAATGACGAAGAGCTAAAGGAAAGGATGTACACAGAGTTGTATCCAAAATGTTATGAAGTGGCCGGTCTTGGAACAGCTAAACAACAGCGTTCGGAGTTGTTCAATAAGATTCTCGAAGATTTTGTTGACACATTTCAGGAAGAAGAAGCGGTTGAAAAAGCATCTATGATAAAACGTTATTATCATAATATTGAAAAAGAAGCAGTTAGAAATTTCGTGTTGGATGAACGTAAGCGTATTGATGGTCGGAAACTTGATGAAATCAGACCTATTTGGTCAGAGGTTGACTATCTTCCATCTGTCCATGGATCAGCAATATTTACCCGCGGCGAGACACAGGCACTTGTAACGGTTACCCTTGGCACCAAGCTTGACAGTCAGGTCATTGACGGCGCTGTATTTGAAGGCAAAAGCGATTTTATTTTACATTATAACTTCCCATCATTTTCTACTGGTGAAGTTAGATTTAGGGGTGGCACAAGCCGTAGAGAAATCGGGCATGGTAATCTCGCATTGCGTGCATTAAAACCAGTAATACCCGATTCGAGTATAAACCCTTACACTATACGCGTTGTGTCTGATATCCTCGAATCTAACGGATCATCCTCAATGGCCACAGTATGCGGCGGCACATTAGCGCTAATGGATGCTGGAGTGAAAATTGAAAAACCGGTTTCGGGGATAGCTATGGGACTGATCACCAACAAGGACGGAAGCAAATATGCCGTTTTATCCGATATACTTGGCGATGAAGACCATCTTGGTGACATGGACTTTAAAGTAACCGGTACAAGAGACGGAATAACCGCATGCCAGATGGACATCAAAGTTGACGGATTATCTTATGAAATTCTCGAAGAGGCGCTTGCCCAAGCGCTGAAAGGCAGATTGCATATATTAAACGAAATAGAAAAAACAATCAGCACACCTCGTGAAGATTACAAGCCACATGTTCCGAGAATTGAGCAAATGACAGTACCCAAAGAGTTTATTGGCGCAATAATAGGCCCCGGCGGAAAGATTATACAAGAGATTCAGGCAACAACCAATTCAACAATTGTTATCGAAGAGGTAGGAGAATATGGCATTGTGGATATTGTGTCGGTGGACAAAGAATCAATTGAAGCGGCAAAAGAAAAAATAAAAGCTATAATAGCAATTCCCGAGATAGGTAATACATATCGCGGCAAGGTAAAATCCATTATTACATTTGGTGCAATCGTCGAAATACTACCTGGCAAAGAGGGATTACTTCACATTTCAGAAATTGACTGGCGAAGGATTGCCAATGTTGAGGATGTATTAAAAGTAGGGGATGAAGTGGATGTAAAACTTCTTGAAATTGATAGTAAAAACGGGAAACTTAAACTCTCACGTAAACAACTTTTACCTAAGCCTGAAGGATACCAGGAAAGTAGAAGACGTGAAAAAGGCGATAAGCCACAAAGAGATTATCGCAACAATCGAGACCATCGCCCTAAAGGGGATTCTGATAACCGTAGTTTCCGACCGGATCGCCCGCCAAGAAGTTAATGTCTTTAATTAGACAAAAATTCTTTGTTTAAAAAACATTCTTTAGTTTGCTCTCATTTCTATAAATAACATTCTGATTTACAGGGTTTTATATCTACATTTCGAAACATAAGGCAACTTAAAATAGCAAAGCAACTTCCCTTATAGGGAAAGCCTTACCCTGAAAAAGTATTTTTATAAAATCCACAAAATAGAACTCTTATCCCAGGAGGATGAAGTTGCCATAGATACAAAAACAAAAAAATAGAGACGAGGAAGTTTTGAAGAAATTAATAAAGGTTGCACTTCAATTTGACTAAAAGCGCGGATTTAATTTATATCCTATGCGGTATAGTAGATTCGCCAATCTATAATACAAGAGCTTGCAAAAAACTCAAGACTGACACGCTTACCTCCTAACAAAAAAATAGCGATCAAAAAAAATCAAAAATCAGTTAAATGCCAATTTTTAAAAAGCTATTTTGTTGAGATTATTTAAATTAGCTCCACAACAAAAGCATAATTAGTGTGATTAGTGTTTTTAGTTAGAAGTGATTTTTTAACTTTGCCAAATAAAGATTAAAATATGGCACATCTTATAGCTCCCTCGCTGCTCTCGGCTGATTTTTCCAACCTTAAAGCCGAACTCGATATGTTGAATCAAAGCGATGCCGACTGGATTCATGTAGATGTCATGGACGGAAAATTTGTCCCCAACATATCTTTTGGCCAGCCTATCATCAGACAGATACGACAACTGACCACCAAACCCCTTGATGTTCATTTGATGATTGTAGAACCCGAACGTTACATTCAAGATTTTAAAAATTGTGGCGCCGACCTGCTCAGCATACATTATGAAGCCTCCATTCATCTGCATCGGAATATAAAGCATATAAAAACATTAGGAATGAAAGCCGGTGTCGTACTTAACCCGCATACAAACGTCATGTTGCTCGACGATATAATTGCCGAAGTGGATTTTGTACTTCTAATGAGTGTAAATCCCGGTTTTGGAGGACAAAAGTTTATCGAAAATACCTTTCAAAAAATTTCAAAGCTAAAAGAGTTGATTCTTAAGAAATCGGGCAAGGCGCTCATAGAAGTTGATGGCGGAGTAACTCTGCAAAATGCGCCGTCTCTAATAAAACATGGCGCAGATGTTCTTGTAGCCGGAAATACAATTTTCTCTTCTTCCAATCCGGCAAAAACGATCAGCGAATTAAAATCACTCATTATCTAAAAACTCATGGCAATCAGTACCGTTGTTTTTATTGGCGCCGGACGTATAGCCACTCAGTTAGGCTTATCATTGATCAAAGAATCAATATCTGTTTTACAAGTTTATAGCCGAACTATAGAATCCGCTTCAGCGCTTGCCTCTCTTTTGAAGTGCAACTTTACTAATGATATTACATCACTAACAAAAAAAGCTGATCTGTATATCATTTCCATCAGCGATAATTTTATCGCAGAGATAGCCGGACAGTTACACTTGCAAAACAAAATCGTTGTACATACGTCAGGTTCGGTACCAATTGAAATACTAAAAAACACCTCCAACCACTTTGGCGTTTTCTATCCGTTAAATACATTTATCAAAGAAAAAATCATTAATCTCTCCACAACCCCTTTTTGTATTGAAGCATCAGACGACCAGACTGAAGAAAAGCTGATTGGCTTGGCAAGCCGGATAACCTCGGATGTTAGACAGATCAACTCTAAGGAGAGGGCTGTAATTCATCTTGCGGCTGTTTTTGCTTGCAATTTCACAAATTTTATGATGGTCAATGCGGATGAGATCCTGAAAGCTAATGGTATATCCTTCGATATTTTAATGCCACTTATTGGCGAAACCATTGAAAAACTTTACGATATTAGCCCAAAAATGGCGCAGACAGGCCCGGCTATTCGTAATGACACTAAGGTTATGCAAAAGCATTTAGAAATGCTAAAAAACGACCCTAATAAAAGTATGATCTATCAACTACTAAGTAGTCAGATTAGTAATTTTTTCGAAACAGATAAAAACAAAGCAGATGACAGTAAGGAATTATAAAGAATTATTAAAAAAAATAACAACGATGATTTTTGATTACGACGGAGTATTTACCGACGGCAAAATCATCCTTACCGAAGCAGGAGAACAATTGCGGACGGCTAATGTAAAGGATGGCTACGCACTTCAGCTTGCTGTAAAAAAAGGGTATCGCATTGCAGTTATTTCGGGTGGCACATCAGACGCAATTGTTACCCGATTGCATAATCTTAAAATTAACGATGTCTTTATCAAGGTGGATCATAAAATCAAGGTATATAAGGAATATCTAAAAAAGCACAACCTCATTCCAGAAGAGGTTCTATTTATGGGCGACGATATTCCTGATCTTCAAATCATGAAAGAGGCTGGCGTTGTGATATGTCCTGCCGATGCGGCAGAAGAGGTCAAAGCTTTATCGCATCACATTTCACATTTAAAAGGGGGTGAAGGATGTGTGCGGGATATTATCGAGCAAGTGCTTAAAGTGCAAGGTAACTGGCTTGATGACGATGCTTTTATTTGGTAAAATATCAAATTAAATGAAGGTAAACGGCAAAGAATACAGGACAATATGGATGGAAGGAGCTTCGGTAATGATGATTGATCAAAACCGACTTCCTTTCGATTTTTTTGTTTTTCGCTCCGAAAACTTTCTAACCACTTGCGATTCTATTAGAAACATGACCACCCGTGGCGCCGGCGCTATTGGCGCAGCAGCAGGTTTTGCTATGGCACAAGCCTTTTTGGCTGCGCCTGTAAAAAATCGGGATAAATTCCTATTACAAGCTAAAGAGACTATAATAAATACCCGTCCAACTGCTCGAAATTTATTCTATGCCGTTGATTTAGTATATGAAGCAGGATTAATCTCGCCAAAAGCAGCTTATGAACAAGCACAACAAATTGCAGAAAAAGACATAGCTGATTCTCGTGCTATTGGCAAGTTCGGTAGTATGCTAATCAACAACGGAGATCACATTCTTACCCATTGTAATGCCGGCTGGCTAGCTTTTGTTGATTATGGAACTGCTCTTGCTCCAATCTATAGATCAGTAGAGGATGGTAAAAATGTTTTTGTATGGGTTGACGAAACACGCCCACGAGGCCAAGGAGCAAGACTAACAGCCTGGGAATTGCACAATGCAGGTATTGATCATCGTATTGTTCCGGATAATGCCGGCGCTTGGCTGATGTCCAATAAAAGAGTTGATCTATTGATAACCGGCGCCGACAGAATCGCTGCCAATGGTGACACAGCCAATAAAATAGGAACTTATGAAAAAGCAATAGTAGCAAAACATTTTGGAATCCCTTTGTTTATTGCCGCACCAACATCTACAATTGATTTAACTTGCACAACAGGTAATGATATCGTAATCGAAGAGCGATCGGAAGATGAAGTGCTCTATCAATCGGGCCCTGACGAATCAGGAAAAATTAACAGAATACGCGTTGCCTCGCCAGGCTCGCAAGCAATCAATCCGGCGTTTGATGTTACTCCAGCCAAATTTATAACCGGAATCATTACTGAAAAGGGAATAATCAAACCAAAAAAGGAAGAAATAACAAAGCTTTTTAAGGGCCGAATCAATTCTTAATATTTGCCTCCATCCTCTTTCAACATAGGAACAAACCTGACAGGCAAAACCGTTTCGCGAATAATCTTTCCTTTGCGTTTTCTTAGCAAAATCAATTTTTGAACAGAGCCATCCTTTCCTACAGGGATTACCATCCGTCCATTTTCGGCAAGCTGTTGTTGCAAAGGATTTGGAATATCCGACGGGGCGCAAGTAACAATAATAGCATCGTAAGGCGCATGTTCTGGCCATCCTTTGTAGCCATCGTCAATCTTAACAAAAATGTTGCTGTATCCTAGGTTGTTTATCAACTTTTCAGCTTTCACTCCCAACGGCTTTATAATCTCAATTGTAAAAACACTGTCAACTAATTCGCCAAGTATTGCCGCCTGATATCCTGATCCGGTACCAATCTCCAGCACTTTATCACTTTGCTTAAGCTCAAGCAGCTCGGTCATAAAAGCAACAAGCGAAGGTTGTGAAATAGTCTGACCTTCACCTATAGGAAGCGGCTGATCATAATAAGCATAAGGCAGTAAATTATTGGGTACAAAACGATGACGTTCTACCTTTTTCATGGCTGCGATTACCCTTTTATCCTTAACTCCCTGCCCTTCGATATAAACTCTTACAAGCTCGTTACGCTCCTTTATTTGTTGTGGAGCAGTATGAGTTTGGCTGTTACAATTACAAGTAAACAACAGAAAAACTAATATGAACCAATATTTATTCATTTGGATGAAAATTAAATCCTTTTATACGATCATTAAAAATGACGGTTTTTAATGAATCGGAAAGTGAAAAATTAAAATTATGAATAGCCGACATCCAATCGCCATACATGGTATTTGGTAAAACAATAAAACGGTTTCCAAATTCTATTTTAAGGCTGTCGGTCAATTTATCCCTTTGTTCAACAGATTGTTTATCATAAAGAGGTGTAAAATCAGTGAGGTTATCCCCAATCAGCATTATGATTTCATAATTTTCACTTACTTTCATCTGCCGTTCTCTTTTACTGCTCGTAACAGTTTTAAACATCAGATGATTATCGCTTTGAACTGGAACTTCAAGTTTTAATAAATTTTCTTTAGTTGCCTCTCTGTGTTTTTCTTCACGGTTTGTAATATAAAAAATTTGCACACCGGCTTTATCTGCTTTTTTTAAAAAATCCACTGCTCCCGGCAATGCTTTAGCTTCGGCTTTATAACACCACTCGTCCCAGCCTATTGGAAAACTGAATCTATCAATAATACTCTGACCTGAATGAGGGCTATTATCGAGCACTGTTTCGTCCAAATCGAGTATTACTGCCAGATGATGTGGATCGTTTGCCTCTTTGAGCGCTTCTTCCAGCCGCATCCCCGCAATATTATAAGCCTGATATGAGAGCGCTTTCATCTCGGCTGCACATTGTTGAAACAGTGTTGCAGCAAGCAATTGTTGTTGATAATTTATATCAGTAGTAGTCTTAATGCCTACTCGGCACGAGCTAACCAAAATCAAAATAACGATGAGAATCAGGGAATAACTTACTCTTCTCATAACAAATGTTTTAGTTAAATAATCTTAGTCTGCCATTTTCCAAATTTTAGGTAAAGATAAGAAATTGCTCCGAGAAGGAAAATGTAAACATATTCAGAAATCCATACAACCGGCAAAGAAACATCAAACTTAAAAATTACCAACCATACATAAGTTAGATAAAAGATAATGCAAAAAATCTCAATTACAAGAGCTACATTAGTCTTTGCCGTTCCTGACACACCGCTAAACCAATTATTTGCCAAAGCGACCGGTAATACAGCACCAACCACCACAAAAAGCACCGGTATGGCTTCATTTATTAGCGTAATATCGTCGGTATAAATCCTGATCAACAATCCGGGAATAGTAACGGTAATAAAAATCACCAATAGTGTTATGAGAATACTCAGTCTATTCACTTTTCGTATTATTGGCAAAACCATATCGTGCAAGCCGGAGCCGATTGAGTTGCTCACTAACGAATTTACCGAAGAGCTAAAAGCCCAGACATGGATCATTAATGTCATATAAATACTTCGAATAATATTGGAAATAGCCAGCGAGCGCTCTCCTAAGTGTTCAATAAACAAAAAGAAAAGAAACCAGCTTACCATCGAAATAAAATTCTGGATCATTATGTAAATTGATATACTCCATGTAGTAGCGACAATTTCTTTATTAAAACGGGGGAACTTAAAAAGTTCATATTTACGATTTTCATGCTTTACGAGTATAGCTATTGTATAAAAAGCAATAGCTGTCGCTTCAGAAATCAGCGAGGCAATGGCTGCGCCAGCAATACCCATTTCGGGGAAACCATAATGCCCGAAAATCAACAAATAATCAAGAGCAACATTTACAACGGCCATGATGGCAGCGCCATAGCTCAGCAATTTGGTTTTTGTTATTCCAACCAGATAAGCCCTGAAAGCCACATTGGCAAAAGAAAAAAACATCCCCAAAACCCTTATGTTAAAGTAAGTAACCGATGCGTGATATATAGCTTCCGAGGAGATAAACCATTTTAATAATTGATTGGAAATAAGGAAGGTAAAAAGGATAAGCAAGGCGCTCATAATCGCAAAGATGTAAAGTGTATGGTCAAAAATTTTCCCAACCATTGGAAAATTCTTTTCCCCATTACGTCTTGCCATCAGAATTTGCGCTCCATTTCCAAAACCAAAACCCAACATAAAAAAAGAAAAATAGAACAGGCCGCCTATTGCTGATGCACCCAGCTCTACCTCACCTACCCTACCAAGAAAAGCTGTGTCAATAACCGTAATTATGTTTTGGGCTAAAAGACTGAGTATGATTGGGTAAGATATGTTCCAAATATTTCGATATGAAGGAATAGAATTCAATTCAGCTTATTAGGCGACAAAATAATCAATTCAGTTACAAAAAAGGGATTTAACCTATCTTGCGCTTTACCTCTTCCAAAATGCCGGCGAGAAGAGTATCAATACAGTAAAAAATTCTAATCGTCCTAATATCATCAGAATCATCAGAACCCATTTGCCCGGATCGGGAATCACTGTGAAATTATACGCAGGTCCAACTTTACCAATTCCTGGTCCGATATTTCCTATAGATGATATACTAGCTCCCACAGAGGTTTCAAAATCCAGACCACAGATAGACAAAGCAAAAACGCCGGCGGCAAATACTATGATATACATTAGAAAGAAAGCCAGGACTTTGAAGATGATCTCTTGCGATACAGGACGGCCGTTCATTCGTACAGGAATCACTGCTTGCGGATGTAAAAGACGTTTAAGCTCAAGCAAGCTGTTTTTAAGTAAAAGCATATGCCTTACAACCTTTATCCCACCGCCGGTAGAACCGGCGCTGCCACCTACAAACATTAGCATAAAAATAATAAACCATAAAGCCCCTGGCCACATCATATAATCACTCGTAACAAAACCACTTGTTCCCATGATAGATAGCACAGTAAAAATCGCATTGCGAAAAGAGGCCTCTAAACCATAAGTACCTGTAATAGTTAGGACTATAGTTATAATTAAAGTTGAAATAATAACTAAAAAGAAATAATATCTAAACTCCTCATTTCTAAGAACCTCCCTAATCCGTCCGTGCAAAGCCATATAATGGAGAGTAAAGTTCATCCCAGCCAAAAACATGAAAAAGGTAATTACATACTGTATATATGGCGAAAAACTTGCAATGCTATCGTTTCTAGTAGAAAATCCACCAGTAGCCATTGTAGCGAAAGAATGAGCAAGACTTTCAAAAAGGTCCATGCCCCCAAGCATAAGCAACAAAGTTTGAATAAAGGTGAGAAGCACATAAATACCCCAAAGTAGTTTGGCTGTTTGTGTAATCCGAGGGTGTAATTTATCGTGTGTTGGGCCGGGCACTTCAGCGATATACATCTGCATACCTCCAATACCGAGAAATGGTAGAATAGCCAAAGAGAGAACGATTATACCCATACCGCCAATCCAATGAGTAATTGCACGCCAAAAAAGAATTCCTTTAGGAAGCGCCTCTATATCGTTTAAAATTGTAGAACCGGTAGTAGTAAATCCGGAAATAGTTTCAAAAAAAGCATTAGTAAAATTAGGGATAGACCCACTAAGAATATACGGTAGAGCTCCAAATAATGAAATTACTACCCATGCAATGGAGACAATAATATAGCCTTCGCGTTTACCAATATCTTCACGGATTGCCTTCCTACTTCCAAAATAAAGAATGATACCAGATATAAAAGTTATTGCCGCCGAAATCACCAATGGCCAAAAATCATGGTTGGCATCTTCAATATTCCAGTCAAAAAAATCTGTGCTTCCGTAATACCAAGAAAAAGGAATACAAAAAAGCATAAAAAATGCCTCTATGATTAAAAGTAATCCTAAGATCTGAAGGATTGCCCTAATGTTGATATACTTTTTTGTGGCCATTGATTACCTGAAAAACCGATCAACTTTATGAATCGTTGATGGAAGTGAGAAAACTATTACCCTATCACCTGCTTTAATTTTGAAATTACCTACAGCAATATAACTCTCATTGCCACGTGTTATACCGCCAATAATTGCACCATCGGGGAAGTTAAGATTTTCGATAGATTTTTTAGTAACTAACGAATCTTCTTTCACCACAAACTCAAAAACTTCTGCATCTATACCATGTAAAACTTTATTGGTAGCAATTTCGGACTGCATGGTAAAACGCGCAATATAACTTGCCGTAATCAACTTTTTGTTAATTATGGTATCAATGCCAATATTTTGTGAAATATCAATATAATCAATATTTTCAACGAGGGCAATTGTTTTTTTTACGCCAAATTTGCGAGCATGCAAACAGGTGAGTATATTGGTTTCCGAGCTATCGGTAACTGCTATAAATGCATCCATATCTTCAACATTCTCACTTTGCAGCAGGTCTATATCCCGTGCATCACCATTTATTATTAATACATTATCAAGTTCTTCGCTTAGGCTTACCGACTTTTCCCGATCAATTTCAATCAGTTTTATTTTGTGTGAATTTTCAAGTCTTCGGCTGGTTTTCAATCCAATACGGCCTCCGCCGGCGATCATTACATTCTTTATTTCAAATTCTTCTTTACCGCCAAGTTTTAATAGTGTTTTTATTCCATCCGGTTTGGTAACAACGTAAGTGAGATCGTTTATCATAAACTGATCGTTCCCTCTTGGTATTATCGTTCGCGAGTTACGATGTATAGCAACAGCTCTGAAATCTAAATAAGAAAACTCACTTGCTATCTGATCCAATGTTTTGCCTATAACAAGGGCTTTTTCATCAAGTTTAATAAGAAACAACAACAGTTTCCCTTTTGAAAATTCGAATGTTTCGGTTGCAGCTGATCTATCAAGTAGATCCACAATTTCCTCTGCAGCCAGCCTTTCAGGACATACCAAGTGATCTATGCCAAGCGAATTGAAAAGAGCTTCATTACCGTGATCAATAAATTCGGTATTGTTTATCCGTGCAATAGTTTTACGTGCGCCAAGTTTTTTACCAATGATACATGTCATCAGATTTACATTTTCGTCGTGTAAAACCGAAATCAACAAGTCGGCACGTTTTACGTTTGCCCTGTCGAGTATTGAGATAGATGTAGAATCGCCTGTGATAGTCATCAGATCAGTGTTCGATTCCACCATTTTAAGTAATTCGCTGTGTGGGTCAACAACAGTGATATCATGAAGCTCATCGGTAAGCAATTTGGCTAAGTGAAACCCAACTTCACCGTCGCCTGCAACAATAATTTTCATTGTCGTAAATAAAAATTGGGGGCGAAAGTAGATAATTCTGTAGAAATTCTACATATCTATTTTTATTTCAAATTCATCCCAATCTAATCCGATTGTGAATTGCTTGCGAAAATTCTGGAGCTCATCCCAATTAAGAGTAGCTGTTATAATTTGTTCGGTGTCGGGTTCGGCTTGAGCTATTACACTTCCTAAAGCATCGGCGATAACGGAATATCCCGTGTGCGGTTTTCCTTCTCCGTCTATGCCAACACGATTTACTCCAGCCATACAAGCCTGATTTTCAATTGCGCGGGCTATTAAAAGACTTCTCCACGCATATTGACGCGCAGCAGGCCAACTGGATACACATACAATCAAGTCATATTCGTATTGGCCGTTATTATAACGATTTTTTATCCAAACGGGAAAACGGAGGTCATAACATACAATAGGTAGTATTTTCCAACCTTTTAACTCAACAATTTTTCTTTCTTTTCCAGGGGTAAAAACTTTAAACTCTTCTCCAAGCCTGAATAGATGCCTTTTATTATAAATCTCATAAGTACCATCAGGGCGCATCCAATAAAGACGGTTATAATATTTTCCGGCCTCCACAGTAAGCACACTTCCAGCTACGACACAATTTAAGTAGTTTGCTTTTTCCTTTAGCCATACGAACGTAACGCCATCAGGCTTTTCTGCAATCTTGAGAGGATTAATGGAAAAACCCGTATTGAACATCTCGGGCAATAAAACCAAATCGGTAGTCGGAGCAATTGCTTCGAGTTTTTTATCAAAATTCATCAGGTTAGCAGCAACATCCTCCCAAACAATAGAAGACTGTACTAACGCTACTTTCAGATTGTGCATAAGATTTTAGCAGCTTGAATTAATGTTTCATCTTTTTTGGCAAAGCAAAAACGCAAAATTTTATCGTCATGGCCATTTTTATAAAATGGGGAGAGTGGTATTGAGGCCACCTTATGATCAATGGTAAGTCGTTTTGCAAATTCCAGATCATCATCGTCTGTTATGGAGCTATAATTGAGGCACTGGAAATAAGTGCCGCTGCATGTAATTGGTTTAAACCTTGAACCTTTTATTAAATCAAGAAACAGATCTCTTTTTCTTTGAAAAAAACCAGATAGCTCCTTGTAGTTTTTCTCATCTTTTAAAAAGTCAGCAATTGCGTATTGAATCGGGGTGTTAACTGCGAATACTACCCATTGATGTACCTTCCTGAACTCGCGCATCAGGTTTTCGGGAGCCGCAATATAGCCTATTTTCCATCCGGTAGCATGAAATGTCTTTCCAAATGATCCCACCACAAGACTGCGTTGAGCCAATTCCGGAAAACGGCATACGCTATAATGTGTTAACCCATCAAAGATCATATGCTCGTACACTTCATCGCTCAGCACAATGATATCCGATTTCTGAATAATCCTTTGAAGTTGTTCCATGTCTTTTTTTGTCAAAACAGAGCCTGTTGGGTTATGTGGCGTGTTTATAATGATCATCTTAGTCCGGTTACTGATCATTTTCGCTAAATGATCCCAGTTAATAGTGTAACCGGGGCTCTCCAACTGTATGTGTTTTACATGACCTCCATTTAACCTTACCGTTGGCGCATAGGAATCATAAGCAGGATCAAAAATTATCACCTCATCCTCTTCTCTCACAAATGCTTCTATTGCTGTAAATAGTGCTTGCGTAGCGCCGGAGGTGATGTTTATCTCAGTTTCGGGATCATAAAAAACACCATGACTCCTTTTTATCTTATCCGAAATGGCCTGCCTCAACTCCAATACGCCAGGCATCGGGGCATATTGATTGTTTCCAGATTTCATGTAGTGATTTACGCGATCAATTAGATCTGATGAAATATCAAAATCAGGAAAGCCTTGTGAGAGATTAACAGCGCCATGTTCTGTCGCAATTTTCGACATTGTAGCAAAAATTGACTGCTCACTATTAGGTAGTTTACTGTTTAAATTCCCCTTGTAAATCATTCATTAAAATTTTTGGCAAACTTAATATTTTTTACTCAACACTTTTTACAAAAACAACTCCGAAAATCAAAACACTGATCAATCTATTAGTTATATTTGCACAGAAATTTATTAACAATAATTTTATGAAAACAATTGATAATCTAAATTTTAAAGGATTCAGGGCTATCATTAGGGTTGATTTTAATGTACCATTGAATGATAAATTTGAAGTTACAGATACTACTCGTATTGACGCTGCCATCCCAACTGTTAAAAAGATCCTCAATGACGGCGGTATAGTGATCCTTATGTCGCATCTTGGAAGACCAAAATCTGGTCCGGAAGAAAAATATTCTTTAAAACACTTATTACCAGTGTTGGATAAAAAATTAGGCCTAAAAGTTAAGTTTGCTGACGATTGCATTGGTGAAGAAGCCGTTAGGATAGCTGCATCCATGAAAAGCGGGGAGGTGCTTCTGCTCGAAAATCTTAGATTCTATAAAGAAGAGGAAAAAGGAGATGAAGCTTTCGCACATAAACTTGCACGTCTTGCCGATGTTTACATAAACGATGCTTTTGGTACTGCACATCGAGCACATGCATCCACAGCAGTTATTGCAAAATTCTTTCCGAAGGACAAGTATTTTGGATATGTTATGGCAGGTGAGCTTGCAAGCATTAATAAAGTGATGAAAGAGCCTTCCAGACCTTTTACAGCTATTCTTGGCGGAGCAAAAGTATCAGGTAAAATTGAAATTATCAACAACTTACTTGATAAGGTAGATAACCTTATCATTGGCGGCGGAATGATGTTTACCTTTATCAAAGCAATGGGCGGGCAAATTGGTAATTCGCTTGTGGAAGATGACCTTATTGAAACAGCAAGAAAAGCAATTATTGATGCCAAAGAAAAAGGGGTAAACATGCTGATACCTACTGATTCAATAATTGCAGATAAGTTTGACAATGAAGCCAACCGCAAAAGCTGCCAAGCCAATAAAATTCCTGATGGATGGATGGGACTTGATATTGGCGAGCAAACGATAACTGCTTTTGAAAAAACTATAAAAAATAGCAAAACAATACTTTGGAACGGTCCAATGGGAGTATTTGAGATGTCAAATTTCGCAAATGGAACCAAAAAAATTGCTCTTGCAATAGCTGATTCAACATCCAAAGGGGCGTTTTCACTAATTGGTGGCGGCGATTCTGTTGCAGCTATCAATAAATTCAACCTCGCCACAAAAGTTAGCTATGTATCAACAGGCGGGGGAGCAATGCTCGAATTCATCGAAGGCAAAACATTACCAGGAGTTGCTGCAATAGAAGATTAAAGCCTGATCAAGTATCTGTAATCACCACAATAAAGATTACACTGAATAAATGCTAAACAGTATTGGCTTTTGAAAGTCAATAATTTAGCCTATAGCTATTTCTATTGATTAGTTCAGAATTATTACAATGTTAACTGATCAAAAGAGGGTATTTCTTTAAGAAAAACATAGTTTGACTGTTCAAAGCTAATTTTACAGCATATATGAGTCAAGCCATTGGTTACAACAAGATATGGAACCTTCAGAACGAGATTATATCTAGCTATCTGTTCAAAAGCTTTTTGATTAATTTCTATTGAAGAGGCTTTGCATTCTACTATTAATCTTGGAGTACCCTTTCGAGAATAAACAATAATGTCGCATCGTCTTTGCATAGTATTGTAAACAATCATTTGCTCGACAGCTATCAATGGTAGAGGGGTTGCTTTTTCGGTTATCAAAAAATTAATAAAATGTTGCCTCACCCACTCCTCTGGAGTTAGTGCAACATATTTTCGACGCACCGGATCAAAAATCTCCTCTCTCCCATCTCTTGTGCGACAACGATAATCAAAAGCCGGTAAATTAAGTCTGTTCATTTTATTAATCTGGCATCAAAGTTAGTCATTCAGCCATTTCAACTATTTTTGCAGAAAATATTTTTTCGATGAAAACAAAAAAAGATATAGTACATAACTGGTTACCACGTTATACCGGCATACCTCTTGAGGATTTCGGAAAATATATTTTGTTGGTAAACTTCAATAAATACCTTGAACTGTTTGCCCAGTGGAACGGTGTTGAAATAATAGGGCTTGATCGTCCGATGCCCAGTTTGACAGTCGGGGATATTACGATGATAAAATTTGGCATGGGAAGTCCTAATGCTGCAATAATTATGGATCTACTCAGCGCTATCAAGCCTAAAGCTGCTCTTTTTTTAGGTAAATGTGGAGGTTTGAAAAAGAAAAATCAGTTGGGCGATCTGATCCTTCCTATTGCAGCAATCCGTGGCGACGGCACCTCCAACGACTACTTTCCGGCCGAAATTCCGGCATTACCGGCATTTAGCCTGCAAAAAGCAATTTCGACAACAATACGCGAATACGGATTGGACTACTGGACAGGTACGGTGTACACAACAAACCGCAGAGTTTGGGAACATGATGATAAATTTAAAAAATATCTGCGCACAACCCGCTCAATGGCTATTGATATGGAGACAGCCACCATATTTATTGCAGGATTTGCCAATCAGATACCAACAGGCGCCTTGCTATTAGTATCTGACCAGCCAATGATCTCCGAAGGCGTAAAAACTGAAATGAGTGATAATATGGTAACGGAAAAATATGTTGAAACACATCTTAATATCGGAATAGAATCCCTGAAACAACTGATCGAAAACCGCCAGACAGTTAAACACCTGAGATTTTAAACCTCTTTTATGAGCTACGAGCAAATAATCGGCGACATCAATAGAAAAATATTTTATCCAATATATTTCTTAACAGGAGAAGAGCCACATTTTATTGATAAAATCTCAAAACTCATCGAAACTACTGTGTTATCGGAAGATGAGAAAGAGTTTAACCAAATTATCGTTTATGGCAGAGATATTTTGCCAAACCAAATAATTCAAATGGCAAGAGAGTATCCGGTTTTTGGCAACTATCGAGTTATTATCGTTCGCGAAGCGCAAGACATCAAGCAGATAGAAAAAGATAAACTACTGCTCGCCTATCTTGAAAAACCTGTCCCAACGACTTTGTTGGTGTTTGACTACAAATATAAAAAAGTTGACGGGCGAACATCTTTCGTGCAGCTTCTTAAAAAAAACGGCGTCTTTTTCGAATCAAAAAAACTGTATGACAATCAGGTTCCTAAATGGATAGAAGGCACGATCAGAGGTATGGGATATCAAATCAATCCGGAAGCCATGATGCTCCTTAGCGAAAATCTTGGAACAGACCTCTCGAAAATTGAAAACGAATTAAAAAAACTTGTCATCAATATTGACAAAAACACCGAAATTACCCCCGACATTGTAGAAAAAAATATTGGTATCAGTAAGGATTTCAATATTTTTGAGCTTCAAAAAGCGCTTGGCGAACGTAATATTTATAAGGCAAACCAGATCATTAATTTCTTTGCGTCCAACCCCAAAGACAATTCTGTGGTTTTCGTAATAGTGATGTTATTCAACTATTTTAAAAGACTTTTGATTTATCACACACTTAAAGATAAATCAGATAAAAATGTAGCTTCAAAGTTTGGTATTAATCCTTACTTTGTCAGAGAGATAAGGATAGCTTCGTCCAGATACAATATTGCAAAGCTTCGTTCTATCATATCTATATTGCGGGAATATGACCAAAAGGCAAAAGGTGTCGAAACCGCGCCAATAGAGGATGGCGAATTGATGAAAGAAATGATTTACAAGATATTACATTAATCAGGCATAACTCCAGATTAAGTATTTGAAAATGTAGTCTTCACTAAAATAAGCCCATCACAAAAGCCTTTCTATTTGATTAACTCGGGATTATCATTTCTCAATATTTGGCTGGATGAGTAGCTCCATCGTGTTCAACTCAAGCGCTACGAGATTGCCCATTCCTGATCTCTCGGAATGATGGCATCCTGTATCTAAAGGGATATATTTTTTTGAAGGATCGGCAAGCACATTTTGTAAAAACTCGAGACTAACTGCCACATGGCCATGAATAACTATTTTATTATCAACTTTTTCAGGCATTGGGGTAAAAGAACTCGCCCAAAGGATTGAGTGCAAATCATCAAAAGGATCACGGCGACTAAAGTTCAATCCAGCATGTACAAGGATATGATTTTCCAAAATGTAATAATATTTCAATCTTTTTATCCACTCCACGTACTTTTCCGGAATCTGATTCACCTTGTTAACGCCAAAGCTCTTCATCGTTGAGGCACCTCCGGCACTCATCCATTCATCGTAAAGTCTGTTTCTTTCTTTAAAAAAAAGAAAACGCCTTTTAAGTTTCCGTTCATTTTCCAAAGCAAGCAAAATATACTCTTCATGGTTTCCTCGAAGTGGAAAAATCTTAAAGCCCTGCTCCTCCAAATTCATAATATAATCCAGCACACCTTTTGGATCGGGACCGCGATCAACATAGTCGCCGAGGAAATAAAGTTCATCCTCCTTTGTTGGGCGAATTCGATCTTCAATCATCCCGATCAATGTTCTCAAGCAACCATGCAGATCAGGGATTACCCATTGTTTCATAACTCATCATTTTTGCGCTTCAAATAAAGATAGAAAAGATACAAACCTAAATAAGCTTACTCTGCATTTCACAAAGTTGAAAAAATCATTTATATATTTTCAGCAGGGATTGAATGTATCTTTTGATTAAAACTAAGTGTTTATAATGGGCAAAATGAGAATTTGCATTAAACAAACACTATATGTCGGGATTACTTATTTAATTTCAATAAAATCAGCCTAAAGAGGTTTATTATTGATTAATTCAGGTTTAAAGTTTTGAATAAAAGAGATTATTATTTTCTTTTAGCCTGATTTGCAACAGCATCCATTAGTTTTTTAATTGTCTCCGGATCGCCGATAAATTCATCTTTAAGCAGGTTAAGATTCTCATCAAACTCAAAGACATAAGGAATTCCTGTTGGAATATTAAATGCAATGATCTCTTGTTCCGACATATTTTTTAAATACTTAACCACTGCTCTCAAGCTGTTACCGTGTGCTGCCACCAGTATCTGGTTGTTTTTTTGCAGCGCGGGACGGATGTCATTTTCCCAATATGGCACCATTCTACCTATTGTTTCTTTCAACGATTCAGTAGCAGGAATCTCTTCGGGTTTTAAATCTTTATAACGGGGATCATATTTTGGATGTCTTTTATCATCTTCGGGGACAGGTGAAGGTGGCACGTCAAAACTACGTCTCCAAAGCAATACCTGTTCATCACCGTACTTTTCGGCCATTTCGATTTTATTCAAACCCTGAAGTAGCCCGTAATGTTTCTCATTTAACCGCCAGCTTTTATAAACAGGTATCCACATCTGATCCATCTCTTCAAGTGTCAGCCATAGCGTTTTAATTGCCCTGCGGAGATATGAGGTAAAAGCCATGTCGAACATAAAGCCCCTCTCTTTTAATACCCGCCCGGCTTCAATAGCCTCTTCAACACCTTTTGGCGACAAATCTACGTCAGTCCAGCCTGTAAAACGATTTTCCTTATTCCAAACGCTTTCGCCATGCCTTAACAAAACCAGTTTTTTCATGTTTTTTTTTATCCTTTAATTAATAATAAATTGTTTTAAAAATATAGATGATAACGCCAAATACACTATAAATATTGAATTGAACAGAACTAACATAAACTTTCAATTTCTAATTCTGATTAGAACCTAATTCCAAATAGAGTTTTATTGGCACTAACTAAGTGAAACGTTAAAAGGGTATCTAACATTTAATAAAATTGTCTTTCAGCCTATTTTGATATGATAAACCGTGCATAAAAGACCTCTTTATCAGTTTTTACTTTACAAAAATAAACGCCCGGCAAAAAGTTTTCGGTAACAATTTCATATTCTTGATTGAAAATATCAATATTAGCACTAAACACTTCGTGGCCGGTTACATCGAACACACAGATATGCTCCAAACGTTTGTCGGGTATAAACAAAACAACTTTATCTATCGCAGGTATCGGAAATATAGTGAGTTTATCGAGTTGTGGCTCATCAACCTTTAGAGAAATATAACTAAGCTTTGCTATCACCCATTTATCAGGATCAAATTTGGCGGAATCAATATGAAAATTTGGTGCAGGAAACCGAAACTGTTCTCCCGAAAAGGTTGGGCGGCACAAAAAGCTTTTTTCCTGCTCGCCACCATATAATTTTATCTCCACCGGTATATCAAAAAATGCTACAGAGGAATGTGTTTGTTCTTGATTTATGGTTATAAGCAATTCATCGGTTTGCACAATTTTTAGGATATCAATGCCGTACACAGGATAGCCTTCGCCATAGTACCATTGATCAAAAAAGGAATCGAGGTTGGTCTCGCTTATTTTTTCAAAGTGAGTTTTTACATCTTCAAAGGTTGCAAATCTGTATTTTAGCTCAGGATCGTTCAGATAATTGCGCAATGCAGAAAAGAAAGCCTGGTCGCCCATCAGCCAACGCAGCATGTGCAGTACATAAGCGCCTTTGTGGTACGACAGACGAGAATCGAAAATACGAGATATAGAGGTTGTGTCTGCCACATAGACAGACCCGTCGGGAGCAGAAAGGATTGCATTAAGTGTTACATTTTTCCAGATAGGCCACCAATAGCCATCGCCCATATTTTCAAAAGAAAGCCCGTTGGCGTAGGTTGCGAAGCCTTCATTTATCCATACATCGTGCCATGTGGCAAGCGTTATCATATTCCCAAACCATGAATGTGCCAGCTCATGAGCGCGTATATCATGCGCCCAGCTTGCCATAAAACTCACCGTCTGATGCTCCATACCTCCACCATTTCTACCAAACTGCGCATGACCATATAATTCATTTTTAAAAGGGTACGGGGCAAAGAGAGTGTCAAACAACTGAATCATTTCGGGAGTGTTGGCTGAAACTTCAGCAATAAAAGCCGAGTCTTCGGGATAGACATAATTTATTATTGGAAGGGTGTCGTGTCCTAAGATCGCCTGTTGAGGGAATATTACATAATTGGAAACCGCAAAAGCCACGAGATAGCTCGCTATCGGATAGCGATGGCGGAAATGTGTAACTTTTTTATCGCCCTCTTCGATAACCGATTGCAAAAGTCCATGACTGACACCATTATATGGTAATGGACATCTGATGTAAACATCAATCGAATCAATTTTATCAGTTAAGTCATTTTTACCTGGCCACCAATCTTTAGCACCAAAAGGCTCAGAAAGTGTCCACATAGCAGGTACTCCATTATGTTCTTTAATTTCAAAAGAGCCAAACCCGCTATTTTGTATTGGTTCGCCCTGATAATAAATCCGCACTGAATCCATCCTCCCTGCTTCAACCAAAACCTCAAGATTAATAACAAACTCATGGTTAGAAACAAAATTACACTCAACCTGACGATTTCTAAAAATTACAGAATCAATAACCATATTATCGTTCAGCTCGAGTAAAATAGATTCTAAGTTTTCAATCGCTTTGAAGTGATGCAAAACATTTCCAGAAATATAGCGAACCGAAGGGTCAACATCCCACTCAAATCGAGTATAAACAATATCAATATTTAATCCGGCACGTGAATTATTCGGCTGATTCATACGTTGATACCTCATCATCGCCGTTTTAGCAATAAGATCGGTATTATCTTCAAAAAACAAAGGCTGTGCAAAAGTTTGCTTTGCAAGCATAAACAATAAAATATTGAGAACAAATGCTAAATAGGCCAGAAATCGGTTCATCTTATAATCATTTTTGAATTAAAGTGTTGGTTGAAATCCATCTTCAAAATTTATATCAATTTTGATGATTGTATCGCCAAAATTAGAAAAAACATTGATAGCAAAGTCATTTTACGCATCTTTGCATAAATTTTTTTTGTGTGAAAGTATTACTAAAACTTATTTTTGTTTCTATTTCGTTATTTACAATTACTTATCTGCTCTCTTGTGCCAACCAGCTTGCTCCGAGTGGCGGACCACAGGATAAAGAGCCGCCGGTTGTTATAAGTTCGTTACCACCCAATTTTTCAACTCATTTCGACAAAAACAAAATCAGACTTACCTTCAACGAGTTTGTACAGCTAAAACAAGCTGACGAACAAATTCTCATCTCCCCTCCAGTACAGAAAAAGCCAGACTATAACCTTAAAGGGAAATCACTTTTTATTAATTTAAAAGAAGATTTATTACCAAATACTACCTATTCCTTTTTTTTCGGCAATTCCATTACTGATATTACCGAGGGGAATCCGCTAACTAACTTTCTATATGTTTTTTCTACAGGCGACTACCTCGACTCACTATCAATAGCCGGCGAAGTAAAAAACGCTTTTAATCTAAAGCCAGAAGAGGGAGTCTTTGTTATGCTCTATCCGATTTCAAACGATACCATCCCTGCCGATTCGCTTCCCATGAAAATTAAACCATCGTATGTTACCAAAACTGATAAAGAGGGTAATTTCAGGTTAAATTATCTTCGTAACGAGCCGATGAAACTCTTTGCATTGAAAGATATCAACAATAATTATCTTTATGATATGCCTGATGAAGAGATTGCTTTTACTGAAGAAATCGTAATCCCGGAACATATTAAAACGATGGAACCTGACACTACCCTCGGTCAAGCGCCTGATTCAATTCATACTAAGCTATTATATGATAATTTTTTTCATTTGAAACTCTTCCAACAAATTGATTCAACGCAACGCAGGTTATCGGAAACAGGGTTTTACCCACCCGGATTTTTGATTACTTATCGTTATGGACTAAAGAATCCCGTCATTAATCTTTTTAAAGAAAAAAACGAAGCCCCTTGGTATATTAAGGAGTTAAATAAAGGAAGGGACTCACTTAGAGTATGGCTTACACAACCAATGCCTGATAGCATTACCATTAAAATACAGGATGGAGACTTTTTTTCTGATACCGTACTCATCGTATTGCCTGAAAAGAAAACTCCCGAAACTTCAAAACGCCGTCAAAAGGAAGAAACAAAACAAACGGAGCAACTTATAATTAATAGTAATGTGAAATCAAGGTTGCTCGAATTAAACACACCCTTAGAGCTTACATTTGAGCATCCGATAAAAAAATATAATAAAAGTCATATTTGGCTTTTTTCTGAAAAAGATACTGTTTTAGCAAATTTCAGTTTTGCAGATAATGCCAACCGAAAATTGAAGCTAATTCAGAAATTGGAAGAGGAAACATTGTATAACTTGGTCATCCGCGATTCAACATTTTTCGATATTTATGATCATACTCATGATTCTTTGGTGATAGTTTTCAATACCCGCAAAACAAGTGATTACGGCAACCTATACTTAGATGTAAAGATTAAAAATGATTCAATTCCATATATCCTGCAACTGCTTGATCCGAAAGAAAACGTCATTCATGAAACAGTACTTAACAAGTCAGAAGAATTGGCTTTCGAATTGTTAAACCCTGGTATTTATACCCTCAAAGCTATTGAGGACAAGCATACTAACGGAGTATGGGATACGGGTGATTACTTAAAAAAGAGAGAACCCGAAAAGGTTTTTTTCTTTCAAAAAGAGCTACAGATACGAACCAATTGGGACATTGAGGAGGTATGGAAAATCGAGTAAAGTAAAGCCTAAAAGAGTAACATTTGTGTTACAACAATCAGTTATCATCTTGACATCGGTTTATACAATCAAGAATATCCACAAGAGCTTTGTGTTTAATTTCATAAAACTTTTTCTTCCCGTGCCGTTTACTGATTAAAACACCATTTGTTCTTAAAATATTTAGATGATGTGATGTGGTAGCCTGCCCTAAACCAAGTTGTTCATAAATATCAGTTACGCACATTTTTTCTTTACTCAATAATTCAAGGATGGCAATCCTTACAGGATGAGAGATAGCCTTTAGCTTTGAGGCGGCAGTTTCAAGTTTTTCTTGATTTATATGATATAATTTCATAGGTATTTTTCCGCTAAAATACTACAAAAAACAATATCTGCAAATTGATTTACATCAATTCTCAATCACAAGTCAACGAAGTGAACTCAAATTTCTGTGAATCAAAAAGCCCCTTATCACTAAGTTTAAGTTCAGGAATTACCAAAAGCGCCATAAAAGAAAGTGTCATAAAAGGCGAAGCCAATGTTGATCCATTTTCTTTAGCTAACCGATCTAACTTCTCGTAGGCTGCAGCAATCTTGTATCCATCCTCCGACGCCATGAGTCCTGCAACCGGTAATGTAAGTAACTCTTCCTTAGCGCCATCCACAAAACAAATACCACCTCGGGATTCAATTAACAGATTGACTGCCCTGATAATATCCGAATCATTAACCCCCAGCGCTATAATATTATGACTGTCATGCGCTACTGTAGAAGCTATTGCTCCTTTTTTCAGGTTAAAGCTATTAACAAAAGCAACCGAAGGTTGTGCAGGCTGATAACGATTGTAAACCACAAGCTTTAAAATATCATTTTCAATATTACTAACTATTGAACCATCAGAAACTTTCGGATTTACGACTATCTCTTTTGTGATCAGTTGGCCATCAAATACCTGAATGACTTTTATTTTTTCTTTTGTGGTTTGTACTCTTATGTTACTCTCATTAATCTTTTTAGCACAGAAAAAATTAGGGGTCTCCTCTTCGATTGATTCTATCAAGGTTCTTCCATTTTTAGCTACTTGAATTCCTTTCACGTAAGTCTCTAAGACATTAAGATCAGCAAGATTATCTACTATGATAAAATCAGCATCATCGCCCGGTCTAAGTAAACCAACATCTAAATTATAATGTATTATTGGATTTAAAGAAGCGCTGCGCAATACTTGTAAAGGATCGTAACCTTTCCCAACTGCACGTTTTATAAGCTCGTTTATATGTCCTTTTACAAGATCATTAGGATGTTTGTCGTCGGAACAAAACAATACTTTATCCGGATAATCCTTAATAAGATCAATAAGCTCATCGAAGTTTTTCGCCGCACTTCCTTCCCTGATCAGAATTTTCATGCCCCATTTTAATTTATCCAGCGCCTCATCAATAGTATAGCATTCATGATCGGTAGATATGCCCGCCTCTATATATTTACGGATATCATTACCCATTAAGCCTGGCGCATGACCGTCAATAGGCTTATTAAATCTCTTCGCTGCCTCAATCTTAGCCATTACCTCGTGATCGTTAAAAAGAACACCCGGAAAATTCATCATTTCCGACAAATAATAAACATCATCTCTTTTTAACAAATCTGAAACATCGCTGGATGTAATAGTAGCTCCAGAAGTTTCAAATGATGTAGCCGGAACACATGAAGGAGCCCCAAAAAAGAATTTAAAAGGTACCTTATTCCCATTCCTTATCATATAATTTACCCCTTCAATGCCCAACACATTTGCAATTTCATGAGGATCAGAGACTGTAGCAACGGTACCATGAACCACAGCAAGTCGTGCAAATTCCGAGGGGTTAAGCATACTGCTTTCAATATGAACATGTGAATCTATTAGCCCGGGAGTAATATATTGGGCATCGCACCGATTACTTGGGATAATAGATTTTATTTTTCCCTTTTCTACCGATATTATTCCTGAAAAAATTATTTTATTAACGACGTCAACAATATTTCCAGATACTTTAAAACCATTCTTTGTTTTCATATCAATATAAATTCCTTTTCGTGTGATAGGCTACCTTTTCTAACGAGGTTATCATATCATATTCTACCAAATATACATGTGCCGGAAGATTCAACGGCTTGGATGAAAAGTTTAGTATCCCGCTGATACCTGATTTAACAAGATGATCAGCCGTTTCCACAGCTTTATCCACCGGAACCGTGATCAAGCCAATAGTAATACTATGCTCTTTTATTTTATCTCCCAATTCATCAATATGATATACAGGTATGCCTGAATATAGTTTGCCAGTTTTTTCGGTGTTTATATCAAAAGCGGCAACGATTCTAAGCTTAGGTCGTTTACCGTAAAGATATTTCAAGATCGCTTTCCCTAAATTTCCAAGTCCCATAATACAAACATTCTGACCTTGCTCAGTATCTATTATATTACCAATCAGTTCGATGAGTTCTTTTACATCATAACCCCGTCTTAAAGTTCCGTTATATCCAATCAACATGATATCGCGCCTTACCTGCACTGAAGTGATATGTAGCAGGCGAGCTATTTCGTGTGAAAAAATAAACTCTTTACCACCTGCAAGGGTAATGAGCAAATTTCGACGATACTGGCTAAGTCGTTCAATAGTCTTATCAGGAAGAATCATTTAGAAATCGTTTTTTGTTTATCATGCAAACTTACAATTAATTAAAAAAGAATTGTAGTATCAGATCGTAATTTGACTAAATAGCTCTTCAAATTCAAAAAACAACAAGCTTCAGTTTTAAATATTCCACCTGTTAAAACTCTTATAAAATCAGTATTTTAATCTAATTTCGGGAATCTACAACAATACTTTTGTTTTTTCGGATTTTAATTAAATGTTTAGAATTTCAAAAAAGGCTCGATCCGTTATTAATCAATTTTATTGCAAAACGCACTGATTGTTCAACTAATTCAGTATTTAAGAAATTGCCGACTTTTCTCTTTCATGCAAACTGCAACAAGAGCAACAATTTCCTGTGTATTTACTTTATCTATTTAAAAAAAACCTTAACCCATCAAATCCGGACTATGTAACCAATTAAATAGCTAATCTCTCCTTCCGAGGAAAATCATTATATAATAAGCTAATGTGGCTAATGATGCGAGTGCCGCAACCACATATGTCATTGCTGCCCATTTAAGGCCATCTTTAGCCATTTCCTGCTGTTCGCCTATAGTAATACCTGTTCCTTGTAGCCATACCAACGCCCGGCGTGATGCGTCAAATTCAACGGGTAGAGTTATCAGACTAAATAAGGTCGTAAGGCCAAACATAATTATACCTATTAGCAATAAAGCCGGAAATATTTGAATGGTTAGAATACCGGCAAGTAAAACCCACTGCATCCATTTCGAGCTGATACTTACTACCGGCACAAGCTGCGAGCGCATTTGAAGCCAGGCATAAGCCTGAGCATGTTGTAAAGCATGACCGGTTTCATGTGCTGCAACAGCAGCAGACATTACACTACGTCCGTTATAAACGGCAGGACTTAGATTGATAGTTTTGTTCAATGGATTGTAATGATCGGTAAGTTCTCCGCCAACCGATTGAACTTTCACGTCAGTTATGCCATTTTGACTTAACATTATTCTGGCAATGTCAGCGCCTGTCTGTCCACCCGGCAAGGCCACTTTAGAATACTTTTCAAAGCGGTTCTTTAAACGACTTTGTACAATCCAACTGAGAAAAACAAAAACTCCGAAAATAAGAATGTATGGTATCATAGTATAAAAATTATTTTGCGCCACAGCATGTCAAATACAATGCCAACAAACTAAATAACATTATTATTTGCCCTTTGTTGCATTACATACGTCTTTAAAAATCATATTTAGTGCAAGTAATCAAAACAATAAGAATTGCAATGAATAAATGCCAATTCTATATTAACCAAAGAAAATCTGGTTGAATATCCAAAATCGTAAAGATTTTTATTAAAAATGATTTGTTTTCAGCTATAAAAAATTTTTAGCCTTTTTCATTTCTTATTGAATAAAATTATATTTTTGTTGGAAATTAACGCAAAATATACATTTTTTTAAATGAGTGATGAAATAAAAATATTCGCACCCATATTTTTTCAAAAATTTTATCTTGTTACTTTTTTTCGTAAAGAGTGGGCTGGGTTATATTTTATTCTTCTTGATTTGCGTAAAACGACTATGAACATTTTTTTCCTTTCTACTTTCACAGCTCATCTTCGAGCCGGCCACGCTTTTTAGCCAATTTATTTAGTCGTTTTATTCCTTTTTTTTTACAACCATTTTCCGGTCAAAGCAGTTTTGGCTTAATTAATTATTATAACATTTTACTAATTAAAATTTTACAACAATGAAAAGAATGCTATTATGTAGTTTTTTAATGGGCTTGATACTCCTACTTGTATCGCCTCAAACATTTGCTCAATGTGCTGAAATTTCCCAAAAGGCAAACTCTTCAGCTCAACGCATTGATAATTTTGTCATCATAGGAACCGAAACAACCTTAAACTCTAATGTTCCTGTTTATCCTTATTATGGGTATTCAATTTCCCAAACATTATATTTACAAACCGAATTAAACTTCAGCAATAAAATGATTGAAGGGATAGGTTATCAATATAATGGAAACCAGAGTGTGCTTGAATTATGGATTGAGATTTATTTTGAACACACTACATTAGATAATTTAACTAATACAGTTTCATTAAACAATGCCACTAAAGTTTTTGATGATGTTTATTATTTTAAGGAAGGTGAGGAATGGTCAACTGTGGATATAGATCCTTTCTATTACAATAATAACGATAATCTTCTTGTTACTGTCATAGAGAAAAAGCCTGGATGGGACTCATACAGCGATAAATTCTATACTACCTCCGTGCCTGTATCATACCGTTGGTGTCAAGGCACACAAAATGACGGCTCGCCCTATAATCCTGAAGATTTACCCTTGCTTAACCAAATAACTTATCGTCCCAATACCAAATTTTTATTTGATGATATGCCAACTGGGCCTCCATTAAGTATTATTACTCCTACATCTTTAGATTTTGGCAATGTCGAAACCTCAAATAGTAAAGCCTTACCTGTTGTCATTAAAAATGGTGGGGGCGATCCACTTGAGATAACAGGTTTTTCATCTTCAAATAGTCAATTTGCAGTAATAGACGCCTCCTTCCCAATCGTCCTTGGGCCGGGCGAAAAAAAGAAAGTACAGATTGCCTTTACTCCTACTATGACCGGAAATATATCTGGCACTATTGAATTCATGATGGATAAGGAAATTGAAGGCGATCATATTGTTAATGTTACAGGAAAAGGATTATTTTTCAGATATGTCGTAATTGGAGATGGAGAAGAAGTAAGCAATACACCAGTTTACCCTTGGTATGGCTATTCGTTTACCCAAACACTTTATTTACAAAGCGATATTGATACAGATAATGCAATGATTCAACGTGTAGGATATCAATATGCTGGTACTAACCCATCCCTCGAACTAACTATTGAAATATGGATGACACATACCGACCTTACTTCAATTACGTCAACTATACCAATGACCGGTTTTACAAAAGTGTATGACGGACCATATAATTTAGTAGCTGGAGAAGAATTTGCATGGGTTGAGATTACACCATTCTTGTACAACAACGTAGATAATCTGATCATTGCAGTATTTGAGAAAAAACCAGGATATAACTCTTCAAGTGACAAATTTTATTCTACCAAGTTAGCTGACGGTCAAAATATGTGTGTTGGCAGTTGGAATGATAGCAACCCGTACGATCCTTACAATCTACCAGCAGGAAATCAAATTAACTATCGTCCAAACACGAAGCTATATATCAGTGGCGAAATTCCTACCGAACCTGAAATAAAGACACAGCCATTAAGTTTAAATTTCGGAGAAGTTGAAGCCACTGTAACTAAAGTACTTAATATTGAGGTTATGAATATTGGTGGGGGCACGCTTGAAATTACAGGTGCTAATTTCACAAACTTGCACTACTCAGTTATCAATGTTGATTTTCCTGTACTATTGGAAATGGGGCAGAAAAAAGTTTTTGATATCCAATTTGCACCTACTGATCCAGGTTTGGAAGAGGGGCTTCTTACTTTTGAAATTGATGCTTCTATACCTGGTTCAAAGGTAGTAGAGCTTTCAGGAAGAGGCCTGCGTTTTGGCGTACTACGCGAAAGTTTTGAAAAAACACTATTCCCTCCTTTAGGATGGTTAGTTGTAGATAATAACGTTGACAATAAAGGATGGCTCAGAAATGTAAACAATGTACCTACAGGTAAAATTGCACCTCGTACTGGAATAGCTGCTGCAGGATTAAGCACCTATGCCGGAAGCCCAGGGCAAATAAGCTATGACGACTGGCTGATTACTCCAAAAATGAAATGGCAGAATGGCGATATATTCAATTTCTGGATTAAACGCCTTGCTGATCAAAACAATCAAATTTGGCGCATCAAACTTTCGTCTAACTCAACAGAACTTAGCGATTTTACCCAAATTGATGTGATTACCGATCCACCATTGAATTATGTTTTAAAAGAATATGACTTATCAAACTTTGGGTTGCAAGATGGAGACGAATATTATATCGCTTTCCACTTCAATGGCAAATGGTGCTGGCCAGGTGTAATTGATGATGTCTTAGGGTCAGTAATGATAAAATTTAATTATGACCTGTTGACGCTAAATTTCACAGGTCCAAATCTATTATATAAAAATACTCCACAAAATTTTACAGTAGAGTTTGGCAACTGGGGTTTTTACGACTTTGCAGGCGATGATTATTCTATTGCTTTGTGCACCGAGATTAACGGAACTGAAAACACACTCGCAAGCTTGCCAGGTGTAGATATTGCTGTTGGCGAAACAAAAACCGTAACCATACCGCTAAATATAGCTAACATTGGAGTATATGATGTTTATGCAAAACTTATCGCTGAAACTGATGAGGATCAAAGCAATAACAAAACTAAGTCAATTGATATTGAAGTAATTCCAACATCATTTGTTGTAAAGAATATTGGAACTTTCCCAATGCCAGAAAACACCTGGTACTATTATCTTTATCCTATCAACTTTGAGGATTATAGAAAATCAAGTCTTACACAAACTCTATATTTCAAAAACGAACTTAATACCGGCGGTATAATTGATAGAATTTGCTATTACAGATCATTTGCAACCGATATGTTGGAGAAAAAAATAAAAGTTTGGATAAAGGAAGTTGATGCTACATCTTTATCAGCAGAAACCTACGTTCCACCATCACAAATGACTTTGGTTTTTGATGGTATGGTAGATTTTCCAGCAGGGATGGGCAGATCTGATATTATACTTTCTAATCCTTACGTCTATTCCGGATCTGGAAACCTATTAGTTACAGTTTATTATTATTGGGGCACGAATTTTAATAGCACTTCGCGATTTGCTAATATGAATCCTGATTATGGCCCTGAACGGACATTATTTGATGCGGACTATAGACCTATTGATCCTGAGAATCCATCTACAACTTTTCTATATTCAACTGCGAATTATCCTTACACAACATTAATGTTCGAAACCGGTAATGGTCTTGGCAATATAAGCGGAAGGGTACTGTATCAGGTAAATAATAGCTCGGTACAAGGAGCAAAAGTAACTATCGAAAATCCTTTATTCCCGGGTTTGGCTGCAACAATTTACACAAATGCATCGGGCAATTTTAGCGCTCCCTATGCATTAGCTGGTAATAATCTTAAAATCACAATTTCGAAATATGGCTATGTAGATTTAGTTTTAGAAAATGTAGTTCTTCCACCAAACGGAACAAAAAATTTGGGTAATCTCTACTTGATTGAAAGCCCAAAAGTTGACCTTGATGGTAATGTGGTAACAAGTGATGACATGGCACCTGCTGTAGGTGCAATAGTGAAACTTATCGGAATGGATAATTATCAGACTACAACAGATGAAAATGGTCACTTCTCCTTCTCATCTATCTGGGGTTTAGCATCTTATCAAATAGAAATTACTCTTGACGAATATCAGGATTATCAATCCGTAATCCAAGTACCAGGCGTTAATCATACACTTGATCAAATAACCTTACTTGAAATAGCTCCCGGACCTAACATTGTAACGTTAGACGAGGAAGATGACAAAGTAATTCTATCTTGGTATGGCGCAAATGATCCCTATCCTATTGAGTTTAGGTATGATGACGGAGAGGCTGTTGGTGTTTTAATCACAACTGGGAATCCGACAATTGTTGGCGGATCCTCATGGATGCATAATGCGGTTATAAATCAGTTGCACTGGTACACTTATCAAACAGAAAGTTATCCGGCATCAGATTATGTGATGTTAACCGTTTTAGGACTTACTCCACAAGGCGAACCAGATCCCAACGATGTCTTGTTTATTCAGGGTAATGTAAGAAACAACTATGGATGGAATAGTTTTGATCTTCCCTATCCTATTAATGCCCCTAATGGATTTTTCTTTGGCACATCAGGCTATAATAATTACACACTTATTGCCTATGATGATGGTGTTGACGAACCATGGGTATGGGAACCCAGAACCCAATGGAGTAATGGAATGGGTGCATATAATCCACTTGAAAATGTTACATCACCTGCATTATATGGTAATATCTTTATTCGGGCATCAGGATTAACTTACGGCGCTCTTGAAACTGATTTATTGGTTAATTCAAATATTCGGGTTATTGATTTAAGTTCCATAACCACACAATTTCTCACAATGAATATTAATCCAATAGAAACAGGCAATCCGAAAATAAAGATTATGAATTACAAGCCTGAAAATTCAAGAGGCTTTGAACATTATAATGTATATCGTAAACTTGCCTCCGAAAAATCGTGGAAGAAACTGAACCATGCACCGATACATGAAACTTCTTACACCGATTTCAGTTGGGAAGCTGCAAAACTGGGAACCTATATTTATGCTGTGGATGCCGAATATACCAACGGCGTTCTATCTGACAAATCCGAGTCGGATGAAATTGAAAAGAAAATCATCAACGGACAGATAGTTGAGCTACCGAAAGGATGGTCAGCCATCTCATCTTATAAAGATATTGAAAATCCATCGCTTGAGTATCTCTTCAGACACATTACACCATCGAAATCTATGATTATCCTATTAGGAAAATCCGGATTTTACTGGCCAGGTCAAAATATAAATCAACTTGTCAACTGGAATACTCACGAAGGATACAAAATTAAGATGAGCAACGACGAAGCTATTTTGATGAAGGGTGATATAGTTACCAATAAAACGGTACCTCTTACCAAGGGAGTAAATTATCTTCCTGTTCTATCTGAAATCTCAATAGATGCTGATGTGATTTTCAACCAAATTTTTGATAAATTGATCTTTGCATTCGATTTTTCTGAAGGATTAATTTATTGGCCTGAAGGAGGTATTATGACCTTGGCAACACTTGACCCTGGAAAAGGTTATCTATTAATTATGAGCGCCGAATGTGAAGTCCTATTTCCTGATGGAACGAAAAAAGCTAATAGAATCAACAAACCCTCTGTTGTGAACAATTCGCCTTGGAAAGTAATTAACACTGGAAGTGCCCATATAATTGCAATAGAAAATCAAGCGCTCAAAACAATGTCGCCTGGCGATATTATTGGTGTGTTTAATAGTTTTGATGTCTGTGTCGGACAAGTTCAATACCATGGAAATAATGACAACGAAAGCCTGATAGTATATGGTAACGATTTCACAACGCCGGATATTGACGGGCTTATGGAAGGAGAATTGATGAAATTCAAATACTACTCAGCCACTGATGGTCAAATATCAGAGCCACAAGTAACATGGGATTATTCAATGCCTGATGCAGATATCTATACAGAATATGGCAGATCAGCTATTACTGGTATTAAATTAGGTGCAACATCAATTGCTGAACTAACACAACCTGATGTAATCATTTATCCAAATCCGGCCAGCAGGCAAGTATTCATTAATGTTAGCAATAATGGAGATGCTAAGATTGAATTGATGAACCAACTTGGTAAATCATTATTGACAACCAAAACAAAAGCGCCAACAACAAGAATAGATATCTCATCCTTTGCATCAGGTATTTATTTTATAAAAGTTACTTGCAACAATTTTGTTATTACACAAAAATTGATAATCAGGTAAGCTTAAACAGGTATTTTTGACTAAAGTATAAGTCGTGAAAATTAGAAGCTCTTTGCAGAATTATTAAATCAAAATTAATGGCCTTCCGAAGTAAAGTAGGAAGGCCATTCTTAAATAAAAAAAGAGCGACATTTTTCTTACCGACTAATCAAATAGCTGTATAAAACGAGTATTAATAAACCTAAAAATGCACAGGTTTTTATTAGATTGACATGAAACGCTTATTAAAAATGAAAAAAATAATTCAAAATAAAAATTCATTCTTCATAAAATCAATTTGATCATTACTTTTAAACAATAACAGACTTTTGTTAATGAAGTTAATATTAATAATAACACGATGTTTATGAACTTACAACATTCGTTAAGAGAATTATTTCAAAAAAACCTGTGGAAAAAGCATACTTTTGTCAATTTAATCTGTTTTTCTTCTAAAGCTTGATAATAACATTTACTAAAATTATATCTCACTAAAATGAAAAACAAAGTACTAACAACAGGGTTTCAACTTATATTTTTTTTCATCTTTTTTATTACGATCAACCTTTCAGCTCAATTTCAGGATCGGGGTAAAGACCCTAAAACCGGTAAATATATTGTGGTCCGTGGCGAGCGTCCACCGATTGATTTAGATCAGGTATCACAGGAGGCATATGAGCCGGGCCGAATAAACATCAAACTAAATCGGGAATTTGAAAACCTGCTTCCAGCAACAAAACTTTCTGCAGGTTCTGATGGATACGTTGTTATCGGAAACAGCAAGCTCGATAGAATCAATCAAGAGTTTGGCGTCAAAAGTTACAAGCCCTTGTTTGAACCACTTTATGACATATACGAGAAAGCCGAAGATTTTCGTGAAAGGCATAAAGCATGGGGGCTTCATCTCTGGTTTACAGTAGAAATTGAAATAAAAAGCGATGTTATCGCTGCCGTAAGGCAATTTGCAAACCTGAAAGAAATTGAAATTGCAGAACCAGAATATAAGAAGGCATTGTCAGTTATAGAAACAACTCCTTATCTTTCCACTCCGATTCAAACAGATAATCCAAAAGGCACAACAGATTGGACACCAAATGATCCACAATTCAACGATCAATGGCATTATAAAAATACCGGGCAGCAAGGCGGTACTCCTGGTGCCGACATAAGTCTTGTTGACGCATGGGAGATTGAAAAAGGAAACGCACAAGTAATTGTAGCAGTTATAGACGGCGGGATTGATTATTTCCACACCGACATAGCAGCAAACATGTGGTCGGAAATTGGTTACAACTTTTATAATAACACACCCAATATCACACCTTTAGATCATGGAACCCATGTAGCCGGAACTATTTCAGCGGTTAATAATAACGCTATCGGAGTGTCGGGTATCGCAGGCGGATCAGGGAATGGTGACGGTGTTAGGTTAATGTCGTGTCAAGTGTTTTCATCTAACACATCTGGTTCTGGATTTGAACTCGCATTTATCTATGCTGCCGACAACGGCGCCGCTATTGCACAAAACAGTTGGGGCTATACAAATCCCAATTATTATGAACAATCTTTACTTGACGCAATCGACTACTTTAACCTAAATGGTGGCGGTAACGCTATGGATGGAGGAATTTCAATATTTGCAGCAGGAAACGATAACTCATCCCAAAACTATTATCCCGGATATTATTCCGGCACATTGTCAGTAGCTGGAACCAATAATCAGGACAAAAAATCATGGTATTCCAATTATGGATCGTGGGTAAAAATATCGGCTCCCGGTGGTGAAACCAATACAGTTTTACAAAGGGGTGTACTTAGTACCACAATAGGTAACCAATATGGATACTTACAAGGAACTTCTATGGCTTGTCCACATGTATCCGGAGTAGCGGCTCTCGTCATCTCACAGGCTTACGGGCTGTTAAATTCTGTCGAAGTGGAAGAAATCCTGATAAACAATATTGATGACCATTATGGAGTAAACCCCACTTATATTGGGCAGTTAGGATCCGGAAGATTAAATGCATTTAAAGCTTTGAATGCTGTACAAAATGTAATAAGCGCAGTAAAAAATCCTAAAAATTTCAACGCCACCCCGATCGGCTTCAATATTATCAGCCTATCATGGGAAAAAAATGATGATAACAATAATGTAATGATAGCGTGGTCGTCAGACGGAATATTCGGCAAGCCTCAAAATGGAATTAGCTATTCCATTGGCCAAACCTTGCCGGGTGGTGGCACGGTAATCTATTCAGGGAATAACACAAGTTTTACTCACTCCAATCTTAATCATTCTACCACCTATTACTATAAAGCTTGTTCATTTAATGGGCTTTCTGAATATTCAAGCGGCGTATTAGCAAATGCAACTACCCTTTGTGCGCCTGTTTCAGAATTACCTTTCGAAGAGAGCTTTACACAGTTTATAACTCTACCAAATTGTTGGGAAATCATTGATAATAAAAGCAATGGGCAAGTCTGGTCAATCGGAACTGTTCCAAGCGGCTTATCAGGATCATTCGGCAACTATGCTTATGTAAATAGTGATGGTTATGGATTCTTTGGCTCTCAAAACACCGATTTAATAACCCCGGAATTTGATTTTACCAATTATACCGATGTAAAACTTAGTTTCAACCATTTTTATAAACATTATTCATCATCTGCATCTGTTGACTATAGTATTGATAACGGAAATACATGGACTAATTTGCAAACATGGACTGCCTCCACTACAAACCCAACCACTTTCGACCAAACTATATCAGCCATTGCAGGTGAATCACAGGTCAAATTCAGATGGAAATATATTGGAGCGTGGTCATATTATTGGTGTGTTGATGACATCTCCATAACCGGAACCTGGAACGGACCAATAATTGACTTCACTGCCAATCCAACAGAAGTATATCCCGCAGAAACAGTAACTTTTACTGATGCTTCATCAAATGGAAGTTTTACATCATGGAGTTGGGATTTTGGCGAAGGCGCTATTCCGGCAACCGTCACAGGACAAGGACCACATGAAGTTATTTATCAATCCTATGGCAAAAAGACCGTATCACTCAAAGTAGATAATCATCCAATAAAAACTAAAGCTGAATATATAAACGTAGTTAAACAAATCTTTTCCGCATCAGAAACTTACACAAATGGAGATATCCCGACGGATAAAGATTTTACCTCTTTGCCCGGCGCCTCATCCTGCCCAGGCTACCTTACGGTGAACATACCCTTGGGCGCTGAAATTAACGGCGTAGATGTCAGTTACAACATGACTGCCAGCAGTACTGGACGAAAATCACATCAGCGCTCACAATTAAGGTGTGTATCACCAGGCGGCACCAATGAAACCTCGCTGGCAGTCGGGATGGGCAGCTCAATAGGAACACAAAGCTATAACAGAACTCAGCTTAATATCGCCAATGAGGTTGCTGGAGGTGGAGAGATAGCTTTTGAACTGCACGCAGGTAGAACAACAGCAGGATCAGGATGCAATAGTTTTTTCAACAAAGTTGACAACAACTCGTGGACGATTACAGTATATTATACACTTAATCCATTTTATCAGGCTGATTTTGCTGCCGATAAAAACTCAATTTGCGAAGAAGAACAAGTGCAATTTACCGATTTATCATCTGGCGCCCCCACTGCATGGGAGTGGGAATTTCCGGGAGGTACACCGTCATATTCTAACTTGCAAAATCCGGTAATAACATACAACGACGAAGGAATTTACAACGTTACCTTGAAAGTCTTCTATGGCAGCATAATAAGAGAGCTTGTTAAATCAGATTTTATTGAAGTGATCAACTGCAATACTAATATCCTTCCACCTGGTTGGGATATTATCAACACAGGCAATACCGACCTGATTACCATCCCTGAAAATGCCATACTAACAATCGAAGGAGAAGCTCTTGCCGAAAATAATTGGTTAGGTGTCTTTTATACCAACGATAATGATGAACTAAGGTGTGGAGGTGCAATTCAAGTCATTCCCGGCCAGTTAAATACTTTGACTGCCTTTGGCAACGACCCGGTAACAAATGAGAAAGATGGATTTGACTTTGGTGAAACATATATATGGAAATTATATGATACTGAAGCGGAAACGGAGTATCCAGCATTTGCATTTTACAACCCTGAAATGGCTAATAAAAATGGTGTGTATGGCATTGGAATTTGTGAAGTTGAAAAATTAGGCTCAATTCAAACCATACAGGTAAATCTTCCGGAAAGTTGGAGTGGGTTTTCCCTTCCATTCGATCCATTAGAACAAGATTTATCTCTGATTTTTGAAAATATTGAAGATAAATTGATAGTATTAAAAAACAATGACTATCTCTATTGGCCTGGACAAAATATTAATACATTTACTAACTGGTCAGCCTATTATGGAGCAGAAATAAAGATGAGCCAAAGCGCTTTACTCGATATCTCAGGTGTTCTGTTTAGTAAAACCATAGATTTAATAAACGGTTGGAATTATCTGCCGGTATTGAGCCAATCCCCGATTTTAACATCTGACATTTACACAGCTTTAAATGAAAAAGTTGAGATTATTAAAGAAATTGCCGGATATAACATCTATTGGAATGATATGAACATTTTTACTTTAGATCAACTTCAACCAGGCAAAGCCTATATGATAAAACTTAAGCAGCCAGCGCAACTTGAGTTTTCTTTTCAGTAAATAAATCACGATTTAGTGTTTGTCTGGCAGATAAGAATTGTTATTCACGGGGTGGCTTTATACTGGATTATCGCTCACGGGGTGACTTTGAGGCACCCTGTGAGTTAAAGAATCACCCCGAGAACAGCCTTATTCAAAAGAAGTTTTATCGGACAACAGTGAATTCAAAATCTTTATAGGCAATCCCATTTTTTTATAGTACCTCTTGCTCTCTACTCAATCCTCCAGTTTATTGGTTCGATACCATGTTGGGCAAGATATTCATTTGTTTTAGAAAAATGATGATTATTAAAAAATCCACGGCTTGCCGATAAAGGAGAGGGGTGTGGCGATTTGAGGACGAGATGCCTATTGGTGTCAATCAGATTTTCTTTTGCAATGGCATAGTTACCCCAAAACAAAAAGACTAAATGGTCTCTGTATTTCGAGAGTTTAGATATTACAGCATCCGTAAACTGTTCCCAGCCTTTGTTTTGATGCGAGCCTGCCATGTGGGCTCTTACAGTAAGAGTTGCATTGAGCAAAAGTACACCTTGCTTTGCCCATTGAGTCAAGTTTCCGCTTTTCGGGATCGGAAGTCCAAGATCATTTTGCAATTCTTTAAAGATGTTTTGCAACGATGGCGGCTGCGCTACGTCATCGGGTACTGAAAAACAAAGCCCGTGCGCCTGACCGACGCCATGATAAGGATCCTGCCCAAGGATAACCACTTTCACCTTATCAAAAGGAGTAAGATCAAAGGCTGCAAAAATATTTTTCCCAGAAGGAAATACACGATAATGTAACTTTTCGTCAATTAAAAATTCTTTCAACTGAACAAAGTAAGATGACTCAAACTGATCTTTGAGCATAAGCTTCCAACTCTCTTGAATTTTTGGATTTATATTTGACATAAATAAACACTTGGATTTTAAAATAATAATGTTGCAATATTATAAAAAAATTGTTGTTATTTACAGAAATTCTTTTGCGAACAAAATTTAAGCTAAAAATCATAGTGAAAATATGATAAAAGTAATGAAAACTGCTATCGGTTTGGCCATTGTACTCATGGTTTTTTTCCTTGTCAGTTCTTGTAAAAGCACGCACCAATGTTCCGCGTATGGTGAAGTAAAAAAACATCAACGTGAGTCGCGCAGGTAATAACCTTTGTCAAATTAAGCATAAATGTAGATTGCATTTTTGATATTGAAATTATTGAGATGTTTTATTCAAAACATATACTGCTCCTGTTTCTTGCTCTTTTTATCTCTACTGAAATATTTTGTCAGACTGATGATCTGGACATTGATCGTTTTGATACAACTCTCAATCGGGTTATTCTACGTTACGAAAAGTCGGGCGGCTTGTTAGTGCATACCGGTGGTTTTGGAGCTATATTCCGGAAAGCTCATAATGTGAACTACTTCAGAAAAGATCTTTGGGAAATTGAATTTACCGGAATGCAGTCGGAAAAACAAGTTAGGATTAACTTGTACGGTACCTATTATAGCAATGCAAACAGTTACATTTACGGTAAGTTAAACAAAGTTTACATGCTTCATACGGGTCTTGGGCAGCAACACTTGCTCAACAGCAAGCCCTACTGGGGAGGAGTAGAAGTACGTTTCACCTATTATGGAGGGGCCTCATTGGCAATAGCCAAGCCAATCTACCTTTATATCATCATTGATCAAACCAACTTTAACTTCCTTGAACTTGAAAGCCAGAGATACGACCCTGAAAAACATTTTATTGATAATATTTACGGGCGTGCTCCATTCTTAGATGGCTTGGGTAAAACAAAGTTTTATCCGGGCATTTACGGGAAGGCCGGACTTAACTTTGAATATGGCGAGTATAATCAAATGTTAAAATCACTTGAATTAGGAATTATGGCTGAAGGCTATCCCATTCCTATACCAATGATGGCTTTCAGTCCGTCGCGTTACCATTTTATTAATTTTTACCTCAACGTTACTTTTGGTAAACGTTTTAATAAATACTAATCATTGATGCAACGACTTTTTGCTGCAATAAAAGTTATTCCTGAAGTTAAACTTCTGAGCAACTATAGAGAATTAAAAAGTTTGTTGCACAACGATAAGATCACCTGGGTTGGTGAACAAAATATCCATATCACGTTAAAGTTTTTTGGCGACACTCCCGAAAGCGATATTCCTACTATCGAAAACATACTTAGTCAGGTTGCCAGTGGTCATCACCCTTTTGTTTTGAATCTGGAGTCAATCGGTATTTTTGGCAGTAGTTATAATCCTCGGGTAATCTGGTTAGGTATAAAAGAGCCGGAGAGCGTAAATGCGCTGGCGGAAGATATACTTAACACTTTGGATAAATCAGGTTACCCTCGTGATGATCAACACTTCAGACCACATCTTACTATTGGACGAGTAAAGATGCTAAAATTCAAAAAGGATTTCCAAAATATCATTAATCGGTTCAAATCAACTTATTTTCAAGAAGTTCAGGTTAACAGTTTTGAGCTGTTCGAAAGTAAGTTAACACCCCAAGGACCTATCTACACAAAACTTCAAACATTCTATCTTGGCCGAAATGGGTAGGGAATAAAGCGTATGGTGTGTTGTTGTCTTCCACCCCAAACTGATTGATAGTTGAGCCCATAAGGATTATCTAATGAACATTTTTGGTTCAGAATGGCATCTTATGATAGTCGAAAGTTTGGCCGTCAACAAAAAATTTGATTTGTTTAGCTATCCGTACAAATATTTTCAATTCCCTATTATTCAACCAGTTGATTGAATCCTGATCTCCCCTTGAAGCTTGCGCAAGAATTACTAAGAATTCAAAATCATATCTCTTCAGCCATGCTAAAGCTTGATCGTCATCTACCGATGCAGCATCAAAAGCAGCAAAATGTTGAAACCCGTGATCGAGTAACCATTCTATAGCTTTCTTATCACCCCTTATTGCGTTTGCCAAGGCGGCAAGCTCCGGATAATTATTATCTAACAACCATCTGGCAAATTCATGTTTACCACTTATGGCCATCTCAAGAGCAAGGAGGATCTTTACCGGATAATCGTATAGCTGTATCACAAAAAGAGTATTATCTGCCAAAAATAACGAAAATATTTAGCTGATGAATCACAGATTACAAATAGAGCGTTATCAGCACTAATAGAAAAGGCTTTTTATTGATTAATACAGGTTAATAAACTTTGTACTCCACTCCTATTTCTTTAAGTTTTTCAGCTATAGCAAGCAATTTATCTTTGCCTACCACTTTCAGGCCGAGCGTTGGAGTTTGCCGGTCAATAGGGTAAAGCATTACATAACGAGGTTTAATTAACTTAATGTGATTAATCCATTCAGCAACCTCAGCATCGGTTGTGTTATCTACGGCACGACCTTTAAATTCGCCCTGCACAAAGAGGGTTTGAATAATAGCTTTTTTACCAAATTTCCGAAGATTACTAACGATGACATCGAGGTTAAGCTCTTTGGATCTGGGTCGGTTAATAAGGCGGAAAGTACTATCGAAGCCTGCATCAAGCTTTAAGATATTGTTGTCAACCTGATTGAGGGCATTAAAAATTTCCGGTTTATGTATCATGCTTGAGTTCGACAATACCGTAACATCAGCTTCGGGGAAAAACTTGTCTCTAAGTTTTATTGTATCGTGGATGATTCCAGAAAACTCTGGATGTATGGTAGGCTCACCATTTCCTGCAAAGGTGATTGAATCGGGGAAATTTTTGTTCGCTTTAAGATTCAATAGCTTAACCTCTAACTGTTCAGCAACTTCATTACGAGTTGGGAGTTTACCAAAATAATCACTTTCGTCGGGCGACCAGCCACATTCGCAGTATATACAATCGAAAGTGCAAATTTTATGAGTATTAGGCAACAAATTAATTCCTAATGAGTTACCTAATCTGCGACTTCTCACAGGTCCAAAAATAGTTTCGCTGAATAAAAAACCCGCCATTTAATGTATCTATCAAAAATTAAGAAATATATCAGAAAACAAAAATAACGACGGAATGTTATGTTAATCGAAAAACTATTACATTTTTATTTATGTATTTTCGCCACACAAATTGATTTATGGCAAACATCAAAGAAATAAAAGAGCCAATCAACGATCATCTCCTTGCTTTCGAGAAAAAATTCGAAAAAGCCATGAAAACCCGTGTTGCCTTGCTCGATTACATTACACGATACATAATAAGACGTAAAGGAAAACAGATGCGGCCAATGTTTGTCTTTTTTTCAGCAGGAATTACCGGGCAAATTACCGAGTCAACTTATCGTGCTGCCTCAATGATTGAGTTGCTACATACGGCCACTCTAATACATGATGATGTAGTGGACGACTCCAACATCAGGCGCGGCTATTTCACTATAAATGCATTATGGAAAAACAAAATCGCTGTGCTTGTAGGAGATTTTCTTTTGTCAAAAGGTCTTTTATTAGCGCTTGACCATAATGAGTTTGAGCTTTTGAAAATCGTCTCCGTTGCTACACGCGAAATGAGTGAAGGAGAGTTGCTACAAATTGAAAAAGCACATAAACTCGACATCGAAGAGGGTGTTTATTTTGAGATTATACGCAAAAAAACAGCCTCGCTCATTGCATCATGTTGTGCTGCAGGAGCACACTCGGCAGGAGCCGATAAAGAGACGATTAAAAAAATGTATCAGATAGGTGAGCATATTGGCATGGCATTCCAAATAAAAGATGACCTGTTCGATTACCAAAAAAACAAAGAAGTAGGCAAGCCGAACGGCATTGATATCAAAGAACAGAAAATGACGCTACCATTGATTTATCTGCTTAACAACTCATCATTCTTAGAAAAGAAAAAAGTAATTAACATTGTAAAAAGACATAACCTTAATGCCGAAAAGGTAGATCGCGTGATAGAACAGGTAAATAAAAGCCAGGGAATAGAATATGCTACTCGCAAGATGTATGAATACCGCGATAAAGCTTTTGAACTGTTGTTGGATTTCCCCGAGTCGCCTATGCGCAAAGGATTCGAGCAATTGGTTATTTATACTACCGAAAGAAATAAGTGATCGTTTAAGAATATCTTTTAAATCACTTTTATAAAAACAAACTTAGGCAGAGTAATACTTTTACTTAATTTCGGTACCATCTACATAATTATCAGGTGGAGCCACAAAGCCAAGTGAACCGTCAGGATTTTCGGCCATCAGTATCATTCCATGCGAGGTAATCCCTCTCAGCTCCTTAGGCGCAAGATTTACCAGAATACACACTTTACGGCCAATCAAATCCTTGGCATCATAATGTTCGGCTATTCCAGAAACAACAGTTCTTTTGTCTATTCCGGTATCTATGGTAAGTTTCATCAGCTTTTTGGTCTTAGCAACCTTTTCGGCTTCGAGGATTGTGCCGGTACGGATATCCATTTTTGCAAATTCATCATATTGAACAGGCTCTTTTAGCGGATTGGGAACAAACTTATCATTCTGATTTGCCCTACTTGTAGCATTTAGTTTCTCAATCTGTGCATTAATGGTTTCGTCTTCAATTTTCTCAAAAAGAAGTTCGGGATTGTTAATTCTATGCCCCGGTTTTAGCAAATGGATGTTGCCGGCCTCTTTCCATTTCATTTGTCCGATATTTAACATTTCTGACAGCTTTTTCGCAGTGAATGGCAAAAACGGCGCAGCAACAATGGTAAGATTAGCGCATATCTGAAGTGAAATATTTAAAACACTCTTTACACGATCAGGATCAGATTTAAATATTTTCCACGGTTCGTTATCGGTTAAATATTTATTTCCTAATCGGGCGAGGTTCATCATCTCGGCAAGCGCCTCTCGAAAACGAAAATTTTCAAGACTCATACTTATCCTTTCGGGAATTGCCTCTATTTCGGCAATCGCTTTCAGATCATCTTCATTAAACTGGCTTGCTTGCGGAACAAGGGCATCAAAATATTTATGAGTAAGAACTAAGGTTCGATTAACAAAATTGCCTAAAATTGCTACTAATTCGCTGTTGTTGCGTGTTTGGAAATCTTTCCACGTAAAGTCGTTATCTTTTGTTTCCGGAGCATTTGCAAGGAGTACATATCGCAACACATCCTGTTTCCCTTTAAACTCAACAAGATATTCGTGAAGCCAAACAGCCCAATTGTTCGAGGTGGAAATTTTCTGTCCTTCGAGGTTTAAAAACTCAAAAGCCGGAACGTTGTCAGGAACAATGTAAGAGCCTTCGGCTTTAAGCATTATCGGGAAAATAATACAATGAAACACTATATTATCTTTTCCGATAAAATGGATTAATCTGGTTTCCGGATCTTTCCACCACTTTTCCCATTCTACACCTTTTTGTTCAGCCCATTCGCGCGTAGCAGATATATATCCAATTGGCGCATCAAACCACACATAGAGCACTTTTCCTTCGGCTTCGGACAATGGCACTTTCACACCCCAGTTCAGATCGCGTGTTACGGCACGGGGCTGCAAGCCCTGATCAATCCACGATTTCACCTGACCGTAAACGTTTGTTTTCCAATCAACCTTGTGCCCTTCGAGTATCCATTCCTTCAACCAATCGGTATATTGATCCAGAGGCAAATACCAATGTTTCGTTTTCCTGAGCACCGGCTCTTTACCGCTAAGCACCGAACGAGGGTTTATCAGATCGGTAGCATTAAGTGATGTGCCGCAATTTTCGCACTGATCGCCATAAGCCTTTTCGTAACTGCAAATAGGGCATGTGCCGATAATATAACGATCAGAAAGGAAAGTCTGATGAGACTCGTCATAATATTGCTCGGTATATTTTTCAATAAACTTACCTTCATCATACATCTTTTTAAACATTTCCGAAGAAGTTTCATGATGAATCTTATTGGAAGTGCGGGAATAGATGTCGAAAGAGATACCAAATTCAGCAAAAGATTTCTTTATCAGTTCGTGATATTTATCTACGATATCCTGAGGCGTTACTCCCTGTTGCCACGCTTTAATGGTAATAGGCACCCCATGTTCGTCGGAGCCTCCGATAAAAACCACATCCTTTTCATTTGACCGAAGGTAGCGAACATAAAGATCTGCCGGAACATACACACCAGCAAGATGGCCGATGTGCAACGGGCCATTAGCATAGGGCAAAGCCGATGTAACCGTATAACGTTTAAATTGCTTTTTGTTTTGCATAAAGCCTTTTTGATTAGAACCGGCAAATTTACAAGAAAACCAATTATCCGATAACCACAAATAGACGATTATCTGAGCAACTTCATTTTTGGAGCAAACCCAAATGCTTAATCACAAGAATAAGCCCCATCACTGATACTTAAAAGATTTATCCTTTGTGAACCAAAATAAAAATTGCGCTTGACACAAACACTAAACCAAGATTAGTCTTATAAAATCAAGAGTTCAGCCAAAACATTTTACCAAACATTAATTTGGGTTGAATTTAAGAGTGGTTGAAGAAAATAATTTACCTTTCAAAATGTTATTTCAATGAAAAGCATAAAATGCTAAAATGAGATACGGCTGGTTATTATTGATTTTGCTTTGGATAAATTCATTTGCAGTGCATGCTCAGAGCAACAGTGGGCCTGTGCGTGTGGAATTAGAGGCACGTGCTCAGGTGTTCAACCTTGTTCCTTGTAATGATAAAGGAATTATGGTTTTTTATGAAACTATCAATCAGCCTGACCAGCAAAATAAAACATGGTTTTTTATTCTCCACAACACCGCTTTGGAAACTATTTGGACAAGAGAAATAAGCATTAACGTTGATTTCGTTTTTCAATCGTCATTTATTGATAATGAAAATCTGTTTCTTGTTTTTCAAAAATCAACAAAAGCTAAAACTGATAGTCATTTCTTTCAATTGTTAAATTTAAACCTGCAAAACGGCGAATCGGTTACTTATTCGATACCCATGCCTGCAAATTCGGACATTGTTACCTTCGAAATCTTTTCCAACCATCTGATTTTAGGTTTAAATCATGGTAAAGAGCAGGCAACTTTGTTAATCAAAGATCTATCCACAGGTGATGAATCAACAGTAAAATTTAATGATCAATCAACTTTTATAAAAGATTTAAAAATAGATGCCGCAACCTCAACGATATATACAGCGCTAAACATATTTCAATCGAAAAGAGAGAGTTCTTTTTATGTTAATGCATACAACATGAGCGGACAACTGTTGCAAAGTATAGCATTAACACCGCCCCAAACTACAGAAAGAATAATGAATGGCCAGTTGCACATTGACAACGAAAAGAATATATATGTTATCGGCACCTACAACAATACCAATGGTAAAGCAATAAAGGAAGATCGCACAAAATCTGGAGACCCGTCCGAAGGATTCTATATGGCTGGCATTGTAGGCGATAGCCAGAAATTTTTGCACACATACAGCCTGCTTAACTTCAGTAATATAAGACGTATTCTGAATAATAAACAATTAGCCGCGGCTGAGAGTTTGCTTAAAAAACAAAATAGACAAAACAAAGAACAGGGGTTGACTTACGACTTTTTGGTACATAATTTACAAGTAAATGATGATGAGTTGATTATTGCTGCTGATGCATTTTATCCGGAATACCGGCAGGTTTCGACCATGAGTTACGACTTTTACGGCCGTCCGATGCCATATTATTACACAATTTTTGAAGGTTATCAGTATTTCAATGCCTTTGTAGCCGGTTTCAACAAGCAGGGTGAATTGGGATGGAGTAATGGAATAAAAATATGGGAGATGAAATCGTTTCAGATTAATCAAAAAACAGAAGTTTTTATTGACGATGATGAAATGTTCATCTTTTACAATCATGATGGAAAAATCGTCTCAAAAGCTTTTCATAAATTCAATGACATTGGCACAATAGAAAACACTCAAATCGCGACCAACTTTCCAGGAGATCGGCTAATAGAAAACAGCCAGGGAAATATAAAACACTGGTACGGCAACAACTTTGTAGCATACGGCTATCAAACACTTCAAAACAATACCCAAGGTAGTAGCGAGCGCCGAAAGGTGTTTTACATGAATAAAATAGCTTTAGACTATCAATATTAAGCTTTATCTCTTATAACCTTCTCCATCCACTTAAAGTCTTTCTCGATACACTCAAGAAACTTGAGTTGACTAGCAGCCCGTTGATAATTATGAATCTGGCTTTTTACTTTAAAATATACATCTCCATTTAAAAAGTCAGTAAGAAACCTCACAGCCATAATATAAGTGAGTAATTTGCAACTAAAGGCAAGCAGGTCAACCTCAACATGTTTCAAAGTTGCGGAGGTTATGCTAAGATAGCCATTAACAAAAGCTTCGAAAAGCTTTTTATTAAAGTTTACTTTGGTCAAATCGCTTTCATCTTCAACAGCGGTGTTGCACAGTGTGCGAATAGCGTCGCCAAAATCATACAATACGCTCCCATTCATTACTGTATCTAAATCAACGATAGCAACTGCCGAACGTCCTTTGTCGAAAAGTATATTGTTGAACTTGGTGTCGTTATGGGTAACCCTGATCGGGATCAATCCATTGGATTCCAATTTATGAATCCTAAGCAGTTCACCTTCCCGGGCAAAAATAAAATCCACTTCTTTTTCTACCTGTTTAAGTCGTCCATAATTATTTTCTTCAACAGCCTTGTATAGCGCCTTAAGCCTCATTTTCAAATTATGAAAATCGGGAATGGTTTCATATAACTGATTACCCGGAAGCGTTGATAAAATAGTTTGGAACATACCGATAGCCTTCCCGCCTTCCATTGCAATAGCCGGTGTTATTCTTTTTATTGGTTCATGCGGAATATAGGTGTAGCAACGCCAGTAATTTCCAAATATATCAAGGAAAAAACTCTTATTATCTTTTGTAAAAATAACTGTCGGCGCTCTTAGAATTGCTTTGGCAGAATTACTTAGGTTACTTTGATTAATATGACTTGTTACTCGCGAAATATTATCCATCAAAGCTTCAACTTCCTTAAAAATCAAATGGTTAATACGTTGAAGAAGGTAATTTCTATTTGTATTTGTCTTTAAAAAAAATGTATCGTTTATATGCCCTTCCCCTATCGTTTCAATTTTCAGTATCTTATCCTCAATACTGAAATTGTTTATAACATCAAAAAAATCAAATGACGAGGGTAGTGGAATCATAACGGGTTAACTCCATAGGTTTTCAGGATACAAGCCGCTGTTTATCAACTTGTTGATTTTTTCTTTGGCCAACTCTTTATCTTCACGATAAGTAACTCCAAACCATTTTGCATCAGATTCCAAAACTTGAATGTCTCCTAACTTTTTTTCGATCATCCAGGCAAGTGGCTTCGCAATGTAATATTCAGCCTTCAAGATGTCATCAGCATTTGTGATAAAATCAGCAAAGCCCTTTTTAAAAAGTTGAAAGATACCAGGGTAAAACCCCCAGGCGTTCATCGAAACGATGGTATCATCTTCAATGGTACTCCAACCCTGTTTAGGGTGATTATATCCAATTTCGTCCGATCTTCGCTCCACATTTGTAACCTCTCTTATACCTTTAAGAATCATATCTTCACCATAGGAGCATATTCCTCGCGATACGGTTCCATGATCGGATAGTGTATATTGTAACTGATAACCTACCATACAATGTTTTTTTAGATTGTTGTTTGTTGTAAAATATTGTACAATAGACTGGTAGGCTTCCATTCCATAAAAGTCATCTGCATTTATTACCATAAAAGGCTCGTTTATAACCTCACTTGCCACTAATACTGCATGTGCTGTGCCCCAAGGTTTTACACGACCGGCAGGCGCCACAACACCTTCGGGTAAATTATCAAGCTCCTGATAAACATACTGTATGTTAAGCTTCCCTTTTATCTTGTCATTAAAAAAATCTCTGAAATCGGCTTCCAATTCTTTACGAATCACCATTACCACTTTTCCAAATCCAGCTCTCATCGCATCGAAAATAGAATAATCAATAATCGCTTCACCTGATGGGCCGATTTTATCAATTTGCTTTAAACCACCATAGCGGCTTCCGATCCCTGCTGCTAAGATTAGTAATGTAGGCTTTTTCATTATTTACATCTTTTATAATTATCAACATTCATTTTCGTTCAAGACCAACCTCACCGACTAATTGAAAGTTAATCTTTTCCATGCCTTAGTCAAAATAAAGGCTGATACCACAGCCAACCCTGTGAGTAGGCTGGCCGTAACATTATTTCCATAAATCCAATGTCCTGTGGCAAACAAAGCGCTATAAATAGCTACGCTCCCCAGCAACATACAAAGAATACCGGTTGGCACATCCCACGACTTGCTCATCTCCGGGTCAATAGGATTCCCTGATAATTCAGCATCTTTTAAAACTTTCTTCCAGCCTGGCCCGCCCGGTTTTATCTTTTCGTAAAACGAACGTAAAGTGGCATGTCTTACGGGCTTTGTAAGATAGGTAACTGTTATCCAAGAAATAGAAGTGAGAACCACTACCCCCACCAACTTTAAAATATTCCAATATATTTCGGACATAGTGATACCAAAAACCTGAACATAACCCGGCATTTCGGGTACTATTTTCAAGAAGAAATTTTCGATGATAATGAATACAAGTGAAAATATTGTGGCGGCAATCATGGCCGATATCTCCGAAAAGGCATTAATTCTCCACCAAAACCATCGAAGGATATAGATCAAACCGGTTCCGGCGCCAATCATTAATATATACTGAAAAGCTTGTAGTGCATTTTCAAGAACAAGTGCAAGCAGAACACCAAAAACCATAAGTAAAACACTGCTGACGCGTCCGATCATAACCTTTTGTTTCTCACTTGCTTTCGGATTAACAAACCTGTTGTAAAAATCATTGACCAAATATGAGGAGCCCCAATTTAAATGTGACGCCACTGTTGACATAAATGCGGCAATCAGTGACGCTACGACCAATCCTAACAATCCTGCCGGCAAAAAAGTGCGGAGCATTGCCGGATAGGCAAAATCTTCTTTAATATACTGCTCTGCCACACCAGGGAAGGCGCTTACCATTGACTGGATATCAGGGAAGATCACTAAAGAGGCAAGTGCAACAATGATCCAAGGCCATGGCCGCAGGGCGTAATGAAAAAAGTTAAAAAGTAGCGTAGCTCCCATTGCATGACGTTCTTCTTTGGCAGAGAGCATCCGTTGTGCTATATATCCGCCACCGCCGGGCTCAGCGCCCGGATACCATACTGCCCACCACTGCACAGCAATTGGAATGATAAATATGTATAAAAACATATCAGTCCGTGTTAATTTGGGAAATAGGCTCAACTTCCCGGCAACATTCTCATGCGACAACAACCCTGACAGTCCATGAACATTTTCCGGCAATCCCTTAACAACAAACACAGCAGCTATGATTGCTCCGAACATGGCAAACCCAAATTGGAACAAATCAGTCCATAAAATTGATTTCAACCCTCCAAGTGCGCTATAGAACACAACGATTATTGCAGCAAATATCAATGCCGGCGCTGGTGGAACACCCATCATCACACCGGCAAGCTTGACGAAAGCCAAAGAAACACTTGCTATCACCATTACATTAAAAAAGAACCCAAGATAAATTGCTCTGAATCCTCTTAAAAATGCTGCCATTTTGCCGCTATAACGTATCTCATAAAACTCAAGATCAGTTAATACTTGCGATCTATTCCACAGTTTAGCATAAATAAAAACCGTCAACATACCTGTTAAAAGAAAAGCCCACCAGGCCCAATTACCTGCAACGCCATTTTGTCTGACAATATCAGTAACAAGGTTGGGAGTGTCAGCCGAAAAGGTAGTAGCTACCATACTTACACCCAATAACCACCAAGGCATATTCCTGCCGGAAAGAAAAAATTCGTTATATCCTCGGCCGGCAAACCGAGAGCTAAAAATAGCAATCACTATCAAGACCACAAAAAACAAAGTGATAATAACCCAGTCAATACTTGTAAGAACCATATTTTATAATTTTCCGGCGAAAATAATCATGTTTTCAAAATAATAAGAAAAACATGATAGAATATGGATTGCATAATACAATTTATTAAAAGGGAGAGTGAATCCTTTTTGAATAAATATGACATCTTTAGTGAAAATAGAGCAGGATTTAATTAAAAAGCCAATGCCGTTAAAACGACAATTTCATCATCATTCCCTGATCAATTATGTTTATTCAATAAACAATAATCACTAAAATTTGTGAGAAAATTATATTTTTACAAAAAATAATCTAACTAAAGTGATTACACCATCCAACTTACACAAAGGCGACTTGATCGGTTTGATTTCGCCCTCTGCAAAGATTGATCCTTCGATTTTGTATTCTGCCACAAGATTACTTGAAGCCAAAGGATACAGAGTGAAACAAGGGGAGCATGCACTAAGTCAGCATTACTATTTTGCAGGTACCGATAGCCAAAGAGCGCACGATTTTCAGCTAATGTTGGATGATCCGTCAATTAAGATGATCATTTGTAACAGAGGTGGTTATGGTATGGTGAAGATAATTGACCGATTAGATTTTTCCTGCTTTTTAGATAATCCCAAATGGATTGCCGGCTATAGCGATATTACCGTGTTACATTGCCATCTGGCAATGCTTTATAAAACAAAAAGCATTCATTCGATAATGCCTTATGATTTTCCTGCCGATGGCAACTCCTGTTTAGCTATTGATAAACTCTTGGAGGTTGCCGGAGGTAAAAAGCCTACCTACAACCTTCCTACTCATGATCTTAATCTTGAGGGATCGGCTAATGGTATGTTGGTTGGAGGTAATATATCAATCCTAACCAGCCTTTTGGGCAGTCAGTCCGAACTGGATACCGAGGGCAGTATTCTTTTTCTCGAAGAGGTTGGTGAGCCTCTTTATCGCCTCGACAGGATGATGCAAACTTTAAAACGATCGGGTAAACTTAGCTCGCTGGCCGGACTTATTGTTGGAGGAATGACAAAAATGAACGAAGAACAAGAGGATTATGGGCTCAGTGCAGAAGAAGTAATCATGGATATGATCAGTGATGTGAATTATCCTGTTTGTTTTGGCTTTCCAGCAGGTCATTTTCCCGAAAACCATCCACTAATTATTGGTGGTGAAGTAAGCCTTTCAGTAAACAAAAACTCGGTAAAAATCATTTTTAAATAAATCGAACTTCAGAATGGCAGATCATAACATAACAGGGAACATTGGTGAGGAGCTGGCGGAGAAATATCTACGTAGCTTAGGTTACGAAATTCTTGAGAAAAACTGGCGTTATGGAAAAAACGAGATTGACATCATTGCAAGGGATGATCGTTTCCTTGTAATTGTAGAGGTAAAAACTCGTAAATCAATATATTATGGTGAACCCGAAGAGTTTGTCAATCGTTCAAAACAACGTTCGCTAATAGCTGCTGCCAACGGTTACATCAGCAAAAAAAATATTGATCTGGAGACCCGTTTTGATTTAGTAAGTGTAATTTTTTCCGGAAATAAGCATACTATCAGACAAATCAAGGATGCTTTTTATCCTATTGTCTAACCTTTTGTTAATGATCGTGAAATGACTTGAATCCTTCGCCCAGCACCTCATAAGCATCAACAACAGTGATGAAAGCGCGCGGGTCTATTTCACGGATAAAATCCTTTAATATCTGATATTCGCGCCGGCTTACATTTGTGTAAATAACATTCCTCTCATTGTTTTGAAACATACCACGTCCAACGAATATCGTACCTCCCCGGTTTAAATCGAAGATAATCTTCTGTCGTATCTCTTCATGATTATCACTGATTATAAACATCATTTTCTCGTAAGAGATACCGCGCAGAGTAATATCAACCACCTGTCCTGTTATAAAAATAACTATCCATGAATAGAGTGGTATTTTCCAATCGCCAAAAGCAATCAATCCGAGGAGAACAATAATAGAATCAACTATTATCAAAAGCTGCCCTAAAGGAACGCCGGTAAACTTATTTATCATCATTGATATCAGGTCGGTACCTCCCGTTGTAGCTCTTGACCGGAAGATCAATCCAAGGCCGAAGCCAATCAGGACTCCTCCAAAAATGCTCGCCAGCAATATCTGATCACCTAAATTCAAAGGATCGTCCTGACCAATAAAATATGTCAACACATCCATAAAAGTGGCTGTAAGAACAAAACCAACCACTGTTTTAATTCCAAATCGCGGCCCTAATATCTTGACACCTAAAAGAGCAAGTGGAATATCAATTGTAAGCGCCATCAGACCAATTGGAATTCCCGTAGGCCAAAATGAGAACACACCTTCGGTAAGATAATGGATAACAATAGAAATTCCGATTACACCTCCAGGTACAACTCTATACGGATTGATAAAAAGAACATATCCGGCCGACATTATGAATGTGCCAAAAAATATAAGACCATAAACTTTAAACCACTCCCTGCTAAATAATTTTTCTTTCGTAACAAAGGTCATAACCTACTGATTTTTAATTAATAAATAAAGGCGCGCAAAAATAGTTCTTGCGACCAAATTAACCTAATAACCACATCGAAGGTAAGGATTTGTTTAAAAAAAATAAAGAAAGAAGGATTGATCAAATCCTGATTATCGTGAAAAATTAAAACATGAGATAGAAACTTAAACCTATTATCTTTTTATTTGTTGACCTATGGTTAAAAAACAAATTCTTTCTTAAAAATGAGAATTTTATTTTTAATGATAATAATTCTTACGGCTTTAATTTTAAATGCACAAAAAACTATGAATTACAAATCATTAACACCTGACGAGCAATACGTTATAGTGAACAAAGGCACCGAAAGGCCCTTTAGCGGAAAATATAATAATCATCATGAAAAAGGTATTTATAAATGTAAGCAATGTGGAAACGCTCTTTACAGTTCCGAAGATAAGTTTGATTCCGGGTGCGGATGGCCAAGTTTTGACGATGAAATACCTGGCGCTATAAAAAAAGTTGCGGATGCCGATGGCCAGCGTACTGAAATTGTATGTGCAAAATGCAATGGTCATTTAGGGCATGTATTTGTCGGAGAAGGCTTTACGCCTAAAAACTCTCGTCACTGCGTAAATTCTATTTCTCTTGATTTCATTTCCGAAGCAAAAACATCAAAAGCAATTTTTGCCTCAGGTTGTTTTTGGGGTGTGCAATATCATTTCAATAAAGAAAAAGGAGTTATCAAGACTTTAGCAGGTTATACAGGTGGTCATGTAAAAAATCCAACATACGAAGAGGTTTGCACTGGAACCACCGGTCATGCCGAAGCAGTAGAGGTGATTTTCGACACTGCTTTAACCGATTATGAAACTTTGCTCAAACTCTACTTCGAAACCCACAATTTTACACAAATAGGCGGGCAAGGGCCTGATATTGGCGAACAGTACCGATCAGTAATTTTTTATACTGATAATCAACAAAAAGCGATAGCAGAGAAATTGATAAAACATCTTGAAGAGAAAAACTACAAGGTAGCTACAAAATTGGAAAAAGCCACTCAATTTTATCCTGCCGAAGAATACCATCAAGACTACTACTTCAAAAGAGGAGGTAGTCCGTACTGCCACATTAAAAAGAAGGTTTTTTAAGACCTTTTCAGATTATACAATCTTTTGATCCTGGAAAGACTTCGATTTTACTTTTTTGGCTTATGACTATAAGACATCCAGAATTATGTCAATAATGGCTTTTGATTGTATAACACCTCTAAAAAAACATGTTGAATTCCTGTGGAAAAAAGCCGGTTAATAAGTGTAACCAGATAAAGACAAATTAAAAGGATCCTTGTATTACTAATCCCGCAAAATCAGGATTACCCTCATTTATTATTATATTGATTCATCGTGATACGAGGGCCAGCCAATACAAATGATTTAATCATATCTACTGCTACTGGAATCTGTCGTAACATAATCTCTTCTTCGCTTTTAGTCCATTTACCCAATACATACTCTACCTGAAAGCCTTTGGCAAAATCTTTTCCAATACCCACTCTTAACCTGCTAAACTCAGTATGTTCCAATGTTTCGATAATATGATTCAAACCATTGTGCGTACCACCGCTTCCCTTTTGCCTGAGCCGTAATATTCCGGTATCAAGGTCAACATCATCAAGCACAACAAGTAGGTTTTCGATTGGTATATTCTCTTTCTCTATCCAATACTTGATGGCTTTTCCACTCAAATTCATGTATGTAGTAGGTTTAATAAGATAGACATGCCTTCCTTTTATTTTTATTTCCGCCAGATAGGCATGGCGCTGAACCGAAAAAATAGTCTTATATTCCTGCGCCAATGCATCAAGAATGATAAAGCCAATATTATGTCGGGTATTTAAATAGTCTTCGCCTATGTTTCCTAACCCGGCTATTAAGTATTTCATCTCTTTCTTATTACAAAAGGCACGAAGCCGTATATTCTGCTGCGTGCCTTTAACTAACTAAAAGATTATGTTTCACCAGATCAATTAGCTGCTTCAGGTGCATCAGGTGCATCAGTAGCTTTAGCTTCTGCGCCTTCTTCAGCAACTTCTTCCTCTTCTTCAACAACTGTTCTTACACTCTTAACAGCCACCACAATGGATGAAGGAGAATCGAGGAACTCAACATTATCCAATTTCAAATCCATGACCTTCCTAGAATCATTAACGTTAAGATTGGTGATATCTACCACTATTTCATCTGGCAAATGTTTTAGAAAAGCCTTAATCTTAAGTTTTCTGTACTTGCGCACCAACCTACCACCTTTTAATACCCCTTTAGCAATACCGCTATAGTTTACAGGCACAGAAATCACTACTGGTTTGTCCTCAAAAATCTGCAGGAAATCCACATGCAAAATTTCATCAGAAACCGGATGATATTGAACATCTTTCAAGATTGAAAGAATTTTTTTTCCATCAATCTCAAGTTCAATGATGTAACTGTTAGGGGTAAAAATTATCTTCTTAAAGCTTTTAGCAGGAACTGCAAAATGTATTTGTTCCTCGCCGCCATACAACACACAAGGGACATTGCCATCCCTGCGTAGCTTTTTAGCATCTTTTTTCCCTACGTTCTCTCTTCGAGAACCGCTCAATGATACTGATTTCATAAAAAATAATTATTAAAAGTAAATAAAAGTGATTATATCATTGCCAGAAAATCAAAGTGAGTACTGATAGATTTATTTTTGTGTACCCGTTTGATTACATCGGCAAAAATTTCTGCAGTAGAAAGAACAGTTATTTTTCCTTTTTGTTGCCTTTCCAGTGTATCAGACACCAAAACTTCGGTTAAAGCCGACTTTTCTATTTTCTCTTCGGCATCTCCTGAAAATACGGGATGCGTACATACAGCCCTAACACTTGAGGCTCCCATATCCATCATCATATTTGCAGCTTTTGTAATAGTTCCGGCAGTGTCAATGATGTCATCAACCAACACAATATCCTTATCTTTAACATCGCCGATAATTCTAAGCGAAGAAACTTTATTAGCAACCTCACGATGTTTAAAACAGATTACCAGATCAGTATTAAGAAATTTAGCATAAGCTGCAGCGCGTTTGGTGCCGCCGGTATCGGGCGAGGCCATAGTCAAATTAGGAAGATCCATTTTTTTTAGATGTGGAACAAAAATCGAGGAAGCATACATGTGGTCAACCGGTATATCTACAAAACCTTGAATCTGATCGGAGTGCAGATCCATTGTGATTATACGGTCAACACCGGCAGCTACTAACAAATTGGTCATCAGTTTTGCGCCAATACTTACACGAGGTTTATCTTTACGATCTTGACGTGCAAAACCAAAATAGGGAATCATGGCTACTACCCTTTGCGCCGATGCACGTTTTGCAGCATCAATAAGCAAAAGAAGTTGTAAAAGATTATCGGCCGGAGCATTTGTAGATTGAATTATAAAAACATCATTGCCTCTTATCGTCTCTTCAAAACATGGTTGGTACTCGCCATCTTGAAAATGTTGGATTGTAACCTTTCCTAATGGTTGCCCATAGGCCTCTGCAATTTTGTCGGCAAGATATTTAGAGCTATCGCCTGAGAAAATATTAACATTTTTTGCCATGAGACTGAGGATTTTTTGGTTAATCTGGATTGCAAAAGTATAAGATTTATCTCTTCCAAAAAATTTATCTGTGAATTCATTTTTCTATCTCAGAAAATAATACCTTTGCAATCTCATTATTTCTGAATTAATAGCTTCTGAAATACTGATTTCATAATTTTATCGTTCGTTTAAATAAATCGCCCGAGTGGCGGAATTGGTAGACGCGTTGGTCTCAAAAACCAATGAGATTTTCTCGTGCCGGTTCGATTCCGGCCTCGGGTACCAGATAAAACCCTGCAAAGATGATTTTGTAGGGTTTTTTATTTTATAAACTGTTTTCACTAAGCCGGTTTTACCTTTTCAGTTTTTCAAATCCATGATTCTACTTTTCAAAGCAATACCTATTAGTTACCATCCGTTCAAAATCCATATTTTTGCCAGCACGAAAAAAAATAGCTTAGCCTGATGTTATTCTCACTTGATACGATTGACCCAAAAACTTCGGCACGCGCAGGAACTATTACTACCGATCATGGAACTATCCAGACGCCTGTTTTCATGCCGGTAGGCACTGGCGGCACTGTAAAAGCTATTCATTACCGCGATTTATATGAAGATAGCAAAGCTGAGATCATTTTGGGTAATACTTATCATCTTTACCTCCGACCAGGATTGGGTATTCTTGAACAGGCAGGCGGCTTGCATGAGTTTATCGGTTGGAAAAGACCCATCTTGACCGATAGCGGCGGCTATCAAGTTTTTTCATTATCCGCTCAACGAAAAATAAAAGATGATGGCGTCCATTTCCGCTCACATATTGACGGATCAAAACATCTATTTTCACCCGAATCGGTCATTGATGCTCAACGAATTATAGGAGCCGACATAATGATGGCTTTTGATGAATGCACCCCATGGCCCTGCCAGTATGAATATGCTGCAAAATCTTTGTTATTGACACACCGCTGGCTTGACCGCTGCCTCCACCACTTAAACAATACAGAGCCAAAATATGGTTATCAACAAGCGCTCTTTCCTATTGTCCAGGGTAGTACGTACGCCGATTTACGCAAGCAATCAGCAGAGTACATTGCAACAAAAAATGCTGCGGGAAATGCAATTGGCGGGCTCTCCGTTGGCGAACCGGCCGACCTGATGTACGAAATGACGGAGATGGTTTGCAATATACTTCCGCACGACCGCCCTCGCTACCTTATGGGTGTGGGTACTCCGGTAAATATTCTCGAAAGTATTGCATTAGGTATAGATATGTTCGACTGCGTAATGCCTACCCGCAATGGACGTAATGCCATGCTTTTTACCAGCGAGGGAATTATAAATATAAAAAATGAAAAATGGAAAAACGATTTCTCTCCAATTGATCCCAACGGAACCTCATTCGTTGATCATGCATATACAAGAGCTTTTCTGCGTCATCTGTTTGTTTCGCAGGAATACTTAGCGCCAATGATTGCAAGCCTTCACAACGTTACTTTCTATATATGGCTTGTAAAAACAGCCCGAGCCAAAATTATTGAAGGGACATTTTCAGTATGGAAAGATGCTATGATACCCAAATTAAACAACAGGCTATAATTTTCAACTTCACAATGAGTTATTTAGCTCTGATAGCTTATGAAAATCATTGATAGATATATCATCCGGAAATTCCTTGGAACTTTTCTTTACTCCATTGCACTACTCTCGGTGGTAATCATCATTTTTGATCTTTCCGAAAAAATTGATGACTTTCTTGAAAAAGAGGCGCCATTAAGGATAATAATATTTGACTATTACCTCAACTTTATCCCCTTTTTTGTGAACATGTTCAGCTATCTGTTCACCTTTATTTCTGTAATTTTCTTTACATCCAAAATGGCCTCCAACACCGAGATTGTCGCTATTTTAAGTAGTGGTATCAGCTTTAAGAGATTCTTATGGCCCTACATCTTTTCTGCTACTATAATAGGGTTATTATCACTGTTTTTGGCCAACTTTGTTATCCCTAATACGAACAAAACCCTTTGGGAGTTTGAAAAAAAATATATCAAAAACCCAATCCGCAACGAAGATATGAATATCCACATGCAGATCAATCCAGGGGTATTTATCTATGTTGAGAGCTTTAATACTTCTACCAAAACTGGTCAAAAATTTTCGCTTGAGCAGTTCGATAATAAAGGCAATCTCGTTTATAAACTCAATTCCGATTATTTTAGCTGGGTTCCGGAAACAGGCAAATGGAGGATAAAAAACTACTATACCCGTACAATTGATAACAACAAAGAGGTTTTTATCAAAGGTCTTGAAATAGATACAACCTTGAATTTACATCCATCAGAGTTTACTATCATCAGCGACGATATAAAAACGATGGACTATTTTGAGTTAAAAGCTTTCATTGAAAAGGAGCGTTTGCGTGGTTCACCAAAGATAAACGAGTACAACGTAGAGCAATATCGCCGGTATGCATTTCCTTTTTCTACACTTATTCTCACGTTAATTGGAGTTTCTTTATCGAGCAGGAAGGTGCGTGGTGGTATTGGAATGCACTTAGGGATAGGCATTGGGCTAACTTTTTCATATATACTTTTTATGCAGGTAAGCCAGGTGTTTGCTGCTGTAGGAGGAATCTCGCCAATGCTTGCAGTATGGATACCTAATATTATTTACGGATTGTTAAGTATCTACATGTTAAAGATAGCGCCGAAATGATTTATAATCGCTAAACCTTACTATTTCTCCGATTTAACTTTTTTCAAATTCAATAATTGATTTCTCTCATCCAAAAGATTATCAATTGCCTGTTCAGTTAATTCAGGTCTTTTTAACATTTCATCAATCAGCCTTATCCGTTCATCAACATCTATTTTTTTATTCTTGTCCGATGGTTGATATTTAAACTCTTCATCCTTATGTAATAAATCATCAGTATGGATATCAAAATCAATATTCAAACTATCTTTAACAGCTGATATAACATCAGTTATCCATTTATTAAAAGAAAATATTCCCATGCCTTTAAGGAATTCAGGAAAAGGTCGCTCACTGGAATCACCATCGTTGCCGATAATAAAGTCAATGCTTTGCTTTATTATTGGATCGAGGTTTTCGTATTGACTTTTGTCAACATCGGCCATAATCCTTTTCAACAAATCAATGAGTTCGTCGAGAGAATATTTATATGGTCCACTTTCGTCTTCCATTATTGGAGTTAATTAAAATTTACATAAAAGTAACGATAAAATTAAACCCTAATTATTCAACAACCGACCTTTTTGGATTAAACTATTGATTAATTCAGGTTAAGACAAATGTGGCTATTATTTATGCCAGCATAATTTCGGTAAAATATTTATAAAAATATGGAATGGTTTCTATTCCTTTATAAAAGTTGAATAGTGGGTAATTCTCATTTGGCGAGTGAATAGCATCCGATTCCAGTCCGAAACCCATTAGTATGGATTTTAATCCAAGTATCTTTTCAAATGTAGAAATGATTGGGATGCTTCCTCCACTGCGTACCGGTATAGGCTTTTTTCCGAAAGTGGCTGTATAAGCCTTTTCTGCTGCCTGATAAGCGTGCATGTCAGTAGGAGAAACATAAGGATAGCCGCCGTGCAGCTCGGTAACTTTTACTTTAACGGATTTTGGCGCCAGACTTTCAAAATAGTTAGCAAAAAGCTGAGCTATTTTCTTATTATCCTGATTGGGCACAAGGCGCATAGATATTTTTGCATATGCTTTTGATGGTATTACTGTCTTGGCGCCTTCGCCGATATAGCCTCCCCATATTCCGTTCACATCCAACGATGGGCGGATACCTGTCCGTTCCATTGTCGAAAAGCCGGCTTCTCCCTCTTCTTCTTCAATATCAAGTGATTTTTTATACTCATCCAGGTCAAATGGCGCTTTAGCCATCTCGGCACGTTCGGCTGGCATAACCTCAATCACGTCATCATAAAATCCCGGTATAGTAATTCTAAAATTTTCATCCTGCAGTTGGGCTATCATTCTTGATAAAACATTGATAGGATTGGCAACCGCACCTCCATAAAGGCCAGAATGTAAATCGCGATTAGGACCAGTTACTTCAACCTCCATGTATGCAAGACCTCGCAACCCGGTAGTTATTGATGGAATATCCGTAGAAATCATCGTTGTATCAGAGACAAGGATAATATCAGCCTTTAATAATTCCTTGTGCTTTTTACAGAAATTTCCAAGGCTTGGCGAACCGATCTCCTCTTCGCCCTCAATCATAAATTTCACATTACAAGGCAACGTGTTTGTTTTAACCATCAGCTCAAACGCTTTTGCATGCATAAAGGCCTGCCCTTTGTCATCATCAGCGCCGCGAGCAAATATCTTACCATCTCTAATTTCTGGTTTGAAAGGATCAGATTCCCACGCCTCAATAGGGTCAACCGGCATGACATCATAATGGCCATAAACCAACACAGTAGGCTTATTGGGATCAACAATTTTTTCGCCATAAACAACCGGATTACCCTCGCTGGGCATCACTTCTGCCCTATCGGCGCCTGCTTCAATAATAAACTTCTTCCAAAGCTCGGCAGTACGAAGCATATCATCCTTATGATCCTGAATGGAGCTAATAGAGGGTATCCTGATAAGCTCAAACAACTCGGATAAAAAGCGATCCTTGTTCGCATCAATATACTTTTTTACATGTTCCATTGAAAATAATTTGTATTGATAAATAATGAATGTTTTTGATTTTATCTCAAAAGATGGATTAATGATAATTTTGCATTGCAATCACAAACTTTTTGGCAAAAATATAATTTTACTTTTAAAATGAAAAAAATCAGAATTGCTATCAATGGATTTGGTCGTATTGGGAGAACCTTTTGCCGACAGATGCAATATAACAAAGGCTTAGAGCTTGTTGCAATCAACGATCTTGCCGATTCTTACACTTTGTGCCATTTGCTCAAATACGATTCTGTACATCGTGCTTTTCCAGGCAATGTTACTTGTGATCCGAGTCATCTCATTATCAATGGTCATAAAGTTTCGATACTTAATATAGCTCAGCCGGCGCTTATTCCATGGAAAGAGTATGATATTGATGTTGTTGTGGAATCAACCGGTAACTTTACTAAAAAAGAAGATGCCGAGCAACATCTGGCAGCCGGCGCACGGAAAGTTGTCATTTCAGCGCCTGCAAAAGGCGAAAATGATGATATCCAATATGTTGTATTAGGTGTTAATGATCATCTTATAAACTGGGATGTACCTATTATCAGCAACGCCTCATGTACCACTAATAATGTTGCTCCTCTGATAATGATCCTTGATGAGAACTTCGGTATTGAAGAGGGTTTTATAACTACCGTACATTCATATACTCGCGATCAGCATTTACTTGATGCTCCGCACAAAGACCTGAGGCGCGGCAGGGCGGCAGCCTATTCAATAGTTCCAACAACCACCGGAGCAGCTAAAGCTTCCACCAAAATATTTCCACACCTCACCTCCAAACTTGGCGGCGCAGGTATCAGAGTGCCTGTACCCGACGGATCACTTACCGATTTCACTTGTACCGTAAGAAAGTCAACAACTATAAACGAAATAAATCAGCATTTCAAACAAGCTGCCGACGGAAAGTTAAAGGGCATTTTACAATATACCGAAGACCCAATCGTAAGCACTGACGTTATTGGCAACCCTTATTCAGCAGTATTTGATGCACAACTTACAGCAGTACTTGGGCAAAAGAACAGGTTAGTGAAAGTAGTAGCCTGGTACGATAACGAAATAGGGTATTCGTCAAGGCTTGTAGAGTTAATTGAAAAATTTGCCGGAAAGTAACTTTTAATCAAAACAGGATGTAAATATTTAATTTACAGTAACAATTTAATTTAGCTTTTAATTCCTGATTATCCTTTTTCCAAAACTTGATCATTACTGCTGTTTTTATTTCAGAATAGTAAAATTTGCTTGCACTTTTTTAGATTTTATCCGATATGAATGGTCGCTAAAGAGTAATTACTTTACTTTTGTTGTGTTTTTTTATGAGTTATAATGAATGTATTTAATACATTGAGAAGGTATGAAGCCAGAAATTTCAAAAGAATTTATCAATCTCGAAAAGCTCTTTCAAGATAAAAACCCCAAGTTATACCGGCTGATTCCCACTTTTGTATTTAAATATTTACGCCGGGTTATTCATCAGGACGAGATTAATGCAAATTTATATGAGTTTCGCGATTTGCACGGAATTGATTTTATCAAGGCCGTTCTTAACCGTTTTGGTGTGATAATCCACTCTAAAGACTTGAAAAACCTACCTGCCACCGGAAGATATATCATTGTTTCTAATCATCCTCTTGGCGGGCTTGATGGCATGGCGTTGATGCAAGAAATCGGAAAAGTTAGAACTGACTTTCTATTTCCGGTAAACGATCTGCTTATGAACCTTCCAAATCTGAAACAGCTATTTATCCCAATAAACAAACACGGAAGCAACACCGAAAATATTCAACTTTTTAATGATACCTTCGCCTCAGATATTCTGCTGCTATATTTTCCAGCAGGGTTAGTTTCGCGAAAACAAGGAAAAGAGATAATTGATCTTGAATGGAAAAAAACATTCCTGTCAAAAGCTATTCAATATCAACGTGATATTATACCAGTACACATCAGCGGACAAAATACAAATTTCTTTTACAACCTTGCTAACTGGCGTAAAAAGTTAGGTATCAAGGCAAATATAGAGATGCTCTATTTAGTTGATGAAATGTTCAAACAAAAGGATAAAACAATTACCATTACTTTTGGCACCCCAATCCCAATTAAAGTTTTTGACAAAAGATATTCAAATAACCAATGGGCTAAATTACTTAAAGAACATGTTTATAAACTGGGGAGCGGCGATGAGAGTGTTTTTAAATACATTACTAATTGATTTTAAGCTTGATAAAAATTGATACATGGAAATAATTATTCCACAACCCGATAAAAGTTTGTTGTTAAAAGAGCTTACTCCAGAGCGATTTGTTAGGCACACCAACTTCGGAAAAAATGAGATTTACATTTTTAACTCCAACAATTCACCAAATTTAATGCAGGAAGTTGGCAGGTTACGTGAGCTATCATTTCGCATGGCAGGAGGCGGTACCGGTAAGAGTGTTGACATTGACCAATACGATTTAGGCAGTAAGCCTTTTGAGCAACTCATTGTTTGGAATCCTGTTAATCAGGAAATTGTTGGCGGATATAGATTTGTACTCATGAAAAAGCTTGGTGTTGATTCTTCTGGAAAAGTTAAAACACCTACTTCAAAACTGTTTTATTTAAGTCAAAAGTTTAAAAGCGACTATCTGCCATTTACTATTGAACTGGGGCGTTCGTTCGTTCAGCCCGATTATCAACCCTCCAAGAATCCCAGAATAGGAATATATTCGCTTGATAACCTGTGGGATGGATTAGGTGCAATTATTAAGTTAAACCCGGAAGTGAAATATTATTTCGGTAAAATAACCATGTATCCAAAAACAGATCTACTTGCACGTGAAGCTGTAATGTATTTCTTGGGTAAATTTTTTCCTGACAAAGAGAAACTTGCGTACCCAATTAATGCAGTAAACCTTCAAACCGATGTAGCATTTTTTGAAAATTTATTCAATAAGGATAGTTACGCCGAAAACTATAAAATTTTGCAGCAATTCGTCAGAAAACAATACGCAAATATACCTCCACTTGTCAATGCCTATATGAACCTCTCCTTAACTATGAAAACATTTGGAACAACAATAAACAGCACATTTGGCAATGTTGAAGAGACCGGCATCATGATAACAATTTCCGATATTCATCCTGAAAAAAAAGAACGTCACCTTACTGGCATGTGATTACCTTGAAAAAATGGAGATTAAAAACGCAACTTTTATCATCAGCAATACCGACTACAGTAAATGCCCTACTCCTACCCTCCCTGAATATGCATTTATTGGACGTTCCAATGTCGGCAAATCGTCGTTGATCAACATGCTTTGCAGTCGTAAAGGGTTGGCCAGAATTTCGGTTCAGCCGGGCAAAACACAAACTATCAATCACTTCTTGATTAACGAAACATGGTATCTTGTTGATCTGCCTGGATATGGTTATGCAAAAATTTCCAAGACTACAAGAGAACAATGGAAAACGATGATAAATAATTATCTCACAAAAAGAGAGAATTTAGTATATACTTTTCTTTTGATTGATATTCGTATTTCGCCACAAAACAATGATCTAGATATGATCAACAACTTTGGAAGATGGCAGTTGCCATTTGCTATTGTTTTTACTAAAGAGGATAAACTAAAACCTACTGAGGCTAAAGCAAATATTGAGCGTTACCAAATCGAATTAACAAAATCGTGGGAAGAGCTGCCTCCGCTCTTTATTACCTCTTCAGTCAGCGGCGCCGGAAAGGACGAAATATTAAATTTTATCTCCGAAAACAACGACTATTTCTTCAAATGGAAAAAAATGCCTTTTACAAAAAGGTAATCATAAACCCTAACCAATCAATAGAAGGTCATTTTGGGCTGATTACAAAACCTAACAGCTAAAAAGGGATTATTCAAATTCGATAAGTAAAGCAGATTTTGGCACCATCTCCCCCTCTTTCACATACACTTTCTTTATTTTAGCATCAAACGGCGCATAGATAATATTTTTCATCTTCATTGCTTCAAGAATCAGAAGCTTGTCATTACGCTCCACCTTTGTGCCTTTTTTAACAAAAACCTTACGAATGGTACCAGAGATAAACGCTTTCAACTTACTTGGGTCATCCGGCACGTAAGGTTTACGTTTTTCAAATTTCTTTGTTAAAAGTGTCCGGTATTTGACGTCATCAAGTATTAATGTTCTGTATTTTGGGTTAGTTTCTTTTTCCATCGGCTTTTTTTAATGTAATTTCAAGATTATAAAAGTTGTTGCTTCCTTTTCCTTACAAAGCTTTTAAAAAGGTGGTATCCCGTGTTTTTTATGTGGCGGGATTTCGGTTTTATTATTAGAAATTTCTAATGCATGAGCAAGGAAAATACGAGTTTCAGCCGGTTCTATCACGGCATCTATATAACCATAAGCCGCTGCGACATAAGGATTAGCAAATTTCTTCTTATACTCTTTTATCTTTTGTCTTCTCATCTCTTCAGGATTTTCGGCAGAATTTATTTCCTTTCTGAAAATAATGTTTGCCGCTCCTTCAGGCCCCATTACAGCAATTTCGGCTGTTGGCCATGCAAATACAAAGTCGGCTTTAAGATGGTGCGAACACATTGCTATGTAACCACCGCCATAGGCTTTACGCATAATAAGAGTAATCTTAGGTACGGTAGCCTCCGAATAGGCATAAAGTACCTTTGCGCCATGACGAATAACGCCTGCATGTTCCTGTTCTATACCGGGTAAATATCCCGGCAAGTCAACAAGTGTGCACAGTGGGATATTAAAAGCATTGCAATATCTTATAAACCGCGCCGCTTTATCTGATGAATCAACGTCAAGAACACCGGCTAACACCATTGGCTGATTGGCAACAAAACCTACAGTTTGCCCTTCGAGCCTGGCAAAACCAATTACAATGTTCGCAGCATAAAGCTCCTGAATTTCGAAAAACTCGGAATCATCTACAATAGCTCTTATCACATCTCTGACATCATACGGTGTCTTAGGATCGGAAGGGATAATCTCTTCAATTTTATATTTACGAGTTTTTGGGTTCTTCTTAGGAAAAGTGTCAGCCTTCTTAATGTTATTCCACGGAATAAAACTTACTAATTGTTTTATCTGGTCAAAACACTCTTGCTCGCTTTCAGCAAAAAAGTGTGCATTACCGGTTATTTCGGCATGAACCCTTGCGCCGCCAAGCTCCTCCATCGAAATTTCCTCGCCAAGCACTGTCTTAATGACTTCAGGGCCAGTGATAAACATTTTAGAAATCTTATCCACCACAAACACAAAATCAGTTAATGCCGGCGAATAGACCGCCCCACCAGCACAAGGCCCTAAAATAACGGAGATTTGAGGAATTACCCCTGAAGCCTGTGTGTTACGATAAAAAATATCGCCATAACCGGCCAATGAGTTAACACCCTCTTGAATACGTGCGCCACCGGAATCGTTTATTCCGATAATAGGAACTTTTAGTTTCATGGCATGATCCATGATTTTAGTGATTTTTTTGGCATGCATAAAACCTAACGAGCCGCCGGCAACTGTAAAATCCTGGGCATAAATACATACCGGATACCCGTTGATAGTACCCGTTCCTGTTACAACACCATCTCCAGGCAAGTACTTCTTATCCATATCGAAATCCTTACCTGCATGCTCGACAAAAAGATCGTACTCATGAAAAGATTTTGGATCAAGTAAAGCTATAATTCTCTCACGAGCAGTAAGCTTACCTGTTGCCTTTTGCTTTTCAATTGCTTGAGTACCACCACCCTGAAGCGCATCGCGCATACGGCGGCGAAGATCAGTTGATTTAGTTTTTATTGACATAGTATCTGTTTTATATCATTTTTCAATTATTAAACAAACAACCTATCCAATTGGCAAAATTAACATTATTAAAATACCTTTTTGCACAACAGCAAAAGTAACTTTCTGTACAAACTGAACAAATTCGATGCAGGCTAATAAAACCGGTATTAGTCAACAGAAAGCATTCTTAGGCCTAAGACCAACCCTTTTTTAGTATTGCCAAAATCCAAAATCAAGGCTGAAATCAATTTAAAATTTTTAGCTGCAAAAAAAACTGTTAAAAAAAAACTGTTTACCTTGTCAGATACTACTTTGGTTAAATCATGCTTATAAAATAATTTCGCAAAATCTACATTCTTTAGAGAAGTATATTCAAAATGCTTTAATGATGAAAAAAATATTTTTTTATCTCTCGCTTTCATTAATGATACTCAACATTTCTTGTTTATCAAAAAACAGAAAGACCGCTTATTTACAGTCGAAAGATACTATTTCCGGCAAAGTTATCGCAGTGCACGATGGTGATACTTACGATTTACTGGTTCAGGGAAATGAAAAATTAAGTGTGAGAATGGAGGGAATTGATGCCCCTGAACGAGGTATGCCATTCTATCAAGTCTCGAAGAGGCATCTTTCAAGTCTCTGTTCCGGCAAACAGGTAACCTTAAAAATAACAGGAACGGACAATTATGGCAGGGCTTTAGGTTTTACATACCTTGAAGACGGAAGGGAGCTTGGACAGGAAATGATTAAAGCAGGATTGGCTTGGCACTACAAAAAGTATAATTCCGACACTGCGCTTGCCAACTTCGAAAAAGAGGCGAGAAGATTAAAAAAGGGATTATGGTTGGATAAAAATCCAAAAGCCCCATGGGAAGTAAGAAGACTAAGAAGACAAGGTGTGTCTGCAAAAGATTCATTTAATATTAGCCCACATTAACCAATAAAAAAATATTGGGCAGAAATCTTGATTTTATGATGTTATTCCTGATTTAATTCCGACTTCTGATATTTAGTAATTTTTTGAAAATATTACTTGTAATATACTGAAAATCTTGAAGGACAAGGTGGTTAAACCTATTTCGAAAGAAGCGTTCAAATCATCGAAAAACAAGCAGCAATTAAAGCAGGTATAAAGAAGAAAGTCGGTTCACATCTTCTTCGACATAGTTTTGTTACTCATTTACTCGAAAACGGCGCCGATATACGTTATATTCAACAACTTCTGGGGCATCATTCCATAAAAACCACTGAAATTTACACCCACATCATCAATGTTTCCATATCCAAAATGCAAAGCCCCTTGGATATGCTCTAAATCAAAACTATCTGTTCAAAAATCTAAAAAGTGTCGGGATTTTTCGTCTTTTTAAAAAAACTCTATAAACACCATTAAACTTCAAATCAACAGCATTTTCAGGCTACCTGTAATTTTCCGAAATTGTTCTTTTCGAGCCTTTCCAACACATAGCTTTTAGTGATTTTAAGCTCTTTAGTTAAACTATCAGAAGGGAGATTAAACATATCCTCATTAAGTATAGTCTCCATAATTGTTCTCAATCCTCTTGCTCCTAATTTAAACTCAATGGCCTTTTCAACAATTGTCGTCAATGCTCCATCGGTGAACGACAATTCTATGTTATCCATTTCGAAAAGCCTTTTAAACTGTTTCACCAATGCATTTTTCGGCTCAACAAGTATTCGTTTTAAAGCCTCTTTATCAAGTGGGTTAAGAAATGTAACAACAGGCAGTCGTCCGACAATTTCGGGGATCATCCCATATTTTCGCAGATCAGGGCTGGAAACATATTTCATCATATTGGTTTTATCAACTAGCTCTTTTTCTTTTTTAGTACTGTATCCAATCACGTTCGTTCGCAACCTTGATGCAATAATTTTTTCTATTCCATCGAATGCGCCTCCGGCGATAAAAAGAATATTTTCGGTATTTACCTTAATCATATCCTGCTCGGGATGTTTTCGACCACCATGCGGAGGGACATTCACTATTGAGCCTTCCAACAGCTTTAGCAGAGCCTGCTGCACTCCTTCACCCGACACATCGCGGGTAATGGATGGATTGTCGCTTTTGCGGGCAATTTTGTCAATCTCGTCAATAAATACGATACCTCTTTCGGCATCCTTCACGTTATAGTCGGCTGCTTGCAACAAACGCAATATTACGCTCTCCACATCCTCCCCTACGTATCCGGCTTCGGTAAGCACAGTGGCGTCGGCAATAGCAAAAGGCACTTTTAGCATCTTTGATATCGTTCGTGCCATAAGAGTCTTACCTGTTCCGGTTTCCCCAACGATGATAATGTTTGACTTTTCAATTTCCACATCATCATCGGCACCTTTTTTATAATTCTTTTGCGAAATACGCTTGAAATGATTGTAAACAGCCACAGAAAGCACCTTCTTAGCCTCTTCCTGCCCAATCATATACTGATCGAGATAATGCTTTATCTCATTTGGTTTTTGTAACTTAAAATCAGTTGCTATCTTCGATTTAGCGATAGCGCCCTCTTCCTTTAAAATATAGTTAGCCTGTAAGGTACATTCGTTACATATGTATGCATTTAGCCCTGCGATCAGAAGTTTGACTTCATTACGGCCTCTTCCACAAAACGAACATTTATCCTGCTGTTTCGACATAATGGATCGGATTAAGACTTTTTGGCCGAATATAATACTTCGTCAATCATACCGTAAGCTTTTGCCTCCTCAGAAGTCATCCAGAAATCACGGTCTGCATCTTTCCAGATGGTATCATAATCCTTTTTGGAATGTTTGGCAATAATTTCGTAAAGCTCCTTTTTTAACTTTTGAATTTCGCGTGCAGTAATCTCGATGTCAGATGCCTGTCCTTCGGCGCCACCCATAGGTTGATGAATGAGTATCCGCGAATGCTGGAGCGCAGTACGTTTCCCCTCTTTACCTGCACAAAGTAAAACAGCGCCCATTGATGCAGCCATTCCAGTGCAAATGGTAGCTACATCCGAACCGATGTATTGCATCGTGTCGTAAATACCAAGACCTGCATATACCGAACCGCCTGGCGAATTAATATAAATCTGAATGTCTTTTGACGAGTCAACTGATTCGAGAAACAAAAGCTGAGCTTGAATAATGTTAGCAACATCATCATAAATAGGAACTCCAAGGAAGATAATCCTGTCCATCATAAGCCTTGAAAAAACATCCATTTGAGCCACGTTAAGCTGTCGTTCTTCGATAATGGTAGGGGAAATATATCCACTCACCAGCTTTTGATATCTATGCATGGTTAAACTGCTGATACCGCGATGCCTGAGGGCATATTTACTGAAATCATTGTGAGAAAACATAGTAATTTATTAAATTTTAGTAGTTATAATATTGGTTTTTAATAATGAAATAAAGGTACACAAAAAAAATGATTGAAACTAAGACGCTAATTATTCCTGATCATTTTCAGATTCAGGTTCAGAATGCTCGTGATCGTGATGCTCTTCGTCATCGTGATGGGAAGCAGAATCATTTTCGCTCAAAGTATCTCTTTTTCTTTCTTTCATAATGTTATTAAACTCATCAAAGGTAACTCCAATCTCTTTGATAGTGCATTTATTTCTGATCAGATCAAGAACTTTTTCCTGATGAAGTTGCTGAAAACGATTTTCAATCTCATTATTGTTTTTCTTGTTTCTCATCCACTCGTCAATAAAAGATTCCACTTCCTTATCAGCTTCTTCATCGCCATAATTAGAGTAAACTTTTAAGACCTTTTTAAATTGCTGTTTAAAACTCTCTTTTACCTCATCGTAATTAACTTCAATTTGCGGATAATTCTCTTTTAGCTTATTAAATATGATTTCTGTTTGGAGTTTATTTTTTACATTCACAAGCTCTTTATCTATTTCTTCCATGCTAGGTTTATTCTCGTTAATAGAGTGTAGCCATTTTCTCAAGAAATCGTCAGGGAGGTTAATTTTTGTATTATCGAACATCCATTGAATAAAATCGTTATACAAAACAAATTGTCCATCATTGGAAAAGTATTCCTGCATTTGTTTTTCTACCTCTTGTTTAGCCGAATCCACATCGCTCACCCCTTTTTCATGAAATGCTTTATCAAAAAATTCCTGATTCAACTCTGCCAACTCTCTACGTTGGATTTTTATAATTTTTAGTTCAAAAGAGTCCGGCTTATCTTCTAACTTACTTTTATCTACTGCCATTTTGTCGGCCGCGCTTTTCAAATCTCCAAAAAGTTCAATTGGATTAACGGTCAAAACATCTTCTGCCTTTTTCCCAGTAAGGCGCTCAATGGCATAAGCTGCTGAGTACTGATTTATTAGAATATTACAAGTTGAGAATATCCCATCCTCAACAACCACTCCTTCATCATTCAATTCCCTTAATTCAATATCAACCTTTGTATCCGGTTTCACCATCTCCACCTCTACCTCTTTTCCATACATCACTCGTAAGTGTTCCAACTGTTTATTAACCTGTTCATCAGTAGGTTTTATCTGAAAAAAATCAAGTTCAATACTAGCGTTGAGCTCAATATTTATCTCAGGAATATTGCAGATATCGAAATAAAAGTCAAAATCTTTTTGTCTTTCAAAATCAATTTTTCCTTTTTCGCTATTAGGGATCGGTTCACCAAGGATATTGAGTTTTTCCTCTTTGATGTATTCGGTAAGTTTTTCATTTAAGAGTTTATTAATACTATCTGCCCTAATGGCTGTGCCATATTTCTTTTCTATCATCCCCACCGGCACTTTTCCTGGCCTAAAGCCAGGTATAACCGACTGACGTGCATATTTTTTTAACTCTTGTTGATAATCAGCATTATAATCTGATTCTTTCACTTCTACTTTCAATGTAGCTGTCAGTTCACCTGTTTGCTCTTTTGTGATATTCATTATAGTTATTATGATTTTTACAAATTGGCAGCAAAATTACTATTAATTGGTCAAATTCTTGTATCTTTGCAGCGCTGTTTTGCTAAAAGCATAAAACGTTCGTTTACATTATGGGGATGACTGGTTTTGACAGCAAGGGAGTGTTATTTGTAAGCATGTCGGGCAATGAGCATGCAGCCCGTTAACAACTTGTCTCAAGCCATAACAGGCAACAATTTTAACTACGCTCTCGCAGCATAATCGAAGTTTAGTAGATCATGCCCAATCCTGCCACAAGGTGGTAGGACGAGACATCCTGCAGGCGGATTGCCTTGTTCCTGCCTGAGATCAGGGTGAAGCAATACAAGGATAGTCAGCATCAGGCTTCGGGAGGCCGATGAAAAAAAAGAAGCTAAGGCAACAGTAGGCTGTTCTTCGCCGGTTGTTGCACGAAAACCAACGAAGAAATAAACATGTAGAAAGCTTTAATGCTGCTTGTTTGGACCCGGGTTCGACTCCCGGCATCTCCACAATATTACACCTCACATAAACCGGTAAATACAATAAATAAAACAGATGGAAATAGCAACCGGTAAACCCCAATTAATCAATAAATACCCGTTATTTTTGCCTTTTTGATTAATTTCAGATACTCGATCTGAACAACTTTTTTTTTGGCGCCTCTCCTAAATTTACTAAGCGGTTTTTTTTAAAAAAGAAAAAAACCATTAAAATAAAACTCCGGAAACACAACTTTTTCTAATTTCGCAAACAGAACTTAAAAAAGTTGTAATCATGCGTACAAAAATCTCATTAGCGCTTTTGTCGTTGTTATGTTTAACCGTTATTGCAAAAGCCCAATTCGAGGATTATTTCCATGACCGGACACTGCGATTCGATTATTTTCATGCAGGTAATGCCGATATGGAATATTACTACTTTGACGAATTGCTCGACGAGCCATTCTGGGGCGGATCAAAAGTAAATTTAATTGACACCTTACGATATGGTCAATACTTTTTTGAAGTAACCGACCTTCTATCGGATCAAATTATTTACTCACGAGGTTACTGCACCCTGTTTGGAGAATGGCAGACTACTGATGAAGCAAAACAAACTTACAAATCGTTTACGGAAACTGTAGTATTACCTTTTCCCAAAAATAATGTCAGGGTTGATTTTTACAGCCGTAATAGAAAGGGGATTTTCGAAAAGAAATTCGAATATATCGTAGATGTTAACGACTACTTTATCAAGAAAGAGCGTCGCATGGAATATCCGGTTTATGATGTACACCTATCCGGGCTACCTGAGCATAAGGTTGATCTGGTATTACTCCCCGAAGGTTATTCTTCGAGCGAAATGGAACTTTTTATGAATGATTGTAAAACCTTTGCCGACCACTTATTCTCATTTGAGCCATATACCTCCAACAAGGACAAGTTTAACATTCGGGCAGTATTAGCTGCCTCTCCAGAATCAGGATGCGATATTCCGGCTGAAGATATATGGGTAAAGACGCTTCTCGATGTTGGCTTTTATACTTTTAATAGCGAGAGATATTGTATGACGACAAACAACAAAGCTGTAAGGGATATGGCAGCTAACACTCCCTACGACCAGATTTACATATTGGCAAACCACAAAAAATATGGTGGTGGCGCTATTTACAATTATTACTCCTTATCGGTAAATAGCAACAGAGCAGCAGCTAAAATTTTCATCCATGAATTTGGTCATGGCTTCGCCGGATTAGGTGATGAATATTATGATAGCGAAGTAGCTTACAGCGACTTTTACCCTCTCGACGTCGAACCATGGGAGTCTAACCTGACTACATTAGTGGATTTCGACAAAAAATGGAAAAATTTACTGGATCCTGAAACACCAATACCTACACCTATTAACGACGAATTTAGTAACGTGTTAGGGGTATTCGAAGGCGGCGGCTATGCTGCAAAGGGAATTTACAGGCCAGCAGTAGATTGCCTGATGCACACCTTTAAAGGCAACACTTTTTGTCAGGCATGCTCAAACGCTATTAAACAAATGATAGATTTCTATAGTGAATAATCATAAAATAAACCTTACAAATTGATTTTTATGCAAGGTAAATGATTATTTTTGCGACCTGTTAACTAAATTAATAATCATTAATTTAAAAAAAGTCAATGATAATGCGACATTTGAGCGAAATAATTGAAATAGCTAAACAGAAAAGAACAAGAAAATTGGCATTGGCTGCTGCTGGTGATGAAGATGCATTGCTCGCCGTAAAAAATGCTGTTGAGAACGATCTGATTGAGCCTGTTTTAGTTGGCAATATGTTAAATATCAATATTATAGCTAAAAATATTGATTTCGATATCAGTAAATATGAAACCCATCATGAAGAGGATAAATTCAAAGCCTCACAAAAAGCTGTTGAGCTGATCAGGGAGGGTAAAGCTGAAATTCTTATGAAGGGAGCTGTTGATACCGGCACATTGATGAAAGCAGTTCTTGACAAAGAAAAGGGATTGCGCAAAGGAGATACGTTAAGCCATGTTGCAATTTTTGAATCACAATACTATCATAAGTTATTGGGAGTTACCGATGCGGCCATGAACATTAACCCCGAATTTGAAACCAAGATAGCAATAATTAAGAATGCTATTGAACTGTTTCATAAATTAGGAGTACAAACGCCAAAAGTTGCAATAGTTGGGCCAGTGGAGACAGTGAATCCTAAGATAGAGTCCACCATACATGCTGCCACAATTTCGATGATGAACTATCGGAAACAAATTACCGGCTGCATTATTGACGGCCCGCTTGCCATTGACAATGCCACTTCGAAAAAATCAGCAGAGCTTAAAAATATAACCAGCGATGTAGCCGGAGATGCAGATATTTTAATGGCTCCAAACATTGATAGCGCTAATATCTTATACAAAACCCTCAATTTTCTTGGCGGTGCAGTAACCGGCGCAGTAATTATGGGAGCTAAAGTACCTATAGTACTTACTTCACGCAGCGATAGCGACAAGAGTAAATTTTATTCTATCGCATTAGCTGCAAGCATTGGCTAAAAAGGTTTAATTGAATTTAAAAAGTATTTGACATATTTTATTTCTGACGAAAGCATAACTATTAGAAGCATTTAACCAGAAAGACATAAAGTCCACCGAATGGAAGAAATTGGCATTTTAGTTATAAATCCTGGTTCAACATCCACGAAAATCGGAGTGTTTGTGAACCTAAATCCCATTTTCCTTAAAAATATTCAGCATAACCCAGCCGAATTAGCAGAATTCGAAAAAATATCCGATCAGTTTGACTATCGCAAAGAGATCATAGCCACCCAACTCAATAATGCTAACATTCCTAAAGACATTATAAAGGCAGTAGTAGGTCGTGGCGGATTATTAAAACCCATTGAATCAGGCGTTTATCTGGTTAACGAGCGAATGAAGGAGGATTTGCGTAACGGTTCGGTAGGGGAACACGCCTCTAACCTTGGTGGATTAATCGCCGATGCGTTTGCTCAACAGCTTCAAGGAGTAAAAGCCTATATCGCTGATCCGGTGGTTGTTGATGAATTAGATGATATTGCGCGGATATCAGGAAATCCTAAATTGAATCGAATATCAATATTTCATGCTCTAAATCAGAAAACTGTTGCACGATCTCATGCAAAAAGTGTGATGAGAAAATATGAGGATATGAACCTTATCGTTGCCCATTTAGGCGGTGGCATTACAGTAGGCGCTCATAAAATGGGGCGTGTAATAGATGTAAACAACGGCCTTGACGGTGACGGTCCGTTTTCACCAGAACGTTCAGGCACATTACCAGTGGGCGACTTAGTGAGACTCTGCTTTTCAGGAAAATATACACAAAAAGAGGTCGTCAGGATGGTAAAAGGCGAAGGAGGATTAGTAGGCTATCTTGGAACAAATAACGCTTATGAGGTGGAACTTAGGATGAATGATGGCGATGAAGAGGCACGAAAGATTTATGAGGCTATGGCCTATCAAGTGGCGAAAGAGATTGGCGCAATTAGTACAGTATTAAAAGGACAAATAGATGGAATTCTTATTACTGGAGGTATTGCTAATTCCAAGTGGTTTGTAAATCAAATTATTGAAAGGGTACACTGGATTGCTCCAATACATGTATATCCTGGAGAAGATGAAATGAGAGCGCTAGCTTTCAATGGTATGCGAGTGCTGACAGGCGAAACTGAACCAAAAATTTACACCTGATCTCGTAAAACACCAATCTTTCTTATCAAAATTCTTATAGAGAAAACTTTTTTTGAGGATCGTATTGAATATTGAGAGAAACTTTAATTTATACCTCAGCGCCTATTACAGAAACATTTTCAATATTATCAGATATTGCAACTTCTTTCTTAATTCTACTACTTTCGTTAATTAGTGAGATAAATTCCCCCATCATTTTTGGAAAGGCTTTTTATTTGCTTTAAAGCATTGGATTTTCAACTCCAACACTATTATCGCAATTTTTTACCTCAATATAATCCCCCAAATAAGTTTAATTCTCTGATTTAAACTTTTTTAACGCGTCGTTTAATCCTATTAGCACTGTAGCGGCATCACCTACTACGCCATAATCGGCGGCTGAAAAAATAGGAGCATCTTTATCGGTATTTACCGCAACGATTACTTTGGATGAGCTAACGCCAGCCAAATGTTGTATAGCGCCCGATATTCCAAATGCCAAATAGAGATTTGGTGCAATGATTTTCCCTGTTTGGCCAACATGTTCGGTATGTGGTCGCCACCCTTCGTCAGAAACGGGACGAGTACAGGCAAGTCCAGCTCCAAGTGTTTCGGCCAAATCCTCAAGCGGTTTCCATTTATCCGGCCCCTTCATACCTCGTCCGCCAGAAACCACAATCTCGGCATCTGTAAGGAGAATTTTGCCGGTACTCTTTTCAACACTCAATATCTTTGTTTTAATTTGATCAGTATCCACGGTATGATCAATATTTTCAACAACAATATCTTTTTTATTCTCAACTACACCAAAGGAGTTTTGTGAAAGGCTAATAACCTTTACCTCCGATTGAATTACAACTTCGGTAAAAGCCTTTCCGTAAAATACTTTTTTCGGAATTGTAAATGGCGAGAGGTTAGAAGGCAGGCCATAAGCCCCAAATACCATACCTGCATGAAGCCGTACAGCAACTCTGGGGGCAACAGCTTTAGAAGCATTACTGTCGGTAAAAATGATTAAACCAGCATTCTCTTTCTTTACATTATCAGCTATAGTTTTTGCATAGATTTTTGCATCGAGCGAGTTAAATGCTTCATTGTGTAGGGAAATAACCCTTGTCGCACCATAAGCTCCAAGGCTTTTTAACTCTTCGTCAGCAACTTCCCCAAGAGAAATTGCAATTACTTCTCCGCCACCCATCTGTTCTACAATCCGACTACCATAAGAAACAGCCTCGAAAGTAGCTTTTTTAAATACTCCTTCAAAATTTTCAGCAAATATGATTACTTTATTCATTGTTTATCAGTTTTAATTTTATCAAATAATTTTTGCTTCATTGTGTAACAGGTTCACAAGTTCTTCCATATTTTCGGCATCCACCATTTTACATGCTGCCTTCGGGCTTGGCAATGTATAAGAACAAAACACTGTAAGAGGCTTAACATCAGCGCTTTCTACAACCTGTAACGGTTTGCTGCGGGCCATCATAATACCTCTCATAGATGGAATACGAGGCTCAATGGCAATTCCTTTCTGAACGATAGCAACCATTGGGGTAGGCATCTCTATCACTTCAAAACCGCCGGAAATTTCCCGATTCATCTTTACTGTATCCGATTCGATCTCAAGTTTTGATACCGACGACACACTTGGCAAATCCATCATCTCAGCAATCATTGATCCTGTTGACGATCCATTATAATCGGAAGATTCGATACCACAAATTATAATATCGTAATCATAATTTTTTAATGCCTGAGCAATTTGAAAAGCGGTGAAATAATTATCACCCGGTTCAGTATCTACCCTTATTGCATCATCAGCGCCAATAGCCAGCGCTTTACGAATGGTTGGCTCTGCATTTCTTCCACCTACTGTGAGCACTGTAATTTTCTCAATCTTGCTGTTTGGCTGTTCTTTAAGTTCGAGTACACGGGTAAGCGCCAACTCATCCCAAGGATTGATGATCCACTGAACATTGGCCAGATCAATTGCCTTACCATCACCGGTAGGTTTAATTTTAGTGGTAGTATCAGGCACACTGCTAATACAAATCAATATCTTCATAGAACGAAGTTTATGTTTAACAAAAATTGAACTTTAAATAAAGGGCAAAAATATAAAAAAGACTGAAGGAGCTTATTTGTATCATTTGAAAGATTAATTCAGAAAAAAGCCGGCGCTCGTTGTACGGAGGCCGGCATTTTTTAGGTTATGATTAAAAAATGAATGTTTCTATTTTTTTACAACACGCTTGATTATACTCGATTCTTTGCCAATGAACTTAATGTGATAAACTCCTGAAGAGTGTACGCTAAGATCTATCTCTAAATTATCATCTGATTGGTTTACAAAAGTTTTAATACAATTGCCTATCGAATTGTAAATCTCAATCTTAGTGAAATCCTTTATCCCTTTTGCCCAAATTATTCCGGTTGTTGGGTTTGGATAAAGGCTGACAATGCTTGCCAAAGCCTCGTATGATCCCAACGATGTCATTTTAAAGGTTTTGATTGCCGACAATCCCTCCCCATAGAAATAACCTGTTTGAGGTAAATCCTGGTCATATTCTACATCAAGATCAAACAACTCGCCACTTTGAGGACGATAGAGTTTGTAATTCATCAAATCCATCTCTTCAAAACCATCTTTCTCGGCCGTTAAAGGATCGTCAGCCCAAGCTATAAGAAGTGCATTGTTTTGTAAATCGCTAATCTCAACAACCCCAAAACAGAGCTGATCTGGCGAAAATACTCCGATAACATCGCCCGGCAACAAACCTTTACAAGATTCAACCTGAATGGCAATAAGATGAGATGAACCGCTTACCTCAACATCATTCCACGGATGATTAATAACAGGGATTGTTGGATAATATCCCGCCCAGCTTTGCTTTGAATTGGGAGGGAAGGTAATGTTTTTAGGTGAACTGCAATAGGCATAATAAGCCCTGCCAGGCAACAAGTTACCTAAGGTGTTAATACCCATAGAGGGCCAGTAAACACCAACTCCGGCAACATCTTTAGCCAAAGTAAATCCGGAACCTGAAAAAATTGATGAGGCAGAAACGGGTGTATTGCAGATAACCGGCACAAGACTCCAGCCGACTGATAAAGCTAAGGTCTTGTTGGTCTCCTCGTCACCCGATATAGGTAGAAAAGCCTCCTGCACCATCTTTACCTTATAGGCCGACTGACTCTGCCAGTTAACAATTGTGTTGATACCACCTGCAGGATAATAGGCGCTGCTCATTGTCTGAGCCATGATAAAATCAGAAAATACAGGAGAAAAAATTTCAGTAATATCGGTATTCAAAGGCATAATATAACTCGATAGCCCGCTCCAGCCGGCAGGTACCTGGATAGTGTGAACCAACGGCTCATCACCCCAGAAAATCCGGTTATAGGGATCATACTCATGTGCGCTACCCGAAAAAGCGCCGGTAGCATTAGAAAAAGTAACTATGCCGGAGTTAATATTTTTGTAAACATTATATGTACCACCCCATGTGTTGCTCGGGAATATAGCATTGTTTACCGTAAAATTCTGATTGTTATTAACCGTCAAAAGCCGGCCGCCAGAAGCTCCATTCCTAAAAGTAGAGTTATTAAAGGAATGATCAGGATCAACAATTGCACCGGATTTTATATTAATTCCGCCACTGTTCATATGCTCAAACAATCCGTATTCAGCAGCAATGGTACCTCCGCTTTCAATATTAAATGCGTAATTACCTGACGAAATACGAGTAACTAAAGCTGGATTAGATAGTACGCCGTTAAGTTCAATTTTACCGCCATTGTTTACGGTGATTGACCTGGATGCTCCCATGGCAATCCCGCCACCGGAATTTACCGTAAGGTTTCCGCCATTATTTATTTCAAGATTGCCCAAAATCTTAACAAGGGAATATGCTGTACGGATTTCACCCTTATTGACGGTAAAATTGTTGTTGACCTCTACTGGGTATCCATTCATTATTGTCCCATCAGTAATATTGGCCGTTGATCCCGATTTAAATTCCAGCCAATTATAGAATAGTGTTCCTGCATTAAAAACATCAGAAGCATGGGTCACATTCAAAGTACCATAAATAAAGCAGTTATTATTTACTGTGAGTGTTTTGTCGTTAATGGTCAGCGAACCGGCAGTAATATTAAGGTTGCCAAGAATGGTAACATCAGTATCCAGGGTAATATTATTTGCTCTGCTTCCATCGCCAAGCATCATCCCGCTGCGTTCATCATACAGAGGCTCCTCGGGAATAGCAGTAGTTGCAGCCTTGCCGCTCTTATTAATAGTTACATGTTGAAGTTGGCTTCCAGTTGCAACAGAAATAAATCTGTCATTACTTCCGTAAAACTCAAAAACACCGCCTGCAGGAGTAAAATCTGACCTATAAACTGTTAAACCTCCAATTGTACGTATTGTACCGCCGGTAATATCGTGTGTAAAAGTAAAACTGTTGGAATTATAAACAACAATTCCAACATCCTTAAAATCGAGGGTACCACCAGACATAGTAAGAGAGGCGTTAGCCTGATAAGGCCAATAGGAATCACTTGTACCTCCATAAATATTGAACTCGCCACCAAAAATATAGATATGACCATTAAAATCAACCCAGCCATTTATCTTTTCAAGATTAATTACACCCCCTGGGTTTACGTAATAACTACCATAAATACCATTTTGAGCAAGATCAAGAGCTGTGAAAGTGCCTTTAATGACATCAATCCCTCCACTAGTCCAGTCATATTGATTACAAGTTACCTCCGAAGTTGACGCATCTACCCGTAAGGCAGCGCCATTGGCCACCTCCAGAATATTAAAAGTCTCGCTCGTTGTTACATATTGATGACCAGGACCGGTAAATCTTACCCTACTGCTGCCTGCATCAAAACCGGCAGGAAAAATACTATTAGTCCAATTGCCCTTAACGTTCAAAGTGGTGCTCAAGAGATTTAATGTGCCACTGATAATAGATAAAGAACCGCGAACCTCCATATTATTATTAAAAGTTACGCTGTCCGTAGAATTGATAACCAAATTATTAAAATAATCTCCAGGCATAAAATAAGAAGTACCGCCACCTCCTCCAAACTCTATAGTGCCGGAGTCTAATTCTATAACTCCACTATTATTTTCAATATAACCTCCGATGATAAACTTTTGAGTTGAATAACTGGTAAATTTGCAATTGGAATAAATATAAAGGTTACCATTTAAACGGCACGGATAGTTTGATGCCGCACTATGTGCCAACGCAGTACCGGTTTTACTGTTGCGTATATTGTTAAAATAACTATTCGCATCATTACTTCTTATGTAACTATTTCCACTACCAAAAAAAACAACAAAGCCTTTCGTTAAAGCGATATTAGCGCCCTCCATAAACTCCCAAGTCCTTTTTAAATAAATAGTAGCAAAAGTCGTCATATATGCTGAGGAGCCGGCAAACCATTTAACGTCTCTATTTACATAAAGCTTGGAGAATAAATTATTCATTATCAACGACCCTTTAATGTTTGCATCAATATTTACTGTGAGCTTATAAGTACCGCCAATGGTCAGGGAGGCGCCATTCTCAAGCAGAAGGTTGTTACATTCTGCATCAGCGCTTTGAACAGAGGGCTGGTAGGTAGTACCGCCGGGTATAACAACGTCTATAGAAGCATCTGGAATAATGCCTGCCGTCCAGTTGCTCGCTGTGTGCCAGTTACTGTTTGTTGTACCCAACCAGATACCTGCTATTTCAGGCTCATTAATATAAAAAGTATGGCTGCCAGCCGTAGTATTTTCATCATCCAATAATATGTAATAGGTTGTACCGGCAGTCCACGACATAGAACCGTATTTCCCTGGAACAGAAATATCATCAATACATTCCCAGCCGGTAGAATTACAGATACCCGCTTTCCACATATAATCCACATATCCGCTTGCCGATGTTACCTGAATGGAGTATATGCCGGTAGTAGGAGCTGTAAAGCTGTAAACCCGCTCGCCTCCATAGCAATAGTAACCACACGCGGAAACGGATGTATTATTCCAAGCGCTCTGTCCGCCACCGGCAAAAGTCTTTGAATAACCCGATCCAATACCGGCTATTTCGATAGCATTTGCACAAGGATTGTAAAACACAAAAAAGGTATGCGTAGCCTGAGAAGTAACTTCAGCATCGAGCAATATGTGATAAGTAGTACCCGCGGTCCAATACATCGAACCCAAAACGTGGGGAGAATACACAAAACCTATACAGTTCCATCCTGTCGAAGAGCATGAGCCTGATTTCCAAAAATAGTCAACCCAGGTGTTATTGGTTGAAACGACTTCGATGCTATAATAACCGGTGTATGGCGCTACAAAACTGTAAATCTGCTCCCTGCCGTTACAATTGTATCCACAGACGTTTGTTGTCCAGACGCCATCTCCGCTTTTGGAAAAAGTCTTACGATTAGCATAGCCCCCTCCACCAAGTGAAATGATATCGGAACATGGGCTTGAGCTACCGTTGAGAGTAACTTGTCGGGGGGTAGTATAGTTGTCGGCGTTATGAACCAAATTGAGGGTTGCAACACTACTTCCTGACTCAAGCGGCTTATAACGAACGGTAATATACCCTGTCTCTCCGGGAGCCAAATACAAAATCTTTGAACCAATAATGGAAAAATGACTTGAATTGGTACCGGTAATATAGGCATTATTAATTTCAAGATTAAGAAAATTCGGACGGGTACCGTTATTCTTTATAGCTAAATTATAATCATTATAATTTCCAACATTTACATAACCAAAATTTATACTATTAACTACATACATTGATACGCTAGCGCCACCGTTAGCAAGCCAGTATTGAATGTTGTTGTTAGAGTAGGTAACACCAAAATTGCCCCACATATTATAGTAAGTATCGTAATCACAAGGATCCCATACTTCCAAGTGACATGTTCCATAAAGCTGGCCACGGATTCTGCCGTCCGGATCAACAATTCCGCCACCTGAGCTACCTCCCGCTTCCTGTCCGTGAGTAACCTTTGTATAATGGAAATTAGAAGTACTAAACCCATCGCATGTCCAACTGGGAGAAGTTTTATTCAGCATTCGGTGGTATTTCATTAATGTACCACCGGGGTGATGAACCGAGTGCATAATTGTATTATTTGCCACACTGTTTGCGCTCCAGCCCATATAAACATTCCCGCCTTGTTGTTTTAATAAAACTAAAGTGAAATCTGTCTGACTATTTGTGGCAATCAAATTTGAACCATTTACAATAATATAATTGGGATTTACCACACCGCTATTACATTCGGTTGACCAGTAATAAAAACGAGCCTCAAGACCCGTTGCATCATTTTGTGTACTAAAACAATGGTTGGCAGTGAGTAAAAAGGGCTGAAAATCAACTGTACGCATGTCGTTAAGTAGTGTGCCGGTACACAAACCAACCAAACCACCACCAGTAGGCCAACTCAACCTGGCAGTAGCTTTCCTGAATCCGTCAATATGAGTAAAACTGTTGGCATCAGAACAATTGGCATCCAAAAAACAATCTCTGTTTATTTCATCGGGAATGTATCTGTTGTCAACATGGGTTATCCTTGTTATGGCAAAGCTTACATTATCGTTTACCTTATCAAGCGGAATTACAACTTGCAAATAGAGATAATCCGCAAATGTGGTGGTAGTGTAAAAGCCGTGTTCATCCAGCTCTCCAACAAGTTCGGGTTGGTTAAAGGCATAGTCATCCCGGCTGAACAAGTTTACCTCTACGCCATAGGGAAAATTACCTTCGGCGAAGAAAATCCTTATCTCGTCAGCCTTCTTCGATTCAAAATAGGTGGTAAAAACCAGCAAATCGTCAGTAACACGCGTTAAGCGACCACCCGAAACGGAAATCTCATCTTGTGTTAGAAAATTATTTTGTTCCATACTAAATCGTATAGGATCAGTTAAATCCCTGACAACGCCAATGGCTGGCGGGTCATAAGCAGACTCTATGAACGTGCGTTCAGCAGCAGTCAACGTATCAAGTACGTGCATTTCGTTTTTAGTAAGAGCCGTGCGAGTAGGATAATAGTCAGGAGGCTCTACAGAACGATAAGAAATTTGGGTAACATCCTCAGCAGGATCTACTTGCTGCGCAGAAACTACGGTAGCCATCAAAACAAAAATGGCGAACCATAAATACTGAATGTAAATTTTGTTTTTCATGTTAAAGAATTTAAATATTTAATATAACTGCAAATTGATGTCAAAGAAAGATTAGATTCTTAAATTATAAAAATCAAAAATACAAAAATAAATAATATTTGAATCACAAACAATTGTTTCAGTTTTAAACTTTCTGGCATATTAAAATCAGCAGTTTAGCTCAAAATGGCCTTCTATTGATCACTTTTTAAACTAATTTTGGTCGAGGTGAACAAAAAGTTGATTAATTCTATTAATTGTATATGAAATCGCACGGCAGGCAACCTTATTATTATGTACTTCATCTATTTGCAAACAAAAACAATTTAAAAAGTCTGCTATCGTTTGTCAAATTATTAATCATATCACGGATATTATTGTGAATCTGAAATCTACTTTTACTATTTCAATATTTTTGTTCCTGTTTATTGGACCTCTTGCCAAAGCTCAGACAAATGGCGTAAGTGTTTACAAATTCCTCAATCTGACCAGTTCGGCCCGCGCTGCAGCGCTCGGTGGCAACTTCATGGCAATCAAAGATGGAGACCTATCGCAAGTTCTATTTAATCCTTCAGCCATCTCGAAAGAGACTGATAACAAACTTGCACTTAGCTTCGTGGATTACTATTCCGATATAAGTTACGGTTATGCCAGTTACGCCAATTCTTTTGAAAAAATAGGGTCCTACGCTGCTACAATTCAATATATCAGTTACGGCAACTTTGTATATGCCGATCAAAACGGACAAACTGGTGGAAATTTCACAGCCAGTGAGCTGGCGATGGTCTTAGGCTGGGGCAGAGAACTTGACTCACTATTTTCTATTGGCGCAAACCTCAAAATGATCTATTCAGGTTACGAGGATTATACCAGTTATGGCCTTGCAGTGGACATTGCCGGCAGCTACATCAATCCTGAACACAACCTGACCGTTTCGCTAACAGCACGAAATATAGGCACACAATTAAAACCTTTTGTAAGCCGTAATATCGAGTCATTGCCACTCGAAATCAATTTAGGCGTTACGCAGAAACTCAAACATTTACCTTTTAGATACTCAATAATACTTACCAACCTGCATAAATGGGACTTAACTTATTACGACCCCAACGACCCAAACAATAAAGTTGACCCCTTTACCGGCGAGCCACAAAAAAAAGACGCTTTCGAAACCTTCCTGGATAAAGCTATGCGCCATGTAGTAATAGGCGGTGAGTTGCTCCCTACCAAAAACCTCTCTTTAAGAATCGGTTATAATTACCAAAGACGACAAGAGCTTGGCATTTATAATAAAATGGGAACAGTAGGTTTTTCATGGGGTATAGGTCTTAGAATTTCAAAATTCCAGCTTGATTACTCTCGTGCGACATATCACCTCAACGGATCGCCTAACTATATTACAATCAGCACAAAGCTATCAGATCTGTTCTAAAAACACAGAAAAGACAAAATTAAAATACCGAAAAACAAAGTTGGCACGCTAACACCAAGTACTAATATCGAAATCTTCAGTTTTCACTAACGGTCTGTATTAGATGCTTTTTCTCATTTACTCCCTTTAAAAAAATACTACCATTTTAAAAGCAAAAGATGTGAAGCTGAATAAATAGTAATGCGTAATGGCAAATAATAATATTTTTGATGATTAGCTTTCAACCAAAGTTACAAACATGAAAATCGGTGAAAATATTAGTCTTAAAAAGTATAACTCCTTCGGTATTGACGTCAAAGCCAGATATTTTATCGAACTAACGAGCAACAATGATATTTTCACGTTTTTGAAAAGTCATTTTTTGGATGATAAACAATTTCTTATCTTAAACGGAGGGAGCAACATACTCTTTACTAAGGACTTCAATGGAGTTGTGATCAAGATATCTACCCAAGGAATTACTATTATTGAAGAAAACGATAATTGGGCATTGGTAAAAGCTAATGCCGGTGAGAACTGGAATAATTTTGTTTTATGGTGTTTGGATCGGGGGTTAGGCGGTTTAGAAAATCTTTCACTAATCCCTGGCAACGTAGGAGCTGCACCGGTTCAAAATATAGGAGCCTATGGAGTAGAGCAAAAAGAGCTATTCCAGTCTTTGGAAGCTGTTGAAATAAAGAGTGGGCGGATCGTCAATTTCTCAAATGAAGAGTGTCGGTTTGGTTATCGAGATAGCATTTTCAAACATGACACTAAAAACCAATATATCATCCTGTCAGTAAATTACAAATTAAGCAAAAAACCAGCGCTAAATACCTCTTACGGAGATATCCAAAAAAAGCTCTCTTCAATCCCTTTGGCTGATCAAACTATAAAACATGTGTCGGATGCCGTTTGCGAAATAAGAAACTCAAAGCTCCCCGATCCGGCAAAAATCGGCAACGCTGGTAGTTTCTTCAAAAATCCGATAGTGAACCTTGAGCAATTGATGCTGATTAAATCAAAATATCCGGATATCCCTGTTTATCCTGCTGACAATGATACGTTTAAATTAGCAGCCGGATGGATGATAGATAAACTAAAGTGGAAAGGGTTTCGCTATGGCGATGCTGGGGTATATCATTCGCAGGCATTAGTATTGGTCAATCACGGGCAAGCTTCAGGCAGCGATATCCTTAAGTTAGCCAAGATGATTATGAAATCAGTAAAAGAGAACTTTGGAGTTGACCTCGAACCAGAAGTAAACATCCATTAATTCCCTGATTTTTAAATTGCTTTACAAATTTATTTTACTTTTGAAATTCGATATTTTAAATTCGCTTTTCTAAATAAGATGTACCTTTTTAAACAAATATCAAAGAATCTCTATTTCAATTTAGAATTGATTATATGGCTTGGCGCTCTACTTTTTCTTTTTCTATCGCCTATTAATGGGCATCACTACACCTTATGTCCGTTGAGTAACCTTGGTGTTGAATCGTGCCCCGGCTGCGGGCTCGGCCGGTCAGTAAGTATGGCTTTACATGGCAACATCAGCAAATCAATAGAGATGCATCCTTTTGGTTTGATAGCTGTTATTGTCATTTTTCAAAGAATAGTATTTTTAAGCATTAATTTTTTTCATTTTAAACACCCAAAAACAACCACATCATGAATGCACTGCTGAAATATCTGCCAGATATAGATGGCGAAGAATTATTCTACCTTGACAACCTGCTGAAAGGCAAAAGTGAAGAACAAATCAAACAATTCTCTTTTATTTACAGTTCTCGCCGGCGCTCGCCAATGCTGATATTAATTACTACGCTCGTCGGTTTTATTGGAGTTGCCGGAATACAAAGATTCATTACCGACCAAATCGGATTAGGAATTTTATACTTACTTACCGGTGGACTATGTTTTATCGGAACTATTGTTGACATTATAAATTACCGGAATATCGCGTTTACATACAACCGAAAAGTAGCACAAGAGGTTAATGCAATGATCGGATAAGGTTAAATATAACAGAGAGTAAATTAACCACCTGAGCTGTTGGCACTTAGCTTCAATCGTTGGCCATATTTCATAATATACTTAAAAAATATCCGAAAATGAATCCGGCGTCATAGTATCTTTGACGCCGATTAGTTTTGTATTTCCTGAAAAATTAAAAAAAGTACTTTATTAGTGAAAATGAAGAAATATAGTGTTGCAATCATTTTTTTAATAATAATTAGTTTTTTTCCGGCAAGCGTTAAATCTCAACAATGGGGTATATCTTCTGATATCGCTGGATTAACTGAGGTTTATCCTGAAATGCTATGGGTTGATTCGGTAATGAATTCGCTTACCGTTGATGAACGAATAGCCCAGCTATTAATGATCAGAACATATTCCAATAAGGATAGGCGATATTATGACAGCATCAGCCGGCTTATAATTCAATATAACATCGGGGGACTTACATTTTTTCAGGGCAGCCCTGTCAGGCAGGCCGAATTGATCAATTATTGGCAGTATTTAGCCAAGACGCCGCTTATGGTTAGCATAGATGCCGAATGGGGTTTGGCCATGCGCTTAGACAGCGTCATTCCATTCCCCAAACACATGACAATGGGAGCCGTTCAAGATGAAGAAGTGATTTACAAAGCCGGATACCATATTGGCGCACAGTGCAAAAGGGCAGGGATACAAATGAACTTCGCCCCAGTTATGGATATCAACAGTAACCCTAAGAACCCTGTAATCAACTTTCGCTCTTTCGGCGAAGACAAAGTTAATGTGGCAGAAAAAGGCGCAGCATTCATTCAGGGTATGCAAAACGCAGGAGTTATTGCTACCGCAAAACACTTCCCCGGTCATGGCGATACCGATACCGATTCGCATTATACCCTCCCAGTGCTAAATCACTCAATAGCAACTATTGACAGCGCCGATCTGTATCCGTTCAGAAGCGCCATAGCTGCTCAAACAGGAGCAATAATGACAGCGCACCTCTTTATCCCCGCAATTGATTCAACAAAAAACAGAGCCACCTCATTATCTGATAAAGCAATAAATCAGCTCATGAAGGACAAAATGGGATTTAAAGGGCTTGCAATTACTGACGCATTGGATATGGATGGTGTAACTAACTATCATAAACCTGGTGAAATTGAACTTATGGCGTTGCTCGCCGGAAACGATATCTTACTGCTTACAAGAAATATCCCCCTCGCTTTACAGAAAATTAAAGAGGCTGTAGTTAAAGGGCTAATTTCACAAGAAGAAATTGATGCACGATGCCGCAAAATACTGGCTTATAAGTATAAAACCGGACTTGCTCATAAAAAGCCTGTAACCATCGAAAATCTTACCAATGAACTTAATAGTAGCGCCAATAGTTGGGTTACTCAACAAATATTTGAAAAAGCCATAACGATAGTAAAAAATGATCATGGGCTAATTCCATTAACCCATCTTGATACATTAAAAATCGCAGCCCTTTCCATTGGGAGTATTAAGACAAGCCCTTTTCAACAAAGGCTCGGAAGCTATGCGCCGGTGGAACTGTTCAATCTGCCATCAAACCCAGATAAAGCTGCCATAAATGAAATAATTTCAAAACTTAATGATTTCAACCTCATAATTGTTGGAGTTGAAAATACAAATAACAATCTGTCAAAGAATTATGGTATTTCATCATCAGCAAAAGAGCTAATCGGCTTGTTAAAAGCCCGAAAAAACAAAATCATACTCGATGTTTTTGGGAATCCTTATTCACTATCAAACTTTTCTAAACATCAAGGTATTGATGTAATCATTTGTTCTTACGAGGACAACTCTGTTTCCAAAGACATTAGCGCTCAAATCATTTTCGGAGCTATAGGCGCCTCGGGCAGGCTTCCTGTTTCGGCCTCATCCGCTTTTTCGGTTGGAACAGGAGTTGACACAAAACCTATCGGCAGGCTGAAATATACTCTACCTGAAGAGTTAGGTATCAGTTCTGAAAAACTCGATACTATTACCAAGCTTATCGAAAGCGGTATCAAACAGGGAGCATATCCAGGGGGTCAGGTTTTATTTGCAAAAAATGGAAAGGTGTTCTACAACAAAGCCTTTGGCCACCACACTTACGACAGAAAACGCAGCATTCAAACAACCGACTTGTACGACCTTGCCTCGCTTACCAAAATACTCGCAACTACGCCGGCAATAATGCAGATGTACGAGATGGGAAGTTTTAATCTCGATGAGCCATTGTCAGAATATCTCCCCTTTTTAAAAAATTCCAACAAGCAATCCCGAACCATCAGGGAAATAATGGCACATCAGGCACAGTTCCAAAGTTGGATACCATTTTATAAAAAAACAATCAAGGATTTCGCACTCGATCCTACAATTTACTCTTCCACACAAACGAAACTATTCGATCAGCAGGTGGCTAAGAACCTATTTATCAGTAATTCGTACCGGGAAATAATATTTGATTCTATTGCAAAATCCAAACTTTTGCCGAAGCGGGAATATAAATACAGCGATCTGGGTTTTATCCTTCTGAGTGAAGCTGTGGAAGAAAAAACAAAGATGAGTTTTGAAAAATATTGCGAACAGCACTTTTATCGTCCTATGGGCTTGCCTACCATAGGGTTCAAGCCTATCATGCGTTTTTCTTTAGAAAAAATTGCCCCGACAGAACGAGATACAACTTTTCGGAAGCAACTTATCCACGGTTACGTTCACGATCCGACAGCAGCAATGTTAGGTGGGATATCAGGGCATGCAGGGCTGTTTGGAAATGCAGCAGAGGTGGCGGCAATAATGCAAATGTTCCTCCAAAATGGATATTATGGAGGCCAACGCTATTTCAGTTCAAATACCATGGCCGAATTCACTCGCCAACAATTTCCTCTATCTCAAAACAGGCGCGGCTTAGGCTTCGACAAACCATTTCCTGTATTCGACCCAAACGGGCCGGTAAGCAAAGAGGCCTCACTGGATAGCTTTGGCCATTCAGGTTTTACAGGAACATACACCTGGGCTGATCCAAAAAATCAATTGATTTATGTATTCCTATCAAACCGGATCTATCCCGATGCTGATAACCGAAAACTTATGAAAATGAATCTGAGAACAAAAATTCATGAGTTAATGTGTCAGATTTTGAACGATATTGAAAATTCTGTATTAAAAAGGCCATAAAATATTTTATACAAAAATTATGGCATAAAAAGATTTTTTACAATGTTTAAATATTTAATTTTTTGTATTAATCGCTTCTGTTACATTATTTTGTAAAGTAAAAATTAAACAGTGATGAGTTATACATTAAAATCTATACTTTTCTGGTTTATCTCTTTTCTACTGATGGCCTCTGCAGCTATTTACCAGCGTACTACAGGCCCCACTTATCCGGTTAGAGGTACAATAGTTATTGACAACGAAGAGATTAAATATCGCCTTATAAGAACGTGGGAGGGCGACACTAAAGCAGAGGTGAAAATCAAAGTTATTAATGAACAAATCCTCGGAAAATACAGATTTAAAAGATTTAAAAGCCATGACGAATGGTCGGAACCAATACCCATGCAACGGGATGGTGAAATGCTTGTGGCAAAGCTTCCCAACCTGCCGCCTGCCGGGAAAATTCAATATGAAGTATTTCTTGGCAAAGAAAACAATCTTACGTTGGTAACTAAAAAAACGCTCATTCTGCGATACAAAGGAGTAGTTCCCCAATGGGCATTAATACCTCATATTATCGTAATGTTTTTGGCTATGATGTTTGCAACACGTACAGGGTTCGAAGCGCTTATCAAAGGCAAATACCTGAAAAACTATGCTTTGTTTACTGTAATTCTGTTTGGTTTTGGAGGCTTTTTATTCGGACCTATAATGCAAAAATATGCTTTTGGTGTTTACTGGGCAGGCTGGCCGTTTGGAACAGACCTGACCGATAACAAGTCTCTGGCTACATTCGTAATCTGGCTGATAGCATGGCTACAGATCAGGAAAAATCCAAATAGGCGCTGGTGGGTATATGCTGCTGTTGTTGTACTGTTTATCACGTTTATAATTCCTCACAGCACAATGGGATCAGAAATTGATTTTACTCAAACAGAAGCGCCCCCTGCAATTAATTGATTGACAATTACAAACCGACGCAATGATTATAATTCTAATAGCGCTCACAAGTATTGTTTCCTTTTTGGCTTTCAGCCGAAACGATTTGTTTGATAAATTGCAGTTCAATGCCTGGTACATTAAACACTATAAGGAGTGGTACAGATTTTTTTCCTATGCTCTCCTTCATGCTGATTGGGCGCATCTAATCATCAATATGTTTGTATTGTGGTCGTTCAGTAGCATTGTGCTTAGTCATTTCACAATAATTTACCATGGCGCTGCAGGCCTCCATTTCCTACTCCTGTATGTTGGAGGTACAATTTTTTCCACTCTATATGATTTCTGGAAAAATCAGGAAAATATATATTACAATGCAGTTGGCGCTTCCGGAGCTGTATCGGCAGTGGTGTTTGCAAGCATTATACTTTATCCAAACGGAAAAATATTTTTCTATTTCATACCAATAGGTATTCCATCATGGCTTTTCGGAATTTTATATCTTATCTATTCGGCTTACATGGGCAAACGGGCAAAGGATAATATCGGGCACAATGCGCATTTTTGGGGAGCAATTTTTGGAATTTTATATATGGTGGTTACATCCCCGAACACCATTAAGCTTTTTTACAACCAATTGAAACTTTTTCAGTAATCGGTTTTTCCGAACAGCATAAAAAACAAATTGTGTTTACCTTTATTTACTTTTATCCTCTGCTATCTCCCACCAGTTTTATAAACTCTCTATCTTTGACGGCTCAAATGGCGATTTATAAAAATTCGTTTTCATGAAACTATCAGTAGTTATTGTCAATTATAATGTGATGCACTTTTTGGAACAGTGCCTTAACTCAGTTCGTAAAGCTGTAAAAAACATTGAAAGTGAAGTATTTGTTGTTGACAATAACTCCGTTGACGGGTCGGTGAAAATGGTTAGGGAAAAATTTCCTGAGGTAAATCTTATTGTCAATCCTGACAACCGTGGTTTTTCCAAAGCTAACAATCAGGCCATCAAAATAGCAAAAGGAGAATATGTACTTTTACTTAATCCTGATACAGTGGTTGAAGATGACACTTTTGAAAAGATAATAAAGTTCATGGATGCGCATGAGGATGCTGGCGGCCTCGGAGTGAAAATGGTGGATGGTAAAGGAAAATTTTTACCTGAATCCAAGCGTGGCCTTCCAACTCCCGCAGTGGCCTTTTACAAGATCTTCGGGCTTTCAAAGCTTTTCCCGAAATCCAAAATTTTCGGGCAATATCACCTCACCTACCTCAACAATGACGAAATTCACGAAGTGGACGTACTTAGTGGCGCATTCATGCTAATAAGAAAACCACTTCTTGACAAAATTGGCGGGCTTGATGAATCTTATTTCATGTACGGCGAAGATATTGACCTAAGCTACCGAATTACAAAAGAGGGCTATAAAAACTACTATTTTCCTAAAACCCGCATCATACATTACAAAGGAGAGAGTACCAAAAAGAGCTCGATAAACTACGTACTTGTCTTTTACCAAGCCATGATCATTTTTGCAAAAAAACATTTTTCACAAAAAAACGCCAAGCTCTTTTCTCTATTGATCAATATGGCTGTATATTTCAGAGCCTTCTTAGCTATTCTGCGTCGTTTGGCCGATAAGGTATTTTTAAAACTGCTTGATGCCGTTTTCATTTTTGCAGGTATCTATTTTATCCAGAGCTATTGGGCTACTTCGGTAGTATTTAAGGATGGCGGCAACTATCCTATTGAGTTTTTATTAATTGCCGTGCCTGCTTATATCTTCATTTGGCTTTTTTCTGTCTATCTTTCCGGTGGTTACGATAAGCCAATCAGTCTTTATAAAATATTCAGAGGGTTGCTTGCCGGCACAATAGCTATTCTGGTATTCTACAGCCTTTTGGATGAAACAATGCGCTATTCCCGTGCAATGATATTGTTAGGCTCATTTTGGGCTTACCTCGCAATGACCTCAATCCGTTATCTGTTACATTGGACAGGGTTTTCGGAATTTAAAATCGGAGAAGTAGAAAACAAAAGATATATCATTATTGGCGGTGCCGAAGAGGCTAAAAGAGTAGCCGGGCTACTTACCACAATTGAAACACAACCTGCCTTCATCGGATTGGTATCTTATCATGATGTTAAATCGCAGGGTAACTTTATCGGAAAATTTGAACAGGTTAAAGAAATAATAGAGATCTACAAGATTAACGAAATTATCTTTTGCGCAAAGGATGTTCCTTCAGGTAGTATAATTGATAAAATGTCGGAGTTAAAACACATGCAGGTTGACTATAAGATCGCTCCTGCCGAAAGCCTTTCAATAATAGGCAGTAACTCCATCAACACCTCCGGCGACCTATTTGCTTTGGAATTAAACTCCATTGATAAAACCGCCAATCGCCGCAATAAAAGATTTCTTGATATCGTCGCATCCATCACCCTACTGCTAAGCCTGCCGATAACAATTTTTCTCGTCAAACAGCCTTTTTATTTTATTTTAAATATTTTTCAAGTACTCTTTGCCAGAAAAACATGGGTTGGTTATTGTAATACTACATCGGATAACACAAAACGTCTGCCTAAGCTACGCACGGGAGTATTGAACCCAGCCTCGGCGCTACATTATAAAGAGATACCTGATGATACACTCGACCGACTTAACTTACTGTATGCCAGAGATTATAAAACAAAAAATGACATTAACCTAATCTTTAAAGGCATACGAAAACTTGACAATCGCCCGAATTAGTAAGACCTGAAAAATATTAATTGCTAAATCATTAGTTTTGCGGTCAATTATATTCATAAACATTTACTATATCACTTTGTTTCGAAAGCGTTATTAATTTGATATTGAAGTGTAAAGTTAAATGGCAATTTTCGAAATAATAATGCCTAAAATGGGTGAAAGCATTATCGAAGCCACCAACATAAAATGGCTAAAAAAACCTGACACTGATATTAAGCCTGACATAACATATCATGTTCCAACAGAAACAGGGTGTTTGATTAGTGATGATTTAGCAACCCCCACACGCTTCTACTCACCTTTAGTTAAAAGTATCGCTAAAAAAGTGAATATCGCCTTACAGAAACTGGAGAAAATAGAAAGTAACGGTAAGGGCAACCACTTAACCAAGGATGATATCCTTAACTATTTAAAATACAGGTCCACTAACAGATTTGAGGCAGTAGAATCCGAACTTTATGGAGCGTTCGTCGTAACCAATTTTGAAAGCTTCGACAGCCTTACAGGTACTCCAGTCATAAATCAGCCACAAGTGGCTATCCTCAGATCGGGCGCAATAAAAAAACGACCTGAAGTACTTGAAACCAGTCAAGGCGATGTAATAGCCATTCGGCATACTATGATAATTTCATTAGCATACGACCATAGAATAGTGGATGGCGCACCGGGCGAAATGTATCTGAAACAAATTAAAGAACGCCTTGAGAATTTTGATCTGAATCAAGATGTTTAAGAAAATAAAATATTATACCTATCATAAACTTAACACCTCTAATTGAGAAATTCAGGGGTTTTCTTTTATTGAAAATTACATGGAACTAAATCTTACTAAACCTTTAGCTTTCTTCGACCTGGAAACTACCGGTATTAGCGTTGCAGAGGATCGTATTGTAGAAATAAGCGTAGTAAAAGTTTATCCGGATGGCAAAACAGATGTTTATACAAAACTGATAAACCCCACTATTCCGATCCCTCCAAAATCTACTGAGATACACAACATTACCGATGAAATGGTAAAAAACTCACCGACTTTTAAAGAGATTGCCAAGGAATTGAATAGTTTTTTTGGAAATAGCGATCTGGCAGGATACAACTCGAACAAATTCGATATTCCCTTGCTTGTTGAAGAGTTTTTAAGGGCTGACACCGATTTCGATCTGAAAAATCGAAAATTTATTGACGTACAAAATATTTTCCATAAAATGGAACCTCGCAACCTAAAAGCTGCATACAAATTTTATTGTGAAAAAGAGCTTTCCGGCCATCATTCGGCAGAGGCCGATGCAATGGCTACATACGAAATCCTGAAAGCACAACTCGACAGATACAAAGGGGTTAAGATAAAAGATAAAGACGGGCAAACCATTGAACCTATTGTAAATGATGTAACAGAGCTTAGCGCTTTTTCCGAACAACATAACTCTGCCGATCTGGTAGGCCATATTATTTTTAATGACAATAAGCAGGAAGTATTTAATTTTGGAAAACATAAAGGTAAACCTGTTGAGCAGATTTTTGCTAAGGAGCCCTCATATTACGACTGGATGATGAAATCAGCCTTTCCCCTTTCGACCAAAAAAGTAATCACATCCATAAAACTAAGACAGTTCAACAAAGGATCAGTTATCCTGTAAACATAACCTATTAAAAATGAAACGTAAGACCATTTTATTCTTTTCCCCAAACATCTCTACATTTATTCAAAGAGATATTGAACTTTTGTCCTCCGATTATCAGGTAAAAATCTTCAACCTGAATCAGGGAAGCCCGCTAAAATTAATCCCACAACTTTTTAAACAACTGCTGTTTCTGATTAAAAATTTCCGCTCAGCCGACATAAGTATCTGTTTCTTTGCGGGATACAATTCAGTACTGCCTGTTATTTTTAAGAGGTGTTTCAAACTGCCAACACTTATCATAGTTGGTGGAACTGATGCTGCCCGATTTCCAAAGATCAATTATGGAAGCTATGTTAAAAGATTAAATGGGATGGCCACAGCCTTTTCGCTTCGATATTGCAACCATATAATTCCGGTACACGAAAGCCTTGTTTATCAAAAATACACTTATGATGATGCCGGCGCTCCGGAGCAGGGCTATACAGTATTTGCCAAAAAAACTAAAAACGTCCCTTTCACACCTATTTATTTTGGTTTTGATTCCCAATTCTTCAAAGCAAACGAAAACAACAGGAAGCCCCTCACCTTTATTACAGTTGGTAATCTGCAACATAAGTCTCTTTACATCAGGAAAGGTTATGATCTGATTATCGAACTTGCCCGCAAACGACCCGAATTATCATTTACACTTGTTGGGTGGGATGGCAAAACACATATTGACGTTCCTAAAAATGTACAACTGTTGCCATACATGAATCAAACTGAGGTAAAAACGGCATTCACCGAACACGAATTCTATTTCCAGCTTTCGGTAATGGAGGGGATGCCAAATGCTCTTTGCGAAGCAATGCTGTGCGGATGCATTCCTATTGGCTCCAATGTGTCGGGCATACCATTTGTAATTGGTGATACAGGCTACATCCTTGAACAGCGAAATATTGATAAATTAGATAACCTTATCGAAAATATTTTGAGTAACGATAATCGAAAGGCGCTATCAAAAGCTGCAAGAGAACGAATTAAAGAAAACTTTACCTACTATCGGCGGCAAAAGGAACTCTCAGAAATTATAGAGTTATACACAAAATAATATAAATAGTGATTGACAATCATGGGATTACGTCTTACTCATTTAATCTCTGATTATTTTTCCGGTAAATTTTAAATTTGCCGGTATTATTAAACACCTTGTTTATGAAGATAATTTGTATAGGCCGCAACTATGTTGAGCATGCCCGCGAATTAAATAATCAAATACCCGAAGAGCCGGTTTTTTTTCTTAAACCTGATACTGCCATAATCATTCGCAATCGGCCTTTTTTCTATCCTGATTTCTCTTCCAAAATAGATTACGAAGTTGAATTAGTATTGAAAATCAAAAAAAATGGCCGGCACATATTACCTGAATTTGCTCATACATATTATGATGAGATAGGTATAGGCATTGATTTTACCGCCAGAGATATGCAGGAATCGCTTAAAACAAAAGGCCTCCCATGGGAAAAAGCAAAAGCATTTGATGGATCAGCCCCAATAAGCAGCTTCGTTAACATCTCTAAATTCAATGATTTAAATGACATCCCTTTCTCATTGAGAAAAAATGGCGAAACAGTTCAACTGGGAAATTCCGGGCTAATGATTTTCGATTTCAATACGATTCTTGTCCACATCTCTAAATATATAACAATAAAGATGGGCGACCTGATTTTTACCGGCACCCCGGCTGGTGTTGGCCCTGTGGCTATTGGCGATCGCCTGGAAGGATTTCTTGGAGAAGAAAAGATGTTAAAAGTTGATATAAAATAGGATCAAAAGTTGGCGCCGGGAAATCTTCTAAACAGTTTTATAAAAATTCAGCCATTTAATTACACATCACAAATCAATATTGTTTAACTTTGCAGCCGTTTTTATAACGGATGGCTCCGTAGCTCAATTGGATAGAGCATCTGACTACGGATCAGAAGGTTTGGGGTTCGAGTCCCTTCGGAGTCACCTAAATACAAAGCAGTTAGCATGTTTTTGTTAACTGCTTTTTTATTCACAATGCTCTCTTTTCATAGTTAGTCAATCCTTAAAAACATGTTTAAGTCCTGTTTATCAAAAATAAACTGTTGATAAAAAATTGATTCTGAGTGTTCCGCATTGCAAAGTTGGGGCTGTATCAAAATAAATATGTGGCTAAAAAACCGCAAGGTGTCTTAGAAGCGTCCAATTGCAAGGCGCTGAGATTGAGGGCAAAGGAGCATACTTGAAGTACGTTACTTAACCAGTACTCCGACAAGTTCGGCAACCATCGAAAGTAACATGATTGCTGGGCGAAGTCGAAGCACAGCAGTTTGGCGTTTGTGAGATACCGCCATTGTTATGAATTTTCCGGCTTACTCCACAACCACCTTCTCAGTACTCCACCTTTCGCCATCCCAAAGCCTTACCAGGTACAAACCTGACGGCAGGTGTGTTACATCAATTTTATGAAAATGGCCGGTTGGCTGAGCTTTGTAAAGTAGCTTGCCTGTGTGGCTGTATAGCTCAATTTGCGCTTGCGCCGGCGGTATGTTATCCGGTAGTTGCAGCCATAGCTCAGTGATGGCTGGATTAGGATAAACCCTTACCTCACCTACGCCTACAGGCGGGGTGATTATATTGGTGGTATCCGGTAGCGCTATCTCAAAAATCCATGCATTGAAGTCTATAAATTGTTCGCACTGAACATCATGGGATGGACTACTATTTGTTGATGCGGCAATTACATAATTATAGTCGCTTTTCTTTAATACTGTGTGTTGATTGTCCATACTATCATGCCCCACGCCGCCATATACTTTTTGCCACTCAATGCTCCCTTGTGAATCTAACTTTACTACCCAAATGGCGGAATTGCCCGGATATGAGGGATTGCCGCTTACATCGCCGTTGTTTGAATAAGTTGATCCGATTACAACAAACCCGCCATCCTCCGTTTGGGTAATATAATTGGGATGATCACCATAGGAACCTCCAATACATTTCTGCCAGATGATCTCCATTTGTTCATTCAACCTGACCACCCAAAAATCACCCTTGACTCCCGGAGGGCCATGCAGACCGGATACATCACCATCATTTGAGTATGTTACTGCCAAAAAAGCATAACCCTCATCAAGCTCGAGGATCATAAATCCTAGATCGTAAGAGCTGCCCCCATAGCAATACTGTGCCAGAATATTGCCCTGCATATCTAATTCAACAATCCATACATCCCCCCATCCCCCATCGGGGTAACATTCCACTAAGCCGCCATGCTTTTGGGCAGCGCCTATCATCATTATGTTGCCCGAACTGTTGATCGTTAACGAAACGCAGTTATCCAAACCATCGTTACCAAGGGTTTTCTCCCATTCAATGTTGCCTAAGGAGTCGCATTTTGCCATCCAGCAATCGCCTACGCCATAAAAGTGGGTAACATCGCCGCCTCCGATACCAATACGGTCAATCATAACAAAGCCGCCATCGGGAGTTAAAATCATATCCCTTGGATAGTCGTGCCCGGTGCATCCGTATGTTTTCTCCCATTGTATATCGCCCTGATCATTGATTTTTACAACCCACAAATCAAAATAGCCATTGTTTCCAGATTGTACATCGCCATCAGTTGAAGCTGTAACTCCAAAAATAAAATATTCATCTTCAGATTTTTTTATCAATTTCCAAGGCACATCACCTTTACTTCCTCCAAAACATTTTTCCCAGATAATATTTCCCGTGCTATCAGTATTTATTATCCATATATCACCTTTGCCATGGTAATTGGTTGCTCCAGGGATAGAATCTAACAAATGTATGGCAATTAGTAATCCATCACCTTTGGAAACAATCCCATAACTCCCGTCTGACTCCGGTGAACCATAACACTTTTGCCAAACTATCTCAGGTATCTGTGTGTATGCATTAATAGCGAATAAAATCAATAATGCAGATAGAATGTTTTTCATAATTAAGTAAGATTAAGAAAATAAGCGAACCATTCCCTGTAAAACAGTGAGTGGTTCGTAAAAGGTTATTAATAAATGACAATTTACCGGACTTGTTATTGCCCGATACATTCAGCATATTGTTTTCCCATGCCAGGGTAATAGGCTTGTAGTTAAGTATTTTATGTAAAACATTTTGCACCTGAGCGGTATTTGACACAGGGCAGAGGCCGATCATCATTTCGGAATCAAGATAGTAATCCCCGTAGATGCTGTTGTAGGTAAGCTGGGTAAAAAGAAGAAATAATCGCTTAAAAAGGAAACAACATTCTGCAAAAAGCCGGTTTAAAAAGTAATTAGCGTGTTTCATAAGCGCCTCCGCTTAGATTTTTGTATTAAAATATTGATGCCAAATATAGTAAAATGTTTTAAAACGAATGATATTTTTCGTAAAAAAAAACATCCAAATATTTTAGGCAAGTTCAAAAAAAAAGTCGGATTTGCGCTTGGTGATTGTTGTTTTAAAAGCAAAAAGGTTGTTTGTAGCCAGTTTCAGCGATAGTAACGTTACCCCCGTTACCTTTACCAAATGAGGAAATCCTATCGCTTAACCTGATTAAGATAGTTTTCAGGCATAGCATGGCTTTAAGCCATACTATGACTTTGTTATTAATTTTCCGACTTACTCCACATCCGCTTTGGCTTTTAAACTTACACAGTTTATGATATACTACCATTTACACCCTTTTTGCGGAGGAAGAGGGTCTATTTTATGATCCACTAAAAGGGAAATCGTCAAATCAACAAAACGCTTCGTCTTATTATTTTTATTTTTCAGGAACAACTTAAATAAAATTTGGTTGTTCCATCGAAATAAAACGCCCTTTAAGTGGTATTTTTTTTGACTTGCGGAGAAAGAGGGATTCGAACCCCCGGGCCAGCTAAGCCGGCCAACAGATTTCGAGTCTGCCCCGTTCGACCGCTCCGGCATTTCTCCGCTGCAAAATTAATTTTTTTGCAGTACAAAAGATAAATCGGATAACAATTCTTGTGTCTATGATCATTTTATGATATAACTGAATTGCTTTCAAACTGCGGGTTGTTTTATCATTTAATACTGAATACGATAATAGGTATTTGCTCAATAGGCACAGGTCTGCCCTCCAGAACAAGATCGAGGTTCTGCTTTAGGTCGGATTCCGTAAACGACTTACTATTATCATGTCGAGAATCGTCAAACTGGCTGCGGTAAACACACTTAAAAAGAACAAAGTACTTTTGAGGTTTGTTAGCAATTAAGTTGTAGCTTTGGATTTATTAAATAAATAAACAAGAATTTGCATGATAGGGCATCACTTTTGCTTAATTGAGCAAAGTTTTGAATTGTACCAAAATCTCCTGAAATCTCTATTTTGTTCTCAAAGAACATTTTGAAGAAATAGTTATTAAAAGAATTGTTAGCATGATTCACTTTGAAAAGTTTGTGCTCCCCAATGGTCTTCGTGTGATTGTTCATACAGATAAATACACTTCATTAGCTGCAATTAGTATTATTTATGATGTAGGTTCGCGCGATGAAAATCCTGACAAAACCGGTTTTGCTCATCTTTTCGAGCATCTTATGTTCGGAGGCTCTATAAATATTCCAAAATATGACGAGCCACTTGAAAGGGCTGGGGGGATCAACAATGCCTATACGACTACCGACCTCACCAATTATTATCTCTCTTTACCGGTGCAAAATTTAGAAATCGGTTTTTGGTTAGAGTCAGATAGAATGTTTCAACTTGCTTTTTCAGAGAAAAGTTTAGAAACACAACGTAACGTTGTTACTGAGGAATTTCGACAAACACATCTTAACCAGCCATATGGAGATGCCTGGATGTTGTTGCGCCCACTTGCCTATAAAGTACATCCTTACCGCTGGCCTACCATAGGTAAAGAGATAAGTCATATACAAAATGCTGTAATGGAGGATGTAAAGGCTTTTTACAACACTTTTTACAACCCTGCCAACGCCGTCATGGCTGTTGCCGGTAATGTTAAGGTTGACGAGGTACAAAGTCTGGCAGAAAAATGGTTTTCATCAATAAAAAACAACGGAGAGAACAAAAGAAATTTACCTGATGAGCCAAAACAAACAGAACCGCGGTTTCTTGAAATTGAAAGAGATGTGCCTGCCAATGTACTGTATAAGGCATGGAAAATGCACAAGCGCACTCATCCCGATTATCATTCTGTTGATCTACTTTCAGACATCCTTGGGAACGGAAAATCATCACGCCTATATAGGCGTTTAGTAATGGAAAAAGGAATTTTTACCGACATTGACTGTTTTATTACCGGAAATTTTGATCCGGGTCTTTTTGTTATTACAGGTAGGCCGTCAAAAGGAATAAAAATAAAGGAGGCCGAAAAAACATTAATGGATGAGATAGATATTATCCAAAACGAGGTACCTGACGACATAGAATTACAAAAGGTAAAAAATAAGTTGGAAGCGCGGCTTACCCTTTCAAAGGTTAATGTTCTTAACAAAGCCATCAATCTTGCATTTAGCGAGATTTTAGGAGATGCCGAACTAATAAACTCAGAGATTGATAAATATAATGCAGTATCTACTTATAAAATTCGGGATGTAGCCCGCCGAATTATTCAACCGGAACAATGCAGCACACTATATTATCTTGTTAAGAACAAACAATAACCGATAAATATTTTAAAAAAGAGATGCATACTAACCTATTCAGAAAGACCGAACCGCCTATCAGCGCCATTTATGATATTAACCTGCAAGATCCAATACATTTTAACTTGGATAATGGAGTTGATGTTTGGGGGATTAATTTTGGCGAACTTGAAGTTGCAAAGGTTGATCTTCTTTTTGATGCCGGTTCGGTGTTTGGCAAAAACCCATTAACTTCCGGTTTTACAAACCTTTGCCTTAGAGAGGGTACTCATAATTATACATCCGACCAAATAGCCGAGATAATTGACAACTATGGCGCCTCAATCAGATTGAACAGTGGTAGGGATAGCGCTGGTATAACCTTGGTTTGCCTGACGAAATATCTTAAAGCGCTCATCCCGCTACTTAGCGATATAGTACTAAAACCTACCTTTCCTGAAAAAGAGCTAAAAACCTTAACAGATCGTTACAGGCAAAATTTTATGGTAGATATGGAAAAAGTAAAAGTACTCTCCTATCGGCATTTCGGTAAACTGGCTTTTGGTAAAAACCATATATATAATCGCTATGCAAAACTTGAGGATTATGATAATATCACTCCGACCGACTTGATGGAATTTTACGAAATGTTTTACAAAAACTCCAAATTTCAAATTGTCATTTCGGGCTTGATGCCTGAAAATATTGCTGAACTGTTGAACGTTTATTTTGGCAAACATTTGATAGAGGAGAATAATATCAAGCCACAGGGCGCTTATGAGGCTGAGCCAGCATCAGGGTTTCACTTTTTTGAAAAGGTCAATTCGTTGCAGTCATGTATCAATATCGGTAAGCCCATTTTTAACATACATCATCCTGACTATATCGGCATGCAGGTACTGAACACTATGCTTGGTGGTTATTTCGGCTCAAGACTTATGAAAAACATCCGTGAGGACAAAGGTTATACATACGGGATTAATTCATTTTTTCTTAATCTGAAGTTTTCCGGACTTTTCAAAATTGTTACACAAGTGGGCGCTGAAGTTACTAAGCCAGCTATTGATGAGATAATCAATGAGATTGAGCGTATCAGAAAAGCTCCGGCCGAAGAGCAGGAACTCAACCTTGTAAAAAATTATATGCTCGGAAACCTGTTACAACTCTCCGATGGATCATTTGGTCAAAGCGAGTTACTTAAAACAATGCTTACTTTTCAGAAAGATATCAGCTTTTACAAAAAAATGATAACTACAATAAAATCTATTTCTAAAGAAGAAATTCAGGATTTGGCCGTTAATTATCTTGATCCCAATTCAATGCTAAGTATTGTAGTTGGAAAAAAGACTGAGTAATGAATACCTGTTTTTCAAAACGCTTAATCCCTGTTTGCAAAGTATTCGCAATCTGTATTTTATGTTTGTCGAGATTTTTTCAAATAACGGTCTTAGGACAAACCAACCTTCAGACACCGAAAGTTGACTCAATCAGTATAACAGCCGATGAACGTCCTATACTCTCATGGTTTCCAAACACCGATAACACTAAATATTATCGGATTGAACGACTACGGCCAGGTGGAACCGGCGATTCTATTGGCGTAGCTTGGGGAATAAATAATACATCTTTCACTGACACTGTTTCTATTCTTAGCCCTTGCGATTCAATAATAAGGTATAAGATTATTGCTCGTGCCCCGGGCGAAAATCCTTATGTGTCGGCATGGTCGGATGAATTGAGAACCATTTGGCTTCAAAAGCCACACCTTGACATCTGTGCCAATACCATTTCTTTAGCATGGACAGGCTATATCAATATGCCGGGCGATCTTGGAGGTTATGATATTATGGCCTCTACTGATAGCGTAAACTATATAGTGATCGGAACAAACCAACCCGGCGATACCGCTTTCATTCATACCGATATATTACCTGACAAACTATACTCATATCAAATAAGAGCTTTTAATAAAGACAGAACAAAAACATCCTCCTCATGTAAAAAAACACTTCAATCACGAACTTATCCAAAGCCACAATCAATAAAAATCAAATCTGTTTCAGTTGAAAACAATGATTTTATCAGGGTGGTTTGGGATATAGAACCCCTGGTGCCTATCCTTGATTTCGAAGTAGAGCGTTCGGAAAACAATCATTTTTTTGAAAAAATAGAAAACATAACCGACCCTATTACATATAATCCGGGCAGACAATACGACGATCATAAAGCTAATTTTAATGCAAAAAGTTATTATTATCAAATTACCTTATCCGACAGTTGCGGGCTGAATTCTAATCCAATTTATGTTTCAAAAGTCCACCGTACCATATTTTTGCAAGGCGAGCCTCATGCAGGCTACATTAATGAACTACATTGGAATCATTATGAGGGCTGGCCGGATGGTGTTGACAAATACAGAATATATCGCGATTCAGGAACGGGGTTTGCACTTTTAACGGAAGTTACAGCTAATACAGATTATTTTTCGGACAATGTATCAACGTATGCAAGTCAGGGAGGCGTTTTTAGTTATTTTATCGAGGCTTTAGAAAATGGCAACGGTCAAGCTACAAGCAAATCTAATCAGCTTACGCTTGAAATGGAAACTAAAATTTTAGCGCCAAATGCTTTTATTCCTGAGGCGCTCCCTCCTGATAACGAGTTTAAGCCTATCGTATCTTTTATTGCTGAAGAGAGCTATGAATTATTCATATTTAATAAATGGGGTGGGATTATTTTTCGAACTAAAAATCCGCAGGAAGGTTGGGATGGTAAGGTTGATGGCAAGCTACAACCTGATGGAGCTTATGTCTATATCATTAAATGTTTGACCCCCGAAGGTAAGCCTTTTGAGAAAAAAGGAACGGTAACGCTTATCCGATAAACGACTAATCATTATAGTATATTCAATCTCTCGGCATCTAATCTTAAAAACACAAACAGAAATACTGTAAACGCCCAGAGAGATGAGCCTCCATAGCTAAAAAAAGGAAGAGGAATGCCAATTACCGGAAATAAACCTAAAGTCATCGCAATGTTGACAGCAAAATGAAAGAATAAGACTGAAAAAAGGCAGTAACCATAAATCCTGCTGAACGATGACCGCTGTCGTTCGGCCATATTAATAATCCTGATAAGTAGAAGTGCAAAGGCAGCTACTAATGCCACACTACCTATAAAACCCCACTCTTCACCAATCGTACAAAAGATAAAATCTGTACTCTGTTCCGGTACAAAATTGTACTTGGTTTGGGTTCCTTTGAGGAATCCCTTCCCTATTAATCCGCCTGAGCCAATTGCAATAAGTGATTGATGAACGTTGTAGCCAGCACCGAGCAAGTCGGTCTCCTTTCCCAAAAGAACGTTAACACGGGTTTGCTGATGCGGCTTTAGGATATTGTTAAAGGCATAATTCACACTAAAGACAAACATTACAGCAAAAATGAAAATGGCGAGGATGGTAGTGATATTTTTTGGAGTACGATTGATTTGAAAAAGCATGACAACCATAATAAGAGCCAATATACCTATTAATACAATGTTGTTGATTAAAAGTGTAAGAAAGAACAGGAGTATAATCCCAAAACCAAAAAAAAGTATAGACCCCTGCATCCCCTGACGATAAAAAACTAAAGCAAAGGAGATGAAAACCAACGCTGTGCCCGTGTCATTTTGCAGTTCAATTAAGATAACAGGGATGGCAATTATAATTATGGCTTTAATCAACTGGCGGAATTCTTTTAAATCTATGTTGGTGTCGCTAAGAAATTTTGCCAAAGCAAGACTTGTCCCAAATTTTGCAAACTCAGAGGGTTGCAAGGCAAAATTCCCTATTTCTATCCACGATTTCGAACCTGATATCTCTTTCCCGAAAAATAGAACAACGACCAACGAAAGAAGGGTTAGCCAATAAATAAGGTAGGCAAAAACAGAAAAGAATTTTGCGTCAAACAATAAGATTATCAGTGCAATCAAAATTGAAGATCCAATCCAGATCAATTGTTTCCCGTAACTTTGGGTTAAATCAAAAATACTATGATGATCAGCATTGTAAACAGCGGCATAAATATTTACCCAACCAAAAAAGATCATAGCGAGATAAATTAATACCACCGGCCAGTCAAGTGTTTGTGTTATGTTGCTTCTTGATCTTGGCATTATTCAATCATATTAGCTTCAAGGATTATTTCCTCGTAATAGGGCTTTTCAAAATCGCCTTGTAGATATTTTTTCATCATCAAAGTAGCTATAGGTGCAGCGTAAGTTGAACCAAATCCGGCATTTTCCACTACTACGGCAATAGCAATTTTAGGATCATCCATTGGCGCAAAAGCGGTAAAAACAGAATGATCTTTACCGTGTGGATTTTGAACAGTACCCGTTTTCCCACACATGACAATATCAGCATCCCTATACCACCGTGCCGTTCCTCTCTCGCTATTATAAACTAAATACATACCGTCAATTACTGGCTGAAAATGTCGGGATTCTACCATCGTTACCTTTTTGTCGGGCCGGTTATACTCTATTCCATTTTCTCTATTAATAGCTTTTACAATGTGAGGATTATAATAAAAACCCCGATTGGCAATAATAGCCATCATATTGGCCATTTGTAACGGAGTTATTAGCAGTTCGCCCTGCCCTATTGATAATGAACGTATCGTCATTGATCGCCAGTGGTTTTTTCCAAAATATTTATCGTAGTATTCTACACTTGGCACATTTCCAGAAACCTCCACAGTGAGGTCGCTATTAAAAGTTTTGCCAAAATTGAAACTGAGAAGATATTCTCGCCAGCGTCTGAACGTTTTTTCGGTGGAATTATATTTTGGATTATCAATCACACTTTTGAAAACACCCCAGAAATAGGGATTACACGATTCCTGAATTGCCTCTCGCAGAGCAAGCGGAGAATAGTGATCATGACTACATTTTATAGGACTTGAGCTTTTGCCGCTGCATGAAAACCTGCTTTCCGGAGTAATCACCCCTTCCTGTAAGCCAATAAGTGAGCCAGCTAATTTGAAGGTAGATCCAGGCGGATAGGTGGCCAATAATGCTCGATTGAAAAGTGGTTTTAGCGAATCGGCTTCAAGCAAAGGGTAGTTTTGTTTGCGAATACGGCCAACCAACAAATTAGGATCATATGAGGGTGAAGAGATAAGCGCAAGTATCTCGCCGGTTGAAGGCTCGATAGCCACAATTGATCCTCTTTTGTTCTTCATTAGCATCTCGCCATATTCCTGTAAATCGAGATCTATAGTCATAGTGATATCATTGCCTGAAATTGCAGCAGTATCATACCGGCCATCAAGATAGCTTCCCTTTTCGCGGTTAAAAACATCTACCATCCTAATCTTAAGCCCTTTTACTCCTCCTAAGTCAGCTTCGTAAGCTTTCTCGATGCCACTCTTCCCAACGTAATCGCCCATTTTATAATAGGGATTGTTTTCGATATCCTGAGGGCTTACCTCGCCAATGTAACCTAATGAATGTGCTGCCGTAGCATGAGGGTATTTTCGAAGAGTGCGCGACTGAACATAAAAACCAGGATATTTGTATAGCTTTTCTTCTATGTATCCATAGCTCTCTTTGTTAATCTGAGGCTCGAAAACAGACTCTTTAAAAGGTGAATAATTACGTGCTTTTTCCATTTTTTTAATAAAATCCTCTTTTGTAATATCCACTATACGGCAAAATTCAAGAGTGTCAATTTGTTTTACAAGGCGTGGTATTACCATAAGATCGTAAGCTGCCTCATTGTATATCAGCAATTTACCATTTCGATCGTAAACAGTACCGCGAGCAGGATAGATAGTAACATAACGTAATACATTGTTATTGGCTGACAACACATAACGCTCATCAATCAACTGGACATAAAAAAGCCTGATGGTAAAAACAATGCTTGTTACCAAAACAAAAACCTTAAGTAAAACTTTCCTGCTCTCGTAAGCTTTATACCTCATCTCAAAACAAAATAAAAAATGAGTTGATATTACGACACAAAATTAGGCTTTAGATTATTAGGTTCGGGATTTCAGCGAAATGATTTTTCCACAAAAGTATTTGTGGCTCATTAAGGATTTTGCACTACTATAATCGGGGTTTCCACGATATTGCTTTTGTTACCTGCACGGTCTGTCATATAAATTTGAAACATTATCGTATCCCGACTTTTCGATGAACGAGGGTCATATAGAGGCCTTATTGTATCTTCGATCTCTCCCTTTATCCAGCCAATGTAATCAGGTGGAGCAAGATCATAAAAACGATTATTGAAAAAGATAGTATCGTAAGTTTGTGTAACAGGATTAAAAATCGTTCCCGGACTCAATACCCCATTATTCATTTTATAATAAGTAACAAAAAAATTATACGAAGTCGTGTCTTTTTTATCCAAGCCTAAATCGCCATCACCATCGGTATAGGCCAGTACAATGATCCCAACTGAATCATAACCTGCAGGGTGTGTCATCTTGATAAAAGTTTTAAATTCAAGTGATGGAATATCAGGATACACCTGCTTTTCGACACAGGAGCTAAACCAAAACAGCAACGTTGACAGCAATATCAGAAAGAGAAATTTCGTTTTCAAACACCAACTATATTAATTGTTAACTACAAATTACCAATTGCTAATTACTAATTGCCAATTGCTAATTGTTAATTGCTAATTGCCAATGCTGAATCAACAACAGATTAATAATATTTTCAAAATCGCTTCTATTGATGATTTTAACGAAACAGCTCTTGAGATATTTCGTTATCAACTTGAAACAAATAGCATTTATAGAGATTTTGTAACAAAGCTTCGGTTGCAGCCTGAAAAGGTTTTATCTTATCATCAAATCCCATTTCTTCCAATAGATTTTTTTAAAAATCATCAAGTAATTTGCGGCAGCACAACACCCAAACAGTGGTTTGAGAGTAGCAGGACAACAGGCATAACTTTCAGTAAACATTTTTACCATAACCTCACTTTATATGAAAAAAGCTTTTTGCAAAACTTTCGGATGAATTATGGAGCCCCCGAAGATTACTGTTTTTTAGCGATGCTACCTTCATATCTCGAATCATCGCGATCGTCGTTGGTTTACATGGTTGGTAAGCTCATAGAAACTTCGAAGAATTTAAATAGTCGCTTTTACAAAGACAATTTTAATGAAATTGCCGAAGCCCTCACTCAGCTTGATCAAAAAGGGCAAAAAACGATGCTTTTAGGTGTTAGCTTTGCTCTTCTTGATTTGGTTAGTGATCGCTCTTTTAAACTGAAAAACACCATTATTGTGGAGACCGGTGGGATGAAAGGCCGAAAGAGAGAGATGGTTCGAGATGAGTTGCATAAGAGACTTAAATCTGGATTTGGAGTGGATGTTATTCATTCGGAATATGGCATGACTGAATTATTTTCGCAGGCGTGGTCGGATGGAAATGGAAAATTTATTACTCCACCATGGATGAAAGTACTGATCAGAGATATAAATGATCCTTTATCATTACTAAAGGATGGAACTACAGGCGGTATCAATATTATTGATCTGGCCAATGTACATTCTTGTGCCTTTATTGCAACTCAGGATTTAGGCCGGAAACTGCATGATGGGTCATTCGAAGTGCTTGGCCGGTTTGATAATTCTGATATCAGAGGTTGCAATTTATTAATGGCTTAAAGCTACTTATTCTCACATTAAAAAATTAGAGCTTATGATTCCACAACAGATTCTCAATTCGTTGAATGATTTCTTTACAAAACAACTCTCTCATCTCAAAGGAGATATTTTACAACACTCACTTTCAGGTGGCTCTATCAACGAAGCCTTTAGAATAACCAAAGGAAAAGAAAGGTTCTTTTTAAAATACAATCACGCCGACCTCTACCCCGGTATGTTCGAGAAAGAGGCTGTCGGTTTAAAAATGCTCCATACCACAGGTGAAATAGATGTACCGGAAGTGATACATTTCGGCAACTCTGGCGATTATTCGTTTTTGCTGTTGACCTACATTGAACAGGGAAAAGAAAAATCAAATTTCTGGATGGAATTTGCTAAACAGCTTGCTGCACTGCACAGCCACAAGGCTCCCCAGTTTGGATTGGATTATGATAATTATATGGGATCGTTGTATCAACACAATACTTTTCATAATAGATGGATTAATTTTTTTATCCAAGAACGGCTTGAAAGGCAGGTGCGGCTGGCGCGCGATAGAGGAAATATTTCTTCTGCCGATGTTTCCGCTTTCGAGCGTTTATATAAAAAATTGGAAGAGATATTTCCAGAAACTAAGCCTTCACTTGTTCATGGCGATCTGTGGAGCGGTAATTTTATGATTAATGAAAATGGTCTCCCATCTTTGATTGATCCGGCAGTCTATTATGGTCATCCTGAAGTGGATATTGCCATGTCAACACTATTTGGCGGGTTTGCAGACTCATTTTACGAAACTTATAACCAATCAAATCCTTTAGAAAAAGGATGGCAACAACGCTTAGATTATTACAATCTTTACCCGCTGATGATCCATGTAAACCTGTTTGGAGAAAGCTACCTCCGAGCAGTACGCAGAATTATCCAAAAATTTTAAAACACTCTAAAAAAGACCGTGTAGCTCGGCAATGATCTGATCAATTATGAACCCTAATGCTTCAGGCTTCTCGGCAAAATCTAACTGATCAACATTGAATATCAACTTCGGCCCATCATGGTACCCCTCTATCCATTGCTCGTAACGATCGTTCAGACTCTTCAGATAATCAAGTCGGATAGATTCCTCGTAATCGCGACCACGCTTTTGTATCTGATTTACCAGAGTAGGAACTGATGCTCTAAGATAGATTAGTAGTTCCGGCGGCTTGATAAAACTAACCATCAGCTCAAACAACGAACGATAATTATCGAAATCGCGGGTGCTCATCAAGTTCATATCGTGTAGATTGGGAGCAAAAATAAAGGCATCCTCATAAATCGTTCGATCCTGAATAACATTTTTACCGCTTTCCCTAATCTTAACAATTTGCCTGAAACGGCTGTTGAGAAAATAAACCTGTAGATTAAATGACCATCGTCTCATGTCTTCATAAAAACTGGCCAGATAAGGATTGTCATCTACCGATTCGTAATGTGGCTCCCATTTAAAATGTCTCGAAAGGAGCGTCGTGAGGGTGGTTTTTCCACTACCAATGTTACCTGCAACTGCAATATGCATAGAATTTTGCTTTTAATGTTAGTGTAATTTGAGGGGTAAAAATACAAAAGAACCTCAATTCGATTGAGAGTTTTGAAAAATAAAAACAATATCATTTAATATTTTTCTTCTCTAAAACAAGTCAAAACCTTAACCAAATGATATGATCATATTGTAACGATTAAGTTTCCAACTTCTATTTTTAGGTAAATTTTAATTAAAAAAGTTTATTGTTCATTGTAACTACTAACTGTCAGACTTTAGCTATTAAACCCAGTTTAATAAATCATCAACCCAAAAATTCTTTTCATAAATAAAAAAACCTATTGTCAATCTATTCGTTAACAATAGGTTTGCTGTTGCCCGACCAGGATTCGAACCTAGACCAAGAGAACCAAAATCTCTTGTGCTGCCATTACACCATCGGGCATACTAAACAAAAAACGAGGCTGCAAAAGTAACACTTTTCAAGCATAGAACGATATTTTCTTGAATTTCTTTTTTTTTATTATTAACAGTCAAAGAACCTTTTAAACACATTAAATATGTTTATTAGACAGCAATCAAATATCTATTTCATGCAAACCATTTATAATGTTAGGCTTAAAGATTCATCATTTTTTAGTTCGAGTTTTAAAAAAAGAGAGTCAAAAATTAGTATTTCGGGTAAAAGTCTAAATTTGCAATAAATATTTATTTCTTTTTTCATTAAAACACTTAGCTATGAAACGTTACATACTTCTAATGCTTGTTAGCTTATTTGCTATTCAAATGTTTGCATCCGAACTGGTGCTAATTCCCACCAAAAGTTATGAAGATAGCAAGAATCTGTTCAGCAACCCTGCGCTAACCATTAATTTTTACCGTGATGAATTTGTTATTGCAACTCTTAACGGTCTTCCAAAGCATGACATTGTTATTCTCGACTCAAACCCTTGGGAAAGTGGAATGAGTTATTACGTAGTGTATCTTGATAATAATACCGACAAATTGGATTATTACAACTCGATAAATTCGGTGGCTGATGTGCTTTGGGATGGCGGTAATATTCTCATTATTCGAATTGATGAGGTTGCTTATGGTCAACTCCCTCCGGCAAAAAACGACGGACTTGTCAGAATATTCAATAACAGGGTCGTTTTACCTCGTAAGATGTTTTACAACACTTCCGGCCGGTTTGACCCTGATCCTTTTATCGTATCATTGTTAAATCAGGTTACTGGAACAAATATCACTGCTACAGTTCAGCATTTAGAAGATTATACCACGCGTAACTGTTATAAACCACAGTCTATTGAAGCGCAAAACTGGCTAAAAGAACAATATGAAAACCTTGGTTTATCTGTTGAGATAATGGATTTCCCCATGCCCGGCGGGGCAGCAAGCGACAATGTAATCGCTACCAAATTAGGAACAAAATATCCTGATGAATTTGTAGTACTTGGCGGTCATTACGATTCGATATCCTTTTCAGGAGCTGAACCCGGCGCTGATGATAATGCTTCTGGCTCAGCCGGCGTCCTTGAGATTGCACGTATCTTAAGCGAGTATGAATTTGACAGATCAATTATTTTCTGTGCCTTTTCGGGCGAGGAATATGGCTTGTATGGCAGCGCAGCTTATGCTTCCCGATGTGCGCAACAAGGTATGGATATCCTTGGTTATTTTAACATGGACATGGTCGGCTATCTTAAACCGGGTAACACTACAATAATGACTTCGTTGATCTATCCTCAATCAGCGCTTGAGCTTGCCAATTTTTACACTTCAGTTACCGCTACCTACCTGCCCGATTTTGTAGTTATACCAGCCACCTTTAGTGGCGGCGATAGTGATCATACTTCGTTTAACCAAAATGGATATATGGGAATTTTCCCTTTTGAAGATGTAGATAACATGAGCCCTTACATCCATACATCCAACGATCTTGTAGGACCAAGTTATAATAATGAAAATCAGGCTGTGGTATTTACAAAGGCTATACTCGCATCGGTAGCCACAATGGCCAATATAAAATTCCCGCCCCGAAATTTAGTGGGTATTCCTGGCGATAACAAAGTCGAACTGATTTGGGATGAATTGTTGGAAATTGACGAGTACAGAGTCTATCGCGATGGTAGTTATATTGCTTCATCCCTTACGAATGGTTATATAGATTTAACTGTCGAGAATGGAACTCTCTATCAGTATTACGTTACTGCAATCTATTCAGATACCGGCGAAGAGTCTATTCCATCCAATGTTGTCAATGTAACGCCAATGCCACCCATTGGACTTCCATTGATTATTGATTTCGAAAACGGCGCGCCCTATTGGGAATTTGAAGGAAGCTGGGGGATTACCTCTACAACTTCGTACTCGCCCTCACATTCAATTACCGAAAGTCCTTCTGGTAATTATGCAAACAACATCGAAATTATCGCAAAACTTAGTCCGTTCAATTTAAACCTTGGTTACACTTCGGCTTCACTCTCGTTTTGGACAAAATATAATATTGAACAAAATTGGGATTATATGTACCTCGAAATTTCGACCAATGGCACAAATTGGACTTCATTGGCAACATTTACTGGTGTACAAAATGCATGGATAGAGAAATCATATTCGTTAAACAATTACCTGAACAAGTCCAATGTTTTCATCCGTTTTCGCTTTAAAAGCGATATAATGGTAAATAAAGACGGTATGTACATTGACGATTTTAAAATTGATGTAACCGGCGGTTACACTACTCAATTGATGCAGATCCCACAGGGCTGGAGTGGAATATCGAGCTACCTATCGCCGGCACAAACCCAGGTAAATGATTTACTGGAACCACTCGGAAGCAACCTCATAATATTACAAGATATGACTAATGTCTATTGGCCAGAGCAAAATATCAACACCATCGGTAACTGGAATACTCATAACGGTTATAAAATAAAACTTTCCAACAATGCTACTTTGCAATTTTTAGGCTCTTTAGAGGAAAATAAAACCCTGTCTTTACCTCAAGGCTGGAGTTTAATACCTGTAATATCCGACTGTCAGGTGTCGTGCGAGGAACTGTTTGGAAGTTACAATCAGGTATTTTTAGTTAAAGATGTCGCTGCCACAGATGTTTTTTGGCCGGCACAAAATATTCAAACCCTAGAAAAGCTTATCCCCGGAAAAGCTTATTACATTTATAATAGCTCACCTCTAACGATAACATTCCCATCGTGCTCCAAAACTCAATCTATCACTTTGGAAAATCAAAAGGTAATAAAAACTCAATGGGAAATGGTCGCTCCGACAGGGAACTCTCATGTTATCAGTGTCCCTGCATCAGCAATACAAGATTTTGCCGTAGGCGATCAGATTGGCGTATTTACTCCTGCCGATTTGTGCGCCGGCTGCCTGCAAATAGATGATCTTACAACAAATAAGGCACTTGTGGTCTTTGCTAATGATTCATTAACTTCAGCAATTGATGGATTTGTAAACAATGAACCTTTCAAATTTAAACTCTTCAAAAACTCTTCAGGAAAAGAATACAACCTCATTGCAACTTTTGATAATTCCTTACCCGATTATAATGTCTTTGTTGATGAAGGTATATCGGGTTTAACAAAATTAATAATTGACAACACTGGAATAGATATGCCGAAAAACATAACCGGCGTTTACCCCAATCCTTCCAAAGGCAATGTCGTTGTGAAAATAAAAAATGGTTCAAACGCCATATTAAGAATTCTGAACTTATCTGGGCAATGTGTACTAATGCAAAACATTGATAAGGAAGCAGTAATTAATGCTTCATCATTGACAAAAGGGGTTTACACATTCCAGTTTAAAGGAATTGATTTTAATGAAACTCAAAAGGTAGTGATACAGTAAACTAAAATCACTAAAAAAGGCCGCTTCGAAAACGAAGCGGCCTTTTTTTTATTACCATCTGATTATCTTTCGGATATCAGTAACATTTTCCGAGATTATTCTCAAGTAATATATTCCTGCAGGATAGCTCTCTAATGTAAAGTTTATCCTGCCTTTGTGGTTATCGTTATCCTCATTTATTTTAAACAACAACAATCCGCCGGCTTGGTAAACCTCAACTGTAATTTTACCTTGAGCCCCTTCAATTGTAACTTCTCCAGAAGTAGGATTTGGATATATGTTTATTGCGGAGGTCAAATTTTCGTAGGCTATGAATGTTGAGCTTTTAATACCGCTGATACACGACATTCCATTAAAGTGAAACAATCCATCGTGGTTGGGAAAGCTCTTATCAAAGACTACTTCAATACTATGTGTTTCATTACAAGAGGGATCAAACATGTAAAAGTTGATCGGCTCATTAGACACAAAACCGTCAGAAACTTCAGTAAATGGATCTTTACCAAAAACAACCAAAGCTTCATCATTTCTGGTAAGTTGTAAAATACCTGCGCAGGTTCCGTTGCCTGTGAAAGCTCCGATAACATTACCGGGCTTTAGCTGGTAAAATGCATCTTTTCCGATCGCAATAACATGTGTTGAAGGGGTACGAACCGGATTGTTCCAAGAGGTTGGATTAAATGGTTCATAAACCTTGGAGCCATTATTTCCCGACTTGTTGGCTTCACATTCAGGGAATGTAATGTTAAAATCTTCAATAGCCTTAATTTGATAAGCCCTGCCAGGTTGTAAATTAACAATAGTATTTATACCCAATTGCGGCCAATAAGTTCCCATACCTCCTATCTCCTTAATAATTTCTATCTGCTGACCAACAAACAATGATGAAACATCTACCGGACAGCTACTAATTACAGGAAGATAACCCCATCCATGTTTTATCTCAATCGTTGTATTTAGGTTCCTGTTCCCGGTAAATACAACATCAACAGCTGATTTGGTTTTGATTTCGTACCCTTCCTGCGGATTCCATGTCTCAAGCATTACAATATTTAGTACTGGACTATACATTTGGGTCATATTCTTAATTAATATCAGATCATCAAGTATATCTGCGAAGATAGATTCAATTTCTGGTTCAAAGGGTTGAATCCATGACGAGATACCACTCCAGTCGGCAGGCAGATTTATTACTTGTTCTTCATAAACTGTAATATGTGCTGTATCACTATAAATGGTAGTGCATTGGTTAGTAATAACGCAATAATAATCTCCTTCATCTTCATAAGTAGCTTCATTGATATAAAGAATAAGGCTGCCAGTTCCTTCTATAATACCATTAGGCCCATGCCATTGTATGGTTTCTGCATTATTGGCCTCAATAATTAGTTCTAATGGACTTCCTAATTTTATATCTTTATCAAAAATGTTGGTTGTAATTACCGGCCATTCAAAAGTGATTATTATTGAGGATGAAGCATTTTCATAATTACAAATACTATTATTATTAATCCCATACAGTGTAAGTACTACATAACCGTTTATTAAATCCTGCTGTCCGGCTATGTATTCTGTAATAACGTTATTAGGCTCAGTAAAATCACCATCTCCACTTGTCTCCCAGTAAACTAAATCCACATTCTCAGCATAAAAATTTTCGATACTGATTGGCTCATCGCCGCATACCGTCATATCAGTTCCGGCTATAATCTCAGGCGGTAATATCTTTGAAACAATCACCTGATCAGTTGCTGATTGATAATCAGGAAATGCTACAGCGGTTACAGTTAATGTAAATTCGATTCCTGAGCTATCAATTATTCCTGGAACGTAGATGGGTGAAAGGGAGTTGCCATACCTAAAGTAACCATCGCCGGTTGTCTCCCATATCACAGAGCTATAGTAACTTCCATTAGCATTGATTTGTATTGCAGTGTCATTTTCACAGAAATAAATTATCTCTTCGTTTATATCCACTGAGGCATCATCGCCTTCAAGAGTAAAAGTTATGTTAGTAAAAGACTCATCACTTACCGTACAAGGATTAATTGGACTACATACCATACCAAAGGTGACATACTCATAATATATTTCCAAAAAGCTTGGTTGATAAGTCGGGTTTATCTTGTTTTCATCATCAAAAATTCCCATTCCATTAGTTGTAATCCACTGTACAAGTTCTGTATGTTCCGCCCACGCTGTTGTAAATGTATAACCACCTTCCTCGGGGAAAGGTACGATATTACTATTTCCCGCAAATGCTACCGGAGGTTTTTGAATTGTAAGCACAAGGCAATCAGTAGCGTCTAAACAATCTTCCAAACCATAAGCTGTAACACACAAAGTAACAGCGCCGTAAAACTCATCCTGAGGGCCGGGTGTATAAATTGGATTAAGAACGGTAATATCATTAAACGAGCCATCACCAGTAGTTTCCCAAAGTAAACCTGAATAATACATACCTTGTGCATCAGAAATCATAAAATCGTCACCAAGGCAAACTATACCATCACCTCCGCTATTTATAACTGCATCAAGGCATGTATAACTGATTTTGAGAATCAATTCATCGGTTGTCTCTATCTGGCAAGGAGTCAATGGTTGAGCTGTAAGGGTGAGAATTACCTCCGAATCCTCGATATCCTCAAGACTGGGTGTATAAGTTGTAACGAGTACTTCAGGATTATCAAAAAGACCACTTCCCGATGTTGACCATAAAAGGGTTGATACATTAGAAGCGGTAGCAAATTCGGTAACAAAAAGATCATTTTTTCCTATGGTAGTATCATCACCGGCAAATACTATCGGTAATCTAACAAAGCTTATCATTATGCAATCAGAATTCTGCCCACAAGGAGAATAGCCACTGCCATTAAGGCATATCTCAACAAATCCGTTTATTAAATCCTGTTGCCCGGGTACGTATTCTGTTAAGATGTTCGCAGGGTCAGTGAAATATCCATCTCCCGTGCTACTCCATTCAATTGCGCTGCAATGTTCAGATTGGCCAATTAGGGACACAACATCATTTTCACATATAGTGGTATGATTTCCAGCACTAACCATTGGGGATTGATTGATATTGATTTCAAGGCAATCAATAGTTTCCGGACAGCCTTCAAGTCCAAATGCCTTCAAACAAAGTGTTACCTCTCCAAGGATGATATCGTATTGTCCGGGATGATAAACAGTATTAAGATTATTAACATCTTCAAACCAACCATCACCATTAGTTTGCCATAATATTGAAGAGAAATTTGAGGCAAATCCGTCAAGTAGAACTAAATCATTTTCGCACACAACCTGATCTTCGCCAGCAATTGCTTCTGCCGGCAGATTGATTGATAACACCAGTTCGTCTGAGATGTCCCCACAACTTTCCATTCCAAATGCTGTAAGTGTAAGAGTTACATACCCTAAAGAAGCATCTCCTGATCCATGATAATAGGTTGCATTGGGCTGGTTAGGATTATCAAAATATCCATCGCCTGCCGAATGCCACTCAATGCCATCAGCATTGGAAACTGTTGGTTGAAGTAAATAGCTGTTTGACTGACAAATAGTAGCATTTTCGCCGGCATTAGCCACCGGGGAATTGAAAATTTGAAGAATAAGGCAATCTTCAGATAATAAGGAACAAGGTGATTTCGGTTTGGCATATAGACAAAGTTCGGTCTGACCAGTAAAGATATCCTCAGGTCCTGGAATATAATAAGTGTGCAAAGCCAATGGATTGTCAAAAACACCATCCCCTTTAGTGCTCCAATAAATATATTTATAGTTGTTTGCAGCGGATTGATTAAGAATAAAAATATCATCGGAACACACTATACCATCTTCACCTGCATCAACAAACGCTAACTTTTTAATTGTTACGTCCAGAGAATCCTTAACAATTTGTTCGCAAGGCCCACAACCTTGAGCGGCAAGCCATATAGTAACTTTTCCGGATTCAATATCTAAAAGTCCAGGTGAATAGCTTGTTATTAAAGATTCTGTATTCTCAAAAGCGCCATCGCCACTTGTTTGCCAAGTGAAATAACAACTGTTTACAACCTCACCCTGCAACGAAACCAGCGTATTCTCACAAACCGTAACATCATTTCCTGCATATACCTCTGGCACAGATTGAAAAGTTAAAATAAGTTGATCTGATACTGTAGCACAAAGATCAACTGGCATTGCCAATAGAGTTAATGTTACTCCTCCGTTTTCTTTGTCTTGATTACCAGGAGTATAAACTGTGTATAAACTATTAAGGTTATCAAAATTCCCATCTCCACTTGTTGACCATTGAACATTGGAATAGTTTTCGGCTGTGGCTTGCAATAGTGCAGATTGATTTTCGCAAATTGTCTGGTCAGCGCCGGCATTAACGGTTGGTATTTTCTCAATAGTTACAGTTAAAGATGATGAGGCGTTACTACAGCCATTGGATGAATAAGCTAAAATGGTAAGTTCTACGCTTCCTGAAATTTTATCCTGGCTACCAGGATAATAGATCGTTGTTAAGCTTTTTTTATTTTTAAAAGTTCCATCTCCTGTAGTTTGCCATTCGACTTTTTTATAATTGGTGCCACTTGCTGATAAAGATACATTTTCATTTTCGCAAATGCTGACGTCCATGCCGGCATCTGCTGTTGCGTTGGGTAAGATAGTTAATAGCATATTACTGCTTTCGTTGGCACAAGGATAGATGGCAAGACCGTTGAGATTTAGTGTTGCTTCTCCATTCTGAATATCTAATGCACCAGGGTAATATATTGTAATTAAAGAATCAGGTGATTCAAAAATCCCATCACCACTACTTGACCATTGCAATTGCTGATAGTTGGAAGCAAAAGCAGTTAAAGTCGTAAAACTATCATCTTGACAAATAGTTGAGTTATTACCGGCAAAAACTATCGGGGCTTTAATAATGCTCAATTCCATTTGATCACTCACTGGTGCACACAACTCGCTGTAGGCTATCAAACTAATTACTACGCCACCATTTTCTCTATCGGAATAACTAGGATAATAGAAGGTATTTAAACTATTAACAGGAATAAAAAAGCCATCTCCCGAGGTTTCCCATTCTATTTGGGTATAGCCAGAGGCGCTACCCGAAATACTACAATACATGCTTGTTTCGCAAATGTTAACGTCAGGTCCGGCATTAACGGTTGGAGGCAATATCAGAGTAATGTGCTTGTAATCAGTGGCATTATTACAACCAGGTAATGCAAATGCGGTGAGGCTGAGTATTACATTTTCTTCAGCGATATCATTTTCACCAGGATAATAGATAGTCTCTAAAGCTGTAAAATCTTCAAACGTACCATCACCTTCTGTCATCCAAATTACAGTATTATAATTTTCTGCTGTTCCTGAAATTGTAATCCCTCCATCAGAACAAGCTGTCATATCTTCACCGGCATCGGCAGTAGCGTCAAAACAACCGTCAAAAAACTTAACTACTACTTGATCTTCAACAGCTATTGTACAAGGGTTGAGCGAAAAACAGGTAACGGTAAAGTAAACGCTATCCATAAAGATATCGTAATAGCTTGGTATATAGCAAGCATTTATAACTTTATCATTTTCAAAATAACCCATTCCGTTTGTGGTGAACCATTGGATTAAGCTATAATTTTCCGCGTAAGCATCATCAAAACAGATTATATCTAATAAGCTTATTTTATCAGCGCCGGCATACACTGTCGGCAGCTTTTGAATTTGAAGATTAATGCAATCTTCGTCATCTAAACAATCACCATTTGCAAATGCCGTAAGGCAAAGGGTAAGGGAGCCATTTATCAAATCGTTAGGGCCAGGTGTATAAATAGGATCCAAAACTTGTAGATTGTCAAAAGAACCATCCCCATCAGTAGACCATAACAAGCTTTCATAAAACTGTGCTGTGGCTGATGTGATTTGAATGGATTCACCCTCGCAAACAATTTCATCATCACCAGCATTGGCAATAGCATCAAGACAATCGTAAGTGATTGTTAGCTTCAAACTATCAATAGCTACATTTTGACAAGGATTTAGCGGAAACCCGGTAAGGGTAAGTATTACCTCTCCACTATTAATATCTTCCAAACTTGGAGAATAAATAGTATGTAAGGTTGTCTCATCATTAAAAACACCTGATCCGGATGTATTCCAAATCAGTGATTGAACATTTTGCGCTGTTGCATTTAGTGTCTGATAACTTTGATATTTTGTTATAGTAACATCTTCACCAGCATTTACTATCGGTTCAGGGATTAAGTAAATAGTGATACAATCGGTATGTTCACCGCAATCAAACAATCCAGTAACAGTTAGACATAAGTCAACAAAACCATTAGCTAAATCGTTAGTTCCTGGTAAATATTGGGTTGTCAGGCTAGTGGGTTCAATAAAACTACCATCGCCATTACTAATCCACATACTGGAACTACTATTAATGCTGGTTCCAATAACAATGATCTGACCAGTAATACAAAAAGCCTGATTTTCGCCTGCATCGGCAATAGGTAATGGTTGAATAGTAAGCTTCATGCAATCAAAAACAGCATTGCAACCATTCAGTCCCTCTGCCGTTAAACAAAGCATTACCGAATCAGCCCCCTGATCACCCTGGCCAGGATAATATATTGGATTCAAAATTTTTGAATTATCAAAACTACCATCACCTGAAGTTGTCCAAATAAGTGATTTATAATTTTCAGCCCATCCTGCAAGCTGATAATTCTGCCCGGCACAAATTGTTGCATCATCACCGGCATTTACTAATGCAAGCGGTTGAATAGTCAGAGTCATTTGATCCGACACTGAAACAGTACATGGCGAAATAGATTGAGCCGTTAAAGTAAGCACGACTGATCCGGCGGTTTTATCGGCAACGCTTGGGGTATAAACAGGTTTTAATATTGATGGGTTATTAAAAGTTCCGCTACCATTTGTTTGCCATTGAACAGTTGAGTAAGATTGTGCAGCGCCATTAAGGGTATGGGTTTGATTTTCACAAATTGTTGCATCACTTCCCGCGTTGGCAGTGGCAAGCCGTTGAATAGTCAGAGTCATTTGATCAGACGTTGAAACATCACATGGTGAAATAGGTTGAGCCGTTAAAGTAAGCACTACTGATCCGGCGGTTTTATCAACAGCGCTTGGGGTATAAACAGGTTTTAATGTTGATGGGTTATTAAAAGTTCCTGTTCCTGAGCTGCTCCAGCTTATTGATGAATATCTTTGCGCTGTTCCATTCAAAGTATATGTAGCATCTTCACAAATCGTTGCATCACTTCCCGCGTTGGCAGTGGCAAGCCGTTGAATAGTCAGAGTCATTTGATCAGACGTTGAAACAACACATGGGGAAATAGGTTGAGCTGTTAGAGTAAGCACGACTGATCCGGCAGTTTTATCGGTAGCGCTTGGAGTATAAACAGGATTTAATATTGAAGGGTTATTGAAAGTTCCGCTACCATTTGTCTGCCATTGAACACTGGAATAGTTTTCGGCTGTCGCTTGCAGTAGTGCAGATTGATTTTCGCAAATTGTCTGGTCAGCGCCGGCATTAACGGTTGGAGGCAATATCAGAGTAATGTGCTTGTAATCAGTGGCATTATTACAACCAGGAAATGCAAATGCGGTGAGGCTGAGTATTACATTTTCTTCAGCGATATCATTTTCACCAGGATAATAGATAGTCTCTAAAGCTGTGAAATCTTCAAACGTACCATCACCTTCTGTCATCCAAATTACAGTATTATAATTTTCTGCTGTTCCTGAAATTGTAATCCCTCCATCAGAACAAGCTGTCATATCTTCACCGGCATCGGCAGTAGCGTCAAAACAACCGTCAAAAAACTTAACTACTACTTGATCTTCAACAGCTATTGTACAAGGGTTGAGCGAAAAACAGGTAACGGTAAAGTAAACGCTATCCATAAAGATATCGTAATAGCTTGGTATATAGCAAGCATTTATAACTTTATCATTTTCAAAATAACCCATTCCGTTTGTGGTGAACCATTGGATTAAGCTATAATTTTCCGCGTAAGCATCATCAAAACAGATTATATCTAATAAGCTTATTTTATCAGCGCCGGCATACACTGTCGGCAGCTTTTGAATTTGAAGATTAATGCAATCTTCGTCATCTAAACAATCACCATTTGCAAATGCCGTAAGGCAAAGGGTAAGGGAGCCATTTATCAAATCGTTAGGGCCAGGTGTATAAATAGGATCCAAAACTTGTAGATTGTCAAAAGAACCATCCCCATCAGTAGACCATAACAAGCTTTCATAAAACTGTGCTGTGGCTGATGTGATTTGAATGGATTCACCCTCGCAAACAATTTCATCATCACCAGCATTGGCAATAGCATCAAGACAATCGTAAGTGATTGTTAGCTTCAAACTATCAATAGCTACATTTTGACAAGGATTTAGCGGAAACCCGGTAAGGGTAAGTATTACCTCTCCACTATTAATATCTTCCAAACTTGGAGAATAAATAGTATGTAAGGTTGTCTCATCATTAAAAACACCTGATCCGGATGTATTCCAAATCAGTGATTGAACATTTTGCGCTGTTGCATTTAGTGTCTGATAACTTTGATATTTTGTTATAGTAACATCTTCACCAGCATTTACTATCGGTTCAGGGATTAAGTAAATAGTGATACAATCGGTATGTTCACCGCAATCAAACAATCCAGTAACAGTTAGACATAAGTCAACAAAACCATTAGCTAAATCGTTAGTTCCTGGTAAATATTGGGTTGTCAGGCTAGTGGGTTCAATAAAACTACCATCGCCATTACTAATCCACATACTGGAACTACTATTAATGCTGGTTCCAATAACAATGATCTGACCAGTAATACAAAAAGCCTGATTTTCGCCTGCATCGGCAATAGGTAATGGTTGAATAGTAAGCTTCATGCAATCAAAAACAGCATTGCAACCATTCAGTCCCTCTGCCGTTAAACAAAGCATTACCGAATCAGCCCCCTGATCACCCTGGCCAGGATAATATATTGGATTCAAAATTTTTGAATTATCAAAACTACCATCACCTGAAGTTGTCCAAATAAGTGATTTATAATTTTCAGCCCATCCTGCAAGCTGATAATTCTGCCCGGCACAAATTGTTGCATCATCACCGGCATTTACTAATGCAAGCGGTTGAATAGTCAGAGTCATTTGATCCGACACTGAAACAGTACATGGCGAAATAGATTGAGCCGTTAGAGTAAGCACGACTGATCCGGCGGTTTTATCGGCAACGCTTGGGGTATAAACAGGTTTTAATATTGATGGGTTATTAAAAGTTCCTGTTCCTGAGCTGCTCCAGCTTACTGATGAATAATGTTGCGCTGTTCCATTCAAAGTATATGTAGCATCTTCACAAATTGTTGCATCACTTCCCGCGTTGGCAGTGGCAAGCCGTTGAATAGTCAGAGTCATTTGATCAGACGTTGAAACAGTACATGGGGAAAGAGGTTGAGCCGTTAAAGTAAGCACTACTGATCCGGCGGTTTTATCAACAGCGCTTGGAGTGTAAACCGGTTTTAATATTGATGGGTTATTAAAAGTTCCTGTTCCTGAGCTACTCCAGCTTACTGATGAGTATCGTTGCGCTGTTCCATTCAAAATATAAGTAGCATCTTCACAAATCGTTGCATCACTGCCGGCATTAGCATAAGCAAGCCTTTGAATAGTCAGGATCATTTGATCAGATGCTGAAACAGTACATGGCGAAATAGGTTGAGCTGTTAGAGTAAGCACGACTGATCCGGCAGTTTTATCGGCAGCGCTTGGGGTATAAACAGGTTTTAATATTGATGGATTGTTAAAAGTTCCAGTACCTGAGCTACTCCAGCTTACTGATGAATAATGTTGCGCTGTTCCATTCAAAGTATATGTAGCATCTTCACAAATTGTTGCATCACTTCCCGCGTTGGCAATGGCATTCCGTTGAATAGTCAGGATCATTTGATCAGACGTTGAAACAACGCATGGTGAAATAGGTTGAGCTGTTAGAGTAAGCGCTACTGATCCGGCAGTTTTATCGGCGGCGCTTGGAGTGTAAACCGGTTTTAATATTGATGGGTTATTAAAAGTTCCTGTTCCTGAGCTACTCCAGCTTACTGATGAGTATCGTTGCGCTGTTCCATTCAAAGTATATGTAGCATCTTCACAAATTGTTGCATCACTGCCGGCATTAGCTACTGCAAGCCGTTTAATAGTAAGAATCATTTGATCAGACGCTGAAACAGCACATGGGGAAATAGGTTGAGTCGTTAGAGTAAGCACGACTGATCCGGCGGTTTTATCGGCAGCGCTTGGAGTGTAAACCGGTTTTAATATTGAAGGATTGTTAAAAGTTCCTGTTCCTGATGTGCTCCAGCTTACTGATGAATATCGTTGCGCTGTTCCATTCAAAGTATATGTAGCATCTTCACAAATTGTTGCATCACTTCCCGCGTTGGCAGTGGCATGCCGTTGAATAGTCAGAGTCATTTGATCCGATACTGAAACAGTACATGGGGAAACAGGTTGAGCCGTTAGTGTAAGTACAATTGATCCGGCGGTTTTATCAGCAGTGCTTGGGGTATAAACCGGTTTTAATATTGATGGATTGTTAAAAGTTCCGCTACCATTTGTCTGCCATTGAACGGTTGAGTAAGATTGTGCGGTGCCATTGAGGGTATAGGTTTGATTTTCGCAAATTGTCTGGTCAGCGCCGGCATTAACAACCGGTTTATGTTCAATAGTTATCATTAAACATTCCGTAACATCTTCACAACCAGGATTTGCTAACGCTTTAAGACAAATCAGCACCATCCCACTTGCCAAATCAGCTCCACCATGAATGTAAGTTGGGCTAAGAGTCTGTCCGTTAATAAAGTAGCCATCACCAGTTGTGTACCATTGGAAACCGGTACTATTTTGTACTAACCCTGATAAAGACAAAGACTCTCCCTGACAAATTACGGTTTCGGATTCGATAATTGCAGTTGGAGCTTTATTTATAAAGATAATTACAGTGTCGGCCGCATTATTACATCCTTCTGCCGCATAGGCATTTAAAACAAGGGTAACGTTTCCATTAAATATGTCATTCTCTCCGGGGTAATAACACGGTTTTAATATGTTCGGGTAATCGAACCAGCCATCACCGTCAGATGTCCACTCTAACGTAACATAATGTCTTGCGCTGGCATCATTCATACAAACATGTTCATTGGAACAAATAGTTTTATCAATACCAGCATTAGCTTTTGCGTCACGGCATCCAGAGATCTCTATAGTTAAAATTACAACATCAGATGCTGTAATGGCACAAGGGTTAATTGGTTGGGCTATAAGAGTTAACTCAACAAACTCGTTGTAAACATCCAATTGTCCGTGAATATAAGAAGTATGCAAATTTTCAGGATTACTAAAAACACCATCGCCATCGGTTTGCCACATAATGGCAGAGTAGTTTTCTGCAATTGCTTCATCTGTCATATATATTACGCCTTCCGATATAATAGTATCATTCCCCGCAAAAGCTGTTGGGTTGGGTTGTATATAAAATGTTTTGCTTTCTACGGTTCCTACCTGACATGGTGATTTCGGTTTTGCAGTTAAGGTCAAAACAAAATAACCTTGCTGCCTGTCATTAGTTCCTGGATAATATTTTGGGTTTACAATATTTGTTGAGCTTAAAGTTCCATCACCTGTATAAGACCAGGAAACACCATTATTACCAGTTACCTCAGCATTCAATTGCAAGAAAGCACTTGTCGCACACATTGCATTGGTATCTGGCCCAAATGATAAAATACGTGGTTTCTGTTGAATATAAAGATTAATATTTTTAGTAGCAGGCAAATCACACGGAGGTATCGGTAATGCATTAAGAGTTACAATTGTACCTGAATTTTCAATATCTTGTGGGCCGGGTGTATATTGTGTGGGGATAACATAAGGATTTGAAAACGTACCATCTCCTTGTGTAGTCCACAAAATTGATGAGTAGTTCGAAACAGCTCCGGTTAAAGAAAAAGTAACGCCTTCGCATCTTTTTATGGTAGTCGGACCAAGCGCAGTAGGGGCCACATTAAAACTCAAATTGATAGAATCGCAAATATTGACATTACAAGGTGATATTGCCTGCGCACAAAGAATTAATATAATACCATTATTGCCGGTTGAAAGATCTGTTGATGATGGAAAATATTGAGTAGTTGAAGAATTTGGATCAGAAAATGTACCGCTTCCGCTTGTTGTCCAAAGTAATGAACCGACATTTGAAACTTGAGCAGATAAACTAACAGGTTGATTTCCACAAGTACTCATATCCTCTCCGGCATGAACCTCTGGAAGATGTATAATGGTTAATGTAATTTCATCATAGGCAGTAGCAGTACAGGGAGCTAACGGCTGCGCTGTAATAGTGAGATTTACAGTTCCAGTTATTTTATCCTGAACTCCTGGTGTGTAAATTGCACTCTCCAGATATGGATCGTTAAATACGCCATCCCCTGAGGAAGTCCATTCAATGGAACTACTATTCAGAGAGGTAGCTGACAATTGATAATTTCCATTTTCACATAATTGTCCATCAGGCCCTGCATCAACAATGGGATGATAGTTTACTTTCGCAGTTTTTTGATCTGATGACGTTAGATTCCCCGAGCTAACCGTTAGATACAATTCTATAGGAGCTTCAAGAGTCAACGGAGGAGGCGTCGGACTATTAGAGTAATAGCCTGCAATGCTCGAAGTCCATTCGTATAAATAGGGGCCGCCATTACCAATAAATTCCACAGCTTCAAAGAATATCTGATTATTAACACAAACAGGGTTTTCTGTGAATTTGATATAAAAATCTAAATTTATTGATGACTTAATGTTAGTAAACATTGAAAGACTGGTAGGATACCATTTTCCATTAGTTACATAGCCAGTTTGAACATAATATGATGCTGTTGTTACGATGTAATCTTTCTGAGTGTCTTGTAAGAAAAAACGAAACTCTATAACCTCCCCATAACTAAAACCGTCTTTTTCAGGAGTTGAAGTATCATCCCCAAATAAAGTCAGAATTATATTCTCCTGTCCAGTCCACATCCTTGCTCCTCCACATTTTCGCTCCCCGTTTAAAAGATAAAAACCACCTATATAATCACCATATTTTAAGGGAATATCATTGACACGGGGATAAGATGAAAGAGGAACGATATAACCGTGAATCGTTTCCGTAATTGAAGGTTCATCCCATATTGGTGGAAAATTTCCATTACTTCTCATCCCGGAATCCAAATCTTCTCTAATTAACTCCCAGAAATTGTCAGGATCAGTTGGTATATCATCTACTTTAACTTTTTCGGATATTTCCGCCTCGTTTATATTTAAAGAAATATAATCTAAAGAATTTTGATTGGTTCTGATGATGGCTTTAGCACCACCTAAAATCATCATATTCAATAAAAGAAACGGCAATCCGCTTTTTATAAAAAAATAGTAAAATTTACGCATGGCTCCCACTTTTTATTTGTGTAATAACAAGCTAAATTCAATCCTCCATAATCAAAATTATTCAATAAGAGGACTTAATAAAAAAATATGCAGAGTTTTGGTTAATAAGTAGTCCACAATTTGTTAATAATTTTCGATGCTAAATTAATAATAAAAAAGTAGCTGATTAATAAAGGAGAAAAACTATCAAGAGCTTAGTTTGTATTATATTGATCCACAAAACTATAATTATATATTTTATAATGATTATAAATAAAGGATTCGTCGCACAGTACGAATGTGAAAAATTAAAAACTTTATTATTAATGTTGATAACTTTTTGTTAAAGATCAATTTTCAGTTTTTCTTTTTCTGTTTTTGCAATTATGACGGCTCCGCATGTATCACTCCAAACATTAACTATTGTTCGGAACATATCTAGAATCCGATCAACGGCTAAAATCAACCCCACCCCTTCTAAAGGAAGGCCAACAGCAGTAAGCACTATAGTAATCATTACAAGACCTGCCATTGGTATTCCGGCAGCGCCTATGGAAGCTAACAAAGCAGTAATCACTACAATTATTTGACTGACAACAGAGAGTTCAATACCATACGCCTGCGCAATAAACATTGCCGCCACACATTCGTACAAAGCCGTTCCATCCATATTGATAGTAGCTCCAAGCGGCAAAACAAAACTACTTATTCTTTTAGATACACCTGAGTTGTTTTCAACGGCATAAATAGTAAGAGGTAATGTTGCGCTGGAGGATGATGTGGAAAATGCAGTAATCAACGGTGTGCGCATGGCATTAAAATGCTGCAGTGGGCTCGTTCTTCCCAAAACCTTTACAAGCAAAGACAAGGTAACAGCCGAATGTATTATCAGGCCAAAAAGGACAACACACATATAGAGACCCATGCTTTGCATCAGAGCTACTAAATCGGTCTGTTGTGAAACCTTTTCTGCTACCAAACCAAATATTCCAAAAGGTGTGAATTTAATAATAAACATAGTAAGCTTCATCATCACCTCAACAACTCCATTAAAAAAACCTGTTAGTATCCCCTGATAATCTGACCTTATCCTTGTAATAAAAAAACCAAATAACATAGCAAAAAAGATAACCGACAACATTTGACCGTTCGACGACATGGCTAAGAAAATATTATCTGGTATAATTTTGATAAGCGTTTGACCAAGTGTATCGCTATTAACATCTAAGTCAACAGTTTGCGACAAGTTTAAATCAGCACCAACCCCTGGCTTTAAAATATTGACTAAGACCAAACCGGTCAAAATAGCAAAAATGCTTGTTGATATATAATAGATGATAGTTTTAAGCCCTAATCTTCCGATACTTTCTGCACTGCCAATATTGGTGATTCCCGAAACAATAGAACTGAATATCAATGGTATGATAATCATTTTTAATGCACGAAGAAATACTTCTCCCATCCATGCTATGTATCCTACATAATTTTTTAAGTAAATTCCAAACAGAACGGCTAAAATTAAGGCAATGAGGATTTGCCAATGAAGTTCAAGTTTTTTCATAACTCTATTTTTTCAAAACAATCTGCTTATCCATTGTAGATAGAAGCTTAATGAGGCTAAAATAATTCAAATTATGAACAACCATTTTGAAAAAGGAACCTCAGGGATAATAATTCATTTTTTTTAGAAAAAGATAACTTGCCAAAGATGGTGGTAATACATAGTGTAACCAAGCTGAGAATTAGCAATCAAACAAAATCATATTAGCTTTTTTGTTGATTCTCAATAAATATTTTTCCAATATCTGCTACTGACTTTTTTATTGGGATAAATTGATAATTAAGAAAATTTTTGATTTTGGTATTATCATAAAATATCTGTTTTGAGGCTGAATTTGCTATTTCTTTTGTAATTAAAGGTTGAAATCCAAATAAAGTCATAGGATAACAAATACGCCAGGCCAATTGCAATATACATGGTGAAAGCTTAAAAGAAGGTTTTTTCTTTTCAAAAGTATCGGTTATTATTTTGAAAAGCTCTTTATAGGATAGGTTTTCGGAGGATATGATAAAACGTTCATTTTTCATTTCGACATCCATTAAAAGAACCATTATTTCAGCTACATCCCTAACATCCACAAAACCCATTACACCTTCCGTATAAAAACTAATACCTTTTGCCACTTTTGCAATGAGCTGAGAACTATCTGTTTTCCAGTCGCCAGGCCCTAAAATTATAGACGGGTTGACAATAAATGCTTTAAGGCCCTCTTTGGTAGCACGCCAAACCTCACGTTCAGCAACATATTTACTAATTGCATAAAGTGAATTACCTCTTGATTCTTTCCATCAATTGGTTTCGTTTAATGTTTCGCCTTGTTTAGTCAGGCCAAGAGTTGATACGGAACTAACGTAACAAAACTGGATATTTTCTATCTCAAGGCAAGCGTTTACAAGGTTTGCTGTACAGTTGTAGTTTGTTTGGACAATAACGTGTTTATCGCGAGGCTGAAAAGAGACTAAAGCAGCGCAATGATAAACCTGTGAAACTTCCTTAAGGGCTTCCCTAATAGAATGGATTTCAAGAAGGTTTCCATTAATAAATTCAATCTGATGAGAATAGTCATCAAAAGAGTCATTATAAATAGCGAATGTCTTTTTTATTCTATTTAAATCACTTTCAGAGCGTTTAAATACCCGTACGCTTTTTCCCTTTTTCACAAGATTGTGTAAAAGATGCGAGCCTAATAATCCCGTTCCGCCAGTTACTAAAATCATTTGGCAAAGGTAAAGTTGTAAAAGAATTAAATATTAAAATCTCTATTTCTTAAAGCAGTGTTTCTTTTCAAATTACCAAACTGATAATCAACATGTTAATAATGAAGTTATTAGACTTGAATTCAAAAACTAAATCAATCGAACAATTATTGAATAACCAGGTTAAAAAAAAATATGATTTTTTGACAATTTCATTGGTGTTAAAAAAAAAATCTATATTTGCACCTTTATTTACATTACTAATAATCAAATCTTTAAATTTAAAATTATGACAAAAGCAGACATTGTAAATGAAATTTCAAACAAAACTGGAATTGAAAAGGTGACGGTTCAAGCTACTGTTGAAGCCTTTATGGAAGCTGTTAAAAATTCAATGATTAATGGAGATAACGTTTATTTACGTGGATTTGGCAGCTTTGTCATAAAGAAAAGAGCACAAAAAACAGGTAGGAATATTTCGAAAAATACTACCATTATCATCCCTGCTCACAACATCCCGGCATTTAAACCAGCAAAATCCTTCGTTAACGCAGTGAAAACCAACACAAAAGTAAAATAATCAATAAAAACTACTATTATGCCAAGCGGAAAAAAAAGGAAAAGACATAAGATGTCAACACATAAACGTAAAAAACGTTTGCGGAAGAACAGGCATAAGAAGAAGTAATTAAGCGCTGCGAAATAATTATTAACTGACGTCAAATTTTTATTTGTTCAGGAGATTTTTTCGACTTTCATTAATTGCATTTTCAGGATTTTTCCTAAATAGCATTATCTTTTCAAACAATGTGATGTGGAGAGGGAATTTATTATAGATGCAAATTCGGCAGGTGTAGCTATTGCTTTGCTTGAAGATAAAGCTCTTGTAGAACTTCAAAGAGAAAAATCCAATAAAAAATATTCAGTAGGCGACGTTTATCTGGGCAAAGTCCGAAAGATCATGCCCGGATTAAATGCCGCATTTGTTAATGTTGGTTACGAAAAAGATGCTTTTTTGCATTACCTTGATCTTGGCCACAATGTACGCTCATTGAATAAATATACTAGATTAGGTATTTCAAATAAAATTGAATCTTTATCATTATCAGATTTTAACCTTGAGCCAGCAATTGAAAAGACAGGTAAGATTTCTGAAGTGTTGAGCGTAAACCAGCAAATCCTTGTACAAATAGCCAAGGAGCCCATTGCTACCAAAGGCCCTAGGGTAGCTTCCGAGATTTCATTTGCCGGAAGATTCCTCGTTTTGGTTCCATTTTCTGATAAAATTTCTATCTCTGCTAAAATCCGCAGCGTAGAAGAAAGACAAAGGCTTAAAAGGCTAATCAAAAGCATAAGGCCTAATAATTTCGGAGTAATTGTGCGGACGGTAGCTGAAAATAAAATGGTTGCCGATTTGGATAGCGACCTAAAAGATTTAGTAAACAAATGGTATTCCCTTGCACAGAAGCTTTACAAGGCTGAGGCGCCGAAAAAAATTGTTAGCGAGCTTGATCGTACATCTGCCATTTTGCGTGATTTGCTTAATGTATCATTCAATAATGTGTATGTGAATGATGCTACACTTGCCGAAGAGATTAAAAACTATGTAAAAACTATTGCTCCTGAAAAGGCCAAAATCGTCAAATATTATACCGGAGCAAAGCCCATCTTTGATCAATTTGGTATAAACAAACAGATCAAGAGTTCTTTTGGGAAAATTGTAACCATTAAAAGCGGTGTTTATCTGGTAATCGAACGTACAGAAGCTATGTACACCGTTGATGTTAACTCAGGGAAGAGGGTTAACCGTGATAACAATCAGGAAGTCAACTCGCTTGAAGTAAATCTGGAGGCTGCCGTCGAACTGGCAAGGCAACTCAGGCTTAGGGATATAGGCGGCATCATCGTAGTTGACTTTATTGATATGACCGTAGCAAAGCATCGCCGAGAGTTATATCAGAAATTAAGTGAAGAGATGGCCAAAGATCGTGCGCGGCACGTAATCCTTCCTCCAAGTAAATTTGGTCTGGTACAAATTACAAGACAGCGCGTCAGGCCGGCAATGGATATACAGATACAGGAAAAATGCCCAGTATGCAATGGCACAGGTGAAATCAATCCTTCAGTACTAATTATTGATGAAATTGAAAACAACTTACGCTATCTTATTGATGATCAAAATGAAAGAAAACTAACAATAACTACACATCCATTTGTTTACACTTATCTGATCAAAGGGTTCCCTTCGTTACTAATGAAATGGAGACTACGCTATAAAACATGGATAAAAGTCAAGCCAAATAATTCTCATCATTTTCTAGAGTATCATTTTCTCAATAAAAACAACGACGAACTGAAAATGTAAAACCAATTCGATACACCTGATTCACTGATTTGAACAAGCCGGAAAAGAAAAAGAGGCATTTTCTTTCAAATAAATAAGATATGAGTATCCTGGTTTAATAGTTTGAAGGGTATTAATACCAGTTTCCGGCCAATAAAATTCTGTACCATCGGCAGTTTTAATCAATTGAAAAGTACCCTCGAGTGAGAGTAGCATATCTTCAGCGGGTTGTTCGCACTGGCTAAAAACCGGAAAAATATTCCAGCCGTTAGATAAATCCATCACCTCCTCTACTAAATTATACCCTGATACTGATAACTCTGCAAAAGAATTCATATTTATAATCAAACCCTTGGTTACATCCCATATTCCTATTGTATTAATATTTAATGCAGGCCAATAAATTCCTTGTTCGTTAAATGCATAAACAATTTTTTCAAGTACGGGAGAGAACAAGTCTTCGAATATTGGCGTAGCAGGTTGGATAAAAGTAGATATCCCACTCCAACCTGATTCAAGAGTTAGAATTTGAGTAAAAGTAGCTGGTAGCACATGAATAATGCTATTTTTTATGATTGTATCAGTAAGATATTGATTTGCTACAATCAGAGTAACGTCAAAATAACCTGATAGTAAAAAAGTTTTCGACGGATTCTGAACTGATGAATTAGTACTATCGCTAAATATCCATTCCCAAGATTGCGGCCCACCAGCACTAAGATCAGTAAATTGAACTGTTTCGCCAATTTCAACCGTGTATTTATCGGCCATAAAATTTGCTACCAACGGGTCAATAATGTTAATAAAATCGGGTTTTGTAACTGTATCTTGTAAGTACTCGTTGGATACAATAAGGCTAACAGAATATATTCCAGGCTCACTATAACTTGTCAATGGGTTTTGATCTATAGAGTTACTGTAATTTCCAAAGTCCCAAAACCATGATGTCGGGTCTCCCGTGGTAAGATCAGTAAACTGTATCAATTGAAAAGTAAGAGCTACTTGCATGTCAGTGCTAAAATCAGCCTCCAATTCTGGTATCACTTTTATATAATCCAATTTTACTTTGCTTGAGCTGTAACTCCCTCTTCTAATTCTAAGTAAAACAGAATATTCACCAAGGTTCTGATAAATATGTTCCGGATTTTGTAATTCAGAGTTTTGACCGTCCCCAAACGTCCAACTCCATTTTTCAGGAAATCCAGTACTTAAGTCAGTAAAACTTACAATTTCGCCAACAACAACCAACATTGTATCAGCAACAAATTCAGCTATTAGCGGTTGACGGATATATAGATAATCAGTTTTCGTGATTGTAGAGGATTGATAAAGATCGTTAGCAATTAAACTAATTGTATAATACCCTTCTTGTTCAAAAATATGTACTGGGTTTTGGTCAGAGGAATATTGTCCATCACCAAAATCCCACCACCAGGTATCAGGGTTACCTGTGGTAAGGTCGGTAAAATATATGTTTTGACCAGTCCAACCAAAAGTAGTGTCTGCTTCAAAATCAGCAATTAAAGGTTCAAGAATGGTAATATAATCTGTTTTAACAACAGTATTTTGAAGATAATTATTGGCTACCGTAAGTGTTACGGTGTATTTGCCAGGGTTGGCGAAACTTACGTTAGGATTTTGCAAAAAACTTGTAGTTCCGTTCCCAAAATCCCACAACCATGAAGTTGGCGAGCCGGTTGACAGATCGGTAAAACTAATAGATTGACCAGGGAGTGCAACTGTTTGGGAAGTCATAAAATCAGCAATTAAAGGCTTGAGAACCTGTATATAGTTTTCTTTTGTAGAGGATGACGTTTGTAATGAGTCTTTTACCGTCAAGGCTATCGAATAATATCCTATTGCATTGTATAAATGTGTAGGGTTTTGTTCTACGGAGGATTGCCCGTCTCCGAAATTCCAATTCCACGAAGTTGGCGCACCTGTGCTAAGATCAGAAAAATTGATATACCCTCCCAATACAACAAGCGTTGTATCTGCTTTAAAATCTGCACCTAATAACGGAAGAATAGTTATGTAATCATTTTTTGTAATGGTATCTTGAAGATAGTCATTAGCTACTATTAATGTAACATCATATACCCCTGGATTCGAAAAAGTTACAGTAGGGTTTTTCTCATTGCTTGTAATGCCATTTCCAAAATCCCATATCCATATAGTTGGCAAGCCAGATGAGAGATCAGAAAAAGTAATAGCCTGACCTTCTATTGACCAAGTTTTATTTGCAGTAAAGTCGGCAATAAGCGGAGGCAAAACTTGGATATAATCAGATTTTGTTTTGGTACTGCTTTGCGCCCCTTTCTGTACCATTAATGAGACAGTATAAATGCCTGGCTGCTGATAAACCTTAATCGGATTCTGTTGGAAACCATAAGACCCATCGCCATAAGTCCATACCCAGAGATTGGGATTACCAAGCGAAAGGTCGGTAAACTGTACTGGCGAACCTGCCGCTAAAATAGTTGGGCTACCTGAAAAATCTGCCGCCAAAGGCTGATCAACAATTATAAAATTTATTTTCGTTACCGAATGTGAGTATTGTCCTTGACTGACTTGTAGTTTAACAGAATAGCTACCAGGTGTATTGTAAGTTTTTTGTGGATTTTGCTGGGAGCTATATGTACCATCGCCAAAATCCCATAGCCAACTAAAATCCCCACCTGACAGATAAGTTGTTTGATCCGAAAATTGTACATTAAGCGGTGCAAGTCCTGTACGTGGGCTGGCAGAAAAATCAATATTGAAAGGGGCAAAATACTTAACTTCAAAAGCGCCATCCCAGATTACCTGAGGAGCATCTAAGAAAAAAGAGCCATTGGGAATAAATTTTATTTGTGTGGAATCGAGCAATGCTTCTCCATTGTACCAATTAATCTTGTAAAGACCAGGGGTTAGGGTGGACAAATAAATTTTCCCGCCATTTACCGGAGATGGAATACCGTTCTCTTTAAGATATTTCCAATTATAATTAATATTTTGAAACCAACCGGCAATATGATCATTTTTCCGAAAAGTAAATGCCCGTAGTTGAGGCATGTAATTCTCAAAAATATATCTGTCAATTTTTAAAAGCCCAGTTCCGGAATTATCTACTTCAATAATGTGTGTTCCGTAAGGAACATCAATGGTATAAGTAGTATTGGGTGAAGCAGTAGTATTTATAAGAGTTACGCCATCAAGTCTAATTTTAACTTTTGACAAAAAAGCCACTCCACTTGTTCGGACTTTAAATTTCCCTGGTTTCAGATAATTAACATGAAAAGCTGGCGGATTACGTAGTGAGGCATATAGGCTTCCAAATAAATGTTGCCCCATGTCTATTACGGCAGGACTAACAGAGCCTGATGGGCCGATATAAAAAGTATTGGCCGGCGCTTTTTCTGAGGTTGATGTAAAATCAGGGTAAACATTAAGTGTTTCATGAACAGAACTACCGGTTAGTGGCAGTTCGTGGTACCATGAAGTCTCTTTTATACCAACCTGAGTAATAAAATTAGAAATGGGTTGGAAGTAATTAAAAAAGCCGTTTGGATAAAGATAATTGTTCCACCACCAAGACATAGCGGTACCCATTGTACCAGAAAATACTGACGACCATAAAACATTGTGAAAGGCTACGCCCTCCGGATCATTTTGAAATATGTTGTTTGGCTCGTGTCCTAAAGCAAACTCACTGATAATGTTTGGTTTTTGATACTTTTCGATATAATGACGTGAATAATTATATAATTTCATTTCCAGATCAGAAATAAAATCATAAATATGTAACTGGGAGTAACCTACTGCGCTATTATTCCAATACGCCGAATCATTTTGTGGCCATGCATAGCCTGATGATACAGCACGTGAATAAACATCTTTACTTTTTACATAATTAGTTATCTCCAACAACCAATTAAATATCTGACTATAATTACTGTTGTAAAAACTTACATTATCAACTTCCGACATTATTTCCCACGAATGTAAGTATGAAGAGTAACCCCACCGTGCGTTGGAATATCTAAGCTTTTGTTTGAAATATTTTTTAGCAGTGGAATTTGTAAAAAAATCTTGTGGGTTTGCACAAGGGCCTCCGTTGGTATTTTTATATGGATTATCATCCCACCCCGGATTAACTCCCGTTCTTAGTTCATCATGAACAAGAAAGTGCAACTGGCAATATATATTTTTTTGTTCTAGTTTATCGAATACCCAATCAAGCGCCCATGCTCTATTTTGGCGACCCGCATAATTTCCCATTGCTCCCGACCCCCATTCCAGCCCAAATATCCATGGAGCCATGGTAATTTTTACATAGTTAGCGCCATAACTTTTTAGGGAGGTAATCCATTCATCGTAAATTGTAAAACCTGACGCCCATTCCGTCCATGCCAGATTGGTTCCTATCGCCAGAAATCTATCGCCATTGTCGTAAACTAAATTATTTCCGCTTCTTTTTACAAAACCCTTGTGTAAAGAGGTAATACACGTAAATTGTTGTGATGGAAATGAAGCTGTACCTTGTGTGTCAGTAATTTTAACTGTATAACTCCAAACCCCCTTTTGATTTGGAGAAAAACGAATTCGCCAGTCAGGTGCGCCATTTGGAGTTAATACATTAGGCTGCGTCATTGTAAAATCCTGATAATAAAAACCATCTACTACAAATACATTTCCCGAAGGAGAAGTAAAAGTGGCCTGTAAATTTACCTGGTCAAAATCGTAAGGAGAAGCATACGTAGCTGTTACATCTACAATAAGTTCGAATTTTTCGTATCTGGCAATTGTGGTGTTATTCGGTATTACTGAGTGGATAATAGGAGCTATTGCATTAGCCTTATTATTCAAGGCTAAACAAAAAATACAATAAAGGAGCACAAATTGTAATTGATGTTTCATGCAATTTGATTCACAAAATTGTAAGGCAAAGTTAATAAAAATGTTTAAAGGTTAAGTTTGACATCCTGGATTTCAGTTTTCTCAATTAAGGCTTTAAAGATATTGAAAGGCATTTTTTATTCTTTGCAGAGCTTCTAATACTACCGATCTGGGACAAGCAACATTAATTCTCATAAAACCTTCGCCCCCAGTTCCAAAAAGCCTGCCATCGTTAAAACCAACCCGGGCCTTTTTGATAAAGAAATCTTTAAGATCATCGCCTTTCATTCCTGTTTTACGGCAATCGAGCCATATCAAATATGTAGATTCAGGGATAATAGGAGTAATTTGTGGTAAATACTCATTGCAAAAAACACAAACCAATTCCACATTTTTAGCGACATATTCGAGTAATTGTTTAAGCCAATCAGCGCCAAAGTTATATGCAGCCTGTAGCGCAACTGAACCGGCTATGTTTCCCATATTCAAATGTAGTTTATCATTCAGTATCGAATTATATACATTCAGTTTTGCCTTATCAGGAATAATAAGATAAGAGGTGGAAAGGCCAGCCAGATTAAATGTTTTTGAAGGGGCATTGCAAGTTATGGTTTGATTGGAAACTTTTTTGGATAGCGATGCCAAAGGTATATGTTTGTGTGGCGAAAAAATAAGATCTGAGTGTATTTCATCCGAAATCATCAGCACATTATTCTCTAAACAAATATCGGCTAAGCTGGTCAACTCCTCTTTAGTCCACACACTACCTCCCGGATTATGCGGATGACTGATTAAAATCATTTTAGCTCCCTGAGCTTTTTTTCGCAGATCATCAAAATCCATACTTAATCTTCCCTCAATCAATCTTAATGGATTCTCAACCTTTTTGCGCCCATTGTTTTCTATAGCAGCAAAAAACGGAAAATAAACAGGTGGTTGAACGATGATTTTATCTCCCGGCTCTGTAAAGGCTAAAACCAACATATTCAAAGCAGGCACCACACCAGGGCTAAAGCTGATCCATGCCGGATTAATTTGCCAATTATGACGAACTAACATCCAGTTGGAAATAGCCGAACTATACTCCTCTGAACGGATCGAATAACCAAGAATTTCATGGTCAAGCCGCCTACGAATGGCTTCAATAATAAAATCAGGTGTACGAAAATCCATATCCGCCACCCACATTGGAATAACATCTTCGGTCCCAAAATAGAGCTTCCGAAGATCATATTTCACACAGTCAGTACCCTTACGACTAATGACTTCATCAAAAATATACTTTGTTTTACCTAAACCCATACTCCTTTTTTTATAAAAATAAGCCTGAAACGTATTAAGAAATGTATGACTAAAAGCGCTATTTCGAAAACCGGCATTAACAACAACAATCTTTGTTCTGAAAGTCTTTTTTGTGCACGGTGAAAAATAAAAAACTGACTGACCAATCGTATCGAAAAAAGACTAAGAATAACTTGCCAATGCAAGTTGTTGATCATCAGAATACCAAATACTAAATAAAAGATAAATAACGAATTAAAATAGAGTAAAAAAGGAATTCGTTGCTTTAAGTTAATTCGGCGCTCTATATCAAGGTTTGTGTGTTCTTTGATAATCCATTTTCTGAACGAGGTTGATTTTACATAATCTACAACGCTTTTTGGGGAGATTTGAACACTTACATTTGATAGTGTAGCAGCCTCACTTACAAAAAGTTCACCGACACCCCCCTTAATGGTGTAATGAGAAACGAAACCTTTTTGGTCAAAGAAAAGCTTACGACTGAAAAGAAGATTTTGAGTTGATCCTTTAAAAGAGATTTTGGAAATAGCAAAAGATAGATTAATCAAACTGTTATAAAACCTCGCAAAACGATACCAAATGTTAATTTTTGAACTAGTAGCAAAAGATGAACGTGCAAGAACAATTTGGGTTGGAAAATTAGCTTTTTTCATCATCTCGCTGATCCAATGGCTGCTACGAGGGATACATGTTGTTTCGGTAAGCAGAATCCAGTCATTTACCGCCGACTTGATACCTATAGATATTGGAAATTCATTGCCTTTAAACCAATTCAAATGTTGATGCATATTGACTACCTTCAAATGAGAATATTGCTCTGAAAACCTTTCAAGAAGCACATCGCTACCATCTTCTGAAGAGTCGTCAACTACTACTACTTCATAATTAGAATAGCTCTGATTGAGGATTTCGGGCAGTAGTTTACGTAAATCATTGTACTGATTACTTGTAACCAATACAACGGATACCGATTGCTTAACATCAATTTCTTTTTGTAGTTTCCTTGAATTCAGCCGGTTAAAACATACCAAAAAGAAGATAAGCTGAATGAATAGAAGTAAAACAAACGTATAAAAAAATAATGAAAACTGTTGCTGCTGCAGAAGGCTTTCAAATAATGCGTCAATCATAAAGAAATTAGTAAAGCAGCAAAATTAGCATTCCCGTTTCAATAGAATCGTTATGACACCTAAATTTTGTTCTTTGTTTACGAAAATCTATCAGATAAAAAAAAACCGGTTTGAAAATAAATAATCAAACCGGCAATTTTATTTTAAAATCAATGCTTATTTATTTCATTACAATTACATCAAATTTTATTCTATCGCCTCTATGATAGAGATCAACAATTTTTATGTATCCCAATTTATCGCCTACTGTTTTAAAGAAAATAACGTCATTATTTTTCAGCTCATTGGCTTTTGTTTCAGCCTTTTCTGCATCAAATTCAGGGAAAACACACTTATCTTCGATAGCATCAAAATCTTCTGCCGTGATATCGGCCAGGTAAAAACGGGTTGGATTTTTAGTGGTCCACTCAGTTAAGTGGAAATCACTGATTGTAGCTGCATCTTCATCATCAGGTGCCGCAATAGTATTAAAGTTTGTTACCCCTTTGAAAAAGAGGAAGTCAATTTTTCCTTGCTCTAACATTGCTTCGGCAACTTTATAAGCTTTTCTCTCGGTTGTACTATAAAAGCTCCCAACAGGATCGTTAAATGATCCGAGCTCTACACCGCTATTTTTATCCACTTCAACGCCAACGACAGGAGATTCAAGTATGGTAACATTAAGCGAAGTCTCATCGGTAAGCCCGCCTTCAGCAGTAATTTTAAAACGCAACTTACCTGTTCCGATACCAATAAATTTGATTTCAAAATCTCCCGAGAAATTTGCTGTATTCAATGTAGAATCAAGCAGAGTTAATTCATTATAATAGATATTCAACTTTGACAGCAAATTGTTATGAGTTGTACTCTTATTAGCTACAATCCCAAACAAAACCGTACTGTCGTTAAACACCTCAAAGTCCGATGAAGTGTAACCTTCTCCCGTTTTCAACGAAATAGTTGGGCCAAGATCTACATCTTCATCATCTTTACTACAGCCAGTGAATATGGCGAAGGATGAGATCAGCAAAGCAAATGCAAAAAATTTTAGAAATTTCATAAATAAAATACTTTTAAAATTGATTAATGTGATTTTTAACGAATTCGCTATAGTTTTGTTTTCTATATTTAAAAATCTTTTTTACCAATACCAATAAAGGAGAAATAATTTTTTATGATGTATTACTTCAAAGGCAAAAAAGAGTTTCATACACTTATTTTTTTATAAACAACAACCTTTGTAAACGCCGGCAAAGTTAATAAGAAAAATTTATCTGCATTACCGAAGCGGGAATAGAAAACAACCAACTTCAGACTAATTAATGATCTCAAGCCGACAGTATATTTCATTAAAATTTGCTCGGTCAAACAAGTAAGTATTCAAAAATTAGACATCAAATAAAAATAAAATTGGATTGACTAAATGCTTTAAATCAAAAATTTAGCTTCCTTTAAATTTGATTCAATTATTAAAAAATCATTTTACATCATCAGATGATATAATAAATCTGGCGCTTAAATCCGGATCGGCCATATTTTTATCAAGTGGGAAAATCGGTCGTTGAACGCGTTTATACTCTAATCGTTCCAAATCCTGATCTACACCACCGGGTGTTAGTGCCATGATCCAGTCAGCACGCATTTCGTAAAGCTCTGAAGCCAAATAACCTATTTTAATTACTAAAATATCCGTTTCACGTGGATTTAAGCCAAGACGTGTAAAGTCTTCTTCATAATGATATGCTTTGCGACCTTGCGTTACAATTACATCAACATTTCCTACCTCAACAACAACTTCTACTTTAGCACGGCTGTCACCCTCCATAATTTTTTTAATAGTTCCGTCCAAAAGGATCGGCGGCGCATACCGATTATCAACACGTGCGCCTGCAAAAGCTTTAATACTGGCCCCTTCGCCTAAAGCTAAAGCCTCTTCCGTGAACTTTTCATCCGGAAGGGAGGCGTAAATTATGCGTTTACCTCCCTGCTTATAAAAAGTAGGGTTTTCTAATATTTTAGTAATAGTCCAGGTAACATCACCAGCGCCGCCAGCTGTTGGGTTATCCCCCATATCGCTGATAATAAATGGCTTAACTTCACTATTAATTGCCTTTTCCAGGCATTCATCCAGTGTTGTAGTAGGAGCTACAAAAACAAAATCGTTACGAGCATTCCAAAAATCGGAGGCCAACTTCTCTGCTACCGAAGCTACTGCCTCTTTATCATCGCCGGTTGCCATAACCACACCGTGATTGCGTGGTTCATCAGCCCAAGGATACGACATCCAAATTGCTGCATCAATGATACCTGGTTTTTTAGTAAGAGGATCAATCTGAGAATATAGGCTTTTGGCGGGTTCAATACGTGTACTTGTCTTTTCGCCAGGTAGCAAAATAGGAACTACAATATGAACTTTGTAAGCTGGTTTTCCTTTACCACTCTCAAGTCTATCAAGCAGATTTACAACCGCTCTTTTTTTTGTTTCAATTACATCATCATGTGGGGCAAGCCTATAACAGGTGATAAGATCAGTATTTTCTGCCAAACGTTCACTCACACTTCCATGCAAATCCATGGTCGTTGAAATAACGACATCTTTTCCTATCACTTCTCGTATTCTCACAATAAGGTCTCCCTCAGGATCATCTAAACCCACCACACTCATTGCACCATGAATATCTAAAAGAAGACCATCCAAAGGCAACGCCTCTTTAAGCATGATTAAAATTTTTTCAGTCATGGATTCATATGCCTCTCGAGCTACAATACCACCTGGCATTGCATGACCACGAAAAGTAGGAAACCAAACAGCGCGTTTGCGAACAGCAGAATCTTCATCAAGAAAGGGGTAATAAGAAAACACTTCATCGGCAATTTTCCCAAAAAAAGCCTCCTCGTAAGTAACGGCAGGCGAAAATGTACTCGACTCAATCGCAATACCGGCAATTGCAATACGAGGCAACTTGTTATGCGTTGGCTGATTGCAGCTAAATAAAAAAGTAAGCATCGCAAATAAAACGATTAATTTAAAAAAATCGAATTTTCCCTGTTTAACCAAGGACGAAAACTGAGTTGTAAAGTAGAACATTTTTATAATATTTAAAAGATTCATGGCAAATATCTCAAAAAAAATAGAATCTTGATTTTATTTTTTCAGAAAAAGAAACAAATTTTTAAATAGATTTGTCAAAAGAACACAAATTTGAATTATATTTGTTCCTTTAATTAAAACCATAAAACTTACAACTATGGCAGGGATAAACAAAGTAATTCTGGTTGGGAACCTTGGCAATGATCCAAATGTCCTGACTTTTGAAAATGGCGTAAAAAAGGCTACCTTTTCATTGGCTACTAATGAAACATACAAAGACAAAGAGGGAAATCGTGTAGAGCAAACCGAATGGCATAATATCGTAGTATGGCGTGGGTTAGCTGAAGTTGCGGAAAAATTTCTGCGTAAAGGCAGCTTGATTTATCTTGAAGGAAAAATAAAAACACGTAGCTATGAACAAAATGGGATAAAAAAGTATATCACGGAAATTTTCGGCGACACTTTTACTATGCTAGGAAAAATGGAATCATCGGGGAGCTCACAATACCAGCCACCAATAGTTCCAGATAAAGATGATAGTGATTTACCACCTCCTGAACATGCTCCTACTGATGATTTGCCTTTTTAATAGAGTAAATGCTACCTTTACACCTTTTTAGTTTAACTTATTAATAATAAACTATTTATCAAAATAGAGTTTCGTCTTTTATTATTTTTAATCTATTAATTAATTGAAGTCATTATTTTTGCCCGGAAATCTTTTTTTCAAGTTTAACCAATTCTTTTAATGTCTTGGACGATCCTGATATATATTTAAACTTAAAACCCTTATTTATTGCTTCGAGTATTATCCTGCATCCTATTAGTCCTCAGGTAATCATCGGTTTAATTATAATTGCTTTTTTAGTTTTCTGTTCAGCTTTCATTTCAGCTTCGGAAACGGCTTTCTTTTCGCTTACCCCTTCAAACCTCAGAGAACTTCGTACAGATAAAATTAAAAACAGTGAAAAACTTATCAAGCTTATTGAACAACCTAAACGACTTTTAGCAACAATACTTATTGCTAATAATTTCGTAAATGTTGCTATTGTCATTTTATCCTCGTTCTTGCTTTTATCTATTGTGGAATTAAAGGATAATCCTGTCATTGAATTTTTGATTCAGGTAGTTCTTATTACGTCAATAATATTGATATTTGGCGAAATTATACCCAAGATTTATTCAGTTTCAAAAGCTTTAAAAATTGCCTTGTTAGTTACTCCTGTTTTTAAATATCTGATTAAATTTCTTTCTCCCTTCAGTGCATTGCTGGTAAGTAGTTCAGGAATTATTGATAAACGTTTAATCCGCAAATCGGCTCAACTCTCATTAGGCGATTTATCACAGGCCATTGATCTTACCGCTACAGAAAGCACGCCAGCCGAAGAGCATAAAATATTAAAAGGAATTGTCAAATTCGGTGATATCGAAGCTAAAGAAATTATGAAACCCCGAATAGATGTAGTTGCTGTAGATGTTTTAACAACATATCATAAACTGCTCGATATTATACTTAATTCAGGATATTCACGTATTCCAGCTTACAATGAAAATTTTGATAAGATTGCCGGAATCCTGTATGTAAAAGACCTTTTACCTCATATAGACAAACCAGATGATTTTGACTGGGCAAGTCTTTTGCGACCAGCATTTTTTGTGCCGGAAAATAAAAAAATTAATTTTTTGTTAAAGGAATTCCAGTCAAAAAAAATCCATCTCGCTATCGTGGTTGACGAATACGGAGGCACTTCCGGAATAGTAACACTTGAAGATATAATTGAGGAAATAGTAGGCGACATAAGCGATGAGTTCGACACCTTTGAAGATGAGTTAAGTTATTCTAAAATAGATGACTACACTTACCTTTTCGAAGGAAAAACATTGCTTAATGATTTTTATAAAATCACGGGTATTGAGGATACCATATTCGAAGACATCGAAGGTGATCCCGATACGCTGGCTGGCCTTATAATCGAAATTGAAAGGAGAATTCCGAAATTAAATAATATTACCAAATTTAAGCAATACGAGTTTAAAATCACCAAGGTTGACAGCCGTAGAGTATTGGAAGTACAGGTAACCCTACCAAAACCTGGAAGTGTTCAATAGTTGGAGCTATGACAAAAGGATATTTATTTGCCATTGGTTTGATTATGATTATTATGCTAATATCCTCATGTGAAAACCAACCAATGTTGCCACGTCCAGCCGGATATTTTCGTATAGATCTGCCTGAGCACAAATACCAACCCTTTGACTCTACTTTTCCTTACTATTTTAAATATTCACAATCGGCACGTATTCAATTTGATAATTATACCTCTGATGACCCGTTTTGGCTAAATATTTATTACCCAAAGTATAAAGCACGAATCCACTTAAGCTACAAATCGTTAAAAGACAATAAACTTTTTAATCTTACTGAAGATGCAAGAAATTTTGTTTTCCAACATGCTGAAAAAGCGCAAGGTATTAAGGAAAACACTATAAAAATCAATGAAAGCAAGATGTTTGGTTTAGTTTATAGGATTGAGGGAAAAGAGGTTGCTTCACCCTTTCAATTTTGGGTTAGTGATAGTTCTACACATTTTTTGCGCGGAGCGCTTTACTTCTCCGTCAGACCAAATAATGATTCCCTGGAGCCGGTAATTAATTTCATTGTCAAGGATATTGATCATCTTCTTTCCACTCTCGAATGGAGATAATCTATTTTCAAGTCGCAATATAAAAAATCTAAACCCAATTAACTGTCAAAAAATATTCTCTTCGGACTGGACATAAAGAGATGATCTCTTAACTATTAACCCAACCCGAAGTCTCATAACATTCATATATCTTGTTATTAACTTGTTAGCCAATTGGAAGTTCATCATTAGAAAAGCGCAAACTTTTTCCTATAATAGGGTACAGAATTATGTCCCATAGCTGTATAAATTTCATTGATTTCCACCCGATACTACTCACGAGATAACTCAAATTCTACTTTCAGGGTTGTTCCAAGACAACTCACGGAATGACTTTGAGGTACCTCATGGGTGAAAAACATGTTTAACATACAAGCCCTAAGGCTCTCGTAAAACACTATCAATCAATGAATTCATTTTATCATCCCTAAAGTTAGATCAAGACTTCAAAAAATTAATAGAACAAAATTATTTATTTTGCCAATTACTATAATCTGAATTATTTACTTTTGCCACAATTGAGCAATTTAAGTTTGCTGAATTAAACCCATTTTGATTATCTAACTAACTTAGTTACAAAAATGAAAGTAAAATACATTGATCTGATCGAGCAAACTTTTGAATTTCCACAAGAGGAATTTAATGTTGTTGATGGTCAATTATATTTTCACAACATTCCGTTAATGGATATCATCAAGCAGTATGGAACGCCGGTAAAGCTGACCTATTTACCAAAGATTAGTTCGCAGATACAAAAAGCGAGAAGATTGTTCAATGTGGCTATGGCGAAGGTGGATTATCATGGCGAATACAAATATTGTTATTGCACTAAAAGCTCTCATTTCCTTTTTGTTCTGGAAGAAGCTCTCAAAAACAAAATTAATCTTGAAACCTCTTCAGCTTTCGACATCCACATCATCGAAGAGTTGTACGATATTGGATTAATTACAAAGGATATAATTATAGTATCCAATGGTTTCAAAAGAGTGCAGTATCTTGAAAATATTATCCGTCTTATTAACAATGGGTTTGAAAACACAATCCCCATTCTCGATAATATGGATGAACTTAACTACTATGTAGATAATCTGGACAAAAACTTTAATGTGGGAATCAGGATTGCCTCAGAAGAAGAACCAATGTTTAACTTTTATACTTCGAGGTTAGGTATCCGGTACAATGATATTGTGCCATTTTATCATGAAAAGATAAAAAACAATCCTAAAATTGGATTGAAGATGTTACATTTCTTTATAAATACCGGTATCAAGGACACTGCTTATTTCTGGAATGAGTTGAACAAGAGTATTAATGTGTATGTAGAATTAAAAAAAGTTTGTCCTGAGCTCGATTCTTTTAATATAGGCGGTGGTTTTCCTATTAAACGCTCACTTGGTTTCGAATATGATTATGAATACATGGCCGAAGAAATAATAGCTCAGATCAAGTCGGTTTGCGAACAACATGGTGTACCAGAGCCAGATATCTTCACTGAATTTGGTTCATATACAGTTGGCGAAAGTGGCGCAGTACTTTACTCAGTACTTGATCAAAAGCAGCAGAATGACCGTGAGTTATGGAACATGATTGACAGCTCATTTATGACTACCTTACCTGATTCATGGGCTATTAACCAACGTTTTATTTTACTTCCGGTTAATCGTTGGGAGGCCGACTATCAACGTGTTTTCCTTGGAGGGTTGACATGCGATAGCCAGGATTATTATAATGATGAGGCACACACCAATGCTGTCTTTTTACCCAAATTTGATAAAAATGATACGCTTTATATTGGATTCTTCCATACCGGTGCTTATCAGGAATCATTAGGAGGTTATGGCGGGATTCAGCATTGTCTTATCCCGGCGCCAAAGCATATCATCATTGATCTTGACGAAAACGGCGACTATTTCCCAAAATTATTTGCAAAAGAACAGTCGTACAAATCAATGCTTAAAACACTTGGTTTTTAAAAAAATATCGGAGATAAAAAAAGGGAGCCTTAAACAAAGCGCTCCCTTTTTTTTAAAAAGTTTTTTTTAAGAAAACTAGTTGATGATTAATTTCTCAAAGAATCTATGATTTTCTGTTTCTACCTCAATAAAATAGATACCTCTTGAAAAACCTGTAGTGTTTACTCTTATTAAGAGATCACCGCCACCATCTACAAATACAACTTGCCCCATGTTATTCATAATCTTAACATGCTTCATTGCTGATGTTGTTGTGATGTTTATCTCGCTAGAGGCGGGATTTGGATAAACTGAAAAATCTTCGAATTCAAAATAACTGACACCTGTAACCTCCCCACCCAAATTGCTTTCAGAGGAGCTATGCAAGTAAAAGTTAAGCGCTTTAGTTTGACCTTCCAATATAACTACATTATTGACTGTAAGAGTTTGGAATCCGGGAGCAGTACACGATACTGAATACGTTCCTGCTGAAAGGTAAAGTGTGTAATGGCTACCAAAAATGGTGTTATATGTTACAGCTCCAAAGTCAGAATCAAGGGCTGAAACCCAAGCATTTTGAATTACTGCATTAGTAACAGCATTTCTGATAAATCCTTGTAATTTTCCTTGCAATGAACCTACATTAACCTGTACAGGTTGTGCTAACTCCGATTCACCTTCTGTATAAACAGCACATACCGAATACCAATGACTTCCTGTTGGTACATTCGTATCAGTATAAGTTAGTGATGTTATCGTATTAGAAATTTTTTGGTTATCGCGATAAACATTATATCCTAACAATGTTGCATCAGCTCCTGCCGGCGCTTGCCATGTTACAACTACGCTATTACCTGTTACGTTTGCTGAAACATTTTGCGGTGGCGCAAGAACTGTTTGACTGCCAAAGTTGGCGGTATAATCTTCGGTTTCACCATAAGTGAAGTTGGCGCATGGATCGGACGAAGAGTTTTGCCAATTGGCACGTATTCTAATTCGTTTATTTCCGGTATAACTGCCTGCGGGTACAGTAAATGTAGTTGTATAAATTTGATTTGACGAAGAGAGAACAAAGTCGGTAATAAGTCTTTCTGATGGTTCAAATTCTTTATTATCATTCAGGTCAATCCAAAGCGATGCCTGCTGATTACTGTATCCTGTTCTCCATTGAACTGAATATGTTTGACCACCTTGTAAATCGGCAACCATATTGGTATAGTCGCCATATCCATTAGGACTACAGCCATTCCCGGTCATGTTATTAATTTGCTCAAGTGCAAAACCAGTGAATCCATCACCATAGGAACAGCTTGCAGTCGGATAACAATAATCTGGAAAGAGCAACTGAATAGTGGTTTGTTGAGTAACACCGAGATCTGCATTGAGATTTAATGTAAGATCTGCTGTATATCCGGCAGGTATGTTAGCATTGGCAGATACTGTAAATGTACAATTTGAAGTTCCACCGACATTTATGTTGCCCATATTCTGAGGCTGTGATGTAAGTATAGTAACGTATGGATCGAGAGTGGTAAGCATTCCAACAACGTTATAGGCAGCTGAAGAACCTTGATTTTCTACAGTGATTATCATAGGAGCTGTTTCTCCCGGATCAAGCAGACCATTACCATTGCCACCTTCATCATTGACAACATACTGTTTGAATTTAATATTAGGAGCATGACCAACAATTGAAATATAACTGATCCAGTTATCGGTACCATCGGTAGAATTGAGAGTAAATGATACGGCATGGTTATCCGGAATATTTGGAGAAACAGTAAGTGAAAATGCGTTGTTAACGGTTACTGTACCATTAGGGGCAATATTGCCAAAATATGCATTACCGTTGGTAATTGTAACATATTCATTATTACTGGTCATTGTCGTAGAGACATTATTTGCAACAGCAACACCAACGTTTTTCATAGTCATATGAAGCATGACACTCTCGCCGTAATCCATCAATCCATTATTGTTACCCGATGCATCGTTGATAACATAAGAATCACCTACTACATATGGGCCTGTTGGAGGAATAACATCTACATTGGATTCGTAGCGATAGTAGTTTTGTTTTGTTACAGTAACTACCATAGTATTAGGCGGTAATTGTGGCTCGATAGTAATATTTGTCGTACCGCCATTACTCATGGCTGTTCCGATAATTTCTCCGTTTACTGTTAATGAAATAAAAGCTCCTTCAGGAGCAATTACGCTAAATGAAGATTCGCCGCTGTAAATAATGGGATTGTGAGTAACAGCTAAATTTTGTGGAACTTCGGTAAACACTTGAAGAAAAGCGCCGCCATGTGCATGGAATAAGTTGTAAGTAACCTCTTTGCTACCACTATTATATGGCCACTGCGACGATTGTAGGAATATTTTACCCGCTGCTTGTCCAAATGCCGGAAGGAAGCCTCTCATGGGAATATTATTTCCATAGTCAGGCATAAATTCAGGATACATATTATCTATCATCCCCCAAACAAAAGCATCATTAACAAAAGAATAAGATACTTCAGAGGCGGCAATTAATCCCAAAGCTCCTGCATTTTGCCCACCATAAGTATGACGATGGAATTTCTCAGTGAAACATTCGGTTGACATATTATATTTCCCTGTCAAACAGTTGATAGAAAATACGTAAACCAACTCGTTATTTTGATTATTTGTTAAGCTATTGATATGACTACTGATAAAATCAGGCTCTCCCCATCCTTGTTCATACCCATGATCACGATGTTGAAGCGCAAAAGCGCCAGAATTAATTGCATTAACAACCATTTGAGCAGTACCACCTGTCCAACCGCCTAATTCAGCAGGTGTAGCCGGGATATATCCTTGTCCGTTAGGGCCAAAATAGTTAACAACCTGACTAGTGTTAGTTGCTGTTGACCATACCGAGCCAGGGGTACCCGAATAAATTGCATTGATACGTACTGGTAATTTACCCTGTTGCCGCCAAAATCCACCAACAACTTCGGAACATATCTGAAACCAGCGCTCAGTCTGCCAGCCTAAAGCAGTGATGGGATTGTTATAAAAATTTGGATTTGTAGGTGGATTGGATTCATAATTAAGCATTTTTGAAACCATGGTCTCCAAATGTGTGGCATTTTGTGCGGTCATTCGTGCAAAGATCATATCGGGCATATGATTGCCTGTAACATCGGCAAATATGTTATCAGATGCACAATAGTTATCATAAATCGGAGAGATAATACTATTATTTGCATTGGTGCCGTAGTCTGCCATTAAAAGTACAGCTACTGGAGGTATAGTCCAATTATTAAATGCATTGTTAAAATAATTCTCTAGAATAGTAACTGTACTACCACCTATGTCGTTTAAGGTTTTAATACCGGTGAGGATACCCTGTTTGGTTCGCCACTCTTTAATTTGCTCGGCATAAGGCATCCATATCGGGTCATTAGGAATAACTATCAAATACTCAAACCCGGCATTGTCAAGATTTCTGTATTCTCTAATCCTTGCATCGTAATCAATTACAGGTAAACTACTGGAATTAAGCAAAGCATCTTCAAGTATAGGATCATACCAGCGGCTTCTTAAACGATCGTCGCCAAAATGTCCATTACCTCCTTCGAAAACGATATCAAGCTCTACATCCCGATAAACCAACAACTCTTTAGATATAGGATTATATTGAAAAGGAGTTATGCCGAACATTACAGCGTCCACACCTCTCAATTGTGTAAGTTCGGAGAGTAAAAATGGTTCAGCAGGATAATAGACATCACTATTGTAAATTTTTTCATTTTTACGATATTGTAGCGGCCCATCTTCTGTATCAAGTGGTATGCGCGGAGCCGGTGCGATAGAAATGTCTTTTAACAATTCGGTACGGTAGCTTTTAATAATGATATTGGCTTTAGCCCCTTGCGGAACAGCAATATAACGGCTTAAAGCAGGCAGGTTAGGAGCGCCCTCATCATTTGGAAGAAAGACTTGTGGCATAATGATATCTTTCATCGGAATCCCGTCCACCTCATTATCAATTAACTGGAACTCAGTAATGGAAAAATTAAGAGTAACACTAAATTTGGATTCACTCTTAAGCGAAATCCCGGAACTTCCCCAAGAATCGGTATAACTATGAATTTGGGCATTAGCGCCAAAAAACGAAAATACTAAAGCAATAAGCATTACAAAACTAAATTGCTTTTTAAAGTTTAGAAATAATCTCATTGTCCTAATTGTTTTAATTAATAATAAAAGTTAATAATTCAAGATTTTGAAATTTTCAATATTTTTGGGGTGTAAAAATAGATTTTATTTTTTAAATAAATCTAAAAAGAAAGATTTTCTTATAAATTAATTAAATTAATCAAAAAGTAATGGAAAAGAAAAAGGAAATGGTTATCAGTGTCCTTAAAGGTTTGGCTATAGCCTATGAAATTTATGAACACCCGCCTGCTCCTACTATTGAAGAAGCAAAAAAGCATTGGAAGTTTATCGAAGCAACACATTGTAAGAACATTTTTTTCAGAAATCATAAAGGTAACAGACACTACCTTGTTATTATTGAGCATACAGCAAATCTTGCTATTCATGATCTTGAAAAACGACTTCGACAAGGAAAACTTTCATTTGCTTCGCCCGAAAGAATGCAAAAATATTTGGGAATATCACCAGGATCTGTTTCCCCATTTGGACTGATTAATGACAAAGATAACCATGTCCATATATTTTTAGATGAAAACCTAAAAACAGCTTCAAAAATAAGTTTTCATCCAAACATCAATACATATTCAGTAATCATCGCCTTTAAAGATTTTATTCGTTACCTTGACTGGACAGGAAATAGTTATGAATTTTTACAACTATACGATTAATTCTCTCTTATTCGCAAATCGCTTTTCTGACGTTTTATCAGCTATTCGACTCTCCTTCAGTTTTTCTAAGATTTGATTTCCCTTTATTGACGACAAGCTTGGTTCATGGTTTCGAATACTTCAAAGTAAACATTTAACCATTCGTTCCATCATCCATTAACTCCTTTATAATTAGTTTCAGCCTTAATAACAGACTGTTCATAGATGGATTATTGTCAGAAAGATTAATTATCCTTCGCAAGGTATGTTTTCCCAAAATCAGTCAAATAAAATCTCAATCAACACACATAGTTATCCTTTATAATTAAAAAAAATTCTACTTTTGAAGTTTCATAGAGATACCCTGAAAATTAAATGTTTATGCTCTCTAAAAGATTGAATTTAAGGAATATTACGGTTTTGATATTGATAATTAGCTTTTTTGGGCCTCGATTGATAGCTCAGATCAAAATCCCCGATGATTTTTGTATTACTTCTAACGAGTTAAAATTATTCAACCTGATTAACAATTACCGTAAGGAGTATAATTTACCCGAGGTTTCACTTTCTAAAAATTTATGTTTTGTTGCCAAATTGCATGTCAACGATCTACAAACCAACAGGCCCGATGTAGGTAATTGTAATCTACATTCCTGGTCGGATCAGGGTATTTGGACTGAGTGCTGTTATGGTAGCGAATCGTTGAACAATACTTGTATGACCTCCAAGCCTGCTGAGCTAACAACTTACAATGGGAAAGGATACGAGTTGGCTTTTTGGGAAAGCCTTGAAGCAGTACCCGAAATCGTCCTTGACAGTTGGCTAAGTTCTATTGTTTCAAAAGAGATGATCCTCAACCAGGGGGCTTGGAAAAATTACAACTGGAAGTCTTTGGGAATAGGGATTTATAAAGGATATGCAGTTGCCTGGTTTGGCGTGGAGGGTGATCCTGATAAAAGTGTTAATGTATGCAAAGCCAAAGAGCCAAAAGCCCTGCTCGAACGTATTCTACCAACAAATGAACAGGAAAAAACATCCACAAAAGCCGGACAAGAGGTGAGATATTATCTTATCATTTCAAGTGTAAAAGATAAAAACCAGGCTAAAAAGGAGGTAGAAACCTTAAAAGCAAAAGGCTTTAAAAACCCATCAGTCGTTGCTTCCGAAACAAATTACAGAATTTCTTTAGGCAATTATTCCACCAGAGAACAAGCCCTTGAAGCTAAAAATAAATTAGGTGAGCGCTACAAAGCCGCCTGGATACTTAAGCAATAAACTTATCATTTTAAATTAATTAACATTAAAAAAAACAAATTGAAAAGGTATTTTATCATCATAGGCGCTTTGAAATGGTTAGGCAAAGCGTTAGCTGAAGTGATGCTTGATAAGCGCCATGTCCTTTTCTTAATTTCTCGTTCACCTCACAAGGATATTTCGAAAAAAGCTATTCATAAAAAATGTCAGATTTACAGAATTTTGTATGATCTATCCGTAATTAATGCAAAAAAAGGAATTGTCGGACCATTATCCATGTCAAATATTGAAATAACAGCTTTCATTTTATAAAAATCTATTTCTCAAATTTTTTACCAATGAAAAAACTTTTTTTTACCGTTATCTTTTTTTCAATGGCTGCACTAACAGTTACAGCCCAGCATGAAACTCGACTTATGCGTTTTCCCACTATTCATGGTAATCATGTGGTATTCAGTTATGCCGGTGACCTTTACACAGTTCAAAAATCTGGAGGCATAGCTCGCCAACTTACCAACGATAAAGGCAACGAACTTTTCCCACGCTTTTCGCCGGATGGAAAATATATTGCATTTACCGGGCAATACGACGGCAATACCGAAGTATTTGTAATACCAGCAGAGGGTGGCGTTCCCAGAAGAGTTACTTATACCGCTACATTACAACGTGATGATGTAAGCGACCGAATGGGACCAAATAATATAGTGATGACGTGGAAAGACAATAACACAATCATTTACCGATCGCGAAAGAAAAGCTTTAACGACTTTATAGGTAGCCTTTTCGAAGTATCCATTAATGGTGGACTTTCCAAACAAGTAGAGGTACCTGAAGGTGGTTTTTGCAGTTTCTCGGCAGATGGCAAAAAAATGGCTTACAATCAAGTATTTAGGGAGTTTCGCACATGGAAATATTACCATGGAGGAATGGCAGACGATGTTTGGATATATGATTTTGAAACTAAAAATACTGTCAACATCACCAATAACAAGGCACAAGATATAATCCCCATGTGGCATGGCAATTCAATTTACTTCTTATCCGACCGCGACCGGACAATGAACTTGTTTGCATACAATACCAAAACACAACAGGTTACAAAACTGACAAACTACAGCGATTACGACATCAAGTTTCCATCCCTTGGCGATAATGCCATAGTATATGAAAATGGCGGCTTTCTCTATTATTTCGATCTTACTACACAACAACCAGTGAAAATTGAGATACAAATCCTGAACGATTTTCAGGCAAGTCGTCCGCAATGGAAACAGGCTGATAAAACAATTCGGGCAGCTTCGCTCTCATATGACGGAAGCCGCATTGCCTTCTCGAGCCGTGGCGACATATTCAATGTACCGGCAAAAAAAGGAATTACAAAAAATTTAACAGATTCAAACGGAGAGCACGATAGAGCAGTGGAATGGTCGCCAGACGGAAACTGGATTGCATTTATTTCCGACAAATCAGGCGAAGATGAAATATATATTATGAAACCGGACGGCATAGAAAAGCCAATCCAACTTACAAAAAATGCTGATACTTATAAGTTTAAGATAAACTGGTCGCCTGATAGTAAAAAGATTGCATGGCACGATCAGTTGAAGCGTTTGCTATTTGTTGATATTAGTTCAAAAGAAACTACTCTTGTAGCCTCCTCCGAAAGCAATGAAATCAGCAACTACGACTGGTCGCCCGACAGTCGCTGGCTCTCATACGTTTTCACAATACCAAACGAGGTATCGAGAATATATGCTTACAACCTCGAAACCAAAACATCAACTCCAATAACCGACTCATGGTTCAATTCCAGCTCGCCAAGTTTTAGCCCTTGCGGCAAATACCTATTCTTCAGCTCAATGCGTAGCTTTAATCCAATTTATAGCTGGACGGAGTGGAATCATGTTTATGCTGATATGGTAAAGGTGTATTTAGTAACTTTAGATAAAAATACCACCTCGCCTTTTGAGCCAAAAGATGATACACCGGAAGTAAAAAAAGATGAACAACCGGCAAAAGATAAAAAAGAAGAAAAAGCTGTTGAGAACGATCAGAAAAATGTAAACATAGATTTTGATGGTATTTACGATCGCGTTGTTGAGATTACACCAGAGTCAGGCTACTACTGGAACATTAAAGGTGTAGAAGGAGGTATTTATTACATCCAATCAAAAATGGGCAGTAATAGCTCGAAGTTGATATTTTTTAAGTTTGAGGATCAAAAAGAGACAGAGATTGGTTCTAATATGAATTTTACAATTTCGGGCAATGGCAAAAAAATGCTGATTAACTCAATGGGAAAATATACAGTTACTGACTTACCTAAAGCGGCAGTAAAAATTGACGAAGCAGTTGATCTTTCAGGAATGAAGATTTGGGTTGATCCTAAAGCTGAGTGGCAACAGATTTATGATGAATCGTGGCGGCAGATGAAATACTTTTTCTATGACCCTGGCATGCATGGCGTGAATTGGGACAAAATGCACGAAAAATATAATCTATTGCTCCCGCACGTAAATAGCAGATATGATCTCAGTTATGTAATCGGCGAGATGATTGGCGAGCTAAATGTTGGTCATGCATACGTTAATGACGGAGACCTAATAAAACCTGAGCGCATTGCTACAGGACTTCTTGGAGCTGAATTGAGTCACCACAAATCAGATTTTTATCAAATTGATAAAATACTCAAGGGGCAAAACTGGAATAAAAATATACGTTCGCCGCTGATGGAGCCCGGACTCGGAATAAAAGAGGGCGACTTTATTATTGCTGTTAACGGACAGACGACCAAAGAGATGAACGACATTTACGCATCGTTGGTTGGAAAATCCGGAACCACTGTTGAGATTTCAGTTAACAGCCTTCCATCGGAATCAGGCGCACGCAAGGTGCTCATTCAGCCGATAGCAAACGAAAGTGAACTCTATTACTACAATTGGGTACACGATAATATTGACAAGGTTAATAAAGCAACTAACGGAGAGGTGGGCTACATCCATATTCCCGACATGGGGCCTGGCGGTCTTAACCAATTTGTCAGATATTATTATCCACAGCTTCGCAAAAAAGCTCTAATCATTGACGATCGGGGTAATGGTGGCGGTAATGTATCACCAATGATCATTGAGCGCTTACGCAGGGAGCTTTCGATGATGGCTGCTGGCCGCAATAGCGTAAGTTATTCTAAGCCTGACGGAATGATGGCCGGACCGTTGGTATGTCTTATAAACCGATATTCGGCATCAGATGGCGACCTCTTCCCATATCAATTCCGTAAACACAATCTCGGGCCGCTAATTGGAACACGAACCTGGGGCGGCGTTGTCGGGATCAGAGGATCATTGCCATTTATTGACGGCGGTTCGCTTATGAAACCTGAATTCGCACACTATAGCGCAGATGGCAAAGAATGGATAATCGAAGGAACAGGAGTAGAACCTGACATCGAAATATGGAACGATCCAGCGCTTGAATTCTCAGGAGTTGATCAGCAGCTTAATAAAGCTATTGAGGTAATTTTGGAGTTACTTAAAGACTACCCTGACCCGCAATATCCGATAGCTCCTCCATTCCCGGATAAATCAAAATAAAAAGTAAAAACAGGGAATTTAAAATTAAAAAAAGTATAAGTAACAAAGACTCAAAATATTAACAACTTGAGAAAAGATGATTAATCTTAAGAGATGATTCATTTCTTTTGTTAAAAGATTAATCAAAAAGAAGAGGTTGTTTTTCATAATCCTATACAAATTTAATGGAGTATTGACCAAGAAAGAGTTTGGGGATTTTAACCCCCAGTAAATGTTGAAAAAATTATTGTTTAACCAAAAAGTTGCATTTGCAGCTTAAAGCCACCTCTTTTAATAAACCAAGAATTATAAACAATAGAAATTACAGGGTGAAACATTTTTTTAAACTCACGAAAACAATTGTTTAAGATCAAAACTTAAATAAGATTAATCGGATTTTGCTAATCAATTTTCCATTCCAACAACGAGTATGTAAAGATAGAAGCGTTTTTAATTAAACATTTGTTGCTATCAAATTACAAATCGTTCCACAATAACAACTATTTGGGCTAAAATTAATGTTTTATCTTTTAAAAGGTTAGAAATACTAATTTTAAAACAATTCACTTTCGGTAGCTCTATTAGTTAAGAAAAAATAATATTTATTATATTGATTCTTAATCACTTAAATACATAATTGAACTTTTTCTATAAAAAGTTTGTTTATTATGAACATATGTTCATTATCTTTGCACTAAAGTTAATTTGATGGGACGATGTAAGAAAAATAGATTTATTCAACGAGCTCCACATTTTCATGGCTTCACTACAAGAGGAGTAAAGTGGAAACATGATACTGATGTTTTCCTTAATTACGAGGAATATGAAGCGATAAATCTGTGTGATTATGAGTTATTAACACAGGAAGAGGCAGCCCGAATGATGAAGGTTTCCCGCCCTACCTTCACCAGGATTTACGAAAGCGCTCGCCGAAAAATTGCCAAAGCCTTTATCGAGGGGCACGATGTACGTTTTATAGGGGGGAATGTTGAAATTATAAGCTGGTACAAATGCGATACATGCAAAATCAGCTTTACATTACAAAAGGATAGCCCTATGGCTTGTCCACTTTGCAAAAACGAATTAATAACTGAAAGTCATTAATACAATGAAAATAGCAATAGCAGCTACCGACAATCATATAGACGCATTTGTTGACCGGCATTTTGGCAGATGTGAATGGTATTGTATTTTCGATACCCAGACCAATAATTATGAGTTTATCCCCAACACTGCGTTTAATTTGACTAAAGGTGCAGGATATAAAGCCATTGATTTACTGTTTGGCAAAAGCATCAACGTTGTTATTGCAGGAAGATTTGGTTCGAGAGCTATTGAAACGTTAAGAGCAAAAGACATACAAATGATCATACCTGAAAATCAAATTACTATAAATGAAATTTTAAAAAACTGTAAACAAAACAGCAATTAATTTAAATCTTTTATTCACAATTAAAAATCAAAAACCATGGAACAAGAAATTTTTGCTATGCCAAGAATTGGTGATAATGCACCAGCATTTAAAGCTGTAACAACACAGGGAGAGGTCAATTTCCCGTCAGATTATAAAGGGAAATGGGTAATTCTTTTTAGTCATCCGGCCGATTTCACCCCTGTATGTACATCAGAATTCATGACTTTTGCCAACATGGAAGCAGAATTCAAAGAGCTTAACTGCGAACTGATAGGTTTGTCAATTGACGGTCTCTATAGCCATATTGCATGGCTAAGATCCATCAAAGAAAAAATCGAGTTTAAAGGGATGAAAAATATTGAAGTAAAATTCCCTCTAATCGAAGATATTACTATGGAAGTTGCAAATAAATATGGCATGGTTCAACCTGGAGAAAGCAACACAAAAGCAGTAAGAGCAGTATTCTTCATTGATCCGGTTGGTAAGATAAGGGCTATCATTTATTATCCACTTTCACTTGGACGCAACTTTAAAGAGTTAAAACGTGTATTAATCGGGCTTCAAACAGCCGATAAGTTTAACGTTGCTACTCCTGCTGATTGGCACCCAGGCGATGATGTAATTGTACCAACTGCCGGGTCGTGCGGAACAGCACAAGCGCGTGTTGAAGGCAAAGAGGGTGATATGAAATGTTACGACTGGTATTTCTGCACAAAGCCTTTATCAAAGGAAGAGGTATTTAAAGGAATTAAATAGTTATTTAATAATTTAAGTTGATAACCCGTAGCTTATGGAGAATTTTCCATAAGCTACTTTATGGTTTTTATATGAAAATAGCAATCACATCTACAGGTAATAATCTGAAATCAAACGTTGACTCAAGATTTGGACGTTGTGCTTATTTCGTAATCTACGACACAGTATCACAAGTTACGGAATTTATACCGAATCCAAATCTCAATGTAAATGAAGGCGCCGGACCATCATCGGTTCAATTAGTTGCGAAACACAAAGTTTCTAAAGTATTTTCAGGAGAATTTGGAGGAAAAGTCAAATCGCTTTTCGACAGTTTGAATATTCAAATGGTTGTTATAAAAGAGAATAAAACAATCGAAGAAATTATTGAAATGCAAAATCTTTAAAAAAACAAGGAGGAAATCATGCCTAATTTAGATAAAACTGGACCAATGGGTAAAGGCCCCATGACCGGAAGAAAAATGGGAAGATGCTCAGAAAATCTCCCTGATGAGCAATTTACACCAAGAGGAAACCGCCATAGAAGAGGTATGGGGTTTGGACGCTGTAGTAGCAGAAGAACAGGAATGCAGCGCCGATTTCGTGGAGGAGAATAATAGAATTGATCTGTAATTTAATCCTATTTACAATTCAACTTGAAGGATAAATATCCAGACTAGAATTAAAAAAAACCAAAGCAAACTTTAAATAAATGAATAGAAAAATTGCAATTCCATTAGAAAATGGAGTACTAAGCCAACATTTTGGGCACTGTCAGAAATTCGCCATAGTCGAAGTAGTCAATAATCAAATTACCGATATTGTGGAAACTACCCCCCCAGAACATGTTCCGGGTCTATATCCACGATGGGTGGCCAAATTTGGAGTAACAGACGTTATTGCAGGAGGAATGGGACAAAAAGCCATTCATCTGTTCAACGAGCAAAATATTAATACATTTGTAGGAGCGCCTGTAAAAACCGCGCGTGAGCTTGTTGAAGATTTTCTGGCAAACAAGTTAGAATTAACTGCTAATTATTGCGATCACAAAGAACACAAGCCTCACGGAAATTGCAGTTAGCAAGTGCAACACTGATTTTGAGTCTGTTCGCATGTAAACCCCAAAAATAATTTACAAAAGGCATTTTAGCCATGCTTGTAAATCATAAGCTAAAATTATGTAACCCACAAAACACATAATCACGTTTTACATAGACTACAAGCTATCCTAAGCAAACAAGAAAAATCATGTCTTTCTATCTTTTGCTAAAGCAACTAATAATAAGGAGCGCCATAAAAAGGTCATTTAAAAACAGCTTCATGCGAAAATGACTTAACCGTGAATTAAAAATAATATTTATGAAAGTTGCGATTGCCAGTGGTAAAGGAGGAACAGGGAAAACATTACTCTCCGTTCACCTATTCGACAACCTTATGCAAAGTGGCGAGCAGGTTGTTTTAGTTGATTGTGACGCTGAAGAGCCCAACGACATGATTTTTTTTGACGGCAAATTGATAGATGAAGCCGAAGTACTCCAACAAACACCAATTATTGACACCGACAAATGTACTTTTTGCGGAAAATGCCATGAATATTGTAACTATAATGCCATATTTTATTTGCCGCCTGCAAGTATGATTCATGTTATTGATGAGCTATGTCATGGCTGTGGCGCTTGCAACGTAGCATGCAAGTTCGGTGCGATAACAGAGCGGCCTCTCTCTTTAGGAGTTGTACGCAACTACCAGATTCGTCCTAATGCACGAATAGTTGAGTCGCGCATAAAAGTTGGAGTTATGACACCTGTGCCATTAATCAAGGCCGGCCTTAAACAAATCAGAAACGAACCTTTTGTACTGCTTGATTCACCGCCTGGCACTTCCTGCCCTTTCATTCACACAATATTAGATGCTGATTATGTGATTTTGATCACTGAACCTACACCCTTTGGCCTGAGCGACTTAAAACAATCGGTCGAAACATTAAAAACGGTTGGCAAAGCTTATGGTGTCATTATCAATAAAGCGGGCATAGGTGATTCAAATATTTACGACTACCTAAAAAATGAAAATATCGAACTACTAATGGAAATTCCTTTCGATAAAGAAATAGCCTATCACTATTCAAAAGGGGAATTATTAACAGAGTACAATCCCAAGTTACAATCCGACTTAAATAATTTGCTTAACAATATACATAAAAAATATGGAACTAGCAATAATTAGCGGTAAGGGAGGAACAGGAAAAAGTAGTATCAGCGCTGCTTTTACAAGTATGCAACAGCCGGTCATGCTAGCCGATTGCGATGTTGATGCCGCTAATATGTTCATACTGTTTAATCCCACACACGAGGAGGAACAAGTTTATATTGGAGGAGAAAAGGCAGTAATAGATTACGACAGATGCAATAATTGCGGTTTATGTATTTCGTATTGCCGTTTCGATGCTATTAAATGTGTAAATAATATTGTCCATATTTTAGAAGAGGTATGTGATGGATGCAAGTTATGCTCACGGATATGCCCGTTCGAAGCAATCTCGATAGTTCAAAATGATAAAAGCCGAATGTATTCAGGCAGCTTCCGCTATGGAAAAATGGTATATGGACGTTTGGCTCCGGGCGAAGAAAATTCCGGCAAGTTAGTTAATATCGTTCGTGCAAAGGCACGTGAAATAGCAAAAAAGCATAATATAGAAAACATAATAATTGACGGACCTCCGGGAATCGGATGTGCTGTCGTGTCCACCATAACAGGAACTGATCATACACTTATTGTTACCGAGCCAAGCGCATCGGCGCTACACGACTTAAAACGAACAATAGATATCTGCAATAAATTTAACTTGAAAATATGGGTAACAATTAATAAAGCTGACATAAACCCGGATATGACAGAGCACATAATACAATATTGTAAAGAAAACAACATCGCCATTGCAGGTCTTATTCCATTTGACAAATCGGTGGTAGAGGCTATGGTTCAATGTAAGACCATCATGGAATATCGTCCTGAATCTTTAGCAGCAAAAGCAATAATAACTATTTATAATAATATTTTAGGCTAATGAGCAAAGGCAAAATACATATTTATACCGGTAACGGCAAAGGTAAGACTACGGCCGCGATTGGATTAGCTGTAAGAGCTGCCGGCGCAGGAAAAAGAGTTTTTATTGGCCAGTTTGTAAAGGGGATGCACTACAATGAACTAAATGCTTTAAAACTGATCCCAAACATAACTATCCGACAATACGGTCTTGACTGTTTTATAAAAAATCAACCAACAGACAAAGATATTGCAGCAGCTCTGAAAGGATTAGAAGAAATTAAAACAATCACTACTTCCAAAGAATATGACGTGGTAATCCTTGACGAACTTTGCATAGCTCTATATTATAAATTATTCGACGAAGAAGAAATTATTAAGCTGATAAGATCAAAGCCGGAAAGCATTGAAATGATTATCACAGGGCGATATGCTTCGGAACGACTTATCTCTGAAGCCGATCTTGTAACTGAAATGAAAGAGATCAAACATTATTATAATAACGGCCAGTCAGCGCGCAAAGGGATAGAATATTAATCCCGGATCAAGTATTTGGCAAAGCTTAAACAATTAAGCGTTTATAATCAATACAATCAGAACCTTACTGAAGAAAATGCGAAATTGGCACTATCCTTATAAAAACAATGATGCCCCCTAAAAGCGCTTTCTGATGATTAATTCGGGTTCAATAATCTTAAAAATCACAATTTCCCCTCCCACTCCTTTATAAATCTTTCTAAATACTTTACAAGGTAGCGATGACGATCTTTGGCTATCTTTTTACCGGTTGTGGTATTCATCATATCTTTAAGTAGCAGCAACTTTTCATAAAAATGATTTAATGTTGGAGAATCACTCTTTTGATAGTCCTCTTTTGTCATCTTTGTTTTTGGAGGAGAGTCGGGATCGTATAGTGGCCTGTTTTTAAATCCTCCAAAGTTAAATGAACGTGCAATGCCTATTGCACCAATTGCATCCAACCGATCGGCATCTTGCACTACCGCCAGCTCCTTAGAATAAAAAGCAGGCTTATCAAAGCTGTTTTTAAAGGATATATTTCTGATTATGCTGACAACGTGTTCGATAGTTGCTTTTTCCACCCCTATTTTCAAAAGAAATTGCTCGGAAAGATACGGCCCGATCTCCTCATCATTATTGTGAAATTTTGAATCGGCTATATCATGTAATAAAGCTGCCAGCTCAACCACCAGAATATCTACCTTTTCTTTAACAGCAATATGTTTAGCCATTCTCCAAACACGGTAAACATGCCACCAATCATGCCCACCCTCACACCCCCGAAGGCGATCTTTAACATAATAGGCCGTCTGATTGATGAATTCTTGATATTTTACAGATTCAGACACTACAATTTTCATTTTTAAAAATACAAATGTACAAAATGAGAGATCAATAGATTGGCGAATAAGCCATTATTATTAAAATCTTAAAACTTGTTTAAAAGTGGTCTATACCTACGCCGTAATGAAAGGGATAAAACAATGGCAAAGAATTATTAAATTTTTATGGTAAGAATTATCTTTTTTCTGACCTATGCTCTTGCTTTCACCTAAATTTTATACTATCTTTGGGCCGATTTCTAAATAGAAGTTTTAAAAATGATGCATTATGAAAACAAAATCACTAATCAAAAAATTCGGGATACTGTTTTTAGTTCTACTATTAATACAAAGCTTACATTTACTCCATGGCCAAAATCCAATCAAAAAAGGAACGCCTCTTTCAAAGGATCTTGTAATAGATATTCAACCCGTTGTGGTACCCAATCTCCCAGAAAGTTCGGGAGCAACCTACTATCCAACGGTTTTACCGGGGGAACCAGGGGATGCCTATTTAGATGTTAACTGGAACTCCGGCCTTGTAATTATGAAAGATCAAAGTGAGATTGAATTGCCCCAGATGCGTTATAATATCCTCACACAACAGATTCAATTTGTACGGGATACTGAAATACAAGCCATTTCAAATCCGCAAGAGGTTAGCTTAATCAGAATTAACGATAAGGTATTTATTTACAATGAGTTTATTACGGACGGAGTACGTCGTTCTGGCTACCTTGAATTATTGGAAGATGGGAGTTGCAAGCTTTTACGCAGATGGATAGCCAGCTATAAACAAGTAGATGAGCTAACAGGCGAAGAGACAATTTACCGGACACAAAGATACTTTTTGCAGTTTGATGGAGGCGAAATAGGTGAAGTTAAAACTAGCTCGGCAGCGTTTTGCGAAACATTTGGCAAGCATGGCAATGAATTGAAAAAGTTTATGAAAGAACAAAAATTGAAGGTGCGAAACCCACAACATCTCAGATCCTTAGTATCATATTACAACATGATTGCCACTAAGTAAAAAAGAGAGCAGGAGCATTACAATTGTGTATATTTTAATGCAAGATTCTTCGACTTTTCAACAGGATATTTGAGAGCGTTTTTTTTAATTTTATCCAAAATAATCTCTTTGACATCAAACTTGAATCTGTCAGCCAACAACAATGCATACATCAACACATCGGCAAGTTCATCGGCTACAAATTCCCTTTCTATATTGCCTGTTTCAGCAGGCGATTTCCAAAGAAATAATTCGTTTAGCTCACTTGCTTCGATAGAAAGAGCCACTGCAAGGTCTTTTGCATTATGAAACTGTTCCCAATTGCGTTCGTCTCTGAAAGCAACTATATGATTGATGATTTCTTTTATACCATCCATTATTCTAATTTTTTGCTAAAAATAGTAATTACGCAAAACATCAATTTCGGCATTGATTATCTTTGCTTCTTTAATAAAGCTGATAGTAAATGGCTAATATTGTTAGTGTAAACATATCAGAAAAAAAAGGTACAGTTAAAACGACGGTATCAGAGATTATCCTCAACGAGTATAGAGTAGTGGGTGATGCTCACGTAGTTGATTGTAACAGGCAATTAAGTCTTTTAGCTGTGGAGAGTGTAAAAAAATGGAGTAAAAAGTCGGGGAGCAAGGTGAGTTTTGGAGTATTAGCCGAAAACATCACACCTGAAGGCGTCCAACGTAGTGAAGTTCATATCTTGTCCCTCTTATTATCTATAATATGCAGTTGACACGCACTGAATAATACTTTTATAATCATCCGGCATGAAAAGACTTCTTGTGAAAATAATGATATTATCCATACTATTTCAACTAACGGCAGTTGCATCCGCACAGCAATACTTTGTCGTGCAGAAAAAAGGAAAGTTCAAAAACTTTAAATACATCAGTGGTGATTACATTTACCTTGAAACAAAAAGAGGCGAATTTAAGTTGTCGGGAAAAATAACACAGATCAACGATACAAGCCTTGTTATCAATAAAACTTCGGAAATTGGGTTAAACGATATTGGTGTTATTTTCAGACCGAATGGATTAATACGCGGGTTTTCTAATCTTTTTTTTATTCAGGGAGGGGCTGCTTATTTTTTTATTGCCGGCGCCAATGCGTTGATCAACAATGAATCTCCAATAATTGACAAGTCAACACTGCTTATTAGCGGTTCGATGATTGCAACTGGCTTTGCAATTAAGCCATTCATTACCCGAAAACTAAATGTCAAAGAAAAGTGGGAGGTAAAAATTCTTAATTTTGATGAGTTTAAAAAAGAGTAATTATGCCTAAGATTTTTATTGTTTCTGACGGTACCGGTCGCACGGCAACTCAAGCTCTTAATGCTGCCATTACCCAGTTTCCGGGCCATAATTTAGAAACCATAATACGAAACGATGTTCGCTCGAAAGAACAGATTGAGGAAGCGGTGAAAGAGGCTTCCGAGACTAAAGCATTTATTGTTCATACATTGGTTTCTAATTCCTTACGTGATTTTATTATCACTACAGGCAGAACCTATAATGTTGAAACTATTGATTTAATGGGTCCTTTGTTAGCGAGGCTCTCAGAAAAACTAATGCACTCCCCCACCGAAAAGCCAGGGCTTTTCAGTGAAATTAATAAAGAGTATTTCAAACGAATTGACTCTATGCAGTTTGCTTTTCATCACGATGATGGCCAGCATCCTGAAGAGTTGCATAAAGCTGAAATTGTGCTGCTCGGCGTTTCCAGGACTTTTAAAACGCCACTAAGCATCTATTTTGCCTTTAAAGGCTGGATGGTGGCTAACGTGCCTATCGTACTAAATCAACCCCCTCCTAATGAAATTTTTCAAATACCTCCTGAACGCGTTTTTTGCCTAACAGCTTATGCCTATAACCTCTCTACACTTCGTCAGGTAAGACTTGAACATCTTGGCTCGGGCGCTGCCAATTATGCAACATTACAACATGTAAATATGGAACTTAATTACGCAAGATTTATCTTCAGTAAACAACCCTTATGGCCGGTAATTACAGTAACGAACAAACCAATAGAAGAAATTGCAAGCGAGATCCTTGCTATCAAAAAAGCCAAAATTGCCAGTTTGGAAACAGATTAACACACTTCAATCCCTCTTAAACAAATTATGCGCTCTTATTTTAAACTTTATATTGCCCTGTGTTTGAGTATCTTTATTAATGGCGGCTGTACATCTGCCGGAAGTAAAATGTCAGCACAGCAACCCGATAGCACTAAAAACCTTCTTGAGAAGTTTTTGTCATCCAAATCATTGGCTCACTCTACCGTTGCTATAAAAATAATTGACCTGCAATCAAATGAAGTATTAGTTTCACATAATGAATCTTTAACGGTTGTGCCAGCTTCAGTACAAAAAATATTTATAACGGCAGCCGCTTTGGAAACCTTTACTCCTTATCATACCTTTTCTACTATCCTTTCGTATTCGGGTGAAATTGACAAAGGGGACGTATTGCATGGTGATTTATACATTATTGGCGGAGGCGATCCGACCTTTGGAAGCCCCTATTTTGGCGATAACTATGGAAATGTGATCAACAGACTTAGCGATGCAACAAAAGCTGCCGGAATAAAAAAGATCAATGGAAATATTATTGGGGATGCCTCAATATTCGGAGAACCAAATATTCCCGGTACATGGATTTGGGAAGATATTGGTAATTATTTTGGAGCTATCCCATCAGGATTAAATATTTATGACAACAGTTATGAAATAGCGTTCAGGTCGAAAAAAAAGCCAGGAACCCCTACAACCATCCTCAGAATTACTCCTGAAATTACCGGTTTAGCGTTTGAAAATCACGTAATCTCTGCTAAAGATAATCGTGATAATGCCTGGATATTTGGTTCGTATCTGGATAATAAACGGGTGATAACCGGCGCCATACCAGCCGGAAAAGAGAATTTTATTATCAAAGGAGCTATTCCTGATCCGGCAAAATTAGTAACAGAGCAGCTTGCCGAAAAATTAAAAACGAATGGCATAGCAATTACCGGAAATACCCACTCCTCTTTTTCAGCATCTTCGAAAATTCAAAAGAGAACATTACTTGAAATAAAATCGCCGAATTTGGCAGACATTATTAATAAAACAAACTCAAAGAGTGTTAATCTATATGCCGACGTGCTATTGATGCATTTAGCCGCCACTGCCGGAAAACCATCGCTAACAGAGGGAGGTAAAATTTTAAAATCGTTCTGGAAAGATAAAGGAATGCATAGCGAGGGTATATTCTTGATGGATGGAAGTGGAAGCTCAAGATCTAATGGAGTTACAGCAGATCAGATAGTTTTTGTTCTGAAATATATGAATGACAGTCATTATTCCGAAATATTTCAAGAATCATTAGCAACTGCAGGCGTTTCAGGAACATTGAGGAATTTTGGAAAAGGCTCATCGTTAGAAAGTAACTTTTATGCGAAATCCGGATCAATGGCAAGAATACAAAGTTATGCAGGATATCTCACAGTCGCCTCCGGAAAAAAGTTGGCGATAGCATTAATCATCAACAATTTCGATGACGAACCGGCAACTATTAAAAATCAAATTAAGAATTTTTTAATAGAGGTTTACCAACATCTTTAAGATTGAGATCAGTTAGCTCGCTTGTCTTTTATTTCAACAAAACAACATTTTGCAGATTTATATATTAATACACAAGATGAATTAAAACGGAAAAATTATGGAAATTACCAACTGGGCGGGCAATTATCAATAATGTTATCACTTATCCAAAATGGACTGCTAATAGCGACTTTTCCATCAGATATTTAAAAAAAAATCCTTTTCAGGGCAATTCACCCTTTGCCATCTCATACAGATTGGCAAAATTCATTTAGCCAAAAGAGGCTACTCCAAATTTCACACTAACTTTGAAGACAAAATTTTGATAACATGACGAGCGAAAAATTCTATTCCAAAGCGCTTGAAGCTAATCTTGCCGAAACCCGCTATAAGGATATAGTTATACCAAAGCATTTGCAGGACTTTATTGCCCTGTCCGCAAAATATTATGGCATTAATAAGCGTGCACAGGAGTGTATTATAGAGTATTTACACCCTTTCAGCAATCGTCTTTTTGTTGTAGAACAGCTTCGTGAGATTTTGATTTCCGATTTTTGGTTCTACTCATCGCTTCCTGAAGCCAACAACGCATTTAGCGTACTTATCATGCTGTATAATGAGATCCTGACAACGTGCGAACAGGAAGAGATTGGAAAAATCATCGTAAAAACATTGCTTGAGTTTATTAATCTCATAGTGAAAGAGAAAAAAACAGAACTTTTTCCGGCCATTCACCATAGCCTTAAAGCGCTTTACGATAACCTTGACAACAACGAAAAAGCTTACATCATTAACACGAGATATTTCGCTAAATTTTTAGATACTGTAATTGTCATTCCCGAATTTGAAGAAGAGGTTATCACACTTACAAAAGATGTTTATCGTAACAACTTAATGTTTTGGCGCGAAAGCACACAAATAGAGAGCTGGTATGAAGAAAAGAAAGACCTGCTCGTTGACGATTTCAAAACTATTTTTGTTAAGGCCGGTGATGACTGGTTCAACGAATTATTGGGCAGGCTAAATGCAGCCGACACATGGGAGAAGCTTAACACCGGCTTTCCGGGATTTGATGATATGGCCGACCATTTTGCAGCGTTAGTCAACAATTTAGATAGTTTTATTGATAAGTTTTTCTATACATTTTATCTTTTACACCTGCCAGGCATGCAAAGTAAAAAAGATAGATTGATATGGAGCATCAATAAAGTGCTACAAAATGCTGTAAATGAGATAGAGACTGAGAAGCTATTCAATTTTGTTGACTGGATTTTTACCCTTTGCCAAGAGCTAAGCGCTGAGCATACTTCAGCCGTGTTGGATGTTATTTTGACTTTGGGTAAACGAATCGTTGATCGCGATGAAACGGAAGATAGACAATACATAAATTATTTTGAAAAAAAGCTTATTGATTTTGGTTTCGAAACACCCGGTATTGTTTATGTGAACAAGGATTGGCAAATCAATGTTAACGAAAATCACATAAAAAATATACGCGTTTGGCTTGAACTGATCGAATATCCGCAGACAGTAATGGAAAAACTTCTCTCGGCCTTGATCGTCAACCTTAAGTTGGGAGGGATTTTTATCAGCGATACTGATCTATTCCAGCGAGAAATCACTAAGGTTCTCAATTCCAACATATCTCCCTTTTACAAAAAGGTTAAAGAGCTTACGCGAATTTTCCCTGTTTACTTCCACGAGATCGGCGCCGAAGGCGAAATCCGAAATGTAACTACAAATATGGATGAGATCAATGAGCGGAAAGATAAGCTGGTGCATTTTCTGCGTAAGCAAGTGCATACCGAAAGTAATAATACACTTATTGACCTTACCCGACGTGTTTTCAAATTTTGGTGCGATGGGAATAAAGATGCTCTTGAGCCTTTCGTGCCGAAAGATGTGTTTGATTCAATTGACCTGAAAAGCGACTATTTTATCACAATCCATAAGCTTGCAAATAAGATGCTTAGTATGTCGGCAATGACGTACGCCACTTTGCTCGAAGTAGAACCACGGATTTTTGAAAAATTGATTGAGCGCCTACCTCAGGAACACCAAAAAGATATCCACCGGCTGGAATGTATATATGCGCTCTATGCATTGCTAAAAGAGAAATACTCATTCGAAACCTTGGATATTATCTCAATTCTCAGAAGATACTCATTTATTGAAGCATCTGAGATAACTCTTTTCGATAATGCAATGAAAGAAGAAGATTTTGACGCTGCGCTAAAATTGATCTATCATTTTATGGAACAGCTTAAAAAAATCATATTCAATCCGGAAACAACTCAAGCATGGGAAAACATATACCACAAACGACATATTGCCATTGGAATTCCCTCGATGTACGGAACATATCGGGAGCCTAAATTTGAAGCAATAGGCCTTACATTTAGACTTGAAAATATTGCTACAAGGCTGATGGAAAAAATTGTGGATCGAATTAATCTTGAATATGTATCGGCCAAAACGCTTAAAAGGATATTGCAGATTCTTGAGTTTTTCAAAGAAGGCTTGGAATTGGATGGAATAAATAATCAAGGGTTTAATTCAAACCTTGATATGTATCGCTATTCATTGACTTCAGGAAGTTTTTCGCTGCAACAACACATTAATATTTTTCAATTTATTGCCGAAAACGTAAAAGTAACAATTGATAAATATTTTCTGCGCTCTTATGAATATCCGCTGAAGGTAATTATTCCTCAACTCTTTTTTAATGGCATCAACTATAGCGAAAAAGAGAAAATGAAAATCATTACGATGAAGTCAGAGGAGTTTTTCAGGGATATTATCAGTCAGGCATTTCTCGTTCAGCCTTTAGATAATCTGATATCGAGAGTTTTAAATTCGCTTCACAACATGGTTGACAAATACCCTTCGGAACTGATCAACGATGTAATGTCCTACAACTCCGATCTGGTAATCAGCCCTATATATCAGGAAACAAAAAATATTGATAACCAGATATTTCTTGGGTCTAAAGCATTTTTTCTTAAAAAGCTATATACTTCAGGGTTCCCTGTACCGCCAGGTTTTGTGTTAACTACTGAGGTTTTCCGTCGTCGAAATGCTATTTCCAATCATCAGGAGATCAAAAAAGAGATGAACGACCTTATAATGCAACACCTGCAACGGCTCGAAAAAATAACGGGACAGGAATTCGGCAATTCCGAAAACCCATTATTGCTCTCGGTACGCTCAGGAACAGCTATTTCAATGCCTGGAGCAATGGATACCTTTCTTAATGTAGGTTTGAATGACGAAGTTACTGAAGGATTGAGCAAGAAACATAATTTTGGCTGGACATCGTGGGATTGCTATCGAAGGTTTTTACAAAGCTGGGGGATGGCAAACGGTATCAGTAGGGATGTTTTCGACGACATTATGAGAACTTATAAAAAACGCCATGACGTTGACCTGAAGATGTATTTCAAACCTGAAACTATGAAGGAGATCGCTATGGCATATCGTAAAGCATTGGATGATCATCAGGTATATTTTGAACAAAATCCGATAAAGCAACTTGAATACACTATTAATTGCGTTTTCGATTCGTGGGATTCCGATAGGGCCAAAGTGTACCGAAAGCATATGAATATTGCCAACGACTGGGGAACGGCGGTGATCGTTCAAAAGATGATACTCGGAAATTTAAACTACACCTCAGGAACAGGAGTGGTATTTACTCAAAACCCGCACCGACAAAGGCCAGGAGTGCATCTGTACGGCGACTTTAAATTGTGCAGCCAAGGTGAAGACATCGTTGCAGGACTTGTAACACCGCTACCGGTTGGAGAAACTCAACGACAATACCAACAAATAGAGGGTGAATCATTGCAAACAAAACTACCGGAAATATATAAACGGATTCATAAAATAGCTGTGGAGATGACCGAAAAGCATGGTTATAGCCCACAAGAGATTGAATTTACATTCGAATCGGAAAATCCTGACGATCTCTATATTTTACAAACACGTGATCAAGACTTTAATCAGCCTGCAAAAATTAACGTATTTAGTCATTCGAGCCATCAGATGAAGTTGGTTGGACGCGGCATTGGGATTGGAGGCAGCGCCATGAACGGAATAGTAGCAATTGATAACAACGACTTGATCGCTTTAAATAAAAATTTTCCTGGCGAAAAATTAATACTTGTCCGGCCAGACACTGTACCGGACGATATCGGAATGATTTTCGAGTGCGACGGCCTACTGACAGCCAAAGGAGGGGCAACATCCCATGCTGCCGTAACAGCAGTACGATTAGGAAAAACATGTGTAGTAAATTGCACCGATATGGTGGTTAACGATATCCTAAAAGAGTGTGTAATAAACGAATTCGTTTTTAAACCTGGCGATAAAATCGCAATTGATGGATATAATGGCAATATATTTAAAGGTCATTACCCGATAGAAACTACCGAAATAAGAACTATGCTGTAATAATAAAATATTATTGCTCAGGCAGTGAAGATGAAGCAGTATTGGGAGCATTGCCCGAAATGAGTAAACCCAGATTTAACAACTCCTGTTCAATTAATAAATCCAACCCATGCAATAAAGATTGCCGATTCTCCCGCACAAGAAGCTGAAGAGCATGATATTCAGGAAAATCCTCTAAAAAGCTAACATTTTGCGCTCCTAAAAAATTATTGATCTGAAGATTGAACATAAACAGGTCATTCCATTGACCAAGCCTGTCGCCAATCATACGCAAATTACTTAAATCGTACTTACCAAAAACATTGTCCGGAAAACAATGTGCCAAGAACTGTAATACAAAAAACAATTGTTTTACTTGTTTTCTGAGTTTGTGCACGTAGTCTTCATTTTCAATCAATAAAAGTAAGTTGCTAATATTTTCTGTTTTCTTAATAATAAACGCTATGCTATCTCTTTCAGGATCAACACGATATTTAGCATTAGCAACTCTTTTTTCCAACACCGAAGGCTTATCAAAAGAGGTAGGTTCAATATGTGTAACTAATGCCTGTAAATTATCTAAGAGACACTTTTCTTGTTTATTAATATGATGTTGCAGATGCTCGAAATCATAGCTAAGTTTTTCTTTATAGTTGTTTAAAATTAGATGTTGGAGCTGCACATCTCTTAATTTCCCTGAATGAAAGA